>Ga0209060_10000016_pt1 | contig 625633 bp, 498 predicted proteins | sample Coa_R1_8_FD_187155 | JGI IMG/M metagenome (GOLD analysis project Ga0209060, IMG submission 187155) | Surface soil microbial communities from Centralia Pennsylvania, which are recovering from an underground coalmine fire - Coalmine... | ecosystem: Environmental > Terrestrial > Soil >... | reverse complement strand
CTTGGTCCGGGGTCTAATCGCCTTTTCAATGGCAGCTGGATCCAGGTTGAACGTCTGATGGTCGATGTCCACCAGAACGGGCTTTGCTCCGGCGTACACGATTGCCGCTACGCTTGCCACAAAAGTGAAGGGAACCGTGATGACTTCATCGCCGGCGCCAATCCCGGCCGCGAGCAGGGCAAGGTGCAGCGCGCTGGTGCCCGAATTGACCGCGATGCATTCGGTTGTCGAGCAATATGCCGCGAACTCCCGCTCGAACGCAGCCACCTCGGCTCCCAATACAAACTGGCTTGTCTCCAGAATCTTGAAAACGGCCTCGTCTATCTCGGACTTTATCGTTTGATACTGGGTCTTCAGATCGAGGTAGGGGACTTGGATCTTGGAGTCAGGCAAAGTCGAAACCTTGAGCTGCTGGAACTTGTGACTCAGAGTTTTCCGCTAGCCGGATTATAGCCCAGGCCGCAGGGTTGACCTTACCTGCGATTTAAGAGAGCCTGTTTGATCATCCCTTAACGAATTGCATGTGTGGCATCTTCGGCATCCTGGCGCAGGGAAGTAGAATCCCCGACGGCCTGCTCGAGCGCGGAACGCGATCGCTGGCGCATCGTGGCCCGGACGACGAGGGAACGGTCTTACTGCGCGACAATGCGGCGGGCGAAATCGAAATCGGGCTCGGCAATCGCCGCCTTGCGATCCTCGATCTCTCACCGCTCGCGCATCAACCAATGAAGGATCCTGCCACTGGAAATTGGATTGTCTATAACGGCGAAATCTACAACTTCCGAGACGTGCGCCACGAACTGGAGCGGGCAGGAACAAAGTTCAACAGCAATTCTGATACAGAAGTACTCCTTCAAGCCTATGGGCGTTGGGGCGAGTCTGCTCTGACGAAGCTGCGCGGAATGTTTGCGTTCGCGATATGGGATACGGGCCGCCGCCGGCTCCTCCTGGCGCGGGACCCGATGGGCATCAAGCCTCTCTATTATTTTCGCACCGGGTCATTTTTCGTTTTCTCCTCCGAAGTTCGCAGTTTGCTGGGAACTGGTCTTGTTCCGAAAAAGATTAACGGCGCCGGACTGGATAACTTCCTTACCTTTGGCTCTGCGTATGACCCCGAGACCCTGATTGAGGGCGTTCGGGCGTTACCGGCCGGGCATACTCTAACTTGGCACGACGGAATCGCGCGCGAGACCTGCTATTGGGATTTGGTCGACGAGGGTGAAGGCCAGGGCGGAACAATTTCGGCAACAAATCGGGCCACCGCGGCCGAAGAATTGCGCCCGGCCCTCGAACAGGCGGTGCGACTACAACTGGTAAGCGATGTTCCAGTGGGTGTCTTTCTGTCAGGCGGCATCGATTCCAGTGTGCTGGTCAGCATCCTGAGCCGCGGCGGAGTCACTCCCCGCACATTCTCGATTGTCTTTCCGGAATCCGACTTCTCCGAGGCTCGCTATTCACGTGAGATCGCCGCCAGGTTCCACACCGATCATCACGAGATTACGGCTGCCGAGTCCGATGTTCTCGCGGCGATTCCCGATGCGCTTCGTGCGATGGATCTGCCGACCATGGACGGCCTGAACACTTATTTCGTCTCGCGCGAGGCACACCGCGCGGGGGTGAAGGTTGCGCTGTCAGGTCTCGGAGGAGATGAGGTCTTCGCCGGATATTCCAGTTTCCGCACGGTTCCGCGAATGGAGCGCTTTGCGAATTTGTGGAACCGGTTGCCCTCCGGCGTTCGGCATCCTGCAGCGTCGGCGTTTTCAGCGTTCGCTCCCAGGAATGATCAAAACCGGAAGCTCGCCTCTCTGGTACGAGACAACGGGCGTCTCCTTCATCCATATTTTCTAAGCCGTATGTTGTTCACGAACTCGCAGCGCGATCTGCTGTTTCAAAATAATGCCCTGACATCTGCTGCCGCATGGGCGGCGCCGAGAGCCGCGCTCGCTCGCTCGCTTGCGCTTGATCCGGTGAATCGTGTTTCCTATCTCGAGTCCCGCTGTTATATGCTCAATACACTGTTGCGCGACGCTGACGTGATGAGCATGTCGCAAGGCCTTGAGGTCAGAGTTCCCCTGATCGATCATCAACTCGCAAAGGCAGTCCTGAAGCTTCCGGGCGAATGGAAGGTAAATCACACGCCAAAGAAGCTTCTGGTGGATGCCTTGGCGAATTCGCTGCCGGAAACAATCGTGCACCGCCGCAAGCGCGGATTTACTCTGCCGTTTGAACATTGGATGCGCGGTGAACTGCGCACCGAATTGGAACCGGTTTTGAATGCAAAACGGCTCAGCGCAGGCCCGCTCGGCGGCTTGATTGATGGAGCGCAGGTCCGGCAGGTCTGGGACGACTTTCAGCGCGGGCTTGTTTCGTGGTCGCGTCCGTGGTCGCTGTATGTTTTGCAGCGCTGGTGTGAATTAAATCTGTGATTTTGAATCATGCCAAAAGTTGAGGAAATCGGTCACGCGCCTTCCGTGTCTCTATCTTTGATGCTGCCCATCAGCGTGATCGTCGCAGTTCGGAATGAAGAGAAAAATCTGCCCGAGTGTCTGGAAGCGCTACGTGGCGCAGCTGAAGTTTACATCGTCGATTCTCAGAGTACCGATGCCACGCCTGAGATTGCGCGCTCTTTCGGCGCCAAGGTCGTGCAATTCCACTACCAGGGGGGATGGCCGAAAAAACGCCAGTGGGCGATGGACCATCTGCCTCTGGCTCATGATTGGGTATTGCTGATCGATGCAGACGAAATCCTGACTCCAGAACTGGCCGCGGAGATACGGACCGCAATCCAGAAACCGGGTATTGACGGCTATTACCTGTCGCTACGCATGTATTTTTTGGGGCGGTTGCTTCGTCACGGCGATGCCAGCTTTGCCAAGCTCGCCTTGTTTCGGCGCGGCAAAGGGCGGTATGAATGCCGCTTTCGCGGTCAAGATACCTCCATGGCCGATATGGAAGTTCACGAACATGTGGTTTTGACCGGACGCGTTGCGCGTCTCACGAATCCTCTTATCCATCGCAACGTCGAGTCTCTATCCCGGTACATCCAGAAGCATGATGAGTATTCCAACTGGGAAGCGCGAGTGCTCTTGGAGGGACACTCGAGTGAGGAGTTGCCGCCTTCGCTGTTAGGTACGCAAGCGCAACGGCGTCGATGGCTGAAAAGGAAGTTCTTTGCGGTGCCGGGATCTCCAGTCGCGCTCTTTCTCTATCGATATGTTCTGAGGCTCGGGTTTCTCGACGGCATACCGGGTTTGATTTACTGCGGGTTTCAGGCGATCCAGATGTTTCATACCAAGGCCAAGATTTACGAGTTGAAGCAGCAAGGCGGCCAAACTTCCGCGAGAGGGAACTAGCGAGCGATGTGCGGCATCAGCGGCATAGTCAACTGCGGGGATCGGGAAACGCTGGCGCGAATGACGCAAATCCAGGCGCATCGTGGACCCGATGACTCCGGACTTTGGGACCGCCGATTCCCAGATGGCTCCTACATCGGCCTGGGCAGCCGCCGGCTCGCGATCCTGGACCTATCTCCGCTGGGGCACATGCCGATGTGCAATGACGACCAGTCGGTCTGGATCACTTACAACGGTGAAATCTACAATTTTGCCGATCTGCGCAACGACCTCGAGGGTAAAGGCGTTCGCTTCAAATCCCACACCGATACCGAAGTTCTGCTTCGCTTGTATGAGCGCGAAGGCCCGGACTGTGTGAAACGTCTGAACGGGATGTTTGCGTTTGCCATCTGTGATCTGCGATCGGCCACTCCGACGCTCTTCGTGGCTCGAGATCACTTTGGAGTCAAGCCGTTCTATTACTTCCACAGTGGCGAACGCTTTGCCTTCGCATCTGAAATCAAGGCCCTGCTGCAAGTTGCCGGGGTCGACGCCGAACTTGAGCCAGATTCTCTCCACCAGTACCTGACGTTTCTTTGGGTGCCCGACCCGAAGACGATGTTTCGCCACATCTTAAAATTGCCCGCCGGACACTATGCGATCTGGCGCCAGGGCAGGCTTGAAATCACTCAGTACTGGGATCTGACATTTCCTCCGGCGAATGCGTCCTACTCGCTTTCTGAGAACGAATTGACCGAAGAAGTCCGCGACCGTTTTCGGCGCTCGGTGGAATCCCAGATGATCAGCGATGTGCCGGTCGGAGCTTTCCTAAGTGCGGGGTTGGATTCATCCAGCATCGTAGCCTTCATGTCGCGAGCCGCGCGAGAGACGCTTAATACCTACACGATCACCTTCCCGCGCAAGTATCGAGTCGGGGAGACGACGCTGGACGACCCTGAAGTGTCGGCTCGCCTTTCGCGCAAACTGGGCTGCCGCAATCAGCAGATTGTTGTTGAACCTGACGTCACGGATCTGCTCCCTCGACTGATCTGGCACATGGATGAGCCCACGGCGGACCCAGCCATCATCGCGGCTTATCTGGTGTGCCGGGAAGCGCGGAGGGAGTCAACCGTTCTGCTCTCGGGAGTGGGAGGAGACGAGCTATTCGCTGGATACCGCAAGCATGTGGCTCATTACTGGGCGCAGGCCTATGCCAACGTTCCCGCGGCCGCTCGCCTGGCTGCCGAGCGGACCCTCGCTGCATTGCCGAGTCTCCGCGGCACGCCGGCAAAGGGGCAGCTGCGACTTGCAAAGAAGATGGCGCGTAGCGCATCCCTTAATCCCGTCGATCGATTTATCGCCAATTGCACCTATCTCGACGACAAACAGAAATCTGATCTTTACCATCCGGAATTCGCTCAGACCCTCTTGACGGGAGAATCCGCGTCTCAGCATCGCGCGGCCTTCGATCGTGTCCGGGACGCAGATTTTCTGCACCAGATGCTTTACCTGGACACCAAGATCTTCATGCCGACATTAAATCTGACTTACAACGACAAAATGAGTATGGCTTCATCTGTTGAGGTCAGGGTTCCGTTTCTTGACCGGGAACTTGTCGAATTCGTAGCCTCTCGTGTCCCGCCCTCTCTGAAGTTGAAAGGAAGGGTTCGCCCGGTTACGAAATATATTTTCCGTCAAGGGATGCGCGATATTTTGCCGCGCGAGGTGTTGAAGCAACCGAAGGCTGGTTTTGCGGCACCGGTGGATCACTGGTTAGCCCATGATCTCAAAGAAATGCTAGACGATCTGCTTTCACCGGAACGGGTCCGCAGCCGCGGTTTGTTCCGCCCGGAACCCGTACAGAGGTTCGTGGACGACCATCGCCGCGGCCGTCATGACTGGTCGATGCAGTTGTGGCAGTTGCTCACTCTGGAAATCTGGATGCAAACGTTCCTGGATGGCTCGTCTCTCAAATTCGAGCCCGAGTTCGCGGCTCCGCGTCAGGTCGCCTCCGCATGAGCCCATTTCCTCGGAGTAGCTGTAAAATTCGAGTAGGGGCGAAACAAATCCCAGGAACGACTTTCTGCACGCGTGTGTCAGAGTTTTACAGCAATCTCACCGAATGATCCGATCGCAAAGCCTACAACTGGGGAAACGAATCTAGTCCATGCTCGTTCTCGGCCTCAACATGTTTCACGCGGACGCCTCCGCCGCCATCGTGGTTGACGGAAAGGTGCAGTTTGCAGTCGCGGAAGAGCGTTTAAACCGCCATAAGCATTTTGCTGGCTTTCCGGCTCTCGCAGTGAAGGCCTGCCTCGACGCGATCGGAGCGCGAATCACGGATGTGGATCATGTAGCCGTCGGTCAGGATAGCGATGCGAACCTGGCGAAAAAAGTTCGATACGCACTCTCGAATCCTGCCAAGGTCCTAAATTTCATCCGGCTCCGGCAAAGAAAAGAGGTAATGCGAGACGTCCGCGCTCTGTTGGCAAACTCGTTGGATGTCGATGCGTCCCGGTTGAAATTCAGCGAGCACCACCTCGAGCACCACATCGCCCACATCGCTAGCGCCTACTATTGCTCGCCGTGGGATAAGTCGGCGGGATTCAGCTACGACGGGTCGGGCGACTTCGTCTCAACCATGACCGCACGCTGCGAAGGCAACGATATCCACGTGCTCGATCGCGTTTTCCTCCCGCATTCTCTAGGCAGCCTGTACACGATGATCTGCGAATTCATCGGCTACTCGAAATATGGCGACGAAGGCAAAGTCATGGGCCTGGCTCCCTATGGCCGGGACACATTCTGCAAGCAGATTGATCAGCTTGTTAGCGTGCAGGACGGGGGCTTCCGCCTGGATCTCAGCTACTTCAAGCCGCTGGGAAGCAATCAAGGCATGCAGGTTCTTCCAGATGGAACTGTTCGTCTGGCGCGGCACTTCTCCGATCGGATGGAGAAGCTCTTTGGGGAACCCAGAAAGCCTCACACCGAGATCACGCAACGCGACATGGATCTGGCCTTCGCGTTGCAGCATCGCTTCGAAGAAGTGTTTTTTCATCTGCTGAACGGCTTGCACGCGTCGGTTCCTTCTGAGAATGTCGCTATGGCTGGTGGGTGTGCTCTGAATAGCGTTGCCAACGGAAAGATCTTTGACCGCACGCCTTTCCGCCGGACTTATATCCAGCCGGCGGCCGGCGATGAAGGCCTCGCCATTGGCGCCGGCCTTCACACCTATCATTCAGTCCTGAAACACTCGACGCGGAAAGAGCTAAAGAGTTCATATCTTGGCCCTGAGTTTTCGGGATCCCGAATCCAATCTGCGCTTAAATCTGCGGGCGTGAGCTTTCGGCAACTTCATAAGCAAGAGCTCTTAGACGCAGCCGCCGCACATATTGCTGAAGGAAGCGTTGTCGGCTGGTTTCAGGGCCGGATGGAATGGGGACCCCGAGCACTCGGCAATCGTTCGATCCTCGCGCATCCGGGTTTACCTGATATGAAGGATGTTCTCAACGCCCGCATCAAGCACCGTGAATGGTTCCGCCCCTTCGCTCCTTCGATTCTGGCGGAGTATCAACACGAATATTTCGAGAACGATCATCCGTCCCCGTTCATGTTGCACGTCTACAAAATCAGGCCGGAGAAGCGAAAAGCTTTATGCGCAGTGAATCATGTCGATGACACTGGGCGCCTTCAGACCGTGAGCCGCGACGAAAACGAAATGTACTATGACCTGATTTCCGCATTCCACCGGAGAACGGGCATACCCGTCGTGCTCAACACAAGTTTCAATGAGAATGAGCCGATCGTATGCACGCCGGAGGAGGCGATTGATTGCTTCCAGAGAACGCGGATGGACGCCCTGGCCATCGGGCCATTTCTAGCGGTCAAAGCCGATAGCGAGAAAACATCGACCCAGAATTCAGCGACGGCGCCAAGGGCTGAAAGAAGCTAGCGGCCTTACTGTATTTAGTGCACGAAAAATGCTGTTGCCGCCAAAGCGATTCCCACTCCGCCGAGCAAGACGCCAACAGCCCAATAGAACCTTCGGCCCGACAATAAGGTGATGGATGTGATCACGAGACCAACCTCGAGAAACACTTCGGCCAGATCGAAGCGGTCTGCGCGATTGCGCTCCGTTGCCACTTCTCCTTCCATCTCGTGGGCTTTGTCCTCGATTTCCTTCTGTTCGTCTTTGTAACGCGAGGCTTCTCCGGAGTATTTGTCGCGCAACTTGCCCAGCGCCGCTGAGTCCGTCGTTGGAGTCACTGAGGTGAGGTCGGTGAAAAGCTCATCTGTGTGCCGCCGGATATTTTTCGCCTGATAGTAGGCCCACTGGTCAGAAGACTTCGCCTGCAATACGACTTCTTCCGTATGCGCACGGTGGCCGAGCAACGTCACCACCGCGACCAGCACCGCCAATATAGCCATCGTGACCGATACCGGGGCCAAGCTTGGATTTTCTTTAGCGTGTTCCGCATGTTCCTGCAGTTCGGTTAGTTCTTCCGACATCGCCTCATTCCCCCATTACTTTTACGATGACCCGCTTGTCCCGTTGCCCATCAAACTCTGCGTAGAAAATTCGTTGCCAGGTTCCCAAATCCAGCCGTCCTGCTGTAATCGGCACGATTACTTCATGATGAATCAGCAATGCCTTCAGATGTGAGTCCCCATTGTCCTCGCCGGTATCGTGATGCTTATAGTTCTTGCGGAAGGGTGCCAGATGCTCTAGCCACTGGTCAATATCTTCGATGAGCCCATTTTCGTCGTCATTCACGTAGACGCCAGCGGTGATGTGCATCGCCGAGACTAGGACCATACCTTCTTTCACCCCGCTCTTGCGGACGATCTCCTCCACTTGCGGAGTGATATGCACATAGGCACGATGCGTTCGGGTATGAAACTTCAGGTATTCCGTCAGTGTCCTCATTGTTTGATCCGGGATGGGCTGAATGCTTAACGGAGCACGTCCGCCAGTTTTCCCCCGGCGATCATTGCCGCGATCTTGGCCAGGTCTTCATACATGACGCGGTCTTTATCGACTGTCGGGCAGACTGCACGGATCGCCGCGTGGGCTGCTTGGCCCAGCTTCGACGTTTTCAGGGGAGCCAGGAAATCCAATGCCTGGGCGACGGCCATCGCTTCAATCGCCAATACGTTGCGCGTGTTCTCGACGACTCGTCTGAGTTTGAGCGCGGCCGTCATTCCCATGGAAACGTAATCTTCCTTGTTCCCAGAGGTCGTAATGGAGTCCACCGACGCTGGGTGAGCCAGCACTTTATTTTCGCTGGCGAGGGCCGCGGCCGTCACCTGCGGCAACATGAAACCGGAATTCAGCCCTGCCCCGCTCGCCAGAAAAGGGGGCAGTCCTTCACTGAGCGCCGGATTTACAAGACGCTCAGTGCGCCGCTCGCTGATGCCGGCCAGCGCGCTCAGCGCAATCGCGAGAAAATCCAAAGCAAAGGCAAGCGGTTCCCCGTGGAAGTTTCCTCCAGAGATGATGTCTCCCTCCGCATTCTTAGGGTCGGTGAGGAAAACGAGTGGATTATCGACGGCCGAGTTCGCCTCGATCTCGAATACTTGCCGGCAGTGTGTCAGAGTGTCGCGAACGGCTCCGTGGACTTGCGGAATGCAGCGCAGCGAATAGGCATCCTGCACGCGGCCACAACCGCGATGGGACTCCCGGATCTGGCTTCCTTGCAGCATCCGCCGCAAGTTCGCCGCAGAGCGCACTTGCCCTGGGTGTGGGCGGGCCTTGTGGATACGTTCGTCAAACGCCGTGTCGGTGCCTTTAAGGGCGTCACAGCACAACCCGCCGAGCACATCGGCGGAATCCACCAACCTCTCCGCGGCAAGCAGCGCCAGGCTTCCGATTCCCAGCATTGCCTGCGTGCCATTGATCAGCGAAATAGCTTCTTTTGATTCGAGCACGACAGGCTTGATCTGTGCACGCTTCAGCGCCTCACCGCTCCTCGTGCGCGTCCCGTTCTGATCAAAACATTCTCCCTCTCCGACCAGAGCCAACGCGAGATGCGCCAGGGGAGCCAGATCACCACTTGCCCCCACGCTTCCCTGCGAGGGCACCATCGGGGTCACTCCGCGATTCAGCATTTCACACAGCGTGTCGATAATGACCGGTCGAACTCCGGAATTCCCCTTCGCCAGCGAGTTTGCGCGCAGTAGCATCATGGCCCGCGTCTCGGCGACGGGCAGCGGTTCGCCGACACCGCAAGCATGGGATCGAACCAGATTGATTTGCAATTCGCGGATTTGATCGCCGGCAATGCGTACATCGCTCAGTTTGCCGACGCCGGTCGTGATGGCGTAAGCCAGCTTATCTCCTGCAACGATCTCGTCCACGACCGCCCGGGCACGATTCACCGCTGCTCGAGCGTCAGGCGCGAGCAACACCGGACGGCGCGTGCTGGGATCGGCGACCTCGCGCACTTCTTCCAGCGTAAGATCGTTTCCGCTAATGTGAAGTGCGTTCAAGAGAATTCTCGGGCTCTGTGGTTCCGTCGATGGCGTGACGGAAGATTGTAAGGTATTTCTCGGGAAGCTTGGCGATCTTCATGCGGGCATCGGTCACAACGTGGAGTGTTTCGCCCTCCGCTAAGATGGTCTTCGTTGCGGGCCGGACCAATTCGTAGCTGAACACGATGACCGATTCTCGTGCGCTCTTGAGCCAGGTGCGGACCACCACTTCTTCGTCGTAAAGCACAGGGGCCCGATAGCGGCACTTCGCCTCGGCAACCGCAATAAATCTTCCTTCCTCCTTCTCGAGGTCACGGTAAGACACGCCCATTCCGCGCATTAACTCCACGCGGCCAACCTCGAACCAGATGAAATGATTGGAATGGTATACCACCCCCATCTGGTCGGTCTCTGCATATCGCACCCGAAGCTTCGTTTCGTTAATCGTAGGATGCCCGTTTGATCTCATTTTCCCGTCCACACTGGCTTCCGTTTTTCGAGGAAAGATGAGATACCTTCCCGAAAATCCGCCGTCGAACGTATGGCTGCGTTTTCGCGAATCGCCGCTTCGATTTGCGTGTCAAGTTCCATGCGCGCGTGATCGCTCAATAACTGTTTGGTTGCGCGCAGGGAAGCAGGGCTGTTCTCCCTCAGGGCTTTCGCGAGATCCTGCGCTCGCTGCATCAAAAGCTCCGGAGCTACGATCTCGTTGACCAGGCCAAGCCGCAAGGCTTCCTCCGCACCAAAAATGCGCCCCGTCAAAAGCAGATCCCGCGCCTGCTTCTCACCGACCTGACGCAGCAGGAACGTGGAAACGATCGCCGGCACAAAACCGATTCTTACTTCCGTATATCCAAATTTCGCGTCAGGAACGGCCAGCGTGAAGTCGCAGAGTAAGGCCAGACCTGTTCCCCCAGCGATCGCCGCACCATTCACTGCCGCCACCGTCACCTTTGGGAATTCATAGAGCGAGCGGAACAGGCGCACCATCGTGCGCGAGTCCTCGACATTTTGTTCCTGGGTGCGTCCAAGCAGGGACTTAAGATTTTCCAGATCCATCCCCGAGCAAAAAGCTTTGCCGGCGCCCGTCACAATGAGGACCACAGCGTCCGAGTCCGCCACCGTGTCGAGCGCCCGCAGAAGGTCGTCGATCAATTCAAAACTGATCGCGTTCCGCTTCTCGGGGCGGTTCAGCGTGATCGTGGCCACGCCATCGGCCGATGCAAGAGATAGGTTTTTATATTCCACGTCGAAGATCCCGCTCAAAGTTCAAATCGACCCCATTCCCGAGACAGAGGCGTGAATTGTTCAATCCGCCGCGAGGGACGCCGAGTACTTGGCCGCCATACCCGCATTCGCACGCAGCAGGGTATCCAGAGGCTTCAGCTTTGGCAACTCCGCACCTGCCTGAGCCAGCGCTTCAATCACTTTTTCCGTGGGAATATTACCTACCAGCGCATCCTGCGCGAAAGGACATCCACCCAACCCGCCGAGAGCTGAATCAAATCGGCGGCAACCGGCGTTATAAGCTGCCAGAATCTTTTCTGCCGCCTGCTCTGGCCTGCTGTGCAAGTGCATACCTATCTCGAGATAGTCGAATCTGGACATGACCGCATCCGCCAGTCGGCTGATCTGGTTTGCATCGGCTGCACCTACGGTGTCGGCCAGCGAGATCATGTGCAAATCCTCGGCCTCCAGCAGTTCGATCGCATCCAGGACTTCGGCTTCACTCCACGAATCGCCATACGGATTGCCGAACGCCATCGAGATATAAACGACGATGTCGAGCCCGGCATCGTCAGCCTTCTTCTGAATCTTTTCGAGTTCGTCGAGGGCGCCCTCCGGAGATTGATTCTGGTTTCTCCGCAGAAACGTCTCCGAGATGGAATAAGGAAACCCAAGCGTCGAGACCGCCTGTGTGTCGATCGCCCGCTGTGCGCCGCGTTCGTTCACGACGATCCCGATGATCTCCACATCATCCGGCGGATCGAGTTCCTTGAGTACCTGTTCGGAATCCGCCATCTGCGGCACTGCATTGGGCGAAACGAAGGAAACCGCATCGATATGTTTGAACCCGGCGCTGATCAGCGCCTTCAGGTAATCTACTTTCAGGTCGGCAGGGATCATTCCCTTCAGCCCCTGCCAGGCATCGCGTGGACACTCAATCAGTTTGACAGCCTTGGACATTCAGCAACTGGATGCAAGTGAGACCCGATAGACTCTCTCGTCTACGTCTGTAGCACTCCGACCTTAAACTCGGGCACATCCGGATTCAGTGCGGCTGCCTCGAGAGCCTGCGTGATCGCTTCTCGCGTTTCGATTGGATCGATAATTCTGTCGATCCACAATCTTGCCGCGCCGTAGCGAGGGTCGGTCTGCTCGTCATAGGTTCGTTTCACAGACTCGTAAAGTTCCTTCCGCTCTTCCTCGCTGAGTTTCTTGCCGCCGCGCTCCAACTGCTTGACCTTGATCTCTACCAAAGTGCCCGCGGCAGAATCCCCGCTCATCACGGCATAGCGGGCGGTAGGCCAGGCGAACACAAACCGGGGATCGTAAGCCTTCCCGCACATCGCGTAATGTCCGGCGCCAAAAGAACCGCCCACGATGACGGTGATTTTCGGCACAACCGAATTCGAGACGGCGTTCACCATCTTGGCGCCTGCCTTAATAATGCCGCTCCATTCGGCATCGCGTCCGACCATGAAGCCGTTGACGTCATGGAAGAACACCAGCGGAATCAGATTCTGGTTGCAGTCCATAATGAAACGGGCGGCTTTTTCCGCTGATTCGGTATAGATCACACCGCCGAACTCAACTCGCTTGCGCCCTTCGTGGTCGGTCTGCTGCGCGTGTAGCTTCTGATTCGCCACCACGCCAACCGCAAAGCCGCCGATTCGACCGTATCCGCAGATCAGAGTCTTGCCATACTCCGGTTTGTATTCATCGAAGCGGCTGCCATCGAGCACCCGGGCGAGGACTTCTTTCATGTCATATGGACGCGCCGGTGACGAATCGTAGATCCCGTACATTTCCTCGGCGGAATGCTCCGGTTCGACCGGCTTCTTTCGGTCCCATGGAGAAAGGCGTCTGTATCCCCACTTCTCCACGATCGAACGTAGCCGCAAGATGCAAGCTTCATCGTCCGGTTCCCGGAAGTCGATCGTGCCGCTGATGGTGGAATGCATCACGGCGCCGCCCAGATCCTCTGCAGAGACCTTTTGTCCGATGGCGGCCTGCACCAATGCAGGACCGGCGAGAAATAATCCGCTGCCGTCAGTCATCAGCAGGTGATCGCACATCACCGGCAAGTAGCCGCCTCCGGCGACGCACATACCCATGATGGCGGCAATCTGCGGGATTCCCAAGGCAGACATGACCGCGTTATTCCGAAACACGCGGCCGAAATCATCCGTGTCCGGAAAAACATCCTCCTGCAATGGCAGAAACACTCCGGCTGAGTCGACAAGGTAAACGGTCGGGATGCGGTTCTCGATCGCAATGTTCTGCGCTCGAATCACTTTCTTCGACGTCATCGGAAAAAACGCCCCGGCTTTCACCGTTGCGTCATTCGCGATGATCATGACCAGCCGCGTGTGGATCCGGCCCAGGCCTGTTACGACGCCCGCGGCCGGGGCGCCGCCCCACTCCTCGTACATCCCATGCGCCGCGTACAGTCCCAGTTCAAAGAAGCTGTTGGCATCGGTGAGCCGCTGAATCCGCTCGCGAGCTGTGAGGCGTCCTTTGGCATGTTGCGAGTCTGTGGCCTTGGCGCCGCCACCCTCCAGAATCTTTTCCGCCTCATTCCGGACCTGCGACATCAGATCCGCCAGAAAGCGCATGTTCGCTTCGAATCGTGCCGACGTTGGATCCACCCGCGTCGGCAGGACGTTCTCTGCGCTAGCTGACTTGATGACAGGAGCCTGGTTGCGGTCGCTCATGAGGCTTACTTTGGGACTGATTACGGTATACCACGCTTACGGATTGACGCAAACGCGCTCGCGTTCGCGCCATGGATTCACCGCTCTGCCCGGATCGGTCTGTCATTCGATGCAGAGCCCAGTGACAGGGTTAAGGATTTCTCTCGATCCACTCCGCGAGTCGGCATCCGTCTTCCTCGAGCAGGAACGTGCCGGCACCGAAACATTCTCCGACAATTCGATGAGATTCCGGATCCCGTACCGCGCGAGTGATCCACTGGCTGCCGACGCTGTACTGTGCCGAAGTAAACCAGCGTTGGGGCAAGATCTCAACCAGTCCCGCCTGAAGGTAGAAAACAAAAAGCGCGAACGCCGGATCGCTATTCGACAGCGCTTTGTAACTCGTGCAAACAATCAACTCGTCCAGGCTTTTCATGGCCTCCGGAACGGCGATCTTGTGGGTTCCCGGTTCGAGTGACAATGGAACCTCAAAATCGGCAATCGGCGGCGTTAGTGCATAAATCCGATCGGAAGATCGTTTGAACCATCCCGCAACTTCAGCAAGTTCGAAGGCCTTGAGTTGGCCCGGGTCAAAACAGGCGAGTCGAATCGAACGTCCTTCGGGACACCAGATTCCCAGGGAATTCGGCAGAACCGGAAATGGCCGGCAATAGGTATTCAGTGCGAGAAGCGCCTGATCCGGGTCTTCTGCGAACCCAAGCGTGACCAGATGTGCAATCGCACCTTGTTCGCCGTGATGAGTCCATCCAAGTGTCCGGCCAGCGCTGGCTGGGAGTTGAGGAAAGGTCTTCCAGTACCAGGGAGCAGGGCCGACCGTTTGCGCGAGAAGATCGCGAAGGCGGGAAAGATTTGGACCGGCCGTCATTGGGCCGCGGGGACTTCCGGTTTCTTCACGTTGGTGCGGATAAACTCAACGATCTCATCCATCGACGTCCCCGGCTGGAAAATTCCTGCGACGCCCGATTGCTTGAGGCCCTGAATATCCTGATCAGGAATGATCCCGCCTACCAGCACCAGGACATCGTCCATCTTGTTCTGCCGCAGCAAATCCATCACGCGTGGCACGATCGCATTGTGCGCGCCTGAGAGAATGGAAAGACCGATGACCTGTACGTCTTCCTGAAGAGCTGCGCTGACAACCATCTCGGGAGTCTGGCGCAGGCCGGTATAAATTACTTCCATACCTGCGTCGCGCAGGGCGCGCGCAATCACTTTCGCCCCCCGATCATGCCCGTCAAGTCCGGGCTTCGCCACCAGCACGCGGATCTTCGTTTCCACCATCAAACTCCATTTAACCACAGAGGGCAGGCGACCTCACAGCGGCGAGGTTATAGCGTCTTGATTGCCAGGCTCCTCCACAAGTACCAACAGGCCACGCTGCGGTATGGGGTCCACGCCTTCGCAATTTTCTCCATATCCTTTGGCTTCGGCAGTTTCCGCTTGCGGTAGTGTTTCTTCATGGCGGCCTGCACCCCGTAATCGCCGGTGGGCAAAACGTCCGGACGCTTCAGAGTGAACATCAGAAACATCTGCGCGGTCCACACGCCCACGCCCTTCACCTGCGTGAGATGCTTGATTACCTCGTCATCCGGCATTTCCAGCAGTTTCGTGAAGTCAAGTAATCCGGCCGCCGTCTTCGCCGCCAGATCCTTCATATACTCCGACTTCTGTTTTGATAGTCCAACGGCCCGCATCTGGTGATCGCTCAATTTGAGGATCCCTTCCGGGGTGAGCGGCTCTCCAGCCAGCGCCGCGAAGCGGTTGAAAATCGTCAATGCCGCCTTGCCATTGAGCTGTTGATAGACAATCGCCTCGGCCAGGCTGTGGAACTCGGGGCGGCCGTATTCCATGCGAAACGGACCGACCTGTTTGATGATGTCGCGCAGGACGGGATCGCAGTTTTTGAGGTGATGGATGGCCTTCCGCATGACCTATACATTTACCATAAAAGCTTAAGTCAGGCGAACAAAAGACGAAATACAAAATTAATGTGTTTGTTATTTCGCTCTCTTGATCGCAATCCCCATCACTTCGAAACGTCCGTTTCGTACCAGGTTGTTTGTGCCGATGAAGGCGCGTGCGGGAAAATCTCCGTGGAAATAAGTCTTGTAAACGGAATTGAACGTGTCATAGAGCTTCAGATCGGTGCAGAAAATCTGGACGGATACGATGTCTTCCATTGTGAACCCGGCCTGCTCCACCGTCTGCTTGACGCTATCCATCACCATTCGCGCTTCGTCTTCGGCACTAGCAGGAGGCTGACCCTTCGAATCCAGACCGATGTGCCCGGCGATATAAAGCGTGTTGCCCACAACTACCGCGTCGCTGAACGGCAATGCATTCAAACCACTCGCCCGAGATTTCACGATGAATTTCCGATCCTGGGCGCTGGTGGAAGCACAAATCAATACGGCAAACATAGACAGCACAGCAATGCGCATTTTCATTTCACGATTCTCCTCTTGGGAAAGATGAGTAGCAGGGTACTACGTCAGTCGAAAGGTTGCGAGCAGAAGGCCAAGCAAACCACCACCGAGAACGATCCACGCAGGATTGATTTTCCAGCGGAGCAGGATTCCCAACCCAGCGGCAGCGATCAACCACGTCGCCCATCCTCGAAGCGCGTCCGCTCCCAGCCGAAACGTAACGCCTGCCATCAGCGCTACGGCACAAGCATTCACCGAATCCAGGAATGCCGCCATCCATGGCGATTTCCGCAACCGGAACAGCAATGGCGCCAGCAAAGCCACATAGAGAAACGACGGCAGGAAGATCGCAACAGTCGCAATAGCAGCGCCAGGAATGCCCCCGAGCATGTAGCCAATGAACGTTCCGGTGGAAAGTACAGGTCCCGGCGTGAACTGCCCGATGGCGACCGCATCGAGCAATTGCTGGTGAGTCAGCCAGCCATGCTGCCGGACCAGTCCTTGATCGAGGAAAGCCAGCAGAACGTATCCCCCGCCATAAAGCACAGCGCCCACCTTGAGGAAGAAAAGTCCAATCTGTCCAATAGATGGTTGAACGGCGGGTATCGCTGGCACGTACATCGCTGGCGCCATGGACGAGCGAGGGAAGAGAACCCTGAAGATGTTTTTTGTGCCCCGCTCGAGTGCGCGTACGAAACCTCCCGTCAAGTAAATCGAAGTTCCAGGCGTGCGCAGATTCGGTAAACGCCGCGCCAGCATTCCAAGCCCGCCCCCGCCAAACAGGATGGCGATCGGACTCCAGCCCAGGAAAAACGCTCCTAACGCAGCCGCGCAAAGCACCGCCAGCATCGTATCTTTCACCGCCGTTTTTCCCAGTCGCCAGATGGCGATCGAGATGACCGCGATCACGGCCGGCTTGATTCCCGCGAGTACCGACTCTGCCTGAGGGAATGATCCAAAGCGGACATACGCCCAAGCAAATGCCCCGGTAATTACGGCCGCGGGCAAGATGAAGCACGCGCCAGCCACGCACAATCCAGCCCAACCCGCGCGCGCAAATCCGACGTTGATGGCAACCTCGGTCGATGTAGGCCCAGGAATCAAGTTGGCCGCACCCACCATATCCAGGAATTGCTGGCGCGCGATCCACTGCCGCTTCTTGACGAATTCGGCTTCGATCAATGCAATGTGCGCCGCGGGTCCGCCAAAGCTGATCGCGCCCAGCCGGAGGAAGAGCACAGCAAGCTCGCCGAGCCGGCTGGAGATGGCTGTAGCGGGAGGCGAAGCTTGCAATTCCGTCACGGGTCGCTACCGTTCCTTGGTGCCGTTGAGGGGTAGACGGGGTGACATGACCAGGAAGAGAAGGCACATCAGCATGGCGAAGTCCGTACGAGCGTCGCTCACCATGTACCAGAATCCTTGACCCGGCCGGGTCAGTTCAGGAATTTTTGTGGTCGTAATTGCCGTGCAGATGATGACCAGCAGCGGAATAGCTGCGATTCGAGTAAACAACCCGAGCAGAACCAGAGCTCCGCATACGATTTCAAAGGCCCCGACGAAATGTGCGGTAAATACCGGATGAGGAAAGCCGATGCGTGTGAACCGAGTGACTCCCATATTAGGGTCGCTGTACTTCAGAATCCCTTGCGTGAGGAAGATCAAGCCGACTGCGATTCGGATGAAAAAGGACCCCGCTACGCTTGCCGGCTTATCACTCAGATTCATATCCAATCAACTCAGCTTAGAAACTTCACGGTGGCTTCCACGAGTTCGGCCGTTGGCTTATAGGGATCCCCGGGCGCATCATATTCGATCGAGCAATAGCCTTTGAATCCATGCTTCCGCAAAATTGCGAAAGTCTGCTCCAGATTAACGTGGACAGCCTTTCCTTGGTCATCCACCTCGCCGTCTTTGACGTGGCAGATCCCATACGCGTGCGCGAACATCGCGTCCATCGCTCGATTCGAGAACTCCTCGCCGTGAGCCACCAAAGAGTTGCCGAAATCCGGAAGAGCGCGCAGCCACGGACTGTTCACCTTCTCGATCACCTGGACGATGAAGAAAGGGTCTTCGCTAATTGGATTGTCATTCTCCAAATGGACCACGACGTTTTTCTTGGCGGCGTAATCCGCGACTCGCGCCAGGGTTTCGGCTGCGCGCCCTACATCGGGTGGGGAGCCTTTCGCTTCTTGGAGATGGGTGCGAATGCTCGGTGAGCCTAGCGCCACGCCCACGTCTACCCATTCTTTGCTTGATGCAACCGCTTGATCCCGTTCCGTTGCATCGAGGGAGTACTGGCTGAAGCGTTCATCCACGGCGATGTCGACCACCGAGCAGCCCGCCTTTTCAGTCGCGGCCCGAAAGTCGTCCAGATACTTCGGATTCGTGGAAGGGAATACCGGGCTCCAAGGCTCGATGTGGCGCACGTTAAACTTCTTCACCACATGCGCAGCAAAATCCTTCAACTCAATCTGCTGTGCTCGCGGAACTGTGCTGGCCGCATCTCCATCGCCCTTCCAGCCCATGATGTACTCGCGAAATGGATAAGCTGCGACCGACACGCGGTCTCTCGGATTTGTAGGAAATTTAATCGAAGGTGCCGGGCCGGCCGCCCAAGACAAAGGGGGCAAAACAAAAGCCCCAGCTCCAAGCAGCGCAGACTGCCCGATGAAATCTCTCCGCGTTCCACCCATGCGCCAAAGTGTAGCAGAGGCGCGTGCTCAGACCGTAAGCCAGCACGAGGGAATGCCAAGCGTTACGTCGCTTTAGGCATTGGAGTCGCATGCAGGCCCATTGGCAGGCTCAATTCGATTTTGTCGCTGGGCTGCAAAGTTGCGGTGCTTAGGAAACGTCGGCGCGTAAGATGATGACAAGGCATGAAGGAGCGCGGGTTCCGCCCTACAATACAACGGTGTCGTACCCTGTGAAGGCATTCGAGCACCGCGATAAGAGAGCCTACGGAGGCAAATGAGCGCGGGTGAACGCAAAACGATCAGGATCGTCGACTCCCACACCGGTGGAGAACCGACGCGCCTGATCATTAGTGGCGGACCAGATTTAGGCTCCGGCCCACTGGCCGATAGAGTAAACCGTTTTCGGACACAGCACGATGCCTTCCGCTCGGCCGTCGTCAATGAACCGCGCGGCTCCGACGTCATGGTCGGCGCATTGCTGTGCGAGCCTGTCGATCGCAGTTGCGCGGCTGGAGTGATCTTCTTCAACAACGTCGGTTATCTCGGCATGTGCGGCCATGGCACCATCGGATTAATTGCAACCCTCGCATACCTTAAGCGCATTAGGCCGGGCCAGCATCGGATTGAGACCCCGGTTGGCGTGGTCAGCGCAACTCTCCATGATTCTGGTGAAGTGAGCGTGCACAACGTTCCCAGCCGTCGAAGCGAGGCGAACGTGGCAGTCGAAGTCTCCGGCTACGGGCGAGTTCAAGGCGATGTGGCGTGGGGAGGAAACTGGTTCTTCCTGGTTCGCAACCACCCCATGGAATTGAGCGTGAAAAACGTCGAGGCACTGACGGCATTTACGTGGGCGATCCGGCAGGCGCTGAAGGCTCAAGGCATCCAGGGCGATGATGGCGAGGAGATCGATCATATCGAGCTGTTTGGCCCTTCCCAGCTCGCAGACAGCAAGAATTTCGTCCTGTGCCCCGGAAAAGCCTACGATCGCTCTCCTTGCGGTACGGGTACGAGCGCAAAATTAGCCTGCCTTTACGCCGATGGAAAGTTGAAGGAAGGCGAGACCTGGAAGCAGGAAAGCATCGTGGGCAGCGTCTTCGAAGGCAGCATCACAGTCCGCGACGGCAAAATCTATCCCACCATCAAGGGATCGGCATTCGTTAATTCGGAAGCGACGCTCGTTCTCGATCCCCAAGACCCGTTCTGCATGGGCATTCGCGGATGACTAACGGTCTCAGCCACTCCAGCTACGACGTTGTGATCGCTGGAGCCGGAATCGTGGGTGCGGCCTGTGCCTGTGAACTGGCGCAACGCGGGATGCGTGTGGCGATCGTCGACCGCGACGTCGTCGGCAGCGGCGCCACCGCCGCTGGCATGGGCCATATCGTCAGCATGGATGACTCTGAGGCACAGTTCGCTCTGACGCGCTATTCGCAGAAACTCTGGCAATCAATCCAGCCAGCTTTGCCAGATGATGTGGAGTATGAGCAGTGCGGAACAATCTGGGTCGCGGCCGATGAAGAAGAAATGGCTGAGGTCGGGCGTAAGCACGACTACTATGGGGAACGAGATGTCCCCACGCAGGTTTTGAGCGCAGCCGATGTGAAGCAATTGGAGCCCAACCTCCGCTCTGACCTCTCGGGCGGTCTCCTTGTTCCGGAAGATGCTGTCGTGTATCCGCCTTGCGCAGCTCGTTTTCTGGTCAATACTGCAACAAAGCACGGTGCCACTCTGATTCTCGGATTTTCAGTTCAGCACGCTGGCGAAGGCAGAATGCTTTTGTCGAACGGCACAGAACTCAGGGGCTCTCTGCTGGTGAATGCGGCGGGCGCCTCCGCTGCAGAGATCACGCCAGGCATCGATGTCAAAAAGCGCAAAGGCCACCTCGTGATCACTGACCGCTATCCCGGTTTTCTGCGGCATCAACTGGTGGAACTGGGTTATCTGAAAAGCGCTCATTCGATCACTGCAGATTCTGTCGCTTTCAACATTCAGCCGCGGCGAACCGGGCAGGTGTTGATCGGCTCTTCCCGCCAGTTCGGCGCAGAGCACAAAGAAGTCGATGCTGTAATGGTCGCGCGCATGCTCCAACGCGCTCAACTTTACATGCCTTCGCTCTCTGAGCTTTCGGCCATTCGGGTTTGGACAGGCTTCCGCGCCGCGACGCCCGACAAGCTTCCGTACATTGGTCCGTGGCCCGGCGATCCCTCGCTGTTTCTCGCGACCGGCCATGAGGGGCTTGGGATTACGACATCTCTGGCAACTGCCAGGATTCTTGCAGATCAAATCACGGGGTCACAACCGGAAATCCCGATTGCACCCTACTTGCCTTCGCGAGTTCCAGAGGCGATGCATGCCTGAGCCACTCATTTTGAAAGTCAACGGCGCCGAACTCTCAGTGCTGCAGGGCACAACCGTCGCAGTCGCGCTGACGATCGCAAGGCAGGCTTGCCGCATTTCTGTCAGCACACAGCCGCGCGGTCCGCTCTGTGGGATGGGAATCTGCTTTGAGTGCCGGGCGACCATCAACGGCAAGCGGCACCGTCGAAGTTGCCAGATTCCGTGTGAAGCTGGCATGGACGTGAGTACGGATGAGTAGGGAATCACTACGTCAATTCGATGTAGTTGTTGTTGGAGGCGGGCCAGCCGGGATCGCGGCGGCGGTACGTGCTGCACAAACTGGCATGTCAGTCGGAATTGTTGATGATAACCCGAGCCTCGGTGGGCAAATCTGGCGCGGAGCGAACCGAGATCAACCAGCAGCCGCCCGCCAGTGGCTTCAGCTCTTGCAATCGGCGCAAGTCACAACGCACTGCGGCATGCGTGTCTTCCATCAGCCGGAGCCCGGTATTCTGTTGGCGGAGGGCGCCGATGATGTCCGCGAGTTCCGTTACAAGAAATTGATCCTGGCGACCGGCGCTCGCGAACGCTTCTTGCCCTTCCCGGGTTGGACGTTGCCCAATGTCATGGGCGCCGGCGGACTTCAGGCGATGGTCAAGTCCGGCCTGCCAGTCTCGGGAATGCGTGTGGTGGTTGCCGGAAGCGGCCCTCTTTTATTGGCGGTTGCTTCCTATCTGCGAAAACATGGCTCCATCATTCCTGTCGTCTGCGAGCAGGCATCGTGGGCCAGCCTGCTGCGCTTCTCCGCTAGCCTTATGGCCCAGCCATCAAAACTCGCGCAGGCTGTCGCGTTGAAGAAAGAGCTCGCGGGCATTCCCTTCGCCACCAGCGCATGGCCCCTGGCGGCTCACGGCTCCCAAGTTCTGGAGAGTGTAACCATTTCGCGCCGCGGTAAAACCGAAACGATTGCGTGCGACTACCTCGCCTGCGGATTTCACCTGGTCCCGAACACCGAACTGGCGCAACTGCTCGGCTGTCAGCTTTCGGATGGCCTCGTTCAGGTGGACGAATTCCAGCAAACTTCTGTAGAAGGCGTCTTTTGTGCCGGCGAACCAACCGGTATCGGCGGTGTAGAGAAGTCGCTGGCCGAGGGAGAGATTGCCGGACTAACCGCAGCAAATCGTCGTCAGGAAGCCACCAGGCTATTTACTGCGCGGGCGAAGGCGCGCCGGTTTGCTCGCAATTTAGATCGCGCATATTCCCTATGTCCCGAGCTCAAGTCCGTGCCCGCACCTGATACGCTGGTATGCCGCTGTGAAGACGTTTCCTACTCTCGTACGAAGGAGCACTCTTCGTGGCGCTCGGCAAAGTTACACACCCGTTGCGGAATGGGACCATGCCAGGGACGAGTCTGTGGTCCGGCAACCGAATTCCTTTTCCAATGGAAACCGGATTCGGTTCGCCCGCCCGTCTTGCCAGTTCGAGTCGGAAGCCTGGCTGAAAGCGTAAGCCAGCCGGCCCACGGGTCCCTGGCGGTACAAGGAGATCATCAATGAATTGGAACGGCGTGCTTCCTGCGATGACAACACCTTTTGACTCGAACCTCGCCGTGGACGACCGCTTTGTATCAGAACACTGCCTCTGGATGGTCGACAACGGTTGCACGGGCATTGTGGCTCTCGGTTCGCTGGGCGAAGGTGCGACGCTGACCTTCGACGAAAAGCGGCAGATTCTGCGTACTTGTGTGAACTCTCTCCGTGGGCGCGGTCCCGTTATCGCCGGAATCTCTGCACTTGCGACCTCCGAAGCCGTCGCGCTGGCGCAGTCGGCTGCAGAATTGGGTTGCGACGGCCTGATGGTCCTTCCACCTTACGTATACAAAGGCGCCTGGCGCGAGATGAAAGCGCATGTTGCAGCGGTATTTCGGGCAACCCCCTTGCCGTGCATGCTATACAACAATCCTTTGGCTTACGGAACCGATTTCGTTCCAGAGCACATCCGGGAACTCGCTTCCGAACACCGGAACCTCGAAGCGGTCAAGGAGTCGAGCGCGGACACTCGCCGCGTGTCCGCCATTCGGGCGCTGCTAGACGATCGCATCCAGATTTGTGTTGGCGTGGATGACGCGATCCTCGAGGCCATCGGCGTAGGCGCAGTAGGTTGGATCGCCGGCCTAGCCAATGCCTTTCCCTGCGAATCCGTTGACTTATTCAATCTTGGGATGGAAGGCCAGAAGGAAAAAGCTTTCGCCCTCTACCGTTGGTTTCTGCCGCTACTGCGCATGGACACGGTCCCCGAATTCGTTCAGCTCATCAAACTAGTACAGGCGGAAGTTGGCATGGGAAACTCCCGCGTGCGCCCGCCGCGCCTGGAACTGACCGGCGCCGAGCTCGAGCGTGCCAAGTCGACGATCCGCGAGGCCCTGAAAAATAGGCCCAAAACGGCGAGCACAGAGGCTCTGCCTGCCGGCCGTTCTCACAACTAAGATGATCGGAGGGAAACAATAATTCTATGCCTCCTGTTCGTGCGATCTTCTGGGATGTCGGCGGCGTCCTTCTCACCAACGCGTGGGACCACACGCAACGCAATACGGCGCTGGAGCATTTTCATCTCGATGAGCGGGAGTTCCACGATCGTCACGAGATGCTCGTGGCTTCGTTCGAGTGCGGAAAAATTACCCTCGACGAATACCTGGACCGAACGATCTTTTACCGCGATCGCCCCTTCAGCCGCAACGAATTTCGCGATTTCATGTTCTCGCTCTCACAGCCATTGGCCGGTTCCTTGGAGTTCGCCCAATCGCTGGCGGAGAGCGGGAAATTCTTTATGGGTACGATCAACAACGAATCGCTGGAGCTGAACGATTACCGCCTGGAAAAATTTGGCCTTCGCAAGATCTTCCAGCTCTTCGTCAGCTCCTGCTACGTGGGTCTGCGCAAACCTGAGCCTGAGATTTACCGGCTCGCACTGGAACTGACGCAGATCTCCGCCGAACAATGTTGCTTCATCGATGATCGTGCTCTGAACCTCGAATCCGCAGCGAAGCTGGGAATGCACACGATCGAAATGAAGGGTATTGCTTCACTGAAGGAAGGGCTGGCAAAGAATGGCGTCAGCCTATGAAGAGAACGATCGGGGCAGCCCCAACTAAGGCTTGCGGGGCTGATTCGTTTTGATCGCGGTCCCGGCCGGGACCTCCGACTCCAGCAGTGTGAGTGATAAATCGCTCGACCAGCAATCCGCCGTCAGCTTCCATTCTCCGTTGCTCTGCCGGGCGCAAACCCACAAATATTTCCCGCGCTCCTCGCGTCGCTTTCCGGTCGCGCCAGGAACCAGGGCCTTGCAACGTCCGGCTTCGTAGGCCAAGTCTCCCACGACCTCGACCCGCATTGGCTCGAATTCCACTTCGCCCAGTCCCGCTTCGAGCGCAACAAAAAAGAATTCGCGTACAGCGGCGGCTCCCCGTACCGGAGGATGATTGGAACGCAGCACCAGCGCGTCCGCAGCATAAAGTTCCAGCAGATCATCCAGGTGCTTGGTGTTGCAGGCCACCGCCCACTCCTGCGTAATTCGCCGGACTCCGGCCTCGGCGCGGTTCATGTCCCCGCGTAACGCGAGGTTCGGCCGGGCTTTCTCTTCGCGTGGGGATTCTCCGCCGCCCGTGCGTATCTGCCCGCTCTCGTAGCCTGCTGGGAAGTAGTGATGGTGGTAATGATGGTGGTAGTGGTGTGTCCCTGCTGGGCTCTGGCTTTCCGGGGAATCTTCGGGTTCGTGCTCGTGTGACGCATCCTGCCCAGGCGCGGAAACTCTGCTAACTCCAATCCGGACTCCACACATGGCGCAGAACTTGTGTCCCGGACGGTTGCGGTGGCCGCAAGCGCGGCACAGCTCAGGATCCGCGTCACCCAGGAATTCAGACGCAACATCTTCCGCGGAGAACTCCGCGTCACTTTCCGTCGTCAAACGATGTGCGGCTTCCAGGGCGGCGGCGATCGCCTCTGGATTCGGCTTCGTACGCCGCAACTCTGGCTCCAGCCGCCGGTACAACTCTTCCATCTCCAAATTGCGCATGTCTGTTGTTTTCTCCGGAGGCTGTCCGGATGGCTTGGGAGACTTTCTTTCTTTATCCACAGTGACCCCGACTCTCTGAGGTCATTCTACGAGTTCTGTTTACCGGATGGAAAATTCGATCTTGCCTTCGGTCTCCGTCGGAACTCCATTACAGGTCGCAGGCCGATAGCGCCAGCCGCGTACGGTTTGGATGACGCGCCGGTCGCCAGGTAGCCCAGCGCTCTCGAGGATGAGAGGGCTATGGACGCGACCGTCGGTCCCAATGATGAAGCTGATCGCAACCTTTTGCCCGTGATTCGCGGGAACAAACAGAGGATCAGGAGTAGCAAGGGCGACGGGTGGCTCGACCATTTCGCAGCTTGGGCGCACGCTGGCGTGTTTTACGTCTACATAGTCCTGCGCACGCGTAAGCTCATTCGAGAGTTGGAGCTCTCGTTGTCCAAGGCGGATCCTGTCCGGACTTGGCGTGGATGTCGCCGCGTTTGCTGCCAGGGGGAATAGCGTCAAGATAATTGCCCAACACACTTGCTTTAGCATTCCCGTCCTCTACCGTCCTTTCGGTCTTCGCCGTTCCTTCCTTTCAGATGGCAACCCTGATTCCATATCGACGCCAATATATCAACCATGGAATCAGTCATTTACATGGGTAACGAGAGGTAGAAATTGAAGGGGTGTGAAAGCCCTTTCACATCGAGCACAGGGATTGTAACTATCCAGCCGAGGACTCAGGCCGCGGAATCGTGCCTCAACGTAAGCAATGTGACCTCGGGGGGACAATTCCACCGGATCGCGAGCCCCGTAGTCCCGATCCCGCGATTCGTGTACAACGTGAGCGGGCCGACCCGGTACAATCCCGCAAAATATTTTCGGGCAAGCACCGGCTCGTAGAGCGGCGGAAGAAAAGGCAGCCGCACCTGGCCCCCGTGCGAGTGTCCGGAAAGCTGAAGGTCTACGGGATACTTGGCGGTATGGTCGGCATAATCCGGTTCATGTGCCATCAGGATCGTCGCTTCGCCTCGTGGAATACCGGCCAGCGTCTCCTTGAGATCGGCGGTTCTGCTCAGCACATCGTTCACCCCGCTCAGCCAGAATCGCGATCCTTTCAGTTCAATGGGGACTGATTTATTGGCCAGGACCGGAATGCCCGTCGCATTCAATGTCGCGGCCACCCGTGCGGGGTCGGTAGCGTCGTCATGATTACCCAATACAGCCCAGAGCCCGTACGGCGCGCTCATCTGCTTCAGAATATGGGCGCACGGCTCAGCGGCAGCGGCGGCCTTCTCATAATCCGAACTGATGACCGGAACTGAAACGAAATCTCCCGTCAGCACAATCATGTCGGGGTTCAGTCCCTTGACCAGCGGAATGGCCCTGTGCAGCGGGTGTTCGGAAAAGTAGGGATCGTAATGAAAATCGCTCAACAGTGCGACTGTGAAGCCATCCAGTGCGGCGGGCCAGCGCGCCAGCTTTAAATCCTGCCGCACAACTTCCGGGCGATTGGGTTCAAAAAAGACGGAGTCCACGCCAATAGCGCCGACGCCGGCTGCTGCTGCCAGCTTCAGGAATCTGCGCCTGTTGGTGGAAAAAGCCAATTCGTGTGGAACCTTACTTCCCGAGCGATGAGCACGCACAACCGTGCTCTCTATAGCATAGCGCGAAATGAAGCGGCTTCGCGCACGCCACACCAGCCGGAATCAGAAGCTGAACGTCGCCTGCAGGTCGATGCGGCGGACCGCTGAGCCCGTCGAGAAGGGCCCGCCTGCAAGGGCGTTCGGCGTATCAAAATAGTTGGAACCGAGAATTCCGCTGGGATTCTGCAGGTTCACCTTGTTGAATATATTGCGCACTCCCACTCCGAACGTCAGGTTGTAGCGGCGGTCGGAACTTGGTCCGCTCATCATGGGGCCGCCACCGAACAGAGGTCCTCGCCCGCCTCCACCTCCGCGTCCTCCTGGTCCCCCAGGCCCTCCGGTGTTTCCTGATCCTTGTTTGATCTTAGGACCAAAACCGAAGGTTCGCGTGAGCCGCAGATTCAACGAAGCTCGCGACGGCCCTGTGGCATAGTTGATAGGCAGAAGTGGAGCCGTTGCCGATGCTCCAGCCGCGTCGAACGTCCCAAGAGGCGTGCAATACACGGTGCCTGGAGGCGTGGGGGCAACGATCGTTGCGCATGTCGTATGCGAAACGAGTCCCGGACGATCATTGAAGATCGAATCTCCATTCAGATCGTTCGGTGCCGTAATGTTGAATGGACTTCCCGAACTCAACACCATGAACGGGTTCAGACGGAAGGCATACGGCAGCGCCACGCTTCCACCCAGAAACAGTCGGTGGCGGATATCAAACGACGCCCGCCCGTAATCCTGCGTAAGGTTGTAGGAATTCGACGCAAAGTTGGAAACGCCCGAAGCATTGCTGTTCGCATAATTCAAGGTGTAGTAACCAAACAGCTGAACCTTCGATCCCACCCGGACGTTTGAGTTGGCGATCAGCTGATTCTGGCGGAACACAGCTTCCGATACGTACTCGTAAATGTTGCCTTCGTTCGGGAAGGGAAGAATCGAAGTGCCGGGCAGTGGAGCGTTCGCGTTAATCGTCGCCAGTTGATCGAATCCGCGCGAATTCAGATACGTCACCGACAGCGTTGCCGACTTTGTTACCTGCTTTTCAATACTGACCGCGCCTTGCAGCGTGTACGGTGCGTGCAATCTGGGATCAAGGCGGTAGATAGTTGGCGCGACGGTCGATGTACCCCCCAGGTTGCAGCCCGCAGGATTCGGATAGCAGGTAGGGTTGTTGATAACGAATTGCTGCTGCCCGGTCAGCGGATCGCCATTCAGGCGTTCGACCTCCAGAATCTGTTCCGACTGGAAACGGTCGTAGAAGATCCCATACCCGCCGCGGATGATTGCCTTCGGCGGCGACTTCCTCCCGCCCACTCCCCATGCGAATCCCACGCGCGGCGCCCAGTCGGCATGGTCGTGAATGTAGTTCTGGGTTTCGAAGCGAATTCCGTAACTCAATGTCAGATTCGGCCGCGCTCGCCAATCGTCCTGCAGGTAAAGCCCGCCGTCATACGTCGTGACACTCGCGCTGGGGATGCCTGTCGTGATCGACAATTGCGTTGCATATGGCGTGCCGCCATTTTTATATTGCTGCTGCGCGTAGTAGTAGGAAACGGGGCAGGGCGTAGTGGCGGGCAATTCGTTCGGATCGCCGGGTGTGTGACAGTTGAGGTCCGTCAAGTCATTGGTCGCGCTGCCCAGGCCCGAAAATGTAAATGTGCCGTTGAAACTTGAAGTCGAAAAGTTTGCTTCCCGGAGTGCGCGCAACCGGCCGCCGAACTTCAGTGTGTGATTGCCATGGATCAGCGAAGTGTAATTCTGCACTTCGTAGTGATCCTCATGATCGATAATCGTTCCCTGGCTGTTGCCTCCGCCTCCGAAATATCCGCGCACGTTAATGGTCGGAGCCGTGTTCAACGCATTCTGGCTGTCGTTCTCACGCAGGTATTGAAACCGCGTCTCGTTGATGATCTTTGATCCAAAAACCTGGGTATCGCCGATCTGGAACGTATGTTCCGTCGAAGTTTCGTCGTAGCCTTGCGAGGGCAGCGTGAACTGCCCGATTCCGTTGTTGTCTTCGGTGTCGCGGAAGTACTGATACCGAGCGGTCAGCGTGTTGTTTTTGTTGATCGCGTAATCCAGCCGTGGACTCAGATTCGTGCGATGGCGCGGATTCGCCAGCGACTGCACCAGGTTGATTTCGTTCAGGTTTTGATCGAGCGTTTGAGCGTCCACCACGGTGAGATCGTTGATATTTCTACGTTCCAGGTTGAAAAAAAACGAAGCGCTTTTCCCCAGCGGTCCGCCAATACTCCCGTTGTATTGCGTGGAATCGTATCCCGGCTGGTCCGTCCCGCCGAAGGGGCTCTTCGAGTTGAAAACTGAATCATTTCCCAGGATAAAGAATTGGCCGTGGTACTTGTCGGTGCCTGGTTTAGTGAAAATCTCGATGCGCCCGTAACCGAGCTTGTCGTATTCAGAAGAAAACGGATTCTGATTGATGCGGATCTCGCGAATCGACGACTTCGGCGGCAGTTGCCCCGCAGTGAATCCGTCGATATACATCTGTCCGCCATTCGGGCCGGCCGAGGGTCCGGCCAAAGCCTGCAGATCCGACTCCAGTTCGTCCGGGTCATCCGGCAGCGCTTCCAGTTCTTTTCCGGAAATCGTGATCGCTCCCGCGTTGCTCGCGGGATTTACGTCGATGGTAGGCGCAGTGTCCGAGACCTGTACTTTCTGTGTCTCGACTTCGATCGTCATCGGAATGTTCAGGCGCAGCGGCTTGTCCGCGACAACCACGTTGTCGTTCTGATACATAGTGAATCCGGCGGCTGCCACCGTCAGAGAGTATTTACCCGCCGGCAGCGACTTGAATTCGTAAAGTCCCTGCGCGTCGCTTTGCGTAGTAATTGGAGATCCGGACGCCGGCGACATAACAACCGTCGCTCCCGGAATGATGGCACCGGAGGGATCCGTGACTTGCCCCCGCAGCGCTCCGCCTGTTTGAGCCAGGCATAGCGCGCTCAAAGCGAGCGGTAATAGAAGCGCGGAAGCAATCTGCTTTATCGCCGCTGGTACAGCGAGCGCTAACCGATCTTTCCTGCCAATCCTCCTGCTAGATCTATTCACATTCCCTATGAAGAAAAACGGGCCGTTCTCAACGTTCATGATCCATCCGTAGACTCAAGATTAAGAGAAAAGAATTCGAAAAAAATCCGACGATTATTGGGCCCCCGCGTCTCCACCTGGGGCGCCACCCAGGCTCCACGGAGTCAGCATCATGGCTTGGCTGCCGTTGGGAGCAGCCTGCAGAATCGGCTCGACGCCGCTCACCAGATTGATCGCCGTCACAGCCGTATTCGCGGAACCCTCGGTGGTTACAATCAATACCGCGTCGCCTTTATGCAAATCACCCAGCGCAACCACCGGTAGATGACTGAGCATTTGAGACAGGTCTCCACCACCCGCTCGCATGCCACCGCCTCCTGGGCCGGCACCAGCTCCAGTTGAAGTGGTCGCGCCGCCTTGCGCTGCCGTGCCTTGAGCAGCCTGCGCGCCACCGGTTGAGCCCGTGGCTCCGCCCGGAACTCCCGGCGGCATTGAACCTGCCATGGAAGCTTTCAGCCGCATAGCGATGCGTTGCGCCATTTCGGCCGGAATCTGGTGCATCTGCGAATCCCCGGTGACCTTCACCTCTACCGGTTTTTTGGTGATTAGATCCTGAACGGTCAGGACGCCCGAACTTGCGTCCACCGAGTTGACGGTACCGGCGATATTGCGAAATTTGCCGGAAACAATCTCTTCAGCCGCGAACTCGTTCCCATCGGCGCTACGGTTGCCGCGCGCTCGTAGCTGATCTTCGGGATGGATTTCCGCAAGGGAGCTGGAGGTGGCATTCTCAATGTTTGCCGAATTCGGAGCATACCGGCGGAAAATCGTGTCTTTGGAAGTGTGGATCGCAATCGACTTCTTCCCGCTGAGACCGGAGACAGAAATTGTCACGGTACCGGTCGCGGGATCAACAGCGCTCACCAGTCCTCCGAGTCCACGCTTCTGCCAGTCCTGACGTTCCTGCTCATGCCGCGCCGCCAGGTCCGATTGGGCCATGACAATTACTTCGAGAGCCGTCAGGGAATTGGCATCGGGTGCCTGCCCGCGCACGCGAACCCGGTCGCCGACCTTCAAATCCTGTAACTGGACAGGGGTTGCACTTTTCAGGTCCTTCGCGCCCGGGGCGATCCCCAGCAGGCGCGCGTTCGGTGCCACGGTGACCGTGACATCAGACCCGGAGTCGGGGGTTAACGTGAGGGTGTTCCCATTAATCGCTTTGATCACACCGATGCGGCGGGCGATTCCGGATGGGTTCGCGGCTTCCTGAGCTTGGCTTGGTAGGACGATCCCCTCGTATGCTCCGCAAATGAGGATCGCCGTGAGCCCAATCGTGAAAAAATGTCTGGCAATCGCTTTCATACGCCCCAACCTCTAATGTACATCGCCAGAAGTGGCGGAAGTCCATCATTTACAAAGTTTTACCCAGATTATTCAGGCCTTTACACGCAGCTCCGAAGCTTTGAATCGAAACGTTTTGAGAATGGATGCATGCGGGCGGCGATAGGTCACCCAGAGTGCCAATAGACGCTCACTCCTACCCCCACTAGGATTCTACTCAGCATAGTGTGGAAATCTCTGTCTCGGATGAGTGTCTCGATGTCACGTTGTTGGTGGTCTTGGGCCTTGATCTTCGCTGTACCGGTTGCCTTGCTCGGGCAGGTTCCGGGCGCCATTCTGCATACGCAGGGTGGAGTGTGGGTCAATGGATACGAGGCGCAGGACGCGGCAGCGGTTTTTGACGGCGACGTGCTACAGACGAAACCGGGCTTCTCCGCCAAACTCGATCTTGAGGGTTCGTCCGTACTGGTCCAGCCGGAATCCGTCATCAAGTTCCACGGCGACTCCCTGACCCTTGATCACGGAAGCGTGTCGGTAGGAACTTCGAGGAGTTTCAAGGTATTGGTGAAATGCATCACAGTCGTGCCAGTGACGAATGACTGGACCAGCTACGACGTCACCGACGTGAACGGCACCGTGCAGGTCGCCGCAATCAAGAGCGACGTCAACGTCAACCACTCCGGCTCACAGGGTGCAAAGCAGGAAAAGGCTCAACCGGAAGCCTCTGACTCTCAAAAAGCCTCGGTTCACCAGGGTGAGCAGAAGAGTTACAACGAATCCGATCTTTGCGGCGCCCCGCTGAACCCGACGGGAGCCGGCAGCCTGCTGAATCCGAAGTGGATCGCCGCAGGGGCGGCCGGCGTCGGGGTCTTGATCTGGATCCTCATCCACGGCGGCGGAGGCCAAACGCCGATGAGTGCGTCTCAACCCTGAAAATTCGCTTCTGCTCGTCTCCGTCTACAGGATTCTTTCGTGCGTATAACCGGCGCTTTCTAAGGCAGCCAGTAACTCGGAGATGTGCTCCGGGCCGCGTGTCTCCATCGTGATATCAATCGCCGTGTCTCCCAGATTCACGCCGTGATACGCCCTGTCGTATGCGGTTTCGACGATGTTGGCGCGATGATCGGCGAGGATGCCGGTGAGCCGATGCAGTGCGCCCGGATAGTCGGGCAGGTGAACCCGCAGTCGCACCAGTCGGCCGTCCTTCACCAGGCCGCGCTCAATAATGCGCGAGAGCAGCGTCACATCGATATTCCCGCCGCAGACTAGGACCGCGACTCGCTTGGCCACGAGCGGCAGCTTGTGGTTTAAAACTGCGGCCAACGCCGCCGCGCCCGCTCCTTCGGCCAGCGTCTTCTCGCGCTCGAGCAGCAGCAGAATCGCGTTCGCGATCTCTTCCTCTTCCACGGTGACGATATCGTCCACGTACTTTTGCACGAGTGGCAGAGTGCGATCGCCTGCGCGCCGGACCGCAATACCATCTGCAATCGTCTTCGCAGATTCGAGCGTTACCGGCTTGCCCTGCGCCACCGCCTGCTTCATCGACGGAATGCGGGCTGGCTGTACTCCATAAACCAGCACGGACGGATTGCTCTCTTTCGCGGCGCAAGCAATGCCGCCGATCAATCCCCCGCCGCCCACCGGTACAACCAAAACCTCTATTTCGGGATGCTGCTGAAGAATCTCCAGCCCCAGCGTCCCCTGACCGGCGATCACGGCATCATCATCGAAAGCGTGAATCAGCGTGAGCCCGTCCTCGCGTCCATTCTCCACAGCCCGCGCATAAGCCTCGTCGTAATTCGCGCCTTGCAGCACCACGTCGGCGCCATAAGCGCGTGTTGCGGATACCTTGGTGAGCGGAGTCGGCAGAGGCATGAAGATACGGGACTTAATCCCGTGCCGGCCCGCATGGTAAGCCACCCCTTGGGCATGATTTCCCGCAGACGCCGCAATGACCCCTCGCGACCGCTCATCCGGTGTCAGTGTGAGCATGCGGTTGAGCGCTCCACGCTCCTTGAAGGCGCCGGTCCGTTGCTGGTTATCGAGTTTCAGGAAGATGGAATTATTCGTGAGCGCGGAGAACGTCTCGGAGTGCGTGCAGGGCGATATCCGGATATCGGCGCGGATTCGGCCCAGCGCGGTCTGTATGTCGGAGAGTTGGATCATTGCCAGGCAGCCATATTACCGAATCTCGCGAACTTTTCCTCCTCTCAGCGCCGGTTTCCTCAAGTCGTCCCATTTGAATTTTTGATTGCGGCCATAAGAATTTCATGAGGCGTGATTCCCCAATCGTTCATCAAGTTTGCGCAACCGCTCCGATATAATTCGTTCACGCCATGGACTTTGATCAGCTTGTGACATTCCTGGAAGTAGCCAGGCAGGGGAGCTTTTCGCGCGCCGGGGAGAAGGTCTTCCGCTCGCAGTCGGCTGTCAGCGCGCAGATCCGCCAGCTCGAACAGGAGTACGGAGACCGCCTGCTCGACCGTTCCGGCAAAACCGTGAAACTCACCCCCGCAGGGCAGATCTTCTACGAATACGCCGAGCGTATGAAGGCGCTGCGAGAAGAGTCTCTCGTTGCCGTTGCTGACCACAGCCGGACGCCACGGGGCACGTTGCGCGTTGGCGCCAACGAAGCGACTTGCCTGTACGTGCTGCCCGAGGTATTCGCGGAATACTGCCGTCGCTTTCCGCCAGTGCAGATCAGCATCTATCGGAATTTCAGCTACAAGATCGTTGAAAAACTGGAAAACGGCCAGGTCGAGGTTGGAGTGCTGACCTTGCCGATCACTTCCCCAAGCCTGAAAATTCAGCCCATTTTTCGCGACAAGCTCATGGTAATGGTGAGCCCCAAAAACCCTTTGTCGAAGTACAAGGTCGTTCCCGTCAAAGAGATTGTGAAATACCCGTTGCTATTTCCTAAAACCGGCCACACGCGCAGATTGCTGGATAAACTTTTCCGTCCTTACAATGCGGAACTGCAGATACGGATGGAATTGCCGAGCATCGGGATGATCAAGAGTTTTGTTGCTGCCGACCTGGGGGTTTCACTGATCAGCGCATCGTTCGCCAGGGACGAGGTCGACTCCGGGCGCGTGAAGTTGATTGATCTGGAAGACGCGGAACTCTATCGCGAACTCGGCCTCGCCTATCGCCGCGACAGAACATTATCCGTAGCAACTACCGCATTCGTTGCGCTACTCCGGCAGATGACAGGAACCGCCAAAAAAACGGACGCCTGAGGTCTTTCTTTCCCGCGCGAGGCTTTTCCACGCAAATCTAGCGCTTGTAGACCGTCGTGTTGGCGTGGTAGTTCCGCCAATCGAACCAATAGTCTTTCAAAGCCGGAACCTGCTCCAGGCACTTGCCCTGCGACGGACCCGAGATCGCGCATCCCTGGAAGTTCCACTCGCTAGCCGTTGAAGCATCCAGCAGCGTCCACGACTTGGAAGAAGCAACCGGTGTGGAAGTTTTCGTGACCGTCGCGCCGTCCGCGGAAGTGGAGGATTTGTCCTGCGCTTCCACTTTGACCGGGGCGGCTGCCGGCTCCGTCTTTCCAGTTGTCACGCTGGCTTCACCCTCGCCCTTCTGATAGAACTCGACGTCTTTTCCGTCGATCCGGCTCACGAATACGCGGAACGATTTGTTGTCGGGACCCACGACAACCAACAAAGGCGTTCCTTTGACCCGGTCGAGCACCGGCGATTGCGTTAATAAGGTTTCCCACGGATAGGCGCGGCTGGCGCCGGAATACGCTACGCCGACGACGACGTCACGCGATTTGAGCTCTGTGCCCGGAAAGCTTATGACCACCGGGAGCTTCGCCACTTCCGGTTCCCAATTGCTGTCGTACTCCTTCACATACTTTGGCACCGGGGCCAGCACTTTTCCCCCAGACACCTCGGACTTCCACTCGCCAAAGGTGAGTTCGTCCGTTGGAACCAGTTCGAGTACAGCGCCCTTCATCGGTCCGAAGATCGCCCTGCCGGTGATTTGCTGCCACCAACTCCCGGTGTCGGTATCGCGCATCAGGAAATTCTGATTGTTGATGCCCGCTAGATAGAAATGGAGCAGCTTACCGTTTACGGAACGTTTCCACACCAGACCGGTGTGACAGAGCGTTCAATAAGTCACGGCGACAGGAATGCCACCGACCACGTCATTCACGATGTGGTGATACGCCATTTGGCTGATGGGATACGCTCGCGCATCCTCTCCGAAGCGGATCGCGAGAACCATCTCGGATTTGTCGAGCTTGCTATCGGCCTCAGCCTGAAACTCCGGACTGCCAACCGGATGGAACATCCATTCGAAATAGTTCAGCCGTGACATCACGGCGGAAACGGCCACAAGGCTCATCACGGTAACCAGAACAATCTTGCCAATCCTTCGCGCGGATGGCCACAGGACGAACAAAAAGAGCAGGCAAATCGCAGCCGTAATCAGCGTTGCCCACGGTGCGCGCTGGTGCAGGTCCATTGCGACATTCAATGCATACGCGCTCTGATGCCGAAACGGACGGATGATGAAGGCCGGAATAAAAAAGAAGCTGAAACCGGCGAGAGCCGAGGCCGCAAAAATGGCCCACGAAAATTGTGGACGAATCGCTGAAGAAGAAGGCATGAGTTTGGTTTGATACCGCGACACGGTTCATCGACACGACGCGCGCGGGTTCTGAAATTGTAGCGGATGGGCCGCGGGAATCGGAAGGACGCTGCAATCAAAAAATCCCCGACCGCCATGGGGCGGCCGGGGACGTTGAACGCTCGTGCTGCTTACTGCGGCGTGAAATTCTGACGATAGCTCAGGTTCACGACGTCCTGGAACTCCGGCGTGGCCGGAGGCAGGTTGTTCGGGTTGAGGAACAGCACGTCGAAATAATAGTTACGGGTTGGCGGGCTATAGACCGTGGTGCAGCACTTGAAGGTGCCGGTGTCGTACTCCGAGTAATACATGCTGACCAGCGACCCGTCATAGTGCAGCGTGACGTTGCCCCAGTTCTCCAGATACCGCAGGAAGTTATGGAGTCCGCCATCGGTTCCGAAGTCATTAATGCCCGCCGTGTTGGCCCATCCGGGGCTGCCGAATGGAACGTTCTTGCCACCGGAAACCGCCATCCGGTAATAAGCATCCGCGGCCGGAGCGCGATTTGCCGGCACGTCGGGGAACATGAGACTACCCATGTCACTCCACGTGTTGGATAGCAGCGTGACCGAATCCGCGATAATCGACGCCGCAGAGTGATTCGCCTGGCTTGGCGTGACGTTATTTGCTGTTCCCCAGAACGGATCGTTTGAACTGCTGTTGTAGTTGCCCTGCACGTAAACCGGGTTCTCGGAGGCGATGGTAAATCCGCCGCAACCCGTGGGGCTGGCCGCGTTCTGCACGCATCCGCTCGCTGCCGGCATGATCGGCAGGTAGCTCACGCCAGCTGCACTCATTCCGCCATCGACCAGTTTCAGCACGTGCCGCGCACCGCTGACAGGATTTGCCATGCCTTCCTGGTCGGTGACTCCCGTCAATAGTGCACCGGTCGAGGTGTTATAGCTGGCGCAGTCCACGGAGGCAGCCGTGCCGGCTCCGGTGACGTTGATTCGCTTGTATGGGTTCAGCGGAGTCGTGTTGGTGTTGATGCCAAACCCATAGCCAAGGTTCTTCTCGCCCCAGTTGTCCAGGAAGCCGTTCTGATCGACGTCCTCGGGAGAGTAGCTGTAATAGCTTGCCGGTTCTAGAACACCGTCCGTGACGGGAGGTATTGTCGTCAACCCCTGCGATGAGTTGATGACGTCCTCGATGCCCGATTCTCCGCTATACACGTTCGCCGGGGTCTGCCCGCCGTTCGTGGGGTGAGGATCTTTCAGCATCCCGCGGTGATCGGAGAAATACAGCACGTAACCGTTTTCCGCGCTATAGTTCACGTTCGTACCGCTGGCGCCGATCGTTCCATTCAGCCAGCGCGCCAGGTTGCCTACGTCGAGTTCGACCGCGTTCATGATGCCGTTGACCGAGCAGCTCGAGTACGTGTTGTTGCCGCTCGTCGTATTGTTCACTGTGTTATCCCGCATCTCGCCTTCACGCACATCGTAGAAGTTGATGGGGTAAAAGTTGTTCTGCGTTCCCGCTCCATGGGCAGAAGCCGCTGCCTGCGCGACACCCGGGCGGAGCTGCTGCAGGAGTAGGATGGCGTTCGGATCGATTGCATTCGATCCCGGTGTCGTCGGCGGATTGTTGAAGATCCGGCTGAAGCCCAGCTTCAGCCATTCCTGCGTCACGCCGACGAATGCCGCCGCGGTGTTGCACGGAGGAGTTCTGCAATATTCCACGCGGATCCACGGACCTGTTTCTGCGGCAACCGAAGCCGGGTTGGTAGTCACCTCTCCGATGAGAGGAAATCCGGTGGCAGTCCAGTTTTGCAAACCAGTGTCTGTGTACGGATTTACCCACCCATTGGCCCCGGGAGTGCCCCATCCGACATACTCGTTCACACCCGAACTTAAAGGCACATAACCGCTCTGAAATGGCTGCCCAGCGGTCGGGCTGTTGAAGGTGGTGGTATTCGGGAACTGCACGTCCTGAGCATCCATCGGAGCCACACCGCGCTCCGGATGCAGATCGGCGGGGTCGTCGGCAATCAGGATGCGGATCGCCGCCTTGTTGTACAGGCGCTCCGAGCCCAGCGTGCCAGTCGGCGATTCACCCACCAACGGCTTGCGGATAATGGAAATCGGGTCGGTGCAAGGTGGCGGATTGCTCACGCAGCTGTTCTGTACGAAAGGCAGCTGCAGGTTCGATACGCCGGTGATCGAGTTGGCCAGATAAGTATTGAAAGTTCCGTTCGAGATGCTGGCGAAGTTCGAGTTGGCCGCGCCGGCGATCGAAGGGTAGCCTCCGCTCCAGCTCGCGTCGCCAGGAACCGTTCCCGAACCCGGCAGGGTGACGCAATTCGATCCCGTCGGAGGAAATACGTTCAGAGGGCACCCGCCGGTGGCCTTCGCGATGTACACCGTCCCACCGTATCCGCTGGTGGTCGAGTGTCCGTTTTCCAACTGATCCATCACAATCTGCTTGTACGCCTGAACCTTATCGTTGAACACTAGGTCGCCGCCGGCGGCGAGGAACAGGTTCATGTTGGTGTGGACGCGGCCTCCGAAACTGAAGTTCGGGCCGGGGAAGTAGCTGCAGTCGTAACCGCAGAACACGCCGAACTGGAATACCGGAATCAGTGCGACTTCCACCTTACGCGTGATATTGACCGACGCGCCTTCCGGACGGCTGGCGATCACCTGCAGCGTCATCGGAACGATTTCCGCGTAGAGTCCCTGGTTGCTGCCCGCGCTGACCGTGTTCCAGGTGCTTGGCGGAGCGGTTGCGTTATTCGTCGCGACGCAGCCTGTGCTGGTTGGGAAGCAGATCGTCTCCGTGTACGTCATCCCCGGCACCAGCGACGACGGCGGAGGATTGTTGACCAAAGTCTGAATCTGCGCGGTGGTCGGGACCATGTACTGCTGGTAGAGATCCGCCATGTCCGAGGCGAGCTTCTCCATCCCGGACTCAGCCCCGTAGTACGCCAGGTTGTCTTCCTGGTCGTTTCCGCTCATGCGGACTTCGTTCGTCACCATGAACAAAAGTCCGGCAGCCACGCCCGACAGCAGCACCAGAATCAACAGTGATGCGATCAGCGTGAAGCCCTTTGAATTGTTTTTTCCCTGTCCCATGATTCGGTTCTCCTGACCCAAGAAAGCCTTACTGGTACCGATTGCGGAACGTCATATTCCGCGCACTGACTGACGTTGCCAGGTACATGTTCTGGGAGGACCTGGAATTCTGGATGATGCTTTGCCCCATCACGATGATGTTGACCTTCTGGAAATTGTTGGGCGACTCACCGACGCCGAGTGGATTCGGCTGGTTGGCGTCCAGCGCTCCGGCGTTGTCGCTGTCAAATGCGAATTGCAGGTTGATGATGTCGTCGGCTACCGGAACCGGCGTCAGCCCGTTCACCTGGCGCATCAGGCGCGGCGTCTGCGTCGGCGGAACTGTCGTAGCTCCGGCCGGTACGTTGATGTAGTACGTCACGGCATAGAGGCGGTAGAGGCCGACCGAATTCGTCCCTGCCGTGGGTGTCGCCGCGGTACAAGAGCCCACCGCGGACTGTATGGCCTTGAGGTTTCCCGACGTCGCACCGCTCTGGTTCATGTTCAGCGCGTCGAGGTTCGCAAACGTCATGCCGGTCGAAGTCGGAGTTGTTGTCACTTCGCCGACTGCGGTCAAACCGCCGCCGGAAACCATGATCAGGTCGCCCGCTTGAATGCCGCCTGCCGAGTTGATCGCCGGCGGCGCGGGGCTATAAGCCGTATTCGCATACACATTCAGCGAGCCGCCGTTCGCTCCCGTGGGGAAACACGCCCAATACTCCCAGATGGGAAAGTTGTAGTCCGTGTAGACCACCGTGATGCTGTCGCTGAATCTGGGCGCGGGAGCCGCGGCGATCGCGGCATTCGCCTCTACGCCGTTCTGGTAGCCCGGGATGATGCCGTACATGAAGTTTCCCGTCGGATACGTGTACACCGGAACGTGGCAGGTTCCAGCCTGATCGCACGCGTACTTGGAGGCTGTGGAACCGGTGCCGGTCGGCAACTGGATGCCTCCCGTCGGCAGTCCGGCGCCGGCCAGGCTGATGTCCTTCACCATGAGGTCGATGGCGGCGCGCATGTTCTGCTGGGTTTCCGCACGCTGCGTCACGATCATGGCGGAATTCAAACCGGTCTTGAACAGGCTGGCCATTGCCGCCATGACGATCAGCCCGAGGGCCATGGAAACCATGAGCTCCAGCAGAGTGAAGCCGAGTCGCGAGTTTTGTCTTTGCATCTTCATGTTTTCCGAGTTTCCCATCTAGCGGTATGCCGAAATCAGCGCGTTCACCTGATAACTCCGTGCTGCCGTGAGCCCCGTCGGTATGTAACTGACCGTGACCGTGATCTGCTTCAAGGTCGGGTTTACCGTGACTCCGTCCGACTCGAGTACCGGGTTGATCTGCACCTGGCGCGTGAAATTGCCCAGGCTCATGCCGACGTCATCGGCCGTGCCAAGAATCCCGTCGGGGCCAGGCATCACGACGCATTCCGGTCCGGAGACGCAAGGTCCGTTGGCGGGGCAGTTGACGTCATCGGTCGTGTTGACCAGTCCGTCCGGTCCCGCGCAAAGCAACTGTGTGGATCCCGAGGAGAAGATTCCGGTCGGGAAATTTGAAATCTGCGAGAAGCTGAGCTGCTGCGTGTTGCGCGCGGTGTAGATGCTCTCCATCGCCTCGAGCGTCTTCTGGCGCGCGATCAGGTTTTCCTGGGAGGTCTGGGTCGCGGCCAGACCGGCGGCGAAGGCCGCGATCAACGTGATGATCCCGATGCCGGTGATCGCGATGGCGATCATGGTTTCGATGATCGTGAAGCCGCTCTGCTGCGATGCTCTGGACTTCGTCATTGTTGCACCCAAGTGTCAGCTCCGCTGATGTTGTAAAGCCGCCAGCCCCGCGCTCTTCCCGTCGTTCCGTAAATGGTGATCGCGCGCGAGCTATACCGGTTGCTCAATGGCCGGGTGATGTAAACGATGCCGTTGTTGTAGTTGCCCTGGTCGTCCTGTGCCGATCCGTCCGGATTCAAAACCAGGCATGGGCTGCCGCCCTCGATGACGGTGCAGGCATTGAACTGAATCGCGGTCGATCCGTTGTCGCCCGGAATATCGGGCGCGGTCGCCGGGAATCCCGTCTGCGTGGCGTACTGCATGTCCTGCGGCAACGTGTAAGTAGCCACCGTCACCGGCGCCGGCGAAACAGGTACGCCCACGCCCCAGTACTGCACCGTGATCGTGCTCGGCGCGGTGAAGATCAGCACGTAACGTTTACGTTGCGTGATGGCTAGATTCCGGTAATTGCGGATCACCGACAACGTCGTGTCGTAGGCCGCGTCGATGTGATTCTCGTTGAACAGGGGCATCAGAGACATGAACGCCACGCTGGCCATGGTCAGACCAATCGCGATCGTGATCAGCAACTCCAGCAACGAGAACCCGCGGCTTTTGCTCGATATCATGACTTCTCTTTCGTGGAGGAGACCTGATTCTGTAATCGCTGTCCCCGCCGCAGACAAATACGGGGACACGCGATCCTGTATCGCGTCAGTTGTCATCCTAGGAAGGGGAAGAAACACCGTCAAAGCACCACAGTGCAACGAACGGGGATTGGCCTTTTGGTATCACGATTGGTTACTGGGGTCACACGTTTAGGATCAGAGATTTGCCGACCCTCCCCGCTCGCTTTCGTGACCCTGGTAACTTGTCGCTGGAACCGATGGGCTCCTAGGATGGAAGCCATCTATGAATCTCTCTGCACTGTTGGTGTGTGGCGATGAGGCGGCAGCCCAGGTCCTGCGCCGCGTCCTCGAGGAACTGAGCATCAAGGTAGAGTCCTGTCCCGGCTTCGGTAGAGCAGCGATTCGGCTGGCGCAGGATCGGTTCGATGTGGTCATCGTGGAAGGGGAGTCCAACAGCGAACTAATTTCGCTGCTGCGTGAGTCGCGGGTCTCGCGCCTGAACGATGCCACTCTCGCCATTGCCGTCGTCTCCGGACAGGAGACCATCCGAGAGTTGTTTTCGCTGGGCGTGAATTTCGTGCTGTACAAGCCGGTCGGCTATGATCGCGCGCTGAGCAGCCTGCGGGCAGCCCGCGCCGTTATGCGCAAAGAGAAAAGAAAGAGCGCGCGTACACCGGTCTATGCGCATGCCACCGTTGACTACGCCGATGCGCAGCAGGAACGCGCGACTCTCGTGGACTTGGCGCAACAAGGCATGGCAGTTCGGTTCGGCAGGCGGATTCCTCCCACCGGCAAGGTGTACTTTCAATTTCAGCTGCCCGGACAGTCGATCAGCGTGCGTCTCTCGGGGCAAGTGATTTGGCAAGACTGGAACGGCCGCGCCGGAGTGCAGTTTGTCGATGTGCCCAAGGCCTCCCGCCGCTTGCTATCGGATTTTCTCAGCACAAACCAGCCAGCGGACTCCGATGCCGGCGCGTCGGAATCTGGCGTTGCCGAAGAAAGCAAGCTCAGCCTCGTGACCGTGGAAATGGAAGAACCGCTGCAGGCCGCCGCGGTAGCAGCAGGGAAGGACGGGCAAAGCGGCGAAGCGAAGCACCACTCGGCCCACACATCACACGAGAAGCTTGCCGCTCCAGCCGACGATCGCGATAACCGCCGCACCCAAACTCGCTACTCATGCCGTCTGGGAGCGGAGGTATACCGCACCGGCACGGCGGTTCCCAATCATTGCTGTCTGACGGACCTCAGTTCGGGTGGATGCTACCTGGAAGTCTCGCTGCCTTTTGCATCCGGATCATCCGTTGAGATCCTGGTGCGCACCTACGAGATGAAGCTGCGCCTGCGCGGTACGGTGCAGGCTGCTCATCCTGGATATGGAATGGGAGTCGCGTTCGAGTTGAAGACCAAAGAAGAACGCGAGAATGTGAAGAAGCTGATCGACTTCGTAGCGGCTACCACCAATCCCTCCAACTAAGCCGCGTCTACCGGACCGCGGCCTCCTCGGCAAGCGCTTTCTTGAAGTAGTCGAGTGACAGCCCCAGCCCGGTCTCCAGGTTGATCTTTGGTTCCCAGCCCAGCAGTTGCCGAGCCTTCGTGATGTCAGGCCGCCGCTGCTTCGGATCATCCTGGGGCAACGGTTCGTAGCAGATCTTGCTCTTCGAACCCGTCACCTTCAGCACCATCTGCGCACACTCGAGAATTGTGAACTCATTGGGATTCCCGATGTTCACAGGCAGGTGTTCGTCCGATTTTGAGAGCCGTATGAACCCGTCGATCTCGTCGCTCACGTAGCAGAAGCTCCGCGTCTGATTGCCATCGCCGTAAACGGTAAGATCCTCGCCGCGCAAAGCCTGCTTCATGAAGTTCGGCACTACGCGACCGTCATTCAGCTGCATCCGGGGTCCATAGGTGTTGAAGATGCGCACAATGTGCGTGTCGACCTTGTGGTAACGCCTGTAGGCCATGGTCACGGCCTCGGTGAAGCGCTTGGCTTCATCGTAGACCGAGCGAGGCCCGATCGGGTTCACATGTCCCCAATAGGTTTCTTTCTGCGGATGCTCCAGAGGATCGCCGTAGCACTCCGACGTCGACGAAACCAGGTACTTGGCGCCGTATTTGTGCGCAACGTCGAGCGCGTGAAACGTCCCCAGAGAACCGACCTTCAGCGTCGGGATTCCGTGAATGCTGTAATCGACCGGGCTCGCAGGACTGGCGAAATGAAACACATAATTCACCGGACCGACGTCGAAGGGCTCGCAGATGTCTTTCTCGACAAATTCGAAGCGTGCTTCGTTCCGCAGATGCTCGAAATTCGAGCGTCGTCCGGTAAGCAGGTTGTCGACGACCACGACGCTCCAACCCTCTCCGAGCAGAGCATCGCAGAGATGCGAGCCGAGAAATCCGGCGCCGCCGGTGACCAGTGCGCGTTTTACACTCACTTGCTGTCGTTCCTCGCGCCGTTCTTCAGAACGCCGGTAGGCACCCCATCGGGATGCGATGCCGCGCGTCCCACGCTGTAGTAGGTGAAGCCTTGCGCCGCCATGTAATCGGAATCGTAAAGATTGCGGCCGTCGATCACGATGGGATACTTCAGCTCGCTGCGCAGGCGGTTGAGGTCCAGGTTCGCGAACTCTTCCCACTCGGTCAGGATCAACAGAGCGTCTGCCCCGCGCGCAGCTTCGTACGCCGAACCGACGAACTCAATTCCGGAACTCATCACTTCCTGCGTGCGCTCCATCGCGGCCGGATCGTACGCCGTGACTTTACTGCCTTCCTGCAGAAGCGCCTGCACCAGGAACAGCGCCGGCGATTCGCGGATGTCATCGGTGCCGCCTTTGAAGGCGAGGCCGAGCACGCCAAGTTTTTTGCCGCGGAGCGTCCACAGCGCGCTGCGCACTTTGCGCAGGAAGCGCTGCCGCTGCTCCTCGTTGATCCGCATGACTTCTTCGAGCAGGCGGAAGTCGTATCCGCATTCGCGGGCTACCGCACGGAATGCCATCACATCCTTCGGGAAGCACGAACCGCCGTAACCGATTCCGGGATTCAGGAAGCGCGGCCCGATGCGCGAGTCGGTTCCGATCCCGTGCACTACCTGGTTCACATTCGCGCCCACGGATTCGCACACGCAAGAGACCGCGTTGATGAACGAAATCTTCATCGCCAGGAAAGCGTTGGAAGCGTGCTTGATCAGTTCCGCACTCTTCGTGCTGGTCACGATGATCGGTGCCGGAATCGAAGTGCGGTCGGGTTGCGGAATCGCGTCCGCCCGCTCGTAGTACTTTCCGCCGGTTAGAGGTTCGTAAATCTCCTTCAGCATGTCCGCCGAGCGCTCGCTGTCGCAACCGATCACGATGCGATCAGGGAAGAGAAAATCCGTGACTGCGGTGCCTTCCCGCAGGAATTCCGGGTTCGAAGCGACGTCGAACATCTCCGGATCGGTGCCGTTGCGCAGAATGATCTTGCGCACCCACTCGCTGGTGTAGACCGGGACGGTGCTCTTTTCGACGATGACTTTGTATCCGTTGATCCCCCCGGAAATCTCACGGGCGACGGTTTCCACGAAGGAAAGATCCGCCTCGCCGCTCTGCGTCGGAGGAGTTCCGACAGCGACGAAGATTACTGAACTGAGGCGCACCGCCTCCTGCAGGTTATCGGAAAAGGTCAGGCGTTGCCCGCGATGGCGGCTCAACAGTTCGGGCAGGAACTTCTCGTGAATTGGCACCTGGCCGTTCCGCAAAGCGGTGAGCTTTCGTTGGTCGTTGTCGACCAGAATGACATCGTGGCCAAGATCGGCGAAACAGGCTCCCGCTACCAAACCTACGTATCCGGAACCAACGACAGCAATCCGCATTTTTCAGGCTCCCGTGAAAGAGTGTTCGAGGAAAATGTGTGTTCTGAAATTTCTATGGGGAGGGAACAAGGGGAATTTGAGACACCGCTTGGGGTTCATACCTTGCCCAAGATTGACGAAATTCTAACAGGTCAAGGCTACCACTGGCGAGAGGAGAAAAGTCTCTACTTTCATGGTGCTCGAGCATCTTTTTTCCGTTTTGGCACCGGACTGGATAACAGCCCGATCGAACGCTCGGCTGCCGAATCGGCGATCAGAGTGTCCATTCTCCGTCGATGGATATCCTCTTTAACTTGTTTCACGCCGCTGAGCGTCCAAGGCATTGTGCCCTCGGGCCAGTCCCGGAAATAGACCGGGTGAGGAGACTCTCAACGTTTGAGCTTTTGGAGTTTGGTGCCTGTGGAAAGCTTATTGTCCAGGCCGGAACGCCTGAGGCGTTGATAGGTGTCTTTACCCATTTTGTCCCCGTTTTCACTGGTTTTTTCCGTATTTTGTACCGCTAGATCGGACGCTACACGATGGCACTTAAGCCGCATTGACAACGTCGACGTTTGGAGGCAAACTCCGCTACAAGGCGAAGAGTGTCAGTCTTCGTCTGTCGAGATGGCAGGGCATTTGAAGTCGGGACCCGATCCGTCGAAACCTCTCTCTTCCGCGACCGCGATCTTTCGCGGGCAGCCGGAGGACTTGAGTTTCGAAAACGACTTTTCTGATCTGGCCGCGCGTTTCTCCGCCCAAAACGGGGGTGGCCTCACCCCGGAACTCTCTGCTGATCTCGCTCTCGAAATTGTTCTCAACGAAATTGTCGAGCAGGCTTGCCGCATTACGGGAGCGACCGGTGCGGCTATCGTTCTTGAGCGCGAGGGCGAGATGGTCTGCCGCGCCAGCGCCGGTAACACTGCTCCTCAGCTCGGCACGGCAGTCGATACCCAAGCCGGACTTGCCGGAGAGTGCCTGAAGACTCGTCGCATCCAGTGGTGTGATGATGCCCTCTCGGATCACCGCGCCGACGCCGAAGCGTCCATGCGCGTTGGGGTGCGCTCGGTCGTAGTCATGCCCCTGGTCAGTGCCAACGAATCCATCGGACTCCTTGAGCTATTTTCCACCCAGCCATTTGCTTTCGGGGTGCGAGATGAACGAGTGCTTGAAGTGCTGGCGGATCGCACTTTGAGCAATTTGCGGAGAGCACTGAACGTACCCGAGCCAGACCCACCGGCTCCAGAGCCCCCTGTCGCGCCACCTCCCGCGATCGCACAAGCGACCGTCATCGAGCAGCAGTTCTTCGAGCCGAGCGAACCGGTACAACCGGAGGAGCCAGCGCCCGTTTCGATGGATCATTCCGCGCGCCCGACTCCGTGGTACTCCGACGCAGTGGTGTGGTCGCTGGGCATCGCGATCGTGGCTGCTTCTGTTCTGCTCGGTGTCGTCCTGGGAAGGCGCATGGGGCCGTCTGACGCGCAAGCCGATCGAGTGGTTCCTGCGGTGCAAGCGGCGGAGCCCGCGCCTGCCCGATCAACTCCGCTAACTCCGGTTAGTCAATCCAAAATCACCAGTGTTGCGCAGCAGCAACCGTCTTCGGCACTGAAGATTTCACCCGCGCGTCCTGCGCACCAGGAAGCCGTGCCGCCCGGCGGATTGCTCGTCCTCCAGAATGGAAAAGAAGTTTTCCGCATGGCTCCAACACAGAATCCGCAGGTTCCCGCAGATAACCATGACGGGGTTCAGTTCGCGTCCGAGCTTCGCCCCGATGGTGTGATCGAAGTTCCCGAGGCGGCGGCGGTCCGCGAGCTGGTCGATCGCGTCGAGCCCCAGTATCCCGAAGAAGCGCGCGCACAATCCATTCAGGGCCCCGTTGTTCTCGAAGTGCATATCGGAACCGCGGGAACCGTGCAGGATGTCCGCGTAATCAGTGGCGCGCCCTTGCTGGCACAGGCCTCAATCGATGCCGTAAAGCAGTGGAGATTCAAGCCACGAGCCCCGAACGGCCGCCCCGTCGAGATGCAGACCCGCATCACTCTCAATTTCAGGCTGGATCAGTAATTTGGTTGGATCGGTGATTCGGAAGGCCCGGCTTTAGCTGCCATTCTTCTGTCCCGCAGCCTGTCCGGCAGCGGCGGCGACTGTGCCTTGCTTGCGGCTGGCTGTGGCGGCCGCGGCCCTGCGGCCGTTTTGCGGAGCCACCGTTCGCGTCTCGCCATTGCCGAAAGCGAACAAGACAACTTCAACACGGCTTGAAACACCCAGCTTGTCGAAGATGCGGAACAAGTAGTTCTTTACCGTGTGTTCGGTAAGTTTCAGTCGCTGCGCGATTTCGCGGTTGGTCAATCCCTCGGCGACGCAGCGGACCACATCCGACTCGCGCGCCGAAAGCGGCGACTGCGCCAGGTGCTGGAAGTTCGCTGCGCCCGGCTGCGCCAGTGCTTCTAGCAGATAGTGCAACTCCGTACTATTCGCCCAGACCTGCCCGTCGTGCACACACTCGATGCACTTCGATAACAGCTGAAATGGCTCCGTCCGGCAGAAGATTCCATGCGCCCCGGCCCGGAAAGCTTGCACCACTACCTTGGGTTCGGAGTGATCCAGCAGAACAATCACCCGCGGTGCTGGCGGTTGCGACCGGATGTTACGCACCAGTTCAAACGTGCCTTGGCCGCTCTGTCCGAGTTTGGCGCTAACCAGCACCACTTCCGGATGGTCCCGCTTTACGAGTGCAAGGATCTCGGTTTCGCTGGGCGGCGCTTCCACCACCACGAACTGAGGATTCCTGGCCAAAGCTTCCACCAGCAACTGCGTGCTCATAGCACTGCTGTCAGCAGCCAGGACTCGAAGTTGTTTTGTGGGCAGGTTCGGGGCTTGTCCCATAGGAATGGAAACCGGAGTTTATTTTCACTGAGGGGATGGAGTCTTGCTTCGACCCGACTTCGCAGCACATTGGATCGCGCTGCTTCCCCTTGCCCCGTAATGGTGGGCAAGCCACCTCAATCTATGAGAAATTCTTCCAGGAGTAAATAGCACTAAAGGACACGCCCAAGTCGCTTCCTTACCGGGGTTTGCAGCCTTCTTATTAGTAACAATCCTTGCTCTTGCGCATTGCCCGGTGATTCACTGGCTGTTACACTCGGCCCACGGAGGACGCTTGCCCGAAGCGGTGCCGCCGAAATGGCGGACATGAGGCTGTACGTTGCGCGGGCGAACCCATATGCCCGTACGCCCTCTAGCTGAGGCTGACATCCCACAAGTGGCGGACCTGTACTGGAAGGTCTTGCGCGAGCGCACTGGCTCCACGCCTCCCTCGGTTCGGGCTTTTATCCAGGAGCTCTATTTCACCAATCCATGGATGGACGCCTCGCTCCCGTCTTTGGTTTATGACGACAAGGGAACCGTGGCCGGTTTTCTTGGCGTAGTGCCGCGCCGCATGACTTCCCAGGGCAAGCCGGTCCGAATCGCCTACGGGGGAAATTTCGCCGTGCATCCCGACTTCCGGACCACGCTAGCCGGCTTGCACTTACTGCGAACTTATATGGGTGGAGGGCAGGATTTGTCGCAAACCGACTCAGCCAATGACACCTCCCGAGCCCTGCTGGAGCGTCTCGGTTTCACTACTATCCTGCCGTTCAGCGTGCACTGGGTAAGGGCGCTGCGGCCGGCGCGAGCTTTGACCTATGCCATCGCGCGCGTGGCCCAGAGATCACTCACCGATTCTCTGGCCTTCATTTCGAAACCCTTCTGCGACATTGCCGATAAGCTGGCGGCCACGCTCTCTTCGAGCCCTTTCCGACAGGTACAGTCCCGCTTGCACGCCTCGGAACTCGACGTCGACACCCTGATCTCGTGTGTCTCCCAGTTCCGAAATCAATACAACCTCTTTCCGGAATATGACGCCCCTTCTTTGACTTGGCTCTTCTCGTTCATGGAGCGGATGAAGGGACACGGCCAGCGGCTGCGCAAGATCCTGTTACGCGACGATAGCGGCACCGTGGTGGGCTGGTACGTCTACTACCTGACTGTGGGCGGTTTCGCCGACGTCGCCCAGATTGGCGGTTCTCGCAAGCAACTCGGCGAGATTCTGGATCATCTGTTTCGCGACGCATGGCAGGAAGGGGCCATTGCGCTTCATGGGACGTCTGACCGACGCCTCATGGATATCTACTCCGACAAGAATTGCTTTTTCACATGCCGCGGCGGGTGGACCCTCGCGCATTCGCGCAAGCCCGGCTTTATGGATATTCTCAACAGTGGGGACGCGTTTTTGTCGCGTCTGGATGGAGAATGGTGTCTGGCATTTGGCGGGTAGGTTGAGATTCAAAGGCAGAGAACGGGGGAAACACGATGGGCAGTGTCAGCAATGAAGAGCTCTTAGGGAAAATCCGTGGCGCATTTAAGTCGGCGTTCGACATCGATCCGCAGGCCATCAACATAAACACTGTTCCGAGTGATGTTTCCTCGTGGGACTCCATGGGACATGTAACCCTTGCCAGCAGCCTCGAGCAGGCGTTCGGGCTCACCTTTGATGTCGATGATCTCATGGCCATGGAGAACGTGAAGGAGATTTGCCGGATCGTGCAGTCGAAGCTGGGCCAGGTACAAAGTGCATAACAGTTGTGAAGAGAACTTCGCTGGACGTCTGGTTCAGCGATTGGGACCAGCTTCCTTTCTGACCGACGCAGCAACCGGCCACACGATTTCCTCCTCCGAACTTCCCCGCCTGATTCGTGGTTTTGCCGCCGGTTTGCTGAATTCCGGACTGCGGCCCGGCGATCGTCTGCTGGTCCGCTGTGAGATCACTCCCGCGAGTACCATCGCCTATCTCGGTGCCATCTATTCCGGCATAGTTCCGGTCCCCATCGAAGAGCGATTATTCGCGGCTTCCGGCGAGCAACTAGTCTCGAAAGCGCAGGTCAAAGCGATCTGGAGCGCCAAGCCCGCCGCATCAACGATCGGCGGCCTGCTCAATCTGTGCGGATTATTCGCGCCCAATGCCGGATCAATCGGCCCGCATCCCAGCTCTCCGGCAGATCTGGCCGCGTTGATGCCAACATCCGGTTCCACCGGCATGCCGCGCCTCGTCATGGTCAGCCACGGAAACCTCACCGCAAACACTGAGGCGATCATCCGCAGCCAGCAGCTAGGCGCTGATGAAAAGGCCATGCTGATTATGCCGATCAGCTACTGCTTCGGGGCGAGTGTGATGCATACGCACCTTTATCAGGGCGGTGGAGTCGTTTATGACTCCCGCTTCATGTTTCCCGACAAGGTGCTGCATGCCATCGGGATGCATGGCTGCACCTCTTTTGCCGGGGTGCCGGTCGTATACAACGTTCTGTTGCGACGCTCGAATCTGAAATCAATCCCATTACCCGGCTTGCGGCGATTCCTGCAGGCTGGCGGAGCACTTCCGCCCGAAAATGTCGAAGAAATCACGCGCATTGTTCCGAATGCGCTATTTTTTGTGATGTACGGCCAGACCGAAGCCACAGCCCGAATCTCCTGTCTGCCGGCTGCTCGGCTCCAGGAGAAGCTCGGCAGCGCCGGTTTTCCGCTCGACAACATCGAAATCCGGATTGTCGATGAGAATGAAAAGGAAGTGGAGTCTGGACAAGTGGGCGAGGTTCAGGCGCGCGGCCCTTCGATTTGCTTGGGCTACCTTGATGATCCCGAAGCCACGGCCAAGAAGTTTGCCGCCGGATGGCTGCGCACAGGCGACTTTGCCTGTCGGGATCAGGAAGGCTATCTCTGGATCAAGGGGCGCACCGACGACTTCATCAAGATTCGCGGCGTCCGCGTCAGCGTCGGGGAAGTGGAAGCCAAAGTCGGAGCGATGGTGGGCGTCAGTGAATGCGCCGCTGTTGGAGTCAAGCACCCGGAAGCCGGAGAAGCTCTCGCACTGCTGGTCGTGGCCGAAGCCTGTGCCTCTGGAAAGCTGGACCTGGGAGAAAACATCCGGAGAGCCTTGCCCCCGCACTGGACCTGCGTCTCGGTAAAGATCGTTCCGCAATTGCCTCGTACGTCGAATGGCAAGATCGCTCGCTCGCAGTTGGCTGCCCTTATATGAGTCCTGTTGCCGAAACTCAGCTCGCGCAAATTGAAGAGGGCATCGCTGCGCTCTTGGAATCTTCTCCTTACGGGATGGATCCCGCGCAGCGGAACGCGGCCCTGCTCGCACTCCTGAAACGAGAACTGGAGTATGCCTGCGAGCGCAGTCCGCAATTCGAAAACTATGTGAAGCACTGGCCCGTTCCGTTCGCGAGTGCGAAGACGGTCGCCGATCTCCCTTACATCCCGGTTAGTGTCTTCAAGGCAAATCCACCTGTGAGTCTGGTTCCAGCCAGCGAAATCAAACGCACCCTTACGTCCAGTTCGACCAGCGGGCAAGTTCCAAGCAGGGTTGTACTCGATGCCCCCACCTCTCGCCGCATGACGAAGGGAGTCATCGCGATCATCCGCGACTTTATCGGCGCGGCGCGCCGCCCGTATCTGGTAATCGATACCAATGAAAATCTCGGACGCCAGTCTGAACTTGGCGCCCGTGGAGCCGCGATCCAGGCTCTCGGATCGTTCGCCACGGAAATCGTTTCCTGCCTGAGTGCCGCGGAGCTCGGCAACTCTGCTCTCGAAACTGAAAAGCTGCTCTCGTTTTGCGAAAAATGGAAGAACGCGCAAGTCCTCGTCTATGGATTCACCTTTATCCTCTGGACCCAGTTAGTGCAACCGTTGAAGCAACGCGGGATCTCGCTGAACCTGCCGAACGTGCATGTTCTTCACAGCGGTGGCTGGAAGCGCCTGGAACAACAGGCGGTTACGAAAGATGTTTTCGGTCGCGAGGTGGCGGCGGTTTTCGGATGCTCTCCCGACCGCATTATTGACTACTACGGCATGGTCGAAAATGTCGGAGTCGTGTATCCCGACTGCGAGCGCGGTTACAAGCATGTGCCCGCGTTCGCCGACGTGATCATCCGCGACCCGTTGACTCTCGTGCCTCTCGGGCCTGGCCGCCCGGGGATGGTGCAAGTCTGCAGTGTTCTGCCGACAAGCTTCCCGGGATTTCTGTTGCTGACCGACGACATGGGAGAAATCATCGGTGCCGATGGCTGCGCCTGCGGCCGCCGCGGGACTCACTTCCGCTTCCTGCGCCGGGTGCCGAAGGTAGAAGTGCGGGGCTGCGGCAATTTGGAAACAACGCGTCAACGCCGCGGAGGTGACAGCGCTTGAGTGAGGTCATCCGTCAGATCGGCTCGGCCGACGAGATGCAGTCCGCCGCACGGCACCTCCGCGACGGCGCGCTCAAAACTTCGCTTACGCCGGATTCAATCCTGGGAGCTTTCGAGCAATGGGCAGCGGCACTCGACAGCACCGAGGTGCGCGAAATCCCAGGTGTCACTTTCCTTCGTTTGTGGCTGCGCCGCGGCACGCTCGAGCCGATCCTGATCCGCGAATTGGGCCCGCACTCGCTTCAGGGCGGATGGCACGATGAAGGACGAGTCCGCATGCGCGCTTTCCCGCTCGGCGTTGTCGGCCACTGGCCGGCGGGAAACATCGAGATCCAGCCGATCCTTTCTCTCACCTGCGCCCTCCTCGGGGGAAACAGTTGCCTGGTGCGTGTCCCGAGCGGCCTGGTCGAGCCCACAAGGCTCATGATCGAAAGGTTGTACGAACTGCCGCAATCCTCCGCGATCACCGATCGCATCCTCCTCGCCAGCTTTGACCACTCCCGTAAGGACATTCACGAAGCCATGGCTCGTGGTGTCGACGGAGCCATGATCTGGGGAGGGGAAGATGCCGTCTCCGAGGTACGGGCGTTACCTTTCCCGCACTGGGCGCGGGTGGTAGTCTTTGGGCCGCGTCTGTCAGTGGCGGCCATGGATTCGGGCGTCTGGACCGATTCTCAAGAGCGTTCGTCGTGGTGCCGCCGCATCGCGCGGGATGTCTGGCAATTTGATCAGCAGGCATGTTCGTCCCCGCAGACATTGTTTCTCGAGCGCGACGGAGCCAACGATCCGGCGGAATTTGTTGCGGAATTGAAGAAAGCATTCGAAGAGGAGAACCGGGCGCACCCCCGGATCGAGATCGAGCCCGCGATGGCTTCCGCGATCTGCCGGGCGCGGGCCTCTTGGCTGCTCGATGATCTGGCCAACTCGGCAATGTTTCCGCCGTCGGCGGACTGGACCATCCTGCAGGGCCGGGGCGTCGAGATTCCCGAGCCCACGCAAGGCCGCACTTTGACGGTGCTGGTTGCGGATGACCTCATGGATGTAGTCTCCCGCTTCGACGGGACAGTGCAGACTTTGGGATTGGCGGTGAAAGACCGCGGCCGCGAAGAAGGACTGGCCGAAGCCGCCGGGCGCCATGGGGTCGATCGCGTGGTTCGCCTCGGACAGATGCACGTCTTCGGCTCGCCCTGGGATGGCTTGGATCTGGTGCGGCCCATGACGAGGCTGGTGCGGCACGGACGATCTCAGGACTGATGGGAGTTGAGAACGATCACTATGACGAACGCAGAATCATTCCTGCAGGCGATGGACCGGAAGGCGAAGATGTTCGCCCCGGCCGCGCGCGCGAATTTCGAAGCCAACCGCGATCTTTGTTCCTGGGTGCTCGATCCCCTGGCGCGATGGGCGGAAGCGGCCTACGGCAGCGACGTGTTTGACGCGGCGGCTCGCGGATACGCCGAGTACTGCGTCGGCGTCGCGAAAGCGAAGGCCATTTATGAGCGCGAAGGCCACTACACACCCGAGCGCATGCCGGAAATTATGTCGGGCGTCTACGAGCACGAAGGCTACATGATTCCCTACATGTGGGCCGCTATCCTGATCTATCCTTTCTGGCCTTCCATGGTCAGCCACATCGCCATGTTTCGCGATGACTTCGTTCGCCGCCTGCCGAAAAATGCAAAAGTGCTCGAGCTTGCCTGCGGACACGGGGTTTTGAGCCTGCTCGCCGCCGAGGAGCGCCCTGACTTGCAATTCGAAGGCTCCGACATCAGCCCGCCGGCGATTGCCGTCGCAAATAAGCTGCTGGGAGTTTCCGGCCATGCGAATCGCGTACGCTTTGAAGTGAAGGACGCGCTCAGGTTCGGCACCAACGGCGATACCGACCAATACCAAGGGGTGATTTCCGGGATGCTCGCCGAGCACTTGACCGATCCGACTCCGCTGTTTGGGGCAATGGCGCATCGTGTCACCCCCGATGGATTGGTATTCTTCAGCACCGCACTGGAGTCGCCACAACGCGACCACGTTTTTGAATACAACTGGGAGAGCCGGCCCCTGCAGATGGCTGAAACGGCGGGATTGCGCGTGAGCCGTCTCGCGTCTGACGCAGCCGCCGTCCCGAAAGGATCGCGGTTTCTGCCCCGCGCGACAGCAATGATCCTCCGCTCGCGCTAGGGATTTAGTTCGTTAGGGAGCCAGGTATGTTAAGAGGCGAGGTTCGTTAAGAGGACGGCCTCAGCGGTGCCGTCTTCGGGCCGCCTATATCGGCTTTAGCCGTTGGGGGCGCATGAGCGAGGAAAAAGAACGATGACCGCACCCGTCATGACCTTCGAAGAAGTCCGGGCTGCCCTCAAGCAGCGTTTCCCGATGATCATGGTCGATACCGTGACTGAACTCGAACCTGGCAAGAAAATTCACGCCATCAAGAACGTTACCGGAAGCGAGATCCAGTTCCTTGGGCATTTCCCCGAGTACGCCGTCATGCCCGGAACTCTCATCGTCGAAGCCGTCGGGCAAGCCGCCTCCATCTTGTTTTCAAAATCGACAGGAACCGGCACGCGCCCTGGAGAATTTCTCGTCCTCGGATCGATCAACGAAATGCGTTTCCTGAAGCCGGTCGTCCCCGGTGATCGTATGGAGATCGATGTCACGGTCCTGAAGTTTATCGAAGATTTCGCGGTCGTCGAGGTGCTCGCGACTGTAAATGGAACTGACGTGGCCAAGGGCAAGCTGGGATTTGCCCGACGTTCCCTGGAAAAGCCGACGACCTAAAGGACAACCGCTTCAATGTTCTTTCGTGTGATCCGGGATGCGGGAAAACGTCGCGACTCGTCGTCGGGTGAGTTATACTCGGCTCAAGTCGGACTCAGATCCGGCTCTCTACCCCTGCAGATGTTTCCCCCGCTCGCGGTTACACTCTCTATGTGGAGTAGTGTGCAGTAATCTTCGTGGCGCGGTACCCAAGACGGCTTAGGGGTGGGCCTGCAAAGCCCTATACGGTGGTTCAATTCCATCCCGCGCCTCCACTTCCTCGCTCTTCGAGTTATGATTTTCGGCGCGACCCTCTGTCCGCGAACCGCTACCTCCGCCTTAAACTCGTTGCCAGGCGCATCATGAGAACATCTACAAAGATGAAATGCCGACTCCTTTGTGCAGCGATTCTCCTTTTCGCCTCACCTTTTGCTCGGGCAGCCACGCGCCACTACTACATCGCAGCCGAAGACGTGATCTGGGACTACGCACCCAACAATCGCAACCTGATCGATGCCGCTCCTCTACCGTCTCCCTGGAACGCTAAAACCCGCTGGCCGAAAACTCGCTTCATCGAATACACCGACGCGACTTTTTCGACGCGTAAACCTCAACCGGCATGGCTGGGGATTCTCGGCCCCATCATTCGTGCAGAGGTTGGCGATGAGATCATCGTCGACTTTTTCAATCGCGGCCACATGCCACACAGTATTCATCCCCATGGTCTTCGCTATGACAAAGAGAATGAAGGCGCCTCTTATCTGCCTCAATCAGTTGGAGCTCGCGTTACCGCCGGCGCTCATTTCACCTATCACTGGTTTGCAGATGCGGGAAGCGGTCCTGGGCCCGGCCAATTGAGTTCTGTTGTGTGGTGGTATCACGGCCACACGGATGAGCCTCGGGAGACGAATGCGGGCTTGGAAGGCCCCATCATCATCACCGCGAAGGGAAAGGCAAATCCAGATGGCACCCCGAAAGGTGTCGATCAGGAATTCGTGGCATCGTTCGTGATCTATGACGAACTCGCAGCTCAGCCCGCCGGCCTCTTTTATTCGATCAACGGATTCATCTTCGGTAATCTTCCCGGGCTGATCGCGAAACAAGGTGAGAAAGTGCGCTGGTACGTGCTGAGCCTTGGAAACGAAACTGGACTTCATTCCCCGCATTGGCATGGCAAGACGCTGGACGACGGCACGCACCATCTCGACGTCGTGGAATTACTGCCAGGTACCGCGAAAGCGGTCGACATGCTGGCCGACAATCCGGGCGTCTGGCTGTTGCACTGTCACGTTTCCGATCACATGGAAGCGGGCATGATGGCAACATTCACCATCTATAAGCCTCAGATGAGATCGTGCCCGGTGAAATTGTCGTCGGGGAACTTCTGGAGTTCTCCGGATAAGTTCACCGTCACCGTTCAAAACTCAAGCGGGAAGCCGATTCGGAAGGTAAGCCTGACTTCGGAATACTTCCTCGGTCCCCAGGATCTTCGACGTCCTTTCATGGACGCAACCTGGGAATCATCCCAACCGCTGCCGCCGGGCCGAGAGCAGGCGTTGGAGAACAAAGCGAATGCGCTGGGCGCGAACAAGCAAATACAAGGGTGGGCTTTGTTCCCCAGCTTGATTGCATACGAGGATGGGACGACCTGGAAGCCCGAGCAGCCTGGCGAGTGCTTCCAGGTCTTCTGGCGTGACCCCGGGCATCCCGAATTGCCGATCCTGCCTCCATTGCAGGTCGACACAGCCGCGGACTGACTTGGGTGGCTTTCGGGGCCGAGGCTGATGCTGAAGGCCTCCGGCGTTTCAGAACGTCGCTATCCCGCTGACGCGGATGCTCGGAAGGTGCCGCTGCCGGTGTCGGTCGAGTCCAGGCGCACGTCGCACAGATCACCGATCAGCCTTGCTGCCCAACGATAAACGTTGTGTTCGCGGATGGTCTTGCGCATGTGCTGCATGCGCATCTGTTTTTCGTGAGGTTCCATCTCGAGCGCGGCGCGAATCGCCTCCGCCGTCTGATCGATGTCGTATGGATTTACCTGCAGCGCGTCCCGCAACTCATTCGCGGCGCCCGCGAAACAACTCAGGATCAGCACCCCTCGTTCGTCCTCGCGCGTCGCCACAAATTCCTTGGCCACGAGGTTCATTCCGTCGTGCAGGGAAGTGACGAGACAAAGATCGGCGGCACGGTAGTATTGCTCGATTTCGTTATGGTCATGCTGCCGGTTGAGCAGCACGATCGGCTTCCATCGCTCCATCTGGAAGCGCCAATTGATTCGGTCGGCTTCCGCTTCAACCTCCGCCTGCAGATCGTGATATCGCTTGATGTGCGTGCGGCTGGGCGCTCCAATCTGCACAAACGTAAAAATGCCCTGGTACTGTGGATACTTTTCGAGCAGCCGCTCCACCGCTAAAAATCTCTCCAGGATTCCCTTCGTGTAGTCGATGCGGTCGACGCCCACACCCATCCGGGCGGCTTCGACTCCGAGTGATTTCAGCAGGCTCGCTCGCTCTTCGTAGGCCGAACCCGGGTCCCGCTCGCCTTGCGGATCTGAAAACTCCACGCTGATCGGGAATGGGCGCACCGCTGTATTGTGATCCAGCCGCTGTATCGAGTAGTGCTCCCAATCGATTCGAGACTCGACCACGCGGTCCACCGAATGCAGGAAATTGTTGCAGTGGGATTGAATGTGGAATCCCACAAGGTCGGCACCCAGGAGTCCGTCGACCAGTTCAGCCTGCCACGGACAGATGCGAAATGCTTCTGGATTCGGCCACGGAATATGCCAGAAGATCGCCACTTTCGCGTCCGGCCGCTTTTGCTTGATCATCCTCGGCAGAAGCGCGAAATGATAGTCCTGCACCAACACGACCGGACGCTCGACGTCCTCCATCTCCTCGAGCAGCGCATTGGCGAATTTCTGATTTACATCGTGATAGTGCTGCCAATCGCTCGCGCGAAATAGCGGACGAGTGTGCGCAATATGGCAGAGAGGCCACAAACCCTCGTTGGCAAAGCCGTAGTAATACCCCTCTTCCTCTTCCTTGGTCAGCCACACCCGCCGCAGCGTGTAGTGAGGATCATCCGGAGGCACAGACAGCCGGCTGTTTTGGTCGACGGTATCCAGGTCCGCATCGCCCGAACCGTGTGCAACCCAGGTCCCGCCGCACGCGCAAAGCACCGGTTCAAGAGCCGTAACCAGTCCGCTGGCCGGAACTTGCACTTCTATGGACTTGCCGCGGCGCACATGTGTGTACGGTTCGCGGTTCGATACCACGAACAGCCGCGCATCTTCGAGGCGGTCGCGAACGCGGATGGCGAGGCGGTCCGCTGTCCATATCGATTCCGCTGACTCGCGCAGCCGTGCTTCCAGTTCCGCGGCCGAACGTGCTGTGTTCAGGCTCGCAGCCAGCGTTGCTACCTCGCGCGCCAGCGGCCGGAATAACTCCAGGTCAGGCAACTTCACGCGCGCCGGCGATGGCCGCCCGGTGCGAAGCGCTTTCATCCAGTGCGCGGTCCGCGCAATTGGCCCGGCGATACTCCACCGCACGATCAACAACGTGATCAGCACGATCAGAAATACGTGTGCCAGCGCGCTCAGGAAGGTCTCACGCCAAATGCGTACGCTTTCGCCGTGGATATAACTGGCATCGTGCACGATCGCCAGGCTTCCAATGACTTCCGTCTCCTGGTGCAGCGGCACGGAGTACACCTCTACCGGCAATCCGTCGAATTTGAGGTAAGTGTTGTCGCCCTGATCCGTCCGGATGGTCTGCGGCACGATCCATGGAGCTTTCTCCATGGAAGTTTGAAGGCCCTTGGTGATTGCAATCGGGTTCCCTTGCGCGTCGTAGACCGCTATACCCAATAGGTGTTCGCGGTTGCCAAAGTGCTGCACGGTTCTCTGCAACGATTGCTTGGCGTCGCGTCCCAGATCGTGTTCCACGTTGCCTGCCAGGCTTTCCGCCAGCACTTCGGCGCGATGCTGCAGGTCACGGCGTAGCCCGCGCTTCATCATGACCACCTGGTAATACGAAGCGCAGAGCGATACCAGAGTGACCCCGATGATCAGCGAAATGATGAGACGCGCACTTAGCAGACGCATTTGATCATTCCTCGCCACACCCAGCAGTCGATGGCGCAGCCGGTAAAAAGCCCGCAGCAATGATGCTCGTAGCGTCCCCATAAGACGGTGTGAGTCTGGATGTTAGGATTCGGGAACGCAGTGCGAAGTTTGCCGCAAAACTGTTAGCGTAGATACTCCTCCGCCTCCACTTCGCAGCATAAAAGTGAAACCGCAATTGTCGCGGCAAGCACCGTTCAGGACAATACACACTTCACCTTAAGGTTCGCGCGAAATTATGACAGCACAATGAATGCCAAAAGGATTAGACCCCGATTCTTAAGGGGTTTACCTGAGTGCGCAAAGGGAAAAGAATGTAATTCTTTCTTCTTTCTTGTTCTTGCTTAAGCATACAGCCGGCTATCTGGATTTCCTAAGCTTTACGGTTTCACGGCGGTGAATAGCAAGCCAAAAAGGTGACAAACACCGGCGACCACCACTCAACCACCACTCGGACAGCCAGCATGGCCCAGTCTCCCCGATGGCGCCGCGTCCACGGAAAGTAATCCTGCATAATGGAAGCCCTGGGCTATAATCAAAAGATCGTGCCAAAGTACTCGATTGTGGTCCCGCTGCATAACGAGCAGGAGAACGTCACCGACCTCTACGACCGCTTGAAAGCGGTCATGGAAGCGAACGGCGAGAGCTTCGAAATCGTCCTCGTCGATGACGGGTCGAGCGACCACACCTTCGCCATGCTGCGCGAAATTGCCGCGGTCGACAGCCGCGTGACCGTGGTGAAACTACGCCGAAATTTCGGGCAGACCGCAGGTCTCGCAGCCGGCTTCGATCATGCCCGCGGCGAGTACATCATCGCCATGGACGGCGATCTCCAGCACGATCCCATGGATATCCCGCTCTTTCTCGAGAAGATTGCCGCCGGATACGACATCGTGAGTGGATGGCGCAAGATCCGCGTCGACAATTTCTGGATGCGCCGCCTGCCCTCCCGTATCGCCAACTGGATGATGGCAAAAATCAGCGGCGTCGATATCCACGATTTCGGCACGACCTTCAAGGCTTATCGCCGCGATATTCTCGAACAGGTTCCGCTGTATGGTGAGCTGCACCGCTTCATTCCTGCGCTGGCGTCCTGGCACGGTGCCACCATCTGCGAAGTGCCCATCCGCAACATTAACCGCGAACGCGGCGCCTCTCACTATGGCATCTCCCGCACGTTTCGCGTGTTTTTCGATCTGCTGACAATCCGCTTCCTGCTGCGCTACCTGTCGCGGCCGCTGCATTTCTTCGGCACCTTCGGCATGATGAGCATCTTCGCCGGGTCGGCGATCGTGATTTGGCTCGGCGTAGAGAAGTTTCTGCGCCACGTTCCGGTCATGACTTCCCATGGACCGCTGATGATGGCGGCTCTCGGCTTGCTCCTCGGCGGATTGAACCTGCTGGCCATCGGGCTGCTCGGCGAGATGCAGGTTCGCCACTATCACGAACCCAGCCGCCGCGCCCCTTACTCCGTCGACCGCGTCCTCCGCTCCCAAAACGAAGAGCACAGCGTCTCCGAGTAACCCGGGGTCATCTTCCGGCACGAAGTCGCCTTTGACGGCGATTTCTCTCAAACCATCCAAGGTAAATGAACACAACTGGCCCATCCCGCCAGCGTGACCGCTGCGTTGCGTTTACAAGGTGCAGAGCGTATAAACGGCAGCGTTATGACTGGATTCGCTGGTGGACCGTCACTGCCACCCTCAGATAACCAAGCCAGGCATTCTGACGGATGGCAAGTTCTATGGTTCTTTGTGGACATGGCCGCTGTCTACCTCATCGTGCAGTTCGTAACACCATGGCTTGCAGCTTGGACGTACAGCATTCTTTCGCTTTTTATGCATAGCTCGGAGGGCCGTTTTCAATTCATGTTTTCTCATTTGTTCGCATTGAGCTTCGTTCCGGCCTTCTTTTTTGGACTCGCCATCGCCCAACTCAGACATAGGACGGCGGAACTTGTTTGGATTATCCCGACGGCAATCCTCGCCTACAAGTTCGCGACCTTCCCGCCTCCTTCGGTTTTTCAAAGTTCACTTCATGCTGCCTTTCATCAGTACTTCGGCGGAGGGTTTGTAATCCCCGATGCCCGCAATTTTGACGATCTCTTCGCGTTCAGCGCCAATTACGACATGATGCGGGGCATGACTCAGCAGCGTTTCACTGCCCCGTTCTATGGAGGTATTGGGTATAGCCTGGCCGCTTGGATTACCTTCCGAACGAAGCTCACGCAACGAGTTGCCGAGGCAATCAAAGCCTGGCACGAATCCAGACTTCGACATGACTGAACCGTCCCTTTCAACCCGAAGGATTATTGGCAGGCGTAAATTATGACCGGAGCGATCGGTTCGACCGTCACGAACGTTAAGCAGGCTGTACCGTTTTTCGGTGTCACGAACATGGAGTCCTCTTTGCGGTTCTATCTGGATGGGCTCGGATTCAAAATGAAAAACTCGTGGATTCCCGACGATCACGGGAAAATTCGCTGGTGCTGGCTTGAACTTGGTGACGCCGCGATCATGCTCCAGGAGTTCTTGCCGCAGGACCGGCCAAAAGCAACGCTCGGGACGGGCGTCTCCGTGTCCTTCACGTGTGAAGACGCTCTCGCCCTTTACCGCGACTTCAAGTCACGCGGAGTGCAGACCACAAAACGCCCCTTCGTGGGCAACCGTTTGTGGGTTGTGCCGGTTAGCGATCCTGACGGCTATCGTATGGAATTCGCGAGTCCCACCGACGCACCGGAAGAGAGCGAACTGCAAGAGTAGCCTCGGCGCGGCCAACGATCGCTCTTGGGACGGAGAGGTTTTGAGCTTACCCGCGGAGATCTACTTCACAGGCCTCCGTGGAAACGTGCGAATGAGTGAGCCAGCATGATCGACATGATCAAGATGCCCGCCCCGAAGATAAGGGCGTGCCGGGTCTGACGCAAATTGAAGGCACCCACGCGACACACCAGCAGGTAACCCACGGCAATGTTGAAGAATCCCCAGAGAACATTGACCATTGCGGAGGACAATCCCACGCCAGGCGGTGACGCAAACGGACTCTGGAACGCATGTCCGGAGATTCCATTGCCGAGATGGGGCAGTTCATTTGTGAGGAATGCACCACCGAAGAAGTACGACACATAGTGGTACCAGCGCATCGAAACTCCCTTCTCAAGGCCTGCACAACCCGAGCGCAGACGGGTCGCAACGGAAACGGCGTGGACAAGAATTAAACAAGAACGCAGACATGGCGTGCAATCAGCATCCCTTCCGCCAATTTAACAGCACAAGCGGTCAGAATAGATATGGCACCAACGCTGCCGTTTGATTGGCGTAGTTGGCGTAGGTTTCCCCAAACTGGGAGCGCATAAATTCCTCTTCCTTGCGGAGCTTGATCCAGAACATGACAAAGAGAAGGATGAAAGCCACAAATCCTCGCACTTGGGAGAGCGCGATCGCGGTGCCCAGAAGCCCAGCTAACATGCCCGTGTAAATTGGGTGGCGGACCACGGCGTAGGGCCCCGTGGTGATCAACTCATGTCCTTGTTTAATCGTGACCGCGTGGCTCCAGTTCCGACCCAAGTGCTCTCGTGCCCAGACGGCAAACAAAAGGCCTGCGATCATGACGGCAGCTCCCAGCCAGAAGGACCAAAGCCCAGACGCCCAGAGCTGAAGATAAAGCCAAGGCAGCGGGATGCGGGTCGTCGAGAGCAGAACGATCGCCAACAGGAAAGTGACCAGGCGCAGGAGGCGCGAAGCGACGGATTCGAGCCGCTGGGTGGCTTTCGTATCGGCGGCTTTAATCCGCCAGTAGACAATAAAGGCGATCCAGAGGACGGGGAAGAAGGAGTCGTAGAACCACAGCATGAGGGACCTCCCGGCGAATCAACTTTGGATCCTTGGCGCTATGCCTTCATCTACGGCTTCGGGTGATCAGCGGTATATGGATGGCAGCAGGGATCCTTGGCGGGCGTAAATTCCATGACTTCGACACGCGTGTCGTCGGGGTCGTAGACGTCCAGGCTCCACTTGCCGTCGCGTCCAATCTCCGGCCCATCAAATTTTTCTACCCCGTTCTGATGCAACTGGCTCACCGCGGATTGAATCTTCTCAACACCAACTGAGAAATGATTTTGCACGCCGCGCTCTTTGGCGTCGGCCGTGGCGGGAATGTTGAGCATGTACTCGATCCAGTCGCTGCCGTCGGGCACCTGAATCTCCCACCAGTCGTCGCCGGAATCCTTGAAACCGCCGTGCCAGTACATGCGAAAGCCGAGCAGGTCCCTGTAGAAACGATCTTCGGCCGCGCGATCTTTAACGATGAAGCCAGCGTGTAGCATTCTCCCGCTGAGCTTTCCGGTCGGGGCCACCGAGCCGGTAAGAGGATGAAACTGCACGAAGGCGAGATTATTTCCTTCAGGGTCGTGAAGCGAGAAATACGCGACGGAGTTAATGTCCCGCGAGATAGGTCCGGCTGCGACGTTGTGAGCGATGAGGTAAGCGCGCATCCGATTAATGTCCGACGTGGCGAATGCGATTTCGGAAAGAAAGTTCGCAGGTCGAGCCGCAGGCGCTTCCGCTAAAAGAACCTGCTGGTGATCGTTGAGGATGAAGCAGTGGCGCATCATGCCCGTGCAGCCGCCGCTTCGCATCGGCAAGCCGAGCATCCGGCTGTAAAAATCCGTGGACTTGCGAAGGTCGGTAACGTAGACGCGCACGTGCGCGATGCCTGTGATGGGAGGTCGTGTGGGCTCTTGGGCAACTAAGGGCGTCGCCAGCCAAGCGGCTACGCAACATGCAAGCACGAAGAACACTATCCGATTCACTGGCTGAGTAGGTTTCGACATGGAATTGGTTTTAATTGTAACCATGCTCTCAGATTTTCGCGGATTTTACTGAAAATGGGGATGCTACGACAGCCGGTCCAACTCTGAACGAGAACGCCACTGCAGCCATTCTTTCCAACGAGCTTTCAACTCAGGTAACACGCAAAGCAAATTCTTACGGGCGTTTGCGCGGTCCGTCATCGGATGCAAGAACGAAACTGCCCAAACGCCCCACCGGTTTCGTTCGAAAGGTCGGATCTCTTCGAAGCTCTTTGTCGCGGAGACCTCCCAAACGAGGCCCGCGCGGCTGCCATCTGGTGCAACGACAAAGGCATCTCCAACATCGCACGGCTCGGCCTCGAAATCCGTGATCGCACCGAAAGTAAATCCCTCGACGCTTACGTCTTCGAGGACAACGAACCCGTGATACACAGGCGCTCCCTTGGGAGGTGCAACGAATGCAGGTTCTGTCGGCGAGGCGCTGATCGCATTGTGGTCGATGGCGACGGGTTTGCCCGCTGATTTTTCGTCTTCTCGCATCCCTAACATCGTACTCTCTCGCGGGAGGGTGCATGAGGAACGCAATTGAGATTTTTCGCCGGCTATACAAACCTCATCCTCCGCTTAGCTTCTAAGCGACCATTGAGTCCGTTGCGATAGGATTTCCCGACACCAAGGCGAGGGTGTGGCAATGAAACAACAAATCCGGTTGGCTGTCTTTGCCCTTCTAACCTGCGCAGCTTTTGCCCAGAATACTCCCACGCCTTTGGGCGAGACGGCGGTCCACACGCAATTCGTCGAGGTTCAGCCAGGCGTGAAGCTCGAAGTCCTCGACTGGGGAGGCACCGGGCGCAACCTCGTACTTCTCGCAGGGCTCGGGTGCACCGCTCACGTGTTCGACAGCTTAGGTCCGAAACTCGCACAGCATGATCACGTCATCGGGATTACGCGACGCGGTTTTGGCAAGTCCTCCGTGCCGCAAACGGGTTACGACGCGAAGCAGCTCGGAGGCGATGTCGTCGCGGTTCTTGATGCCTTGCACATTGCTGATCCTGTTCTCGTCGGACATTCGATTGCCGGAGAGGAACTCAGCGCTGTCTCCACCTACCATCCCGGGCGCGCTGCTGCGCTTGTCTATCTGGATGCCGCGGGCACGTTCGCTTTTTATAATCCCAAGCATGGCGACTATGTACCAGCCTTGGCGCAGCTCAGAGACGACCTCGCGGCACTGCAGGACGACCTCTTCGATGATGGCATCATATCGAAGACATTGATCGACATGGCGCTTTTTCAAGCGAACCTTGCCGAACTTCGCGCTGAAGTGGAAGGCGCAACCGGCCCCGCTCCGCAAGCCAGTGACCTTGCCAGCATTTCTGCATACCAGGCTTACATGAAGGGCTACTACGGCGGCATCATCCCCGAGTCGGAGGTGCGCCAGATGCATCGCGTCGGCGAGGACGGGAAGGTCGGCGAGTTTCTTGGGATCGGGCGCGTAGCACAATCGATCATGCTCGGAGAAGAACGTTTCCACTCGATCGATACGCCCCTTCTGGCGATCTTTTCTTACCCTTCACTTCCTTATCCAAGTCAGACGACCGATCCCGAAAAACTCGCGGCGTATCGAGCCTCAGGAACAAGTCGGATTGCAGCCCAGATGGCGATCGTTCGGGAACAACCCCACGCCAAGGTGGTCGCCATTCCCAACGGAACCCACTTCATATTCCTGTCGAACGAAGAAGAAGTGATTTCCCAGATCAACGATTTCGTGAAAAGCCTTCCAGCGAAGCATTAACCAAGCACTGACATTTCTGGCCGCGGTCATGCTCGCCTCGTTCACCCTCGAAGTGAGCCCGTTTGAGAGTTGAGAGGGAGCTCTCGACATCCCATAGCTGGTGTAAGAGGGAGCCCTCTTGTCTGACATTGTTGTTTCTCCACGTTTTGTATTTCTGCATGGGTAGCAGACACACGTGAGTCTAGGGTGTCTGGAAGGGCGAAAGATGAGAGGCTGATGAGAAGATGATGAGAATCGGCGGCTGAAACCTAGGTTACGACGGTCACTCTTACCCTCACCCTCCTTCGCCGTACACTGGTCCCGGGACTCCCCCAAAAGATGCCAGACCCCGCCTCGCTTCCTTCTACGAAGGGCGCGTTCCGGTGCGGCATTTTCGACCGGGCTTGTCCGGGCGGAGAGGTTTGCGCTCGCTCGTCCGGCTGCGGTTTGAATTCGTTCGGGGCTCGGCAGTATGCGGCGCCTGCCTCGTTTTCAGTCGATATTCGGTTGCAAGGCAAGAACGTTTGGCGAAAGCACAGCAAACCAGCGCCGAATCCAAAACGCGGATCGTCGAGCAGATCAACCTCTGCCTGCGCTCCGGCGACTACTCTCGTGCGCTGGAACTGTTGCGAAGCTCAGCCGCCGAATATCCCAATGACGCGGAACTGGCCGGCCTGGAGAAACTCGCTCACGACGGATTCAAGCGCAACGCCGACGCCAACCGCCTGATCACCGAAAGCCAGGAGTTGTTCGCGCAGCAGAAGTCTGCTGATGCGATCCAGTTGCTCCGAAAAGCCTACGATCTCGACAAGAACAATTCCCTCGCACGCTCCATCCTGGCAAATGCGCTGGTCGAACACGCGCATTCCATGGTTGAAACCGATTGGCTCGAGGCCGAGAAACTCAGCAATCAGGCGCTCGCTTTGAATCCTGCGCATCCCACGGCCAAAACCATCCGCAACCTGATTGCCGACCTGAAGCCCACCATCTCAGTCGACGACTGGGTTGCCAAAGCGCGCAAGCTGCAATCCGCCGGCGATCTTTTCTCGGCATTGGCGTGGGTGGCGGAGGGATTGGCGGTTCATCCCGACGATTCCAAGCTGCTGCAGATTCAGGATGCGATCCAGCGCGACCAGGGAGCCCGGCGCCGGCAGGCCCGGCGCCAGGATTTGAAAGAACTGCGCCGTATGGAGCTCGAAATCGTTGCAGCTGCCGACGATGCCGCTAGGCAAGCGCTAGCCGAACGCATCCAGGCGACCGCCGCCAAGTATTGGACGGATGGCGAATTCCTCTCGATCGCCAACAGTCTTTTGCAGCGGCTAGGCCTGATGAACCCGGGCAGTTCGAACGTGCCCAAAGGCGCGCCCATCATTTTCCACGTTCCGCGGGCGAGCGCCCCCAAACCATCTTCGGACAACATCAGCCCGAAGCCGGCAGGCCAGTCTCCATCGATCCCAGCGCCGAGCCAGGCTCAAATCGCCACCGATGTGCCGGAGGCCAAGTCGCTGGCAAACGCCGCGTCAGCCGCTGCAGCAGCGCCCGCCAAAGTTCCTTTGACTAACGTTGTGCCGGCCAAAGTTTCAGCCACGGTTTCTAAAAACACGGTTTCTAAAAACGATGTTCCGCCAATTGTCGCCTCGCAGGTCGAAGCTCATCGTGCCGAGCCTGCGCCGAAGCTACTGACCGAACCTCCAACACCACCATCAGCGACAGCACCATCATCCCGGTCGGAAGAGCCCACTAGGTGGAACGCTACGACGCTGATGCTCGCATCCTCGGCGGCAGCGATCGTCCTCGTCGCAGGCATGTTTTTCCTCGCGCGAAACCATGCGGCCCCTGCAGCCAAAGTTCCCGTGCCCGCTCCGGCCGCAACGGTTCCAGCAGCTTCGGCGCCAGTTGCATCAACTCCGCCCACGTCATCTCCGGCAGAAAACGCCCTTGTGCCGGCGCCTGCCCCCCAACCGCCGCCAACTCCCGCACCCAAGGACGAATCAACATCGCCCGTTGCATCGGAAGCAGCAAAAGCGCCGCGCGATATTCAGCCGCCCGCAGAGCCCGCCCGCAACCTGGGATCGCTCGTCATCGTTGCCGGCCAGGACGGAGCGGAAGTCCTGCTCAACGGAAAACCTCAACGCCAACTTACGCAGGCTGGCCAATTGCGCTTGCCGAATCTTGAGCTCAAGGACTACATAATCCAGGTCTCAAAGAGTGGTTTCCAGGATCCTCCGCAGCAAAAGATTCGCGTTCGCAAAGGCGAAGAAACCCGGCTCGTCTTCAATCTGCAGCCACTGCCCCGGCTGGCCTCTCTAACCATCCAAGGAGCCACGCCGGGAAGCACCGTTTTGGTCGATCAATCCTCTGTCGGTGTCATTCAGCCCGATGGAACGCTCTCAGTCTCAACCGTCGCTCCCGGAGACCACTCCATCGAACTACGTAAAGATCGGTTCAAGCCGCGGCAGTTCCGCAAACACTTCGTCGTGGGCGAAACCATCTCGCTCGCGGCCGCCGATACCGCGCTCGAAGCTGCTCCCAGCGAATTGACCATCACCTTCGCACCCGCGGACGCCAAAGTCGCGATTGTGAAAGGGAACCTGCTCAAAATCGTTACCAGCGGGACGCCGCTCAATCTCCCTGCGGGCACCTATACGCTGACCGCACGCACCCCCGACGGATTCTCAAGTTCGTCCGCCCTTGAGATCTCCGGCGGGCAATCCCGCACTCTAAATCTTTCTCTCGCTCCTACCGGAATGTCGAACTGGGAAGACCCAGGTGCCTGGAAGCATGAAAAAGATTCTTTCTTCCGCAAGGGCGGAGACTTCGTTCTTTACGGCGTCGCGCCGTCCGCGGGCACCTTTGTCTTCTCTGGAATGATCGCCAAAGGCCACCTTTTACAGTGGGTGCTCAACTACACTGATGCCAAGAACTATGTCCTGTTCCAGATGGACGACAATAACTTCTACCGCACCGTCGTGCGCAACGGGCAGAAGAGTGAAGCGGTGATTGTTCCCGACAAAGGCGACAAGAAAAGTTTTCGGACGCTTCACATCCGCGTGAGCGCCACCGAGATCGTTCACCAGGTGAAGCACGGCGACAGCTGGACCATCGTCGACCGCTGGACGCAGCCCGGCACCAATCTCAGCCAGGGTAAATTCGGCTTCTACATTCCAGGCGACGACCAGGTCGCCCTCTCCAGCTTTGCCCACCACGCCGATCTAAACCTCCGCTAGCATCGGTGAGCTTCTCGGGACGGTCGAGCGCAAACTTGCCGCTGCTGCCGGTGGATGATCCAACACTTGAATCGTTGTTTGAATTATTTGGGGCGCGAGACGCTCAGCACGCGCCGGCTGGCCAGAAGCTGTCCTTCGTCGCTGTCGACCGGCGACAGGTCCACGTGGCTGGAGGCATGCTCGCGTAACCACTTATTCTTCACGCGGAAGTAATACACCTGTCCCGCCTCTGCAGTGAAATGTGCGGCTGCGCTGGTATCGTGCGCGCCAATGATCGTCCGCGACTGCCAGCTTGCGCACAAGTGATGCACGCCCGGCGCCACCGCAAAGGAAAAATATGAATTGCCGTGATTCGCTCCTACCCACGTACCATCCACTCCAATGCGTGTCGTCGGTTTTGGATTCGATTCAAACTCCGTGTCATCTTCAACGAAGTAAACCATCGCCTGGCCCGCCGGCGTCTGCACAAGCGCATGCGGTGATTTATCGGCTTTCACCTCGAACTTGATCGAGGCAGGCCCGCAACCCGGGGCTGCATTCCCCGGAGAAGGACCGTCCTGCGCAAACACGATGGTTCCGAAGAGAAGTACGACGGCGATGGCCTTCATTTTCCCTCCTCTGGCAAAAGCTCCCCAATGCCAGCACTAGCCTGGATGTCGCGGGACCCAAGCCAAGTTGTCCAAACAGGGATTGAACTGAGCAGCGGCCCGCACCATGGACAAATAACCCAATCACGGTTCCACAGGCAACAGGTAGGAAGGATTGTTCTTGAATGACCCGCCGAAGACCTGTTGGTCGGCTTGCCTCATATCCCAAACGATGACTGAGGTGGGTGCGATTCGAAACGCAATGTCGTCCCACGCGGCGAACACCGGTCCTACCTTCGGGTCTGCCAACGCGGCCTCGCTCAGATACTTGCGGTGAATTTCCGCGTTATATTTCTGCGAAGATGCGCCACGAAGCACGTGAGCTGTGCCCGCAATGGTGACTCCGCAGGAGGCGGCCACGTCCCGCGAATCGATCATCAGCGAGACGGACGGGTTTCCCTGCAGATTCTGCGCCTTGCGGCTGCGCGACGAAGTCGCAACGTAAACGTCGGTCCCGTCGTACCAGAACCATACGGCAACCATGTGGATGGAACCGTTCGGGTTGTGCGTGGCAAATGATGCGACATATCGACCACCGAGCAGCTGCTGGACTAGGGCATCGGACAGCGAAGCCATCTGGAAGTCTCCTCTCGGAAGTTGTGGCCCGATATTGCAGACCGGAGTGGCAGACGTCGCGATTCTACTCCAGTAGTCTTCATTGCCGACGACACACTACGCTCAAAAGCTCCACAGGCGATGAGTAAAGCTTGGGCTTCAACGGTCCGGAAAGGGAATGTGCCGCGCCAGACATGGCGCGGCTGGCAAGGATAACGATAAAGATGTGTGGCTCAGCGCCCTACGATTGCTATTTCCGATTCGCTGGCGGAACCCGGCTCAGTTCGATCCGCCAGTCGAGCTGACCGCCTGCAGCACGGCTTTCGGTGCGTCAAATTGCAGCCGGTTGAAATCGCTGTAGGAATACTGACCCGTGTTCTCCACGATCATCTCGTAGGGCAGATGATCGTCCAATCCAATGCAAATCGAACCTTGCTGGCCCGAATTACGCGAGTGATTGGTGAAGTTCCAGTCCCGGCAGCGGACGCCATGCACGGTTTTCTTGTCGCCTTTTGCGAAAGTCGCGCTCCGCAGTAGCGCCCTGGCATCGGGCAGCAAGTCGCGGACGGTTCCTTGCGCAATGTTGTCGCAATACCAGGCGGCGGAATAGACCGCCGATTGATATTTAGACTTCTGCCACGATCCATCGCTGCTCGGTGTGTACAGCTGGTCGCTGCCCACATAGAACTGATCTTCGGTCACTTCCTTGGAATCGGTGCCGATTTGCAATTCCTTCGATTGTTTGTGAACCACGCCCCGGTTGCAATCAACCTCCCAGAGCCGTTCCGAATGCTGCGTCGAAGCCGTGCTCCCGACATAAGTGCCGCGGAAGCTTTTCACCTGCTTCATCGCTTCCAGCATCTTCTGAAATTCTACTTCGCCACTGTTCGGGCTTACGACGTACTGCACGCCCCAAAAGAACAGCGCCGCCACTGCGATCGCCCCAATCCAGAAACTCTTACCCATGGCAAAGTCCTTTCCCCGGTATTCTCGGCTGAGGTTAGCCGACGGACCGAAGCCGAGAAAGTTACTGATGTACCTGAGACGGGGGACCAGAAAGGTCTAACAGGCCGTGCCTAAACCTGCCGGATGCAAATCGCCTTTTACTTGTGCGGAGCCACTGAAGGGTTGACTTTACGGTTTCAAGTCGCTCTTGTTCGGGTTGTAATAGAAGCGCAACCGCAATGCCAGGGATTGCCCGTCAAATTTTTCGGGCAATGGTTTGAAGGGATCACAGGCCCTGATGCCGGCCCACGCGGCACGATCCAACTCCGCATCGCCTGATACCGCCACCAATTTCATCGCTGCTAGGCCGCCGTCCCGATTGATCGCAAATTCAATCGCGAGTTTCCCTTTTTTTGTCTCGGCGCTTTGCGAAATTTCGCGATACCAATTTCTACTGATCTGTTCGAGAGCATCCTTCAGATATGGACCCAGGTCCACTCCGTGCGTGTCGCTCAGAATCTCCACGGCCCCGAAGCCCTTTCCTCCGGACTCCGAGTTACTCGGTGCTTGATCCCGGGTTTCGGTTGAACTAGTCTGCGCGCCGCAGTCATCTACTTTCAAGATGGCAAATCCCTGTTTCGTCCGGATGACGTCGGAAACATCGCCTGTCTTCATCGCGAAGACCGTATCTTCGATGCTCTTAGAAAGCTGTCCTCGCTTGAATCTCCCTAATATGCCGCCACGGGGAGCTGTGGGGCCGTCCGAGTACTTCTTGGCGAGGTCCCCGAAATCGGCCCCCTGCCGGATCGCTTCCCGAGCACTATCGGCCTTGCGCTTCGCAGCATCAATTTCTTCCGGTTTGTACGGTTGAGGTGTGCTAATCAGGATTTCATCGAGGCAGACGGAATCAACGATCGGCCGGGAAGGCTCCCCGGCGACCTGCGCTACAGAGGAACACGGGAATAAAACCAGCCACGGGAGAAACCATCTTAGGGCGCTCTTCATGTGTTTCTTGCCTGCGGCATTGTATCCCGGTTTGTATGATCAAGTCGGAATCACAGTACCGAGGCGCGGGAAGAGAGAGTTACTCGAGGAGTAAAACGTAATTGGGATCAGTCTTGAGCGGCGGCGGTGCTAAACCGGTGGAAGCGGGTTCATCACAAATGTTCCGCGTCCGCTGCAACCCGACGCGCCACTCAAAGTCCATGTGCCAGTGATGCTCTCGCTTGCATTATTGCTCGACAAACTTCCTTGGATCGTCAACACGCTGCTCTGACTACCCTGAGAGGTGATAGTCATGCCAAACGGCCCACTCAAGTTCCCCGTGGCAGAAAAAGTCGCAGTCTCTACCGTCTGGCTGGTGAAGCATGAGCCCGACGAGCTGAGAACGAAGTTTGAGACAGCTACGCTCCCTCCGCTGTTTTGCGTTAGCTGCGCCGTAAAACCAAAAGCTCCCGTTCCGTCACTGTTCTGAAGCGTCGCGGCCCAGTGGCCATTGATCGTCGATGGCATCTTGCTTCCACCACATGACGCCAGCACTAGGATCATTCCGAACAGGTTGGCAAGCGCCATCCGTTTCATCTGAGAATTCTCCTTCCGAGATGGTCAAAGTCCGAGGCTTCAGGTAACCATCACACTATCATCCTTCCACGTTTCGCTCTTTTGCACTGACCGGGTTTCGGGAATGGTGAAGGTTCCCAGAAGGAGAAAATCGCCCGCTCGCATTTCGGTGACTACCAGAGGCGCGCAACCAGCACCGTTTGAGTCAGAACGCCAATTTATTTAAAGCGGTCCACTCAACCCCTCAGTTGCCTTGCGTGCGCACTGCGAAAGCCAGACAGGTCGTGAACATCGGTAACCAATCGCCCGCGAAAAAGCCGTGTAACACTATCGTCTCGATTCTCATTGCTGACGCGCCGTTGAAACTTATCGGACGTTCACACGGCCGGGCACGGGCCAAAGCTGAACGTAATAGAAGAGATTCAACCGCGCGAACAGGGGTTCTTGACATGCACCGATCGGCTCTAGTCCTATCCTCCGCACTGTTGCTGGGCGCTACGATCTGTAATGCACAATCGCTGGCCGACGCCGCGCGTGAAAATCGCAAGCAGAAAACTGGCGCCACCGCGGCGAAGATGGTCACCAGCGACGACTTCTCCGCGCCCGCGGACGTCGTCATTCACTTAATCCCCGGAACCACTTCTTCAGGACAGGGAACCGTCATTGCGCCCGGCCGTGGCAAACACAGTTACGCCGTCACCACCCTGGATTGCTCCCGCTTCAATACCGGAGGCGTGCTGCACATTACGATCACAGCCGGCGGGGGACTCTCCGAAGTATCTTTGGATCTGTACCCCGAAGGCCCATCGCTACCCTCGCAAGGATTTCCAAACTCGATGGCGTCCGCCCACAACATCCGAAGCGGGGCCGGCGCAAAGATCGATTATCGTTTCGATCATGGCACCACGTTCCGCCTCGCCGCCGAAGGCAGTTGGAATTCAAAGCCCGGCGACACAAATACCTACAACTTCGTGGTGGAAGTAGAGAACCGGTAAACCCGGGACATAGGAATCCAGAATTATTTCCGATCGCGACTTTTTAGCGCGATGAGCGGAGCATTCGAACAGTGCTTGAGTGATGGCAGCACCACACTAAGGCCAACCCCAATTATTGCGCCGGTTTCTGCTCCGCAGGCTTGGCAAAGATCTTCGGATCAACCGTCGGATTGATCTCGATCTTCTTGTACTCCGCCGTGCTCGTCTGCTGCCCATTCTGCTTGTTCTGGTGCTGATACGGCATCGTCAATCCGTCGGCTGTGCGCCAGTCCGCTAAATCACTCTCTCCATCGAACGGGCCCGATTGCCCCATCCCTCTGTACTTCTCGCGAAGCACATGGCCGTTGCTCGGATCGACGTACCACCGCAGCCAGGGAATCGCACCGCCAATATCCACAATGGCGGCATCTACGTCTCCAACTTTTTCCGTGCCCGTCGCCGCGAACGTGAACGTGGGATCATCCGCATGCTGCGCCACATAGATAAGATCGTGATGCAATTGCGCCAGCATCTCGTCTTTCTGTGCCGGCGGCATGCTTCTCGTTCCCATGCCCGGTAGCGACATGAACGCCGCCTCGGGCGAGGCCACGATCGTCAACGTGCCCTGCGGAATCTGCATCTCCACATGCATCCGGTCGGGAAATGCCAGGATCACGTCTGCGTCCGAAGATGGACCGCCCGAGTCGCTCTCGGCAACGCTCACGTGCATGGACTTGATCGATTGAAGCTTCGCCAATCCTCCCATCGCCGTGGCCACTTTCCCCGCCAGCGCTTTGCCCTCGGGATTCGACGCAGCCGGCTTTTCTTCTTCTTTACCGCCAGGCGCGGCTGGAATCGAGATGTCGATCTCCTTCACCGGGCCCAGAGAGGAGAGCGGCTTATCGAACTCTTTCGTGTTGCCCACGACCAGTACCGCTAGCTGATCCTTGTGCATGTACTTGGTGGCGACCCGATTCACATCAGCCGCCGTAACCTTCTTAATTTCCGCCTGGTACTTGTCGAGCCAGTCAGCCGGATAGCCGTAGTACTCGTAGGTCATTCGTTCGGCGAGAATCTTATCGGGTGAGTCGAGGCGGAAGACGAAGGCGTTGAGAATCGCGTCCTTTGCCCGCTGGATCTCCTCCTCGGTGATCGGTTTTTTCGCGAGGTCGTCAATGTCCTCGCCGGCAGCCTGAATCGACTCGATCGTGCTTTGGCTCTTCGTGCCAATCGAAATCTGCAACAGTCCAGGATGCCCGAAGTTCGTGCCAATGCCTCCGCCCACACCATAAGCCAGGCCGCGCTTGGTGCGGATGTCGTTGAACAGCCGCGATGAGAATCCGCCGCCAAATGCTTCGTTGAACACGCTGATGGCGTAGTAGTCGGGATTGTCGCGCGTCGTGCCGAGGGTGACCATCCGGATGTTGCTCTGGTTCACGTCATCTTTCGGAATCAGGTAGTAGCCTGGTTTGGCAGGGTGGTACGCCACGTCGTTCTTCGGAGCCGCGGGACCTTTCGGCCACGATTCGAAGGCCGCGCGCAGGCGGCTCTCCATCGCCGCGGAGTCGAAATCTCCGCTGATGCCCAGGATGATGTTGTTGGGGTGAACAAACTTCCCGTGCCAGTCCACAAGATCCTGCCGGGTAACCGCGGCCACCGTCGCATATTCAGGCTCGCGCGTGTAAGGATTGTCGGCGCCATAGCCAAGCTTCGCGGCTTCGCGCCGCGCAATCGCTCCCACCTGGTCGTTACGCCGCGAAATGGAGTCGTTCTCCTGCTTCTGTGCGATGTCTAGCTTGTCGGCGCGGAACTCCGGATTCTGCAGCAAATCCTGGAAGACTTTGAACACATCGTCGACGTCGCCCTTCAGGCACGAGAAACTGATGGTCGTCGAATCGTCGCTGCCCCCGGTTTCTACCTTGGCCGCGCGGACTTCGAGAAAGTCATCCAACTGATCGCCGGTTTGCGACTTCGTGCCGCCCGTGCGCCAGACTTCGCCGTAAAGATCGACCAGTCCAGTCTTCTCGGAAGGTTCATTGATCGAGCCCCCACGAATGCGCGCCGTTCCGTCTATCAGCGGCAACTCGTGATCTTCCTGCAGGAAAATCACCATGCCGTTGGAGAGTTCAATGCGCTTCGGTTGCTCCGGCTTGAAAGAATGAAGAGGAGGTACGGGGAGCTGCTTCCACGGCGCCTTGGCCGGTGCGGCCTGCGCTGCGACCCGCGGCACCGCGCTCGTAAAGAGAATCAGAAATGCGAGAAACAGCACCGGTTTTGCGGCTGAACGGAGTGTTTTCATTGTCCACCTCCTTGCGGGCCGCTATCGGCAGGCGGCTCTTTGCCCTCGCCGGGAGGCGCTCCGCCCGCTCGTGTCTCGATAATGCCCACAGTGCGGTTGGTGTCGACGAAGATCTCGTTCGCGATGCGCCGGATATCCGCCTTCGTGACCCCGTCGATCCGGTCGACCGAGCGGAACAGTTCCCGCCAGTCTCCATACCGCGTCTGGTAAGTGGCGAGTTGAATCGCGAGACCTTGATTGTCGGAGAGGCCCCGGATCAGATTCGCTTTGGCCCGCGTTTTGATCATCTTGAGCTCGTCGTCCGAAATATCTTCTTTCTTCAGCCGGTCAATCTCGACATGGATCGCGTCGGCCACATCCTGCGGTGTGTGTCCCGGCAGTGGGAACGCATAGAACGCGAACAGGTGCGGATATTTAGTTCCGGGCAAACCGGTAAATCCGGCCGAGAACGATGCGACTTTTTTGTCGCGTACCAGCGCGCGATAAAGCCGCGAAGTCCGGCCCTCCGACATCAGGTCGGTGATCGCGTCGAATACCGCATCGTCTTTACTTCGGTAATCCGGGCGGTGGTAGCCCTCCAGATAAAGCGGCTGCGTCCGCTCTTTCAGAACCACGCTGCGTTCGGAATGCTGCGCGGGCTCGGTCGTCGTGGTCTCGTCTGGCTTGGGATGCCCCGGCAACTGGCTGAAATATTTCTCCAGGATCGGCATCGCCTGCGCCGCCTTCACATCTCCCGCTACCGCGATGACCATGTTCGACGGCACGTAGTAATGATCGAAGAATTTCTGCGCGTCGGTGGCGGAAAACGAATTCAAGTCTGACAACCACCCGATAGTGGGACGGTGATAAGGGTGCGCCTCGAAGGCAGCGGCATTGAATTGCTCAAGCAAACGCCCAATCGGGTTGCTGTCCGTGCGCAGGCGGCGCTCTTCGATGACGACGTTGCGCTCCTTGTAGAACTCGCGCATCACCGGATGCAGAAAGCGCTCCGACTCCAGGTACGCCCAAAGTTCCAGCCGGTTTTCCGGCAGGGAATAGTGATATCCGGTCTCGTCGTAATTCGTGAATGCATTCAGGCCTTCGCCGCCGTTCTGCTCAATGATCTTTCCGAATTCATTGCCGACAACATACTTATCCGCCGCGGCGGTCGCGTCTTTCCAGGCTTTCTCCAGTTCCTTCAGTTTGGCCGCGTCCTGCCCAACCGTTTTATCGCGCTCGGCGATGTACGCCTCATAAGCCGCCTCGACCTTGGCTAAGGCCGGCTTCTCGGCGGCGTAATTGGTCGTCCCGATCTTGTCGGTGCCCTTGAACGCCATGTGTTCGAACATGTGCGCGAGACCAGTTTCGCGCTCGGGATCCTGCGCCGACCCCGCGTCGACCATGGTGAAGAATGAAAAGACCGGGGCTTCCGGGCGCTCACAGATCAAAATCGTGAGCCCGTTAGGCAGTTTCTTCACGGTGATGCGCTTTTCAAAAGACGCTACGTCCTGCGCCGCAACCACTGTTGTCAGCGTCAAAAGAACCAGGATTATAAGGATGGCGCGCTGTTGCATGCGACGGGCGATCATCAAGCCTCCGAAGTAACGCTTCGAGTTGTCAAACCAGCGGCGAGGAACTCAGCCTCCACTGTTGGACGGGGTTGCAGGGCAGAAGTTTGAAGGTAGTCGGGCCAGAGGCGGATTGTCAAACCGCCGCTTCCGTTCCCGACCAATTTTCCGACTCTCTTATAGCTGCGTCATCCCGCTCACCCGCTCCTTCACCAGCGGACGGATCGATCTCCCCCAGGCACACCGCCGGTCGCCGTGGGATCCTGCGTTCCGCACTAGAAGCCCCACCCAGCATGCCGCCCGCCAAAACGCTCCTACAGCCTTCCCCCGGCAGGCGCTCTGCCCCGTTTTGTTGCACAATGACAGGACGGAGCGCACGTGACCGATTCAGTCGTGGAAGTCCAGGGCCGGGACCTCAAGCTCACCAACCTCGAAAAGGTCCTCTATCCTGCTGCCGGGTTCACTAAGAAGGATGTCATCGACTACTACGTGCGGATCGCGCCCGCGCTCCTGCCCCACCTCAAGGGCCGTGCCCTGACCCGCAAGCGTTATCCCGACGGCGTCGACGGCGAGCCGTTTTTCGAGAAGAACGCGCCCATGCACAAGCCGGACTGGGTGAAGACCGCCCCCATCTGGAGCGGGCACAATCGCCGCAACGTGAATTACATTCTGGCGGACGATCTGGCGACCCTGGTGTGGCTGGCAAACCTGGCGGCGCTGGAGCTTCATCCGTCGCTGGCTTTGGCCGAAAACTACGAGTGCCCCACCGAAATGGTGTTCGACCTCGATCCCGGTCCGCCCGCCAACATTATTCAATGTTGCCAGGTCGCGTTCTGGCTGCGCGAGATCTTCGATCACTTCGGCCTCCAGAGTTTTCCGAAGACTTCCGGTTCCAAGGGACTGCAGATTTACGTTCCGTTGAACACTCCGACTACTTACGACGCGACCAAGCTCTTTTCGCACGCTCTCGCGCAATTGCTGCAGGCCGATCACCCCGCCGAGGTCGTCTCAGAGATGAGCAAGCAAATCCGCACTGGCAAGGTCTTCGTCGACTGGAGCCAGAACGACGAGCACAAGACCACAGTTTCCGTTTACTCTTTGCGCGCCCGCGAGCATCCAACAGTATCAACGCCGGTGACGTGGGACGAGGTCGGTCGGGCCCTCAAAAAGAAGGATGCCGGCGTGCTGGTTTTCGAGGCGAAACAAACTGTTGCCCGCTTCGAAAAAATGGGAGACCTGTTCGAGCCCCTGCTTCAACTGAAGCAGCGCTTGCCGGATTTGAAGAAAACAGCGATAGCCCATGGGGCCCCGGAGGGAATTGAGATTGCAGCCAAGGCCGACGAACAACCCGGTAAGTCAGCCAAAAAGCGAGAGCCAAGCGCGCCTCGCACCACCAAAACCGGAACCAGAGGAAAACGGCGCAAAGTATAATCGGCAGCCAGTGTGGCCCGGCGCCATGGAACGGGCCGCCTACGCCTTCGAATCGATCAAGCAAATGTCACAACTGTTCGCTGGAACATCCGGATGGGCCTACCCGAGCTGGAAGCCGGACTTCTATCCCGCGAAGCTGGCGCAGAAGAAATTTCTGAACTACTACACCACCCAGCTGAATACCGTCGAGGTGAACTTCACTTTCCGCCAGTTGGTAAAGGAAACGACGATCCAGAACTGGCTGGCCGCGACGCCCGAGCACTTCCGCTTTGCCATGAAGGCGCACCAGGTCATCACGCACATCAAGCGGCTGAAGAACGCCCAGGAATTCGTACAGCGCTTTCTGGGAACGATCGAACCGGTGGCGGCGGCAGGGAAGCTTTCGGCCGTGCTGTTTCAATTGCCGCCCAACCTCAAATCCGATCCCGCATTGCTCAAGGATTTTCTTGCGATCTTGCCACGCTCGGTGCCAACGGCTTTTGAATTCCGGCATGAGTCCTGGTTCGCGGACTCAACGTGGGATCTGCTGAAGGCCAGCAATGCAGCGGTGTGCGTCGCCGAAACCGAAACCCGCATGACGCCCGATGTGCCGACCGGAAGTTTTGCCTACTACCGCTTCCGCAAGCCAACCTACACCGGTGAGGAGCGGCGATCGATGCTCGAGCGGATCGAGCAGCATCTAGCCGCCGGGCGCAACGTATATTCGTATTTCAAGCATGAAGAAACGCCCGAGGGCGCCCTGTACGCCGCAGAACTGCTGAGAGAGTTGAAGAAAGTAGAAAGCCCGTCGTAGGGGTTTCCCCCGTGAAACTGAGTGTCCTTCGTGGCTCAAGCCTTAACACTGCTGAAACTACGAAGAACACGAAGCGATGCTCTTTGCCAGCGGCTGGTAAAAGTCTTCGAAGCACCCTACCGGACACTTTCCTCCGCGTCCGATAACGCGCATACTCAATCTCTCGTCTGTTATGTCCTCTGAGGCCAATGCGCAAATCGTTTCCGGCTTCCTCGACTATCTCCGCATCGAGAAAGGACTCGCTCCGCTCTCCATCGGCGCCTACACGACCGACATCGGGCAATTTGCCGGCTTTCTCGAAGAGAGGAAGCGGTCGCTCCTGTCGGCGCGTCGCACGGACGTCCGCGAATTCCTGCAGCGCCTCTTCTCCCAGCAAATCGACGGCCGCAGCGTGGGTCGCAAGCTTTCGGCGCTGCGGCACCTCTACCGTTATCTCTTGCTCGACCGCAAGATCGATCACGATCCCACCTTGAACATTGAATCGCCACGCCAATGGAAAGTTCTGCCGAAATCGCTGGCTCGCGATGAGATGGAAGCGACACTCGCCGCCCGAAGCGTTCCGCCCGAGGCGAGCGACAAGATGCCGATCGAGGTCACCGCGCTCACCCTGCGCGATCGCGCCATGCTCGAGGTTTTCTACGCGGGCGCGTTGCGCGTCTCCGAGATCATCTCGGCCAACCTGGAGGATTTGAAACTGGAAGCCGGATACATGCTTGTGCGCGGCAAGGGTGACAAGGAACGTGTGGTGCCGTTAGGAAAGTCGGCGCAGGATTCTTTACGTACCTATCTCGAGAAAAGCCGGCCAATTCTGGAAAAAACGCGAACCGCGCGCTCTTCTACGCGGTCAAGCAAAGGCTCTGCTCAATCTGAAAGGCGCAAACAGTCGGAGCCTCGCGCTTCCGGGCCGCACGCGATGCGCACATCGCCCCTGCTCTTCATCGCCCGCGGAGGACGCAAGCTGACGCGCCAGCGCGTCTGGCAGATGGTGCGGGCCGCTTCGTCGGCCTCGGGACGCAAAGCCTCTCCCCACATGCTCCGCCACTCCTGCGCCACGCACATGGTCGAGAACGGGGCCGATCTGCGCACGATCCAGACCATCCTGGGCCACGCCGATATTTCAACGACGCAGGTATATACGCACCTCGCCCTCGATCGCCTGCGGACCGTTTATCAGAAACACCATCCAAGAGCGAAAGCGAGGTAGAGGCACATGACGATTGTTGATTGCTGAATAAAAAACATGGTCCCACGCTTTTCATTCAACAATCAAAAATCAACATTGAACAATCGCCAATCGAAAATCCGAAAATGACAACCTCCACCCCAGTCGGCAAAGCAATCGCAGATTTCCTCCTCCACCTGCGCGAGCGCAATTCGTCGCCGCACACGATTAAGGCGTACACCGGCGATCTCGCGGAGTTCTCCGCCTATGCCGGTTCTCGTGGATGGAAACAAATCGACCACATCGCCATTCGAGGATTTCTCTCGCAACTCTACGCCAAGGGACTCAGCAAGACTTCCGTCGCCCGCGCCCTGGCCGCGGTGCGCTCGCTTTACCGCTGGCTGGCGCAGGAAGGCGCGGTCGAGCAGAATCCGGCGAAACTCGTCGCCACTCCAAAATTGCCCAAGAAGCTGCCGCGCGTTCCGACGATCGAAGAGATGAATTCCGTGCTCGACGGCCAGATGCCCGAAATCGCCGCCTTTCCCGAGCGCGACCGCATCATGCTGGAACTGCTTTACGGGTGCGGCATCCGCAACTCCGAACTCGTCGGGATCAATCTTGATGACATCCGGCTAAGCGCAGAAGCCATCCTGATTCGCGGCAAAGGAAAGAAGGAGCGCTACGTCCCCTTCGGCGAAACGGCGAAGAAGGCACTAGCTGTCTACCTTCCAGCTCGCCAGGCGCTCCTCGCCGAAATCCGCAGGAACACGCCGGCCCTGCTCATCAACCAACGGGGAGGCAGGCTCACGACGCGCAGCGTTGGCCGCATCATCAAAAAGATCGCGGTCGCCAAAGGCCTTTCGCCCGACGTGCATCCGCACACGCTGCGCCACGCCTTCGGCACGCACATGCTCGAGGAAGGAGCCGACCTGCGCGCCATCCAGGAACTCCTTGGCCACGAGCGCCTCGCCACGACGCAGCGCTACACACAGCTCTCCATGAGACACGTGCTCCACGTCTACGACCAAACGCATCCGCGCGCGAAGTGATTCTGGTCACAATCGCGATTACCACGGTAAGTTTTCCCCGCCGTTTGCCGATTGGAAAATCATAGGACCGGGGCGACTCCGCCGAAGCCTGTCTGGATTCGGCGCCCGTGAAGCCCCCCGGGAGGCATTGTGCGCAAAATTAATCCGGAGTTGTGGCTGCTGCTGTTCCTGGTGGTCATCGCTGCGATCTTGAACTTTCTGGTTTCATCGCAGCGCATGGCGCTGGTCTTTTATTTCTTGCCAACGCTGTTTTCCGCCTATTACTTCGGCCGCCGTCACGCCACCCTCACCGCCGTTGCCAGCATTGTGCTGGTTGTGTTGTTGATCTACCTGAATCCGACGATGTTCAACCGACGCGTCGACCTGCCCTTCGATCCGCGCTACTTTGATCTCACGGTTTGGGGCGGAGTCCTCATGATCGCCGGCTATGCCACCGGAACACTCTACGAGCACAACCAGAAATCGCTGCGTGAGATGGAAGAAGGCTATGACGGGATGCTGGTGATCCTGCAGAATTTCCTCGCCAGCCAGAAATACAGTGCTACGCACGCATACCGCATTTCCATGTGCGCGACCAGGATTTCCGAAGCCGTTGGGCTCGATCCCGGCAGCACTGACGACGTCCGCACCGCGGCATTACTCTTCAATCTGAAAGAGATCGGCATCAGCAATGAGGTGCTATGCAAAGCGGCGCAGGTCTCTGCCGAAGATCTCGCGCGAGGCCGCCGCGCCAGCCAATCCGTTCCGAAAGAAGTGCCGTCGGGTAACGCCGTCCGCCGCGCCATCCCGATTTTCCTGACCGAGCGCCAATTGCGCCAGACCGGAGGCAAGATCGACGAAGCGTCGCTGGAAATTCAGGTTCTCAGCATCGCCGAGGAATACGAAGCGCTGATCAGCGGCGAGCGAGGCACAAAAATGTCGCCCTCCCAGGCTGGCCAGGAAGTGATCCGCCGCTCCGCAGGGCGCTATGACTCGCTGGTGCTCGACGGCTTCGCCAAGGTCTTTGGGGAAAATGCCACCGGGGCCGGGGCGTAGATTTCCGCTCAGCGTTCCTTCCGCAGAGCGTCCCACATCTCGACGATCTTCGCTTTCAGGTCCGCCGTCAGCTTTTCGTAAGCCGCTTCCGAGGCCTCCGATTCCGGAGGAGGTTGGATCGGTTTTCCAAATGTCATCTGCAAGGGCGCCAGCTTCTGGAAGAATTTCTTCCCCCGCGGCCACGCTTCGTAGAATCCTTCGATCGCGATGGGAACGATCGGCACCTGCATGTGAATCGAGAGAATCGCTGCACCTTTCTTGAAGATGCGCGGTGTGCCATCGATCGATCGTTCTCCCTCCGGATAAAGGATCAGCACTCCCCCGTGCCGTAGCCCGAACGCACCCGCGCGCATCGCCGGAACGAGGTTGGCATCCGGGTCCAGCACGATCACTCTCAGCCAGCGCGCCAGCTTGCGCATGAACCCCTGCCCGAAGATTTCGCTGGTCCCGACCGCGAACGCCTTTTGCACGATGTTTCGGGGCAGCACACTGGCGAGGACAACGGGATCGATATAACTCTGGTGGTTTGACGACAGGATGAACGGCCCGCGTTCTGGCAGATTCTCCAATCCGTTGACGCGCAAATGAAACACATCGCTGGAAACCATCTGGATGATGCGGAACAGCGGGAACCACACCGTATCGAACGCCGGCGGTGTTTCTTTCAGCGCGAGCACTTCCGGATCTGTGGGCTCCTCGGCGAGAAAGGCTTTCCACCCGGCGAACACGGCGCGGGGCGCGGCGCTTCCGCCTGCCGCGGCGCTGGTGAAGATCGCATCCAGCAGATCGCGCACCGTATAAATATCGCCGAGTTGCGATTCCTCGACGTTGCCGCCCAATTCTTCTTCTAATTGGCTGAGCAGTTCGACGCGCTGCATGGAATCCAGGCCAAGATCGAGTTCCAGGTTGTGCGTCGGACGAAGGTTCGCGGGAGCATTTGGCGCCGCCTGTTTCATGATCGCCAACCCGCGCTGTACGTCCGGCCGCTCCATCCATGCGGTTTCATCCGCGGTCAACGGCTTTTCGGCTGGAACTTCGGAATCATCCGGAAGTTTTTTCGCCTGGTTGGCCTTCACCCGCTTCTCGACCTCGAAGCGCTTGATCTTGCGCGTAGTCGTACGCGGCAGGTCTTCCTGCCAGATTTCGTAGCTGGCAATGCGCTTGGTGGAAGCGATCTGCTGCGACAGGCCTTCGACGTCGAAGCGGATGACCTCTTTCGCGTTCACCACTTTCTTCTGCCGCAGCACATCGAAGTTCGGCACGATCACTGCGTGCAGCCGGTCGCGCCCCTCGCCGGCCTTGCCCTCAAGCCCCATCACCGCGAGCTCCTTGATGAAGGGCGATTTCAGGTAGTGCGCCTCGATCTCTTCGGGATAAACGTTCTTCCCGTTGCTCAGGACGATGACCTCTTTCTGCCGACCGGTCAGAAACAGGTTTCCGCGCGAATCGAAGTAGCCGAGATCGCCCGTATGGAACCATCCGTCGCGGATGGCAGCCGCCGTGGCATCCGGGCGGTTCCAATATCCCTTCATCACCATCGGCCCGCGAACGGCCAGCTCTCCGACCGCCGGGCCGCCTTCTTCAAGCGGTTGCGGGTTGATGATCTTGCCCTCGACGCCCTTCATGGCTTTGCCGCACGAGCCAATCACGATGTCCGTTGGCGAATTGACATAAATCGCAGCGGCCGTCTCCGTCAGTCCCAGCGCTTGCATAACGTCGATTCCCAGATCGTGAAAGTCCTGCTGGATCGCCGGGTCGAAGCGCGATCCGCCGGTCGCGAAATACCGCATCTTCGGTCCCAGCGTGTTGTGGATCTTCCCGAACAGTACCTTCCCCGCGTTGATGCCGACCTTCCGCAGCGCTCGATTAAGGGCGATCATGGCCGCGAATAGCTTCTGCGTGACCGTGCCGCGCTTCTTGATCTCCTGGAAGACGCGCTCGTGAATGAGGTAATAAAACTGTGGCACCACGGCAAACGCCGTGATGTTCCGCTCCTGCAGCGCCTTCATCAGTTCGGCGGTGTTCAGAGTCTCGAGGTAGAGAACGCGCGACCCCTTTATCAGTGGAAGCAGCAGATTTGCCATCAATGCCAGCACGTGAAACAAGGGAAGCACGCCCAGCAGGGCATCGTCAGGCCCAATGCTGATCCAATTGAAAACGGCGTCGACCTCGCCGAGAAAATTGCCGTGCGTCAGCATCACGCCCTTCGGATCGGCGGTCGTTCCGGACGTGTAGAGCAGGGAAGCGAGATCGTCGTTGCTGGAGGCCACTGGTTTGAACGAGCCCGGGCCAGACTTGAAAATCTCCGGCAGCGTCGTGCGCCAGGGGATATGGTTGCCCGGACCGTTCCAGCGGTCAGGATCGGTCAGCACCAGGTTGAGCTTCAGTTCCGTGGCCGCGCGCCCGATCACCGGCATGTGTTTGGCGTCGACGAATGCCGCGACCGCTCCTGAATCTTTAAGGAGTTTCAGAATCTGATCGTCGTGCAGGGCGGTATCGAGCGGGACCACGGTGCACCCCGCGGCGATAATGCCGAGATACGCCGCGACCCACCGCGGATGGTTGTCGGCCAGAATCGCAAGGCGTGACCCGCGCTCCAGCTTGTTTTCCGTGATCCAACGGCCCACCGATTCCGCCATGCTGCGAAGCTCGGAATACGTGCAGCTTTCCAGGTGATCGTGGCGCTGAATCTCGAGCGAAACGTTATTCGGCCAGCGCTCGGCGCACTCCACAAAACGGTCGTAAAAGGTGGGCATTGGTCGAGGGGAATATACACGAAAATCGAGCTTCAGGCCGAGTGCCTCGATGCCCCCTTTCCCCCGAAATGCCCGCTGTCTCCGGAGGCACCGGCAACCCTCTGGCTGCATCTAATTATGCTAGGCTTTTAAAGATAACTTGGGCGTACTGCCCTCCGAAGGACTTTCCGTTTTGATTAACACTCTGCTGGGCAAGGTTTTTGGCACAAAGAACGAGCGCGTCATCAAGTCGCTGATGCCGAACGTGCGGGCCATCAACGCTCTCGAGCCGCAGATCGAGAAACTCTCCGATGCCGAACTGCGCGCCAAAACCGACGAATTCCGGGAACGCATCCAGGCGCATATGAGCCGTTTCGCCGGAGGAAACGGAACCCAGGCGGCCAACCCTAACGATGCCGCCGCCCCCGAGAGCGAAAATGATCTTGATCGCCAGAAGCGCCTGGAAAAGGAAGAACATGAAGCTCTGCAGGAAGCCCTGAATGAAATCCTGGTAGAGGCCTTCGCGGTGGTGCGCGAGGCCGGCCGCCGCGTGCTCAACATGCGGCACTTCGATGTCCAGTTGATCGGTGGCATGGTCCTGCACGAGGGCAAGATCGCCGAAATGAAGACCGGCGAGGGCAAAACGCTGGTCGCTACTCTTCCGGTATATCTCAACGCTCTGAGCGGACGCGGCGTCCACGTCGTCACCGTCAACGATTACCTGGCCAAGCGCGACTCCGAATGGATGGGCAAGCTTTACCGCTTCCTGGGCCTGACCGTCGGCGTGATCGTCCATGATCTGGACGATCAGGAGCGCCGTGCCGCCTACGCCGCCGACGTGACCTACGGCACCAACAACGAGTTCGGCTTCGATTACCTGCGCGACAACATGAAGTTCGATATCCGCGACTGCGTGCAGCGCGGCCACAACTTCGCCATCGTCGACGAAGTCGACTCCATCCTGATCGACGAAGCCCGTACCCCGCTGATCATCTCCGGCGCCAGCGAAGAGTCCACCGACAAGTACTACAAGGTTAACCGCATCATCCCGAAGCTCGAAAAGGGAGAGGAACTCACCCAGAACGAAGTTCGCGAACAGCTCGAGCAAGGGAAGTTTTCCCCCGAGCGAAGAGAGGCTCTCATCCGGGAGCTCAATAACTCGGGCAATGATCCGCAGCGGATGATTCTCACCGGCGATTTCGCGATTGACGAAAAACATCGCAATATCACGGTCACCGACGAAGGCTGGGAGAAGGTCGAAGGCCTGCTCGGGATCGGAAACATCGCCGACCCGGAAAACTGGGGCCTCAAGCACCACGTCGAAACCGCCATCAAGGCGCACGCCCTCTATCGCCGCGACGTCGAATACGTAATTAAAGATGGCGAAGTCATCATCGTCGACGAGTTTACCGGGCGCATGATGCCGGGACGCCGCTGGTCCGACGGCCTGCATCAGGCGATCGAAGCCAAGGAAAACGTCAAGATCGAGCGCGAGAACCAGACGCTGGCCACCATCACCTTCCAGAATTATTTCCGTATGTTCCACAAGCTCGCTGGCATGACCGGAACGGCGGAAACGGAAGCCACGGAATTCGACAAGATATACAAGCTCGAGGTCGTGGTCATTCCTTCGAATCGCACCTTGCTGCGAATCGAAAATCCTGATGTCGTCTACCGCACCGAGAAGGAAAAGTATTTCGCGGTGGCCGACGAGATCCAGCAGTTGGCGGCGAAGGGCCAGCCGGTTCTGGTCGGAACCACTTCGGTCGAAAAGTCTGAGCGCATCGCCGACCTGCTCAAGAAAAAAGGAATCAAGCACGTCGTGCTGAACGCCAAGTTCCACGAGCGTGAGGCGGAAATCGTGGCCCAGGCGGGACGCTATGGCGCCGTCACCATTGCGACCAACATGGCCGGCCGCGGCACCGACATCCTGCTCGGCGGCAACCCGGAATTCATGGCCAAGCAGGAGATGGTCAAGAAGGGAATTGCTCAGCAACTCCGCGTCGCGCAAGGCAAGATCGAAGGCCCGCAGGAAGATGGCGAGACCTCCGTCTTCTACTACAACGGAAACGAATTCACCGTTCCCACCGACAAGTGGACGGAAGCTTTCAACCGCTACAAGCAGCAGACCGATAAAGAGCACGACGAAGTTACCGCCGTCGGTGGCCTGCACATCCTGGGCACCGAGCGGCACGAGTCACGCCGCATCGACAACCAGCTTCGCGGGCGCGCCGGACGCCAGGGCGATCCCGGCTCTTCACGCTTCTATCTCGCGCTCGAAGATGACCTGATGCGCATCTTCGCCAAGGAGTGGGTGTCAAACCTGCTGCAGCGGCTGGGGATGGAAGAGGGCGTGCCGATCGAGTCGAAGCTCATCACGCGCCGCATCGAAACCGCGCAAAAAGCCGTCGAGGCGCAGCACTTCGAGTCGCGCAAACACCTGCTCGAGTACGACGACGTCATGAACAAGCAGCGCGAGGCCGTTTACGGCCTGCGGCGCCGCCTCCTCGAAGGCATGGATCAGAAAGACATGATCCTCGAGGACTACGTTTCCGCGATCCTCGGTGATTTGCTCGATCGCTATATTCCGCCCAAAGCTCACGCCGACGATTGGGATGTCAAAGGCCTGAAAGATGCGATCTTCACGCGCTTTGGCGTGGACATTCTCGCCGAAGGCATCAAGCCCGACACGCTCAACCGCCAGGAACTCGGCGATGCCATCTTCGACATGCTTAAGCAGCGCTACGAGGCCAAGGAAAAATTGATCGGCCCCGATGCCATGCGGCATCACGAGCGCATGATCATGCTGAGTGTCATTGATCAGCAATGGAAAGATCACCTGCTCAGCATGGATCACCTGAAAGAAGGGATTGGCCTGCGCGGCTATGGCCAGCATGATCCTCTGGTCGAGTACAAGCGCGAGTCCTTCGAGATGTTCGAAGCGATGATGCAGCGCTTCCAGGAAGATACGGTCCGCTATCTCTACCTGATGCAGATACTCGAACGCCCGCCGGAGTCGGGCGCAGGCGGACCGCCTCCAAGCACGCCGACCGATAGGGGCCCCGATCCGGTAGTTCCGGCGCAGAACGGCGGAGACGGAAACGGCAAGCGTCCGCGCATGGTTTCGACTTCCGCCGACGACCTGGAAGAAGCGTTCCTGCGCCGCAAGCGCCGCGAGCTCGAGCAGGCGCGCATGGCCGGAGGCGGCGAAGCTCCGCAGGTGCAGCAAGTCGTGCGCGGGCAAGAGAAGGTCGGCAGAAATGATCCCTGCCCCTGCGGCTCCGGCAAGAAATACAAGAAGTGCCACGGCGCGTAAGCAGCCCACTGCGACAACCGTTCGGCTGTCCTGCTTTAGGCCCGGAGTGAAATTGGATGACAACGATCAGCGAGTTTCGGTGTGAAGTCTGCGGCAGAGTGACCCGGGAGCCCATCCATTGGTTTGTGATTCAATGCAACCGGGATGAGTTGAAGCTGATGAAGTGGAGCACGGACGCGGCCTCCGCCAAAGACGCACGACACTACTGCGGTGAGGCGCACGCGCAGGTATACATCAGCCGGTGGTTGGAAGCCGCCTGTTCCCCTCCCAAGCCAGACTTCACGCGCAGTAACCCTTCCGAAAATTAAGCGAGTTTGTGCCCAGACGCGGTCAGCACTTGTGCTTCTATTCCGCCAGGTGGCCAATCGGGCGCCGCCGATCTCTGCAGAAACGTCCTCCCCGCCTTCGTTCCGCCTCTCTCTCCGCGGAACGCGATATCATGCAGAAATTATCCTTGCTACGAAGGCGGCTCTATGCAAATCGATCGGCGCGATTTTCTCCAGACAACAGGAAAAGCCATCACCGTGGGCGCGGCGTCCCTCGCCCTGGGAGGCAAAATACTTGGCGCCAACGACCGGGTGCGGCTGGCCGTTTGCGGACTCCGCGGCCGCGGCAATGATCATCTCAAGGGCTTCGCGAACGTTCCCGGGACTGAAATCGCTGCGATGTGTGACGTCGACGAAAGCGTGCTCAACCAGCGTCTCGGCGACGCCCAAAAGATGGGGCTCGCCCGGCCAAAACCTTATGGCGACATCCGCAAGCTGCTCGAGGACAAAGATATTGACGCCATCTCCATCGCCACGCCCAATCACTGGCACTCGCTCATTGCGATCTGGGCCTGCCAGGCCGGCAAAGATGTTTACGTGGAGAAGCCGTGCTCGCACAACTGGTTTGAAGGCCGCCAACTCGTGCGTGCCGTGAAGAAGTACAACCGCATATGCCAGCATGGCAGCCAGTCGCGCTCCAATCCCGGCATGGTCGAAGCCATCAAGCACGTGAACGACGGCACAATCGGCGACACCTATTTAGCGCGCGCTCTCTGCTACAAATGGCGGCCCAGCATCGGACACGCGAAGCCGGAACCGGTGCCGGCCGGAGTCAACTACGATCTGTGGACCGGTCCCGCACCCATGAAGCCCTTCACCCGCAATCGCTTTCATTACAACTGGCACTGGATTTGGGATACCGGCAACGGTGACATCGGCAATCAGGCCATCCACGAACTCGATATTGCGCGCTGGGGTTTAGGCGTGCGTTTCCCGACGCAAGTCTCCGCCATGGGTGGGCACTTCATGTTCGACGACGATCAGGAGACGCCCAACGTGCTGAATGCCACATACATCTTCGAGGAACCGCAGGGCAAGCGGAAGATGATGGAGCTCGAAGTACGCCACTGGATCACCAATCACGAGGCTGAGATCGGCACCGACGCCTATGGCAACAGCGGCATTCCAGCGGCAGGCCTGACCAGGAAACCCGAGAGCAAACAAGTTCTCGGCCCGAAAGATTCTAAAACCAACACCATCGGCAACATCTTCTACGGATCAAATGGCTACCTGGGCATCGATGGATACGATTCGTACAAGACCTGGCTCACGGATCAGGTCGAGCCTGGACCATCCGGCAAAGCATCCGGAGATCACTGGGCAAACTTCATCGATTGTGTTCGCAGCCGGCGCGCCGAAGATCTCCATTGCCCGATTGAGGAAGGCCACATCTCGACTACTCTCGTGCACCTGGCCAACACTTCCTATCGTCTGGGCCGCACTTTAAATTTCGATCCGCAGCGCGAGCAGGTCATCGGAGACGAGGAAGCCACCACGATGCTGCACGGCACCTATCGCGCGCCGTACGTCGTGCCGGATGAGGTGTAACGTTTCGCGCCGCTCATGGTGACACGCCGAACATTCCTGACTGCTGCCGCTGCCGCCATCATGTGCCCGGGAGCCTGGGCCCGGACGCGCGACGTAAAGATCGGAGTTTGTACCCGCGACATTGCAGGCGCGGCGAAGTTTGGATTCGATTACATAGAGCCTGGCGCGGCTGAAATCGCGGGCATGAGCGAGGATGAGTTCCGCGAGTTCTCCGATGCTGTACTCGCCTCGCCAATCCGTTGCCACGCCTTCAATAGTTTCATCCGGCGTCCTGACTTGAAAGTGGTTGGCCCCGAAGTCCACACCTCTGCTTTGCAGGAATATCTCGAGGCCTGCCTGCCACGCTGCCGGCATCTCGGAGCTTCCATCGTGGTATGGGGCAGCGCCGGTTCCCGCAACGTGCCGGAAGGATTTTCGCCGGAGAAAGCCCGCGATCAGATTGCCGCCTTCCTCAGGATGGCGGGCGAAGTCGCGCGCCGCTCCGACATCATCGTTGCCATCGAGCCCTTACGGCGCCAGGAGAGCAACATCCTGAACACCGGCGCCGAGGCTCTGGAAATGGTGCGCCGCGTAAATCACTCCAGCATCCGAATGATCATCGACTACTTCCACCTGCGCGAAGAGAACGAAGACCCGCGCATCATTGAGACCGCGAAACGCGAGATCGTGCACCTGCACTTCGCCAATCCCCACGGCCGCGTATGGCCGCGCGATCTGACAGAAGACGATCACTATGCCGCATTCTTCCGCTATCTGAAGAAAACCCGCTACTCGGGAAGAATCTCGATCGAGGGCCAAGGCTCATTCGAAAAGGACGGCAAAGCCAGCCTGGAGTTTTTTCGCCGGGCGTTGATCTGGCGGAAAATGTAACCGTGCCCACACTCGGAGCAAGCACAAAGATCCAGGCGCCTGATAGCTTTGGACCGACCCACGCCCCGGTAAATTTCAGCAGTGAGCGAACATTAACTTCGCTCAAAATCACGATCTACATACGGACTGACCAAGCTCCTCAAACCCTGACTCTATGGCCTCGCACGTCTGCTCTGGTCCGCTCAGTGACCAAAGTTTTCCACCGCCCCATATGACGCCCTAAACCCGGTTCGTTATACTGTTGCCGATGGACATTGAACGCATCATCGATGAGATCCAGCAGCTCGAGGAGATGTTTGAAGCTGCCGATATCAGGCCACTCAAGGAAACGGATATCTCCGCCGCGAATCGCCGGCACGATGAAAGGCTGGCGCACAGCCCCTGGTTCAAGCTATGGCAGCACTACGGGATTTGCTGCCGAACTGAGACTCCGGTAATCCAGCTGCCTGAATAATCCCGGCACCGGTGCCATCTTCATGGTGCGCACCCCTCCGAACCAGATCACTGAAAAACTCTTCCTTCTCGCGCGAAGTCTTCACTGCGAAAGAACAGTCGACGACTTTCGATGAGGAACTTGCCGTTGAGTAGGGAGTTCGCCAGGCAATCTGGTGGACACGCCGACTTCGAGGCGATATGTTTTCGGTATGTTCAGGCGTCAGAACGAAGCGAAGATTGATCGATTGAAGAGGGAGTATTGGCTCCAGTGTAAGGCGCGAGGGAGAACTCGATTCATATGGCATGGAGGAGTGCTGCCGGGCCTTTTGACTTGCTGTGTCGTTGTGTTCGTCGTCCCGGCTTTTGAGGCATTCGCAAATCGCTCGCCATTCTCTCTGCGCTCGATCATGTCTGGACACTGGACCATCGTCATCGACCTCACCCTCCTTGCCATCTGCCTACTGGGAGGTTATTTGACTGGTCGGTGGAGATGGACGGACTTCGAGAAAAAATATCCCGACTAACTGTGGTAAATAAAGCTGAATAATTTCCCTGAGGTCATCGTTAGACAACTGAACGAAATCTGTCATCAGGCTCTCTCACTCCGCCTTCAGCAAGGTGATAATCCAGCCGACGAAGGTAAGCACGAGAACGGGATAGGCGTAAAACGGCAAGGGCGAGGAAGTGGGAAGTACGTGCCCTCCCAGGAAGATTCCTGCCGCGGTGATAGCGAACAGAATCGCGCCGATGATGCCCACCACGCGTGTCCAAACAGCGAAATCCCGGGAAACGCTCGTGAGCAGCAGGGCAGCCGACCACAACGCGGTGCCTGCGCCAAACGAAGGAACACTCTCAGGCAGAGTCGTAGCGGTTCCGACCAGCATCACGCCTTCTCCAATCGCGAACACCAGGAATCCGGCGGCGGTGAGGTCGCTTCCTGCTCTGAAGTATTTCAAGGCGATTAGCGTTGTGGCTACAACGAGTGCGACTCCATCGATCGCCCATGCCGCTGCCTGAAGGTTTCGTTGCGCCATGAAGGTGCCGGCCATGCCGAACGCTCCGCCAACACCAAGAAGAATAACCGCTAGCAAGTTGACCCTGTTTTTCATATTGGCGGCCAATCATATCGCATCAAGCGCGGCGCAGCTCAATTGGGGAAGACTTCCGCGGCATTCAAAACCTTCAGAACGATGTCTGAACTCGCTGGTTACAACTCTTTACTGTTCCTCGCCTACGGGCTGTGCTACATCTCGACATGTAGCGCGAGTGCAGCAACACGAGCTCTTCGCCGCACCGGTGGACATTCTCCTGCTGGCGCTCAAAAAGCAAAACGATTGAAGCGCTGGTTGCGGCCTCGGGCCAACGGAGGAATGCCATGCGAATCTTCGTCCTGGTTACACTCTTGACCGCGTCCGCTTTTGCCCAGACCGCACCCGTGGCTCTCACCGGAGCCTGCGGCCCTAAGAATGTCAGCTTCAAGGTAAGCCTGAACGAATCGCAACATGATGTCGCAACTCCCGAGCCGGGCAAGGCCCTGGTCTACTTCATTCACGATGCGGGGACGAATTGGAACGTACGTTATCCAACATTGAAGGTCGCGCTCGACGGCGCCTGGGTCGGCGCCAGCCATGGCAACTCGTACTTCCCGGTTTCAGTCGAACCCGGAGAGCATCATCTGTGCGTGATGCTACAGTCCAGCGCAGCTTCGGGACTGGAACTCGCGCATTTCACAGCGGCAGCCGATACGGTGTACTACTACCGCACAAGGCTTTTCTACTCGACTGGACTGTCGATGCTGGAACTCGCTCCCGTCGATACGGATCAGGCCAAGTATCTGATTGCATCGTTCCCGATGGCAGTCGCAAGCCCCAAAAAATAGACTCAGCCGTATGCTTCAAAACTTCCGAGCCGCAATTCATGCGAGAAGTCTTGGAGAATGAGTGATGTCGCCTCGTCACGCCAATCATCGTTCGAAGCGTTAGATTTTGCTTGGAAGTTTCACCGTGTCCCGGCGCGATTCGGGGCGGAATTCTGAAACGAAGCTGCCTTTCCAGTCACTACCTGACGTGAACCTCGTTCCCCGCCATTTGCCGTGTAACATATCGACGACGCCTACAAGGAAAGAAGGACGACCATGGACATCACGTTAGGACCCTGGACCGCCGCAAAGACGATCAACGAGAAGCAGCGTAAGCCCCTGGCCGATGCCATGGGTGACGAAGCCTGGAACACGGCCAAGAAAAAAGATGGCTTCACGCCCAAGCAGGCCGAAGGCGGCACTCCCGCGAAGACCGGCTTCACCATCTCGGGCCAGGTCGTACAAGTAGGGAAGCAGGGAAGCGGCATTCAAGTGAAGTTGATGTTCACGCTGTGGGCGGATGGCACCTTTTCAAACATCGCGCCCGTCCCAGGACAGGCGGTCGCCGAAGGCAGCATGGGCGCCGAAGACGCCTTGCGCGCCGTCACCGAAGCGAAAGTCAATCAACTCCTCGACGCCATCAAGTCCGGCCGGGCCACCAAGGCTCGCTGACGGCGCAGGCAGAACGACGATCATCGACCCAGAACGAGGCTGACGTCTGCCATCTGAATTACGGTGCGTGCCAATCGAGCGCAATGATTTCCTCTGTCCCGGTATCTTTGAGAATGATTGGTGAGTCGGCCGGAGTAAGGCCCAGCCAAAACCCGTAATAGCCGGTCTGGTGGAAATCGATCGTGCTCACCTGCTCGATTTTCCGGTCTGCCACCTTGACTCGCTTCACGTCGGTGTTACCCGAACCGCTCAAGAGAAAATAAACGGATGCACTATCCTTCGACCAGCACGGATACCCCGCGCGATTGACCGTGGCTAACACAGACCACTTCTGCTCCGTGAAATCGAAAAGCATCAATCGGTCCTGCGAAGTCGGCAGGGCAACAAGGTAGCGGCCGTCGGGCGACCACTTCGGAGCGAACATGCCTTCGGAGCCTGCAATTTTTTGAAGCTTGCCCGGTTTTCCGATCGAGAGTAAAAATCGCTGCATCGCTGGGACGTCCCCAGCCCACGCCGAATGTAATCGCGTCACCATTCGGCGACCACGCCGGATCGGCCTGATTGCGCGGCGCATTCGGAGCCAACTCCGTTGGCGTTCCTCCATCAGCCGAGATCAGGAAAATCCTGGAATCTTTCCCGGGCTGAGCCGACCAGAAAGCGATCTCCTTCCCATCAGGCGACCACCGGGGATTGTAGGCGTAAACCGAGTCTGAGCTGAGCTGAAGCTTGTCGCTTCCATCCACCTTGCTTCGCCAGAGAATCCCGCCCGGAAACGTGACGTAGGCCACCCACTCCCCATCCCTGGAAAAAGCCACATCCTGCGCCGAGATGCCCCCGAGATAGGACAGATACGCCTTCGACTTGGAATCAAAACGTTCCAGCTCTCCGCGCGGCTGGCTGGCAGTCACGTAAATTTTCTTGCCGTCTTTACTCAGAATCGGATGGTTGTAAGTGGCCGCCCCCGCGGTCAGCTGGACAGGCTCGGGATTGATCTTGTGAAAGAAGGCCTTAGCCTCACGAACCGCCCAAACCTGGCGCCTCGCCGAAAAAAGGAAATACTTCCCATCCGCAGTCCACTGGCCGCAGCATTCATTATTCGCTTCATACCATTTGGGATGGAGCGGATGAAGATTCGTGCCGTTCGCGGAAACCTGCCACAAGCGGGTAAATTGCGTTTTGGGGTCAACTACACTGAAGCGAATCTCGCTTCCGTCCGGCGACCACGCGGGCTGGTATGCACCGATGCGTCCCGGTGCGGACACCAGCTTGCTCGATTGCGTCCCATCGGCATTCGCGAGGAAAAGGTCGTTGCCATTCGCATACGCTAACTTCTCCCCGTTCGGAGACCATGCCCCGCTGTGGCCCCGTATATCCGCAAGCCGGCGAGCCGATCCCCCCGGTACTGGCAACGCCCAGAGCTGTCCCTCGCCAAAAAGCACATCGTCTTCCACTAGCAGCGTGGAACCGTCAGGGGATACACTTTTAAGAAGCATGCGAGGAGATGGAGAAGGAATCGGAGCCAGCTCTCCTCCAGCCACGGAAACCTGCGCCATCCAGTAGGTAAACGAATTATCGTAGAAGTAGACTCGGGCGCCGTCGGTTCCCACCAAAGTCTTGGGTTGCCCGTCGTGGGTTAGCGGCACATACCCCGAAACCGTAGGGGACGGCAGCTGCGGCCGCAGCCAATAGGCCAGTATCGCGATCACAACAAGAAGGACCGCAGCGCCTCCTGCCAGGACGCTCCGGTGCTTCTTCGTAAGGGCTAGGACCAGCACCGCATCGCCCGAAGTTTCCCCCGGACGTGGCGCGGCCCCTTCCACAACATTGTTGACAGGCCCGTTATTGACCGGCCCGATGAAGCGGTATCCCCGCCGGGGAACGGTTTCCACAAAACGGGGACTATCAGGATCGTCGCCCAGCGCTTCGCGCAGCTTGCGAACGGCGGTATTTACGCTGTGCTCGTAATCAACGAAGGTGCCATCCGGCCAGAGGCTCCGAATAATGTCCTCTCGGCCGACGATCTCTCCCGGCCGCTCGAGCAGCAGGACCAGGACTCGAAACGGCTGCTCCTGGATCCTGATTCTTCGGTCCGCCTTCCGAAGTTCCCCTGCCAGCAGGTCCACTTCAAACGTCCCAAAGCGAATCGGACCGTCGTTTTTCGCAGGCGTACTCACCCTTTACCCCAGGGCAGCGAGTCTAGCATGACCGGCAGGCGGGTTCACCACTCCGGCTAACCTGCTGAACCCGTTGACTTAAACGGATTACCACTAGTTCACCAGCTGAACCTTGAGGTACCCGGGCCGGCAAGCGATGTTCCGCACACCGGAGGTGCTGAATGTCGACGAAAAAGTTAGCCAGGGTGGCGATCGTAGTGGCACAGGTGATCCTGCTCCTCGGAGCCGCCTACGCCACCGATAACCAAGGTCAGGAAATCACGGTTCGCGTGATCGACGAGGTTGGAGTACCCGCCAAGGAATGGGAAGCGGCCAAGCTCTTCGCCGACAAGATACTGCGGTCGGCCGGAGTGCCGGTAACCTGGGTCCGCTGTCTGTGGAATCCCGCCACCGGGAACACGGACTGCCCGTTATCGGAGATCCCGAATCAGCTCAGCCTGCTCGTCGTTTCCGAGCAGACGGCCCGGCGCCTGCGCGACCACGCCGAGGCATTCGGCATGGCGCTGGTACTGCCAAACGGTTCTTTCGGGTCGAGAGGATACGTTTTCTATGGCCGTATCCAGATCAAGTGCGCCGAAAAGCATGAGATCAACGAGGAGTCGCTGCTCGGTGCAGTGGTGGCCCACGAGATCGGACATCTGCTTCTGGGCCCGAACTCGCACAGCCGTGTCGGAATCATGAAGCCGGAGTTCGACCGCAATGACGTCCGCGGAATCATGTTGTCCGCGCTAAAGTTCGACCACCGTCAAAGCGAAGCACTCCGCGTTGCGGTCACGAGCCGGGTTCAGGCTTCTCGTTCACAGCAGGCAAACCCGCTCTACATCTCCGAAGCCTCGATGCGATAGGAAGAATGGGTGCTTCCGGAATTTCGCGATCCTGTAGTTAGCGGTGTTGAGTTATTTTGTGGGCCTTGTGTCCGTCTTTTCAGGCACCGCGTATTCACCGTCCCAATTCACCTCGCCACCGCTCTCGTTCTCGTTTGCGGTGTAGGTGCCTGTCCCTGTGATCCCACTCAACTTTCCGGTCCCGCCCGTGAATTCCCAGTAGCCTTTGACGCGGTCCGATGGCTCTGCGTAGGTGGTAGCCCAGCGAAATGAAATGTAGAACTTATCGCCGCTGGCTATGCTTCCGACGAATGTCCCATTGGTTGCAGCTCGCGTGGAGCCCTTTTCGGAGAAGGCAACGAAGCCTCCTTCCGTCGCTCTTTCGCCCGCCATTTCGAAAGGAGTCAACCAGGTGCAGGTGCTTTTCTCCAATGTCATCATATGTCCGGCTTCATCGCCGGCAGGCTCGGTTGCAAGCGCTCGCGGCTTCGGGCAATGCAGGGTCGCGGTCAACTTCGTCTGTGCCGCAGCCGCTGATGCCAAGAGGAATATCAGAATTGCCACACTCCCAGTGCGTATTTTCATTAGGACCTTAGCCTCGCTGACTTACGCTAGCAGGCTATTACTCTTAGCTGTTCGAGGCTGTGACGGCCGTCACACGGTGGCCCACTCAACCCATCGTTTGGGTTGAGTGGGGCAGTTTGGGGCTCTTGTCGTGGTCAAACTTTCCAGTCCGATTCGTTACGGCGCTCCGCAAGATGAACTACTGGCCGAGGAGAAAATTATTGCGACACACCGTTGAGGGAATCCTCGCGGTTTTTCCGCATTACTTTACAGACAATTGCCGGCTCGGTTTCACAGGCCGGCCCCGTCGCAAAATTCAGGAGCAGATTTTATGAGCGATCCGCAACTCACGTTTCTTTATGAGCCCACCTCGCAGGACCTGATTGCGGGTCGCCCGAATGCCAACGGTTTCCGCAGCCTGGGTCCATATCTGGCGGTCATGCCTCCGTCCAGTTACCTGGTGCACGGGAACAGCGAAATCACCATTGTGGATCAGAAGAAACAGAATGTTGCCTCGAAGTACGCGACGTTTCGACGGTGGCGCCAATGGACACTCGCGCCCGGAGAGGGTTACATCCCGACCGGTCCGGTATACAACTGGGACCTTGATACAACCGGCAACGGCCCGAGCTGGAAAGATATTCCGGGAGCCAAGCTCGGCAATCCCGCGGAGTGGCCGCAAGAGCGTGAATTGCTGGAATTCTTTGTGCTGGTCGATGGACACCCGGAGATGGGCTCGTTGTATTTTTTTGTGGTCGTGAGTCTGAAGCCGGGTCAGTATCGGGTGGAAATGTCGTCCGCTCTGCACGGAAATGATGGTGACCCTACCGTGCCGCTCAAGAATACTCCGGTACCCTGGGCTCAGGAGTCCGGTTGTCCGATCAAGGTAAACTCGGGATGGCTGAGCGTTCCCCAGTTGCCGCAACGCAAGCGGTAATTTTTTCCTCGCCGACTCGCGGTGGCAGGCTCTCACATCAGGCGGCGCATTATTTCGCCGGCTTGCTTTTTCCGTTCTGCGCTGCCAGCCCGTATCGAATTGCCGCTTCAAGCGTATCGACGTTGATATCCTTTAGGGTTTTAAACCGGATGCAGTATCCGGTAACGCTCGCCTTGCCTAGCTTTTTTCCATAGGTTTTGGCCAGGTACTTCTTATCTTTGAGACCAAGAATATAGACAGAGATTCCGGTTTGGTTTCCGCTCACACCGATCTGAAAAAACTCTCTGCTCTTGCCATTGGCATATTTGATGGTGTGAAGTCCATATCCAATCGTCGGGTTGGAAACAGTACGGTTTTTGGCGTCTTTGCCATCTGCGAACCACAATTTGCATTTTGGTGACGCTTGAAGTGTTAGCCGATGCAACTCGCGCAGATCGCTGCGTTTTGGCTCCGGTTCGCTGGCAATATACTTCTCGATTTGTTCTTGTATGGTCATAGGTTCTGCTTCCCGGTTGCGCGCACGAACGATTTGGACAGTCGGCTCCATGTTGCGATGAGTGTAGCCAAGCTTGAGAGCCTTCACCATGTCGTCGAATGGCGGGGCCGGAATTCGACAAAGCCAGAAAAGTTTTTCAGGCCTCCTTCGCCGTTTGCTTTCGGAAATGCCATTGAGCGAGAGTCCCTTTCTGGCCCCGAGCGGGTGGGCCGGTCGCTTCGTAGAGTGCCTCGGGCCACGTTTCTTGAGGCCTGCAGACGATGATCGAGGGCTACTGAAACCCATTGATCATCGCGAGGTTTGCGCGATGCGGTGGCTTGTTAAATCGATTTAACTTACGTTTCTAAGTTACTGATTACAAATGAGATATAGAGTATTATTTGCACAGTGTTTTAGTTGAGAAAGTCGCCTCGAATCAGCCGCTTCCGGGTGACTGCACCACTTTTGGCGCACCCGTTGGCGGCGGGGGGACTTGACTTCTGCCTCCCCCGAAAATGGGGTTCTGCACAGAGGCGAGTGTGATCAGGATCACTTCCTTACGGCGCGGAATGTCATATCGCGCGCCGCGCTTCCGCTGCCCTCTTTCCACTCGGCAAACAGCGTCGCGTAATTCCTGGTGATGTATTGTTCGCGGCCCACGCCAAGTTTTTTCGCGGTGGCGTCGATCCAGCGCGACGGGCCTTCGATCTCGCAGAAATTTCCAATTGGAGTCTCGTCGAGGACTACCTGTCCGGGGCCCTGCGACCACTCCGCACGAAATTTTTCGTATTGAAAGCTCGGCGAGTACCCGAGAGCGCGCAGGATCGTATCCAGCTTCCTGCCGTCGGCGACCTCCGTCTCAATTTCCACGCGGCTGCTGTGGCGCGCCTGCTTGCTGTCGCTCTTGTGCGTGAGCGTCCATTTGCGGCCGTACTGCCGGATGCGCAATAGCTCGTTGCGGTTCCGCAGTACCTCTCCCGGCAAGTCGTAGAGCGTGTTCATCTCGTAAGTGCGGGAAGTCACCAGGCGAAATCCGGCGGAGCGCAGCTTGCGGCGAAGTGCGCGCAGGTCAGTCACACGAAATTTGATTTCAACTTCCTTCGCCATGAGATCAGTGTATTACGCGAGCGGTGCGGCGGGCGTCGGCACGATACCTGGCGAAGCGCAGCGCTCCCAATCGACCGGTTCCACCGCGCCCACGATGAATGCCCACGACGCCGCGCCAATCCACGAGACGCACGCGGTGATCAGGAAGGGCCAGAAGAAGTGCCCGGTCTTGTCGAGGAGAAATCCGGTGAGAAAGGGCGCGATCCAGCCGGCAAAGTTTCCGATGAAGTTCTGCACTCCAGTCCACCGCCCCGCGGCGTGGGGCCCGGCCAGCGTTTGAGTGACGGCCCAGGTGCTGCACGAACCCATACCCATGGCGACGCCGGTCAGGACGAGCATGACGAGAAAGGTGCGGCCCTCGGCGAACACCGTCAAAAGCAGGCAGATGCCAATTCCGACTTGACCGACCACTGACGTTCCCTTGCGCACTTGCGTGGGAGTGGCGCCGGCGTTGATCCAGTGATCGGAGAGCTTGCCGAAGAGGATCGCCGACGCCGATGACGACAGAAACAGCAGAGCGCTGTACTTGCCCGCATCGCGCAGGGAGAGGCCGTGCGCCCGCGTCAGGTACGTTGGGAACCAGGTCACGAGGAAATAGATGTAGTAGTTGATGGCGAATTGGCCGAGGCAAGTGCCCCAGGCGGAACGCTGCCGGAGGATTGCCGGGATGTCGATCGGCCGTTTCGGCGCCGGATGCGGGCTAGCAGTCTTGCGAGGCATCCATGCCAGCCACGGAATGAGCCAGAGGAGGCAGCCGACTCCGAGCACGACGAAGAAAGGACGCCAACCAAACGTGCCGACAACTTCTCCGCCAATCAGGATGCCGATCGCCGGGCCGAGCGAGGTCCCGGCCATCATCAGTGCGTTGGGAAATCCGCGGCGCGCCTCGCTGAAATAGTTTCCGAGAATGTTGGAGTAGGAAGGGAAGGCGACAGACTCTCCAATCCCGAGAATGACGCGGACGATGATCAAGGCGGCGAAGCTGTGCAACGCCCCAGTGACGGCGGTAGCCGCCGACCACAGAAGAAATCCGCCGGCGAAGACCCACTTCACATCGAAGTGGTCCACCAGCCATCCCGAGGGAATCTGCATCAGCGCGTAAGTCGTGAAAAAGGCAGCCAGCAGAGTTCCCAGTTGCGTATTGGAGATGCCGAGCTCGTGTTGCAGCAACGGCGCCGCGATGGAGAGATTGCTGCGGTCGATGTAGTTGATGAGGATGGAAAACACCATGAGGACGATCACGCGATTCATCGCGGGATGACTCTGCTGCGGGGCGGATTGTGCGCGGGGAAGATCCAAGGAGCGGGGCCGGTGTGAGAAAGCCGCCCAATTCTACACTCAGGTGGGAATCGAGAGCCGCTGGCGCTCGCGGTCATGCCAAGGGGGCGCGCGCTTTTACCAGCCCCGGCGAGGGATCTCCCGCGCTACGACTTTTCGGGGATTCACCCAAGCCTCTTCTGCAGGGGAGATCCTTCGCTCCGCCTGAAAAGCGGCTGCGCTCAGGATGACGCAAACGCAAAAGGCGGCTACGCTCAGGATGACGCACCCCAATTGTTAGCTTTCACTCCGCTGGACTGCGTCATCCCGAAGTGCCCGCGTTTTCTCCAGCGGGCCGAGGGATCTCCCGCGCTACGACTTTTCGGGGATTCACCCAAGCCTCTTCTGCAGGGGAGATCCTTCGCTCCGCCTGAAAAGCGGCTGCGCTCAGGATGACGCACCCCAATTGTTAGCTTTCACTCCGCTGGACTGAGTCATCCCGAAGTGCCCGCGTTTTCTCCAGCGGGCCGAGGGATCTCCCGCGCCACCCACATTTCGGGGATTCACCCCAAGCCTCTTCTGCAGGGAGATCCTTCGCTCCGCCTGAAAAGCGGCTGCGCTCAGGATGACGCAAAGGCAAAAAGCGGTCGCGCTCCGGATGACGCAACGGCAGTGCGCCAGCGCTTACGAGAAGGTTGGGAGTTTGACCAGGTCGTCTTTGGGGACCGACTCGAGGTGGCCGCCGGCTTTGCGCCAGGCGGCGAGGCCGCCGACGATTACGAACGTGTTGAATCCTTTTTCCCGCAGCAGGTGCGCCACCCGGGCGCTAGTGGCTTCGCGTGCTCAAGTACAGTAAAGATAAATGTCCTTCTCTTTGGTGAGATTCTTGATCTCCTCGTCGAGATTGTTGGGTTCGATGCGGATGGAGCCTTGAATGCGCTCCGCGCCGATGTCGTAGTAGCCATGGCTGCGGACGTCGACGATCTGCATTTTTCCGCGGTCTTCAGAAGCCAGCCGCGCCGCGAGTTCCTGCACCTGGATGCGTGGCACGACGTTGTACTTGCGGTATTTGTGGAAGTGGACGGCCCGGTATCCCGCATAGATTACGAGGGCGACGATGATGAGCACTTCCATGGCACGTCCGGCGGCGCGGAAGCTGTTCAGCGTCACCGCCAGGAAGTCGCGAGAGACGTAGCCGATGAGCAGGTAGGCCGAGGTGTAGAAGACCGATCCGAAGAGATCGAGAAACAGGAACTGGCCAAAGCGCATTTTCATGCTGCCGGCCAATGGCGCGGCCATGGTGTTCACGCCGGGAATGAACTTGGCGATGAGGAGCGTGGTTTTGCCGCGCTTGTAGAAAGACTCGGCCGATCGGAGAATGCAGTTTTCCGGGTTCAAAGATAAACGGCAGAGAAATCCGAGCAGCGCCCATCCGGCATAGCGGCCGAACCAGAACTGTGCGGCATCACCGAGGAGCAGCGCCAACACCGCGGCGAAAAAGATTCCCGGAGCCCACAGGGTATGGGAGGCGATGGCGGCGCCTCCTGCTACCAGGGCGATCGATGCCGGAAACGGAAGTCCCAGCGCCTCTGCCAGCAAAATGGCAAAGGTCAGGGCATACCCGTGCGCGGTCATCATGGTGAGTAGATCGTGCATGGAACTCCCATTGGATAGCGGAGGGCCGCAAAAAGCTTCAAGTATAAACAAAGCCGGGCAGGCCCGAAGGGGCGCTGCCCGGTCTTTGCTGCACGGGGAGTGCGTCTCTCAGGAGGACTATCCCCGTTCGATCAGGGTGAGACAAAGACAACGGCTGGCACTCGAAGTCTTTCCGGCCAGGCCGGCGCGTCGAAGAAGCAAGGCGCTTTTCGTCCAAGGCTTCGACTGGAAGCCGCTGTCTCACGTTGCTGGTGTCCACCGGGGCGCAAAGGTCCCTTGACGACCCTGCCTTTCCCAGGTGTCAAGGGGAGAGGAGGTGAGGTCACCCTTGCCGGGCGGCCTATCGCATGCCAGTGCGTCTCGTTAGCCTTTCGCCGGAGCGGTAGAGGCCAACAACTCCCGGACATTCTGCGATAACGCCGCGAAAAATTCTGTGGCGATCGTCACCGGATTGTGTGACTTCGATCAAGGGGCGATCTTCTGCGATTGTGTGTTTCTGAGCACTGAGAGCGAGAGGTCTTAACCACGACGCACACTAAGGTTCGCGGAGAGCGGCTTTGGGAGTTACTTCGTGGTTCTACTTTTCGCGGGCTACGACGAATTCCGGGGCCCAGAGCAGGGCTCGCTTGATTTCTGAGTCGGGGAAGGTGCAGATCGCTTTGCTGGCGGACTCGGCATATTGGGTGGCGCGGGCCGAGGCGGCTTCGAGTGAGCCGTAACGCTGCAGGATGCCGAGAATGTCGGAGTGAGTGACGCCGTTGAAGGCGCGATCGCGCAGGATGGTTTCAATCTTGCCACGCTCGGCCGGGGTGCAGCGCTCGAGGGCGTGGATCACGGCCATGGTCGCCTTGCCTTCGCGGAGATCGCTCGCTACGGGCTTGCCGAGGACATCTTCGGAGGCGGTCAGGTCGAGGACGTCATCGACAATCTGAAACGCCATGCCAAGGTCATGTCCGTACTGGCCAAGCGCGGCTTCCTGGGCCAGCGTGGCGCCGCCGAGGATTGCGCCCAACCGCATGCACACGGAGAACAGGCAGGCGGTTTTGCGGAAGATGAGATCGAAATGCTCGTCGAGTGTGATCGGCTTGCCCAGCTTTTCCATCTGCAGCAGCTCGCCCTCGACCATCTGCTGCGTGAGTTCGATCAGCGTATCGAGGATGCGGAAGTTGCGCTCCTGCACGGCGATCTTGAAAGCCTGCATGTAGAGCCAGTCGCCGGCAAGGACGCACTTCGAATTGCCCCATTGCGTGTTGGCCGCGGGGCGGCCGCGGCGGGTTTTAGCCTCGTCGATGATGTCGTCGTGAACGAGTGTTGCGGTATGGATGATCTCGACGACCGCACCCAGCCGGACGGCTCCGCGGCCTTGATAGTCAAAGAGTTTTGCGGATAGCAGAAGCAGGGCAGGACGGATGCGCTTGCCGCCCCCGGCGCGAAGATATTCGCCGATCTCGGTGATCGCCTGAACGCGCGAGACGGTATCACGTCCGAACTCGCCTTCGATCGCGACGAGGTCATCCCGCAGCAGATCGAAGATCTCTTTGCCGTTGATGATGGCGGGTGCGCCCATTGACTTCAGTATTGCCAGTACCCGGTTAAAACTTTCGGCTTCCGGAAGCCCAACACCGAACGCCGGAAGCTGACTAATTCGTTCGGTAATTAATGAACTGCATGTCGATGCCAAAATCGGACTGCCGCAGTAAGGCGATGATCTCCTGCAGCGTGTCGCGATCCTTGCTCGACACGCGCACCAGGTCCCCCTGAATGGATGCCTGCGCTTTCTTCTTGGAGTCCTTGATTTTCTTAACGATATCGCGGGCCTTCTCGATCGGGATGCCCTGCTGCATCGTGATGCGCCGCTTGACGGTGCCGCCTGCCGCCGGCTCCAGGGCGGCGTACGTGAGTCCTTTGAGCGAGACTCCGCGCTTCACCAGTTTCTGTTGCAGGATATCGTTGACCGCCTTCAGCTTGTACTCATCGGCGGAGTGCAGGACGATGGCTTCTTTTTCCAGCTCGATGTTTGACTTCGAATCTTTCAGATCGAATCGGGTGTGAATCTCCTTGAGCGCCTGTTGGATGGCGTTGGAGACCTCCTGCATATCGATTTTGCTGACGATGTCGAAGCTGTTATCGGGCATAGATTTCTAATCTTTCTGAAATCAATGGAATGTAAATTCGAGACTAACAGAACTTCAGCGCTAACGGACAGGAACTTTGCTTTCGGAGATTTCAGCAATTTTGAAAAAATTGTAGAAGTTGCGGGAGGTGCGCTCGCCGACTTCGTCCGCGGAGAGTCCACGCAGTTCGCCCAACTGGCGCGCCGTTTCTTTCACAAAGGCCGGCTCGTTTCGCTTGCCGCGGTGCGGCACCGGAGCGAGATAAGGCGAGTCGGTCTCGATGAGAATGCGATCGAGCGGGACGTCGAGAGCGGCGTCGCGAATCTGCTGCGCCTTGGGGAAGGTTATGTTTCCGGCGAAAGAGATCATGAACCCCATCTCGAGCCCGCGCGAGGCTTGCGGCCAGTTCCCGGTAAAGCAGTGGAGGATGCCGCCGAGCCCGGTTGGCTGCCAGTGCTCGTGGATCAGTTGGAGGCAGTCGTCCCAGGCATCTTCACTGTTGTTGGAGGGGCGGCAGTGGATCACGATTGGAAGCTTTGCCTTGGCCGCCAACTCCATTTGCGTGATGAAGACCTGTTTCTGTATGTCACGCGGGGAGTGGTCGTAGAAGTAGTCGAGACCGATCTCGCCCCAGGCGATCATCTTGGGATGGCGAGCGAGTTCCTGCATGCGGTCGTAAGCGGCCTGGTCGGCGAGACGCGCTTCGTGGGGATGAATGCCGATCGTGGCGTAGATGAAATCGTATTGCTCGGCGAGCCTGAGGCCGCAGTCGAAGTTGGACGGGCCGTCGCCGTTTCCGATCGCGACGATGTTCTGCACGCCGGCTTCGCGCGCGCGAGTGATCACCTGCTCGCGGTCGGTCGAGAACTGTTTGCCTTCGAGATGGGCGTGGGAATCGATGAACATCGGGTTTCAGACCTCGGACATTTGGCTTTTGGCGTCACCCCGCAGGCCCGCGTTTTTCGGCGGGTCGAGGGATCTCCCATACCCACGTGGCTGACGGCTGACCTGACACCCGGCCTTATTTCAATCTTGCCCCTATCGGCACTTCTTCCAGGAAACTTGCGAGGGCCGGCTTTCCGCCTTCGAGTGATGCGGCGACGATCATGCCGTTCGACTCCAGGCCGCGCATTTTGCGTGGGGCGAGATTGGCTACGATGACCACCTTGCGCCCCACCAGAGTCTCCGGGGCGTAGGCTTCGGCGATTCCGGCGAGCACCTGGCGGACTTCGGTGCCGATATCGATTTCGAGGCGCAACAGCTTGTCGGATTTCGGAACGCGCTCGGCCACCTTTACCAGACCGACCCGGAGGTCTACCTTGGCGAAATCATCGATGGTGATTTTGCCGTTATTGTCCGCGGTTTGCGCGGGTACTGGATTGGCTGGCTGCGGTTTCGCTGGCGCGGGCTGCGCCGCTGCATCCTTCGGCTCTTCCACCGCAGGTCCTCGTTGCTGCTCTTCCATCTGCTGCATCCTTTCGATGGCGCTCTTGTCGGCGCGCGGGAATACGGGATGGATCTCACCGAGCCTCGTGCCGAGGCGTAGCTGTCCCCAGCCCAGCTCCTTCAACTTCACTTGCTTGATGTCTCCCAATCCCATTTGCGCCCAGATCTTCGCGGTTGCGTCCGGGATGACGGGATGGGCGAGGGCCGTCGCGACGCGCAGGGCCTCGGCGGAGGTGTAGAGCACGGTGGCAAGGCGGGAGCGGCTTTGTTCGTCCTGTTTCTCGCCTAGCGACCACGGCTCGTTTTCGACGATGTATTTGTCGACGGCGGCGATCAGTCCCCAGGCGCTTTCGAGAGCCCGGGAGAACTGAAATTGATCGAAGTATGCGCCGAAGTCGGTGATCGCCTTCCGCGCGGTGCTCGCAATCGCGTCGTCGGCGGAAGTGTGCGCAGCAGCATGCGACGGATATGGCACCTCGCCTTTGAAGTAGCGGTTGATCATGGTCAGCGTGCGGCTGGCCAGATTGCCGAGGCCGTTCGCAAGATCGGAGTTATAACGCTGCACCAGCGCGTCGAAGGAGAACGATCCGTCCTGGCCAAAGACGACTTCGCGCAGCAGGAAGTAGCGGAGGGCATCGGCGCCAAGAACGTCGAGAATGGTTTCGGTGCGGACGATGTTGCCGCGCGACTTCGACATCTTGCTCTCTTCGAAGAGCAGCCATCCATGAGCGACGATTGCCCTGGGCACGGCCAGGCCCGCGGCCAGTAGAAATGCCGGCCAATAGACACAGTGGAAGCGGACGATCTCTTTGCCGATCATGTGCACGTCGGCGGGCCAGTATTTCTTGAAGGCCTCCTGCGCGCCAGCATGGGACGAACCGAATCCGATGGCCGTGATGTAGTTGGCCAGCGCGTCGAGCCAGACATAGATCACGTGTTTGGGATCATCGGGAACGGGGATTCCCCACGAAAACGTCGAGCGGCTGATCGAAAGATCGCGCAGGCCGGAGCGGACGAATGAGATCACTTCGTTGCGCCGCGTCTCCGGGCGGATGAAATCGGGATTCGCGTAAAGCTCGAGCAGCTTGTCCTGAAACGCCGAAAGTTTGAAGAAGTAATTCTCTTCGTGGACGGTTTCCGTAATGCGTCCGCAGGTGGGACAAGGATCGCCGGGCTGGGCGCCGTCGACGTAGAGTTCGTCGGAAACGCAATACTGGCCGGTATAGGTTCCCTTGTAGATGAAGCCGTTATCGCGAATGCGGCGGAAGAGTTCCTGCACGCGCTTTTTGTGGCGTTCTTCGGTGGTGCGGATGTAGTCGTCGTTGGAGATGCCCATCCGCTTCCAGAGGGCGCGGAACTCGGCGGAGATCTCGTCGGCGTACTGCTGCGGCGTCTTGCCGGCAGCCTGGGCGGCGCGTTCGATCTTCTGGCCGTGCTCGTCGGTGCCCGTGAGGAAGAAGGTGTCATCGCCGAGCATGCGGTGGCGGCGAGCAACGGTATCGCAGGCGATAGTCGTATACGCGTGGCCGATGTGCGGCCTTGCGTTGACGTAGTAGATCGGGGTCGTGATGTAGAACTTGGACATAGATCTAAGTTTCAATGTTTCAAAAAGCAGGTTTCAAAACCTAACTCTTGCCCAGATAGGCTCTTGCCGCTTCCTGCATGACGGTCTTCAGCGGAACATGATGCTCGGCGGCAATACGGCGGCAATCTTCGTATTCGGGCGCGTAGTTCGTGATGGTGCCATTCATGCTGGCAATCTTGATGCGCACTTCGCCCCATTGGGTTCTTACATTCTCCCAGCGGCGAGTAAGGGCGTGGCGAACTTCCTCGCGGCGGCGGACCCCGAGCGTCGTTGTTTCGGCGAAGATGAGTTGCGTGAGTTTGTCCGCATCCTGCGGCTTGCACAGGACCGTGAGCAGTGTCGCGGGCCGGTTCTTCTTCATCTGTGCCGGAACGCCGAACACGTCGAGCGCGCCCTCTTCGAGCAAGCGATCCATGACGTAGCCGAAGACTTGCGGATTCAGATCGTCGAGGTTGGCTTCGAGCACCGTGATGGTCTCCTGGATCGTCTTCGCGCCGTGAGTTCCGGCCTCGCCGATGCTCAGGCGGACCACGTTGGGGAATCCAGGAAAGTCGCGCGTTCCGGCGCCGTAGCCGGAGTGTTCGATTGTTATCTGCGGGAATGAGGTGAAGCGCCGCACCAGGGTTTTTACGATCGCCGCTCCCGTCGGCGTGACCAATTCCGCCTGAACTCCGGAGGAGTAGACGGGGGCGCCTTCGAGTAACGCAACCGTGGCCGGTGCGGGAATCGGGAAGGTGCCGTGAGCACACTGAACCGATCCGCCGCCAACGTTCAAGGGAGAGCAGACCAGTTCGTCGACGCCGAGCGCTTCGAATCCTACCGAGGCGCACACGATATCGACGATGGCATCGACGGCGCCGACTTCGTGAAAGTGGACTTGTTCCACAGGGACGTTGTGAATCTTGCCTTCGGCTGCGCCGAGAGCCTCGAAGATGGAGATGGCGGTCTGCTTCGATTTCTCGCTGATCGCAGCCTTCGCAATGAGGTCGCGGATTTCAACCAGGCCCCGGCCGTGGGAGTGCGTATGGCTGTGCGCCCCCTTTGGCGATTCATGGGGCTCGGTTTCGTGATGGTGATGCGAATGTCCGTGCTCGTGAGTATCGTGGTGATCGTGAGCGGGGCTGTCCTGGGCGGGATTTTTTCTTGCCCAGAACTCTTCGCGGGGCAGGTCCTTTTCATCCCCGACGAAGACATCGACCTTGGTCGCAGAGATCCCGCTGCGGACGACGCGGGAAATCTCGAGGCGCGCGCCGATGTTAAGTGCGGATACGACTTCCTCAAGCGCTTTGGGCTGAACTCCGGCGTCTACGAGCGCGCCGAGAAACATGTCGCCGCTCATGCCGGAAAAACACTCGAGGTACGCGATGCGCATAAGGAAAACCGTCGTTGGCGGTCAGTGATTCGTCGTTGGCCCGGTTCTGCGTGGCAAACGACCAACGACCGACGACCAGCGACGGGAAACTTTCATCATAGGGAAGCCTTCGGACCCGCGTCAAACGCAGCGCCGCCGGCGTACTCTGCTAAAATCTCTGTTTCTTCAACAGCTTAGAGGGACTCCTTGTATCGTCACCTGGAACGTCGTCTCGCGCAACGTGTGCTGGAGTGTTTGCAACAGCGTTACCCCGGCGTGTCGCTGCCGGCGGTCGTGGTGGAACAGCCGCCGAAGGTCGAGATGGGCGATTTCGCCATCCCGATCTTTCCGTTTGCCAAGCCGTTGCGGTCGGCGCCGCTGAAGATTGCGGAGACGATTCGCACGGAGATCGGGCCAATCGAGGGGATCGCCGGGATGCAGGTAGCTCCGCCCGGATATTTGAATGTGCGGATCGATCGCGCGAGCCTGGCTCGGGCGCTGGCGGCCGATCAGAGGGCGCAAGCGAGCGTGCCGGCGGGGAAAATCCTGGTTGAGCACACGAGCATCAATCCCAACAAGGCCGCGCATATCGGGCATCTGCGGAATGCGATTCTTGGAGATACGTTCGTTCGTCTGCTGCGCAGGGCTGAGCGGGAGGTCGATGTGCAGAACTACATCGACAACACCGGCGTGCAGGTGGCGGACGTGGTTGTGGGGTTCATGCAGTTGGAGAAAAAGTCGCGGGCGGAAATCGAGGCGCTCACGCGCCAGCCGCGCTTTGATTATTACTGCTGGGATCTCTATGCGCGCGTGTCGCAGTGGTACGCGGAAGCTGAGGGCAACAAGCAGGCGCGGGCGGCGGCGCTGCATGCGATTGAAGAAGGGAACAACGAGACGGCGGCGATTGCCGAATTGATTTCTGTCGCCGTGCTGCGGCGTCATCTGGAGACGATGGACCGGCTCGATATCGAGTATGACTTTCTGCCGCGCGAGAGCGAGATTCTTCACCTGTATTTTTGGGATGCTGCGTTTGGCAAGTTGAAGGAGAGCGGCGTTCTCACATTCGAGGAGACCGGGAAGAACAAAGGCTGCTGGGTGATGAGGCGGGCGGGGACGGGAACCACAACCGCAGAGGAAGCGGAGGCCGCTGAGGAAGGCGCGGGGAAGATCTCGGAAGAAGACCAGAAGGTCATTGTGCGGTCGAACGGCACGGTAGGTTACGTCGGCAAGGACATCGCGTATCACATGTGGAAGTTCGGATTGCTGGGGCGGGATTTCGGGTATCGGAAGTTTTATCGGTATCCCAATTTGCACGATTGCTGGATTTCTACAACTGACGGCGAGAAAGATCATCCGCACTTTGGCGACGTGGCGGAGATCTACAACGTGATCGATGCGAGGCAGTCCGAGGCGCAGAGCACCGTGATCGAGGCGCTGCGCGGGCTGGGGCATGGCGAAGCGGCAGATCACTATACGCATTTCTCCTATGAGATGGTCGCGCTGACTCCACGGTGTGCGGCGGAGCTTGGCTACACGCTGAGCGAAGAGGATAAGACACGTTCCTATATCGAGGTGAGCGGGCGCAAGGGGTTTGGCGTCAAGGCAGACGACTTGCTTGATCAGCTGATTGCGTCGGCGAAGAAGGAAGTGGATGCGCGCCATCCGGAGATCGCGGATGCGGAGAGGCTTGGAATCGCCACGCAGATTGCCATCGGGGCGCTGCGTTATTTCATGCTGAAGTACACGAAGCAATCGGTGATTGCGTTCGACTTTAAGGATGCGCTCAGCTTTGAGGGTGAGACCGGGCCTTACGCTCAGTACGCCGTGGTGCGGGCGACCAGCATTTTTCGCAAGGCGGGACTGGATCCGGAGGCGTTCGGCAAGGAGTATCCGGCGAGGACGGCCGCGGCAGAGTTGGCCAGGTATCTGGCGGCAGGCGACGCGGATGGGATCTGGGAACTCTGGCTGGCGGCGTCAAAGACTTCGTACATTGTTGACCAGTGCATCTCGACGACCGAGCCGGCCTACCTGGCCAAGCACGCGTTCCAGCTGGCGCAGCTCTTTAACACCTTCTATCACCACCATCCCATCCTGGCGGAGGCGGACGAAGGGCGAAAGAACTTCCTGCTGGCGACGGTGGCTGTGGTGCGGCGGGAACTGATTCGGTCGCTCGAAGTTATGGGTATCACCGTGCCGCCGGTCATGTAGAATTCCCACTCCGCCGGGGAAAGGTGCTCCCGCCGCCCAGTCATGACCGCGCCTGCCAATCCGCCTCGCCCTGGACGGCTGCGTCGTTTTGGCCTGGTGCTCGTGGGTTGCGTGGTGCTCCTCGCGCTGGCAGGCTTCATCTACGAGAACATCGCTGAAACGCGGGACGTGCGGTTCAACCCGATGCCCGGCACGCGCGTGAATATCAGCGGGGCTGGGCAATCGCCTCTTTATCTCCATATCTACTGCATAGGGGACGGGGTGCCGACCGTGATTCTTGATTCGGGCCTCGGGGATTCTTACGTCTCCTGGCACAAGGTACAGCCTGAGATCGCGAAGTTCGTCCGGGTGTGTTCCTACGACCGCGCGGGCATCGGGTTCAGCGATTCCAGTCCTCGTCCGCGGACGAGCCGAGTGATTGCGGAGGAGTTGAATCGCTTGCTCCGCGCCGCGCCGGTTGCGCCGCCGTATGTGCTGGTGGGGCATTCGATGGGAGGCTACGACGTGCGGATGTACGCCAGCCTGTTCCCGTCAGAGGTGGCGGGCATGGTGCTGGTGGATGCGTCGCATCCGGACCAGGAGGAGAGGCTTCCCGCGGAGCTCAGGAATTTTGAAGGGACATGGATGCGGGAGTCGGAGTTCCTGGAATACACGATGCCGTTTGGAATTCCACGGCTGATGGATTTGTGCAACGAGACTCCTGCAGTGCGCGCCGCAGAATGTAACTTTCATACGTCGCGCGAGCAGATCGAGGAGATGAGATCGTTCCCGACAAGTGCGACCGAGACCCGCGCAACGGGGTCGCTTGGGGATATGCCACTGATTGTGCTGTCGCATGATCCGGATAAACCTTCCGCGGAATTTTCCCCTGATCTCGCCAAGCCGGTGAATGAGGCTTGGGAGAAGATGCAGGAGGAGTTGGCTCACCTTTCGACGCGAGGGGTTCAGCGCATCGCCAAAAACAGCGCACATTATGTACAGAGCGACCGGCCGGAGATGGTGGTGGACGGCGTTCACGAAGTTGTGGACCAGGTGCGCGCGAAGCAGGCCGCTGCATCGCACTGATTCGACCTGGTTGACGAGATTCCATTACGGTTTCGCGGGCAGGAAAAAGGACGGACCGAAGTCCGCCCTTTTCTTTTCTGAACCGAACGCTCAAATGGTGGCGGCGACGGCCTCGGTGGTGGTTGTGCCCGTGGTTGGTACCTTGAAGGTACCAATCGATTGCTGGCTGATCCGCAATGGATAGGTGCCCGCCGGTGTACTGGCCTCTATCGGCGAGATGATCTGGTAGGACAGTCCGACGGTGTCAGTGCTCGCCGATCCCAGCTTCCACGAGTAAGGAATGGTGACCGAGCAGGTGACTGTGGTGCCAGTTCCACGTGTTACCGCGGTGCCAGCTTCTTCAACGATGAGATTTGCCGTGCTGATATCGTCGAGCGAAGCCGTCACGTTGCACGCGATCTTATTGGTACTGGCAATGGTGGAATCGACGGTGATGGTGAAGTTCACCACGAATTTTCCGGTGACTGTGGTAGTGGCAGGAGCGGCGGCCGCTTCCAAATCCGGCGCCGCAAGCTGCGGAGCCGCATGGAAAAGCCCGGTACGGGGATCGAGGTAGCCGCGAATGCCGCGAACGGCGGCCGCGTCCTGGCCCCAGAGAGAAACGGTTGTCCCCAGCATGCACACAATGAACAGACAAAGAGTCGACAGTTTGTGACTCACACTACACCTCCAGTGAAGTATTTGTTTTCGTTTGGGTCCCGCAAGCTCCAGGCTGGGGGGACAACGGTGCCGGAGCAGGCAACTGAAGTGGCGAAGAATTATGTTCCGGTGCGGAGTTCGGCGTCAAGGGCAGACGAAACTTTTTGCATACTGGCCATCAAGGATTCGCAAAGTTAAACCTGCTAACCTTTCCTTTCTCACCCAAAATCACAGGAAACCTTGCGTCAGCGCGTGAGGAGAACAGATGAAAACAGGGAAGTGCTTCTTGATTCGAAGCGTCGTCGTCTGCGTGCTTGGGCTGGCGCTCTCTGCGGTTGCCAGCGCACAGGAACCGGCAGGGGAGTCACAGGGCGCGGGATCGCGCGGCACTATGCGCCCGCAGGTTGGCCTGGCGCTCAGCGGCGGCGGCGCGCTGGGACTGGCCGAAATCGGCGTGATCCGGTGGATGGAGGAGCATCACATCCCGGTGGATCGCGTGGCCGGTACGAGCATGGGCGCCATTATCGGCGCGATGTATGCGACGGGGATGTCTCCGGCGGAAATCCAGAAGTTTGCGGAGCAGATCGACTGGGATGAAGCATTTCTGCCGGGGACCACGTATGGGCAGCTCTCGTACCGGCGCAAGCAGGATCGGCGGGATTACCTGATCAACGCGCCACTTGGATTGAAGCACGGGCTGACCGGGCCGAACGGATTCAACTCCGGGCAAGAGGTCGGGTTGCTGCTGGACCGCATTGCGCTATCGGAGTTCGATGTGACGGATTTCGATGATTTCCCAATTCCATTCCGCGCCGTTGCAACGGATATGCTGAGCGGTGAAGCGGTGGTGCTGCATTCAGGACGGCTGGCGCAGGCGGTACGCGCGTCGATGGCGATTCCGGGAGTCTTTACGCCGGTTGATATGGATGGCCGGGTGCTGGCCGACGGCGGCATGGTGCAGAACATCCCGGTGGAGACGGTGCGGGCGATGAACGCCGACGTGGTCATCGCGGTACAGCTTCGGGTTCCGCCGGCGAACCGCGCGCAGCTCGAGACGATCGCCGGAGTGCTGTCACGCGCGGTGGATGTGATGATCACGCAGAACGAGACGCATTCGATCGCCTTGGCGCAAGCGTTGGTCAGCGTCGACACGGCCGGCTTTTCGGTGACCGACTACTCGCAGGTGCAGGCGCTGGTGGAACTTGGCTACAAGACGGCGGCGAGCCAGTCAGCGGCGCTGCTTCCCTTTGCGTTGAACGACACGGCGGCGTGGGACCGGTATATCGCAGAGCGCGAAGGACGGAAGCATCCGGTGCCTCGGAAGATCAGCGGGGTGGAGGTGGTCGGCTCCGACACGGACACCGATCACCGGCTGGAGAATCGCCTGAAAAAATCGATGCACGGGGAACTTGACGTTCGTGCGCTGGATACCCAGCTGACTCGCGTCGTCGGCGAGGGGCAGTTCGACCGGTTGGGGTACGACGGGTTTGTGCAGGACGGCGTGCCTGCGCTGCGGGTGACAACTCACGAGAAGACGTACGGGCCGCCGTTTGTTGACCTTGCGGTCAATGTGGATGGGTCAGGGGTGGCGGCATTCGATTTTTCGGCGGGAGCGCGCGTCACGTTCATGGACGTGGCGCATCGCGGCGGCGAATGGCGCAGCGATCTGCTGTTTGGTTCGAGCAATTTGGCGGCGACGGAGTTTTTTCAGCCGGTCGCGGGCTCGCATTATTTTGTGGCGCCATATGCCTTCGCGTCGAAGGACGCGCGCAATTCGTTTTCCGGGCTGACGCGGGTTGCAGTGTTCGGAGACGAGCGCGCCGGCGGCGGATTGGATATCGGATACGATTCGGGGCGGCGCAGCGAATTCCGCATCGGGTATGAAATCTTCAACGCCCGGCTAAGCCCCCTGGTGGGAAGTGCGGGCCTGCCGATTACCAGCGGCAGCACGGGGCAGTTCCGGGCGCGATACGTGTGGGACGGCCAGGACAGCCCGTCGGTGCCGAGCACAGGAAGCCGAGTGGTGGCCACGCTCTCGCACGTGATGCAAAGCCCGCAACTGGCAAGTCCTCTCAATCAATTTGAGGTGCGGTCGTCGAATTTTCTTCCGCTCAGCAAGCAGACTTCGCTGTTCGTTCTGGCTTCTGGTGGAACTACGTTTGGCGGATCCGCGGGGCCATTCCAGGTGTTCACCTTGGGAGGGCCATTCCGACTGGGAGCGTACCTGCCGCAGGAATTTTTGGGGAATCACTATGCCTATTCTGCTCTCGGGTTCCGGCGGGAGCTTTATCGCCTACCGCAGCTGGTGGGAGGAAGAATCTACTGGGGCGGCTGGTATGAGGCGGGGACGGCGTTCGGGATGTCGGGGAATGATCCGGGGCCGGTCGCGGTGCGGGGAACGTTCAATCTTGGCGTGATTGCCGAGACGATCATCGGACCGGTCGCGCTCGCGGGGAGCGTCAGTCCCACGGGGCAGAGCCGCGTCAACTTTTCGATTGGGCGATTGTTTTAGCGCGGAGAGGTGCGGAATCACGATCCTCGCGCGCGCCTTCGAATGGGGTGGAGCGGCCGGGTTGATATACTGCGCGATTGGTTCCAGCGAATCCGCGGCCAATGGAGGAATCAGGGTGCGAGTCTTCAAACTTTGTTGTGTGCTGGTGGTGGCATATTCGGCGGTTGCGCTCGCTCAGGAGCCATTGCCGGAGGCGAAGGCGCCGTTCAAGCTGGAAGAGGTAATGATTCCCGTGCGCGACGGGGTTCACCTGCAGACCGCGATTCTGACTCCAACCAATCAGCAGGGACCTTTGCCGATCCTGCTGACGCGCACGCCGTACGGAGTTCCGGCGCGGCCTCCGGAGCGCATTCCGACATCGTGGAAGGAACTCGCCCAGGACGGATACATCTTCGTGATTCAGAACCTGCGCGGGCGCTTCAAGTCGGAAGGAGTGTTTCATCTCTCATCGTGGGTGGATCCGGACGATCCCAAGGCAACGAACGAAACCACCGACGCCTATGACACGGTCGATTGGCTGGTGAAGAACGTAGCGAATAATAACGGCAAGGTCGGGATGTACGGCGTTTCCTACGACGGCATGACGACGGGCATGACGCTGCTGCATCCGCATCCGGCGCTGAAGGCGATCAGCGAGCAGGCCTCTCCGGTCGATCAGTGGATGAATGACGACATGCACCGGTTCGGCGCTCTGCGTGAGAGCTATGCTTTCGAATACTCGGTGATGGAGCAGGCCGACAAGAACAAGAATACGCATTTCGAGTTCGACACCTACGACACGTACGAGTGGTACTTCAACTTAGGTCCGGTTTCGAACATCAACGAGAAGTATGTGCACGGATCGATTCCGTTCTGGAATTCGATGGTCGATCATCCTGACTACGACGATTTCTGGAAGAAGGAAGCGTGGGTGCGGCAACTGCATGCGTCGACCGTGCCCAACCTGAATGTGGCCGGTTTCTGGGACCAGGAAGATCCGTGGGGGCCATGGCAGATTTTTCAGCACGCGGCGGAGAGCGATCCGGAGCACACGAATTTCATCGTCGGCGGACCCTGGTATCACGGAGAGTGGCAGAGCGCCAAAGGGGAGGGAATCGGGTTGATTCCGTTCGGCGGGCATGAGACGGCGCAGGAGTTCCGCGAAAAAATCGAGGCTCCGTTCTTCCGCTATTACCTGCACGGAACCGGCGAAAAGTTTTCGTGGCAGGCGAGCACGTTTCAGAGTGGATCGAACAGCTGGCACACCTACGCGTCATGGCCTCCGAAGGAGGCGGCGCCAACCAAGCTTTATCTGCACACGGATGGCACGCTTTCATTCAGCGCTCCGATGGAGGGAGAGAAAGGGAAGCCGTACCGTGAATACGTATCGAATCCCGCCGATCCGGTGCCGTACCGGCAGAGGCCGATCTCGCCGACGTATCCGGCGGGAGACTGGCGCACGTGGGAGGTGGCGGATCAGCGCTTTGTCGACGAGCGACCTGACGTGCTCACCTTTACGAGCAAGCCGTTGGAACATGACATCACGGTAACGGGCGCGCTCGCAGCGAAACTTTTCGCTTCGACTTCGGGGACGGACAGCGATTTCGTGGTGAAGCTGATCGATGTGTATCCCCAGGACGCGCAGCCGGTTGGATGGAATCCGGAAGAGGGGCCGAAGCCCGGGCAGTACGCGCAGTCCCTGAATGGATATGAACTGCCGATCGCGATGGAAGTGCGGCGCGGTCGATACCTGGGGAGTTATGAGAAGCCACAGCCGCTTGTGGCGAACAAGCCGACGGAATGGGACGTTCCCCTGCGCGATCACGACCACGTGTTTCTGAAGGGGCACCGGATCATGGTCCAGATCCAGTCGACGTGGTTCCCGGTGATCGACCGGAATCCGCAGAAGTTTGTGCCGAGCATTTATAAGGCTACGGCGGCGGATTTTGTTCCGGCGACGGAGCGGGTCTATTGCGCGGGGGCGATGGCCTCCTACTTGTTGTTGCCAATTATGCCGTAGCTTTCTAAAGCCGCGAGGGCAGGATGCCCTCGCGACAGCCGGCGGAACTACATTTTCACCTTACTTGCCTCCGGCGGTGGCGTGCTGGCCGAGCCACGACGCCAGTTGAGGCTCCTGGCGGGATTTCAAGTCCACGCAGTTGTTAATCATCTCGAGGGACTGGCGGTATTCGCGCTCGCCTGCTTCGACCCAGTGCGCCTTAAAAAACTCCACGACCTGATCGCGGAGGGCGGGTTGGCAGAAGGTGTCGGTTGCATGGACGATTTCGGCGCTCGCGAACGGGCCACCATCTTTCTCGATTTCCGGCCAGTGCTGCCGGATGAAGTCCCAGGCCAATTGCTGGCTGTCGGGATTGGCAAGAACTCTCGAGATGAGGCGAAGGGCATCCTGGGACCGGACATCGGAGGAGATCGCGAAATCGAGCGTGCGCTGGACCAGCTTGGGATCGCGGAATGCTGCCAGAGCGAAGAGGTAGAGGTAATAATCCTGCGGCGACTTCCGGTTTCGGATCGCGGACAAGAGGTTGTTGTAGAAGTCCTCACCACCATTCAGGGCAGCGACAGCGAAAACATGGCTGGCCAGCTCGCGATCGACCGACGAAGGATCGGCCAGGGCGCGATCGGCAAGTCGGCGCGCTTGGGCCAGCGCCTCAGGATCACGGGCCGAGACGCCAAGCGTCTGGAATACGCCAGCACGCAGAGACCTGATTTCATCGCTGTCGCCAGGTTTGGGCTCCCATCCGAGGTCTGCCATGACCGGAGTCAGAAACTGCCGCAACCATGCGCGGTAGACCTCGCGGTCGGAATCGCGCACAAGATACTCCTCGATGTACTGAAGACGGCGGAGCACTTCGCTGAAGACGGCGCGCTCGCGATCGGACTGAAGTCCCTGGACGAAGGCGAGATAATCTCCAACCGGTTCACGCCCGACACGCATGGAAGCCCAGATATCAGTCTGCAGTGCGATCCGCTCCCCGGGCGATAGCTTGCTTTCGGCGATGGTGGAGAGAGTGCGCACGTCTTGCTCGCCATAGCCAACGCGGTAGTAGCCGGTTGCGCCGGCATTAGCGAGAACCCATGAGGAACATCCGGGAAGCGTAAAGCTCTCCTCTTTCTTGCTCATGAGTTCGCATTTCTGGCTGCCGCTGGCGGAGCCCTTCAGGCAGAGGGGAATCTGCCAGAGCTCAGAGCCGGGGGAATCGAATTTCGAGCGATCGTAGTAATAGCGCTGCTGAGAAAGCTCAACGCGTGTGGAGTTGCCGGAACACTCTGCCTTCACGTCGACGATGGGAGCACCGTCCTGCTGAACCCAGGTTGGCATGATCTTGTCGACGGGCTTCCTGGAGGTTTGCGTTTGCGCGTTCCAGAAATCTTCGGCGGTGGCGTTGGCGTAGGCATGTTGTTTCAGGTACGCATTGACGCCTGCGCGGAAGGTTTGCGGGCCGAGATAAGCCTCCAGCATGCGAAGCACAGCCGCCGCTTTTCCATAAGCGATGCCATCAAATAATTCGAGGATCTGCGCCGGGGTTTCGGCAGCTTGGTGGATCGGGCGGGTGCTGGCCAGGGAGTCGACATTCAGTGTGTCACTGGTGTCGCGGACGTCGTCGAGGTCGACACGCCACTCCGGCTTCCACGCTTCGACGGGCTTGCTCTCCATCCAGGTTGCGAAACCTTCGTTGAGCCAGACGTCGTCCCACCACTTCATGGTCACGAGGTCGCCGAACCACTGGTGAGCCATCTCATGCGAGATGGTGGTGGCGATGCCTTTCTTGTTGCCGATGGAGCCGCGGTTCTCGTCGACCAGCAGACTGGACTCGCGGAAGGTGATGCATCCGGTATTTTCCATGGCTCCGGCGGAAAAGTCGGGGATGCCGACAAGATCCAGCTTGCCGTAGGGATATTTAATTCCGAAATAGTTGTTGAAGTAGTGAAGAAAATAAATGGCGGACTCGAGCGCGAACTTGCTGACGTCTTTCTTCCCGGGCGTGGCATAAACGCGAATGGGGACGCCGTCCGAGCTGCCTTCGATGTATTCGAAGTTTCCGACAACCAGCGCGGCGAGATAGGAAGACATCTTTGCGGTGGTCGCAAAGCGTACGGTGTGTTTGCCGGCGGGACCGTCGGTGTCGGAGAGAATTTTCTGATTCGAAATCGCGATCAGTCCCGTGTCGACCACCGCGGTGATATCGAAGGTGGCCTTGTAGGCGGGTTCGTCGAAGGAAGGAAAGGCGCGTCGGGCATCAGTGGATTCGAATTGCGTTGAAGCGTACTTGCGGCCGTGGTCGTCTTTGCCAAGATAGAAGCCGCGCATCTGGTCATTGAGCGTGCCCGAATAGGTGATGTGCAGAGTGGCCGGGCCGGGCGCGAGCGGTTTGTCGAAGGCAAGAACGACCATCTCGTTCGCCTGCTCGGGTGTCACCCTGGCCCGCTGTGTCGCGCCGCCGCTGGTGATGGTGACTTCATGGAAATCGATTTCGGCGGAGTTGAGCTTGATTTCCGATGCGGGTTTCAAGACCTGGATTGAAACGGTCTCGTCGCCTTCGAACGTGGCATGGTCGAGGTCGGGAGTAAAGCTGAGCTTGTAGTTCTCCGGACGTGCAATCTCGGGCAGGCGCTGCGCGCTCGCCGCAAGTGACGCGAGCACAACCACAAACATAAGAGCACTGATTCGCTTCATGAGTATTCCTTCGAGGATTTTCGGACGCTTTCTAGTCTTGGCCAGCGATGCTTTAAGGGTAATTCATTTCATTGAATCGGGATCGGTCAGGAGTTCTCACACAGGAAGCACCGTCCCGTTCAAAATGGTTGTTTGGCAGCGGTTCGTGCCAAACCAATACGGAATTTCGCGGTAGTCCTGCACGGCGAAGATGGCGAGATCGGCGTCTTTGCCGGGCTCAATGCTGCCTTTGCGGTCGGCGAGACGCAACGACCAGGCGCCGTTGATGGTGGTAGCGGCGATCGCTTCAGCGGGAGACATCTTCATATGCGTGCACGCGAGCGACATTGCCATGGGCATACTCACAGTTGGCGATGTGCCGGGATTGTAATCGGTGGCCAGCGCAACCGGGACGCCGGCGTCGATGAATTTCCGCGCATTGGGAAATTCCGTCATGCCGAGAAAGTAGTTGGCTCCGGGAACCAGCGTGGCAACGGTGTTGCCCTTTGCTAGGAGGGCAACGTCTTCCTCGCTAACGTGATCCATGTGATCGAGCGAAGCGGGATCGAATGCGAGAAACGGTTCCAGTGTTGTTTCGGACAACTGGCCCATATGCGCGCGGAGCGGCAAACCGTGCTGTTGGGCAGCCTTGAAAATCTGCTGCGTCTCGGTGGGCGTGAAAGCGCCATGTTCGCAGAAGACGTCGACGAATTGGGCAAGCTTCCGCCGTTTAGCCTCAGGGATCATCTTTGTACAGACGAGTTCAACATAACTTTGTGAGCGATCGTGGAATTCCGGTGGGACGACATGTGCTCCAAGCAGGGTTGAAACCACCGTTCCAGGCCATGAACGGGCGGCTTGGCGAATGGCATCGAGCGATTTCAGTTCGGAGTCGACGGTGAGGCCGTATCCGGATTTCGCTTCCACCGTGGTGGTGCCGTGAGCGGCCATATCCTGCAAAGCTGACAGGACGATTTTGGCCAGAGATGCCGGTGACGCCTTGCGAACATCTTCGAGGCTGGAGCGAATGCCTCCACCAGCGGCTGCAATTTGTTCGTAGGAGGCGCCCTCGATGCGCTTTTCAAAATCAACCAGGCGTGGATTCACAAACACAGGATGCGTGTGCGAATCGACGAAGCCGGGGAGCACGACTTTGGCGGCGCAATCGATTTCGATGATGCTCTTGCGGTTGCGACGGAGCCAGGGATCGCGGAGGGCATCTTTGGTACGGCCGACGGAGACGATTTTGCCGCCGAGGCAGAGCACTGCGGCACCTTCCATCAGGCCGAGTTCTTGAAGGTCGGCACCGCGGCGGGGGCCGGTTGCGGCGGATTGCAGCGTCAGAAGTTGGCCGATGTTGGCGAGAAGTATTGGCGGTGATGATTTCGTCCTGGGTTTTTTGACGGGGGTCACGTTAAGAAAGTTTAGCAGTCGGCTTCAGCGGCCAAAGTCGCGGATCCTTTTCGAGCCTGGCTCTCTGGCCTACCTGGCCATGGGAATTTTCACGCCCGTCTTCTTCGCGAATTGGGAGGCCTCATCGTAGCCCGCGTCTGCATGGCGGATGATGCCCATGCCCGGATCGGTTGTCAGTACGCGTTCGATGCGCCTGGCCATCATCTCGCTGCCATCTGCGACGGTGACCTGACCGGCGTGCAGGGAGTATCCGATGCCTACGCCGCCGCCGTTGTGAATCGAAACCCAGGAGGCTCCGGCAGCGGTGTTGAGCAGCGCGTTCAGCAGCGGCCAGTCGGCAACGGCGTCGGTTCCATCTTTCATGGCCTCGGTTTCGCGGAAGGGCGAGGCAACGGAGCCGCAGTCGAGGTGGTCGCGGCCGATGACGATCGGTGCTTTGATCTTGCCCTTCTTCACTAGATCGTTCATGGCGAGGCCGAATTGGGCACGCTCTCCGTAGCCCAGCCAGCAGATGCGCGCGGGCAAGCCCTGGAACTTAATCCGCTTGCGGGCGAGATCAATCCAGCGGCGGAGGATACGGTTGTCGGGAAAGAGCTCGAGAACCAGATCGTCGGTGACGTGAATGTCGGAGGGCTCTCCGGATAGCGCAACCCAGCGGAAGGGCCCGCGGCCTTCGCAGAAGAGCGGACGAATGTAGGCGGGCACGAACCCGGGGAAGTCGTAGGCGTTCTTGACGCCGCGCTGGAAAGCGAAGGTGCGGATATTGTTTCCGTAGTCGAAGGTGATCGATCCCATCTTCTGCAGTCGCAACATCCCTTCGACGTGACGCGCCATCGAATCGAGCGATTTTTCCTGATAAGCATGCGGATCGCTTTTACGAAGGGCGAGTGCCTGCTCGAATGTCATGCCGTGCGGGACGTATCCGTTCAACGGATCGTGGGCGGAGGTCTGGTCGGTCAAAATGTCAGGAACGACGCCGCGTTCCGCGAGTTCCGGAATGATGTCGGCGCAATTGCCGACAAGGCCGACGGAGACGTTCTCTTTTTTGCGAACCGCATTCTTCAGGATGCGTAGCGCTTCATCGAGCGTCGTGACCATGAAGTCGCAGTATCCGGTCTTGAGCCGCTTCTTGATGCGCTCAGGATCGACGTCAATTCCGAGAAAGGCTGCGCCGGTCATTGTCGCGGCGAGCGGTTGAGCTCCACCCATGCCGCCCATGCCACCGGAGACAATGAGCTTGCCCGCGAGATCGCCACCGAAATGTTTTTCTCCGGCGGCAGAAAAGGTTTCGAACGTTCCTTCCACGATGCCCTGCGATCCGATGTAGATCCACGATCCGGCGGTCATCTGACCGTACATCATGAGTCCGGCGCGCTCGAGTTCGTTGAATTTCTCCCAGTTGGACCAGTGACCGACAAGATTGGAGTTGGCGAGCAGGACGCGGGGAGCGTAGTCATGCGTCTTGAAGACGCCGACCGGCTTGCCGGACTGCACCAGGAGGGTTTCGTCGTTTTCAAGTTTCTTCAGAGTCTCGATGATGGCGCGATAGGCCTCCCAACTGCGGGCGGCGCGGCCTGTGCCGCCGTAGACCACGAGATCGCCGGGACGCTCTGCTACCTCGTCGTCGAGGTTGTTCATCAGCATTCGCATGGCGGCTTCCTGCTGCCAACTCTTGCAGGTGATCTCGGTGCCCCGGGGGGCGCGAATCGAAGTATGGGATCGAGGAAGTTCGGTCTCGACGGGCATAAGTCGATGTTACTTCCTGAGCTTGACCCTATACAAATGTGCACCGCTGGGGCGCGTCAGGAGTTTGGGGGAATCGGGCTGTTCGGATTTTGTAACAAACCTGTAACTTGTGATTTTAATCACTGATCAAAAATTTTGGTGTCCTATGCTGAGGAGGCTCGCCTCTGCCAATCAGAGGACGAGCTTGAGGTTGGAACGCATGAAAAAGACAAGCGGTGAACACGTTCCAGCTACCTCATATTGTTTGTGATAGCCCGGGTCCATGAAAACGATTGAGCGCTAAGGACGCGGTCTGAGTTGCAGCCGCGAGAGGGAAGTTCGCGTCCGGATGCGCGGGGGCAGATGTTAACGATGAATTTCACAGCTCCGAAGATACTCGAAGATCCGATGCGCCTGGTGGAAGGGGAAGGCGAAGTTGCGCTAGGTGTAGTGACTCCTCTCCCCACGATGTCAATGATGGCGATCGCTCCAAGGCTCGCGCGGTGCAAACTCCGCGACGCCAGGGAGGATGCGAGAGGAAACCCGGAAAGGTCCGATCCTGCAGACGGCGGAATCTGCCTGCGAATGCTGGTGGAAGGCGCTCCTGTGGCGATGCGTGTGAGCCGCAATGCGGTCACGATCTGGGCTAATCGAGGGTTCCTGGATCTGTTCGGATATCAAAATAGGAATGACGTCGTCGGGCGCCCGGTCGGCGACATATGGTCGCCCGCGAGCCGATCGTCGATGGAAGAGTGGCTGAAGCAGCGATCGAACCGGGCATCAGGCCCTTGCAGCTTCGAGGGACTGGCACAGCGGGCGGACGGAACGCAGTTCCATGCGCACGTGGAGCAATCGACCGTCGATCTTCCCGACGGCCCGGCAACACTGACCATTCTGACGAATATTACGGAACGCAAACAGGCCGAGGAAAGGCTGCGGAAGAGCGAAGAACATTTCCGGATCCTGGTGGAGCAGGCGCCGGAGGGCATCTTCATAGCCGACAGCACGGGGCGATACCTGGATGTCAATTCGGCTGGTGCCGGGATGCTCGGTTATACGCGGGAGGAGATCCGGCAGCTTGCAATCCCGGACGTTGTAGCGGAAGAGGAGAGGGACCGAATCGCGGAAGAAGTGGGGAAACTGAATAACGATCAAATCGTGCGGAGCGAGTGGCGCTTCCGGAGGAAGGATGGCTCGACTTTTCCCGGTGAAGTATATGGCCAGGTTCTGCCCGACGGCCGACTGCAGGCGATTCTTTGCGATATCACGGAACGAAAGCGTGCGGAAGATATCTTGCGGGAAAGCGAGCAGCGGTTCAAGGTGGCGTTGGCGGATTCTCCAATCGCCGTCTTCAGCCAGGACCGCAGCTTACGCTATACCTGGATCCATAATCCGCACCTGTTCTGGCGGAAAGACATCATCGGCAAGACTGACGAGGAACTCCTGGGTGCGGAGCGAGCAAGTCATATTCTGGAGCTGAAGCGAAAGGTTCTGGAGCAGGGAACCGGGTTGCGCGAAGAGTTTTTAGTCACCGAGAACGGGAAGAATCATTTCTTTGATCTGACGCTGGAGCCCTTATTTGATTCCGAGCGGAATGTGGTGGGGCTGACCGGAGCTTCCGTGGACATAGCCCGCTTGCGGGAGCTGGCGGACAGCTTGCAATTGGACAAAGAGAAGCTGGTCCGCGAGAAGTCATACCTGGAAGGCGAGATACAGTCCGAACTGGGGTTTGAGGAGATCATCGGGCGGAGTCCGGCGCTGCGGGATGTTCTGAAGAAAGCGCGGGTGGTTGCGCCCACGGATTCTACCGTGCTGTTGCTGGGAGAGACGGGCACGGGTAAGGAACTGGTCGCGAGATCGATTCACGCGCTCAGCTCGCGCAGCGGAAAGAATTTCATCAAGCTGAATTGCGCGGCGGTGCCGACGGGGCTATTGGAGAGCGAACTGTTTGGGCATGAAAAAGGAGCGTTTACCGGAGCGGTCAGCCAAAAAATTGGACGGCTGGAGCTGGCCGATAAAGGGACGCTGTTTCTGGATGAGGTGGGCGAGTTACCGCCGGAACTGCAACCGAAGCTGTTGCGAGTGTTGCAGGACCGCGAGTTTGAGCGACTGGGCGGGATCCGCACTTTGCATGTAGACGTGCGGATTATTTCGGCGACGAATCGCGACCTGAAAAAAGAAGCGAGCGAGAAAAAGTTCCGGGAAGATTTGTTTTACCGTCTGAATGTATTCCCGATTGAGCTGCCGCCACTGCGGGAGCGTCGCGGCGACATCCGCATGCTGGTGCGGTATTTCGTAAGCAAACACGCGGCGCGGATGGGCAAGAAGATCGAGCGGATTCCGAGTGAGACCATGGAAGTCTTTGAGAGGTGGGCCTGGCCGGGCAACATCAGGGAACTGGAGAATGTCATCGAGCGCATGGTAATTCTCTCCAAAGAGCCGGCTTTGGCGCCGCCTCCGGCGGAGTTGACGGTCCCGCAACAGCGAACCCTGGACAGCTTCGCGGAGATGGAGCGCGATCACATCATCCGGGTGCTGCGGGAAACAAACGGAGTCGTCTCGGGAGCGGGCGGCGCTGCCGGGCGCCTGGGAGTGAAGCGCACGGCCTTGCAGTCGATGCTGAAGCGGTTCAAAATCCGGGCAGAAGAGTATCGCGAAGGGCCGCAGTTCTAGGAACCTCGAGTTTCTCTTCTAACTTTTGAAGCCGCAGATCACTTCTGGAGACGGTTGTATTTCTTCAATACTTCCCGGAGCCGATCGTGGGGCAGTCCGATCACCGTGTAGTTGTTGATCCCGGTCATGGTGTCGGCGGCGACCATGGCGTTGACGATAGCTTCCTCAGTCGCCTGTACAGTGGCCAGGAAGAGCGGGCTCATCTCGGGGTTTGCCAGCATTTTGAGATCGTGCACTCCCTTGAATCCGGCAGCACCGGGATTTGCAGTTGAGAATGCGATGAAGATGTCGCCGGAGCCGTCGCCAGAGAAACTGCCGTCGCGGCCGAGTCCAAGCGAGGCTCGCCGGGCTATGCGTTTCAGCTGGTTCGGAATCAGAGGGGCGTCGGTTGCGATGACGATGATGATCGATCCGATGTCGTCGTTGCGCACGAGGTGGTCGTCGATCTCACGGCCGACCGGAACCCCGGCAATCCGGAGTTGGTTGCGCAGTCCGTAATTGCACTGCACCAGTACACCTACGGTGTAGCCACCCGCCTTGGCGCTGAGCACACGCGACGAAGTGCCGATGCCTCCCTTGAATTCGTTGCAGATCATGCCAGTGCCGCCGCCGACGCTGCCCTCTTCGACGGGGCCGGAGTGGGCGGTATCGAGGGCATGCCACGCGTCTTCGGGCTTAACGTGAAATCCGTTCATGTCGTTGAGGTCGTCGTCGGCCGTTTCGGCGACCACCGGGAGCGACCAGTCGTAGCCTTCGGCGTCAGGAGCCGCTTTGCGGATTCTCCAGGCGATGACGGCGTCGCGCACGACTCCTACGCTGTGCGTGTTGGTGATCATCACGGGGCCATCGAGGATGCCGGAGTCCTCGAGCCACGTGGTTCCGGTCATCTCGCCATTTCCGTTCAGCGTAAACCAGGCGCCGAACACGGGATCGAGAGAGTTCTTTCCGCGCGGAAGCACTGCCGTCACGCCGGTGCGGACGGGGCCTTTGCCAACTTCCAGCTTGCCGCTGCCGGAGATCAGCGTGGTGTGGCCGACTTCGACGCCTTTGACATCGGTGATGGCATTGTTGGGGCCGGGGGTGCCGTCGAAGGGGACGCCGAGATCGCGGGCACGAGGCTTAGGAGCTTGAGCGCTCAGCGTGGCGCCCGCCAAAATGAGGACGCATAAGGGTGATGCAATTTTGGAGACGGCGGCTGTCAAAGCAGGGAAATTCCTTGGCATAGGCCCTCGGCAAAGCAGGCAGTATACAGGAAGCTCCCGGTTGGTACGGGCGGGTGCTGCGGGTACAATCGTGAAGAATTCAGCATACCGAGGGGGAATTGCATGGATAGCTGGAAAAAAGCTGTGGTAGCAGGATCGATCGGCGCAGCGGCGATTTTATTTATGAGAAGACGTTACCCCGCTGGTGTGCTGGCCACCGGCATCGGGCTGGCTACGCTGGCTTCGGAGTATCCGGAAAAGTTCGAGGCGGTGAAGCAGGCTCTTCCCGAATACTTCGAGCGCGGAATGCAGGTCATGGAGATGGCGGGCAGAGCCGGAGTGCGACTGACGCAAGCGGCCGGTCAGAGCGCGTCGGAGGCCTGGGAAGAGATCGGCGGATAGCGGGAACTCCCAGCCTGGCGGCACATTTTGTCTTGTGCGGTATTGATCGTTAGACGTCGATGCCGAGTTGCCGGCGGGCATCCGGACTTAAGCGTTCCGGTGTCCAGGGCGGAGTCCACACCACATTGACGCTCGCGTTGCGGATGCCGGGTAACTGTTCGAGGCGGGACTTTACCTGCGCGCTGATATTCACGTGCTCCGGACAGCCTTGCGCGGTCAGGGTCATATCGACGGTGACGTCCTGCTTGTCGCCCTCAACGGGCGCGAAGTTCACGCCGTAGATGAGGCCCAGGTCTACGATGTTGACCGGGATTTCCGGGTCGTAGCAACTCTTCAACGCGCTGAGAACGTCTTGTTCGGTAACAGGCATCCCTCGAGAACTCCTGTTCATCAGTTTACAGTAGTGGAGAAATTGCGGGGCGCGCGGGCTTTCCTGTCCCGCTGACGCACTCGGTTGGCGGTCTTCAGAGAGAGAATCGGGGATCTGCTAGAGTTTTTCCTGATGAGTCCCGACACAAAGCAAAAGATCCAACTCGCGCTGGTAATTGCGATCATGATCACTGCCGCCCGTACGGGCTACATCTTCTACAAGAGGCATGAAGATCTGCTCGAAGCGGAGCGGCAGAAGAAAGCGCGGGACGTCGGGTTTTCCAACCCGGATTACTACGTAACGCCGAAAAAACTTTATCCGTACGACCTGAAGTCGGCGAAACAATTGGAGCAGCAGCCTGTGTGGGTCAGGGAAGGATACCGCTACACCTACTATCCTTATGACCCGGCGGGCAAGCATGTCGACTTCAAGCATGATGCGGGATTGCTGTTGCCAATCGAGCAATTGTCGATCAAGGACATTGTGACGGCGACTCCGACCGGGCCGGGCCAGCAGAAGCAGGTGATGGCCGTGTTCGCGAAGGAGGGAAAGAGCTATGCGGTGCCGATCGGCTTTGAGTCAGGAGGGGAGTACAAGATTTACTCCGACGAAATCTTCTTCGTTGAGAACCCGCGCGATCTCTACAAGCACTGGCCCGCCGATATCTGGCAGGCGGTTGAGCAGCACCAGGTCAAGCCGGGGATGAACGAAATGCAGGCGGACTTTGCGATTGGCATGGGTGTTCCGGATTCCGGAGATTCTTCGTACGAGAAAACGGTACGATATCCGAACGGCGGAAAGCCCCTGGTCATTGTGTATCACGATGGCAAGGCTGCGGAAATCAAGCCGGGAGAACCGGCTTCTTAGGTAAAGTAATCGCTTGGGGAAAATCTGAAAGGACAGGGATGACGGAATTCGCGTCACCCGGACTTGCCAGGTTCGAGCGAACTTGCGCAATGGAGGCCAGATGATGAATCGACGGGATGCGTTGCGCCTGCTCTCGGCGGGCGCGGCGATTCCCCTGATGCCGCACACTCTGCTCGCGGCCTTGCGAGACGCGCGCGCGGGACTCGGAACAGCGGCCGCGCCGCGCACACTCAACGCGCACCAGAACGCGACGGTCGTCGCAATCGCGGAGATGATCATCCCACGGACGGATACGCCAGGCGCCACCGATGTGGGAGCGGCCGAGTTCATCGATCTGATGTTGACCGAGTGGTACGACGAGCCGGCCCGGACGCGCTTCCTGACAGGCCTTGATGGGGTGGACTCCCGCACGCAGTCCTTGTTTGGTCAGGATTTTCTTGACTGCTCGTCAGCGCAGCAATCCGAGATGTTGACCTGGATGGGAGAGCAGATCGCCGAGGAAGTGGAGCAGGAAAGCGAGCATCCCCGGTCGCTGATGGAGGTTCAAGGCGAGAAGCCTCACGAGAGCTTCTACGTGATGATGCGACGCCTGACCTTGACCGCTTATTACACATCAGAGGCGGGTGCGACGGAGGAATTGCACTTCGAGATGATCCCAGATCGTTTTGATGGCTGTACCGAAGTTCACCCTGGGGCGAAGGGAGACACATCGGCTCAATGAATGAAGAAACCGTCTACGACGCGATCGTGGTGGGCTCTGGGATCACGGGTGGTTGGGCAGCGAAGGAACTGAGCGAGAAAGGGCTGAAGACGCTGGTGCTGGAGGCCGGGCGTCCGATCATTCCCGAGCAAGATTATGTAGAGCACGTTCCAAGCTGGGAAATGAAATTTCGGGGACTGGGCGACCGGCGGCGCCTGCGCGAGGAGCAGCCCATTCAAAGCTTGTGTTACGCCTGCGACGAGTGGGGCTCGAAATTCTTCATCAAAGACAAAGACCTTCCCTACAGTACGGCTCCGGGAAAACCTTTCACCTGGATTCGCGGGCGGCAGGTGGGCGGACGATCGATCATGTGGGGCCGCCAGAGTTATCGGTGGAGCGACTTGGATTTTGAAGCCAACCTGCGCGAAGGGATTGCCGTCGACTGGCCGATCCGCTACGCGGACCTTGCTCCCTGGTACGACCATGTCGAAGAGTTCGCCGGCATCACCGGTGAAGCGCTCGGGCTGCCGCAATTGCCCGACAGCAAGTTTCTTCCGCCGATGAAGATGAACTGTGCGGAAATGGTGGTCCGCGATGCCCTGGCAAAACATTTTGGTGGAGAGCGTGTGCTTACCATTGGCCGCGCCGCGATCCTTACGCAGGATCATGGCGGCCGTGCGAAATGCCACTACTGCGGGCCTTGTGAACGCGGATGCATCACGCGATCGTATTTCAGCAGTGTCAATGCGACTCTGCCAGCGGCGGAAAAAACGGGCAGGATGACGCTCCGTCCGTTCAGCGTCGTGCACAGTGTGAGCTTCGATGCAAAAACGAGAAAGGCCACTGGTCTACGCGTCATCGATGCCACTACTCGCGCCACTTTCGAATTCAAGGCCAAGGTTGTGTTCCTGTGCGCTTCGGCGCTGGAATCCGCGCGCATCCTGCTGAATTCCGCGACCACGGAATTTCCCAATGGCCTCGCGAACTCGAGCGGGGAACTCGGCCATAACCTGATGGATCATGCAAAGGGTGGCGGCGCCGATTGCACCATCATCGGCAATGAGGATCGCACCGAGTTTGGGCGGCGTCCGAACGGTATTTATGTGCCGCGTTTTCGTAATGTGAAGACGAAGCATCCGGACTTCCTGCGCGGCTACGGATTCCAGGGCGGAGGATCGCAACAAGGTTGGGAGCGCGGTATGAAGCAAATCGCCTTCGGCCCGGAGTTCAAAAAGGCGTTGCGACAAGGCGGGCCATGGCGGTTCACTTTCTATGGCTTCGGCGAGTGCCTGCCGGATCATGACAACTATCTTGAAATTGATAAGGACACGGTCGACACCTGGGGAATCCCGACCATCCGAATTCACTGCGCCCATCGGGAAAACGAGAAGGCTATGCAGAAGGATATGGCGATTGCCGCTGCCGAGATGTGCGCAGCCGCCGGCGCGCGCGATATACAGCCCTACAATGACCACGATCCGCCGGGCCTCGCGATTCACGAAATGGGAACGGCGCGTATGGGGCGTGACCCGAAAACTTCTGTCCTTAACGCACATTGCCAGGCGCACGATGTGAAGAATCTGTTCGTCACGGACGGGGCGGCGATGACCTCGTCTTCGTGTGTCAATCCTTCATTGACGTATATGGCGCTAACCGCGCGGGCGTGCGACTACGCGGTGGATCAGCTCAAGAAGCACCAGTTGTGAGTTGTCATCCTGAGGCTCTCATTGAGAGCACGGCGAAGGAGCTGTGCAGTCTGCCCGCACGTGCACGGGTTCTTCGCTTCGCCCAGAATGACAGAGCTTGAGATTCCGAAACCGTCCTCGCCCTGGGCGTCTACTTTAGATACTCCGAGTTTTTCTTCAGATCCTCGGGGATCGGCGGGAAGGGCGGCCACTCCTGCGAATATCCCTTCAGCAGTGGGGTAGCGACTTCGGAGCGGAGCGTTCCGTCGTGCACCGCGAACTTGTGCGGGTTGGTCGCCGAATATCCCTCCCACAGGCAGACTCCTGCATAAGCGCCATCTTTGCGCAGGATGTAATACGTCATGTCCATGTAGCGAAGCTTGGACATATCGTTGTTGTAGTTGCGCACAATGCGCTTGAGCGCGTCCAGTCCTGCCTCTTTCGGAGACATGCCATGGCGCATGTTTTCTACGATGGTGTGAGCGCCGGCAACTTTGATGTTCTCTTCGCCGCTTCCCGTCGCGCCGGCGGACCCTACATCCTGATCGGTGTAGCAACCTGCGCCAATGATCGGGGAGTCGCCGCAGCGGCCCGGGAGTTTGAAAGCCAGCCCACTGGTGGTCGTAATGCCGGAGATTTCTCCCTTCTCGTTCATCGCGGAGCAGTGAATCGTTCCGGTGGGCGGGAAGAGCACGCGGCGAACGGCAGCCATTTGAAACTCAGGTTCAATGCCGAGATTTTCGGCGCGTTGTCGCAGCTGCTCGATGCGATCCCGCCAGAGTGCGGCCTGCGGTTTTGAGTCGGGTGCGGGAGCATGCCAGTGCGGGTCGGCGATTCCAGGTCCCCACCAGTCGCGATCAGAGTTGAATTCTTTCCAGAGCATCCAGATTTTCCGTGAGCGCTCGGTCAAGAGATTTTCGCGGGGAAATCCCATGGCCACGGCGAATCTTTCCGCACCCTCGCCGACAAGCATGACGTGGCCCGTATGCTCGAAGACCGCCTTGGCGACCATGGAGACGTTCTTGATGTTTCGCACGCCGCCCACCGAGCCTGCGCGGCGGGTGGGGCCGTGCATGCAGCAGGAGTCGAGTTCGACCACGCCCTCTTCGTTTGGCAGCCCACCGAGGCCAACAGAATCGTCGTTGGGATCGTCTTCCGGTCCCTTTACGACCTTAATGGCGGCGTCGAGCGTGTCGCCTCCGCCTTTAAGAAATGCGTAGGCCGCCTCGGCATAGGGGTAACCGTTGTTTGCGCTGATGATGATCGCTTTTCCAGGAGCGTCGGCAGCGGGTGCTCCAGGATTGGCGTTTGCGGCGCGGGCATCCTGACTTCCTGCAACGCCGACGGCAACAGCTCCGATCACAGAGTTCTTCACAAACTCACGGCGCGAGAATGTCACGAATTCCTCCTTTGTATGGCTGTCTTGTTGGGACTGATGAGAGCTGACGCTTTCTGCGGGCCCTATTCTACTCGAATGGTTGAGCGAGGAGGGTGCAAGTTGGAGGCCGAGGGTCGAGGCTTAGTGGGTTCCTCAATAAACTGCGTGAAAAATGGGCTGGGCGCTGAAGCCCGGTGGTACCGGTGGCTTCAGCGCTCCTACGCCAAGGGTGGCCCCATCGTTTCTAGAAATCGATCCGCAGCCCGAATTCCGCTTCTCGCGGAGCGCCGACGGCGAATACGCCTGAGCCGCGGCCGACGCGAATCGTGTTCGTGGCTGAGTTCACACCCGCCGGCGTGCCATTGATCGTCCCCGGCCCACCGGTCAGGCCGTTGCTCGAAGGATTACCCAGGAAACCGTAGTTCACAAAATTGAAGACATTGAAGAACGAGACGCTGGGCAGAATGGTCAGTCGCTCCCGGAGCTTGAAGGGCCAACTCAGGACGGTGTCGATATTTTTGTAATATCCGTTTCCGGCGTTGTTGGAAGGTGGAGCCTGGACCGGTTGGATGACCGCGCCGAGTTGTACCAGTTGCGATTGCGTGAAAAGTCCTGCCGCAACGAGTGATTGACCGGCAGGCGTGAGCGTGCTGCCGTTGCCGAAGGTGTTGTTAAAGTTCTGGATGTAGTTCCCCAAATTCTTTGGGGAGATCGAGCGCATGAATGCGCCGGGGTGCCCGACGCGAGCACCGGCGGAGTCGAGGAAATCGCCGGTGGTGCCGTCGCCCGTAAGGTCGTTCTGGAAGATCGCGGCGGTGCTCGTGTAGGCCGGCAGTCTCAGGTCGGAGGGTTGCGGCGAGGCGAAGCCGCCGATCAGGCTGAGGCGCGGACCGTGGTGAGCGAATTCGAAGCTGCCTCCGAATTTGAACTGGTGGGTGCGGTCTTCTTGCGTAGGTCCGGAGAACGCCGTGGGGTTTTGGAAGTCCCAGGCATTGGGAGTGAAGTGCTGATCGCTGCCGCCATTGCTGACGAAGCGAGAGAGCGTGTAGTTGATCTGCAGATCGAGGCTCTTGACGCCGCGGAAGGGATTGGCGACCTGCGTGCGGTATTCACTCTGCACTCCGCTGTAGACGGAGCGGCCCATTGGATAATTCATGAAGAGATTGCCCAGAGCCGGGTTTACGCCGGCGAAAGCTGCGCCGGTGTCGGGAGTGAGCGAGCCGCCCCAGTCGTAGTAGACGGAGTAGCCGGCGTTGTACGAGTTGCCGGAGTCCAGTCCGTTATTGGCGAAATCGCTGATGGTGGCGCCGCCTCCGGAAGGATACAGTCCGGGGCAGGCCGCAATGGCCTGGTCGATCGAGGCTACGCCGCAGGCAGCGAGCGTGGACGCGATCGCATTATTGGCGGCGTTCATGTTCAGGTACCGCGCGTCGCCCACGTGATTCACATCGACTCCCACCTGGAAGTGGAGGCCGATGTTGCGGAGATAGTCGACGGTGAGGACTCCTTTGCCGATCTGGCGCTGGATTCCGATATTCATCTGGTAAGAGCGCGCGGTGCGGAAATTCGGGTAGTAGGGATAGCCGAGGGTCAGCGTGTTGCCGACAAAGTTGGGATTGGGGCCGGAAGTGCCGACCGCCGCCGTGGCAGCAATGTATTCGTTCTGCAGATCGGTGATGGCTTTTGCCGAGCCTTCATAGCTGCCGGTTGGTCCAAGCTGCGAGAAGCAGACCTGGGTGGCGAGATCGTATCCATCGATCGAGGTAGCAGGAGCCTGTCCTGGAATGGGGAACGAAACCGACTGATAGTAAGGATTCGACGCGACGGGAGGCGTACCGGCCGCGTTGGGATCGCAATAGAGGAACGGAGTCTGGTTGAACAATCCCGTGGCCAGCTTGTTGCTGCGGTCGTAGGAGACGTTGTTGAAAATGTTGTTTTCGTAGTAGAGGCCGCCGCCGCCGCGAATCGAGGTTTTGCCGTTGTGCCAGGGATCCCAGGCGAATCCGAATTGCGGTGCAAAATTCAGGTTGGGCTGGCGGACGCGATTGCTGAGGCCGGGTCCCCACATGTCCAGGATGTTCTGCACGCCGGAGGGGCATCCGGGAAAGCCGGTTGCCAGAAGGTCGGGTGTGATCTGGGAACAGGGGATGGGCGCGAGGTCGCTGTCGGTGCGGCCCGTGTCGCGAACGTAGCGTAGTCCGAAATTCAATGTAAGGTTCGGGCGCATCTTCCAGGAGTCGCCGACATACGCTTCGAAGCGCGTGTCGAACAGGCCGCCGGCGGGATATCCGAAGGCTGGCAGTTCGGTGCTGAAGCCTTGTCCGTTGCCGATATAGCCGCCGGTGAATGGATAGTCTCCGATGTTCGGATCGCAGCCTGCGAAGTTGGGAAGAGCGCAAGAGTAGAAAGGCGAGGTCTGGACGCCGGAAGAAAGCCCGGCCGCGTTGACGTACGTGTTCAGATACGGCGCCAAACCGTTGAAGGAAGCGAATCCGCCGGTGGCGATGCCGTTAACGGTCGCTCCGAAGCGGATGATATGCGCGCCCCAGACACGGCTGCCGTCGTACTTGATTTGCTTGTTGCTCTGGAATGTCTGCTGCGGCGCGAGATAGTTTGGCCCCGTGTCGAGGCTGGTGTCGTTGAAAACGATCTCAGCAAAAGGAAAAGGATTGATGGCAGCGGGCTGCGAATCGGTCGCACCGATGATCTGGTTGTGGAACTTGAAGTATCCCATGCGAATACTGTGCGACCAGTTGCCCTTGTTGATGTCGATGCCGAGAGCGTGCGACGGAGAGTAGTCCCGGTTCGCGTAGTAGGAGAATCCAGTAGCGGCCGACGAGGTCGAGTAGTTCCAGTCGTAAGCAAATTTGTAGAACAGGCGAATGTTGTTGGTGAGCTGCAGGTCGATGCGCCCGCTAGCCTGCGAACTTTTGAAGGGCGAGTCAATTCCGCGTGTCAGGGCGTCGAAGGGCGCGCCCGCGACGATGGAGTCGGAGCTGTCCTGCTTGAGCCGCTCGGAGTCGATAAAGAAGAAGAGCTTGTTCTTGATGATAGCGCCGCCGAATCTTCCGCCGAACTGATTGCGTTGGAACTGTGGAGAGACAGCACCCGGCAAGTCAGAGAATCCCGCGCGGTAATCGCGAAACTGATAGAAGGCCTGGCCGTGGTAGTCGTTGGTGCCGGAGCGCGTAGCAACGTTGACTGTTCCGGAGCTGGTGACTTCCGAAGAAATGTCGAATGAGGACCGGCCGATGTTGAATTCCTGGATCGAACTCATCGCGATATTTTGCGTGGTTGTGCCTACCGTTTCATCGCTGACATCGAGGCCATCGACTTCGATGCGCGGCGTGCGGCCGAAGTCGCCATTCACCGATAGCGAGTTGTAGCCGACTTTCGTGGGATCGAAGTTGCCGCCATCCTGCATCTGGACGCCGGGTTCGAGTTGCGCCAGGTCGAGGAAGCTGCGTCCGTTCACAGGCATGTTATCGATCTGCTGGCCCGTGAGCACGCCCTGCACGGTGGATTGCTCCGTGTTGACTGCAATCGCCGAGCTTTGGACTTCGACGGTTGTCGTCTCCTGGCCAACCTCCAGCTTCACGTTTCCCGACGAGGTAACTGAAACCTGCACGGGGATGACGAGCTGCATCGTCTTGAATCCCTTTGCCTGCACGCGGACCTGGTAGTCCCCGGCAGACAAACTTCCGGAGTTATAGGTTCCGGCAGAGGACGTTTTGACGTTGACGACTTGCCCCGTGGTGAGCGAGGTGATAGTAATCGCGGCACCGGGGAGCACGGCACCGGACTGATCAGTGACTGTGCCTTGAATGCTTCCCTGACTCACCGTGGTCTGCGATACGGACAGCGGGAGAAGGAAGAAAAACGCCAGCACGATGCAAGTGATCGTGCAAAGTAAATTCTGAAGCTGCCACTTCGAAACAGAAACAGTCCTGCGCATGAAACCCCACCCTCTCAACCGAATCGCCCCAGTTTCGGAAGATCGCCATTGTAGGGATTCAGGCCAGTCGTTCTCAAGCCAATTTTGTGCGGGAGTGTATCGAAAAAAGAGTCTGCACAAAACAGTTCGCTACAGACATGAAATGTATAGGGGCCGTAAACAGTGATCTGTTTCGGCCCCGGAGAAAAAAAATTAGCGGCTGGCAAATTTGCGTAAACGTCCCGGATACGCTGCGCCCGCGCGAGACAATTGATCTGCGACTCCGGACGCAATGGGCCGCAGATCTTCGGCGCGGAAGCGGAGCAGGGCCGCGATGTTTCCCACTTTGTCGAATTCGGGATCATCCTTGACGTAGAACGTCTCCAGATCGCGACGAATGACCTGCGGGAGAATGGCTTCTCCGACGTCGACAATTTCCTGTGTCTCACGGCCGCAGACCGGGCAATACGCGACAATATGCGCGTCGAGATGGCCGCAGCCGATGCATTCGACGGCGTGTGCCTGGAAAGATTCGCCGATCAGGATCGACTGCACTTCCCCCATCTCGAGCGCACGCAGGACACGACGCAATCCGGTAACGCCGCGGCCGTGACTGCGCGCCTGATCGAGGACCATTCTTACGAGGTCGTGGCGGCGTTCGCCTTGCCACCGATCCACAATCCGCTGCGCGCTGCTCCGGATCTCATCGCGCGTGATATGCGCAAGGTCGGCGTGAAAATGCCCGATTAGAGCCTGGCTCACCTGCGCAGGCAGTTGCGGCTCGAGCTGGGAGCGATGGACATCCTGGCATCCGAGGATCCATTTATCGAATAGATGCTTCTCCAGACAGTCTTTGAGCAAAGCGGCGGCCGCCTTGAAATGATGGCGCGTCTCATCTTCTATGCGGCGCTGCGCATGGCCGTCTTCATAGGCTCCGTCGCCGCGTCCTTTCCTGTTGAGCGGCTGGAATAGACCCTCGCGTTCGGTCAATTCGCCGAGGCGGAGATCGAAGATTCGGACGCGCTGCCGATCGACGAGCACGACTCCCACGCGGGGAAAGGCGCCCAGCAGGTGTGCAATCGGTTTGAGATGGAAGTGGCGATCGACGAAGATCTGCGTGCCAGGAAGGGTTGGAGGCAGATCGTAAACGCGCCAGAAATTCCGGGCGCTGCAGGCGAAAACGCCTTTGGCATGCGTGCCGTTGCTGCGCAGTTCGCCGGTCAGGCGCAGGATGCGGTCGAGGTCGGCACGAGCTGCGACGCGCGCCCCTTTATCGGTGGAGGTTGTGCTTTCGACGCTGCGCAAAGCGTCGCGGACGAGATCCTTGACCAGGATTGCGTCTTCTTTGTGAGCCTTGTTTCGCGGCGTTACAGGTTGAAAGTAGAAGCTGACCGCGCTCGAATTTGAATCTTCAAAATCAGCCAGCTCTCGAATTTGTTCACGAGCAATACTCATGGAAAATCTCCCACAGATTAAGAATTGAGTTGTGCTTAAGCGGCGCCGCTCGGCGCGAGGCGGCCGTGAAATTCACGGGCCAGCGCCGGAGCTTTGCGTAGGTGCTCGCGAGCGGCGGAGATGAACGCGAGCACGCGTTCGGCCGGAAGGCCGGTGATCCCCATAATCTCTTCGATAGTGAATCCTTCGACAGCATGGAGAATGAAAGCTTCCCTGGGTCCAGACCCGAGATCGCGCAGAGAAGATGCGATGAGGCGCAGCATTTCGTCGGAGGCCAGAATCTGCTCGGGCGTGGAGACGCGGGCGTCCGGGATGACGGTTTCCCCGGTGATGGATTCGTCGGGCTGATGGAACTGGAGTTCGGGCTCATCGCTGGCTTTGACATTCGGCCGCCGCGCGGACTGTTCGAGGACGACCGCGTTGTCATTGCTTTCATCGGCGCGGCAAAGGTCATCGAGCGCGTTCAAGGCGAGCCGGTACAGCCAGGGCTCGAGCGCGAGGCGTTCAGGCTTCTCGCCGCCGTCGCCCAGGGCGGCGGCAATGGTTTCGTCGATGACTTCTTCCTTGCTCAGGGACCCGGCAGGGACCTGATCCTGCGTCTCGCGAAAATAAATTTCACGCTCCACGAACCGCTCCAGGCGCGCCAGGTTCACATTGACGTAGGAGCGAACGTCGTCGCCGGAAACAGTGGGCGGATAAACGGCCGCTAAGGTTTTTTCGAAGGGGACTTGCGGCACGCCGGGTGCGGAGCGCGCACTGCTTCCGCGTTTGCCGCGTTGCCATTTGTGCGATGCGCGAAGGATCTGCTTGTGCTTGTTGAGTTGCTGAAGCAGATCTTCGAAAGCGTTCTTCACCGCAGAAGTCGCGGCCGGAGCCTTGGTCTGGACAGCCATCTGGCCTGAGGGCAAGCGCAAGTTCAACGAAACGCTGGTGCCTTCACGTGGCGACACTTCTTCCACCACGCCCCTCAAATGCACGAGTTCGGGACGAAAAACCTGTAGACGTTTCTGCAGCTTTTCGATCTGGTGTAGGACGTCTTTTTCTACGGCAGGAGTCTTAGGAAGACGATAACTGACGTGGACGTTCATGAGCGCCTCGGCCTTGCTGTACGAAGTTCGCGCAACCAAGTGCTATCTAAGTCGAATTGTACACCCGCTTCGAAACGGCACAAGCGGGCGAGAACTACAAATTCTTTAAAACCTTCAGGTTCGTTTTTCTCATCCTAAAAAGTGACGACAAATCGTCGGGCCGCTATAAGAAACGCACCTTTACATCAGGCCCTTTCTCAAGGTGGATGCTTTCCACGAAGCGTACCTTCCCCGTGCGAAGGGTCATGATAACGGACGATGTGCGCGTGCCTTCGCCAAAGAAGCGGACTCCCTTGAGCAGCGCGCCATCCGTGACGCCCGTAGCAGCGAAGATGATCTGCTTGCCGGGCGCCAGATCTTCGGCTTCGTAGACGCGATTCTTATCCTTGATGCCCATGCGTGCCAGCCGTTCTTCCTGATCGGGTTTCACGACAAGGCGTCCGAGCATGTAGCCGTTGAGGCATCGAATGGCGGCTGCGGTGATTACGCCTTCCGGGGCGCCGCCCGATCCCATGACAGCATGGACGCCGGTTCCAATGACGGCGGCGGCGATACCGGCCGAGAGGTCGCCGTCACCGATCAGGCGAATGCGCGCTCCAGCGGCGCGAATATCGGCGATGAGTTTCTCGTGGCGTGGCCGATCGAGGACGATAATAACGAGATCTTCCACATCGCGGTCGAGCCGCTTGGCGATGTTCTTCAGATTGTCGGCAACCGGGGCGTCGAGTTCGACCGCGTCCTTGCAGGAAGGCCCGACAACGATCTTCTCCATGTAGCAATCGGGAGCATTGAGCAGGCCTCCACGCTCGGAAGCGGCAAGGACCGTGATGGAGCCGGGTGCGCCCGTCGCGCAGAGGTTTGTGCCTTCCAGGGGATCGACGGCGATATCGACCTCGGGGACGTCGGTGCCGTCGGGAAATTCGGCGCCGACTTTCTCGCCGATGTAGAGCATGGGAGCTTCGTCGCGCTCACCCTCGCCGATCACGATGGTGCCACGCATCGGGATTGAGTCCATGGTCTTGCGCATAGCCTCGGTGGCGACATGATCGCTCAGCTTGCGCTCACCCCGGCCCATGGTGCGGGCGGAAGCGATCGCCGCAACCTCGACGACTCGCAGGAATCGCGATGCGAGATCGCTCTCAATGTTTTCCCCAAAAGTCCGAGCCTTGCCTTCCGGACGTGTTTGCGTTCCCAAAGAAAACCTCCCGCGCGTGATCCCAACGCATGTGCCGGGTTGAGACTATAGCTCAACTGTGGCGAGTATGAAAATACGGTGTCCCCCGAATCGATATTGTCGATTGTGGTGTCGGCTGCGCGGCCTGGTTGAGCATGGTATCCTCCATCCCTAACCGATCACCCATGCCCGAAGCGCTGACATTTCTCTGCATCACGACCTATGAGAAGGGGCAGGAATTCATGCGCGAGTCCAAGCGCCAGGGATGCGGCGTGCTGCTACTCACGGCAGAGAAACTTCGCGACGCTGAATGGCCGCGCGAGAGTCTCGACGACACCTTCTACCTTCCCGAAAACATCGCATTGCCCGACATCGTGAAGGCGGTGACCCATCTGGCGCGCAACCGCAAGATCGATCGCATCGTCGCGCTCGACGAATATGACATGGAGACGGCGGCAACATTGCGCGAGCATCTGCGCATTCCGGGAATGGGCTTAACCACCATGCGGTACTTCCGGGACAAGCTGGCGATGAGAATGCGGGCGCTCGATCGCGACGTGAGGGTTCCGGATTTCGTGCCTGTGGTGAACCACGACGACATCCGCTATTACCTTGAGCACGTGGCAGGGCCGTGGGTGCTAAAGCCGCGCCAGGAGGCCTCGGCGATCGGCATCAAGAAGATCCATGCTCCGGACGAGCTCTGGCCACTTCTCGACCAGTTAGGAGACCAGCAGTCTTCGTACCTGCTCGAAAGATTCGTGCCGGGAGAAGTCTGCCACGTAGATTCGGTCGTGTCAGAGAATGAAGTGGTTTTCGCGAACGCCAGCAAGTACGGCAAGCCACCAATGAACGTGGCGCAGGGCGGTGGTGTCTTCACGACGCATACAGTGCCGAGGGGAAGCGACACCGACGGGCGGTTGCGCGCGATCAATCGCGATCTGATCGGGGCGCTGGGTCTGGTTCGCGGCGTGAGCCATGCGGAATTCATTCACGCGCAAGCGGACGGCGAATTTTATTTCCTGGAATGTGCCGCGCGCGTGGGCGGCGCGTATATCAATGAAATGGTCGAGGCTGCGACCGGGATCAATCTGTGGCGGGAGTGGGCGCGGATTGAAATCGCCGGTGAAACCGGCAAGTACGCGCTGCCGCCGGTGCGGGAGGAATATGCGGGGGTGATTTTGTCGCTGGCGCGACAGGAGGATCCCGACACCTCGGCCTACAACGATCCGGAAGTACAGGTGCGAATCAAGAAACACCACCATGCAGGACTGATCCTCCGCTCCGCTGACCCGCAGCGCGTGCCAGCACTCCTCGAAAACTATGCGCAGCGATTTGTCACGGATTTCCTGGCGGTTGAGCCCCCGCGCGACAAGCCTACGGCCTAGACGCGTTTTGCTGCGTGACAGCGCGGAACGTCGGGTGCAGGTTCTCTGCTACCATTTGCCCCATGAACACAGTTGAACCGCCAGCTTCGGGATCGCACAGCCTAAGTTCGGAGCGGAAAGAGCCGACCTTCGTCTTCACGGAGAAGCAAGTGTCGGAAAAAAGCGACTTGGCCCGGCGCTTCATCGAGACGCGTGCCCGATTGAACGCGAACGTCGAGAAGGCCAATAACTTTCTCGTAAAGCGCTTCTACAATCTTGACCACAACGCGTACCTGGAAGGGACGCTCCCGGCGAAGACGAAAGAGTTGATGGGACTGGTAGCCTCGGCGTGCCTTCGATGTGACGATTGCATTTTCTATCACGCGATCCATGCCTATCGCCTCGGTGTTACTCGCGCCGAGCAGGAAGAGTCTCTGAATGTAGCGCTGATCGTCGGCGGCAGCATCGTGATCCCGCATCTGCGTCGCGTGTACGAGTTGTTGGAAGAGTTGTACGCCTAGCGCCCTGGCGCTCTTGCTTACGTCCGGTGCCGCCCTACCACCGAAATGATGATCGTGACCACGATCAATGCGACCCCACCGCCGAATTCCAGCCGATGGGGATGACTCATCTGCGCCCAGGCTGCATCCGGAGGCCAGACGACCGCGGCGTCGCGCAAGGCGTCCATAGCAGCGATCAGGCCGAAGAGAAATCCCACCGCAGTCGTCAGCCGGCGTTTCTTGTCAGAAGCCATCGAGTTCTCCAGCCCGGCTTTTCTTCAGGGAGCAAACACGAGCAGAGCGCGGATAACTCGTGTTAGCGCGCAGTCGGATCAGAACGCGTCGATACCCGTCACGCTTTGCCCGATGATGAGGCCGTGGATGTCGTGCGTGCCTTCGTAGGTCTTGACCGATTCCAGATTCATCAGATGGCGCATGATCGGGTAGTCGTCGGCGACTCCATTGGCTCCCAGGATGTCGCGGGACGTGCGGGCACACTCGAGCGCCATCCAGACGTTATTGCGCTTGGCCATGGAGATGTGTTGCGGCTTGACCTGGCCTGCATCTTTGAGGCGCCCGACCTGGAGGACGAGCAATTGCGCCTTGGTGATCTCGCTGATCATCCAGGTGAGTTTGTTTTGCACGAGTTGATGCGAGGCGATGGGCTGATCACGCCACTGCTTGCGAAGAAGGGAATACTGCAGAGCGCAGTCGTAACATGCCATTGCCGCGCCGACCGCTCCCCAGGCGATTCCGTATCGTGCCTGATTCAGACACATCAGCGGAGATTTGAGCCCGCCGCTTTTGGGCAGCAGATTCGACTCCGGGATGCGAACGTCTTGCAGCGACAAGCCTGAAGTCACTGACGCCCGCAGCGACCATTTGCCGTGGATGTCGTCGGCCTTGAAGCCGGGGCGGTCGGTTTCGACGAGGAAGCCGCGAACGCGGTCGTTCTCGTCCTCTACTTTCGCCCAGATGATGGCGACGTCGGCGATGCTGCCGGAGGTGATCCACATCTTCTCGCCGTTGAGGACGTACTCATTTCCGCTCTTGCGGGCTCGGGTGCGCATGCCGCCGGGGTTCGAACCGAAATCCGGCTCGGTCAGGCCGAAGCAGCCGAGCTTTTCACCCTGCTGCATGGCGGGAAGCCAGGTTTGCTTTTGCTCTTCGCTGCCAAACTCCCAGATAGGATACATGCACAATCCCGACTGCACGCTCACAAAGCTGCGCACACCGGAGTCGCCACGCTCGAGTTCCTGTGTCATCAATCCATATTCGACGTTGCCCATTCCGGCGCAGCCGTAGCCTTTGAGCGAAGCGCCGAAGAATCCGAGCTCGGCCATGGGCTTGACCAGTTCGCGCGGGAAGCGCCCGGCGCGGTTGCACTCTTCGATGATTGGAATCAGGTTGTCTTCAATGAACTTGCGCGTGGTGTCGCGGACCAGGCGTTCGTCGTCGGTGAGCAAGGAATCGTACTGTATGAAATCGACGCCGCGAAATTTGATAGCAGGCATGAAGGATCTCCGTCGCTGTGTGCTTCGTCAGACGGCGCACCGTAACCGGACGGGCAGCCGTGGGGAAGGCAAACATTTGACGGTATCAGGGTGGGGGAGTGGGGTCAACGTGGGTGGACGGCTTTTCAGCGAACGATTAGTCCTGTCGTTTTAAAACACCCTTAGAGAGATGTGCGCCGGAGATCCTTCGCTCCGCCTGAAGAGCGGCTACGCTCAGGATGACACTTTTGGGGCGGAAAGGCGGCTCGCCTCAGGATGACAGATGGATAGATACGATCTCGGCTGGAGGTGTATGCTGTTGCCGGATTTCCGATCTATTAAAACGATTCACTACAGCAGTCCGCTCTTTGGAGGGCCGGATGAGATTTCGTTTCGCGTCTATGCTTCGTGCAGCCTTCGTTGCTCTCAGCAGTTTGCTCTGGATGAGCCCTACCGCCATCGCCCAGAAAGTTGTGGTCGATGCCGATCCCGCTCATGTGGCGAACACATTTAGTCCCGTTCGCTCGCTTGGCGCTGCCATAGACCGGCTGCGAACTGGCTCGCCCGACCATCTGCTCAAGGATCCTTTGCTGAAAGAGATTCTTGGTGCGGGTTGGCAGTCCGTCACCTATCGGCAGAATACCGAGTTGATGGTCGAGGCATGGCACTGGAATCCGGCGGGGAAGTGGAGCAATCCCGGAAAGCAGGAAGGCTATTTCGTCGGCGACCCGGAGCCCACTTCGGAAATGATTCATAGCTCGTGGGCCTACCCGCTGCCGCATCGCGGCTTCAGCCGGGGCGACGGTAACGGCTGGTCGCGCCTGACCGATGGCGATCTAAATTCGTACTGGAAAAGCAATCCTTACCTGACGAAGGAGTTCACCGGGGAAGAGGACTCGCTGCACCCGCAGTGGGTGATAGTCGATCTGGGCGCGAAGGTCGAAGTGAATGCAATTCGAATTGCCTGGGCGAATCCTTACGCCACTCATTACGCCGTCCAATTCTGGACGGGCGAACTTGAGCCCTTCTACGACGGGACGACGAAAGGCACCTGGCAGACATTTCCGCTGGGGAATATTAGCGAAGGCAAGGGAGGCACGGTCACTCACAAGCTCGTCGACTGGATGATTCCCGTGCGGTATCTGCGCATATGGATGACGAACTCATCGAATACTTGCGATAGCCATGGATCCGATGACAAGCGCAACTGCGTCGGGTATGCGATCAACGAGCTGTACGTCGGAGCGCTCTCGGCAGACGGGGAGTTCAACGATTACGTGACTCATTTTCCCAGCCGCAACCAGACAGTGACCTGGCCTTCGTCGGTCGATCCATGGCATGCGGCTTCCGATCTCGATTACAACCGGGGCGACCAGGTCGGATTCGACTTCTTCTTTACCTCCGGCGTAACTCGCGGTCTGCCCACCATGGTTCCGATCGCGATGCTGTACGCGACACCGGAAGATGCGGCGAACGAGATTGCTTATCTGTACAAGCGTCATTATCCGATTTCATACGTGGAAATGGGCGAAGAGGCCGATGGGCAGCACATGTTGCCCGAGGATTACGCCGCGCTCTATTTGCAGTTTGCTACCGCGATTCACAAGCTGGTTCCCGAGGCGAAGCTGGGAGGTCCGCCGTTCGAAGGCACATTCGGCGATGTCGAGGTGTGGCCTGACGTGAACGGCAATGTTTCCTGGCTGGGCCGGTTTCTTAACTACCTCAAAGCGCACAACCGGATGAACGATTTCACATTTTTCTCGTTCGAGCACTATCCGTACCAGGATCGGCCGAGCTACTCGTGGGCTGATCTGTATCCGGAGCCGGAGTATGTTCACCATATCGTGCAAGTCTGGAAAGATGATGGTCTGCCTTCGAATATTCCGTTCTTCATGACCGAAGGAAACATCGGGGGAGGAGCGCCACCTTCAAGCGTGAAGGCCGGTCTGTGGCTGGCTGACTACGTAGGAAGCATGATGGCAGAAGGCGCGGGCGCTACGTACTACTTCCACTACATGCCGTATCCGATGAGTTCCTCGGGTTTCGGAAATTTCCTGTTGATCGACAAGGATTACAAGGTGACGGGCTATCCGCCGCAGTACATCGCGGCACAGATGATTACGAAGGAGTGGGTGCAACCGGTAGACGCGCCCCACAAGCAGTTCAAAGCTACCAGCGACCTGACGGACGCAGCGGGCAATGTGCTGGTGACCGCTTATGCCGTCGAGCGACCTGACGGGCAGTGGTCGGTGATGCTGGTGAATCGCGATCAAACCAACGATCACGAGGTCCGGCTGGTATTTAACGCCGGCGGCAAGGAAAAGCATTTCAAGGGGCAGGTGGATCGCATCACCTTTGGTTCCAACGAATATCAGTGGCATCCGCTGGGAGAGGAGGGAGGAGCCAATCCCGATGGACCACCCTCCAAATCAACCGTAAGCGGAGGAGCGGAAGCGAAGTACGTGATCCCGAAAGCATCGATCACCGTATTGCGCGGACACATGGAGCCGTGACGCGCGCTCAGGCACGGCGTTTGAGCCGCGGAAGCCATCGCGGCACCGTGCGCCGGTATTCATCATAGGATTCGCCAAATTGCCGGTGGAGAGTGGGTTCTTCGTAGAGGATGACGAAGGTGTGCGCGGCGAGCAGCATGAATGCCGTGTACTCCGCAACGTGCAGTGAGCGAAATATGATCGCTTGTCCCAGGATCGCGAGCGCCACTCCGATGTACATCGGGTTGCGAACATAGCGGTGAAGCCCGCTAGTTACGAGAAACTTGGTGGGAGCGATGGGTGCGGGAGTACCGAGGCCGCGCACGGCAAATTCCCACGCGCAGCGGAAGTAGACCGCTGCGCCCGCGATCAGAACCGCCGCACCTAGCCAGGTCAGGACTCCGTTCTCAGGTTTTGAGTAGCCGCCCAGCAGGCGCATCGGAATATAAACTGCCACCGTTCCCGGCACGATTACGGTGAAGATCACGGTATTGAGAATCGGCCATGCAGTCTTTGTCATGCGGAGCCCTGCGGAATCACTCCCCGGTGGAGGGAGTCGCTTTTGTGCTGGACCGTGCCTTCACACTTTTCTCGGTGCGTGCGGAATCAAGGCGGGCGGCCATCTTTTCGAAAGTGGGTTTGGGGCCTTTCCAGCGCAATTGTTCCGGATCATGGAAAAGTTCGATGTCGGTCCGGAGAGTCGCCAGCTTACGAAATAGCAGGGCGTTGTCCCATTCGCGATCCAGAGTCTCGGCGAGTCCCTTGGCGCCGGTCACGCTGACCTGCCATTCGCGATAATCCCGCGGAATTGATTCGAGGTGCAGGAACTTGGAGAGCACGGTCGAGGAGGATTTGGCGCCCCAGCCCGGCAATCCCGGGTATCCATCGGCGGAGTCGCCGACGAGGGAGAGGTAGTCCGGGATGGACTCAGGCAAGACGCCGAATTTCTTGGCGACCCCGGCTTCGTCCAGGGTGATGCCAGTCCGCCGGCTCAGTTGCACCACCCGGGTACCAGAGACGCATTGCGCCAGATCCTTGTCGGGCGTGCAGATAATGATTTGCTCGACGGCGGAGATACCGGACGCTATGGCTGCACCTGCGGCGAGGGCGTCGTCGGCTTCGAACTCCACCATCGGCCATATTGTGATTCCGGCGGCTTCAAGAACATCCTCGAGCAGGGGGAACTGGGCGAGGAGATCAGGTTCGACGCCTTCGCTGGTCTTGTAACCAGCCCACAGCTCGTTGCGGAAAGACTCGATGACGTGGTCGGTCGCCACCGCCAAATGGGTCACGCCACCTTTGAGCATGGCCAGCATGGAGGCCAGGACTCCGCGAACTGCGGCCACTTCGCGTCCTCGGTCATCGCGTGCGGAGGGCAACGCGTAGTAGTGCCGAAACAGCTCGTAGGTGCCGTCGATCAGATAAACCTTCATGGGGGCAGCACAACGCTATAGCAGGAAGGCGGGCGAATCAACCGGGATCGGGGGAGTCGATGCCGGTAGGAGGCAGATTGCTTTTTGCGACGGCTTGGAGGAGACATCCTCGCACTCGTTCCTGTAAAATCAAGTTGGAACGAAAGCGAGATTTGCTGCGCGGCCCGCAGCTTTCGACGTGGATTTTCCGAGCTGATCCCATCCACATTTCATAAGCGGAGTGAGTTGGCCGCTTGCGCTGCGCAAACTGAGATCAGGAGAAACGAAACATGGCCGTAGGCCCCAAGATCGCAAAGACAGCTGACCGCAAGAAAGTAATGGATACCACGAAGAGCACGGATTGCCCCAAGTGCGGCAAGCCGACCCGGATCGTCAAACGAGTGAAAGACCGCGAGCGCGGCGTACCGGGCGGAGTCTATATTTCGTGCTCGGGATGCGAGTTCTTCGAGAAGCTGTAGCACGCTATTGCCCGGTTAACCCAGGGCGAGTGCCACCCGAAGAGCCGCATTCAGTTCTTTCAGCTTGGATGGGTTTAGTGACCCGACAAATTGGCTAAGGTCGGACTTGCGCAGGCTTCTGAGGTTGTCACAAATAATCCAACTCTCGTGCTTGAGACCTTCGTCAGGTCCAACTGCAACCTGAGTTGAAATCCCGCTTCCATTTGTGAAGACGGGAGCGCAAACCACGGTTGTGTAAGCGGAGTCGATCAGAACCTGCCGGCTAACGACGACGAAGCTGCGATAGCGCTTCGGGTCTGCTTCGGGATTTTCAACGCGATAAATCTCGCCTCGTCTCATACCGATCCGGAAAGCGACTTTCACTCCTCAGGGAAATCACCAAGGGGTGCTTGATATTCGAGACCGTCTACCGCATCTCGATTTAACCGTTCTGCATTTCGATTGATGATTTCCAGGTCGCGTGCGTCGCGCTGAGCACGAATGCGGTCGCGGAGATAGCGCGCCAAGACCGACTCGATGAATGCCGATCGAGATTGCCTGGGGCCCGCGATTCGGTCAATCCCGGCGAGAATCTCTTTCGATAGTGTTATTGAAGTCTTCTCTTTCATACCCCAACTATACTACTAATTGTACTACTGAAGTAGTATACCAACGACGGCGCGAATCCTGAGTAGCGTTAAGTTGGAAGTGCTATTTTCGGATTTCTTTCAGAATTGCTAGTGCGGCGGCCGCTGGATCTGCGGCATCAGTGATGGGGCGGCCGACTACGATGTGGGTGGCTCCTGCCGCGATGGCCTGTGCGGGCGTTACCACTCGCACCTGATCTCCGACGGCGGTTCCCGCCGGCCGGACCCCCGGAGTGACAATCGAAAAGGCATGGCCGAGACTTGCCCGTACCGCCGGGGCTTCCCGCGCGGAGGTCACGATTCCGCGACATCCGCTGGCGAGCGCCAGTCCCGCGAGGTTCACCACGCTTTTTTCTACGGTTCCGGGCATTCCGATCTGATCGAGATCCTCGGCGCCCATGCTGGTGAGCACAGTGACCGCAAGGACTGTCAAGTCCGCGGCTGACTGGGCCCCTTCGGCTGCGGCACGAAGCATCCTCGCGCCGCCGGAGGCATGCACGGTAAGCATGCTGACTCCGAGCTTTGCCGCTTCCGACACCGCCGCTCCCACCGTGTTGGGGATGTCGTGATACTTCAGATCGAGAAACACGCGGCGCCCGGAAGCCACCAGATCGCGAACGATGGCGGGCCCCTCGGCAGTGAAGAGCTGCATTCCGACCTTGTAGGTCGAGGCAGACTCGCCCACCGCCGCCACGATTTTTTGCGCAGCGGCGGCAGTGGACACATCCAGCGCCACGATCAGGCGGTGGCGCGGATCGGCTTCGTAAGCAGATTCAACTTGAGGGATGTTCTTCGGCACAGCCGCTGGCATCCCCGCAAGTGTAACCGCTTTTAACGGATTTCCTCTATGGGGGGGTGGTTATAGGCAAGCGTCTGATAGCTATGCTGGTATTGAGCGGATACCAGATCCAGACGCACCCGTTGCAGGCCCTTATGGCGGAATTGCAGCGCCTGGGCTGCTCCGTACGACAGGTCAATGATCCGGCCGGGAACGATCGGGCCGCGATCGTTGACGCGGACTACGACTGCCTTGCCATTTCGCAAGTTGGTCACCTTCACATAGCTTCCCATGGGAAGTGTGAGGTGGGCCGCTGTCATGTCGTGCATCTCGTAGGGCTCGCCACTTGCGGTGGGCTTGCCTTCGAATGTCTCCCCGTACCAGGAGGCGGTGCCTACCTGGAAGGGCTTGGTCTTTCCAACCTGTTTGCGGGCTTCGGTTCTTGCCTGGACAGCACTATCGGGCGATGGGGGCGCCTCCGAGTTGCGTGGTCCCTGAGCCGCTCCCAGGCTGGCGACCATAAAGCCGAGCGCCAGTCCATGAGCTAAACGAAATCGCATTCAGTTCTCCTTGCATCCTCAAAAGTGTCCTAGCCTAGGTTTCGCGTTACAGCACGCGATTGGGAGATGCTAGCCGGGGGCCAAACTGGGTGTCAAGGGACCGACGGTGGATTTCCGATGATTGGATAGTAATGGATTTAGAACGTAACCATCTCTAATATAATGAGATACGGGAAACCTCATTTATTTAAAGACAGTTACGTATTTACCAAAACGTAAATAACGTGCGGCGAAGAGTTGAGTAGATTTTACAACCCCATTGGAATCAACATGTTATGCGGGTAAGTTTTGCAATAGCCATAAGAATCAATGAGTTAAGAGGTGTATTCGAGCAGCGGCACTAAAGATTTTTTTCCCGGCGCTATCTCGACGGTAACCTCAAGGGCAGCCGATGTAAGATTTTGGCTGCAGGCATTAGCGGGTACTATAGTGACGATCTGAACGGCAGGTCATGGCTGAAAAACCCCCCGTCGTACTCACGATTGCCGGATTCGACCCGTCCTCTGGGGCAGGGGTAACGGCGGACATAAAGACGATAGCGGCACATTCCTGCTATGGCGTGGCGTGCATCACGGCGCTGACCGTTCAGTCCACAACTGGTGTCCGGCGGGTCGATCCAGTCGATCCGTCCGTTGTGTCCGAGACCCTAGAGGAGATGGCGGCAGACGTTGAGATCGCGGCCATTCATATTGGCATGCTGGGGTCGGCGAAAGTCGCCAAGGCAGTCGCCGAGTTTCTGTCACCCCGAGGCTCTAATGGTGTCTCGCGCGAGGGCAAGGCGCGCTTCCCGAATGTGGTCCTTGACCCAGTTCTTAAGTCGAGTTCTGGCGCTAGCCTGCTCGATTCGGGAGGCAAGAAACTCCTGGTTGAACGGCTGATCCCGCTGGTCGACGTCATCACGCCCAATACCGACGAGGCGGAAGCGCTCACTGGGCTCAAGGTGCGGGATCAGGACGAGATGAAAGCGGCCGCGTTAAAATTTCACGACATGGGCGCATCCGCGGTGGTGATCACCGGCGGCCACCTGGACAAGGCGATCGATGTTCTCAGCTATCAAATGGGAAGTTCGGTCGAGCAGGAAGTGTTCAAGGCCGAGCGCCAGCGTTCCAACTCCACTCATGGCACTGGATGCGCGTTCGCCACATCCATGGCTTGCCACCTGGCACTCAACCGGGGCCCAGCAGAAGCGACGTTGCTGGCAAAGACCTATGTGACAGCGGCGATCTCCTACGGACACCCTTTGGGGCGTGGGATCGGGCCGGTACATCATCTGTATCGCATGGGTCTACAACGAAGGGCGGTCGGAAGCGGAACGGAAAGCTAAGAAAGCGAGCCTATTCGCTATCGCCATCGGTGGGACGTTTGAGAAGAATTCCGGCCACAAAACAGGCGGTTGCTGCTAGCAGCCACTCCGCGCGGTAGAACTGGATAGCCTGCCAATCCACCAGGTTCTTCGCCGTAAGAAGCCCAACCAGCAGAGCCCCGGCAACACACGCCAGTCCAATGAAAAATGCGACCAATGATGCCGTCGAAAGGCCGATCGAGCGCTTGATCTCGTGGAAGTGAAGGTAGTGAAGCCAGGAGGGCACCTTCCAATTACTGGCCGCTTCGAAAGATCGCTCCAGGATCGAATATCCGGCAGCGACAGTCTTCTCCCAGATTCCCGCCAACTCGGCGGCATCCGCCTTGGCAGAAGCACTCAGCGCCAACGGCCGACGGCCTCCGCAGCTGTGACAAAAACGCGAACCGAAAAGGAACTCGCGGCCACAGGTCTGGCAGGCTTCCGCCATCACAGAAGACATCGCGGAATCGCTTCCGGATGCCACGACTGGCGGCTGCCAGAACTCCGTTTGAGTTTCGTGCACTACTTCAGACATAACAATGATGTTCCTACTCAGCTGGCTTTTGAAATTGCTTGGGCATTCTTTGAGCCAAAGCCTCAATCTGGCCGCAACTCTATCAAAACATGCCTGTTATTGCATTTTGCAGCGAGCCTTTCGGAACCCGACTTGAGCAATAATTACGCTTGCTGTCGAGTAAAGATGCGCTGGTTACGAAAGCCCGAGCCCTCTGAGTTTCTTAACCCTGCTAAACATCTGATCGCGATGCACGTCGCGAATTTTGACGCCTTACGTCGTTCGGCACAGAACACCGAGCTCCATTCGGTGTTCTGTGCCGAACTTGCTAACGCCCTAGAATCTACCCCTGCGCGCTTGGGCCGAACTGCTGTTTGGGCGAAGTATACGGGAGTGCCTGCCGGCTGGCAGTTGGCGTCGAAGGAACCGTGCTGTCATTCTTGATTCCTCTCGGCGCAGAGAAGGGGTGGAAAACGAAAACCTGCAATTCGATTAAACTAAGGGAACCGATTCTGTGGCAGTGCGACTTCCAATGACACGGACGATCCTGGGGATCGCTCCCGCGCTTGTCTTCTTCGTCGCGGTCGCCGGCTGGCTGTGCGCCTCAGGCCAGGAATCGATCACTCCTGTTTCCGCCCATTCCGCGAAAGATCCGCAGACAGAAGCGGCATTCGACCACTTCTACAACATGGAGTACGACCGCGCGACGCAGGAATTCGAGCGAATTCTTGAAAAGCATCCCGACGATCCTTTCGCGGTGAATCATCTGCTGACGATCGTGCTATTTCGCGATCTTTACGAAACCGGCGGCATGAACACCGGCGAATATGCCAATGACAGTTTTATTGGGCATGCGCCTCGTCCGAGCGACCCGAAAGTGAAGGAGCGGATCAAATCTCTGGCGCGTCGAGCGGAAGGGCTTGAAGAGCAGCGACTCAAAGCGAACTCGAAAGATGTCGACGCGCTCTACTGCCGCGGCGTTACACGCGCACAGTTCGCGGTGTACACGGGCCTGGTGGAGCGGGCGTGGTTCTCCGCCCTTCGCAATGCCGTGGGAGCGCGGCACGATCATGAGCATGTGCTCGAACTCGATCCCAGCTACCTGGACGCGAAGATGGTGGTGGGAACCCACAATTACGTTGTGGGGAACCTGCCATGGAGCGTGAAGGCGGCGGCAGCACTGGCGGGGCTGAGCGGATCGAAGGAGAAGGGGTTGCAGTACCTCCGCGAAGTAGCGAAAAGCGATGGGGAGAATGCGAACGATGCTAAGGTGATGCTAAGCCTGTTCCTGCGCCGCGAGCATCAGTACGATGAAGCTCTCGGATACATGCAGGAGCTCGCGGCGAAATATCCTCGAAACCATCTTTTTCCGACAGAGGTTGCGAACCTGTTGCGCTCGGCCGGGCGTTTAACTGAGGCTGAGGCGATGTACCGGAAAGTGTGGCAGAACGGCCACGACGGAAAGTACGGCAACCTGCACTACGAGATGGCGGCCTGGGGACTGGGAGAGTTGCTGCGGAGCAAGAAAGATCTGGCCGGCGCGGCGGCGGCTTACGAGCTGGTGAACCAGGCGCCCAATCCCGATCCCGACGTTCTGCAAAAGGCGAATCTGGCCGCAGGCGAGATGTACGACTTGCTGCAAAAGCGGGATTTGGCGATGCAGCGGTACCAAACCGTGCTGGCGGGGAACGCGAATACCGGGCCTGCGGACCAGGCGAGGCGTTATATCAAGGAAGCCTACCGGGAGTGAAGGGAACCACGGGCTATTGATTTGCGTAACACTTGGTGTAGGGAGGGGGTATGTACTGCAACTATTGTGGGAAAGCGATTCAGGACGATGCCAATGTCTGTGCCTATTGCGGGGTTCGAGTGGGAGCTTCGTTGGCCCGCAGAAAACTGATTCGTCCGCGGTTGGGGCGCAAGATCGGCGGCGTCTGCCTGGGGTTTGCCGAATATTTTGACATCGACGTTACAGTTGTTCGCCTGGTTTGGCTGATTACCGCCATCATGACCTGCGTCGGTTTCATTCCGTACGTCATCGCATGGATCGTGATGCCGGAGGAGCCGCTGCTGCTGTCGGCGCCTACCTCGGTGCAAACGGCGCCAAACACGAATCCTGTGATCTAATTTCGGCATGGAGCCGATCCCCTCCTATCGCATCAAGAGCGGCGATGCCGAGATCGTTTACCGCGCGCTTGGCGACGGGCCGCCCGTGGTTCTGCTGCATCCTTTTCCTGTCCATTACGAGTTTTGGCTTCCTGTCGCGGTATCGTTAAGCGCACGCTATCGGCTCATCCTGCCGGATCTCCGGGGCCACGGAGATTCAGACGTTGGCGAAGGTCCGGCGACCATGGATCGCCACGCGGATGATATCGCGCGGGTGATGGATGACGCCGATGTTGGCCGCGCTCCTCTGGTGGGTGTTTCGATTGGCGGCTATGCCATTTTCGAGTTCTGGCGCAAGTACCGCGGCCGCGCCGCCGGCCTGGTTCTCTGCAATACGAAGGCTCCGGCCGATAACGCGGAGGCGAAGGAAGCGCGATTGCTGGCGGCGAACGACGTTTTGGAGCGAGGAACGGAGCCATTTTTCGCCGGCATGTTGACCAAGGTGCTGGGAAAGTCGACGCGTGAACTCCGGCCTGATCTGGTGGACGGAGCGCTGCGCATGATGAACAAGATGTCGCCGAATGATGGTGCGCAGGTGCAGCGCGGAATGGCGGATCGCCCTGATTCTGTGGCGACCTTGAAGACCATTAACGTGCCGACACTGCTGATCACCGGCGATGAAGATCTTATGACCGGTGCGAACGAGGCCGAACTGATGCGCCAGCACATTGCGGGTAGCGAGATGCGCGTGATTCCGAAAGCCGGCCACTATTCTCCCTGGGAGCAGCCGGAGCCCGTTGGGCGTCTTCTGCGGAAGTTTGTCGATTCCATTTACTAGGAATCGTGGTTGTATCGGTGGAGACCGGTTTCGAGGCTGCCGCCAACTGGACTAGAATTCGTCCGTCATGAAAAAGCTCATTCCGCTGATTTGCACAATGCTGCAGCTTGCGGCTTTCTCGCAGACCTCACCCAAGCGTCCCAGGATTACTGGCATCGATCACGTTGCGTTCTACACAACGGCGCCGGACGGCGTGCAAAAGCTCTATGGAGACGTACTCGGCCTCGCCTCTGCCGTGCCCACTGAGCCCAATTCGACGGCGCGCTATCTTGTGGGTCGGCAGTGGGTCGGCTACAGTGCGGCACCCGATCCGAAGTCCACCGACCGGATGGATCACGTTGCGTTTACCACGGAGAACATCATTGCCTTGCGCCGTTATCTATCGGCGAAAGGAATCAAGCCAACACAGATTGAAGGGCGCGCGGATCATAGCCTGGCTTTCAGCGTGACGGACCCGGATGGGCATCGCGTCGAGTTTGTCGAGCGCGGGAAAGAGCAGATTCCGCCTGCTCCGGCCACGGCCGTTTCTCATCGCATGATCCATGTCGGGTTCCTCGTCTATCACCGCGAGGCGGAGGATCACTTTTATCTCGATACTCTGGGTTTCAAGCCATATTGGCACGGAGGAATGAAGGATAACGAGACCGATTGGGTGGCCATACAGGTGCCGAACGGCACCGATTGGCTGGAGTACATGCTCAATCAGCCGGAGCATCCTGACCTGCAACTCACCGGAGTGATGAATCACATCTCACTTGGCGTGGCGGACATGAAGAAAGCACAGGCGCTGCTGGAATCGCATGGTTGGAAGGCCCATGGCGACGAGAAAGCGCAGATGGGTAAAGATGGAAAATGGCAGCTGAATGTGTTCGACCCCGACTATGTTCGCGTCGAGTTGATGGAATTTAAGCCGACTGAAAAGCCCTGCTGTAGCGAGTTTACCGGGCCGCATCCGAGCGAGTGAAATCGCGGGCCTCGGGCGCGAAGGCGCAAATCGTTCTTCCATTTGACGGCACGAGTGAACTCGTGCGCTTCTCTTTGATACGGGGGTATGAACTCACGCCAGTGCCGTCAAGGCGGGACTGTAAGAACATGCTGTTCGCGGTCCTGGAAGCCGAGTTTTGTTAGAATTCACGCGATGACAATCACCGATATAGTTCTGGTTCCCGAGAAGACAGTTGTTACGGCAAAGGGTGACGGCGCGCCGGTGGAAATCAGCGGCACATCGAATCGGGTATTTCTGGTCACGCTCGACATCAAGCAGATCATCGAGCAGGAGTCGCTCGACGTCAGTATTTTTGGCTCCGCGGACGGAGCAACGTGGGAGCCGAAGTCGATTGCGGCATTTCGCCAGGAGTTCTATGCCGGGGAATATCCGTTGCTCCTCGATCTGACAGCTCATCCGGGGGTGAAGTTCATACGCGCTCACTGGGATGTCGCACGCTGGGGCCGGGGGACCGAAACTCCGATGTTCGAATTCGGTGTAACCATGAAGGAAGTGCCGCCCGAAATTTTGAAAGAAGCTGTGGCCGAGGCGAAGGCGCGAGCATAAAGATTGTTGAGTGATGAGTTTTGATTGCCGATTGAACCGCTTGTCGTTTCCGGCACTTGGGCCGAGCGTCTGTATCGCCAATCGGGAATCAAAGTTCATCAACCAACCCTTTTCCAAATGAAACCAGGATCCCAAGTTGTCGTGCGCCCTGCGCGCAACGTGCGCGGCAGTGTCGAACTGCCCGGTGACAAGTCGATCTCGCATCGATACGCGATGCTTTCCGGAATCGCCGAAGGTCCTTCGCGCCTGGAAAACTATTCGACCGGGGCCGATTGCGCGAGCACGCTTGGCTGCATGCGGGCGCTTGGAGTGAGCTGGGAGCGCAAAGGCAATACCATTGAGGTGCAAGGACGCGGGCTCTCGCTTTCCTCTCCGGCCAGCGTGCTGGACTGCGGAAACTCCGGCTCGACCATGCGAATGCTGAGCGGAATTGTTGCCGGGCAGCACTTTGCCAGCGAGATGACGGGCGACGAATCGCTCTCTCGCCGGCCAATGCAGCGCATCATTCAGCCGTTGACAGCGATGGGAGCGTCGATCGAATCGCAGGAAGGGAAGCCTCCGCTGCGCATTAAAGGGGCTTCGCTGAAGGCCGTCGATTACAAAATGCCGGTGGCGAGTGCGCAAGTGAAGTCTTGTCTTCTGTTCGCAGGATTATTCGCCGATGGCGACACGCGAATCGAGGAGCCGCTGCGAACGCGCGATCATGGCGAAATCGCTTTGCGCACATTCGGCGCGCAACTGGAAAAGAAGAGCATCGGAGCAGGTACAGCGGTTCGAATCCGGGGAGGACAGAGACTTCGCGGGGTCGAGGCACGTGTTCCGGGAGATCTGTCGAGTGCCGCGTTCTTCTTGTGCGCTGCGGCATTGTTTCCGGGATCGCAGTTGGCTCTGCCCAACCTGCTCATGAATCCAACTCGCGCCCGGCTGCTCGACATCCTGATGCAGATTGGGCTGCGCATTTCCGTCACGCAACTGGAAGAGATTCACGGAGAGATGGTGGGAGCGTTACAGATCGAGGGCGGTACGCTATCAGGAGCCACGATTTCGGGCGCTGACTCTGCTGCACTGATCGACGAGATTCCGGTGCTGGCCGCGATTGCGCCTTATACGGAGCGGGGCATCGAAGTCCGCGATGCCAAAGAATTACGCGTCAAGGAATCGGACCGGATTGCTGCCGTCGCCAAGAACCTTCGCCTGATGGGCGCAGAGGTCGAAGAGCGCGAGGACGGGCTGAAGATTCCCGGCAAGCAGGCTCTTCATGGGGCGGAACTGGATTCGTTTGATGACCATCGGATTGCGATGGCATTCGCCATTACTGCGCTGCGAGCGGAGGGAGATACACTCATTCGCGGCGCAGAAGCGGCGGCGATTTCGTACCCGGCTTTCTACGAAGCGCTGGAATCGCTGCTCGAACGCTGAGGGATTGTCCTTTAGAATCTGCAATTTCCGCGTGTAACTTCTGTTCTATGACCGCCGTGACCTACCGAGTTACCTTCCCGCATTGAACACTACTCCAGAGCAAGGGCCGCGTCTCTGTGGCGGCTCTGGCATCAGACTCACAACTCTGGGGGACAAGCATGCGTTCCAAGTGGATGTTTGTGGTCGTTCTGTCGCTTGCGGCCACGGCGTACGCGAAAGATCCGAAGCACTACCTGACGGGCAAATTGCTCCAGATGGATTCGGTCCCATGCGGGACCGCGGAAAAGGACGCGAAGAGTTTCGCCGGCGAAATGCTGGGCACGGATTCGGGCAGCAAGAAGACGCAGGAAGTCCTTTGCCAGGAATATCTCGTGCAGTCAGACCGCGTGATCTTCCGCATCCGGCCGCGAGATGCGAAACATCCGGTGCTTCTGCCGGTTGGCGATCAGGCGCAGTTCCGGCTGGAGAAAGACAAAATGTTGTTGCGGGTCGAAGACCTGGATTCGAAGGAGCGCGAATATATCGTGGTCTCCATGACGCCGCGTTCCGATGCGAGCAGCGCCGACGCGACTCCTGAGCGCCTTAATCATCTACAGTAATTCCACTGCGGTAAGACACGTATCGAGCGGCGTAAATCTAAGGATTCACCCAGGATTTACGCCGCTTTCCGTAATACGAGCCGCACGGCTCCAACCCACCCGCGCCAGCCAGCATCCATAGTTCAGCAATTAATTGTGCCGAGGATTTCTCTGTTCTGCCAATCCTTTTTCGGCCCAGTTGTAGGCGTTGCGCTTCTGCGCAGAACTTTGGAGGAATCAACACAACCATGAAACGATGTCTGGGACTTCTGCTGGTGTCATTCTTATTCTCTGCCGTACCGTTGTTGACGGCGCAAGAGCACGACATGGATCACTTCGAAGTGGGGGCATTCGCGGACTATTTCCGTTTCGCCGATCCCGGGCCAAACACGGCAAACTTCTTCGGACTGGGCGGCCGCGCGGGCTTCGGAGTTTCCCGCAACGTGCAGATCGAAGCCGAGATGGCTTACGATTTCGAGCGCAACTACACCTCGACATTCAACAATGGGATCACGACCTCCAATGTGACTTCGAGGTTTCGAGCGCTGCACGGATTTTTCGGCCCTAAGTTTCAGACGGGCTCTGGACCGGTCCGCTTCTTCGTGACCGCTAAAGTCGGATTTGAGAATTTCAGCGTCACGAACCAAGGTGTTCCCACGGGATTCGTAAATGCAGTGGGCTTGGGATCGAATACGTATCTTGGGCTTTATCCGGGAGGAGGTATTGAAGCATTCGCGGGACCGATCGGAGTGCGCGCGGAAGTTGGCGACAACATATTCATCAACAACGGCGCACACAACAACCTGAGAATCAGCTTCGGACCGCAGTTCCGCTTTTAGCGGAAAGATGTCTTACAGGGCGGCCTCTCGGCCGCCTTTTCTTTTTGATCCGCTTAGTCCGCTTCCATCACAGTCGCTCGTGACCTTCATCACGGCGCACCGCCATCCCCAACGGCATATTCGGGTCAGGCGGCGTCGAGCCTCCGTCGCAGGAGTGCGTCCGGGTGGATGTCAGCACACAAATCCGCGTCAATCCATGGGTCGTCACGTTTTCTGTGATGCTGGCGACGTTCATGGAAGTGTTGGATACGACTGTCGTCAATGTCTCCATTCCGCACATCGCCGGAAATCTGGCCTCGACCAATGAAGAGGGGACGTGGGTGGTTACTTCGTACCTGGTTTCCAATGCGATCGTGCTGCCGATTTCGGGATGGCTGGCGAATCACTTCGGGCGGAAAAGACTGTTGCTCGCCTGTGTGGGCGGCTTCACGGTGACATCGTTGTGCTGCGGGCTGGCTACGTCGCTGCCGCAACTGATCATTTTCCGAGTGCTGCAAGGGTTATCCGGTGGAGGATTGCAACCGCTTGCGCAGGCGATCCTGCTTGAGACGTTTCCCAAAGAACGTCACGGACACGCCATGGCCGCGTTCGGCATCGGAATCCTTTTGGCTCCGATCCTGGGCCCGACGCTCGGCGGCTGGATCACCGACAACTATAGTTGGCGCTGGATCTTCTACCTGAACCTTCCGGTTGGAATATTGTCCTGGTTCCTCATGACCCGTTTCGTGTTTGACCCACACTATGTGAAGCGAAGCGGCGACAAGGTGGACTTGTGGGGAATCGGGTTTCTCGCACTGGGAATCGGATCGCTACAGATATTTCTGGATACTGGCGAGCGGAAGGATTGGTTCTCTTCCAGTTACATACGCACGTTTGTGATCCTTTGCATCGTGGGACTGGTTGCCCTTGTGATCCGCGAGTTGATGACGGACCATCCGGTCGTCGACCTGCGCGCGCTGAAGAACCGCTCGTTTGCGGCGGGAGTGTTTCTGATCAGCATGCTCGGATTCATTCTCTATGCCAGCCTGGTTCTGTTGCCGTTGTACTTGCAGACGCTGATGGGGTATCCCGCCTACAACTCGGGGCTGGCACTGTCTCCCCGCGGGATCGGCGCACTGGTGTTTACGCCGCTAGCGGGACATCTCACCACGAAAACGGATCCTCGCCGCCTGCTGGTGGTGGGCCTGGTTCTCGGCTCGATCACGATGTTCGATCTTTCCGGCCTGAATTTGTACGCCGGATTCTGGGATATTTTCTGGGCGCAAATGCTGCAGGGAGTTGCGCTGGCGTTCTTGTTCATTCCACTGATGTCGCTTGCTATGTCTCGCATCGCGCCGGAAAGGATGGGCAACGCCACGAGCATTTTCAACCTGATGCGCAATATCGGCGGAAGCGTAGGAATCGCCGTGATGACCACATTCCTGGCGCGCCGCACTCAGCGTCATCAAGAACACCTGATCGCAAAGATCACACCGGGCGACCCAGCGACATTACGGCTGCTGCAGGGGCTGCGAACGAATTTCTATCTGCATGGCTCGGATTCCGTTACAGCGGCGCGGAAGGCTCTGGGGGCGCTGTACGGAATGGTCGAGCGCCATGCTTCCATGCTGGCGTTCGTGGAGGCTTTCTGGGTGATGGGCGTTGTATTCCTGCTAATGCTGCCATTTCTGCCGCTCATGCAGTATCGGCGAGCGCGGAAGTCGAATGCGGAAGTCGGCGCGCGTGAAGCCCGGGATCAGCTTATTCCCGCCGTAATCGCGGAGCACCAACCGGCGGACCTCGAACCAGAAGCCTGCGAAGAGGAGAATCACTTGGTCTTGCACTAACCCCGCGTCGGAGCGCACACCGCGACTTCCTGTGATACATTATTGCGCACTACGAAGGCCGGGCCGTGGGTTCCATTGACTTTCCTGCTGTCCCCCTCAATTCCAGGAAGGAGCCATCCATGACGACGCTCCGCGATCTCACGAAAGACCGAAAGTTGTATTCCGTTGATGCTGCCCGCACCGTGCTGGAAGCCGCCCGCTACATGATGGAACACAATGTGGGAGCCGTGCCTGTGCTTCGCAACGGAGAACTGGTCGGAATCCTCTCGGAACGCGACATCATGAACCGCGTGGTCGCCGTCGGCAGGACTCCCGGCACCACGGTCGCCTCCGAAGTGATGACGGCAAATCCTCGTGCAGTCTCCGCTGATGAGAGCATCGACGAGTGCCTTTTCATCATGCGCGAATTTGGATTCCGCCATCTTCCGATCGTTGATGGGAAGGAATTGAAGGGCGTGGTCTCGCTGCGGGACGTGCTGATGCATCAGGCTGCGGACATGGAGCGCCGGGCGCGTCGCGTCGCGTCCTAAGATTTTCCGACTAGAAAAATTGTATTGCGGGTGACGTTCTTCGCCGGCCCTAGTTCACCGTCAGGGTGACGGTGGGGCCTGCCGTGGTGCTGCTCGTATTGGTCGAAACCACTCCTGCGTTGTCCACCCCGGTAATGGTGAAGGTGTATGTGTTTTTCGGTGTGGTGACGTTTGTGGTCGTGTCCGTCGTGAATGAATTCGAGGACCCGCACGCCGGGATCAGCAGCATCGAGCCTGCGAGTAAAAGCAGAGTCATCAAGCCCCAGGCGCTTCGGGCGCGCCGATTTCTTGCGGCGCCGACGCCAATCAAACCCAAAAGCGGCAACGGGAGCCAGACAGCGTAGAACCAGCCAACCGGACGTTGCAATCTGGTTACCGGGGGGGCGCTCGTGCTGATGGTAAGCGTAGAACTCACCACACCTCCAAGAACCTGCACCGGTTGCGGATTAAAGGAGCAGACTGGCGGAATCGTAACCAGTGGCGTGATCGTGGAGCAGGTAAGCCACACGCCATCACTCGTGCTGGTGCCCGAAGTGGTGTAGCCGTTCAACGGGTTCACGTTGATCACGGCCTGTCCGCCGCTTCCCGCATGCACACTGCTTGGAACCACCCCGCTTTGAATCGTGATCGTATACCCGGGAGCGACCGAAAGAACCGAAATGGCGGGAGCCTGCTGGTGCGTGGTTCCGTTATATCCGGTTCCCGTGACAGTGACCGTGTAACTTCCGGGCAACGCACTCGATCCCGAGACCGGATTGGTTCCGGTCACTGTAAGCGAGGCCGTGGCCGAAGGGGTTACATCTGTCGGGCTGACGATGCATCCCGGAGAGGTGGAGGTGGCGGGTGTTACAGCACAAGCCAGGGTCACTGATCCGTTAAACCCGTTCACCGGAGACAGAGTCAGGGTCGAAAGAGCCGTGCCGCCCGGGTCCATGGCGTACGGCTGAAAGGGACTCGCCTGAAGGGTAAAGTCCTGGGCAAAGGCTGAAGAGAGAGAGGCCAGCAACAAAATTACAAAAGAAAACGACAGTACAGCGCCCTGAAGCTGAGGAAAGCGCAGTCCTTTCCGGCTTGCGGCTCTCCGACGCAGGGAATATTTGGCTTCAGTGAATTTTACCGATGGCAGTCTCGACATTCGCAGTCCAAGTAGCTTCGATTCAACAAACATCACAAAAGCTGCCCGACCTGGACAGGGAATGATTCTCCTACCCAGCAGCATGGTTCTAACGGAATCATCCATACTACCATTACAAGTTCGAAGAGGAGAGCCGGGCGGGGCGGGATTTTACCAGCTGCTGTAAGCGGTGCCGTCGCTGGCGGTGCCGTTCGACGCCGAGTGAACGTCAGTGATGCCGGGCTCCTGCTGGTCGACCGCCATAAGAACATCTTCCTGCACAACTTCCCAGTTGGGCTGGCGGGTCATGGGATCGACGGGGATTTGCCGAAGATAGCCCGCCGTGACCAGGTCATCCAATCCCTGCGGGGCCTTTTGCTTATCGAGAGTGTATTGCGAGATGACATTGCGTATGGTGTTCAGGTTCGAGCGCAGCACCGATTCGCGCGCCTGGATAATGGACTGGTTGTAAACGGGAACGGCGACGGCCATCAGAATCATGATGATGCTGATCACGATCATCAGCTCCAGCAGCGTGAAGCCGCGCATGCCCGCGCGGCGGCGCGAGAGCCCAGTTTTTGCCAACCGGTTCGCCGATATGTGGATCTTTCTGCGCATCTACCAGTCCTTGTACTTCGTGCCGTCGAGTGCGGTGCCTTCCGACTTCGTATAAACGTCGAAGACGGCTTGCCCTCCCCACGAGTCCGAGTCGGGGTCATCTTGCATGGACCGCATTCCCCACTCCTTCGTGCCCGTCATCGGGTCGGTAGGGATAGAACGCAGGAATCGGACTTTCTTGTCGCCTTGAATGTCCACGCCCTTTACTAAAGTGTCGAGATCCGGGGGATATCCCTGGCTGTCTAGCTTCTGCTGGAATGCGCCGCGATCGGCCGCGTCTTTGTAACGATCAATCGCGTCGCGCATCTCCCACAACGCTTGCCGGAGCCGCCTTTCCCTCTCCCGCTGGATCGTGACTCGCACCAGCGGCAGCACCATCATGGTCAAAATGGTGAGGATCATCGAGGCGACGATCAATTCCAACAGGGTGAAGCCCTTCTGGAACTTTCGACCTCGCCCCAACCCGATTTTTCGACGAAGCAGTTTCAAACGCACTACCAGCTCTCTGCCTATATTCTAATGCACTTCCCGGATCGCTTCTTTGCTCTACTGCACAGTGACGGATGCCTGAGCGCCGTTAACCGTGATCGATTGCAGGCCGGGATCGCGGGCCCCTCCTCGAGTAATCGTCAGAGGAGTCTGTCCCGTGGCCTTAGCCTGGAAAGTCATGGTTACAATTGTGCCCTGGCCGGTAACGCCTCCTGCCCCCGGTGGCCGGCTGGCCGTAATGGTGATCTGGCCAACGTTATCGTCCTCGCGGTGGACCAGGGCCACCGCCTGGCCGTCCTGCGACAGGAAGTTGCCGTTTGAGATGTTAACGAGTTGCAGGATCTTCGGGTCGTAGTTCAATTGCACCGGAACCGTATGAACGTTCTGGGCCCCGGCCATCTGAAGGTTCACGGTGAAGGTGCTGCCTTTGGCCGCCTGGATGGTCGGAGGATCAAACACGAAACTCGGAGTGCCTCCAGCGGCCGGACCGGCGGGAGCGATGCTGGGTTGTGTCCCATTCCCCTGCTGGACCGCGGCAGGACCGGCCGGAGCGCCGCCGGATGCAGGAACCTGGGACGTCTGGCTCACATGACGCAGCGCGATCGCATTGGCGGTGCCGATTTCGATTTGCCGCTGGTTGAATTCGTTGACATCGCTTCCGCGTATGATGTGCGGCACGATCGCGAAGACGATCTCATTCTCCGAGTGGTCCTGCGTCGTCTGACCAAAAAGGTATTTCAGGATCGGAACCTGGGCCAGTCCCGGAATGCCGGAGAGGGACTTGGTCTGGTTGTCTTCCATGATGCCGCCGAGCAGGTTGGCCTCGCCGTCACGGAGGCGGATCTCGTGTTCGATCTTCCGTTGACCGATGATGGGCTGGCTGATGCCGCCGATATTCTGCTGTCCGGTCACCGCCGACACATCCATCGTGATCTTCAACGTGACTTCGCCGTTCTGGTGGACGTGCGGCGTGACGTCGATATTGACGCCGACATCGAGATACTGGAACTGCGTATTCACCAGCGGGTTGATACCAACGCCGCCAATACCGGGCTGGAATGATCCTGTAGCGACCGGCACGCGGTCGCCGATCTTCAGCGAAGCTTTCTGACCATCGAGCGCGCGAACCTGCGGATTTTGAATCAGCTTGGTGTCGCTGTTGCTCAGAACCGCGGACAAATTGGCGGTCGGAATCGTCACCTGGAAATCGGTGGCGTTCAGGTTGCCGAGAGTGTTGAGGCTGATGCCGTTCGTGGTTGAGGAAGTCGTTGTGCCATTCGAGTTAGTTGATGACGTGGATGGGTTAATGTTGCTCTGAAGCGACACGGACGCGCTGGTCGGCGGGTTCAGACCGAGGGTACGCGAACGGTCTTTGCTGACCTGCATAACGGCAATATCAATGATGACCTCAGGACGAGCCTTGTCGAGGTCGTCGACCAATTTTTCCGCGAGCGCGATCTGATCGGGAGTTCCGCGAACAACTAATGCATTCTGCGAGAGCAGCTGCTGTACGCGCTGCACATCAAGCACGGCACGAATCGCGTTCACCACGTCCTGCAGTTCTGTGGGCTGCGAAAGATTCGAGAGATAGAACGTTTTCAGTACGCTCTGTTCGATCTCTTTGCGCTTGGCGGGATTGTCCTGGGCGACGAAGATCGTGTTCGACGTCACAGGGCGCCAGAAGGTCTTCGACTCGAGCGCACTGATTTCGAGCGCTTCTTCGAGCGTGACCCCGTTCAGTTCAACCTTAATTTGTTTCGGCTGGTAGTCCGGGTCAAAAAGTACATTAATGCCGGCCAGTTGCCCGATTGTGCGGTAGACGATGTCGGATTTGTCAGTGAGCTTTACGGTGATGGGCACGTTCGAGATCGGCGCCAGTTCTACCGGTCCCCGCGCCTCGTGAATCCTGCGCTCCAGGCTGTTTGGTGGACCCGCGGCCTGGGGCATCGGGTTATTTTTGTCGCTGATCATCTTGATCGTGCGGTTCAATTCCTGCTTCGCGATGAATAGCGACGGATCGATCTCGAGTGCCTTCCGGAATTCGGCGACCGCTTCTTCCAGTTTGCCGTCTTCCCGCAGTAGCTGGCCACGATGCACAATCGAAGAAGCCGCCTCGAAGCGCGTTCGCTCGAATGCGGAACGATATCTGAGCTCCTTGGGGCGCAGATCGTAAGCCTGCTTGAAGAGGTCGTAGGCAGCTTCGTAGTTCTGTCGCGCCTCGGCGTCTTGACCTTTGAGGTAGAGATCTTTGGCCTTGTCGGCAAAAGCGGGAAGTGTGAGCACGGCGACCATCAAAACGATGCCTGCCGGCCGCATTCGGGGATTCATTCGATGGTCCTCATTTAGGTGACACTCACGAGATTTTCTTTCGCACTCTTCGCCGGGCGAACAGGAGATTGGCTTCCCCGGCGGTGGCGAGAGCTGGTGCCGGGCCGCGGAAGGCCCGCATCTCGCGTCTAAAAGTGCTTTGGTGACGCGATTATAGCATCGGCTCTTTCGGCATCCGAAGTGCTTGCGCGCACAGCAGTTACACTCTTTAGTCGTAGGACCAAAGGGTTACCCTCCATGGTCCTTCCGGTCGCCAGGTTCTGACCTCAGAAACCAGCAATGTTCGGCCGCTGAAGTCAACGCATGCCGCCCGGCGTCGCCCTGCCTGATACCATTGAATCGATCGAGATCCAAATGCCACGCCAGTCCACACACCAGACCAAACCCAACGCGGAGAAATCCCCTCGCCGTGATGCCACAGCCAGCGGCCAGCGTGACGCTGCCATTAATAGGATCGCGGGCCATAACTATTTCTTGCTGGAAAAATTTGAGGCAGGGGTAGCGCTCACCGGTACCGAGGTGAAATCGGTCCGGGGAGGCCTTGCCAACCTCAAGGACTCCTACGGCCTGGTGAAGGATGGGGAACTCTGGCTGCTGAACTGCCACATCAGCCCTTACGAACACGGGAGCTATTCGAATCATGCCGCACTGCGGACCCGTAAGTTGTTGATGCATCGGGAGGAAATCCGGAAGCTCATCGGCAAAACGCAACAAAAGGGTCTGACGCTGATCCCGACCCGGATGTACTTTAAGAACGGTAAAGTAAAGGTCGAACTCGCTCTTGCAAAGGGCAAGCAGCTCTGGGATAAGCGGGAGACAGAACGGCGCAGAACCGCCGACAAGGAAGCCAGAGAAGCCATTTCCCGGGGACGAAAAGGAAATTGAAATTTGAGGAAGCACGCCAGCAGGCTACGTTCGTCCCGCGCAACCTCATCCATCAAAGTCTGCAATCTGAAAGCTGACATGCCGCCTGTGCCTGAGGCCCTTCAGCGCCTGGAACGCGAATTGGGCGGGGCTCGCCAGGAAGGTGCCGGCGTGTTGAAGATCGTTCACGGTTACGGCTCGCACGGGGTCGGAGGCGACATTCGTGTCGCGGTCCAGAAACGCCTCTTTGAATTGGCCGGAGAGGGGAAGATCGCCGGCTATATTTTCGGCGAGAACTGGGAGATTTCTCACGATCTGACCTGGAAGTTGTTGCAAACTCACCCCGAACTGAAGCAAGACGCGGATCTCGGCCGCCGGAATGAAGGGATCAGCATCGTTCTTTTGCGCAGGTGAATCATCGACGGATTTCGGAAACGTGCAGATTCCAGGTGCCGATTCTTCCAAACCGGAATCGTCGACGGCCATACCAGGGAAACGCCTGATTGACATTCACCGGTCGACCCTTGCTGTAATGAATAAGGAACATGCCTGAGCAATCTTCCAGTCGGTTTCGCTTCTGGCGCTGGCTTGGCCCGGCTCTCATCTTGGTCGCGCTGCTATTTGGCTTGACGCTGGCGTACTCGATTTACCGGGCTCGCCCGATTCTCGAGAAAAGGATCATTGAGACTCTCACCGCGCAATTTGAAGGGAACGTCGAACTCTCAGGCTTGAGCGTATCCATCGCCAATGGATTTACCGTTAGCGGAAGCGGACTGAAGGTCCATGGCTGGAGCGCCGAGGCTCCGGTTCAGGCTGGAACGCCGCCTCTCCTTACCGTACAGAACTTTCGTTTTCAGATTGGATGGTCGAGCCTGCTCCGGTCGCCGATGCATGTCCACTCCGTAGCCGTGCAGGGGATGGTGCTGGGAATCCCGCCGCGAGAAAACCGTCCGCAGATTCGTAACGTGGGTAAGTGGTCGAAGAAGATCAGCATCATTGTCGATGAACTTGTCTGCAACGATGCGCAGTTAGTCATTTACAGCAGCAAGCCGGGGAAGGATCCTCTCACCTTCGATATCAGTCAACTGAAGATGGAAGGCGTCGGCAGGGGAATGCCCATGCGCTTTGAGGCGACCCTCACAAATCCGCGACCGGTCGGAGACATTCGCTCGGTGGGCAAGTTCGGACCTTTTGACAATGGCGAGCCGAGTGACACTCCCGTGCTGGGAGACTACTCGTTCACCAATGCCGACCTTGGAACCTTGCGGGGAATCGGCGGCATTCTGTCGTCTGTTGGAAACTATCACGGCACGCTGGGAAGAATCGAAGTCGATGGCGCTACCGACACGCCCGATTTCCGCCTCGCTCGCAGCGGGCACCCGGTTGGTTTGCACACAGATTTTCACGCAATTGTGAACGGCACTGACGGTGACACCTATCTCGAGCCCGTAAAAGCACGCTTCCTGCACACCGCGTTTACCGCGCAGGGGAAAGTCGTCAAGGTCAAGAGTCCAGCAGGCCACGATATCGAACTGAACGTGGTCTTGGACGGCGCGCGGATCGAAGACCTGCTGGTACTCGGGGTTAAGACAGAGCCGCCGGTTATGAGTGGTCCCGTTGCAATGCGGACCCGCATGAGCTTGCCGCCGGGGCCGGATGATATTTCCGATCGGCTCAAGCTGAGCGGCACTTTCGATATTTCCTCGGCAGAGTTTTCGAATGACAAGATACAGGACCGCATCGATGCCTTGAGTCTCCGCGCGCAGGGAAAAGCTAAGCTGGCGCAGGAACATCTTGATGTAAACGCGCATTCGAAGATCAGCGGAACGTTTCGCCTCGACCAGGGAGCATTCACGTTTTCCGAGCTGAATTTCACGATTCCCGGAGCGCACTCTGAGGTTCGAGGGCAATACAGTCTCGACGGGAACGTATTCGATTTTCACGGAAAGTTGATGCTGGATGCGAAGTTGTCACAAATGACAACAGGATGGAAGTCGATCCTGCTCAAGCCGGTCGATCCATTCTTCAGCAAGCACGGGGCGGGTACGGAGTTGCCTTTTAAGATCACGGGAACTCGTTCGGAGCCACACTTCGGCCTGGACTTTGGCCACCACGATGCCGAGGTAGACCCGAAGGAAGCGGAAGTTCCGCATACCAAGTGAAACGCGGCCGATCCTTTTCGCCGGTCCGCTAAGGCACAGCGGGCTCTGGTAGTACCGGGGCGGCTTCCGGAGCAATGGGCGATTCCGGTTTTGCTGCCGGAACCATATTGCGCTGCCAATAAGTCACCGCAACCGCACGTTGCCAGAAGCGCGGAATGAGCAGCAAGAGCAGGATCAGCTGCCCCAATATAAAGGTAAGGATAACGCTCTCTGGTGGAAGAAGCCGATTCCATACCCAAAGCCCAGCGATCAGGATGATTCCTGCGGCAATCGTCGTCAGGACATACGCCCCAAGCAGTTTTCCAAGACTCCGGAAAACGTGTCGGAATCCGGCGGCCACGGACTTGTGCACCGAACGTCGATCGCTGAGAACGATGTCGGCCTCCGCCAGGTCAAACGCGATTCGCAAAACGGTCATGATCAGGAACGTCAGAATCACGTCGCTGGTCTGCAACTCGAAGGGCAGAAGCTCGTTGGTGCTATTTCCGGCTTTATCAACGATCAGGTCGTTGATCTCGTAGAGCGCCGAGGCTAACGCTCCCATCAGGATTCCGGACATGATCAGCAGGCGAATGAAGCGCCAGAGATTGCGGCCGCAAGCGCGAAAGAAATCTTCGCGTGGAAGACGGTACCGGAATCCGTAACCCGCGAAAACGCCGGGCAGAAACAATGCCGTCGCAATAAAGAAGAAGAACGAAAAATAGGCGGAGGGCATGTACATGGCGCTGAGTTTGCCGAACTCAGGTCGGAAAAGTAGCTCGGCGAAGACGCCCAGATCAAAACCATGGACCAGGCCGCCGGCATTCAGGCTGTGGTCGAGAACGGCATGCGCATTTCTGCGGAAGGCTCCGGTTCCGAATTCGGCCAGCGTCAGATTCAATAGCCAGAACCAGAAGATGTAGCGCTTGTTCCGGCCGATCATTGTCAGCGCGTTTCTCAGTAATCCTCTTTGCTCATTCATCGGGAACAGTTTTCCTATGAAGTCAGTTTTGCGGACCTAGACCGCCCACCAGGCAAGAGCCTGGCCGAGCCATTGCGTGAGAAATAGCCAGTAGTTCGAAAGTTTTACGGTCGCGCGCGAATGAGGCGTAACCACAAAGCTGTTATTAAAATTGTCTCGGTCGATCTGGACGGTGTGATCGGGATCGATCTGGACCGATGTAACTTTGGCCTTTTTTACATAAATGTAGCGGACCCATCGATCGCGGCCGTCCCAATGTTCGCGGACGGACTCGCCATTGTCGAACTTGATCTCGATTTCGACCGGCATCACAAAGTCGCCCTTGCGATGCACGCCAACATTCGACTGGTAGACCGTGTCTCCCTTGTTCTCATGCTTCGGCTTGTTTTGTTCGTACCAGTTCAAGGGAAACGTGACGACATCGCGTACCTCATAGTCCATCACCTGCGTCCCGTAGACAGCCTGGTCGAAATACCAGCGAAGATTCTTGCCCGAGACATCCTCGATGGTTTTGAGGAAGTCTTCTTTGGTCGGGTGAGTGAATCGATACTTCATGAAATAGGTGTGCATGGCTTTCGCCATGGTATCTTCGCCGACGATGCCCTCGAGGGTCAGCAGAATGCTTGCCGTTTTTCCATAGGTCACGCCGGCGTAAGAGTTGGAGTTGTAATACTGGAAGGCATTTCTGGCCATCGGGTCGAAATCGGCGACGCTGGTATAAAAGAGGCGCTGGGCTTCTCGCTCACCCGCCGTGGCTCCAGCGAAATTCAAAACTGACGTCTTGCGGCCTTTGATGGAATCCATCACCTTGACTTCGGTGTAGCTGTTGATGCCCTCGTCCATCCATGCGTCTTCAAATTCGTTGGTTGCCACCATCCCGTACCAGTACTGGTGTCCGAACTCGTGTTCGATGACGATTTCGAGTTCGTATTCTCCGTTGGGCAGCCACCACGTCGTGCCCGCCGTAATAAAAGTCGGATACTCCATACCGAAGGCGGCGGAACCCGGCTCAGGATCGACGACCGTCAGCGTCTTGTAGGGATACGGGCCGTACCATTTCTCAAAGCGGTCCAGCGTTTCGCGGGTGACTTTCTCGTGCCGCTCAGCCTGACTCCAGTGCGCGGGTTGCATCAGGAAGCGCAGTTTGACCGGGCCCATCTGCGACTGATAGAGGCTCTCGCGCACTTTGTAGCGCGGGCTGACCGTCCAGGCAAAATCATGGATATCGTCGCCGTGATAAGTAACGGTCTTCGTGCCGTCGGAGTTATCGACGCTACCCGTTTCCACTCCGCTCGCACCGATAACTTCGTATTGCGGAACTGTCAGTTTCACGTCGTACACCCCGAAGTCGGCGAAGAATTCGGTAGTGTTGTGGTATTGATGGCAATTCCACGCGCCGTGCCAGAAGACTCCTACCTTCGGAAACCATTGGCCTCCCAGCAGAAAATCCCGCTTCCATCCAGAGCGCGCTTGCGTCTCGGGCATCTGCTCGTGAAACGCGATTTTGAATTGAACAAATGCGCCGGGTGCGACGGGCTTAGGAAGTCTCACGTCGACAACCGTCTTGTCGTCTTTGTTTCCGTCGTCGGGCTGGATATATTGCAGGTCACGGGTAAGATCAACTTGGCCGACTACCTCAAAGCTTGTAATCTCCTCTGACCCAAAATATTTCGGTTCCCATTTCTCGTAGTCGGTGTCGCGACTGCCCTCCAATTTCGCTTCGCGGACGAAGGTGGCCTTCGGCTGGAAGGCGTTCTGGTAAAGATGAAAAGGGAAGTGGTCGAGGGCCTGGCCCGTGAGATTGTGGTACGTCAGAAGCTCAGTGGCATCGACGATGTGTTTCGTCGCGTCGTACCGGGCATCGATCTCGTAATGCACGATCCGCTGCGACATCGGCGCGCCTGAATTGACGGCCAGCGTGGTTTCGGGAATGGCTAACGCGCCATCGTTTGCGGCTCTGGCGGATACCGCTGCCTTGGCGGGGCTCGCTGACTGTGGAGTTGCCGTGCTCGTATCCTTGCCCGCGGACAGAGCGATGGCCCCAAGCGCAAGCGTATTCGCCAATAGAAATACTTTCCATCGAATCTTCATCAGCCCTCACGAGGATCGTTGCGGTTGAATGATAGTCCAGGTGCTCAAGCATCATCACGTGGTGAAGTTTACGCCGCCGACTCAACTTTTGTTCCGCCTTAGGGCCCGAAGCCGAATGAGCGCGTCTCATCAGTTTACAGAGGTTGAGCATTCAATATGAATCGGTATTGGGGCGCTAACTATCATAGGAGAAGATTTGTGTTAATGGGCAAAGGTTGCCGCTCCGGGCACGTTGCAAGCGAAGAAGTAGAAGGAATTCTTCAGGGAGGCCTAGGACACTGGTGCGAGGGCTCATCTCGCGTGAGAGTATAATCCCCGGCGTTGCCGGGAAGTGCGATTCTGCTGCGGTTGCCGGTTTCCGGCTACGAAAGGAGCTTCTATGCGCGCCGTTCAGCAGGGAGATTTGAGCCTACTTCAGCTTTCCGCAGCCCAGGAGTTGCTGCATTCGAAGATTCCCGCGCGTCTCGCGTATGTCTGGACTGACGGAACGCCCCGCGTGGTTCCCATCTGGTTTCATTGGAACGGAAAAGAAATCGTGATGGCGACGCCGCCCAAAGCGCCGAAGCTTAAAGCGCTGAGCAAGAATCCGAAAGTCGCGTTGACCATCGACGACAATACGTTCCCGCACAAAGTCCTTCTCATCCGTGGAACCGCGAGACTCGAGCCGGTCGACGGAATCGTCACGGAATATGCGATGGCGGCTGACCGCTACTTCGGTCCCGAACAGGGCAAGGCATGGGTGAATCAATTGCGGACCATGGTGTCCTCGATGGTGCGAATCACCATGACGCCGGAGTGGGCCGGATTCCTGGACTTCCAGACGCGATTCCCGAGTGCCCTCGCGGGCTGAACCCTCGCGATCCTCCCGCAGATTGGATCGAAGCGGGCGTCTTGCGCTTTTCCTGTCCTGCCGACGATACTGAATACATCAATTATGAAGACAATTGTTTCTCTCTCGCGCCCCTCTGAACTCGAAGCGGAGTCGCTGGTTGCCGTGGTGCTCGACCAGTCGGAAGCCGCGGCCACCCAAGGCGACAAGAAACCTCAATTAACGGTTGCGACCACCGATTCCGCAGTGCAGGCGGCCGCGGCCGATCTGCTGCAAAGCGGAGAATTGGCCGGGAAGCCTTTCGAAACCAACCTGCTGCACAAGCCCGCAGGGTTAAAGGCGAAGCGCCTGCTGCTGGTCTCCGGCGGGAACGCCAAGAAATTTTCTACGTCTGAACTGCGCCGGATCGCCGGCACCGCAGTGCGGGCGCTCAAGAGCCGAGGTCTGCGTAGCTTGGCATTCGTTGTGCCGCCGGGGCCGCCCGCCGATCAAGCGGTTCGTGCCGTCGTGGAAGGATCGCTGGTGGGAAATTTCGATCCCGACTACTACCGCAGTGACCGCAAAGATCAAAAGATCGATGAAGTCACCGTGGTTGCTTCGGGCGATCGGGCTGGGTTGGAGAAGGCCGCTAATGAAGGCCAGGTTGTGGGGGAATCGCAGAATTTTACGCGCGATCTCGTGAACGAGCCCTCGAATCGCATGACCCCGACGATCTTGGCGGAACGCGCGAAGAAAATGTGCGCCGAAGTTGGATTGAAATGCGAAGTATTCGGGGCCGAAAAGATCAAAGAAATGAAGATGGGAGCCTTCTGGGGCGTGGCCCAGGGCTCAGACGAACCGCCGGCCCTGATCGTGATGAAGTACGAACCGGCCGGCGCCCCGGAGAAACCAGTCATCGGATTGGTAGGGAAGGGAATTACCTTCGACACCGGCGGTATCTCCATCAAACCCGCGGATGGTATGGAGAAAATGAAGTACGACATGGCGGGCGGGGCGACGATGATCGGCGCGATGCGGGCGATCGCGCTGTTGAAGCCAAAGGTCAAGGTCATCGGAATCGTGTGCGCAACCGAAAACATGCCCTCGGGAAAAGCGCAGAAGCCTGGTGATGTTCAGATCGCCATGTCGGGCAAATCGATCGAGATCATCAATACTGACGCAGAAGGCCGGCTCGTCCTGGCCGACGGCTTGTTCTATGCGCGCCAGTTAGGCTGCACTCATTTGGTGGATGCCGCCACTCTGACGGGGGCGGTGGTCGTGGCGCTCGGGTACAACAACGCGGGTATCTTTGCGAACGACGATCAGATGTACGAGCGAATTCACGAGGCTAACCAGAAGGCGGGCGAGAAGATGTGGCGGCTGCCGCTGGATGATGACTATAAGGATCAGATCCGCAGTTCGATTGCAGACATCATGAATACCGGTGGGCGTTGGGGCGGAGCCATCACGGCGGCAATGTTCCTGAAAGAATTTGCCGAAGATACGCCATGGATTCATCTCGACATCGCCGGCACCGCCTGGGTGGAGGATCAGAAACCGTGGATCTCGAAAGGGCCCTCGGGGATCGCCCTGCGTAGCCTGGTGGAATTCGTGAAGTCCTTCGCGAATTGACGGTCACACAGACTGCGAGGCGAACCGTTTCCGGCACTTGCAGAGCATTTTGAGGGCGTTCGTCAGCAATGGGTGGGTGTACTTGTTCGCGGGAAATATGCGATTCGGCGCCGCGCATTGAGGGAATGTCACACGATTGCTATAATCGTGAGCGTTCCCTTCGCTGCTAGCGCTGGATTCGGTGAGTTCGCTTGAGTACTCCCGCCACAATCAGCTCGAAGCGAATACTCCTCGCGGCCTGCATCCTGGCAGGTCGAATGTGGCCAGGTAGCTCAGGTGGTAGAGCGCAGCCCTGAAAAGGCTGGCGTCGGCGGTTCAACTCCGTCCCTGGCCACCATGTTTTCAACGACTTAAAACTCCTCAAAACTCAAATCACGTTCCAAAACGTTCCAATAATTCTGCGAGCGGCTGCCGGAGTTCTGCCTCACTTCACGCAACTGTCCACAGAAAAAGCCCAAAGCAAAACCATTAGCCGAGGAGGTCAAGGTGAGTGAATGCGTGTCTTTCGAGTTGAACGAAGAGCAGAAACTCAGACTTCAACTTGCTCAGCGCAACTGCGAGTTGAACACTGCGCTGCGCTGCCTCGTGGAGTCAGACATACGGGTCTGCGCTTCGCCCTCAGCGCGGGCTGGATTGCAAGAGCGACTGATGCATCTGGATCTCGAGTCTCAGAGGCTCACTAGAGAGTTCTTTGAAGTCGGGGAACAAATCAAGGCCGAGAATGGGTGGCCCCGCGAAGTGGAGTGGGATGCCAGCACGCTCGTCTTTTCGGTTGGAACAAAAGGCCTCTGGGCGGCCGACGGTGGATGGATTCAATAAGCGAGGACACACTCATGGCAAACGAACAGATGGATCAGTACGGAAACGCAGACAGAGCGAAGGCGATCGCGAGCATTCGCGGCAATCTCGATCAGAGTTCGCCGCTATCGCCCTTAGCGGGTGTGGATCCTTCGCTGACGCCACTTACTCAGCCACAATTTTCCATGGTGCCGCCATCTGCGACCCCGTTGCTGCAGGCGAATCCCGTTCAGGCAGTGGCGCCTGCATCGAATGTTGGGACACAGCTTGATCCGTCACAGATCGCTGGCGAGCAGATCCAGCGCACCAGGGCACTCTCAGGTCAACTCAGCGGCTTAATGGACCAACAGCGGGCCATGGGTCAGCCCCAGAGTCCGGCCAACCCGCAGGGATACCCGACACCCTGGACGCCCCATTTCGAGCCCGTGACTGGGGTCGGTAGCTTTGCCAAGGATGCAGCGAAAGGCTTGCTCTATGGATTGTCTCTTACAGGGCCCGGTCGAGCAGTGGAAGGAGCGATGTATGAACGCAAACTAGCACCATACGAACTCCAAAGGGCGAACATTGCAGACCGGATCAACGCAATTAACACGCAGGAGGAGATCGAGCAGAAACCCATCACAGCGATGGCGGAGTTGGCATATCACCAGGACCTGATTCGTACCAAGGACGATCTAAACAATATCAAGCAGCAATTGGCGGATGAAAAAAACAAGACCGACGCTGAGCGCACGGACATCGAGCGTCAAAAAGTGGAGTTGGTTAGACAGAGGGCAGATCAGGCCGCGATCAAGTGGCGTGATCAGTTTTCAATGCAGCTCCAGAATCTCAAGCTGAGTGCGAAGAAGCTCGACCGCGAAACTGCACGCGACCAACTGGACGCGATGCTAAGGGACCAAGCTAACCGGAACTATGCCGCTCGCACGGCTGCCGGCCAAAGCGAAAAGGAAGCGTCTCTTGCCGCTGTAACAGATATAGCCCAGGCAAAGATCGATGCGGACAAATGGTTCCAGCGTACTTTTGGACTCCAGCCCCAAATCAATCCTCGGGCAAGCGTCGGCTCGCAAGTGAGCAACAGCACGGTAAAAGTTACCGATCCCCGCGGGATCGTTCACACCTTTCCGGATCAGAGATCGGCAGACAACTTTAAGAAAGCGGCAGGGATCAAGTAAATGTCCACACAACCAACAGTCGACTACGATTCACTCGCCAAACAAAACGGTGCTATTTCTGGGCCTCAGGTTGATTATGACGCTCTGGCAAGACAACACGGAGCCACCAGTTCAGAATCGGCGCACAATTCGCCAGATCCGAATGCTGCCGTAATAAGTGCCTATCATCCTACATGGGTGGATCGCCTTCGCGATGCGTTGCCGATCGTTGACCGAATCCAGACAGGTCTTTCAGGCCCAGCAACCTCAAACCTTGGTGCACTAGCGAAGCCGCTGCCCGGTATGTCCGACGAACGCGCAGTTGCTCCGGAACGATTAATGACGGCGTCTGAGCAGCAAGCTCACCCGATTGCGACCGGGGTCGGTGAATTTAGCGGCGGGATGACCACACCCGGCAATCTTCTGATGATGGGTATGAGCGGTGGCCTGGGTGGCATTCGAGGAGTTGCTGGAAAAGTTATTCCGCGTGTCGCCAGTGGAGTCCTCTCCGCACAGACGCTGCGAGGGGTCTATGACGAGGTTCCGGATTTTCGCGCAGCGATCGACCGAGGAGACGCATCCGAGGCACAGCGCATATTTACCCATATCGCCCTTGGGACTGCGATGGCAGCATTTGGGATTCAACATGCCGCGACCGGTCAGCCTTCGGAACTTGGGACGTCAGGTGTAGGCCAAAAGACATACGACACTTACAGACAGGCGGGAGAGCAGTTTTCAAAACTCCGTAACAGGGGTGACACGCTCAACACGATTTCGGAGGGTGCAACCGGCCTTTACAACTCCATTCGCCAGAGCTTGCTCACGCACCAGGAGGTCTTGAAAGATGACGGCGTGAAGACGATCCAAGCCGCAATCGACGCAGATAAGGGCGCATTGATGAATAGCAATCGCGGATCGATTCCGACCGCCAAAGTCGTTGCCGAGGCAGCCAAGGTGCTTGATGCAACCGACTACCAGATGAAACCAGGAGAGCGCACTCTATTCAGCCGTATCGTCAATCAGCCCGAGATGACCCTCGAAGAGGCCAAGCTTATGCGTACGGCGGTGGGCAGACTTGCCTTTGGGCGTTCCAGCGTTACGCCTGAAGCTAAAGCCGTCTTCACGACCGCATATAACGAACTCGGCGAAGGCATGAAAGGACGGATCCAGGAGCTTCAAGGCACGACGCGCCCTTACGAGCACTATAACAACCAACTGAGAGCATCATTCGAGCTGAATCAGGGGATTGCTGGAGAAATGACGGAGAATCTCCAGGGCCAGGATCGCCACGCTGCAATCGCAAAGATGTCGAAGTTCGCGAATGCGAATCTGAGTGAGATCCAGGAGCAGATGCAGAAAATCGGCTTGGCTAAAGAGAGCGCGGACTTGGCGAAGGCCCAAAAATACGCGCGCAGTCTGCTAGGAGCCCACGACGTTGCCAACGGCAAATACATGTCCGGGGTCTATCGGTTGTTCATGCAAAACCCAAAGCAGGCTTGGCCAGGCATCGCCGTAATGATGGCTGCGCATGGTATGGGGATACCCTTCCCTGGGCCTCAAATAGCCGGGGCAATGGCGGCCGCCGGAAATATCGGGCTAAGAGCTCGGAGCGAAGCCGGCCGGATCGGCCAGGAACTGAAAACGAATTTACCGGACGAATACTTCCGGACACGAACGCAAGCAGAAGCGCCAGAAACATTCACTTATAACAATCCTGACGAGGGCTGGACGCCGTCGCCGACTTCGCCGTCTGGGGATATCACTCCCGCTGAGAAAGCTAAACAGATTAATCGAGTCAGACGAATAAAGCGGTAGTCCTCCGGCGCTGTCCTAGTCGGCTCTTTTGCGCGCCTTGGCCTCGCCGGTACGCTTCTTGGCCGCCGCCCTGGAAGCCTTCAACGCCCCTTCCCGCCTTTGTGCCGCCGTCAAGTTTCGCGCGCGTGCTTTCCCCCCGCGACTTCCCATCTCCGCCATCACTTTGGTGACTAAATCCTTGTCAAGCATGGCTCAATTGTACACCGTAGCGGCACGGTGAAATATCTAACTCTTGACACCGTAGCGCTACGGTGAGACTATTGCGGAACAATTGTACCCCCCCCATCTGGCTGCAGGAGTGTAGGAGGTTACTAATGGTTGCAACAAGCGCCGGCATTCCCAGCATTTCTTCTCGGGCCGCTTCTAAACGAATTGCGCTCTACGCTCGTGTCTCCACCTCGAAGTGTGAGATTTGCGGAAAGCGCAGTTCAGAACACGAAGGCTTGCAACACGAATACAGGGGCCAAGATCCAGAAGTACAACTTCGCGAACTTCGCGAGTACGTTGAACTAAGAGGCTGGACGATCGGAGAGGTGTATACAGATGCAGTCAGCGGCGCAAAGTATACCCGGCCAGGGCTCAATCGTTTAGTTGCAGATGCTCAAAGACGCAGATTCTCCGCGGTTATAGTGTGGCGGTTCGACCGCTTTGCCCGATCCGTTTCGCATCTGTTACGGGCGCTTGAACAGTTCCAGGCATTAGGCATTGACTTTATTTCTCTCTCAGAGAACGTCGACACGAGCACGCCGACCGGAAAGATGGTCTTTACTGTTCTGGGAGCAGTGGCCGAACTCGAGCGCAGTTTAATAGCCGAGAGAGTCCGCGCCGGCCTTCGGCACGCTCGCGCCAACGGGAAGCGGATCGGCCGCCCGCGGGTGTATGCCAATTCCGACAAGATCGCCAATCTCCGGCAGTCGGGCCAATCCTGGGCTGAGGTTTGCAAAACATTGAACCTGAGCAAGGGAACGGCACAGAGGGCTTTTTACAGTCATGCAACAAGTGCCGAGTCAAAGCGTCCACGATCGGGGTGCACGGCTGGCCAGAGTGAAGGGACCCCGCTGTATTGACGGGATGGCAGTTTCGGACGCAAAATCCCTCCAATATGCGGGGGAGGCAGGCCGATGTCTACCATCGAAGAAGTTCGTGCGGCCGAGAAGAAGGTGCAACAGATTCTTGACGAACTGCGGCACGCCGGTGCTCTAGATCCCAATCACCTCAACGACCAACTGAGGGCCGCCACAGAGGAATACGCCCAGGTGGTGCGAGAGTTGAAAGCATGAACACACCGGTTCGCTACCTGCATTTCGACAACATCAATATGAAGGACCCCGAAGTATCTTCACGTTGTTCCTGCTGCGGCAAAGAGTTCAAAAGCACTCAAGTACCGCGCGAGCGTCTGGAAGAGGTACTCCGTCGGGTTAAAGCGGAGTTCGACACTCACGATTGCAATCTGGCTCAGGGAGTCACCCCGAGACTTAGCGGCGCCGCACCGTCGCGCTGATTCATTGGCATCGGGCATCACAGCTCACGTTTGCACAATAGACGTTTTTGGAGCAAGGCCACTATAGTACTCAAGTTCGATCTACAATCGATCGCGGTCGAAATTTCCTATGGTCAAATGTATGGGGTGTGGAGAAGCAGGGCAGGTGTGAAGGGCTATTCGCTCTTGTGGTTCGCAAAATCCAAGATCGTAAAGACGGCAATCGCAACAAGAACGACAATTCCAATAACTTTCAGGGTGCTCAACATTCGGCAGCGCCGAGAGTAGTCGACATCTCCTGAAAATATCCTGAAACAAAAGCCGACAGTGAGCGTGGATTAAAAGGTCTTACTGGAATTTGACAGTCTTGACGACGGCGGGTGGATAGGGCCGCAATTTGCAGAGTATCTTTGATTTTCTCGGTTGGGCCGCTTTCAACTCATGGCGGAAGCGGCCTTTTGTTTTGGTGCAAACCTCTCTCCGCACCACGGGCACACCATCTCAACGGAATTGACGCGTATCTGTTTGGCCGGCTCAATATCGCGGCCACACTTGGTGCAAGTTGTGGTCAAGCACGCGCGGACAGCCTTGAGGTCGATCTTTTTGCGAGAGGGCATATTGGCGCACCTTGGCGCACGGTTTTGTCAACCACCCGCGATAATCTCACACGACTCTGTAGAAATCACAGGGTCTGAGATGAAAGACAGGAAGAAGAAGCCAGATCCCCTCAGTGAATTGTGTGCGCGCGCAATGTCAGAGAGTGACCCCAGAAGAAGTAGCGGCTCTTCTCGACGGAATCAACGACATCGTTTGTAATCACATCGTAGAACTTAAGACGCTCATCAATCAGCACGATTTGTTGACGGAACAGTCCCTTCGGTCCAAGCCTTCGGGCGCCCGTTGTCGAGTGCAATAATTCATTTACAAACAACGGGGCAGCCCGCCAGCGGTGTCCCTCAGCTAGTGACCGTTAGCTATTACCCTTGCTTCATCCGTAAGTCATGAAATGGCAGGGGTTTCCAGCTTAAATGCGAAATTTCGCTTTATTTTGGCGCACCGAGGCGCCCAGGGTTTGCGCCGCATCCGAACGACCAATTGGCGGGACTGCCAGGGTATGTCTCATGCCGGCCTTTTTCGCCAAAACGGAGCCTCATGCCCGCGCGTTGCGATGATTTACGATGGTTGTCTAGACTTGGTTTCCTTCGACGATACTTGCGAAGGTTGGGGCTTGCAGTCTATCGCGGAATCTTGTTACTACTGTCTGCCGCGTTTCGCGAATTGCTGAGGCTTGGGCGTCTATCTTATCAAGCAAAGCGCCGGCGTTAAGATGATATTGATGAATCAGAAAATGATCTGGGGACATGCGCTCAATATCGTACTGAGCGAGGCACTCTGGCGGAAAATGCCGATGGTTTAGCGTCAAAATTGCGTTGGCTCTACCGGCAATTGCTGCCGCCAACACATGTCGGTCATTGGGATCTGGTATACACAGTAATCCCTCTACGAGATGATCTGGAATCGCGACCATCGCTTCAGGGAAGGTTCCGCGCATCGCATCCAAACGTCGGCTAACCTGGGCACCGGTATACTTCATTTCAACCAATGCAAAACCGACCTCTTGGAGAATGGGATCACTCCATAGAGGTCGGTATAAAGCCGGTTCCTCCGCTAAGCGTAATAACGTCTCGCATAGCGGCATGGGAACCAATACGCAGGCATCAAGCAAGACTGTGTATTCATTGTCCGGCGTCAGGATCATGAGGCATTTTGTCGTAAATCCCTTCGTCGTGTTCTGCGCGGGCCAGATCATCTAGGATCTTGCGACGTGCAGCATCTCGCCTGGCTTTGTAAGCTAGAAGATCGTGGGCATATATCCGACGATGCGTTCCAACCTTAATGAAGGGGATTTCGCCTTTCGTAAGCAAATTCACAAAAAACTGGCGCGACATGCCCAGCATTTTGCTTGCTTCCATGGTTGTGAGCAGCGCGTTATTTTGTAAAATTGTTACCGATGACCCTGCAGTCAAATCAGCAAGCAATTGGCAGAGAAAGGAATACACGTTATTCGGAAGAACCTGAGTCTTTCCATCAGGTCCCACGAGTTTCGCGGATGCCCTTTGCAGTTTCTGGTAAAGTTCGTTTATATCCTGTTGGTCGCTTGGGGATATTGGAACGGCGGGCGTGTTCGCTTTCGTCATCTCCTTTGTGGCGGTCACGGTGCTCCTCCTATTTGTTGCCCTAGCGCTTGTTTTCGCTAGAAGCACTACCACCAACCGTGGCTCACTACTTTAGACGCTACAAACGCTACATCCGTAACGAAATATATCTCAACAAACGCTACAAATGCAACTCCAAAGTACCCCACTCACAAGACATTGAAAATAAAAGCTTGATAGCACGGGAAATTCGGGTCCGTGAGCGTGTTGACGGGTTTCATGCTTGTCGTAACCGGGAATGGCGGTGACTTACGTTACGTCACCTTACCCAGGCTGTGCCATGTATCCCTTGTAAACAAACCGTAAACTTGCCGAATTGGGGGTGCTGCGGAATGAGCATCGTTCTTGGATGTGAAAGGAGGGCGAAAGTCCCTAGATGCCCATATTGCGTCTGGGAAGGCCAATTCAGGCCCATGCAAGTTCTCGAGAATGGGCGACAAATTTGTAAGAGTTGCGGTCACATTGTTTTTCCTGAGGGCGACGGATTCCGCTGTCCTTGCCCTGAATGCATCAATATGCAGTTTTCGTCTAGAGCTCGATCATTAACTGATTTTTTTATTGAATTGCGGGCAATAGTGGCAGTGCTCTGGACTTCCGCAAAAGTTCAGTTCTTTGAACAGTGACGTGGCCGGCGCCCCAGAGAAAAGGCCCGACGTCTGGGAACGCTCGACACACCGGGCCCCTGGTTCTCATTTCGTGCCTTACGTCTAATCGGTGACGCTACGCGTGCACCCCAACAACTCCGTAAGCACATTTACCTTTGATTGGACGCCTGGCAAGCGATTGAAGACGTACTGTGCGACGTCGTGAACCTCGGGTCGAAAACGACCCGGATGGCCTTCCGAAAACATTTTCAGCACTGCTTGGGGCCGGAACTGCTCAGCTTCATTAAGCTGTTCCGCGGTTAATTGGGATCGGATCCAGCGCGTAATGGGTCCGAAAGGGTCGTACTGGTCGGAAAAGCATTCGTTCGTAAGGTAAGGCTCCATCCAATCCTCCCGCGGCAGGTCCGACGCGAAATCGGCACAACTTGCAATTCCGGCAAGCCTGCCAAGTGGAAGGTCGGGATAGCAGAGTCCGACTGCCTCGAGAAAGACGATGCATGCGGCTTCGTCTTCGTAGTCGAACTCTGGTTTATTCAGTTTTTGGCGGTTAACTTTCGGCTTTTTTGTCGTGGGAGATTTTCGCTCTAGGTTAGGCGCTGTATTGCGGGCTGCGTGACTAGCTGTGGTAATGTGAGATTCGAACATCGTTTCCTCCTACTCAGGTGACGTTGTTTAGGGCTGGGCGGATGTTCCAACCATCCTCCCGGCCCGACCCTTTTCAGGGCTGGCAAATCTTCGCCGAAACGAGGGTTCTTGTCAAGCACTGTTTCTAAGTAAGTAATTGATTATAAACGACATACTGTAGGACGCAGTTTCCACACTGTCGGCACAGTGTGTCACAATGTGTGTGGAGACGGGCGGGTACCCTAAGAACTGGTTTCAACTCTGTTACACTGGCGTGGTCTTATACAATCCTCCGCCGCGCCATTCCAGGCGACGGTCTCTTGTAAACAAAACAAATTGTCTAATTACAGGAGGCCCCAGTGCCAGATCTCCCACAGGTCACATGGCAGGAAGCATATCAAGAAGCTCTATTGGAAAAATCTGATACGGACCAGCTCACTCGCGTAAACCAGGCGGAGGCTGCCATTTATTCTCGACTTCAGGAGATTGCTGGCAACCCAGACCACCGTGAAGAACGACAGAGTCTAAACAGGGCGACATCTGTCCTGCGGAACTTGCAGACGACGAGGCTTAATTTCCCCTGAATAGCAAAGACATAGCGCTGATCTGAGTTTTTGAATGACCGAGAAGACGAAGTCCATTTTGTTGGTTGATGACAACCTGACCGTTAGACGCGGACTCCGCCAGATGTTCGAGTCTGCTGGATTTGTGTGCAGCGAATCGGAAAATGGTGCAGAGGCTGTCGAATGTGTTGAGCAGCTAAAACCAGACCTCATCGTGCTGGATTTCTCGATGCCCGTGATGAACGGGCTTCAGGCGGCACCGTTGCTCAAGAAAAAACTTCCCAACGCCCCGATCATCATGTTCACGATGTTCGTTTCCCAACAACTGACTGAGATCGCAATCGCGGCGGGTGTGGCTGTCGTGGTTGCCAAAGATCAGGCAGCGACTCACCTAGTTTCTCAGGCGAAGTCCCTTCTCAAAATCCCATTCGACGCTGGTTAGGCAGGAGGTCGCCTTTCTCTGCGTGTCCGCTGCCGCCGATGCATTCTCAAGTGCGCCGGCACAGCCCATCTGAACCAGTTCTGCGAGGGTACGCTTCAAATCGCCATTTCCCACTGTCCGCAACCAGCGACCAACGAATTTTTCAAGAAATCTGGTGTTGTCACTGAGACTGTAGTGAACGACGGGCGTCCGCATTTGTTTTGGATGTTGGGACGGGGACTCGATGGGACTCCACCCCAAGTTTCAGTGCATAGCATTCCTCGTGCACGGCTTGCCCGGAATCATCCGTTTTGGCGACTTCAACGGCAACGGGCTTATTGCAGATGGAGCAGTTGAGTGGTGATTTGGCAGGTTGTTCCACAAAGTCTCCTCACTCTGACCTGTTGTTGCAGCGTGCTAGGGTCGTGCCATTTCGCTCAAATACTGTTCCGCTTAAGTACGCACAGTGCCGAAAGAGCATCCTCAATAGCCTGTCGCTCGGCATGAGGGTTCGAACTGCTAGCAATGGCTCGCAGCCGATTGGAGATTGCCATTTCCGCAGCGGCGATGCGATCTCTAAGTTTTTCTTGATCGAGTTCAAGCAGTGCTTGTTTGTAGAGGTCTCGCCACTCTGCGGATCGACTATCCTCACCCATTTCTTTTGGGAGTTGCATCGTTAGACGCTCTTTCCGTTTTTCCTCAGCGAAGGCGAGCGGTGTGGCTTCAACTTGCTGGTTGCAATTGTTGTGTTCGCACCGTCCTTTTGGTGGTTTTTGTCTGAATCGTTCTCTTGGGCAATCTTCGTCACAAGCGCGACCGAAATCTGCTCGAAATATGTCTTGGACTTCTGCATGGCGATTATTCCCTTCTGATCGTCTACACACTAGCAGGCGGGAGGTCGCACGGGTCATATTGTTAGGAGAACGAAATTTCGGTTTAGCTGCCATCAAATCACTGAAATAAGAGGATTTAGACGCTGGTTGCTCTTAGGGAATTGCTCGTAGCGTTCACAGCGTCTTGACGATCTGCCACGTTAAGATTACGATTATGCCACGTTACGTTAACGTGCGGTTACATTCGAGGAGTTGAATTATGACCTCGCGAGCCCACAAAATACCGATGAATTTCCACACGATGTCGCAACAGGATGTGCCACAAGGTCGAAATGGAAAGCACAAACAGATCGTCACCAAGATTCTGTCTGATCTGGATCAATTAAAAGAGGGCGTTGCCCTTAAGGTGCCATTGGCTGAATTGGCAGAGGGCAAGGAAAGGGTTCGTGCAGCGTTGAATCGCGCGACCCGTAAAGCGAGCCGTAACGTTGCGACCGCTACGGATGCCAATTACCTATACGTCTGGAATCAAAACCAGTAGGCACCCTCATGCAGTGGCGTTGTCGTCTTTACGGTGAGGGTTGGACGTGCACGGTTGCTGCAATTGCAGGATGAGGAGCGCAGGCGACTCGCACGCCAACTGCACAACAGCGTGTGGCAAATGCTTGTGGCAATGAAAATCAACACTGCTCGATGAGGCCGGGCTCTCCTCGGCTCTTAAGTCTTACGTCCAAGAATTTTCACGACGCAGCAAAATCACGGTTGAGGTTGATGTAGCGAAGGAGATCGGTCTCTGGACAGCGACCTGGAAATTGGTGTTTCCACGCTGTCGGCACAGTGTGTCACATAGTGGTGTGTGGAGACAACGAAGGGGGGCCGAAGAGTACGTTGCTACGTACTCATCTTATAGACTCGCTGCTCAAGATCCTGAATCAGAAGTCGAATCATACGTAGCAACCGGTGGGCTCGGCGGGATTCCTGCAAGCCTTCAATTGGGCATTGAGGTCTTCGATCGTCTTGTTCAGATCTTCGATTCTTGGGGTAGCGTCGGCCACTCTGTCACTCTACAGGCCTTGAAACGCTGGGAGGGTACAGGGATTCCTGTATTTTCCATCAAATTGGGCGTCTCCCCTCTGAAGCTGATTCTTTTTGATTCATCTGGCCGAAATCAAGCGCGGGACACGCGCAAGGGCCGGGATCGCGAGCAGTGCCGGCTGAAGGAAATGGGGCGGCTCGAAAGAAAGCGAATCGATTCCCGATCTTGAAAAACTTGATTAAAAGCTGTTTTTTCAAGTTGTGGTGCCGACATGTCGGCTCTTGCCGATTTTTCGGCACTACACAGCCATCGCCAGGCTATTACCGCAATGATTTTGCAGTGACTTGCGAACCCGCTGGTTGTGGGCTCAGACATGCCAGCAAGAGTTGATATGAAAGCAGATCGAGAAGTGCTCGCGGGTGTCTACGAATATGCAAGATTCTTGCTCGACGAGCGAAGGCAGCAGCTAAGGGACTTGCAGAGTCGATCCAATCAAGCTAAAGACTCCCTTACTTGTGTTCGATCGTTGGAGCAAGCGATATGGGAGTTAGAGCGTGTAATTGAGAGCAACTCGCGTGACTTGGAGGAATAATCTATGGAGTCAAGTTCTAGTTCGAGTGAGGAAAGCTCGGAGGAAAGGTCTTTTGTAGTCTCCTTCGAGGATAAGGCGGGCAGCAGCCGTGTGACGAGCTCCTTGCAATGTCTATTCGCACATGACTTCCGAAATTATCTTGGCGTTATCGGAGGCCACTGTGAACTGATCTCAGAAATGGGTGTCAACGAAGGGGTCATGGATCATTTGCGACGGATTTCGGACACGGTAGCGATCATGTCCCGGATCTTGGACAGATGTAATGCTCGATGCAAGAAATTGACCGAGGGAGAGTCCGGCGGCCTCGGAGCCTAAACCTTCGGCGGGCGATTTTCACACTTGGCAAGTCACCCGAAAAAATTCTCCAAGGTCCGTCAATCGCTGACCTTGGCGGTGCAAGCGTTCGTCCGATTCCTTCATGTAGAAAAGCGCACGACGGCCTAGTGGAGGAATAACGAACATGTCCTTGAAGGCATCGAAAGCGAAATTCAGCCGTGCGACCAAAGCTGGGAGTCGGTACTCCTCTCGAGGAGCGAGTAGCCAGTAGAATTTCTTGTCAAGCTTCACAGGCCTGGATACCAGTACCGACACCAACCGTCCGTCGTGCAATCGGAGCCGATTCCGATAACCGCCTTCGCGCTTCTCTATGCTAATCCGCGTCGGATCGAGCTCAACAATTCGGTTCATGAGCTCGTTCCGCATCCGTTGTATTCTCTTGTTGGTTTCACGCCAAGTGTCATCCCAGTAGCCCGAATACCCGATCAATTGATATGCGCGACTGAGGCTTCCAAAACGCGCGCGGTAACTATTGGCTGATGCCATGCCTGGAGTCCTCGCAATCAGATACTCTGTGATTTTGCCGTGCCTCGCCCGAACGGCACGAAGTGCATTTAACAAATCCTCATCCGACTTGCTCCGTGGACGCGTCGAATTTAGGTGCATTATCGTTTCCTGTACCTTAGTGAAGAGTTTCGGGTCAACAACCGGCTCGAAAGCCCCTGGCGTTAGGATCCACTCGGACCGAGGCTTCGGCTGAGGTGGGGTATACAGGCGTTGTGAATATCGACCGTAGACGTTAACCCCCATGTATTTGGGATGCGTGAGGATGGTCTGGACCGCACGCATGCTCCAGTCCGATCCATCGATATAAGGCACCCGGAGCCGGCGCAGCTCCCTCGAAATATCGGAATAATTCATTTGTTTCTCAAGAAACATGCGATAGATCTGACGAACACGGCGCACTTCTTCGCTGGGTCCAGGAACCAAAATTACTCGATCGGATGCCAGGCTTTTCCGCTCGCCGTGACCCAGCTGTTGTTTCGGGACATTTTCTGCCGATACGAGAAACCGCCTCAGGCCATAGCCGGGCTCCGCTCCTTGCCTAAACCCTAGTGTGGCTCCCCTCCTTTGCCCGGCGAAAACCTTGATACCTAACTCCCTGCTGTATTCACCCGCCATTACCCTCTTAAGAGATTTCATAATCATATTCGGCACACATTCGTCGTTTGAGAACGTTTCGGCGCAATAGTGCACCCGAACACCCGCGGACTTGCACAGGAACTCGTAGTAGGCGGATTCATCACAATCCTGAAAGCGGCCCCAGCGGCTTACGTCGTATACGAGGATCACTTTATAGATGGCGTTGCGCTGAACAACGTCCTGGATAAGTTTTTGCAGCCCTTTTCGCCTCCGCAGCAATACTCCCGAAACAGCCGGATCAGAGTAGGTCTGAACGACGGAAAAACCATGGTCGTCGGCATAGCTCCGAATCGTCTGAGATTGATGGTCCAACGAATATTCCTGGCGCTCAGTAGAGACTCGCAGGTATTGTGCGGCGGCGATTGCGGGACGGATCGACATAGCCGAATCCTCCTATAGTTGAACTGCGGGACAGTTTTCCACAGGAAAACACTAAAGTGTCATCGCTCTTTGGTCGAAGTGTCCTTTTGGGGAGGCACTATGACCGCCATCGCTACGCCTGTCGCTCAATATCTGCGTATGTCCACTGAACACCAGCAGTACTCGCTCGAAAACCAGTCTGCGGCAATTCAGCAATACGCTTCATCGCAAGGCTTTGAAGTTGTGCGGACGTATTCGGATGCCGCCAGGAGTGGCCTTGTTTTGAAGCGCCGGGCCGGGCTTCGGCAGCTGCTCCAAGACGTGATGTCCTCTGCGGCGCCGTACAAGGCAATCCTTGTGTATGACATAAGTCGCTGGGGACGTTTTCAGGACACCGACGAATCAGCCCATTACGAGTTTCTCTGTAAATCGTCCGGTGTCCCAGTCCACTACTGCGCCGAAAGCTTCCCGAATGATGGAAGCATGGCGAGCCTGATCATGAAGGCGTTAAAGCGGACCATGGCCGGAGAATATAGCCGCGAACTCGGCATCAAAGTGCTGGCAGGGCAAACCCGCCTCGCAAAGCTCGGCTACAAACAGGGAGGACCGCCTGGATACGGCCTTCGCAGAATGCTCGTTTCTTCTACAGGGCAACCAAAACAACAGTTGGCGGACGGCGAGCGGAAGAGCATTAGCACGGATAGAGTAGTTCTCGTCCCGGGCCCAGAGAATGAATTGCGGGTGGTGCGAGACATCTTCCGAATGTTTGTATCGCACCGGATGCACGTATGTGCGATTGCAGAATGCCTCAATCGAGCTGGAATACCGTACTTGGGGTCAAAGTGGAATCGCGCAGCTGTGCAGGGGATTCTCTGCCATCCGAAGTATGCCGGCTGTCAGGTCTTTAACCGGACGTCGTGCAGGTTATTCACGCCTAGGGTGAGATTGCCAGAATCGCAATGGGTTGTCACCGCGGGCGCGATTGAGCCTTTGGTCGACGCCGGAACTTTTGAAAGAGCGCGGCATATCCTCCGAGACAACACCGTAAACAGGTCTGATGACGTGTTGTTGGAACGGTTAAAGACGCTCCAAGTGAAAGAAGGCCGGTTGACACTCAAACTCGTGAAGGGGTCTGCAATTACGCCATCTCCCTCCACGTACCGCTACAGATTCGGCAGCATGAGACGCGCATATCAGTTAATCGGATATGGGAATCCGAGCGATTTTCCTTCGACGGATTCCAGAAGGACTCAATCCCTGAGGCGCGATCTGATGGAACAAATCGTTTCGCTCTTTCCAGGCGAAGTGTCGATTACGAAACCAAGCGGACGTTGGAGAGGAGCGTTGCAACTCCAGAACGGAACGGTTGTCTCCGTTCTCCTTGCTTCCTCGATCAAAGAATGGAAACAGACAATGACATGGAGGGTTCAGCCTGTCTGGCATGAATGGGACCAAGTGACATTGTTAGCTCGCCTGAACAAAGGAAATCTTTCATTCTTCGATTTCCATCTGATGCCCCGTATGGATCGTCGGAGTGGATTCTTTCTTAGGCTCGAGTCGACGTGGCTGAATGGCGGAGTGCTCCTTCCGGAGCTGCGTGACTTATGCAACGTCGTCGCGAAAGTCCTCTCCATGACGACACGGCCGGAGTGAAATTGGGCAATGCCTTAACCCCGGGGTCGCGCTGGATGCCATCTTGTCGTCTGCCCGCTGAGATGCTATATACCAGCAATGTCCACAGACGAAAAACCCGAACCTGGTGATATCCAGCCTAAACCCATGAAGGGTAAGTACGATGGGCGAAGGAACAACGGGAAATCCCCACGCCGAGTTAAACCTGGCCCAAAGCCAAACTGGGCTAAGAACCTAGAGCGAAACTCCGCTGCCAAGAGTCTGAGGGAGTTCGATGATATAGCGACGCCCGCCCAGATTTATCGCTCAGCCTGGGAGAAGGGTGACGTAAAGCTGTGTGCCGAGATGTATCGCCAGTTCCAAGACCGGCTACTTGGGCGGCCGTTCGTTGCTGAGAACCCAGCAAAGACAGATCCGACCAAGAGTCCAGACAACGATGAGAAGCTTCAGGGAGCAGTGAAGAGGCTGATTTTGAAGGAAGCGCCGGTGCCGAAATCCGGAGAGGTGGAGTTGCCCAAAATCCCCATTCCTGGCACCCCTGTAATCCAATGACCACGCTCTTTAAAACGAGCCTCTTTTGATCGCACCAGAAACGGGTGTTTCTGATGCGCCCCCGAAATGCTTAACGGTTCGCCCTCCCATTCGCGGCAATTGAAATCCGGTGGCCACTGCCGCGGCTTGAGGTCTTTCACTGCGCTACGGATCGCGCCCAGGTCTTCGCGGATCGACTGCAGTTTGGCGCCGTAATTGTCTACCACAAGGATTAGGACGACGAGCAGACCCGCGATCGACCACAGAGCAATCAGCATATCCGCACCTCCCGGGACCCCTCGCTACATCCGATCCAAGCGGGCAAAAAGCCGGGGTACCCTTCTCCAAATCTATCTAACCCTTCAGAATTTTTCCAAATTTTCGAAATCCACATGTTACCGATTGCCACTAACAGGTTGATATAATTAGATCACCGATAAGTTATCCACAGTCTGATTTCGTGCAATGTGTAACGGTATGTTACAAGTCGCCCATAAGTGATATTCACTTATAGTCCTTGCAAAAATGTCAGTAACTGCCGTGACAAATCTGGTACGGGACTGCATACTCCCCAATTATGCAGCTCCTAATAGACGAACGCCGCAGCGAACCGGTGGCTGTCCCAATGCCGCCTTTAGTTCTTAATCGTCACGAGGCCGCCGCCGCACTTCGGATTTCAATCAGAAAACTGGATTACCTGATCGAGCGGGGTGAAATCGCGCCCTTTCGGATTGGCAGTCGTGCGCTTTTTCCATGGACCGAATTGCTTCGCTTTGTCGAGAGCAGATCGTCTCAGGCGGGGGTGGTCGCGGGCCCCCAAGAGCCAACAACGATGCAAGTAACTTAACTTCGAACCTAAAAACAGAAGTGGCCCGTCCTGGGGGACGAGCCACGGAAAGTGAACCGATCGATGAATGGAATCGAGAACACATATAACACAACTAGTACCGACCATCAACTAGGCAACCTGCCGAAAGAAATTCGGCATACCTGTGTAACGCTCGGCCAGTCGAAACTTCAAATTTTCCGCCTGCGCCGGCACTACCAGGCACCACAAATCCGCAGCTTGCTTGACCTAATGGCGACCAGCCTCGATGCGATGACTTCGCGACTGGAGAGCCTCCCTAGCGGCCGCGGACCCGGCGGTGTCGAATGACGAGAGCTCGCGATACACAACGCGAACGCATTCTGGCACTACTCAGCTCACGACCGGGCCAATGGATCGGATTACCCGAGATCCTCGACTTGGGCTTTGCCCAATTTGGGGCCCGGATTCTGGAGCTGCGCCGTACCGGCCATCAGATCGAAAACAAAACCGAACATCGTGACGGCAAGGTTCTGTCTTGGTATCGGCTGACGCCTTCGGCTCAGAGGCTCAAGGCGGATCCGGCGCCCGCAACGTCAGGATTGCCCACACCTCCGGTTGGTCTATTTGGCGACCTCAGGCCAGAAAGGTATCCGGACTAATGGCGCGCTATCGCAAAATCGACACTCGGATGTGGGGAGATGCAAAGTTTCGAGCACTCTCCTCGCCTGCAATTTCAGGCAAGTATTTGTGGATCTTTCTTCTCACCGGTCCCCATACAACCAACCTGCCCGGACTCTTTCGAGGTGGCGAGAAATCGCTTGCTGAAGAGGTCGGTTGGTCTGTCGAAGGGTTTCGCAAAGGGTTTCGGGAACTCTTTCAGGAAGGTTTGATAAAGGCCGATTGGAATGCTCGCGTCGTGTGGATTCCAAACGCGATCAAATACAACCCGCCGGAGAACCCGAATGTGGTGAAGAGCTGGCGAGATTCTTGGGACGAAGTTCCCGAGTGCCCTCTCAAAAGTGAAGCATACGAAAGACTTAAAGGGTTCACGGAAGGGTTAGGCGAAGGGTTTGGCAAAGCCTTTCGGAAATGTTGCGCGAAGGGTTTGGCGAATCAGGAACAGGAACAGGAACAGGAGTTAAATACTTCGTCCGAACGAAAGACATATTCGGACCAAGAAAGCAAAGAACCCGGGAAGAAAGGCACTCACGAAGAGTCACCTGAAGCTTCACGATTAGCAGTCCTGTTGAAATCGGAAATTCTCGGAAACAAGCCGGACTTTCGGATTACCCCGGCGCAACTGCGGAAGTGGGAACAGACAGCCGATCGCATGTTAAGGCTTGACGGCCGAACCGAAGGACAGATTGCGGCGCTCATACGCTGGGCGCAGCAGGATGAATTTTGGATGGCGAACATTCTCAGCATGGACAAGTTGCGTGAGAAGTTCGATCAGCTTTCACTGAAAGCGTCTCAATCGACCACCAGTTCCAGTAAGCCGAACGGCAAACCGCCCCTTTCACCATCGGAAATTGCCCGCCGGCAACAGGCGGGCGAGGAGTGGCGCCAGTGACCACGGAAACCGTCCTACCAACTTGTGAGGCCGAGGAGCGGCGAGTGCTGGGTGCGATTCTCGAGGGAAACCCCGCGGCGTACGATCTTGCAGCCCAACAGGGGATCACGTCTGCGGATTTCTTTCTGCAATCACACCGGCTGATCTATTCGGCTCTGTCCGATATGTCCGAGTCGGGAGAAGGTATCGACGTTCTGACGGTCGCTGGCATTCTACGTGATCGCGGACATCTGGCGCAGCTCGGCGGAGAAGCGTACTTGGCCGACCTTCTTAGTGGCGTTGTTTTTGAACCGCGTAACTTTGCATCGTGTGTAAAGCGTGTTCGGAATGCGGCAGATCTACGAAAGATTGTCTCTGCATGTCAGGCGACGATCGGGCAAGCCGGTGACAACGGCGCTAAAGCCTCGGAATGTGCAGAACTGCTAAATGAAAACCTGGTCGCTATTCAGATGGGAACGAGTGAAGTGCCTACGGAGCGCATCGCCACTCCCGAGGACTATCCCGCATGGCAGAAGCTCTCGGACTGCGGGCAAAGTTTGCCTGGACTGACGACCGGATTGTCCTGCTTGGATTCGGCAACCACGGGCATACGGGCAAGAGAGTTCTGGATTCTTGGCGGAAGAACAGGAGACGGGAAAACATCCCTGATGCTCCAGATCGCAGCAGCAAACTGTGAGGACGGTGTTCCGGTATTGATCTTCAGCATGGAAATGAGCCGGCCAGAACTGTTGCACCGCCTTTGGGCGCAAAAGAGTTCTGTTCCGTTTTGGAGGATTCGCAATTCAGTGACCTCCAGCAGGGAAGAGAGAGATAGTCTGCGGAAAGTATCCAGTGACATTGAGCGCTGGCCTCTCTGGGTCAACGATTCAAGCTCGTTGACGATTCAGAAGCTTTGCTCCCTCGCGAGAATCGCGATCCGCCAACATCAGATCAAACTAATCTGCGTCGACTATGTGCAACTGATTTCGTGCCCGGCTCGTGAGGAGCGAGAGCGAATCACGAAAGTCTCGAATGCACTTCGTGCCCTCGCGAAGACGACAGGCGTCCCTGTTCTGGCGGTTTCACAGCTTAGCCGGCCGCGGGATGGTAACCAGAACGCACGGCCCAACAGGTTTTCGCTGAAGGAGTCGGGAAGTCTGGAAAACGATGCTCATGTGATTGTGCTCACGTACAGACCCACCAGCAACTACGACGACCAACCGACGGGGGAGGACCAATTAATTGTAGCGAAGCAGAGACATGGTGCGGTCGGGTCGGAGACGGTGCACTTCAAGCCCGAAGCGCTGAAATTTTTCGAACGGACACGAGCAGAGCGGAAGTAACGAATATCCATGGACGCAATCGATCAATTGACGATCCAAACCAACGCTGAGAGGCGTGGTATCGTCTTGGTCGAGGCAGACTCCGGCACGCCATCGCCACTAGAGGTGGAGCAGATGGCGCGTCGTAGATTCCAGGCCCCCACGCCGTTTCGTGAGGGCCATTTCTGGTGGTTGTTTCATTGGCAGGATGAGTTCGCCGATGGCAAACGCATCCGAAAGCGTAAACGTTCCAAACTCGCCCCTGCTTCGATTTCTGAGCGGGAAGTTAAGAAAATCGCGGCCGAGTTCCTGAGGCCGCTTAATCAAGGGTTGATTTCTATAGGTTCGGCAGTCGGATTCTCTGAATACGTGACCAACGAATACGAAACCACGGTATTGCCGTTAATGGCGAAGGCAACTCAGGACCGCTACAGCGGAATCCTCGAGAACTATTTGAAGCCGGCATTCGGCAAGGCGTGTCTTCGTGATCTAACTCCTCTGACCCTACAGAAGTATTTTTCTGGCATGGTCGACTCGAAACTGTCACACGAGTCGAAGGACAAAATTCGAGACGTTCTATCAAGCGTTCTTGGATCGGCAAAAGAGTACGGCCTCTTGATCGCGAATCCAGCGGAAAACATCCGGCTTCCGCGGGATACAAAGGGTCGCAAGAGTAAGCCGTACGTCCCGCCAGAGAAGTTCGCGGCGCTGCTCGCACTGATCTCGGAACCGTATTCGACGATGGTGTTCGTCGCCGTTTACACGGGCCTCCGGATCTCCGAATTAGTGGGATTGCGATGGGCGAATGTCCATTCCGACTCAATCACAATCGAGCAACGTTGCTGCCGTGGGGACTGGGGCGCACCAAAGAGTGAAGCAAGCAATGCGACTATTCCCGTCAATCAGATCGTCACCGCGCGACTCGAACGCCTGAAAACTCTAACCGTCGAAGTCAGAGCGGGAAGGGCTACCAGGAAATATCGGGCCGTTCGGAAGATTGGCCCAGGGGAACTTGTCTTTCAGTCGGTGAAAGACGGAAAACCGATGCGAGACAACAATATCCTGAGCCGTCATCTCAAGCCCGCCGGGCGAATACTTGGGATGCCGTGGCTGAACTGGCGATGCTTACGCACATCACACGCTACGTGGCTGAAATTGGCCGGTGCCGATGTGAAGGACGCGCAAGCGCAGATGCGGCATTCTCGTGCAAGCACGACGCTCGACATTTACCAGCAGTTTGTTCCTGAATCGCAACGTAAAGTAGTGGACCGTCTCAGCCAACTGGCCAACGTTCCATTAACGTTCCAATAAATGAGGGATTTTTCATGGTTGAAGTGGTGTTAAAGGGAAGAGAATCAGCAGATTACGAATCGCAGACTACAGCCCTGAAAAGGCTGGCGTCGGCGGTTCAACTCCGTCCCTGGCCACCATGTTTTCAATCACTTACCTTCGCTCGTCAATCCCAGCCTGTTCCAATTTGTTCCAAAAAATCTAAAGCTGGTCCTACCGGGTTCGCCTGCTCAGTAGATGTTTGCTTGCATGACGCAAACTCCAGCGGTGATTTTTTAATTTTTGGAGAACCCAAATGACAACTTTCACGCTGCGAGCTCCGGAAGAGATAACGACAAGGCTCAGTTCCGCCGAGATGCGTTCATGGCTGCATGACTTTATTCATCACCCTCACAAGTTGCCTCCGGATCCGGGTTCCGGGTACGGCCGCGTTTCTTTAACTCTGGCAGCAGATGCTGTCAATGCTGTTGCAACCTACTCCGACTCTGCAATTAGTTCTGCCCTTCGGCGCATCGCAGTCGAGCGACTGGGCGTGGAATGTCCGCGCCCGCAGGGTTACAACGCTGGTCACGATGGGAGAGCAATTCCTGCCTCAGGCAGATCGCATGACCCATCTCAATTGGGAGATGAAATGGCTGGAGCGCTGATCTCCTTCGTCATGTGGGCGATCTTTATCGGTATTGCAATTTTCGTGGCGTCGACCCGGAAAGGAGTCGCTTGATGTCGCATGACAGGAATGACGCAGAAAAATTCACATTTGCCATGAATTGTTAATTGGCCTTGGTTTAGCGAGCACAATTGTCTAGTTTTTGCTGCCCGTTCGGGATTCTAGTGAAGTATTGGACGAGACATGTGTCATTCACCTCGATTCAACAAGTCGAAGGAACATTCTCTTAGAGCATTCCAACGCCATGGCGGGTGGATCAGGCCGACAGTTTGGGCGGTCTGGGTTGGTTTCTATGGCAGCCAGCGCCTCGACCGGAGCCACCATGTACTCCTGATATCCGCCGTCGTAGTGGATGCCCGGAATTTTCATGTTTTGGCAGTGAGTGAAATCTCCACGCCGGCATTCGCGGCAGGTGTTGTCGTGCCCGCCGTGCCAGCCGACCCCCACACGCTGCCCCTTCGTCCAGACAGATACTCCGGCGCCGACTTCGTCAATCGCCCCTGCCACCTCATGTCCAGGAACGCGGGGGTACTGAATGCCCGGGATGAGGCCATCTTTGGTGAGTACATCGCTGTGGCATATACCACATGCCTGCACCCTAATGCGCACCTGCCCTGCATCGGGTTCAGGAATTCCGCGCTCGACGATCTCGAAGGCCGATCCAGGTTTCGAAATCTGAGCGACTCTCATGGTCGCTACCGCTCGTTTCGTGGAGACTGTTAACGTTGCCATAGATCCTCCTAGAAATGTGTAACCGCCACTGAAAGATGAGAGGGGCGACTGACTCGACTTGCCAGTCGCGCCGAGGCTGCGATCGTGACCGCGCGCCAATTCCGAACCTCAGATCGAGGTGGACTGTCCATGAGTTCCGATTCTTCGATCCAGTCCTCCGCAGAAAGTTCAGCTTGCTCCGGGCCGTACGATGCTCTTACTGCGGCGATGAACGCTGATAACTCGCGCTCGGCGAGTCTCAGCTGGTCGGTGTACAACGAATTGGAAAATGATTGCGTCATGATGCTCTCTCTCCGCTTCACTTGAACCCTTTCGATGAATCGGCCTCGCGTAGCACAACGCGCCTGTTGCGCGAAACGAGCTCAACAAGGGTTACCACCGCGGCGAGGTGCGAGAGCCGGATGCCCGCACTCCGCTAAGTTCTCGTGACTATTTGTTCCTCTGTGCACTGGGGCCCTGTAGTTGACTCCGATCGTTTGTGTGGACCCCATGACGGCTGAGCCAGAGGTGCATCAACTGAATTTCGGATTCCTGGTCGGTAATAATCTCCTGCGCAAGCCGGCGCATCTGAGGGTCGTTGCCATAGAGAAGTTCCGTTTTCGCCATGTCGACGGCAGCTTGATGATGCGGCAGCATCATATTCGCGAAATCCGCATCGTCATTCCCGGATGGTTCTACGTCAGCCATGGCGGTGTGCATTGTTTCCATGTTCTTCATCAAGGCTGCCCAGTTTGGGTCGGGCGTCGCCATGTGGCTCATCGAATGATCTTGCGGCCACACGGCGACGGCGACGATTGAAACCATCGCTAAATAAAAGAAGCTCATTTTGAAAGCCATTTGTTTCCTCTTTCGCAGTTGTGTTACGCGTTCCTAACCCACAACTAGTTCTTTGCTTGTGCTTCCATCACGTACAGCAGACATCGCTGTCGCGGAATTGTCTTCTTCCTTTGATCGCGCATTTAAACCCACGAATACCTTCACCAATCCCTTTTGCCTAACTCCGGGAGCTGTTTGAGTCCGAATACAAGTAGGGCGATCGCAAAAATGACCAGCAAATGCGTGGGCTGAAACAATCCTTCAAACCTCCTTAATCTGTACGCTTTTGAGTCGCAATTGGAGATGCCGTGGATAGCCGCGCATGGCTTGGCTATCCACGCCTCTCACCTCGTCGCGTATTGCGTGAAAACGTAGTCGCGCTTCTCCACCTTCGTGTGGCAGGCGTACCCGCACTTGGCGTCGTGGGCCTGCGGCGGCTTGTCGCTCAAATCGGCAGGCCTGAACGCATTCGACGCGGCTTCATACTCGAAGGCGGCGTAACCCCATCCGCCGCTGTCCGCGAACCGCTTGCTATCTTTCAGCATGAAATCCATGTCATGCTGGGTATCCGGTAGAATCGGCTGGCCGGGCTCCCAGTCGCTCTTTTTCGAATTCCAATGAACCTTCGCCATACGGGCGCCATCCGGGAAGGGCTTGCCATTACCGGGTATGCCAGCCTTAAATGCGGCGACCGTCGCAGGATCTCCGAGAACCGCCACTAGCTTGTCTCCGCTAAGGCTGACGGAGATTAACTGCCAGCTTTCGTATCCCTTGAAATCAGAAAACCCGAGCCCGTTCTGCACTTTTACCGCGTACTTATCCTGGTTCGCGGAAAGGGCAATTGCGGAAAAGACGGCGAGTGATACGGCGATACCGGCAGTGATCAGGGTGTTCTTGTGCTTCATATTTCGCTCCTCGTTGAGTTTTTGAACAGATAGAGCCCGCTTCATGATTTAGGTCGCGGTCTTGAACGTGATCGCTATGGCAGAGGAGAAAGGTGAGACTGTCTCTTCTCTTTTTCGGAAATCGGAATCGATCACTTCCACCGGTCGCCGCATCATTCCGGCTTGTATTCGATGACCCCAAAAGTACCGGCTAGATTGTTGTGGGGACCAGCTGCGAAGAACAGTTGATTCGTATTTCCATTCTTCGCGTCTCCTCCACCGAATTCGATTCCCCACAACTGATCGATACGAATGGGCCTGTGGTCACAGCCCTTCAGCGTGCCCACAAATTGCCCGGTCTCGATGTTGAAGGCATTAATTTCTCCACTGTTGGTGTTGTTGGAGATCAGCAACGTATTGCTCAGCGGCCCGAAGTTTCTAGGAGCAACGGTGAAACCCCAAGGCTGAGCCAGCGGCTTGCCGTTAATGAGTTGGCGGACGAAAGTACCATCTTCCTCGAATATGTCCACAAAGCCAGTCGGACTGCCATCGGCCGGGGCAAACGACACGTACACCAGACCGTTAATATCTTGAAGGCCGAAGGGCGCATAACCTGAAGGAAGGCTCGGATCGGTGAAGGAGTTGATGTAACTATAGGTACCATCGAAGACATCGACTCGGGCATGGGCAAGATCGGCTGCATAGAGTTGGTTCCCGGAAGCCTTGGTGCTAACGGCCAAACCCGTATACTGCGCGCCCGTGGAATTGTTGTTCACCATGATGAAGGCGAGGTTGGGATTCACTCTTGGAGACCATGAACTGATCGTGCCGTCCAGGGTGGCAAATATGAAGAGCGCCGGCTGTCCTTGAACCTCGAAGTCCGTCGAACCGTTAAACACGATTCCGGTTGGACTTCCAGGCCCGGCGCCCGTGGCCGACGGAACCATTACTATCGGGGACTGCCGAACCCCAGTGCCGTCGTAGAGAGTCGACCAACCCGACGCCTGATCGGACACCCACCAAGGTCCGGGACCGTGTGCGATGCCCCATCCATTCACGAGAAGAGGATCATCGTTATGAGCGGCAAGGATCTGGTTTGAGACGAGGTTCGTTAGTTTGTATTGAGCGTGGGCCGCATTCGAAATCAGCGACAACGCGATTCCGAAACAGACAGGCAACGTAAGGACGCGACGAAACATGGGACTTTCTCCTTCGTAATCTAAAATTTGCCGATTCGGTGATCCTCATCGGCCTTTCTTCGCACACTATGCGATTGATTCTGGTTTCCGACAAACCTAAATCGAGGGTTGGGTTTCACTAGACTGGAGGGTAAGTTCGTCATACTTCTGGGGAGTTAGCGCTTGTTCTGTCGAGTATCGATCTCAATGCGCTTCCATCCAAAGAGGCGAGCGTCTACCGACCAGGCTCCGGGCCCGAGTAGGGCAATCGCAAGGGCAAGAGTGCAGAGAAGAATGTCGCTTGCAGGATCGCCGTGTCGTGAAATGGCGCGCCACAATTCGAGGAGCACCATCACGGTCGCAATAACAGGAGTCCATAGTCCAGCGATGAGCAGCAGTCCGGCAGTTGCGATGAAAAGTTGAAAGAGGCCAGTTCCGAAGGTGGGTGTATTTTCCAACACAAGAGTGGCGCGAGCGACTAATGAACCGCCAGCTGCAACTCGCAGCAAAAGGAGCCCGACCCCGGGCCAGCCACGCGCAAATGATGAGAATAGTCTGCGCACACCAGATTCAGATCATCAATCTCCCCAGGCTCTGGCGAAAGCCTAGAAAGGCCGGCCCGAATCACTCTTTTGGGGGATCAGAGTTCGATGATGCCGCGCTTCAACCCAATCATGGCCGCATGAGTTCGATCGTTGGCGTTCAGTTTTGAGAGGATGCTTCTGACCTGGCTCTTGATAGTTTCTTCGCTGATTGCGAGCTGCGCACCAATCTCCTTATTCGCATATCCCTCAGCAATCAGGCGGAGAACTCGGATTTCTGCTGGAGTCAACAGATCCTCGCCCGCGTGTTCGGCAAGTTGGAGGGAAACCTCGTTTGAAAGTACTTTTCTTCCTGCATGGACGGCTCGGATGCTATCGGTGAGTTCTCTATGCAGGGAATTCTTGAGCAGGTAGCCGCGGGCGCCGGCTTTTAGAGCGCGCAGCACCTGCACGTCGCCCATATAGGTTGTCAGCACGATGATTCGAGCCTCGCGGAATTCACCTCGAATCGCGATCAGTGCGTCCACTCCGTTCATCTCCGGCATCTGCAAGTCCATCAGAGTGACGTCCGGAAGGTGTGTTCGAAACTGGTGAATCGCCTCTTGCCCATCCGCTGCCTCCGCGACCAGACACATATCCGACTGAGCAGCCACGAGCCCGGCGATCCCCTGACGGAACATGGGGTGGTCATCCACCGCTAGAATGCGAATCGAGTTCGGATCCATATTCAGGATTTCGTCTGCCTTCCTCTGTTTAGAAGCCAAGAATTGAAAAGACTGGGCTTCGCGTACGCGCCGGAGGAGGGGACAGTCAGATCGATCTCAGTACCTGAATTCACTTCGCTCCAGATATTCAGCTCGCCTCCTAAAGAGTGAGCTCGCTCACGCATTCCGCGCAAACCATAGTGCCCGGAGAGCCCATCAGCGGTAAGAAGCTGTGGATCGATTCCTCTTCCGTCGTCCCGGATCCTCAGCCGCAGTTGACGCGCATCATAGCGGATTTCAACTTCGACCTGGCGGGCCCGAGCATGCCGGAAGGCGTTTCGCAGTGCCTCGCATGTAATTCGATAGACTTCATCCCTCGTGAGTGGAAGGAGATCTCGAGGCGTGCCCTCCACTCCAATGTGGAACGCTGGATTATCACGGCTCGATCCATCGGTAGCCAGTGCTTGTCCGAGCGAACCAATCGCGGAAACGAGGTCGTCGATAACTGGGTTTGAGCGCAGATGCTGCACTGCATCTCTTCCTTCGAGGAGTGCCTGAGCCGTTTGATCGATTGTGCTGTCGAGAGTACGTCTCGCTTCATCTGGCCGACTACTGAGCAAATCGGCCGCAGTTTGAAAACGGAGCAAAAGTGCGTTGAAACTCTGGAGAAGAGTATCGTGCAGGTCGCGCGCGACGCGAGTTCGCTCCTGTACCCGCGCGTCCAGCACCATCGCGAACTGGCGGTGCAATTGCCGAACGCGAAACTTATAGAGGGCCCATAGCAAGAGAAGAAAGGCGCCCACGCAAGAAGTGCGGAACCATGACGTCTGATAATAGGCCGGATGAATGGAGAAATTCAGAGAAGCTCCACTCTCGTTCCAGACGCCGTCATCGTTGCAGGCAATCACTTGAAAACGGTAACTGCCCGGACCAAGATCGTTGTAAAAAGCCTGACGTCTGGTCCCAGGTTCCTGCCAATTAGCGTCGTGATTCTCAAGCTTGTACCGAAATTGAACCTTCTGGGGCACTGAGTAACGGAGAGCTGTGTAATCAATTTCAAGGTCACGAGTTCGTGGTGGAAGCGTTACTCCGGTTTGCGGCGAGTAACTTCGTCGGTCTGCAATGATTTGCTCAACCCGCACTGGCGGTGGCTGTTGATTGTCTGAGATGTGCGCTGGATCGATTACTTGTAGCACCAAGCCATTGGCAAACCACAATCGCCCATCGGGAGTTTTTGCGCTGGTGCTGAAATGACCTAGACCAGGCTGCACTCCGTCAAGCGCGTCGAACAGTCGCAGCGCCAGTTTTCTTCCCGCGTTCTCCCACCACCGTTGCATTTGCTCCTTCGGAATCTCGATCAGGCCACACTGCGCAAGGAGCCATAGATTGTCTGCGTCGTCCGAAATAAGTGCGGTGACACTATTGCAAGGCAAACCGTTCTTTACGGTCAGGATCTGCTGCTTCCCATCCTTCCATCCAACCACACCAAAATCAGTTGCCCCCAGGATGGAACCATCGGGGGTCGCGGTGATTGCCACAACGCGCGAATTGGGATGGTCAGCAAACTGGAAATCACTGATTTGGCCATCGTGATAGCGCGCCAAATCTCCGGTCATCAGACCCAGCCAGATTCCTCCTTGGTGATCGGCCACAATCTTTCTTGCCAATGGCAGCGTAGGAGTTGGAAACTTCTGCATAACCTTCAGGTTTTGAATTCGGACGAGCGTTCCGGGAGGATCACTGGAGTTTCCCTTTGTCTCCACCCATATGTTGAATTCATTGTCCTCGGTAATTCCCATTGCCATTCCGAGGGCGCTGCCGTCCTGTTTTGTGACTTCACGAAGGCTTCCACGCTCGTTAACGTAGAGGCGGTTCATGAACCCCATCCAGAGACGATCTGAGTGGTCGACGAAAAGAGACGTAACAAGATTTCCCGGCAAAGAGCTTCCCGGGCCAAGAGAGATTCCGTGCGGACCCAACATCTGCAGATGGGTTGTTCCAATCCATACGCTGCCATCGTGCGAAGCAGCGACTGATTCCACTCCATCTTCAATCAGGCCCTGGCGTTTAGAAATACTGCTCACTCGCAGATCTCGAAACATATCGAGCCCCTGCGAAGTAGTCACCCAGAGGTTGCCTTCGCGGTCCTCGAACAACCAGTTAATGTAATCGCTGGACAAGCCGTCGGCAGTTCCGTAATGATCGGCCTTGGTGCCATGAATCTTGTAAAGGCCCTGACTGGTTCCGACCCACAGGCTGTTCTGACGATCTTTGAGCAGGCACTGTACCTCCAGCGTCTCGCCATTCAGATCTCGCGAACGAAACGGCTGGAAAGTGCCATTCACCAATCGTTGCAGTCCCGCGCCGCGGCCCGATATCCCCATGCCAACCCAGACCGAGCCGTCCGTCTCGGGCACAAGTGCGGAGATGCCAAGATTTCCCTGGTTGGAGCGCAAAGACGGGGGGCGGAAAACAGTTTTCGACTCTCCCGGTCGCCACCTTGTGATTTCAGTGTCGTCTCCCATCCAAAAGGCGCCGGAAGGGTCCCGAGCGAACAGTCTCTTCGCGGAAGTAACCTCAAGTCCGTCTTCGCGTCCATAACACCGAACTCCGCTATCCAGAACCTGGCACAGAGGATGGGTAACATCACTAACCCGGTAGCGCGAGAACCATATTTTCCCATCTTTGTCTTGAATCAGATCGAGGACGACCCAGCCTTCATTTTCCTGAAACCGAGTCAGTCGGCCGCCGACCACGTGTGCTAGATCGTCATTTGTTCTCATCCACAGGCTTCCGTCCCGTGCGCCCTGAAGACCGGTTACGTGGGATAGAGTCGTCTCCTTGTCGGACTGAGCGCTCCATTGGACAAAACGCACTCCGTCAAATCGATACAGTCCGGTCTCCGAACTCACCCAAATGTAACCGTCCGCGGTCTGTGTGACGTCGAACACGGCCCCGCCAAAATAGCCGTCTTGCAGCCTCCAGACGCTATGACCATATTGCGAGATGCGATTTTCTGAGTCGAGCGCGAGGATCCGACCCGCAGAGGAGGAGAACAAGATCGCCAGGAGCACAAAACCGCGTCGCGCACTCAGCCTGCGCATAAGCTTCTTGCCACGGCCTATCGTTCGCGGAACCATTTTCCGTCGTTGGCGCGGAAGTCGCAGTAGTAAGGAAATCGGAATCGCGGTCGTCGTCATACACATCCCCACGGGATGTTGAGCGGTGATAGCGACAGACTAGGATGCACCGGTGCGTGCCAAATGCACAACCCACACCTTGGTATTGGTCGACACTTATTCTAAGGGCTGCCTCCAGCGAGAAAGAGACAGACAAAGAGTGCGATGAGTCCGCTTTTGGACATGCATGTTCTGTCACGAAGGAAAGGCGGGCACGACCGCATGGAACTAGACATTTGAATCATGACTCTTGGATCGTGGACTGCAGGCCTCGCCGATGGCGTTGGTATAGAAGCACGATCAGCGCCTGATCGATCAGCTTTCGTTGCCAAGCCCGACGACGTTCTCCTCCCTATGTATCGCTCATGCCGATACGCGTCTTGTCGCGCTCCTAGTTCTGAGGGTTTGGAGACGGAACGGTGAACTCCACGATTTGGGTGGCTCCGGGGACCGGTCCATGGATCGAGGCCGCCTATGCAAGCCTTACTTTATGCGGACCAGGCGCCAGTCCTACCAAGACCACCTCAACAGATAGCCCGGGGCGACTACGCGGACAAGGCTGGCTTCGGCGGTTCAACTCCATCCCTGGCCACCGTATCTTTCAATCATCCTCAACTCTGTTCTTGGAGTTTGCGTCGACTCCAGTTATGGCGTCGATTCGTGCAGTCCCGAAACACTCCTCTTTCCGCATTGCTTCGAGCAACAGCGCGAAAACTTTTTCCGAGCCACATTCATGAGCGACACAGTACGATCGCACGAGTTGTGCGCCACATTTCAGGAGCGTAGAGTGCAATGTTGACGCAGGCGCCCGCTCACTTTTTCGTCGGTTCAATTGCTGTTTTCCCAGCGAGTCGTGGGTTTAGTCGCATGGCCGTGGCCAACTCGGCTCGTGCCTGTTGATTCCTGCCTAGCTGGTTAAGCGCAGTGGCAAACTGCAAATGGAACTCGGCCACCTCGGGATTGGTTTTTACAGCCTCGGAGTAGTGGCCCGCCGCTTCGCTCCATTTGTGCTGCGCAGAGTAGGCATCGCCTAAAGCAAGCTCAGCCGCGCCGTGCCGGCCGTTACGGTTCAGCAGATCGGCAACCAGTGAGTAATAGCGCTGAAGTTGACTGGGGTCGACCGCGGCAGCGGTGAGGTACTCTTCTATCGCATCCTCTGGCCTCGATTCCGCCTCGTAGGCTTCGCCAAGTTTCACATGGGCATCGGCGTAGGCGAAATCCAGTTGTATGGCCCGACTCAGATAAGAGACGGCCTGCTCGGTGGAGCCCTCTCGCATCAAGAGTTCGCCGAGATGGTAATGAGCTTCGGCCAGGGACGGACTGGCCTGGAGAGCTCGTTCGTAGGCGTCGGTCGCTTCAGCATTGTTTCTCTGCGTGGCCCACACATTGCCCACGCCAACAAGTGCTTTGGCGTTTTGGGGACTCTCCTGGAGCACGGCCTGATATTGCGATAACGCCTGCTCGGAGCTGCCCTCCTCCATACAAAGACGGCCAAGTCCCAGGTGGGCGTTTGGGGAATACGGATCGAGGCGCAGAGCCTCCTGAAATTCCTGCTGAGCTTCGGATCGGTTGGATTTCGCCAGTGCTTGAGCCAGCGCGACGTGGGGCCAAGATCGATACGGAACAAGGCGAAGAACTTTACGGAACTGTTCGATCGCCGCGGGAGAATCGCCACTGTCGGCTAGTAAGATTCCATATTGATTATGAAGCATCCAATCGTCGGGCGCGAGTTGGAGGGCTCGTTCATAAGCTGAACGGGCCGCGGCTACGATTTGGGCAGTTCCTTTGGCAAACAACGTGGCCATCTGTTGCTTCAGTGTGGCCATCTGCTCGTCATGGTTCAACTGGTTGATGAACGGCACGTCTTGAAGCTGGGGGAGTAAGTCTTTGGCAATGGACGCTCGATTCCAGTCTGTGAAGGCAAGTTGTCTGGCGCACTCCTCTTGGGAAACTGCGATTCTCGCGGAGCCGGACAGAATCAGGTCAACCTGTTCGCTAATTGTTTTTGCCACCAGATAGTTCCCGCTGAAATTCAAATGCACGTGGTCATAGAACAGTTCTGCCCCGGGAATCGTCGCCGCGGGAGTGGTCTGCAGCAGTTTTTCTATATCGACTAACGCAACGCGGTTCGACTCCTGGGCTGCGGCTACGTCACGGATAATCTGGTTGATTGCTGAGTCCGCGCGAAATCGTAATGCATCGTCGTCCCGAGCTTGGATGTAGTGCTGAGAGGCAGAAGCGTACTTCTGCAACCTCCCATAAGAGCGAGCCAGCCTGAACTGCAGGTCGGCGAACTGGTCGTCAATCTTGGCAGCGCTGAGATATGAATCGAGAGCTTGCGCAAAGTTGCGTTCAGACTCCGCCTTTATGCCCTGTTGGTAGAGTGCCTCCCATTGAGTCAGTTGGTCCGGAGACAAGTCCGCGCGGTGCAACGAGGCAAATGGAGCGGCATCCTTAAGATTCGTGCCAAGCGTCGCCAGGATCACTCTAGCGCCGCCGCGGCTTGCAGCATGACATATGTCGGTCAGATTGGATTGAAAATGCGAGTAGACCACGGGCAAGCGCGGATCGTCACGGCGGAGCTGGTTTTTGGCCACCATTTCCATACCTCGCCATTCGCTAGGAACCTTGCCTTTGACCAGGAGAAAGTGAAGACTGTCCAGAAGTTGGCCAATCTTGGTCGACTTGATGAAGATTGTGGAGCGAATCGCCTTCAAACTTCCGGAATAGGGCACGAATACGGTTCCAGGGCCGAATGGCCCGAGTACTTCGTTATGTCCTTCGTACACGACAAAAAGGTCAGGTTGGTGCTTGGCAGCGTCTTCTACGATGGGAAGGTCGACATTAGAGTTGATGGCGGTCGTGGCTGTGTTGATGACTTCGAAGTGTTTCTCAGGATATTTCGCCTTGAGAATGACCTCCAGAATTCTGGGAAAGCTATATGCGGGTTCGGGAAAGCCCGCAGCCGCGGAACTGCCGATCACGAAGATCCTGTAGGTACCTGGGGCTTTGCTGCTGGGCACGGTTAACGAACTGGGAAGCCTCAGCAACGCTGGCGGGAAAAAGCGCAATTCGAATTTAGGGTTCTCAATGAAAAATGTGCGGCCGTCCACCCGCTTCTTGAGAAAGTAGGAACTCCGATATCCAAAGCCGAAAAGCCGGAGTCCGCCTTCGAGGAGTGCGAGCAATAGGCATGGCGTCAGGACCGCCAGGGCGCCGCGCAAGGCCCATTTCTTCCAGCCAGATATCTGAAGTCGGATCTCGCCGGGACTTTCCTCGTCGGAAGGAATTGCTCTTTGCGGCTTGGCTCTACCAGATTCAATGCGGCGCAAGTGCATGCTTGCTCCCGACAGTTCAGTACAAGGGATATAGAAAAGGAGCGACGACCGACCCTACCACCACGAACAACGTCAACAAAATGAGGACTACAACCAGAGGCACAATCCACCATACCTTGTTCTGGCGGGCGAATCCGAATAGATCGGCGAATAATCTCCACGCGTGTTTCAACACGGTTGCGGCTCCTGCGGTCTTTTAGTCCAGCGCAGCGATCTCCTTCGGCGTGATGGCTTCCGTCCAGACAGGCTGCTGACTCTTGTCGAGCAAGAAATTACCGAGCGCAAGGTAGTCCATTCCGGTCCGCATAAAGCAGCGGTAGGCGTCGTCGGGCGTGCAGACGATCGGCTCGCCACGGACATTGAACGAAGTGTTAATGATGACGGCACAGCCGGTGAGGTCCTGGAACGCTTTGATCAGGCTGTGAAACCGGGGAGCCACATCTTGGCTGACGGTTTGAACCCGCGCCGAGTAGTCGATATGGGTCACGGCGGGAAGGTCGGAGCGCAACTGGTGTACGCGCTCGCCGAGATCCATCGAAGAATCACACCGAACCTCGATGCGGCGCGACCGGTTCACGTTAGCCGTGAGCAGCATATAGGGAGAAGCACGATCGAGCTCGAAATAATCGCCGCGGCTTTCATTGAGACACGCTGGGGCAAAGGGCCGAAATGATTCCCGGAACTTGATCTTCACGTTCATCCTGGACTGCATGTCGGGTGACCGAGCGTCGCCGACGATGGACCTCGATCCGAGGGCTCGCGGACCGTATTCCAAACGGCCGTCGAAAACACCGACAATCTTGCCAGCGTCGATGAGTCTGGCGAGTTCAGCGGCCCATTCGTTTTCTTGCAATTCGCGGGCTGGATAGCTGTGGCTGCGGAGGAAGGCACCAATCGTTTCATCGGAATAGGAAGGGCCCAGGTGCGCGCCTTTCATGGCGTCTTTCGCCCCGTCGACCGCTCGGTCGTTTCCTTGCACCTGGTACCAAGCCATCAGTGCGGCCCCGAGCGCTCCTCCCGCGTCTCCTGCGGCGGGTTGAATCCACAAGTCTTCGAAGGGGCCTTCACGAAGGAGTCGTCCGTTGGCCACGCAGTTCAGGGCGATCCCCCCGGCCAGGCATAGACGCTCTTCGCCGGTGATTTCATGGGCGTGCCTAGCCATGCGCATCACCATGTCTTCGGTCACTCTCTGGATTGAGCATGCGATGTCCATTTCGCGTTGCGTGATCTGAGACTCAGGTTTCCGAGGCGGACCGCCGAACAGCCGGTGGAGTTTGTCGTTCGTCATGTACAAACTGTCAAGGAATCCGAAATACTCCAGGTTGAGGCGAAAGGATCCGTCTTCCTTGTAACGCAGGAGGTGTTCATAAATGAGTTTTTCGTACCTGGGTTCACCGTAAGGCGCGAGCCCCATCAGTTTGTATTCTCCGGAGTTTACTTTGAAACCGCACAGATGAGTGAAAGCGGAATACAACAAGCCGAGAGAATGCGGGAAGCGAATCTCTTGCAGGATTTCGATGCGGTTGCCGCGACCTCGGCCGATGGTGGTGGTGGCCCATTCTCCGACGCCGTCCATCGTCAGGATGGCCGCGCTCTGAAACGGAGAAGGGAAGAACGCGCTGGCCGCGTGCGATTGGTGATGTTGAAAAAACAAGACTTCGGTGGGAAGGGCCATCGACATGCTTTTCATCGCCTTTTCGATCTGCAGCGGAATCCACAATCTCTGCTTCATCCACACCGGCATCGCACCTACAAACGGCTTTACCCCGCGGGGAGCAACCGCCAGGTGCGTGGTAAGAATTCGCGAAAGCTTGGTGATGGGCTTGTCGTAAAACGCAACTACATCAATTTTGCCATCCTCCTTCCCGGCAGTCTGAGAGAGACAATACCGGATTGCATTCAAAGGGAAACTGGCATCATGCTTGATCCTCGTGAACCGCTCTTCCTGGGCAGCGGCGACGATGTCTCCGTCGCGAACCAGCACGGCAGCGGCATCGTGATAGAACGCGCTGATCCCCAGGATGTTCATGTCAGTACTGGCTCCGGTAATCCTCGCGAGAAGGTTCGGGGGAGACCGGAAGCCAGTAAGTCGATTCGCCAGCCGACGAGCTCAGGTGCAGCGGATCTCTGCCCCTCATTACCAGGAGTGCGTGTCCGAGCGAGAAGAAGATGAGGTAGAAGGGCGCGAGCAGAATCCAGCTGAGTGCCGAGCCCGCCAGAGACGAAGCCTTCTTGCTCAGATTATCAATAGCACGCGCCAGAGGAGGGTACAACTGCCCGGCAATGAGCAAGAACAAGCCAAGGCCGCAAATCAAGGATCCCAAGAACTGTCGATGTAGCGCGAAAACAACGAGAGCTCCAATAGCCAGGAGCCAAGCAGAATGTACTCGAACACTCACGCGACTGGCCTCCACCGGGATTATCAGCCTATGCTGCCGGTGAGCATTCCTGGATGCTCCTTTTCAAGAACGGCAGACCGTCGAAGGCGACCGCCTCGGGCGTGGGCGCGAGATCTCGCCAGATGGCCGCGGCGGCCGCGAGTTCCTCGTGGCTGTATCCGAAACTCTCGATGGTAATCCACCCGTCATAGCCGATCTGTTTCAATGCTGCCGCGATGCCTGCAAAGTCTACATGACCGGTTCCGGGAATGCCGCGGTCGTTCTCGCAGGCATGAACGTGCTTCAGCTTGTTCGCAGTCTTGAGGAAGGCAGCAGCAACATCCTTTTCTTCGATGTTGGTGTGGAACGTGTCGAGAAGCACGCCGACGTTGGAATGACCAATTTCACTGCAGAGTGTGAAGGCGTCGGCAGCGGTGTTCAGAAAATAGGTTTCAAAGCGGTTCAGAGGTTCCAACGCCAGGGTAATGCCATTCTCGTGCAGGGGTTCACCGAGCGACTGGAAGCACTCAACTGCCCGTCTCCACTCATCGGGAGTACGGCGTCGCCCGGGCAGGTGGCCTACGGGCGAATACACCGGCCCACCCATGAGAGTGCTGCCCAAGTCTGCAGTGACCTTGATGCTGTCGACTAAATGCTCTCGGGTTCGGCGGCGGATGTGAGGGTCGTCGCTGATGGGATTCATGCCGGCAGGAAGGATCGAGCAAACCGTGCACTCTAGATTGTTTGCCGACAAAGCCTTGCGAATCTCCTTGGCTGGAACTTTGGCGGGCTGAAACAGCGGGACTTCGAAACCGTCAAAGCCGCATTGGCGAAGGCGCGGGCACCCTCCGCCAGTTGCGGTCTCGAACCGCCACGTATACGCGCCGCAGGACTTCGCGGCCTGCCAGGCGGATGTCGCGAATCTCACCGGCGCCGAACGTAAGAGAAAGGGGCCCGGCTCGCAGCATGATGGATTCTGGAGGGGGAACGTCCGAACCGTAGTAAACAACGTTCTGGGTCAACGTCACCCTCACCTCCAGTCTTCAATCGAAAGGGCGAGAGTCACCGAAGAGATTCGCGCCGCAAAGCCAGAACCTGCCCGTTTGGAGAAGCTCCGAGTTTCAGAAACACACCGCCTTGCTGTTGGTGGCAGATTCGTACGAGGCAAACACCAGTCGCATGGTTCTCAAGTTGTCCTCTCCTGTCGTTTCCGCCAGTCCGCCGTTCAACCCTTGCAGCAGATTCGCCTGGCAGGCAACGATGCTGGAATGAACGACCTCGTATGCGGGATTCACCCATGAATAGAACGGGGGAGGAAACCGTTTCGCCGTCGTACCGTTCGCAGTCGTAACTCTGATCCAGTAATCTTTCGCCAGTTCCAGAGATCCTTTGTCGCCCTCCACAAAAACCAAGGTCTCAGGGAAACACTCTCGCTCCAAAGGGTTCTCCGCATAAGCCATTTCCGCGAGAACGGTGGTTTTGTTGCCCATACGCAACATGACCGTGGCAACGTCCTCACCCTTGATATCGCTATGAACTTTGTGCGTTTGGCAGTACAAGCTTTTGGCTTCACCGAACAAAAAGCGTGCAACGTCGAGAATGTGGCTACCAAGATCCATCAGAATGAAGCGGTCCAGTTCTCGCAGGAAAGGCTGATTGCGAAACACGGGAAACCCGGAAATCATGTCGAGCCGCGCCCGAAAAGGAGTTCCTATTTCTTCGGCGGCCAGGATTCTCTTCAGCTCACGCAACGGAGCCTGCCACCGCCAATTCTCATTGATCAGCAAGGGCACACCGGCGGAACGGCAGGCTTCGACCATGGCCTCGGCCTGGGGAAGCGTCGAAGCGATGGGCTTCTGACAGACCACGGCGATTTTATGGTCGGCTGCCATCTTCACAAAAACTTCGTGATGATCCACGTCAGTAACGACGTCAACGAAGTCCAGTTTCTCCTTGTGCAGCAGTTCTTCCGGATTGTTGTAGATTGCAGAAATCTCAAACTCGCGCGCGAGGAGTTGTGCTTTGGAAATGGTTCGGTTGTAGAGAGCAACGCACTCCGCACCGGGCAGTTCGCGCCAACCCGCAAGCTGATACCGTGCCCAGAAACCGGTGCCGAACATGGCAAACTTCAATCTACGCATTCTTCAACCTTGGTCTGCCGCCTCGATCTGCAAACCAGTCAGAATACACAGTTCCCCGTCGGCTGACCCGAAGTGGACTCGGCCAGCGGAGATCGGCTTCCGTGCTCGAAAAATCTAATCGAATGAGGAGCTGTATTTCTATAACAAACCCAGCCGTCATTCTAAGAAAAGTATCTGGAATGTGCGATTTGCCCGCCTAGAAAGAGCGCTTCCCGCAAGGATGGACGCAAGCTACTGGAACATTGCTAGCTTATGCGAGTCGTGACCGAACCAGTCTTGTCAGTTTTCGAAATCATCGGCTGAGCAATCGTCGAACGATCAATCTGCGAAATTTGATGGGCACGGTTTCTGTAAAAAAGCGGTGTCATTTGCGTGCAGCGCCGGAAGATCAGACCGAAATAGCTTTGGTCGCAGAAGCCCACCTCCATGCCGACCTCGGCGATCGATTTGTCGGTGGAAACCAGCAACTCTTGCGCTTTGGCGATACGGAAATGATTCAAGTACAAAACAAACGACTGTCCGGTCACCTGCTTGAATGCCCGCCTGAAATGAGATCGGCTCATGTTCACGGTTTTCGCCGCATCAATCGGGGTGATCTGATCCCAGTAATGGCTATCCAGAAACTCAAAAAGTGGCTTGAACCGTTCGAGGGCACGCTGTCGCCGGTCGAACCTCGCCGGAATCATGCGACTCGAAGAATAGTGATTCAAGAGCACGACCAGAATCATTTTGAGATAGGTTTTGACGCAGAGTTTTGCCCGATCGGAACTTGCCGGAAGTTCCTGGTGAATGCGCGCAATCAGGCCCCGGATCTCCGCAGGCACGCCGGTGCTGGCTGGGATTACGTGTGGGAAACCAGGATCGAAGGATTGAAACGCCGCCAAATACTCCGAGTCATCGCGGCAGACGGATGAGGACCGAATGAGATCAGGATGAAAAAAAAGCGACTCTACCGCTGCCTGGGAACTCGACTTCTCGGTGACTCGATGATATTTCGCGCTTCCCATAACGAAGAGGTCGCCCTTGCTCTGCGTCACAAACTGGTCCTGAATTTGCCAGACAAGTTCGCCCGCATTCAAAAACAGGATCTCCAGATAATCATGGCGATTCATTCGAAACGGCTGGAGTCCACTCAGATGATGGTGGACCACGTCGATCGGAAAGCGCGGATCAAAGGGCCAAATATGCACTCCGTCCGCGTTGACCTGGGAGTCGAGCACAAGGTAGTCGCGCCCCGATTGCGGCTTATCCTTGCTCCGAGCGATACGAGCTTTACGCTTTGAGGTCAGAACTCCCATCGACGAGGTGGGCGTACCTCCTGACAAACAGTCTCTTCACTACGTTGTTGCCGGTCTTTGTACGAAGCGATAGTGCCGTTTTTGTCAGAAAGACGCAACTCCCTCTTACAGAAACTTAGGCTCTGACGCGTCTATTATAGCCAACGCAATAGTAGCGGTGCGCTGGAGATAGAATTCACTTTTGCTGGTTGAGCGGAGGTGACGAATTGTCAGCCCGATTATCAGATGCTCTGCAACCTGCAGTATTCGGCCTGTTTCGAGGAGTTGCATTCGTGTTTTGCCTCTGGGCGGTGGTGCCTGCGACGGTCGCCAGGGCGATCGATGAAACCGCACAATGGACGGTTTTCGAGGCAAGTTTCACCAGTGCATCCAAGTATCAGAACCCTTTCCAGGACGTTACCGTCACCGTCGACTTCGGCGCTCCCGACGGAACAACTCGCACCGTAGAAGCCTACTGGGATGGAGAGAACACTTGGAGAGTTCGTTTTTCACCCGAACAAACCGGTGAATGGACTTATCGAACCCGTGCCTCTCACCCGGAAGACAAAGGATTAGATGGGCAAAATGGAAAATTCCGCTGCGAGCCCTATCGGGGTGGAAATCCGCTTTACGAGCACGGAAGCATTCGTCTGTCGCAAAACCGGCGCTACTTGGAACAGGCTGACGGGACACCTTTCTTCTGGCTGTCGGATACGGCATGGAACGGCGCCCTGAAAGCCGATCACGCCAGTTGGGAAACGTATCTGTCGGACAGAAAACGAAAGAAGTTCACCGCGGTTCAGTTCGTCACGACGCAGTGGATCGCCGCTGCTGGAAATGCGGAAGCACGGCTGGCCTATGAAGGTCGCGAGTCAATCACCATAGACCCGGTCTTCTTCCAATGGATGGACGACCACGTCCGGGCGGTGAACGACCATGGCCTCGTCGCCGCCCCCGTTCTGATCTGGACCGCGCCCTGGAGTCCGTATTCCAAATTCCTGAATCCCGGTAATGCTCTGCCCGACGATCAGATCATCCGACTTGCTCGATACATGGTGGCGCGGTATGGCACATACCAAGTTATCTGGATATTAGCCGGAGACGGGGACTACCGCGACAACGAGGCTGAACGATGGAAGCAGATTGGCCGAGCCGTTTTTGCCGATAACCCGTCTCGCCTGGCAACGACTCATCCCACAGGCCATCAATGGGTCGAAGGCGATTTTGGGCAAGAACCCTGGTTCGGTTTCATCGGCTATCAGAGCGGTCACGGAGATGGCCCGGAGGATCTCAAGTGGATCACTCAGGGCCCCCCGTCGGTTTCCTGGGATGTAACACCGATTCATCCCGTCATCAATTTGGAACCGAATTATGAGGACCATGTCAGCTATTTCAGTCACCGGCGGTTCGACGCGCACGCCGTGCGTCGCGCCGCCTACTGGAGTTTGCTGGTCTCGCCCACCGCTGGAGTCACCTATGGCGCACATGGCATTTGGGGTTGGGACAGCCATCCGGCTTTGCCTATGAATCATGCGGGCAGCGGCGTCGCCCGACCATGGTTCGATGCAATCAATCTCCCAGGCAGCACCGATATGGCACACCTGATGAAACTCTTCTCCTCCTTGCAATGGTGGACGCTGCGTCCCGATCCGCGTTTGATTGCTGATCAGCCGGGCGACAAGGATCCCTCGGCGTTCATAGCAGCCGCGAAGGCGGAGAACAACGAATGGGCTCTCCTCTATTTCCCGGTCGGACAGACCGTGACTCTGCAGCCTGATCAGATGGAAGGATCCCTTCTACTGCGCTGGTTTAATCCGCGGTCTGGAGAGTGGAGTAGGACACTTCCCTTGACGAGTCGAAACCTGACGCCTCCGGACAGCGAAGACTGGGTCGGATGGATAGGCCGGAAGACTTCGAAATGAGATGGAAGGTGCGTGCAAGCCCTCGCAGATTGATCGACCTTTCGCCTTTATGAAGGGGGCGATCCATGCCTGAACGAGAGAGCGCTTCAGCAGTCGCTGCCTCGAATGTATCTTTCGTTTCAACCTAACGCTTCAAGCCTTAGTGGACGCAGCGAAGTCCCCATGCAGGGAGGCAATCAGGGAGAGGATGACCATGACCAGACGCAATGGCTTCGCATTCAGCATCGCTATCCTTCTCACAGCTGCATCCCTCAGTTGGGCACAGACCGTGACCGTCGCCAAGTCCGGCTGGACGGTCTCCGCCGATCAATCACTGTCCCAACTGGCCATTTCAGCGGACAAGCTGGGCGTTGTCATGCAGAACGTCCGCCTCAACCTCTACTCGGGCGAAGGGCTAACTCCGGCGACTATGTGGACGGCCGAGGTCACAGGAGAGAACCAGCTCTCCATCAAGACTCGCGATTCTCGAGTGGTTTGGATTTTCGAACTCCACGCAAACGAGTTGCGAATCTCAAGCACATCTTTGGAATCGGTTTTGACCGGTCAGGCGCCCGCTGCTTCCCAACGAATCATCGCCCGATTGATGGACCGGGAAGGAACTCCCGTGGATTGGGTAGGAACGGGAGAAGTCGCCGTGAGCTACAGCGGCAGTTATACTCACAATCCGTCCTTCCTCCCAAGACGAAATGCTGATTGCGCTTATTTTGCGCTAGGACAGGTCTCCGGCGCTGGCATCCACAGCCTGTTCGATCGCCCGTCTGATATCGCGATTGATTTCCCGGAAGAGGCGACGTTGTCCCGGGACGCTCAAAACCTGGACATTCTTGACGTCACCTTGCCCGTCCCCGGTAACACGCTCGTACGCCTCATCCCAGACTATTTCACGAAATCGCTTGGGCTGCCCTTCTATGTGCCCTACGACGATTCTCACTTCTCGACTGCTCCTATGGTCTGGTCGAGCTGGACCAGCTATTACGAAAGGGTGAAGGAAGAAGACATCGTTCGCAACGCGGATTGGATTGCCGCTCATTTATTGGCCTACGGATTTCAGTTCGTTCAACTTGACGACGGCTATGATCGTGGGCCCGACGGACGGCATTTCTGGATCACAAATTGGGATCAGCAGAGATTTCCCCATGGACCACAGTGGCTGACGAACTACATCCACGGCAAAGGTCTCCGCCCGGGCATATGGCTGGTGCCAAACTCCTCTGCCGCAGCCGTGGCGGAGCATCCCGACTGGTACCTGCACTATACCAACGGAAAGGCCGTGCTCGACTACAACACGCCTGCGCTCGATTCCACGAACCCTGCAGTTCTGGGCTTCCTTCAAAAAGAAATGAATACCCTGGATGATTGGGGATTCGAGTATTACAAGTTTGACGGCGAGCATGCTATTCCCAAGTACGTACCCGGTGTCGACCTGACTCGCCTCTACGACAAAGCCGTCGACCCTTTGGCGGCTTACCGAAATCGTCTTGACCTGATTCGAAAAACCATTGGGCGCAGCCGCTTCATTGAAGGGGATGTGGCAGGCACTCCTTTGAATGGCATCGGCTACATCGATTCCTACTTCAATGGTCACGACCTCTATGACAACTGGCAGGGAATGTATTCTCTGTTCAGTTCCATCAATGCCAACGGATTCCTGAATCACATAGTTGCCTACACCATGCCGGGGGAAGGCATGGCTCTTGAGCCCCGCATCAGCTTCGAAGAGGGGGTGAAGAGCAGAAATCCTAGCGTGATCGAAACAGAGCGAGAGCGCGAACTCCCGCTGACCGGGTTCGGAACCACGCTCGCCGAAGCTCGAACGGTTGTCAGTTTCGTCTCACTCACCGGTGTCGCCTATTCCCTGGGAAGCATCATGCCCGACCTCGACGATGAGCGAGTCGACTTGATGCGCAAGACACTGCCTACGATTCCCATTTTCCCCATCGATCTATTCAGCCGTGGCACCGACATGGATTGGGATAAGTTCAAACATACAACTCCTGATACTTACGTCCACAATTATCCGGAGATTCTGGACCTAAAAGTGAATGCGCCTGCCGGTAGCTATGATGTTGTCGCGATGACCAATTGGCGGAGTTGGGATAAGACCCAGGAACTCGAGTTCTCCGAGAAGCTGGGCCTCGCCGGTGGTACGGCTTACGTCGCGTTTGATTTTTGGAACCAAAAGATCTATGGCGTATTCAAAGACCGCATGCCAGTGGAAATAGGCCCGCACGACACCCGGGTTTTTCAGTTACATCCTCTACTCAAGAGGCCACAACTCGTGGGCCTGTCTCGGCACGTCAGCGGCGCCTACTCGGTACTGAAAGTGAGCTGGGATGATTCGACCCAGACCCTAAGTGGCTCCTCGCAGGCGGTTGTCGGCTCCCCTTATGTGTTGTGGATCTACGTTCCCGACGGAGTATCCGTTTCTCAAGTGAAGGCGTCAGTCCGCGGCAACCATGCCATCCCGCTCCAATACGTGCAGAGCGGGAATTCTCTGAAACTCACCTTCCCAGGCCAACAGGAACCTGTGGATTGGGATGTGACGTTCGGGTCGAAACCATAGCAGCCGGACCCAGGAGGTTCTGGTGACAATAAGAGTGGCCGAAATCAATGTGCCGAAAGGACGTACGCTGTCCAGTATCGTGCTCACCGGTCTCATCATGACCTTTGCTCTCATGGTGCAAACGCCGCCAGCCTTACGCGCAGCCTCATCTCACCCAAGGCTGGTTCCCGCCACGCCGCCTCCGATGGGCTGGTCTTCCTGGAACAGTTTCTCCAACACCATCAACTCCGACATTGTTATCCAGCAGACAAACGCTATGGTGAGTTCGGGGATGAAGAATGCCGGCTTCCAATACATCAATATCGATGAGGGCTGGTGGGGCGGACAGCGCGATCCGAATGGCAACATCATCGTCGACGCGAAACGGTGGCCTGCTCTGAAGCCAGGGGAGCATGCGGGCGACATGTCGAACATCGTGCGCTTCATCCATGCCGCAGGATTGAAGGCTGGACTCTACACCGACGCCGGTGAGTCGGGCTGCAGCTTCTATGGTCCTGATCTTGGTCCTCCCATGCCGCACACCGGCAGCGAAGGGCACTACGACCAGGATTTTCTGCAGTTTGCGCAATGGGGCTTTGACTATGTCAAAGTGGATTGGTGCGGAGGGGATCACGAGAACCTCGACCCCGCCGTGCAATATGCTGCCATTGCCAGCGCGATCCGGCGGGCAGTCAAAACCACCGGACATCCACTTTACTTCTCGATTTGCGATTGGGGCAGCAAGAGCCCATGGACCTGGGCACCAGGGATTGGCGGCATCGAGGCCGATATCTGGCGCACGAGTGGAGACATCGTCGATCCAATCGTCGCCAGTGCACCGCCGAAGAATCGACGCGCAACTCTGAAGGCTGTGCTCGACAATTTTGACCGTGGCATTCACCCTGCCGCGCAACACACCGGCTTCTACAACGACCCCGACATGATGATGGTTGGCATGCGGGGACTCTCCGACGTGGAGAATCGGCTGCATATGAGCCTGTGGGCAATGTCTGGCGCTCCCCTGATTGTGGGCGCCGATCTCACTCAACTGACGGAGCTTACGAGAAAAATCTTGACGAATCCCGACCTGATCGCGGTGGATCAAGATTCGCTTGGGCTTCAGGCCATCAAAGTCGCTGAAACTCAACCGGGTCTCCAAGTGTGGTCTCGACCCCTGGCGAATCGCGGCGCGCACGCCGTGCTGCTGCTCAACCGCACCGCAGAGCCTGCACGCATCTCCGTAAGTTGGGCTGCGATTGGATTAGATCCCTCATCACCGGCCTCAGTCAGGGATTTGTGGTCGGCCAAGAATTTGGGATTGTTCTCTTCTGCCTTCGCGGCGTCCGTTCTTGCCGACGATGCCGTTTTTGTGGTCATACGCGGCACTGACGCACCACCCGCTCGATACGAAGCCATGTCCCCCGCAAATGAATTCAGCGGTGGAGCGAAACTGGAATCTTGCCTGCAATGTGCCAGCGCTCGCAGCGTGGCGATCGGAGGCGAACAGTCTCTTACCTTCAAGATTGCCCCCATAAGAAAAGCGGCCTTCCTGCAAATTGAGTACATCAATCGAACCCCGAAGGCAATCACCGCTCAATTGCGGGTCGACGGTCAAGTTCCAACCAATGTCTTGTTCCCGCCTACGGGCGATGACCCCGAAGTTGGCGTGATCGCTCTTGCGATCGAGTCCAATCAAACAGCCTCGCGCAGCGAACTAACCTTCTCCTCTTATTTTTGTGCTTCAGGGCTCTCTCTCGAATCCATTTCAGTCATGGGCACGCAATGAACTTGTAGAGGAAAAAATCCCTCGACGTCTCCGTGTCGGACGATTTTGGATGCTTACATTGAGCTTCAATTTTTCTGACAAAACTACCATGGTCAAGCCGTTCCCAACGGATCCAGCTTGCTTAACTTGGGCAGACAAGCAAAAGAACCGCAGCAGCAACCGAATGCCATCTATAATGTTCTTTTTCTATAAGTTACATAAGTCTTGGCAAGCTGCACACCCCCGCGAAAAACCTCCCATAATGCACTTGAACATCGTCGTGTCTTCGTGCTAAAAGACTGTGTTCGATGTTAAGCGGATTTTCAGCTGAGGAGCCCTCAGATGGCGTCCATCCACTTCCCTGGCACCCCGGTAAATCCGCCGTTGCGATGGGAGAGCGTTCGGTCCGTCATCACACCTCAGATTCAGCAGGACGGCTCCCACATCTGGCCCTTCGATCCGACCTTCCCTGTCGATGTTCGGTCCTTCACTTTTCCCACAGACCGTAACCGGCCGCTCACTCGCCATGACTATTTCGAGTTGCTTTACGTCTATTCCGGCAAGGCGCGTTATCAGTTTGAAGGCCGCGAATTCATTGCCGAAGAAAACGATCTCATTGTCATCAACGGTTCGATTTACCATCGGTTGAGCGAAGTGCTGGATCGCCCATTCAGGGCGGTGGTTTTGTATTTCTTGCCGGATGTTTTTCGCGCTACGGAGAGCACCGGCGAGGACATCCAGTACCTGACGCCGTTTCTTCTCCAGGACTCGACCTTTCCCCATATTATTTCCCGGCGCTCCGGTATTCCGACCCAGGTTTTTGCTCTGATCACCAAAATTAGAGGTCAAGTGCCCGCCTTGACCGAACGTGGAAGGCTGGCCGCGCGCACTTATCTGGCAATGATCTTGGTTCTGCTGATCAATTACTACGAAAGCCACTTGGCGCTAAGCAGTGCATTCGACCGCAGACGCCGTGCTTTCGATCGCCTTCGACCTCTCTTTGATTACCTCGAAGGTCACTATCCCGAGCCCATCTCATTGTCGAGAGCCACCGAGGTTGTAGGAATGAGCAAAGCGCATTTCATGCGATCGTTCAAACAGGTAACGGGTCACTCGTTTGACACCTATCTGAATCATTTCCGCATCGCCAAAGCACAGATCCTACTCGCATCCACAGACAAGCCGATCTCCGAGGTGAGCCGGGAAGTTGGGTTCTGCGATCAGAGTTATTTCGGTCTTGTATTCCGGCGACTGATTCAGGTGACGCCTCGCGAGTACCGCAAGATTCTCCCTGTCGGATAAATTTCTTCAGACCCAGCACGGCGGAGGCCGCCAGATTGCTATGCCTATCCCGAGTGTCGACCCGTCGCGGCCTGCCTGTTCTTCTTCTCGTCCTGGCTGCGACTTTCGTCGGACCGCAGGCCGGCAGCCGCACGTTAGGCCGGTCGGCTGAAAAACAGCCAACTCCCTGGTTCACTGACGTTGCCGGCCGGTCTGATTTTTCCTACCGCACCAATAACGACTACTCCGTCCGCAAGTACTTCCTTCAGCCCATTTGCGGCGGGGTGGCCATTTTCGACTATGACAATGATGGGAAGGTGGATATCTTTTTTACCAACGGCGCGAAGTTACCCGACCTGAAGAAAACCGATCGGTCGTATTACAGTTGCCTGCTGCACAACAAAGGCGATGGCACATTTGAGGATGTGACGGAAAAGGCGGGCCTGACCGGCGCCCATCTTGGCTACAGCATGGGTGTGGCGGCAGGGGACTATGACAATGACGGTTATGAAGACCTGTTTATCTGCAACGCGGGCCGGGACGCGCTCTATCACAATAATGGAGACGGAACCTTCACCGATGTGACCCTGGATTCAGGCCTCGACCATAAACCAGCAAATGTTCTCAGCGTTGGGGCCGCGTGGTTCGACTACGACAACGATGGGCTGCTGGACTTGATTGTCTCCACTTACACTGAATGGACCCCTCAAGCCGACCGCCGCTGCCAGATGGGGAACAGCGAAATCTACTGCAGTCCTGCCGTTTACAAAAGCGTATCTCAGAGGCTCTACCACAATCTGGGGCACGGACATTTCGAAGATGTAACTGAGGCTTCAGGGATCGGCCGTGCACTGGGAAAGGGAATGGGAATCGACATTGCCGACTTTAACGGTGATGGCCTGATGGATGTTTTCGTGGCCAATGATACCGAGAGAAACTTTCTCTTCATCAATCAGGGAGACGGCACATTCAAGGAACAAGGCTTGCTGTATGGCGTTTCCTACAACGAACTGGGAGCCACCGTCTCCGGAATGGGCAGCGACGCCAAGGACTTCGACAACGACGGCAAAGTTGACATTGTCTACAACGACCTTGCCGGTCAGGTCTTCGGACTCTTCCGCAATACTGGAAACAATTCCTTCGATGATGTCACTCGTCAAACACATCTGCAGGCTTTGAGCTTGCCCTTCTCTGGATGGAGTATTGGATTCATCGACTACGACAATGACGGATGGAAAGACCTTTACTCGGCGAATGGGGACGTAGACGACTTCGGCCCCAATTCCAAACAGCACGATACGATGTTTAAAAACATCGACGGCAAGTCATTTATCGATGTGAGTGAACAGATGGGACCCCCATTCGCCCTCCAGGGATATCAGCGGGGCTCTGCATTTGGCGACCTGAACAACGATGGGTTCCCGGACATCGTGGTGACTTCGCTCGGGGAGAAGCCTCGTATCCTGATGAACAATGCCCGGAACGGAAATCACTGGCTGCTGTTCGATCTGCGGGGGCATCGCAGCAATCGCGACGGCATCGGGGCGCGCATCAAAATCGTGACCGCATCCGGGCGTGCGCTCTACAATCACGCAACCACGAGCGTCGGCTTCATGTCTTCCAGCGACCGCCGCGTCCATTTCGGATTAGGAGGAGAAAAAGTCATCAAGAGCGTCGAAATCCGCTGGCCAAGCGGAATCGTGCAGTCGCTGGGTCCCATTCCGGTTGATCAGATCGCGAAAATTGAAGAGCCGGTCGACCAGCAGCCCTCGCCGCCAGCCCAATCAGCGCCTCACTGAGTATGCCGACCCGCTGCACTAATCGCCGAGAGTTCTTGAAGGCCATGGCGACTCTCGGCATTGGCCGAGCCGCTGCTTCCAAGCTCGCGCTCAACTCGCTCGCCGCCAGTTCGAAGTCTACGATCGCGTTTGAGAATATCATCCGGTCCTCGGGCATCCAGTTCATTCTGGATAACAGCACTCAACCCCAGAAATACCAGCCTGAAACCATGGCGGGCGGCGTGGGGGTGTTCGACTACAACAATGACGGGCTGCTTGATCTCTACTTCACAAACGGTTCCCACCTGCCCGAGATGAACAAGTCTGACCCCAGGTTCCACAACCGTCTGTATCGCAATAACGGCGACGGGACCTTTACCGATGTAACCGCTCAAGCGGGCGTGGCCGGATCGCGGTATAGCGTCGGGGTGGCGGTCGCCGACTACGACAATGATGGGTACCAGGATCTGTTCGTAACCGGCGCCAATGGTTGCCAGCTCTTTCATAACAACGGCAACGGCACATTTACTGACGTAACGGCGCACGCGGGACTCGCTCGCATCCATCCGGATTTGGTCAATTCATTTTCTCCTGCCGCCGGTTGGTTTGATTATGACAACGATGGTTTTCTGGATTTGATTGTTATTAACTACCTGAAATGGTCCCCGGCCACCGAGCCGGCGTGCGTCTCCAATGGAGTCCGCGCCTACTGTTCTCCCGACAGCTATGCCGGATTGCCCAACCTCCTGTTCCACAACAATGGTGATGGCACATTCACCGACGTCTCCGAGCCCTCGGGGCTCTTCAAGCATGTAGGAAAGGGCATGGGAGTGGCCTTTGCCGACTATGACAACGATGGGTTCGTCGACGTGTTCGTCGCCAACGATACCTTCCGCAATTTTCTGTTTCACAACAACGGGAATGGGACCTTCACTGAAACCGGACTGCTGAGTGGAATTGCCTATCCGGAAAACGGCAGAAGCGTTGCGGGCATGGGAGTCGATTTTCGCGACATCGACAACGACGGCTTGCCCGACATTTTCGAGACTGCCATGTACAACGACAATTTTCTCTTGTTCAAGAACATGGGCAAGGGACAATTTGAGTACGCGACGATGAACTCGCGCCTGGGCGCCGCGACTCGCCACCTTACCGCTTGGGGAACTGGTATCTTTGATTTTGATAACGACGGATGGAAGGACATCTTTACCAGTAATGCTGCTATTCTCGACAACTCTGAAGAAGTGAGCCACACGCCCTATTTCCTGGCAAACAGTTTGTTCGCAAACAATCGAGATGGGACTTTTACCGACGTCGCAGCCCTGGCAGGACCGAGCTTCGGGGTACCAGCTGCCCATCGTGGAGCAGCATTTGGAGATCTCAATAACGATGGGCGCATTGACATTGTCACGAACTGCCTGAACGGCAAGCCGGAAATCCTGATGAACCGCTCGGCACCTTCGAATCATTGGTTGTTGATCAATTTGGTCGGAACTGTGAGCAATCGGGATGGGCTAGGGTCTAGGATCAAAATCACGGCGAAGGAAGGCGTGCAATATAACCATGCGACCACGAGCGTGGGCTATGGATCTTCCAGCGATAAGCGCGTGCACTTCGGTCTGGGAGCGGCGAATAAGGTGGACCAACTTGAGGTCACATGGCCGAGTGGAATCAAGCAGACTGTTGCCAACGTAGCCGCCGATCAGATCCTCACGTTGCGCGAGCCCGCATCAAAATGAATGCTCCGCCAGCGACCAACCGGCTTCATTTCTCCGCGCCAAATTCCAATTCATTTGCCCAGTGGCTCTGCCAGTCATCGTGAAAAGTAACCGCATTATCTTTTGAAACGCTGCGGCCGGCCGCCAGTTCGTGGGCGTCTCCGTGATCATCATTAATGCGGCACGTGAACTTCACCGTCTGGCCAGCGTGAATCCGCCGGAGGACCTCGGGGAGTTCGCTCCAGGGTATTGCGGCTTCGACCAGCCGGGTATTTCCTTCGCGGCGAATTACAAGTTTCGCCGTAGATACGGGTCCGCCATCCACCGGAGATTTTGGTTCGCGCGGAAAAAAATGCTTGCGCGGCATTTTCGGAGCAAAGAGGCGCCACACCTCTGTGCCTCCCCCATATTGGAGTGCGACTGGATTCAAGGCGAATTCGTAATCCGTATCCCAGTACGTGATGAAACGCGGCATGACACCGGGAGGGTGCGAGAGCCACGGTTTTTGATCACGCACGTTGAAGGCGATCTGCACATTGTCGTGCTCGCCGCTGCCTGATGGAATATCGAAATTCTTCCGGTACGAGTAATGCCGCACTTGGTCAGGCCACTTCAGAACGTCACCGTCGCGTCCCGTCACCTGATCCGGATAGAAATATGAATCGTCGTCACGAGTTTCGAATCGAACCATCCCCGGATCTGGAGTGCTGTCAGCGATCTTCGCGGCAAAATAAAAATAGTGGTCATCGTAGGCAAGGAAAACCGTGGCGGTCCCGTTCGGCACAGACCTTCCGAACTCCTTGAAAGGCAACCAGGCTTCTTCGGTCATATTTGGACCCAGGCTGATCCCCGGGACGACTTCAGGCAAGATGCCTCGCCAATCACTGAGATCGCCGTCTACCTGAATCGTCCGCCGAACGATGTAATTCACTCGCATATCCTCTTCGTGCGCAGCATTCCCATCCTCGCCGGAATATTTGGCGGATAGATGGTAAATATTGCCGGCGGCCGGCTTCCCGCCTGCGACTGCAAAGCTGAAATCCCGAGTCTCATTTGGCTTCAGGCTTAGCGCCGCGGTCGCGGGACGAAGAGTCAGGTTTCCCAGCCGCGCTTCGATGCGCCCCTTCAATGCACGGTTCAAGACGTTCGTAACGCTAAGTTTCAATACTGGATGCTGCTCGATGGGAGCCGTAAGATCGTGAGCTACGATCTCCACCGGGCTGAACCCCTCGATTCGCGCCGCAGCCAGTGCGGTCAGGAGCTTCTCAAAAGAGCCCGGGGTGCCGTTACTTCGCAGAAAATATCCCAGACCATTTAAGGGGACTGTGATTGTTCCGTTTTTTGCCGAGACGGGATTGCCGTAGAAGTCGTACATCTGAACCAGGTGAGTGGAGTCTGCTATTGTGAGGTGAGCGTCTTTGCTCACTTCGACGGAGCGGAAAAGAGTCCGCTCGACATCGTAAATCTTCTTCATGTCCCCTAAGACCACGACAGTGCCATCATCAGCGTCAGGCGCGCCGCTCGCTGCTTTGTCGAGTCCGTCAAACACAAATATCCAGGGGAGTCCATTTTGAAAAAGCAACTTTCGGAACGAACGTTGCCCAATGAATTTCTGGGTGGCAGCGACGGCTGCCGCCGGAGACCAAGCCTGAACCACCGGATAAATCCGATCTCCCAGCTTAACGTTCTTGCTCCCATAGACATTGCCATCGAAAATCCCGGCCGTCCGACTCTGCCCCTGGGCACGCATGGAAGCAATCACTCCAGCCACTCGATCCTCCGAATTGGCGATCCAACTCTCTGTGTCCCAAACCCGCACGGGCCCGTTGGGACCAGAGCGATGCACCCACTCGGGGACTTCCGAGGGGTCGGCCGCGAGCGCCTGGTAATGGATGCTCACAAAATCCAGCCATTTTAAGAATTGGTCAGAGCCGTCCGAAAAAAGTTTGTCCCGGGCATTGGCGGAAGAGCAGGTTCCGCCGATCAGAACTTTCACACCCTCCTGTGCCCGCGCCGCCTCCACCCCCTCCGCCATGTGAGTGTACATTTCGCGGTACCGCTGAATGTCCGCTCCCCACCCAGAAATCGAAACGCTCTCCCAGGGCTCGTTCCAAAGTTCCACGGCATTGAGATTGCCCTTGGGCCAGCCGTAACGAGATGCAATCTGCTGAACCCACGTTTGGAAATCCTCGTCGTAGGCGGGCAACCATGCACGATCATCCTTCGTGTCAAGCATTCGGTTTTCTGCATCGAGCCAGGGACGAGGCCTTCGCAAAGGCTGATCGCCCCATCCGTCGGCATCCCCCAGCGTCAACATCACGGTGACGTCGTGCTTCTGCGCCCAGGTCATATACCGGTCAAGCCGAGACATATTCTGCTCGTAGTCCCGCTCACTTTTGGGTTCGTAAGGGCCTCCCATTCTCGCGCCTTTTACTCCGAGCTTTTCAAAGAGAACAAAGATCCCCTCGTTCATGAATTCGTCCCACGTCATGTCGAGTGCGTAGGTGGGAAACTGCACCCGGCCTGAGTCTGGCCGCACTGTCCGCACGACTGTGGCCGCAAAGGCGCGCCCGTGACCTGCTACATCGGTGATCAGAGCGTATCCGCCAAATCGTGCCGGGATCCACGGTTGAATCGTAATGTCCTGCGAGCCCGATGCCGGCAGATCCAGGTCAATCGGGGTTGATCCCTCTTCAGCGATTTTGAATACCCGGGGAACCCAGACATCCCCAGGCGGGACGCTGGTCCCGTAGCTCACGATATTCACTTGCCCGTGAGCCTTCAGCTCGGTTTGAGTTTCGTTAACAAAATGTAAAGTGACGTGCAAAGCTTCACCCGGCCAAAGGACATTCGCCATGGTGCTGTTGCCCGCTTGCACCGCAATCTCCTCAACTTTGTAGCTCGTTGCCAGCTGTCCTTTATCCAATCCAAAAACCTCAGAGTAGCCCGGCATTTCCGGACCCGTCTTCATCTGTGCGGCGCAAGGCATGTTAGCCATCAGCGTAATCATCGTGACGCCCAGCAGCATCGCTGTCGGCCACAGGCTCATCCGCCTCCACTGGAACGTTCGGGCACACTTCGACACGGTCTTCAACGAAGCCTCCTTATTTCCGAGAACACCGGATGACTTAGATTTCAAGCGCGGTCGCTGACGCTGATCGAATTCGTCGCTTGTGAATTCCTACTTGGCGGCCTTCGTCTTGCTGAGAATTTCCTGCTTCACTCTTAAAGCGTCAGGATCATCAGGCTGAATCAGGAGGGCTCGGTGAATTTCACTCAGAGCTCCGGTAGTATCGCCCTTCTGCGCCAGAACACTTGCGAGCATGACCATCAGTTGAGTGTCCTTCGTATCCTTGGCTGCGCGCAACGTGCGGACCGAGTCGTCCAACTTTGATTCTCGAATATACTCACTGGCCAACGCTTTCCGAGCTTCATCCAGCGAAGGATCAATCTGCAAGGCTTGCTTCAGCTCCGGAACGGCTTCCGGCCCGCGCTGCAACTGAAGCAGGATCACCCCGAGAGCCGCATGGCCGTCGCCGGAGACCGGCTGGAACGAAAGGTACTTGCGGAGAGAGGCTTCAGCGTCGGCCAGCCGACCGGTCTGGCCGTAACTCATGCCCAACCCAAAATAGGCCTCATAAAAAGTCGGCACCTTCTTGATTAATTCTTCGTAGGGCGGAATGGCCTCTGTGAATTTTCCCTGCTTCAGTGCAGATTCGGCAAGCCCCAGCAGGCTGCGCACTTCGCGTCCAAACGCCGAGCGCTCCTGTTCCTGATCGACGAGTTTTTGCGCCAGTTCCGCATACTTTTGAGCCTTATCCGGATCTTGCTCCTTGCGGTAGATGTCGATCAACAACAGCGGCCCTTGCTTGTCGCGCGGCCCTAATTCGAAGGCATGCAGGGCGTCGGCTTCAGCACTCTTGTAGTCGCCTAGGGCGATGCTAGCTCGCGCCCGGTTATATAAGGCCACAGTAGATCCAGGATTGTAGGACAAGGCTCGCGTTGTAGCAGTGACGCTCTCCTTTGCGCGACCTTGGCTCAGCAGATATCGGCCATACATGTATTGCACAGCGGCCTTGGCGCGGACGCTCTCCGCTGAACCAGGCGTGCCTTCGGTCATCTTGATCGCCTTCGCGAACATGGTCTGGGCCTTCAGCGCGTCTCCGGCTTGCGAGTAAGCATCCGCCAGCGATGCGACCACCAACGGATCATACGGAAGCAACCGGGCAGCCTTCCTGTATGCTCCGATTGCGTCCTGGGGGGTGGTGTGATCCAGATAGATATCTCCCAGCGATTTCCATGCTTTCCCATCGTTTGGCTCGAGCTTGACACACTTCTCCATTTCAGCTTGAGCCAGGAGAAAGTCGTTACTGATGCTGAGAGTCACGACAGCATAGAATTCGTGTGCGCGGGCGGAATCAGGATGGTCGCGCAAGAAACTCTGGAGTTCCAGCGCCGCATCGAAAGGCTGACCGATCCTGACCAGTGCTTCAGCATGACCGACTTCAGCTTCCGTGGAATCGGGGGCATTCTGATGGGCGATACGAAACTGCGACTCCGCGTCCGCCCATTTGCCGTTTCGAGCCAAGAGCATTCCCTGTTGCAAATGGTTCGCCCGCGATGGCAACCGAACTGCAGTTTTCTGGGCAAGAACTGACTGATATAACAGCAGGCTCGATACGAGACAGGCAAACGCAGCGTGCGCCTTCAGGATTCGAGACCGGTTCTTCATCCCAATGGTTTGAATTGTCGCATAGAAAGAATGGAGCGGGCTCCCGCCCGCTCCTTGTATGCGGCCAACCCGATCAGAAGACGAATCTGCCGGAAATCTGGACGACTCGTGATCCATTCTTGCCGGTTATCATCCCATACGTCGAATCAGTGACGTTCGTATCGTACCCGCCCAGTGTCGGATGGTTAAATATGTTCTGCCCTTCCAGGCGCAACTGGAAGTATGTAGCGCCCTCTCGCAGGATGGGGAAGCGCTTCATGATGGCCAGATCAGTGCCCCAGGAACTTGGCTGGCGGATAAAGCCGAGAACAGGTGGCAGATACCCATAGGTGAAGCTCGCGGCACTGCCATGAGGTAAACCGGAAGGAGTCGCGAGCGCGTTCACGTTTAGAGCCACTGGATGTGAATTCCCTGACGTTAGCGCGCTAGAGCAGAAAAGATCGCAAAGGGTAGAGCCCGGGCTGCTCGCTCCTGAAGCTTTAAGCTGCCCTAGCGTCGCCCCCGGAGCCAGGTTGCCGGTCGTGTAGTAAATGTCGATGTTCTGGTCGACGTTCGTGTTATTAATGCCTATCGACACCGGCACTCCACTGCTCCAGTTAGTGACACCGGAAAACTCCCAGCCCCCCGCTACTCCTTCGATCAGAGAGCCCACGATTCCTTGATTTGAGTTCATCCAGTGCCGTCCGTGTCCGAACGGCAACTGATAATTGTAGGCGGCAACCAGACGGTGAGTTTGGTCGCCAGCAGCCAACCCGTAGACGTTTCTGATTGTATCCACCGATTGGAACGTCTTGCCAAGGCTACCCTGACCAGCCTGACTGGGTTGCGCAGTCTGATCGGGTCCGCCCACATCGTCGAGCGCCTTCGAATACGTATAGTTCAACAGGATCTGCAGCCCTCCTGAGAGGCGCTTCTCGATCCGCAAATTGCCGCTCTGGTAATTGGCTCTGCCGATATTTGCATCTTCCACATTGACGGGACCGAAGTAGGGGTAGGCATATTCCAAGGCGGCAAGTGACACCAGTTGGGAGCCACCGACTGTTTGTCCTCCGGTGAATCCGCCCGCGGGAATCTGGCCCGCGAAAGGCGATTGCACATAAACGGGGCTAGGAGCACTGAGGGAATATAAGTTCCAGTTGGTCCCGCCCGGGCCCCCGGTGTAAAGATTCTTTGGGAAGCGACTTGGATATTCGAGGCCGAGAAGATCACTGCTGTGATTGGCCGAGTATGTGGCTTCCACCAACCAGTTCTTGGGCAACTGCCGCTGGATGCCAAAGCTCCAGTCGAGTTCATGCGGCATATGAGAGGTCATGAGAACACCGCCCGAGCCGCTACCCGCTGTTGCGGTCTGGAGATTAGCCATCTGACTATTATGGCCAAAAGCGGCCAACTCTAGGCTGGGCAGGGGAAACGCATTGGTGATAGTTTGGAATCCAGGCTGAGTAATTTCATAATTGATTGCATTGTTGCCAAATTCAGTGCTCGACTGCGTCGTATAGGCCACACCCGGAGTGTCCCCGTAGTTGGTGATGTTGTTCCCCAACGGTAGGTAGAAGATTCCGAAGGAACCCCGTACGACGGTGTTGCGCATCGCCTGATACGCGAAGCCGAGGCGCGGCGAAAAATTCCACGGATGATAGCCGGTCGCAGTTCTGGCACGGTGCTCGGGAGAATTTACAAAAACGATCCCTCCGGGACTGAAGGCTCCGGCCTGAGCCCAATCAGGAACCTGCACCTGACCGGCCTGTGCTTGAGTGAGTCCAGCGTTCAGAAGCGCCTGATTGAAATTGTAGCCAGGAGTGAGGGTAAACGGAGCGGGTGCAAGCGGATCCCAAACGGTGAGGTTATTGTTACGCTCGGTAATCGGAGTTTGCATTTCCCAACGGACGCCCAGGTTTACCGTCAGCTTTTTATTGACCTTGAAATCATCCTGCATGTATGAGGCGTAGTAGTTTGTCGCCAGGGCCCGCGAGGTGGAGGTCGTTGCGTGCGCCCATGAGTCAAGACCCCACAGGAACGTTCCCATGTTGTTTGCGTCGTCTTGGGTATTGCCCCAGATGTTGCCGTCGTCGGCTACATTCAGGAAGCTGCCCGCGCCAGTAATGAAGAACCCATCACCAGCTGGGTTGGAACCTGCTGGCTGGTTGAAGTTGTCGTAATAGCGCCGTCCCTCGTAGCCAAACTTCAGGGTATGACGATTCAAAATTTTTGTGAGAGCGACAGAATACATAAAATTCGTCGTATTGAGAGCATTCAGAGTCGGCCCGTTGAGGTATTGACCAATCACGTCTCCCCCACCGTTTGCCGTAGCTTCGTCCCGGACCTGCCCAATGCTCAACAAGGTGTTCCCCACCATATTCGTAACTGACGGCTGAAATCCCCAGCCCGCAGTGCTCGCTGCTTTTCCGCTAACAAAATGCCCGAACGCCGCGGGACTGTAATTACCTCCGGTGTTCAAGTCGAGGACCAGAGTTGGAGAGATCGTGTAGTCGTAGTGCAGTGTGGCTCCAAAGCCGCCCTTTAACTGAGTCCCGGTGTTCGCAAAATTCGGGAAAGCTGGAGAACTGCTGAAAGTTTCACTGTCGTGCGTGAAGCGGCCATATATGCGCTGTTTGTCGTTGATGGTGTGATCAACGCGCACGTCCCACTTCATGGTGTTTGTCTTAGAGGCCGACCGGTACTGATAGTTCCAGCCGGTCGTTCCATAGACTGGGGCTATGTTCGCGTGGGGCATGAGCGACACGTATCGTAAGATCGCAGGGTTCAGTTGACTGATCGGAATATGTCTGCCATCGCCACCGTCAGGAGGACGGTTTCCATTCACATCCGGTTGCACGAACGGATTGCCCAGTGCCACGTAAGGATAGGGGGTTTGATTGCCGCTCGAATCAACAGCATAGGGCGCGTTTCCGATGTCGGTTAAGTCGGCGCAGCCTCCCGCTGTTCCGTCCGGGCAAGGCGTCGGTGTCTTGATTGTGTTGCCGTTGAACGGATCCGGAATCGAGTTTCGTTCCTGCTCAGTAATTGTAGTAGTGATAGCGGAGCCACCGGGCGTACTGTTCCTCAGCCACTCCGCATTCGCAAACCAAAAAGTCTTGTTCCTCCCGTTGTAAACGTGCGGTATGAGCACGGGTCCGCCCACGGCAAAGCCGAAATCATTCTGATGAAAGGGCGCTTTCTTGCATGCCGCCGTAGTGCCACCCGTGATAGTGCCGAAAGCACACTGGTTGTCTTGTCCCCAACCGTTCGCGTCAAAGAATTGATCCTGGTGATATTCAAATAGCTGTCCATGAAACTGGTTGGTACCGGACTTGGTGGCTACCTCGACAACGCCGCCCGACAGCCGTCCGAATTCGGAGGACATGCCGTTCGTGATGACCTTGAATTCCAGCACATCTTCTGTTGAGGGCGTTGTATTCACAACCTGATGAACAAAACCGCCAGTAGCCGGCACTCCATCCACCAGATATTCCACCGCCGACTCTCGTCCGCCGTTGACCCGGGTGTCATTGGGTGCATTGTAGATTCCGCCACCCAGGCTCAAGTTGGCACCGGCGGGAGCTCCGTTGCCCTGGACGTTTCCTGCAAGGGTTATTAGGGTCAGAGGATTTCGGCCGATATTAACGACGGTCTGAATCATGCTCTCATTGACGACTTCGCCAATTTGAGCGTCTTCGGTGCGCAACTGCGGCGCTTCTGCAGTCACAGTAACTGTCTCGTTGATGCCGCCGACATCCAAAGAGAAATCAAGTCCGAGGTTGTCCGATACTTGCAGGAGAACGTTGGCTCGAATTGCTTTTTTGAAGTTGCCGGCGGAAACCTCGACCGAATAGGTTCCCGGAAGAAGATTGGGGAGCACGTAAATGCCCGACGCGTTTGTCGTCGTAGTCGTCCGCACATGGGTGGCCGCGTTGACCGCAGTGACTTGGGCGTTCACAACAGCCGCCCCAGTCCCATCAGTTACGTGGCCGGTCATAGCTCCGGCTCCTTCTTGTGCGAATAGTGGGAATGCTGAGAAACAAATCGCGCAGAGAAGAACGACGAACAGTGTGAACCTGGAATTCATTGGAACTCCTCCGGAGCAACGTCTCGGTCTCGACCGGATGACCTTAAGCGGAGGTTGCACAACGCGGCACGCCTCCTACTCGGGAGCATAGTACTTTTGAATCAGCGGCGAATCTGTAACAATCACGGAAAAGTTTCTGATAAAAGTATCGCGATCATCGTGGTGACTATGCTATTGGTGGCGTTCCCATTTCGGGACTTTGGGCCGTATGCCACGAAGTGGAATCTTGGGCAAAAAGATCGGGCAGATACCTTCGTCCGGAGAGGTTGGGTTAGACGAGAGATTCTCCTCTAAGCCGCGGCCTTCGGTCCTGAGAATCTGACCGCGACCAATGAAGTCTCCGATTGCTCTAAGCTGAAGTTCTTACTGGCAACATCTGCGACGACAATTAAGGTTGGACCAGTTGATGGGCAAAGATTAGAAACACACTCGCAGACCAAGTGTACGCAGGATCGCGCAATCCTAGGCCTGACACCGCGTCATAGTTTTCGGCGAAGCCGCTTTTGACGGCCATTCGGCAATATCGCATCTTGAGTTCGCGGGAGAATTCACGCTCGCCGGATGATTCGAGGCCATCCACGATCATCAGCGTGGAAGGAGCCCAGATCGGCCCACGCCAGTAACCATCAGATTTGTAAAACGGGCTTCCCAACCTCTCGGTGGCCAAGCCGTTGCTGGTCAGAAACTGACCCGGCTGTTTCAAGTCAGCAATCAACTTCAGACGCACAGAGTCCGGCAGTTCCTTCCCAAGCACGATAGGAAGGTAGAGCAGCAAACTGTCAGACTCGACCACGGAATGGTCGAAAGAGCCGAGGGCAACAAAATGCCCGGAATGCCAATAAGACGCAACAGTCTTTTTGAGCAAACCATCCGAACGCGCTTTCCATTCCTCCGATTCCGGCTGACGACCAAGGTGGTGCGCAATGTTCGACAGCGCCTCCATCTGCAAAACCAGATAGGCAGCCAGGTCCGGAGTTTCGATTGCAGGTCCCGAACGAAACACGGTTGAATTGTCCCACCCTGAATCGTTGCCATGGTCGTATTGGGGAAGACCGTCGTGGTCATCATCCCGAAACTGAAAGTACCAGTTGGTCCAGCGCACAATGTAAGGGTAGGCCTCCGCTAAACGTTCATCGCTGATGGAATTGGTATGGTTCATGAGCCACAGGAGCGCCCAACCGTGGATTGGCGGTTTGCTGTAGGCCCAGTAAATGTCCCGGTCGGTGAGGCTGTCCGGCAAAGCCCCATCGGGACTTTGCTGATCAAACATGAGCATGTACTGATCCCAGGCGATTTCTGGTTCCGACCCGATGAGAGCCATGGCGTTAAAGCAGTGGTCCCAACTCCAAACGGCATTCATCCAGTTCTTCGACATCAGCATTGATGGGCGGGTCAGATTTCCTTCTCTGGCGACTACCGCGGACCAGTCGATATATACCGCCAGATCGGCGGCGGATTGGAACTCGTCGGGCACAGCGGGCATTCCAGCAAGCCATTGCCGGTACTCGCCACGCACTCGGACCACCGCATCCTCGAACGATCCGCCATAATTCCGCTCGTGCCAGCCCGAGCGGAACTCCTCTATGGCGCCTTCAAAATCACGTCCGGGGACTGCGGGATCGAACTCAAGAAGAACCGTTTTCGCAAAAGTACCGTCCCAATCGCGTTTGACCTGGATGTTTCCCTGCATTGCAGTCAGCATGAACCGAACGTCTTGCTGCGCGCTGTTGAACTCCCAACGATTCCGGTCTCGCGGAAAGGCAAATCCCGCTGCATCGGGCGGCTTGGAGAATCGGATTCCAACGCCGTTCCCGCGCAACCTGATGAGATAAGGTTCGCTGATGCAGATCTCGACAAAGCCTCCATCGGCCTCCAACCTCAGAACCTCCGGCGTAGCATGCTCGTAAAATGACAGCGCCTTCCCATCGCGAACCAGATCCACGCGTAGAACTTCCGCCCGCACCCCATGATGAAGAGAACGCAAATACAGCCCCTCTCCCAGCGGACCTTGCGTTAGATGAGAGAAGGCGAAGTAGGAGCCGTAACGGCTGAAGGGAACCCGGGCAATATCAAAGGAAACGTCGTCGTGATACCCCGCGGACGAGGAGGCCGCGGCATCAAGAATCAAGAGAATCAGGAATACGCCAACCGCACACCAGTAAAGAAGAGCTGCATGACTTCCCAAGGCCCTACGGATCCTTCCGTTTTTTATGCGGTCCGCATTATTGATCGGCATTTTCATCTACCTCCCTGCCGCACGTGCGGTTGTCGTATAGAAGTCGTATGTATATTTCCAGTTGAATTCCTCGCCGGCGGCAATCCTCATCCGGATGAATGGTTCGGGAGCGAGCACGGTTCGGACGGCCCAAAATCCCAGTTGAGATAGGGGCCGATCGCCAGTGATCACCACGCCCGCACCGGTCTTGCGGTTTTCAACTGTGACTTTGTAGTCCTTCTGACTGTCGCTGAACCCTTTGAGCAGTGTATACAGCGTGTCGTCGTGCGCAAGCACTCGGAGAAATGAAATCTGCTTCCCGCGAATCTCGGCCAGGCCGTCCATATTGGATGTTGCCTTCAAATCGAAGGGGAACGTAATGGCAAAGTCGGGCCCCGAGGGGTGCTGATCAATACTGAGAAAGTTGTGATCGTAGACTTCGGTGTCAATCAGTTTGCTACCTGTATTCCGCAGGCTATGCTCCAGAACCATGGCCGGCTTGTTCTTGATGAACTGGATCTTTTTTCTGTAGCTGTAGGCGTAGCCGGTCCCGCAGTCAAGTTCCTGCACAAATTCGATCCAGTCGCTCCCCTTCCTGACGGTCCGCATCCCCGGACTCAACAGGGTGTAATGTTGGTAGGAACTATAAGAACTTTCCTCCGGCTTTTGCAGGACCCCGACTCCAATTTTGCAAAAAGCTTCGCGCGGCTTGGCTTCCCTATATCCAAGCGCAGTTTCGTCGGCGCCAATGAACTCCTCGACCGGGCCGCTGGCTGCGCTGTTCGCGCCCGCCACGATCGTATCGCCGATGATGACGTCTGGCACCGAAGCATCGAACTTCTGGAAGAACGGCCCGAAGTAGCTGTGGCCGTTGTATTCCAGACTGGCGATTACGCCAGACCAATCAAAGCGAGTGCCACGGTAATACCCTTTCTCGGAATCGGGGAGATAGATCTTGGCGTGCAATATTCCGTTCGACAACTCAACAGCTGGCGCAGTTTGCCCTCCCGCCGGAATGGCAGCGAGCAGCAGCCCGAAAACCGCAATAGATTGTTTTTTTACCATGACGCTGATCCCTTGCAATCAGTTCACCTCCACAGATCTGGAGTACTGCCGATGTGGCGCCACGAATCATACAACCGGCAACATCATGAAGCACAAAACGCTTTTTGTGGAGCCCGCAAAGATTCTTTTCTAGGAATCAACCGCGCATTATTTATAGAAGTTCTCTGACGTTGCCGCTATGTTCGTAAGATGAAGATTTCCTGCACGCCCTCAAGAGCGCTGCCTCTGCGGCTTCTGAGCCTCGCATTGATCCTCACGGTCGTCGTACCCGGCATTTGGGGGCAGGAATCCTCGTCAACCTCGATTCAAATTCACGCCGGAAGTCAGGACGCTGGCACGCCTCTCAAGCATTTCTGGAGCACGACCGTAGGCGCGGGCCGCGCCAACGAAGGGCTGCGGGCCAGCTGGCAAGAACAACTGCATACCGCGGTCACCAACAATGGGTTCCGCTACGTGCGATTCCACGGTCTGTTCCACGACGATATGTTCGTCTACCACGAGAACAATGGCGTGCCCGTGTACAACTTCCAGTACATCGACGACCTTTTCGACCGAATGTTGGAAAACGGGGCGAGGCCATTTGTGGAACTGAGTTTCTTTCCTTCTGATATAGCAGCTCGCAAGGGCAGCGTTGGATTCTGGTGGGGAGGCAATGGAAGTCCTCCTTCGGACTACAGCAAATGGGCAGAACTGGTGCATCGTTTTGCCGTGCACTGCATTCAGCGCTATGGAGCTCACGAGGTGAGAAGCTGGTACTTTGAAGTCTGGAACGAGCCTGATCTCGACCAAGGCTTTTTCACAGGCACGCAAACTCAATATTTCGAACTTTATAAGATCACCGCCACGACGCTGAAAGCGGTGGATCCGCAATTGCGCGTCGGCGGTCCCGCTACGAGCAACTTTCACGTGCCGGATGAAATTTGGAAGAAAGCCGAAGCCGATGGAACAGATCCCCTGAGTCTCCAGTGGCGTCCGACTTGGATTGAGGACTTCTTTTCCTACTGCAAGAAGAACAGTCTGCCGGTGGACTTTATCTCTACGCATCCCTATCCGATGGACATGCAATATCGGGGCAAGACGGTGCACCGAAGCGTGAATTCCACTCGCGATGACCTTCTGCTGGTCCGCAAAATCGTGGACGCCAGTCCCTTTCCGCACGCCGAAATCCACCTAACAGAATGGAGTTCCAGCCCTTCCAGCCGCGATCACACTCACGATTCCCTTCCCGAGGCGGCGTACGTCGTGAAATGCAATCTTGATTCGATCGGCCTTGTCGATTCCCTGTCTTATTGGACCTTTACTGACGTCTTCGAGGAACAGGGCGCGGGAGACACCATCTTCCACGGCGGCTTTGGCATGATCAACTATCAGGGGATTCCCAAACCGGTCTTTCATGGCTATCGCTTCCTGAACGCTTTAGGTGACGAGTTGCTTGCCCGGACGTCCGGCGCCATAGTCACTCGCGACCAGAAGACAGGCCGCCTCGCCGCACTCGCCTACAACTATCCCGTCGAAGTGACTTATTCGTTGCCGGGAACTTCGTCGCTTGCGGAAGCCGACGAGATGGCCGCGATCGGAAGCCCGAGGCAGCTATCGATTGAACTCTCCGGCTTGCCGCCGAACGCTCCCTTGATGATTGAGACCCTCGACAAGGAGCATGGCAATGCCACGCGGGCGTGGGAAGAAATGGGTGCGCCGTCAACTCCTACGCGCGAGCAGACAGAGGCCCTGCGTAAAGCCGCGTGGGGAACGGTGAAGGAACTCGTCCACGCCGATGCCTCGGGGCATCTCCTCATGCAGAGGAAGGTGGAAGCGTGGTCGCTGGTGCTGATCCGTCAGTTATAGGCAATGCGGACAACCAAAAAGGGTCGCAAACTCTCCCGCCGCCGATTTTGCAGAATTCTACTGGCAGCGCCAGCCTTGTATAAGGCGCTGGGAACAGAAGCCTCCAGCCTCACCGTCTCGTCTGACGAAGTCCGGTTGAGCGTGGCTCAAACCACTTACCTCTTCACCAGGCGTAACTCGACTTGGGCTCTCGATTCCGTATGGGTGAACGGCAAGAAGACGGTGCTGCCGCTCAGCCGGCAAGACAGCTTCTGGCTGGGCAGCGGCGAATCTCGAACGTTCCAGGTCGTGGATCGATCTTCCCGCCGTCGTGAGATTCGCTTTTCCAATTTCACTCAGGCAGAACACGACCATTCGATTTCATTCTCGGTATTCGATGATTACGTTCTGCCCCGGCTTTCTATCGAATGCTTCGGCTCCAAGTCTGCCACCTGCGCCTTTCGCACAGTCCAGTCCGACCGTAATCAACGCGGCGCATGGGCCACGCGAGGCGAGACGGCGTCCGATGGAGAAGGGCGGGAAGTATTCATCGACGGATCAGGGCGTCTTGTGTTCGGTCACAGCTGTGCGGGCGACTTGGACGTGGCATACGTCATTCAGTTCGACCTACTGGACAACATTGATCCCAGAGGACGCTCGACCCAGCCGACGGACACGTTTTTCAAAAGCGGTAGAATCGAAAATGGTGACGGACAGCATTTCGGCTGTTGGCAAGTTCGTCTAGGCGAGAACCAACCCAAGCGCTTCAAGATCATCTTCGATCGCGATCTCGGCGGGCGGTTGCACAATGTTTGCGAAAAATATTATGCCCACGCCGTCGACTCCCAGGTTGATCTAGCCTCCATTCCCGACCACTACGATCCGTATACCGCTCTCGACCGGATGCCACTGAGGCTCGCTTGCCCCGAGTCACTAATCGCGGGCTTCGGATGGCACATGGAAGAATATTCAGTCCACGGCGCAAGATCCGCCTACCCGTACGGGCACGATTCTGGAATTCAGACCGCAGCGCTGCTCGCTTACGAAGGTCTGGCCACTGCGCGGGAGTGGGAACACAACTTCGGAGACTACGTCGCGTCGCAGATGCCTCTTTGGGGAGAATCCGACGGCACAGGATACTTTGTGCGCCGCCCGGGTGGTTGGACTCGATGGACGTATGTCTCCGACTACCAGCACAAGTTTCCCTTCGCGGAAGGAGGGAACTGGGGAGCTTCGGAGCATCTTTATCGCATCGCAGTTTTGTCCGGCGATGACGAACTCAAGGCCCGATCGCTCGATTTGATGAAGCACGACGTCCTCGTCAAACTCGATCTCGGGAATATGTATTTCCCGCCTCGATGGAATCCGCTAACTAGCAAGCAGCAAGACCACGGCGACGATTGGGCAATCACCGCCTGCCTCGGTTATTGCGCCGAAATCAGCTCAGAGATTCTCTATCTGGAGACCAAGGATCCGCAATATCTTCGGATCGCCGACCGCATCACGGACTGGCTGCACGCGATTTGGGCGCCGGAACTGCGCATGAACTACCTGCATCCCAGGGTCAACACCTTCCACTGCTGGATGGGGTGGCTTCCCAATGCGCTTGTTCATCGCTATGAGCGCAGCGGCAATGCTTCCTTTCTGGAGATCGCCAAAGACCTGGTCTGGATCATGATTCTTACCTCATGCACGACCGCCCATCATGATTCCACCGGACGCCCTCTCACAGGCGTCACCTGCGTCGGAGCGCGTGATTGCGTCGACTATGATTGCACTCCCAACCTCTGCCAGGAAAAAGATCAACCCTTTCTACAGATGATGGGACTAATCCTGAATCATGCCAGCGGCCCAGGATATGCAAAGTACCTCGCCATGCAGAAGCTGGTGTTACCTCGCGACCGGTGGGAGGAGGCGTTCGGCATCCAGGAGCAGCGCGAGGTTAATCTGCGCACGAATTACGACAATTATCCCCGGGCCATGACTAATCTCGCCTTTGCGCTGAACCGCGGATCCGACCCCCATGTCGCCATCTTTGAAAAGCTGGTTTCCACCTTTGATTCCCGTATCCCGACGATGCGCGATATAGTTTTCGCCAACGGCACTGCAACCGATCGCCAGACTTCTGTGCAGGTGCGATTCCTGCGCCCCGGGGTGTATTCGGTTTCTCTCGACGGCGGTGACCCGGGCACCAGAACTTCCGAAGAACTCGCACAGGGCGTAATCGTCACCGTCCCGGCAAATTCCATGCGGACATTGCGCGTGAGCCCGGTATCGCTGCGCCCATCCGTCGCGTCGGCGACAACGTACGACTCATCCGTCACTTATCTAAGCGACTTGCAGGAGTACGCGGCGCAAAGAGGCGTCGGCCTTCCCACTCCAGTCTTTGCGAAGGATCGCAGTTTCCACGGCGGCGCGCTCTCGCTGAACGGCACCGTTTACCCAAAAGGTCTCGGCCTGGCCGCCAACACCGTCATCCTCTACGATCTGAACCGCCAGCATCAGAGTTTCGCCGCCCTTGTCGGAATTGCGGAAGATATCCCCGCCGACGGCCCACGGCCTTCGCTCAACCTGACAATATTCTGTGACGGCAAATGCCAGTTCGATAGCGGCGGCATATATCCCGACACTCCTGCCCGACCTGTGGCGGTTGATGTTCGTAGCATCCAGATGCTTGTAATCAGAGTCTCGAGCGATTGGGATAACGACGGAGATTTGAGGAATGATTTCGGAAATCTCGCAGGCGCGCGATTGATCGGCCAAGCTCTCCGGAATAAAGATGAATGAACTGAGATCGATGAGATGAATGCGTGAGCTCCAGACAGCGCCATCGGCGCCGCAGAAGCCGTGCCTGCGAAAAGCTGGTCAAATTCTCATAGTCTTGCGGCCTCCGACCCGATAGCATCGCTGGGTGACTAGGGTCGGAGTGCACGCGCGCTACGAAACCAGCTTCAAAGGCGTGCTCGCCTATCCGAACCCGGTACAGGACGTTCAAGTCGCCTTAGAATTCGCGTCGAATGGTCAGACTAGGACTGTCGAAGCATTTTGGGACGGCGGGCAGACCTGGCGCGCCCGGTTCTCTCCCGATATGTGCGGGCACTGGACATGGCGTTCCCGCTGCTCTCTCCCCGAGGATTCCGGTCTGCACGGCAGAAGAGGCGAGTTCGAGTGCACCGAACTGCCTACTTCCAACCCCTTCTTGCGTCATGGCCCCCTCCGCGTATCTGCGTCCCGCCATCATTTGATCCACGCCGACGGAGAGCCATTCTTCTGGCTCGGAGACACAGCCTGGAACGGGCCTCTGAAATCGGATGAACAGGACTGGGCAGGCTACCTTTCAGACCGGGCGGCAAAAGGATTCAACGTCATTCAATTCATAGCCACTCACTGGATCGGCGCGACCGGGGATGCCGAAGGCCGCGCAGCTTACCAAGGCGGTGACAAGATCCGAATTGAACCCGCCTTTTTCCAGCGGATGGACCGTCGCGTAGACATGATCAACAAGTCTGGGATGATCGCCGCACCCGTCCTTGCGTGGGACGCCGCGTGGAACACCGAGAGCACCCATCTAAACCCCGGGAACACGCTTTCGGAAGCACAACTGACCCTGTTGATCCGTTATCTGGTCAGCCGCTATGGAGCCCATCAGGTCGTTTGGATTCTGGCGGGCGATGGAATCTACGCTGATGATGAGGCCGAGCGATGGCGCCGCATTGGCCGGGCAGCTCTCAATCGCACTCGCAATCTCGCCACCATGCATCCCGCCGGCAAGCTCTGGGCCGCCCCTGAATTTCGTCACGAACCGTGGTTCAACCTCAACGGCTATCAGAGCGGACACTGGAATGACGACGACAATGCGCGCTGGATCAACGAAGGTCCGCCCAACAAAGACTGGGCCACCCAGCCGGCATGTCCACATATAAATCTGGAGCCCTGCTACGAAGATCACATCGCCTTCACCTCCGGACGCGCAATCGACGCTCACGACGTACGGCGTGCTTGCTACTGGAGCCTCCTGGCCAGCCCCCCGGCCGGCATAACCTATGGAGCTCACGGAGTATGGAGTTGGGAAACCAGTGCGGCAATTCCTCTGAACCATCCCCATTCGGGAATTGCGAAGCCGTGGCACGAGGCGATGCACTTGCCCGGCAGTCGTTGCATGGCGCACTTGAAAGCAATCTTCTCTTCGTTGGATTGGTGGCGTCTTTATCCCTGCCCAGATTTGTTGCGTCATCAACCGGGGTTCGAATCTCCGGCGAGATTTATCTCGGCTGCGTGTTCCAAGACTCACGAGCTGGCGATGATCTATTCCCCGGAAGGAGGCTCCGTCGAACTCAATGCGAGTCTTCTTAAACACGACGTTGGCGTGCAATGTTTCAATCCGGAGAACGGTGCGCTATTGTGGCAACACCCTCTCCGCGCCAGTCATAACAAGATTGAGACAGGAGGCCCCGGAGATCGCCTGCTGATTCTGCGTTCAGCAACCGAGCGTGCAGCCCAGACAGGAAACGACGATGAAAACTAAGGATTGCAGGATCTTTGCAGCGATCAGAGCAGGCATCGCCCTTGCGGTGCTTCTGGCCTGCCGCATCCCTTCCTCCGCCAACACTCAGTCAGCGCTCCCCAAGTCCAGCGACGGACTGTACGACATCCTTGACTATGGCGCCGTCGGCGACGGCCGCACCGATTCCACCTACGCCATCCAGAAAGCGATCGACGCCGCCAGCGTAAACGGCGGGATCGTATTGATCCCGGTGGGACATTTCCTGTGCAAAGGTCACTTGGAAGTAAAGCCCGGCGTTCATCTGAAAGGCATGAACGAAGCCCCGCAGTCCTGGGAGCCGCAAACCGGATCGATTCTCATGCCCACCGAAGGTCGCGATAATGAGGATGGGTCCGCGTTCATCGAGATGCGGAGTTCCACTTCCCTGTCCGGAGTCACGATCTATTATCCCGACCAGAACATCGACGACATCCGCCCCTATCCATGGACAATTCAGATTCGCGCCAACCGATCCCACCCGCACGAGGTGACGTTCGATACAACTATCGCCGACGTCACGTTAATCAACAGCTACAACGGAATTCGAACCGGTCCCACGGAAAACGGACGCCATAGGATTATGGGCGTCCATGGTTGCGTCCTCCGGCGGGGCATCCTGGTCGACTGGACCGGCGACATTGGCCGTCTGGAAAACATTCAGTTCCACTGCCACTTCTGGGGCAGCAAAGCGTTTCACGGAGATTTCGACAAGGCATTTGCCTACATGCAACACAATCTGGAAGCCTTCGTCTTCGGGCGAACCGACTGGGAGTACGTGACTAACACGTTTGTCTTCCCCGCGAAAATCGGATACCACTTCATTCAAACCGCGAACGGGGCTGCCAACGGCCAATTCTCGGGCATCGGTGCCGATGCGACCGAGAACGCGGTGATGGTCGAAGCTATTCAGCCCATGGGCCTGCTCATCACCAACGGGGAATTCAACAGCCACATGGTCGGATCCAGCACTCAGGTAATCGTCGAAAAACAGGTACGCGGGAATGTCCGGTTCGTGAACGGCGGCTTCTGGGGACCGGTCAAGCACAACGCCGTTTTGCGCGGCGAAGGCTTCACTTCCTTCTCCGACTGCTATTTCTCGAACGACAACAACACCGATGAAGCCGCCATCCTCGTCGAGGCCGGCAAGGTTCAGATTCAAAACAGCACTTTCGGCGCGGTTTCGATGCGGCATGTACCCGGCCACTCCGCACTCGGCGAAGGAGACCGCTTCCAGTCTCCCAGCATCCATCTCGCGCCCGGCGTGCAAAGCGCGATCATTCGCGGCAACAACGGTTCCTTTGGCGTAAAGATCGAAAATGAAATCGGCAGTCGTGCCATCATCAGCGATAACGAACCTTTTCAGATGCCTGCGCCCTCGGCTGAGCCACATCCATGAACACGGTCTCTGTAGGCTCCGTCGAAACCGATTCGCGGGCCACAAACATTCTTCTGTACCTCGTATATTTCACATATTTCTTTTGCGGGATGACGCAGTGTTTCGAGAGTGTATTCCTGCCCGAGATTAAAGAATATTTTCATCTCAACTATCAGCAGCAGATGTATGTCATGTTCGCCAAGAACATTGCATTTTTGCTAGCTGTCTTCGTAGGCGCGAGGGTTCAGCGCATTGGATACAAAACCTGCTTGACGATCGCGATGCTGCTTTATGCCGCGGGAACGCTCTCGCTCGTACCCGGCCTGCGCACGGGGCAATATAGTCTGGTCTTGCTTGCCTTCGTGATCATAGGCAGCGGCTTCACGATTCATATGGTTGCGGGCAGCCCTCTGCTGAGCGCACTCGGACAACCGCAAGATTCCTCTAGCCGCCTGAACTTCGGCAACGCTTTAGGCGCAATTGCTCAAATCATCGCCCCAGCCACGTTAACTATCATCATTCCGGCGACCGTGATCTCGGTCCAGGCAAAGCTTCCTTACATGGAGGGTATCTTCATTACCTTCGGACTGGGCCTCGTCGTGCTCACTGCGGTGACGTTGATCGTCAAGAACGTAGATATCCGCGAGAACCTGCGTGAATCAGCGTCTCTGACGAGCGCACTACCCGGAACGTCTATCTGGAACAATTCCAAAGTGCTGCTTGGATTCGTGGCCATCTTTCTAGTATTGGGCACCGAGGCCGGTCTGTTCGGATTCTTCCGGAATTACCTGGAAGATCCTGCGATCGCGGGATTATCGGCCCATCAATCCGAGAGGATGTTTACGCTTTACTTTGCAGTCTTTGCCCTGGGCCGACTACTGGCTGCGTGGATCCAGAAACATCTAAAGCCGGCCGCGCACATGGCAATTCACCTCTTCGCCGCAATCGCTTGCCTTTTGATTGCGATGTTTGCCAAGGGCACCGTTGCTGTCTTCGCTGTCGTTGTGATCGGATTCTTCGTCTCAATTTTCTTTCCGACACTCTACGCGATGGCGATTGAGAGCATGGGCGACCTCACGGGACAAGCCTCTGGACTGCTTACGCTGGGCTTCCTCGGTTGCGCGATCATCCCCGTGCTGCAAGGAAAGCTGGCGGATTCCGTTGGCCTCCGACTTTCCTACGGCATGGGATTGTTCGGCTATCTGTTCGCGCTGTTTTACGTCTTCCGCACCTGGCGCACACAGAAGCGGGCGTAACGCGGAACGCTCACGCGACCATCTAAGAGGCTCCCAGAGCAGTATCGAGAATACGGATCTTCGCTACAAAAGGATCGCGATCCTCAGCCGTGAAGCCAACATGTTTCTGGTGGAGCGGCGTCTGTTCTGGATGCCAACAATTATTGGCCCAAACCCACGGATGCTGAGTACGAAGTTCCTGGAAGTCTTTCGTGAGTTGCAGTTCATCCGCCAGCAGGATTTTCCAGCTGCCGGTCGGCAGTGGATGTTCATTGGCAAGTGCGGCTCCTGCACACCAGTTCAGCACCGACCTGGCCCCCAGCACATGAGCCTGAATAGCGACGTGCTCCCGGCGGCTGGCTTCGGTGTTTTCCAGACGATCCGCAAGAGCCAACTGATCGAGACTTTCTTGCCAACAGGAGAGCACCCGAACAAAGTGAACCTGAATTCGCGGTGCGGCCGGTGGCAGGAAGAAGTTGTACGGGGAGAACCAGAAAATTTCGTGCCACCGGTCTTTGTCGCCAAACGCCTCGGCCACCAGCGGCGTCGCCAGACACAGAGGCCATGCGAATCCAAATCGACCGCTGAATTGCGGATTCCCCGTCCCGCCTAATCCCATCGGAATCCTGCCGAATCCTTGATCGAATTGTTTCCAGCCTTTGATCGCTGCAGCTCTCGCGTTCGAGTTGCGGTAAAGGCGGCCGGCGACACGCGCCAGTAATTCATCTTCAGAAACGTTCGGGTCCCTCGAGAATACGGCCACCGCTTCCTCATTCGATCCAGCATCGTGGCCGCCACATTCATAATCCAGAAAACGCAGGACTCCTAAGCTGCGCAAATGCTGAAAGCGGCGACATAACCTTCCGGGATAAGGCGGGTAGTTAAAGAACCAGTCGTCCGGGCCCGAGCCAACCGGCACCATGTCGATAATGCGCTCCGCCCCGACGAGCTTGCGCCAATGCTCGAAATCGGGCCCGGGTTTTTCAGAGATAATCGAATCGTCGAAGATGGGATCGCCTACCTGACCGGGCTCAAGCTCTTGCTGACTGTTCTGCTCCATCTTGGTCATCACCAGGTAATCGCCCTGCAGTTGCGCCAGAATTTGCTCGGTGAACCCTTCCCCCCAATACCAGGGATAAAGCATCAGGCGTCGCTTTCGCTGGGGGCGATGCAGCGCGCGATCGATCGTGCCGAAGAGATTTCCAGCGTGCTGCGCCTGGGTGGTGCCGTGGGCATTCGGACAAGTCTCATCGCAGATGGCCGCTCCGTTATCGCCGGTCGCGATCTTCACGCCCTTGACCTGGGGATATTGATCGAGAAACTGCTCAAACATTTCACCCAGAAACGCCAGACCCTGACCAGCCTGACAAGTGCAGAGAGTGGTAATTGGCTCCTTATCTCCTCGCGCCTGTCCCAGCGCGCCGGGGCGATGCTCGTGCAAGTACTTCAGCATTTCAACGTTCGGCAATGGAACCCAAAATGAAGCCCAGATTTCGAGGTCGTTCTTTGCACACAAACCATCCAGATCTCGTAGATAGTTTTGATAAAGGTCACGTGCACTGCTGAAGGTGAAATCGAAAATGTTGAAAAGTCGCCAACATCCGTGGAAACCTTGATCAGGATCATCGGCTCCATCCACCCAGCGCACGTAATCGTTCTCGATCCAAATACCGGTGTACCCTTTTCCCCGATAACGAGCTAGATCGCCGGCAATTTCGGAGGGCCGTTTGTGGCGAAGTGGTTCCGCGAGCGCCATGGGAAATGCTTCCGCCTCTTCGGTTGCCTCCTTCGTCGAAAGCAGCGCTGCCGCCGCAGACGGAACGAAGGTCCCTGAAGCCGCCAGGGCCATCGACGCCAGGAATTCACGACGCGTGTTCAGGAACAAAGCCATAAACATTCCCCAGCGCTACACCTCAATAAGTCCCCAGCTTCATGTGGATGATGCGCCCTTCGTCACCGAAATCCACGCCGAAGTCGCACTCGTCACCGTTCAGCAGACGCCGAACCTTCCATGACCCGCCTTCGTAGACTCCTTCCTCCACCTTCATAATCTGCCAGCGTTCCTTAAGGCCTGGATGCGCCAGGTTGAATTCAATTCTGGCACCGAAGCCGGTAACAAGAAACTCATCCGGGGACAGTTGCGCAACGAGCACAACTCCCGTGGGCAGAGTGGGGGAGGACTTGCCGCCGCTGTCGTGTCGTCCGTAAGTGGCAATCGCTTTCCACTTCCCAAACTCCATCACGTGGGTCGTTGCATCCTCACCCTCCAGGGACGTTTTCACCAGGCCGGCGAAAATCAGACGCGAAAGCTCCTGGTGCATGGACGACAGCAGCCGGAACGTACGCTCAAACGGAACAAGTTCCGGAAAGGCAGCCGCGGTTGGCTGTTCAATATCGGTCCGGGTATTCACATGGTCGATGCCCCAAACCGTAAACCCGATGCCTCCTTCACCAAGAACAGTGAAGGGATAGCGCGCAAAGACTGCCTCGTTATTGTTCTCCGGCACAAAAAGAGCGTTATCCGGCCGGCGGTAAGCAGACATGACGCGGCGATAGTTGCTGTCTCCGCTGCCATACATGTCGGGCCCGATCAGGTCGATCGAGGGCGTCACAGCCTTCCATAGGTCGAGTACTACATCCGTCGCGCCGCCACTGGGATAGCTGCGCGGGGGATCTGGTTCAAGATCGTCAGGAGAACGAATCCACACGTTGACGTACATGGGCAGCGCATATTCGTGTTTTCCGGCGGCGGCGACCTGATCGATGTAGCGAGCAACCTCGTAGGCTTGAAACTTCTCCGCAGCTGAGGAACCGAAAACCTGCTCCCATGCGCCGGCGCGAAGATTTAACTTGCGCAGCAGTTCCTCGGGCACCGCCGACGTGTAGAGCTTCTGAGCCAAGGGAGAAAAGTCGCGTACGGAGTCGAGAGATCCTGATTCGTTCTCGACCTGCACCATCAGCACTGTGTGCTGAGCGCCATCCAACTGCTTAATGTGATGCATCAGCGCTGTAAATGCGTGTTCATCGGCCTCTAGCGTGGCTGCTCCCAAGGGAGAGAGCGAGTCGGTGAGCCGACCATTTGCATCCACGAGACGGGCATAGTGAACTGTGTCCGTCTTGATCCAGTCAGGAACATAATGACAGCGAGCATTCTTCCACGTGCCAAACCACAGAAGCACGACGCGCAATTTGTGAGCACGAGCACCCTCGATCACAGCGTCAACATTTGTAAAATCGAAGCGTCCCTGCTGCGGCTCCATCTGTTCCCAGTACACCGGCGCTTCGACCGTGTTGGCATGAATAAATTCCAAAGCTGGCCAGACCTGTGGCAGAACCGCCGGCCACGCACTCGAATTATGAATTTGTCCACCCAGAATGAAGTAAGGCTCGCCGTCCACGTACAAGCTGTACCGGCCGTGGTCCTGCACAAGTCTGGGCATCTCCGATGCCACTGCATTCGCGCACACACCGCACAGCATTGCTGCGCACCACACACGGAGTAACGAACTCATAGCCCTCCCGTCTCAGTTCTTCTGCTTAGCTGGCGAACCCACTCGGATCATGACCACACCATGGGCCGGAACCGTAGCTGAGTATCCGGCCTTCGAATTTCCCATGTTCTCGTGTTTCCACAGGTCGCGGACAGGCAAAGCATCTGATATTTGTTGGCCAATATCCGTCCATCGAACGCGCACGGTTGCCGAAGACTTACCACGGTTAAAAAGTACGACGGCCCGGCTACCATCACTGAGCAGGCGCATCCAGGCCTCGGTATGCCCTTCAACCCGAACCCGTTTCCCCTGAATCCCTGCCGAATCCTGGTCGACGGCAATGACTTCGTGATTTAGCAGAATGTCGCGAATCTCTGAGGCCATCGAGCGAAGATCGTTGGTCGCAATCAGCGGAGCCGCAAGGATCGCCCACAGGCTGAACTGCGCTCGGGACTCTTCGACCGTCAGCCCGCGTTCTCCGACCTGCAACAGATCCGGATCATTCCAATGCCCGGGCCCGGCAAAGGGCGCCAATAACTGCTGCGCGTCCAGAATCAGCACCCAGCCTCGCGGGTAGCCGCCGGGCTTGTTCATGGTCTCCCGGCCGCAGTCCCAACAATCTTTGCTATCTCCTGTTGTCCGCCAGAGATTGGCCATCGGCGCAGCCCAGGTCCATGGCTCGTTGTCGCCCCATTCGCACAAGCTGAAGACCATGGGCCGACCCGTCGCTTGGATCGCGCGGCTCATCTTCGTGTAAGCCTCCTGCGCACTCATGCCTTCGGTATGGCACCAATCCTCTTTCATGTAGTCCACTCCCCATTCGGCGAAAGAGGATGCATCCTTCTCTTCAAAACCTCTGCTGCCAGGAGCGCCCGAGACACAGTCTTCGGTTCCGGCATCCGTGTAGAGACCAAACTTCAGCCCTTTGTTGTGCACGTAATCCGCGAGCGCCTTTATCCCGGAGGGAAACTTGTCCGGATCGGCTCTCAACCTTCCTTCCGCGTCTCGGTTCTTCGCTTTCCACCCTGCGTCTACAATGACGTATTGATATCCCGCCGCCTTCATCGCATGACTCACCATTGCGTCCGCTGTAGCTCGAATCAGACCTTCGTCAATCTTTAATTCGTAAGTGGCCCACGAGTTCCATCCCATCGGCGGCGTTTGAGCGAGACCATTGTCCAGAGCCGTAGGGCTTCGCCAGCACACGAAAACCACCAGGCAAAATAAAGCCGACCTCATTGAGATCAAATCGCTCATTTTTAGCCAGACACTTTCGGAAAACACACTAGAGGAGCACGGAGAGAATTCCTATAACAGCGTGACTTCACAATCTAATAAAGATAGCCTTGCCCGAATTGCTCGGAATTCTACGGGCTGATTCCGTCAGAAAGATAAGTGTGATCCTTACAGAATCGGCGCCCAGCTTGGCATACGATCCGCCCGTTGTAACACCCCCACCTGCAGGAGAGCCAAGATGCTCAAGGGATTCTCGCTCGCTATCCTTATCGCAGCCCTCACATTCTTCTTGCTCGGACTGCCATCCTCTGCGCAGACGACGCACTCCCACCCCAACCTCGGGGCAAATACCAAAGCCGATCAAAGCAAAGACAACGCTCTCGAATACACCACCAGTTGGATCGGTAACAGCTATGGCGGCGAGGATCCGAATTTTCCCAACAATACGATGCTCCACGTGCCGCTCGACATGGATTCTATTTATGTCACGCCCGACGGCAGGGTCTTCACCAACGTTGTGTGGGACGAAGGTGGCCGAGCTATATCGGTATTCAAAAATGGGAAACTGATTAGCCCGCTGAATGATCAGAACAATAGTCCCAACTGGAATAATGGCGGCGGCGTGGCAATCGCGGCCGCTGGAAACCAGGTTTTCGTCAGCTATGCCCCCAACGGTTCCGGAGTGGGCATCCTGGACGCGAACAACTTGAGCAACACGGGACTGAGCCTTGCCGGCAGCAGCACATTACCCAACAGCCACGGTATTTTTGGAATGACGGTTGCCAAGGGAAATCTTTACGTCACAGAGAATGACGTCAATTTGGTCGAAGTCTTCGATCTAAGCACACTCACTTTGGTCAACACATTTTCCATCAACAACCCTGTTCGCATTGCGGTGGATCACGCCGGTGGCATGTGGGTCAGCCACAGAGATCAGACTCCACTCCCATCCCTGGATGGCAATGTGTTTGACATCAACGGACAGATGGGCCTTGCCACCATTGACCATTACGACTGCAGTGGTAATTACGTGAACACGATCACGCTGCCTGATGGTGGAGAAGTAGGAGCGCTGGCCATCAACAACTACGACGCCTTATTGGTGGCCGATGATGGCCCCGATCAAAACATCAAGATTTATGCAAATCTGCATAAAGACCCTGTGCTCGTCGACACATTTGGCGAAAAGGGTGGAGTCTATGCCGGGCCGGTGATTGGACGGGTGGGACCGCGGCGATTCCGTGGAATTACGGGACTGGGGACCGACGCGCTAGGCAACATCTACGTCAGCCAGAGTGGATTTGGCTTGGATATGGGGGTCGGGCACGGCGTGACCTTGCAGAGCTATAGCTGGTATGGCGCATTGAACTGGGAGCGACAAGGCCTCGAATTCCAAACCATGGCCGCCATCGATCCGCATTCCGAGACCGATCTCTACGACGCCAACCATCATTTCAAACTCGATTACTCCCAGCGACCCGGCAAGGAAGCCACCTATGTGGCCGAAACTTATAACCCGTTCCGATACAGCCAGGACGTTCGCGTGACGAGCATCGGGGAAGGCGGCCAGATCGTATACATCAAAGGAAGGAAGTTCCTGCTGGTCACCCCGGAGTACGGGATCTACACGGAGTTCTATCGCTTCGAGGGAGAGGGAAAGAGTGAAATCGCCATCCCCTGTGTGGCCTTCGATTACGGCTCGTGGCAGGGCAGTTACCAGGACTTCTACGCTCAACCACTGAACGGTGAGTTCATCTGGCGCGACGTCAACGGCGACGGCCTGATGACCAATGCTGCTGGGGTTTGGGACCCGAACGAATTCTTCGAACCCAACAGCGAGGGCATTTACCAGGGCAACACAATACCCGATGAACACCGCGATGGCGGCGATATCTGGGTCGATGCAAACGGCGACGTTTGGCAGGTCAATTACGGAGGCAACGCTCCTCCCTACGAAGCCTCTATCCACCTCCGCCGCTACCAGTTCCAGGGATTCGATCAGCATGGCGCGCCCATCTACGATTACAACCACATGCAGATCTACAACGTACCCACAGATTTCCCCGACTTGACCACCATCGGATCCGTCGAATTCTTCCCGCACGAAACCGCGGGCGGAACTTTATATGCCATGGGAAGCGGGCCGATCCAAGGCACGAATTTGATCGCGCGCTATGACAACTGGGACAGGGGAAATCGAAACTCCAAGTGGGTCACCAACCTGGCCACCGATCCGGATCCCAACAACACCTGGGCGCCGAACTCGTTCACCAAGGCCGGCGACTTCTTTTTCGTCGATTATTGGGAACCACACTATAACCAGGTGTTCAGCACGAAGAACGGCTTATACGTCGGAACTTTTATACCTGGCAAAAATGTTGGGGGCGCTCCGAATGTTGGCAATACCGACATGTGGCAGGCCAATCGGGCATTCAAGCGAAGGAATGGCGAGTACATCCTTCTTCAGGAAGAAGATTTCCAGGCGAAGATCTTAATGTATCGTTGGACTCCGCCGGACCCGGTTCCTCCGCCTCCTACGCCGGTAGCCCCAACCGGTTTAGCGCAAACCGGCGCCGACGACGAGTCGGTGACCTTGAGCTGGACCCCGGAGCCCAGCGCTCTTACCTATACCCTGAGCGCCAGCCAGACCAGCGGCGGCCCTTATACGCCAATTACGGCCGGAATCTATGGGACCAGCACCTTCACGGATATTGGTATTCAACCGAACGGCACTTGGTATGTCGTTTTGTCTGCCGTACAGCAAACCGGTCTGAGCGCAAGCACGAAGGAAATCGTCGTGAACACCGCGGTCGCAGGAACCACTTATGAAGCTGAGTCTGGTGCCCTGACAGGATGCGCTGGCATCTATTCCGGCGCCGACGACTCGGCTCATTACCGTGTGGGATGCATGGCTCCTGGATCCACGATCACCCTGAACAACGTCACGGTACCGACCACCGGAACTTACGCCATGCGCATTTACTACGGCAACGGTGATAATAACCCGGCGGACCTGTACAACATGGGCGTCGTCGTGAACGGTGGTCCAATCGCATACTCGCAGAACATGCCGTACACCGGAGATTGGTCGATTCCAGGCTACGTGACGATGAACGTACAACTCAACGCCGGAGCCAACACCATTGTTCTGGGCAATCAATCCGATGACACCAGCGGTGGACCGGATATCGATCGCATCGTGGTGCCGTTCGCACCGTTGCCGTAATCTTGAAAACAACATGGAATCTGCCGTCACCAAGCCGGCAGATTCCATGCTTCTTCGTAATGAAAGCTCCCTGTCGTGCCGCAACCGCGTTGCTTCTCCTATGTCTCACGACTTTCCCTTCAGGAGCGTCCGATCAGACAAATCTTTCCGCAGCCGCAGCTCTTGCTGCACACAAACAGTGGACGGAAGCAGCAGACCAGGTTGAACTATACCGCCGCGAGCATCCAGACTCAGTCGAAGCCGCGCTGCTGCAATCGGAAATATGGATCCACCTGGGCCTGCTCTCCGATGCGAATGGCATCCTGCGGCGGATCTTAGCGATCTATCCCCATTCCGTCGATGCGCTCAGCGCCAGTGCCGAACTTTCGCGAACTCTAGGCGACAAAGCTACTGCCGAGACACTTCTGCTCCGTTGCACCCGCTATGCCCCCCGCTCGGCCGAGGTCTGGAAGCGCCTCGGCGATTTCTACTTATCGCTGGGACGAAAGGAAGCGCTCTCCGCATTTCAGCATGCAGAAACGCTGGCGCCGGGCGATCCAGTGGCGAAGGCCGGCGTCGCCTCTGCTCGCCACCAGCAAGGCCAGGACGCTCTGGCTGAGCATGATTTCCGTCGTGCCACACTGCTCAACAACGGCGCGCCCCGACCCGATCCGATGGTTGACTACCTGTATGCGGAATTCCTGCAGGACAAGGGTCAATACAACGAGAGCGTCTCGGAGAACGACCGGGCTCTACAGCAAGATTCCGATTTATTGGATGCTCATCTCGGCCGCGCGAAGAGCCTGGTCCGGCTCCGGCAATGGGCCCGCGCCGAGTCCGATCTGCGCCTTTGCTTAAAAGACGACGACAAGAACATCGCGGCCTTGAACCTTTTGACAAAAGTTGCTCAAGCTGAGGGAAAGAACGACGAGGCCCAGCAGTATGCCAAGCAGGTCGAGCAACTCTCGGGCGCTGCCGTTGCAGACAAGGCTACGAACAATCAGATCGCTTCCCTGCTGCAGAATGCTCGCTCCTTGATGCTAAGCAAGCACTTCGCAGAAGCCGCGCAATCGTACCAGCAACTGCTCCACGATCATGGCAACATATCCGAGGCGTGGCTTCATTTGGGGCAATGCCACGCCGAAGTGGGGCAACTCGACGAGGCACAGTCGGATGTCAGGCATTTTCTTTCCATGGAAGGCAAGTCCGCGTCGGGCCATGTGCTCTTAGGCCGCATTCTGCTGCGTCAGGCCCAGACCGCAACCGCTCGCGACGAGTTCCTCCAGGCGCAGAACATTGATCCCTTGTTCGTGGACGCTCGCCTTGGGATCGCAGCGTCCTATATCGTAGAGAGCAACTATCCCGAAGCGATCCGCATCTTGCGTGCCGTGACAGCCTCACCCGGCGTCAGCAGCGATTCCCGGTTGATGCTCACCGAGGCGCTCTATAAGAATCAGGAACCAGCCGAAGCCCTCCATGAGCTTAACCGTCTGCTGAAACGCGACCCTTCAAATCGAGCTGCTCTGCAGATGAAGGCTTCGCTAACTCCACAAAGCATGCAGCCGTGACGCCCAATGGACGATAGTTTTGTCAGAAAAACCTTGCCCATCCTTACAGAAAATCATCCGGCTTGACGCTACCGTGTTTACGTCGCCGTGTGTCTCATGACGATCACGTTGACGTCTCTCGCCGCTCGGATTGTCGCGGCTCCGTTAGCGCGGAAGAGGAGGAAGACTTGCCTCACCGAAAAATCAATGTCGCGATTGTTGGCCTGGGTTTCGGCAAAGAGTTTATCCCCATCTATCAGCGTCATCCGGACGCGAACATGTACGCCATCTGCCAACGAACCCGGTCTCGCCTCGATGAAGTCGGCGAGCAGTTCGGAGTAGCAAAGCGCTACTCTGATTACGAATCCCTTCTGCGCGATCCAGAAGTGGATGCCGTTCACATCAACTCTCCCATCCACCTTCATGCTTCGCAGAGCATTGCCGCCCTTAACGCCGGCAAGCATGTAGCTTGCACCGTGCCGGCCGCCACTACGGTCAGCGAGTGCGCGGAGATCGTTGCCGCCGCCCAACGCAGCGGCAAGAACTACATGATGATGGAAACGTCCATCTATACCCGTGAATTTCTTTTCATTCGCGAGCTCCGCGATTCCGGCAAGCTCGGACGAATCCAATTCATGCGGGGTTGTCACCAGCAGGAAATGGCCGGTTGGCCCGGCTACTGGGAAGGCCTTCCGCCCATGCACTATGCCACGCACGCCGTGAGTCCATGCCTGGCTCTGGTGAAGGGAGAGGCAGAATACGTCGCCTGCTTCGGATCAGGCAACATCGCCAAGAATCTGGCCGACAAGTATGGCTCGCCGTTCGCCGTGGAGTGCGCCTTGTTCAAGGTGCGCGGCCAGCAACTCTCCTTTGAAGTCACCCGCTCGCTGTTTGAAACCGCCCGCGAGTACATTGAGAGCTTCGATGTCTACGCCGAGAAGCAATCCTTTGAGTGGACTCGCATCGAAAATGAACCCTGCATCGTTCATACTGGAGAAAAACCTGCGCGCGTCACCGTTCCGGATTTCGCCCGCCTCCTCCCCGAACCCATCCAGCGCTTCACGACCAAAGGTGTTTATGACAAAGAGCACGCTCATCTGTCGTTCATCCAAGGCGGTGGGCATGGCGGCTCGCATCCCCACCTGGTGAATGAATTCGTGAGCAGCATCGCGCTGAAGCGTCCTTCCTTCCCTGACGTCTTCCAGTCTGTAAACTGGACCTGCGCGGGAATCTGCGCCCACGAATCCGCCATGCGTGGCGGTGAACTCGTGAAGCTGCCCGTGTTCCACTAGACCCGGAGAAATATTCATGTCCAGTGGTAACTCGCCCGATCGCTCGTCAAACCCCTCCGAGATTGCCGCCGGAAGCAAACTCCTGATCACCAGCATCCGCACCGGAAACACGGAAGTCTTCGCCGTCGATCTGAACTTCGGCGATATGCAGAACCTGACTCGAAACCCTTCGTCAGAGGACCGCTATCCCATTTGGTCGCCCGATGGCTCGAAGGTAGTCTTCACCTCGAACCGCGATGTGCCTCAAACTTGGAATCTTTATGTAATGGATGCCGACGGCCAAAATGTTCGCCGTCTGACCAATGTCGCCGAGCGTGGCATTTGTTATTTTGCGACTTGGACTCAAGACCTGATCTATTTCGGTTACGCCTCCGGCGATGGAAAAGAAGCCGTCATCGCATGCGTTCAACCCGACGGCTCCGGATTCCATGTGATCGGGCCCGGACGCGATCCCGCGATCTCCCCAGACGGTCAAACGATCGCATTCACGCAACACACAGGACGCGGGTATTGCTTATTCACCATGAAGGCCGATGGCACCGCGATTCGCCAGCTCACGACCCACGAAAACGAAATCGGAGCCGTCACCCCTGCCTGGTCGCCTGACGGACGGAAGTTGCTGTACAGCGATCAAGTCGGACAGAAACTTGAGCTCTTCCTTTGTGATTTCGACGGAACGAATCAGAGGCAACTCACGCATCTGGACCAATTCGCCGCTTCGGCGGCATGGTCCCCCGATATGCGACACATCACCTTCCGCCTCACCGACCATGATTATTGGAATTATCCCGACTCGAAGGAGTACGTGTATCGGGAAAAGAAAGCCGACAAACGCCCGGTATGGATCATGCAGGCCGACGGTTCCCACCCCAGGGTTGTCGAGGCTCTGCGCTATCAATGTGCGCTCGACGGGAGCCGGCCCGTCTGGAAACCCACGAGGACTACAAAATGAAATTCGCGGTGAATGCCCTGATTTGGACGACCGAATTCGATCAACGCAGTTTCTCTCTCTTACCACCTTCTTGCATGACATGCGGAAAACGATTGGACCCGAATCCTTCGACTTGCAATTTGCAGTTGAGAACAAGCAAGACGAGATCGATTTTCAGTGGACTGGTTCCATCGTCGGTGCGAGTAACGGAACAGTTTCCTTCAGGATGGAAGGGACAGCCAAGTCGTCCTTTTGGAAGAACCGAATTGGTTTCTGCGTCTTGCACTCCACCGCGGAGTTAGCCGGTGCTCGCTGCTCTGTTGAAACTGTCGATGGAATATGCCTGGATGGAGAATTTCCTCGATTCATTTCTCCCCATCAGGTGTTCTCAAAGATAAAGGCCATCTCGCATGATGTGGTTCCTGGAGTTCACGCGGAAGTTCGTTTGGAGGGGGACGTTTATGAAATGGAGGATCAGCGCAATTGGGGTGACGCGTCGTACAAAACGTATTGTCCACCGTTGAGCCTTCCATTTCCTGCTGAAATCCCGGCTGGCAGCAGAGTTTCGCAGGCGATCACGGTCGTAGTAAAGGGGAATATCCCAAAAATCGGTCTTGACCCTGCCGACGAACCCATCATTATTAAACTTCGTGAGGCAAGGACGGTTCTGCCCAGAATCGGCCTAGAGCTTGCTCCGGGAGTGAGTCCACTTTCTTCCGAAACGATCGAACGCCTGCGTGCTCTTCACCTGACGCACCTGCGCGTCGACCTCAGACTGAATGATGGTGCGTATCAGTCCCAGTTGCAGCGAGCCACGAACGAAGCTACGCGCCTGGGGATAGCTCTGGAAGTCGCTTTATTTCTTACTGACGATGCGCAGCGTGAAATCGAGCAGTTGCGCGTCGCCTTTGATCGAGCTCGTAGCCCCGTACAGACTTGGCTTGTTTTCCATGTCTCCGAGAAGTCGACCACTCAGAGGTGGCTTAACATGGCGCGGGCCGGGCTTTCCAGTTACAACTCGGAAGCCTTGTTTGGTGTTGGAACGGACGCCAATTTCGCAGAGCTGAATCGGTGCAGGCCACCGGCTTCCGGAGTTGATCTGGTCAGCTATCCGCTGAATCCCCAGGTTCACGCCTTCGACCATAACAACCTGATTGAGAATCTTCAGGCACAAGCATCGATGGTCGAGAGCTTGCGCCAGTTCGCGGGCGATGCTTTCGTGTCAGTTTCTCCGGTTACGTTACGACCGCGTGCCACGCGAGATGGAGCGAGCCGCGAGAGGCTCCCTGCGAGTGGCGAGCTGCCCGCATCGGTCGACCCACGTCAGATGTCTCTCCTGGGATCGGTCTGGACGGCTGGCACTTTGAAGAGCTTGTCGGAGGCCGGAGTTTACAGCATCACTCTTTACGAGACTGCCGGTTGGAAGGGCGTTATGGACGCGGAGCCTTCTCTGCGGCGGGAAGAATTTCCTTGTCTACCCGGATCGGTTTTTCCCCTTTATCACGTCTGTGCCGATTTCGGGGAATTTCAGGGCGGCGAAGCAATCGCTTGTTCGTCGACGGCTCCACGACAAGCCCAAGCACTCGCATTGGCTCAAGGCGACAGACTGCGGATCATCTTAGCCAATATGACTCCCCAGAAACAGGCAATTCGTCTCCTTCTTGGCGCCGCTTGCAAGTTTCAGATGAAGGTGCTGGATGAGAGCACTGCAGAGTGGGCAATGACAAATCCAGAAGCGTTTCGTTCAGCACCCGGCGAATTCCTCACCGCCGACAAAGGTGAAATCGAGCTGGCTCCGCTAGCTCTCATGAAGCTTGACCGCATTTGAGTATACGACCATGAAACTGGGAATCGGAACCTATACCTACATGTGGTCGATCGGATTCCCGGGCGCACAACCTGCGACGCCCTTGGACGCACTCGGATTGTTGCGGAGAGCGCACGAGCTGGGAGTTCGGGTGGTGCAATTTGGCCCGAACCTCTCACTTAGCGAAGTCGGCGAAAGGAAGCTACGCGCGATTCTCGCTTATGCACGAGATGCGCAAATCGAGTTGGAAATCGGTACCCGAGGCTTGAACGCCCAACACCTTCGGACTCAACTGGGACTGGCAGCGCGCTTGGACTGCAAGTTGCTCAGGACCGTCCCGGAGCTGGACGATGGCTCGGTTCCCACGCACGCCCAGCTGGTCGAATGTTTGGCAAAGATAATTCCTGACCTGGAACGGCACCGCATTCGATTGGCTCTGGAGAACGGCAACATTCCAGCGCAGGATCTGGCGGACATGCTGGACGCTTTTGCGAGCCCCTGGCTCGGGGTCACTCTGGATACCGCGAACTCCCTGGCGATTCCCGAAGGCACCCGGGAAGTCGTGAAGGCGCTGGCCCGGCACACGATGTGCTTCCACGTAAAAGACTTCGTGGTGGAGCGTGTCTGGCACCGCATGGGTTTTGTCGTGCAAGGAAGACCGGCAGGTCGAGGTCAAATGGACTTGCCTTGGATATTGCGAGAGTTGCAATGCGCCAAGGTTGATTCGAACGCAATCCTGGAATTATGGCCTCCCGAGCAGGCCGACATTGAGGCCACCATAACGTTGGAAAAAGAGTGGGCGCAGGAAAGCATTCAGTACTTACGGCAATACATATAAACGAAGTCCTACCATAAGAAAGGACAGCACAAATGCAGCAGCAGACCGTGGTGATCGTTGGAGCGGGTGGAAAGATGGGAGCACGGGCCGTGGAAAAGATCGGGAAGGAATCCCGGTTCCGCGTGCTTCTCTGCGAAAGCGATGCGGTACGAGCCCGAGAGTTGGCCCGAGATGGCTTCCAAGTGATTCCCACTGAATCCGCACTACCGGAAGCCGATTTCGTCGTGATGGCTGTGCCTGACGCCTTGATCGGCCGCATCGCGGGCCAACTTGTTCCGCACATGAAAGACGGCGCGACCCTGATCATGCTGGATGCGTGCGCCGCGTACCTGAACCAATTACCCCGTCGCCCAACCTTGACGTTCATGATTACTCATCCTTGCCATCCTCCATTCTTCTTCGAGCAATCGACGCCCGAAGCACGTCACGATTATTTCGGTGGAGTTGCCTTACAAGACATTTTGGTTTCGTTAGTAGCGGGTTCGGAGGTTCGCTTTAGGGAGGGCTCAGAGGTCTGTAAGGCAATGTTCGGGCCGGTACGAAACGCCTATCGCGTCACTCCGGAGCAATTTGCGTTGCTGGAGCCAGCAATGTCAGAGATTGTCGTGGCGACGGCAGCCTGCCTGATGAAGGCTTCTCTGGACGCCGCGGTGGAAAAGGGAGTGCCTCCGGAGGCGGCGCATGCTTTCATGGCCGGGCACGCCCGAATTGCGATGGCAATCACGTTTGGGGCCGAAAAGTCGCCATTTTCCGACGCCGCCAAGATTGCCATTGAGTTCGGGATGAAGGAAGTCATTCGCTCCGATTGGAAGAAAGTATTCGAGCCGCAGGTGTTGCGAGAAGCCATCGAAGTCATGCTGGGAGTGGATGCCGTCGAGCCGGCCAAGTGAAGATCTCTCCCGAAGGAAGACGGAACATGTGTGAGAGATCAAAGGTCGATGCGGCGCCCCCAGCGCGTCTGGCGGTTGCGCTGCCTGCCGCTCTGTTGGTCGCCAGTGTTAGTACGATCCATGCCGCCCCACAACTCCGCCTGCAACCGATACTTCTGCGACCTTGGGCAAGGCTCGCCATCTCGGACGCCGAGTCTTGTAGATCTGCAGATGCCTTCACCTCAGGTGTCTCCATGATTATTACTTACATCTCGGTGACAAGGAGTCATCAATCAATTCGATTCATTGTTTTTCTACTTTCGCGCAGCCGGTAGTAACAATAGAGCGGCCAAGCGTGCGCGTGTCCGCAATAGGCAGGAAAGGGTGAAGGAATCGTTCCTTCAAAGGGCATCAGAGAAGACCCCATTGCATCGGAAGCGGTCCAATAGCCTTCCCAATAGTCTGGAAAGTTACGGGCGTGGTTGGCGAATGTCATCTGGTGGAGCATTTTCCTCGCCGACTGATGATCAAAGGTGTCCACCCCAAGGATAAGGGGCCCATTCAATGCCCACCAGAATAGGCCTGTCGCGAACATCGGATCGCCGTATGGATTTTCGATGAGTTTTTCCCCGAGGCGGGCGCCCATCACCTCGCCCTTCGACACCCGGTTGCGTATCTCTCCCAATATCCTTTCTTTTTGGGCCACGCCAATTGCTGGCATCTGCAGAGCGTAAACCTGAGGTTCCAGGAAGAGAACGTCTTCACCCACAATCTGTTCTCGGACACGACAACGGCGGGAAAAGCTTCGGTCACCAAGCTCTTTCAAGAATGCCGCCTGGACGGCATTTTGGAACAGCATCATGCTTTTCGTCACGCGTTCGATCCTGGTCCGCTGTTGCGCAAATGGAGCAGTTGCCGCCGCGCGATCAAGTTGCGTTGCCAGGTTCGTCAACACTACGGCTGCCATGGCCGAGTCGAGGTGGGACTCGGCCGTCCCCCAGAAATCAGAATATGAAACATTCTTGAAGAGATAGAAGGCTTCGTCATTCCAATCGGTATAGCGCATGTAAATCAGGCCGTTAGGGCCCGTGCTCACCTTGGGGCGTCGTTCGTTTCATCATATAGCGCAGGTTTGATCTGGCTAACGCTGGATCGAAGTAGCAAAGTGGCAGACCCAATTGAAATTGATCGCGCGCACTAGAGTTTTCTCCCCAGGCGTAGGCGTAATGAGTCCCTTGCGGAATCTGCGTCTCTTTGTAGTAGCTGTTGTAATTGGCGAGAACCTCAAGACAGTAGGCGTTCCAAATCATCTCACGCCGTAGGACAGTATCGGATTCATCCGAGAAATCGGGAAGCTTGCTCTTCCATTCGGAGCGAAACCACGCAATCGATTTAAATCTGCTATCCGCACTCACGGGCGACGGCTTCCCGGCGGCCAGTTCGGCGCACAAGCGCTCGATCTGCGCGAACCGCTTATCAAACGCGTATCCAATCACCAGATTGAACTGTTTTTCCTGGCCCGGTTCGAGGTTGAGTTCATATTGCGCCGTCAGGTAGTCCCGGCCAGCTCTATTCTTTTCGGAAACCAGGCGGCTCCGGGTGCCACTATCGGGCAGCAACTTCATGAATAACGAGGGAGGATATCCGTCGTACTTCGCCGGCTTGGTGAGCGATTCGAACAACAAGGGATCGCTCGTCACAGCCACGACATCCGCCTTAATAATCCGGCGTTGCTCGTCCTGGGCGATGTGGTTGACATATCTGAACGGCCATCTCTCCGCATTGGTTTCTTGCAAGATCATGGGAACCGTCCGGGCCAGCACGGACTCATAGTATTTCAAGCGAAGCTTCTCGCCACTCGTATTCGTGAATTTCACGGTCAGCACAAATGCAGATGCTCCGTCGTACGGAGTGGCGGAGGGCTTGACCGAGATCACCCTCTCACACACGAGCTTGTTCCCTAGATTGTGTTTGAATACCGCGGAACCAGTGCCAAATACCCGGTCGGTCAAGGCTGGATCGGCACCAACCGAGTTAACGCCGGTGAGATTGAATTTCTCGTCAGGTTGGCCAGTTGCGTCCAGTACTGCAACAGTAGAGCGGTTCTCTCCGTAGTCGAGTTTGTCGGGCTGGTTCAACCGGAGCCACGTTCGTTCGCCGGATACCAACTGATAGATTCCGCTCACGTGCACGAACATATGAAAGCGGTGATTGCCTAACATAAAAAATGGGTCATCGGGTGCTTGCAGCTCCGCGCCATCCTTTTGGAGTGCCGTAAACGGAAGCTTCCCCGTATAGGAAAAAGCGGGTAATCCGTCTCCTCCGGTTACCCACTGCCCTAACCTCAGGGCGGGATCCGGGACCGGAGTTGTTTGCTGGCCGAAGAGCGGAATGGCCGTCAGAAGCGTGAGAAGGATCGCCAGGAGATTCGTTGCATTAATCTCCTGACCTCTGGAGGAAGCATGTAAGCTTTTCGTAGAACACCTCGGTTTACCTGTCGGCGGGATGCTAACCAACTTTCAGTAGGTAGATACCCAGCTGTCTTGCTGAGAGCTTATTTTCGGATTTGAAAACCTGGTTGGTAATCGCATCGAGCACTTGGACAGAACCTTTCGTCGGATAATCGAAGTTCTTATATGCAAACAGAACTTCCGTTTCCGGAGCTTTCCAGACGATCCCGTTGTCGTTTTCCAGAATCCACATTTCTTCCATTTGGTTTTCAACGCGGGCAAATGCCAAATTGAGTGGGACCATGGACTCGGGCCGCCACCAGCGCACGATGGAGCGAGGCGCAGGGAATAGGTTCGGCTCGATTCCGACCTGATAGGTCAGGCGCACTGAGAGAGCGCGGAAATAGGCCATCACCACGTCGTCGCCAGTTTTTGCAAAGCCCTCTTGGTCGAATCCTGCGTCCAGATTGCTGTAGATATATTCATTGCCGCGAATATCGGAATAATCCGGCGACGACCAGGAAGTCCCCAAGGCGCCTTCCGACTCCACGTAATAAAAGAAGCCGTACTCATTCTGCAGACGGCTCTGCAGATGGAGTGCCGTGTCGTGCATGGAGAGAATCTGGTCCTGACCCTGAACGTCGGAAGGGAGGTGAAATTCGCCCGATGGCGCGGGCTTGCCTTCATCGTAATAATCGATGTGCAGGAAATTGATGGTGTCGGTAGCAAGATTGAAGTGGCTGTCGTGGAAGATTCCGTTCAGCCCGCAGTCCTTGGCCTTGCGATAGGCCGCCATCAAGTATTCCTGATACTTCGGGCTGCGCTGATTCACCGCCCACAATACGTGTCCATAGTTGTTGCGATTGTACTGGCCATTCACATCCCGGCAGAACAGGTCCGGAATCTGTTTTGTGAGAGGAGTAATGGATGAAAAGTGCGAGGCATGCCAAGTGAAAGTCTCAATGTTCAGCGACGCGGCATGCTGAGTGACGTTTCGCAACCCCTCCCAGCCGTCATAACAATCGGCAATCTCAAGTTCCAGCGGGCAGCAGAGGTTGCCAAATATGCCAAAGCGGTCGCGATCTTTTTCGAAGCGTGGATTGATGTCGGTATCCGGGCTTCGCCAGATGGGCATGATGAACGCGCGATTGATGCCCCACTTTCTTAGCTGGTCGAGGACCGGCTTAAACTTCTCCATTTGCGCGAGACCATTGGCTTCCATATGCGAAACCGGCCGCGCCTTGTCGTACTTCAGGCCGTAATACCTGCGGTGCTGGTCTTGCAGGAAGTCCCGCACTCGCAAGTAGTGGTTGGCAAGAGTCGTTTCGCTATCGTCCTTGCGCGCCCCCACGAGAATTTTCCGGGCGGGCGTGGTGTGTTGTTCGGTGAGATCGAAGCAGTACTGATTGAAGTGCAGCAGCGATGGCTGCCCGCCCTGCCTCTGAAACAGCGAGCGGATGTGCGACGGATGATCGTGTACGGTCAGAAGCACCTGACTGGCATCGTACTGGAACGTAAATCCCTGCATCTGCGTGTAAAGAGGCTTGTGTTGAAAAACGTGAGGGTTGGCGATACCGGGCAAATCCCAGCCTGAGTAATAAGGCGTTTCTTGCTTGAAACGGGCATGCGGTTCGCCGCCGCCGCGCATGATGAATCCGTTGCCCACGATATTGCCGCCGAGTTCCCAGGTCGCTTTGTCCTCGATCTGATAAATCGGATGCTTCGGGCCCTCGTATCGAAAAGCATAGGAGAATCCGGCGTACGGTACACCGTCGTAAGTCTCGTTGACCTCACGAAGAATCCAATCGAAACGGCTGCCCTCCGGGCTTGCAGGTTTCTTCGACCAAGACGCAGTGTTGGTCAGCGGGTGCATCGCATGCTCGGTCCATTCCATGCGGTGGCCTACTCGATAGTATGGGCGAGTAGAAATGACGATTGCGCCAGCTTCCACCCGGAAGTCTTGAAGTTCGAAGTCGCACACCTCCGCGCCGTAGGGAGTTGCGATTTCAGGCCAGATGCACTCCGTAGTATCGCGCAGGGCCTTGCCGTGTAATGACACTGCTCCGATTCCCTTTAGCCACTTTCCATCCAGGACGAAGTCGATTTGAATGCCGTTTTGTCCGAGCACCTGAATCCGATCGCCAGTCCGTCGGAAGCGCAAGCCTTCACTCGATCTCTCTTCGGTTGGGGTTTCCTCTGAAGTGGCCAGAGTCGATGGCAACGCCGCCAGCGTCGCCGCCGTGGCGCCCCCTTTCAAGAAGACGCGTCTCGAGATAGTCACGAATCTCTCCTGGTGGACGGTTCTGTCCCCGCTGGCACCATGGCCAGCTGAAAGCTTTGTATTGATGGTACGGTTGTTGGAGCAGCGCTTCTGTAAGGATTGTGATGAGTTTTATGAAATGGGAATCATGCTGGTTCGTTGTCAGTTTGAAGCTTCAGGAGCGGAACTTTGCGCAACTGCGGCGAAGATCCAAGCAGCGGAACTCTGCCCTGTCAGCTACGTCTTCTGCTCGAGAATCCAACCCCCGCTGTTTTCCTCAGACATTTCTCTGAAATCCTTACAGACCGGCCTAGCCGCCATGAGAGTAAGATTGGCAGTCTCCGTCACCGCAATAGTAGAGACGCTTTTACAACGATTTCTGACTTCAGGTCAGTATCGTGGAGCGCCTTATCAAGGGGGATTGTGAATGATTTCCCGGCGTAAGTTCGTGGCTGCCCTGTCAGCCCTTCCCGTCGCACGTCTGCTCAGCTTCGGCGGATCGAATCAGCCACATTCGCCAGCACGATCCGCCGCATCGTCCAAATCTTCCGTTTCGGACGATCTGACGAAATTCGTGAAAATCGCAATCGGCACCGGCGGTCATGGCCATACCTATCCCGGGGCGACCGTCCCGTTTGGCATGGTGCAGCTCAGTCCGGATACCTTCAACGAAGGCTGGGACTGGTGTTCCGGTTACCACTACTCCGACAGTTCGATCATGGGTTTCAGTCACACGCATCTGAGCGGGACGGGCGCGTCCGACATGCTGGATTTTCTGCTCATGCCCGGCACCGGGCAGGCCAAAATCTTCCCGGGCTTGCGGCAGAATCCAGGGGAAGGCTACCGTTCGCGGTTCAGCCACGAAGAAGAGATCGCAGAGCCGGGATACTACTCGGTGGTGCTGCGTGACTACGGCATTCGCGCCGAGTTGAGCGCGACGGAGCGCGCCGGCATACACCGCTACACGTTTCCCCAGAGTGACAGCGGCCATTTCATCCTCGATCTGGTCCACGCATGGTCGAACTATCGGGTTTTGTGGGCGAATTTGAAAATTATCGGCAACGACACCATTGTTGGCGGGCGCAGCGTTAAGGGATGGGCCCCGGGGCGCCAGATTTATTTCGCGATGAAGTTCTCCAAACCCTTCGAGTCTGCGGAAATTATTTCTGACAACCAGCCTCTGGCTGCGGACGTGCGTGAAGCCAAAGGAACGTCTCTGAAATGCCTGACGCATTTCCAAACCAAAGAAGGCGAAAGCGTTTTGGTCAAGGTTGGGATTTCCACGGTGAGCGAAGAAGGCGCGCAGAAGAACCTCGACGCGGAGATTCCCGGCTGGGACTTTGACAAGGTGCGCCATGCCGCCCATACAGCCTGGAGCGAAAATCTTTCACGAATCAAGATTGAAACTTCCAACCTGCGTCACAAGCGTATCTTCTACACCTCGCTTTATCACATGATGGTCGCCCCCACCCTGATGGACGACGCCGATGGGAAATATCGGGGCATGGACGGACAGGTTCATCAGCTTCCCGCCAGCGCCCACAACTACAGCACGTTCTCCCTGTGGGATACGTTCCGTGCCGCGCATCCGATGTATACGCTGTTTCAGAGCGAGCGGGTTCCAGACCTCGTCAACTGCCTGATTCGGATGGCACAGGAAAGTCCGGACGGAGTTCCCATCTGGCCGCTGCAGGGAAAAGAAACCTTCTGCATGACCGGCTATCACGCCAGCTCGGTCTACGCCGAAGCTCACAGCAAAGGCTTTGCGGGAATTGATTTCAGCAAAGCCTATCCAGCACTCAAGAAGCGCGCGATGGTGGATGACTACAGGGGCCTCGGCTATTACCGCAAACTGGGCTTCATTCCTAGTGACAAAGAAGAAGAAGCGGTCAGCAAGACCATGGAATACGCCTACGACGACTGGGCAGTGGCGCACATTGCCCGGGCGGTAGGCGAATTGGACGATTACAAACTCCTGGTCGAACGCGCCAGAAATTATAGGAATCTGTTCGACGCCAGTACAGGCTTCATGCGGCCACGATTGGAGGACGGCCGATGGGCCGAGCCGTTCGATCCAACCGAAATGGGTCATTCGAAACAATGGCGCGACTACACCGAGTCCGATCCGTGGCAGACCACCTTTACTGTGCAGCACGATCCGGCCGGCCTGATCAAACTATTCGGCGGACGGCAAGCGTTTCTGGAAAAACTGGATGCTCTGTTTACGACCAGTTCACAGCTTCCTCCCGACGCTCCTCCCGACATCGCCGGCATGGTCGGCCAGTACGCTCATGGCAACGAGCCATGCCATCACATGGCGTATCTCTACTGTTACGCTGGGGCGCCGCACAAAACCCAAGCCCGCGTTCGTCAGCTTCTGGATATGGAATACGACGATCAGCCAGACGGGCTCGCTGGCAATGAAGACTGCGGGCAGATGTCCGCCTGGTACGTGATCAGTGCACTCGGGTTCTACGCGGTGGACCCGGTCAGTGCCAACTATGTGTTTGGCTCGCCGCTGTTCGATCGCGCGGAAGTTGAACTGGGCGGGGGCAAGAAACTCGTGGTGGAAGCGAAGCGGAATTCTCCCGGCGACCAGTACATCCAATCCGTGACGTTCAATGGGAATCCCTATCAAAAGCTTTGGTTTCGCCACGCCGACATTGCGAATGGTGCAACCATCGTCTTTACCATGGGTGCCACTGCCAACGCGGAGTTTGGTTCCGGTGAAGGCGCTGTTCCGCCGTCATTGACGCCGTGAGTCGTAAGGGAATTCTGTCTTAGACGATTGGCTGACATGCGAGCATCAACGACCATGAAGGAGATTGGCCGCGAGCTGGGAATCTCGATCGCAACCGTTTCTCGAGCTCTCAGTAATCGTCCCGAGGTTAATTGGGAAACCCGGGAACGGGTATTGCGGTGCGCCAGAGAGCTCAGTTATCAGCCACATTCGTTGGCGCGAAGCCGGACTGCCGATCCTACAAATTTGATCGGGCTCATCGTTCCTGACCTGGTCCATCCCTTCTTCGCGCAAGTGGCGCGGGGAATCTCGGCCCAGTTGCGACCGCATGACTACGGCTTGATCATTCTTCATCGGAGGAAGATCCGCGCCTGGAGAGCCGCGAAATCGAACGGATGTTGGCGCGGCGCGTGGACGCTTTGATTTTGGCTTCCACTCGAGCCAGCGTCGAGCGCTTTAGAACGGTCGAGAATCCCAGATTGTCTTTCGTTCTACTGGACCGGAGAGTGCCGGGGCTGGCAGCCGATTTTGTTGGGATCGATGACGTCATGGCCGCCAGCCTGGGGACCAGCCACTTGTTGGACATCGGCTGCAGGACGGTCGCTCACATTGCCGGTTCGGACGTGAGCACGGCGTTCGATCGGCAGGCGGGGTATTCCATGGCGCTTGCCTCGCACAACGTCAGTTTATCTCCGGCTTACATCGTGAAATGCAAACACCTTGACCGCTCGGGTGACGCAGCAGGCTATCGGGCAATGAAAACATTGCTTCGCCTCTCTCCCCGCCCGGACGGGGTATTCTGCTGCAACGATAACATCGCCATGGACGCGATGCGTGCCATCCTGGAAGCGGGCTTGCGCATTCCGCAAGATATCGCTGTAGTGGGATGCGGGAATGTTCCCTACGCCGATTGTCTGCGTGTTCCTCTGACCAGTATTGATCAGGACAGCAACCGCCTTGGACAAGTCGCGGGGAGAATGGCCTTGAGTATGGTCAAGCGCAGAAATAGATCGGCTCCTCGCAGCATACTGATTCCAGCCAGGCTTGTGATCAGGGCTTCTAGCCAAAAGTAGCAGTGCGCGCGAGAAAGTAAGGAGACATACGACCGTGGACACGAAAATCGTTCGATGTTGCATCTTGCTGGCTATGCACTTGCCACCCATCGCGGCCTTGCGGCCCAGTTGTAAGTACTCCTCTAGGTTTTAGGCCACCTCCGGTGCTTGGGATTTGCATAGACAAAATAAGGGGGAACCTTTGGCCGACGAAAAACACCTGTACGCATCGCCCGGCGAAAAGCGCTGACAATTTTTCGGAGGCGGTCAGATTGAAATGACTCTTTTCAAGGGATGGCTAAAACCCTACAATACGCTGCACTCTGTCGATCACGATCCGGCTTGACGACTACAAATGTTTGAGAACAGTGTCCAATGTGCGGCGTTTGGAAAGGAACGGAACCTGCAGTGCACTTCATCCTTACGCGTCGGGAGTGGAATGGGGCAGTTCACACGGTTCTTGTCTCTAGCCATTATTTCTGGGTCTTTACTTTTCCTGACTGGTTGCGGAAACAATACAATTCGGGCGACCCCGCCTCCGACTGGGAGTTTTGGAGATGCAAATCTAAGCGGCACGTACGTGTTTTCAGTGGCCGGAAGCGATATCAGTGGCAATTTTGTTGCGATTGCTGGTAGCTTCGTGGCGGATGGGAAGGGCGGCATCTCAAACGGCATCATCGAGGTTAACAACAGTGGCCGAGGAGCATTGCTCTCTCAGTCGGTGACGGAGGGAAGCTATAGCGTCGGTGTGGACGGGCGTCCTTCCGGCACCGCGGGCTTGTTGAAACTGCGATCGAGTTCCCTTGCCTACAGCTTCGATTACGTTCTGTCCTCTTCTACGCACGGGCTGATTACGGAATTCGACTCGAACGGAAGCGGAAGTGGCACTCTCGATTTGCAATCCGACGTGACGCAAGGGAGTCTGGCAGGGAAGTCGTTTGCGTTTAATCTAACGGGGACCCTGGGTTTGGGCGCAGGCTTCTGCGGTTCTAACACGACCATCACGACTTTAGAGCCACTTTCGAGCGTCGGAGCGTTCAGCCTGGATACGAACGGGAATATTACGTCCGGTCTCCAGGACTTCAACTACAACTGCGTCTCGGATAACACAACTAATCTGCAGATCACTTCGGGAGAGGTGAGCCTTGCCTCGAGTCCGGGCACCGCTACCATCGTGAGTGCGATCATCGCCTTACATTTCGATGTTTTTCCGGTCGATGCGACGCACCTGAAATTCATCGAAACCGATCCCCTGCCGATCATGGTGGGAGACGCTTTCCTGCAATCGTCAAGTTTTCCCACTGGAGACAACGTATTTACCATGGCCGGATTTGATGCCGTCAATGGTGGGCCCTTTACCAGCGCAGGAATTTTCGACGCCGACGGGAGTGGAAATATCCGGCCGGATTCGGTGGAGGACATCAACGACGCCGGGCAGGCTTCGACGATAAAGGGCACAATCACGGGAACGTACACTCCTTTAGTCGAAGGACGATCGATACTCTCGTTGACCGGGTTCGACAACGGGGGCCAGGCTTGTGGCAATTGTCTATTCGTTGCATATCCTTCTACTGGCGGGCTCCAACTGCTAGAGATCGACGACAAAGGAATGACAAATGGTGTTGCATATTCGCAAACCGCGACATCAATCGCATCGTCCCTTGGTTTCGGAATGAATCTCAGTGGTTCAAATTCCTCCGGTGCGGAAGATGACATCGCTGAGTTCATCATCAACAACGGCGCGCTGAACGGTCTGATTGACTTTAACGATCAAGGATTGACCAGTTTCGGGCATAGGTTTTCTGCCACTTATGCCGCGGACGCCGGCGTGCCTGGTCGTGGGACCGTGACCTCTAATTCACTGAACCTCGTGACCTATGTTGTCGATGGCTCCAGCGTCGCCTTTGTAGAAGTGGATCCAACCCAAGTAGGTATTGGGGTCCTCAATTCGCAGACTGCCAGTGCTGTGGAGCGTTTGGCATCCACGCACCCGTTACGAGGGACTGCCTCTTTCCCGCTCGCTCTGTTTGGCAACAGCAGAGCGCTGCCGCAAAGGTGATTCTCATGATGGAGGCCAGATGCGGCAGCGGGGTAAAGACTGCCAAATAGCAGAATTCCATGCCAACTCATCGAGAGGATGGAACCAATACTGCGAAGGGAAGGTGGAGACTGAGACTCGCTCGGTTGGCTATAAAGATCGTCCTTTCTGTGATGATCTCCTGCGTGTTGGTTACCTCCGGCCGTGCGGACGGCCATAGCCCTGTCTTCTCCTTTTCCACTGCGACGCTGGGAAAAGGCGACGCTAGCTTCGAGACCGCAATGATGTGGAGAGAGGGAGCAGTTATGTTTGGTCCGAGAGTCGTTTATGGAGTCCGGCCGAACCTGCAGCTTTCTTTTGCATCGCCTTTCCACGTCACGCACGGGGAGCATCCCACAGGCCGCTTTACTGCAATGATGCCAGGTGTCCCCGAAGCAGAGGTGCTCGCAGGTTGGCGGTTTTATCACGCAACTCCGGGTATCGGTACACGCAACGAAGCTACTCTGTATTTCGGCGGCTCTGCCACGACGCAAAAGTTGCCCCGCTCTGATTCTCCTCCATTGAAACGGGAACCGGCTGTGTACGCCGCACTAGCAGCAGGACGAGTCGCCCGGAGCTACGACATATGGGCCGGGGTCGGCTATCAACGATACGGAGAATGGGAGACAGGCATCAGTGACCACCAGAGCAACACATTACTTAGCAGTCTCGCCGTCGGTTGGCGGCCACCCTTCTTGAATAAGGGATACCCCAAGCCTGATCTACGCTTGTTTTGGGAGACAACCGGCGAGGAGGTAGGGCTAGCGCGGTTGCAAAGAACGCCCGGCGGCATCACCCCCGGGCATGGCCACGACGCGCAATCTGCTGTTGCCCGTCCATTCCTTTCTACAATTATTCCTCCGCCGTTTTCCGGCACCAGCATTCTCCGCAATTCGGGCGGCACGGCGGTATTCTCCGGCCCGTCCTTGCTTTGCACGTACAAAAACTTCGCTTTCCAGGGTGGGATTTTATTTTCTCTCTTTGATCAGCCGAACGGCTATCAGCCTCGTGAAAATGTTCGAGCAGCCTTGGGTTTTAGCTACTATATTTTGGGACGGAGAAAATGAACCTGCGCTTCAGTCTCAGAATTCCTATCCTCGTCTTGACCGGATTTTTGATGGCGGCTGAACCCCTGCACGCGGAGTATCTGAAGATTCAGTTGCGGGTCTACGGTCTCGATTGTGGACTTTGCGCCCGCGGGGTGGCTGCCTCCGTCGAGCGGTTAGATGGGGTGAAAACAGTTGATGTGAACATTAAAACAGGGCTTCTGGAGATTGAGTTGGCGCCAGGCAACACATTCAAGATGGCCCGCCTTCGGAAAGTGATTCGGGAAAATGGATTTCGGTCCATGGAAGCAACGGTCACGGCTATAGGTGCGTTCAATGCCTCGGCGAAATTCGAAGTCACTGGATCGGGAGAGGCATACGATGTCGCTCAGGGCCCCGACAAGGATCGCGCTCCGGTGCAACTAACGTTCAAGATCCAATAGCCGTCCTTCCCGGTCGAGCCAAGGAACGGTTCCCCGCGATATCGACCTCCCACTCAAGTGGCTGGATTCTGTGTTTCGCACATTTGGGTAGCTTCGGGCGAGTGATCGACCGCAGTTTTTGCTTGGCGCACTCTCGTCTTACGCTTTTTCCACCAGATGTAGACTCCCGTGATCGAGAGCATCGTGAGGATCAAGCCGAATAGCGCCACGAGAACGCGATATGGGAGAAAATCGCGGATGTCACCGTAGTGAAGTCCCCAGAGCCAAGTGCTGACCGTGTTGCCTGAATGCTGGCCCGAGGGCAGGAAAACCTGGCGAAGCGCGCCGGTGTTACCGTCCACCCAGACGCCGGTATCCCAGCCGTGGCCGCGAATGTCGTTGCTGCCGCGGACGTCATACGTGTACACGCCAAATTCGGGAATGTAGGCGAGACCGTAAGGGCGGGTCACGGTGAAGTGGTGCTCGGCCGCCATGTTTGCGACCTGCCGTTCTCCAATCGTCTGGGCATCACGCCAGGTCAGCTTCGGATTCCAAAGAGGCTGCGGCAGGGTGTAAGTGGCAAACGCTGCCTCGTCGGACTGATAGTCGAAGAGAGCGGCGGTTACACGTTCGTATACCGGCCGGAGTGAGAGCATGACGCTCGACCACGCGAAGACAAACAGTAAGGGCCAGAACCAGAGGCCTCCGGCACGGTGGAGATCGAAGTTGATGCGGAATGCATTGGCACGCCACTTAACCTGCCATGCGTATTTCCAGCGTTGCCAAAAACCACCGCTTCCGCGTGGCAACGTGAGATAGAAACCTACAAAGCAGTCGAGCGTCCACACCAAGGCAACAATGCCGAGCGTCCACGCTCCTACCGATCCCATCGCCATCGAGGTGTGAAGTTTGTAGATGAACGGCATGAAGTTGGTGCGCCAGTTTGGACTTGAGCAGCAACGGCCTAGTTCGCGTCCGGTGTAGGGATCGAGAATGAGATGATCGAAGTCCGACTGATGTGGCTGGCCAGTGGCCGGATTCGTGCGAAAGCGGAGAGCGATGTAGGCCTGATCGCTATCAATCGCAAAGTATCCTGGTCGAGCCTGAGGTACCAGCGTCTCGGCCCTTTCGGCGAGCGTCGCGAGATCAAGCGGTGATTGGCCGGGTTCAGGCGACGCATGCCACTGCGGATTCAGCGCACGGTCAATCTTTGACCTGAACGCCAACAGAGTTCCTGTAAGCCCGACGACGATGAGAAATACTGTCATCAACAGGCCCGTCCAACGGTGCAGCCACACGAAATAGCGATGGATCATCCGGATGCCTCCCATATTGGCAGCGGTTGAGTTCAAAATGACAACTTCAGCGCGAGTTGGATGGAACGTGGCGCTCCGAATTGATACAGCGGGCTGAGAGCGCCGCCTCCACTGCTGTTCCCGCCCAGATACTGTCCCAGCGTCATCAGCGAGTAGCCGAACTGCGCGTTGGAACCAAAACCAAGATTGAGCGAACTATATGGCGGTGCAAAGTTGGGGTGGTTCAACACGTTGAACAGTTCCGCTCGGAATTGGAGCTTTAGAGACTCGCCGATCGGAAAGTCCCGATGAACCGCGAAGTCCCATTGCGACGCGGGGAAGGCTCGCAGAGCGTTTCTTGGAAGATTTCCCTGGCTCACTACGTTTCCGTTCCCATCCGTTGGAGGAAAGCAGAACGGCCCGACGCAAGACAGGTTCGGCCCGTCCGGAGTGTTATTGATGATTTTCCCGCCCGGATACTGAGACCCATACAGATAAAAAGGAATTCCTGGAAGAAGATCGGGTCTCACATAGATAGGTTTTTGGGTGAACGATTGACTTTCGTTAATCGTCACGTCCACCGGAGCGGAAGAATAAGCTTTGATGACGCTCTGGAGCGACCATCCGCTCAAGACGGCTCCGACCAACCGATCCGGCTTGTACCCGGGAATGTCGTAAGTCAGCGCCGCAGACAACTGGTGACGAATGTCGAATTTCGAAGGTCCTCGATTGTCGTTAATCCCCTGTCCGCTTTGGCCAAACACGGTAGAACCAGTGTCAATGCTGTGCGCCCATGTATAGGAAGCCAGAGCCTGAAGTCCGTGTGAGACCTGCCGTTGAAACTGCGTCTGCAGCGCGTTGTAACTGGAGGAGCCGCCGTTGTCGAACAGCCCGATTCCTCCGGGGTAATTCGCGGGAGGAGAGTTGTAGGGGAAGATTGTCTGCACCAGTCTTCTTCCCGCAGCGCCGACATACGACACCGTTAGAGTTTGCTGTTTGCCAACTTCCTGCTGCAGAGCCACATTCCACTCAAGACTGTAAGGCGTTTGAAAATGTGGATTGAATCCGAGCAGAAGCCCGCTATTCGCAGAACCGGGAGGCACAATCGCAGGTGGTGCAGCATAGGCGGGGTCGAGCGGGAACGTTCCGTTCGTGTGCGGGTATACGACCGGAAGTTGACTGCCGTCATAAAAGGCATATCCGGTATAAGGATATGCATATGCGACCAGATTTCCCGCTGCTCCGGCGGCCAGGTCGTCGTAGAGGCCGATGCCACCACGAAGTACAGTTAACGCTGCGCCATTTCTTTGCGCGAGCTGGTATGCAACTCCCAGCCGAGGCATGAAATTCCGATAGGAGACTTGGTAGGGCGAAGTTCCCGCGGGCGCCAATGTGATTTGTGAAAGATCGCTGAGATTGTAGTTCGCGAGCGCAGGAAAGGCCGGGCCTTCGATTGTTTTGGGCGGGACCTCGACTCCCCATCGCAGGCCATAGGTTAAGGTGAGGCGTGGCTTCGGTTGCCATGTATCCTGTGCGAAAACGCCAAACATCCGAAAGAGGAACGTTGCGGGAATGTTTTGGTTCGTAAAAGCAAAACCGACAACGCCATCCTCGGTGGTCGGATAATCATTGAACTGTACGTATTGGTTGTACTGGTCTGGGGCAAATCGCGGTGACAATCGGCGATAATCCACTCCGAATGTGAGTCTGTGAGAGCCTCGTTGAATTGCAACATTGTTCACCACTTCAATCTGGCGCTGAAGGCTCGTTTCATTCGCTCCAATGTCGAGATACCCGTTGGTGGTGAATCCCGCTTGAAAGCCAATATTGCCGTTCTGCAGGTTGTAGCCGTTGGGCAGGGGAGGCGAAGTTATGGGAGTGGCGCCGCCAAAATTGCTCGACAGAGAAGCACCAGTACTGTTTAAGCGGCTGTAATTGAATCGGAAGTCGTCGTTGATAGAGGGAGAAAACGTCAAGGTTGTTCCAAGAGTCAGCGTTTGTATCGTTTGCGATTGAACCCCTTCCTGACTGAGCGCAACGCCAGACCCAGGTCCGAATCCGTATTGCGCGATGCGGGAGGGCGAATTGTTGTACCTGCCAAACAGCGTGACCTTGTCGCTCAGCCGGTGATCGATGCGGATACTGTAAGCGTCAAGAGAACTGGGATTCGAAAAGCTGGTGTTGAATTGAGCAATGCCGTTGCCAAGATCGGGCTGCTTCGGGTCGAAAGGATAGGCATTCAGGAACGGCTGTATGGCAGGGATCGCATCCTGCCGCGCCTGAAGGTCCGGAACCTGAGTCAGTTCCGTTTGAGGCAGTCGGAGGCGCAGTCCTTCATAGGAGAAGAAAAAGAAAGTCCTGTCTTTGAGAATCGGGCCGCCAAAAGTTCCACCGAAATCGTTCTGGCGTTCTTCTGCCTTTGGGAGAGGCGGATTGTTTAGATAACCGTTGAACCAGTCATTGGCGTCCAAAATGTCATTGCGCAAATAGTCAAATACGGAACCGTGAAACTCGTTCGTCCCCGAACGGGTAACGATTGAAATTTGGCCTCCTGCAGTAACGCCTGAGTCCGGGGCAGCGGTCGACGTCTGTATTCGGAATTCCTGTAGTGCGTCCACCGAGACGAGGCTGTTTGTCCCGCCCGACAGGCTCGTAGCACCAGTCTGTCCACCAAGTCCCCCGCCCGGGTTACCAATATTCCCTCCGATCCCGAAATTTGCACTTACCCCGTCTACCGTCCAGTAGTTCGAGGTCTCACGCTGACCATTTACGACGAAAGTATCCGTGTTGCCCTCTCCGCCAGTTGGGAGCACGCCCGGCGTCAGCTCAATCAGGCTTTGAAAGCTGCGTCCATTGAGCGGCAAATTATCGGCGAATTGCCGATCCACAACGGTGCTTACCGTTGCGTCGGTCGTATTGATGTTGAGAGTTTCCGCGGTTACAGTGATGCTCTCGCTCGCTGATCCAACTTGCAGCACAAGATCGCGGCTCACGCGGTCCTGAGCGTTGAGCGTAAACAGCGTCACCGTCAAGGTCTTGAAACCAGTCTTTCGCGCAGAAAGTTGATAGCGGCCAGGATGCAATGAGGGAAGGGTATAGAGCCCATCCTGATTCGTTTTCACGGTTGCTGAGAGATTTGTGTCAACGTTCTTGATTTCCACTTCTGTGTCGGCGACCACGGCACCAGACTGATCGGTTACCCGGCCAGATAGGTGGGCGAGTTCTGTCTGAGCTGAAGCCAGGACAGGGAGCACCAAGCAAGCGAGACAAACAGCCGCAATCCAACGCCATGTCGCACCACAAGTTGTCTTACATTCCGTCATCCTCATGCGCCTTTCCTTAAGTCAGCTTCTGAATGCCTGGAGTTGCCGGAAACCGGGCAGGCGTTTGGGTAGAACACCTGCCCGCATGTCCGCCGCTGAAGTGAGCCGTGTGGGCAACGGTAAGTCACTTCCTTAGCAAAGCGGCGGTGCGACGTCGCTATGGGGAAGCGATGTCACAGACCGTTGGCAAGCCGGAGAGCACTCTCCGCTCGCTCGTAATGCCGTCGTGTGTACCAAGTTGGTGAATACTGCTTGAGCAGGTTATGCAACTCGCCGAGTGCATCTTGAAGGGTTCGACAAATTGCGGTTGACCCATCCGCTTCGTCGAGAGGCTTCAATTGCGAAAGCCGTCCGTTTTTCATGTCAGTCGTTTTTGGTCCTGATTGAGCGTTCTTAGCCTTGTAGAGACTGAACAGCTCAATGGAAGGACAAAAATGAGATTCTCTAGAGCGCATGTCTTCCTCCGCGTGTGGCTTGCTGTGAAATCACCTTCAGACAACGAATTGAAGAACCAGTGAAACGAGAGAGCGCACATGCTCGTTTGTTACTCAAACGGGTACGTTGAATCTCGTTTCAGGCGGTAACGTCGTCGCTCTGAATGGGAGGTCCGCGGGATGGTTTGAGAGCGTTGTTAAAGGAGGGGTGAACTATTCGCGGCCTGTCATGGACTGCGCCATTCGTCAAGAGCTGAACCGAAGTAGGGGAGATCTTCGAAGCAGTCTTTGCGCCGCTGGGGTGAGACGGATGAGATCGGAAGGGGCAGTCGGGCAATGCATTGCGGAAGACTAGTCCGGCAGAGGTCCAACCTGCACCTTCCATCGCCATGATGCAGCGATGCTTGCCGTCGCGCCGACAGCACGCAGGCAGGGGGTTATCCCTTCCTGCATACAAAAGCATCAGCAATGGCGCCGTAAAAGTCGCCATTAGCGCGACCGCGAAAATCCTGCGAATTGGAATTACAAGTATCAAACCGGCTTTTCCGAATGACTTCGCATCGCTCAAAACGTAATGCGAGAAACTGCTGCGCTGGCGCGTCGTGATCCTTTCTCGTCCACACTGCGGTCACGTGGTGGTTACATTCTCGTCGCATTGAGTGTTTTTCAGTGGCTGTGATCGGAAGCATTTAGATCCCGCACTCGAATTTCAATCGCTTCCAAAATCTCCCCGCGAAGCGCCGCATCGACCGTGACGTGATCTCCGCGTTGGAGGTCGTTGTCGCTAATGGCAGCATCGCCGCGAAACAGCTTGGTGCGCTCGACGATGTCCACCATCTTGATGCCGGATGTCGCGCATCCCATTGGGTCCGGATCTTCCGTGATTCGAAGTCGCTTGCCGTCGATCCTTTTGATTGTTCCCGTTATTTGTTCGTTGACTGGAAGTTCTTGCTGAGCACTTGCGCGCGGCCTGCCCTCGTCCGCAACAATGGATCCGACAGAAAGCGCGCACAAAACAACAATTGTTCCCCATTTTATTTTCCCCATGACTGGCCCCCAGGCTGTCACTCATCCTCAGTGCTGTTGAGTGGTCGCGTTGTTTGCTGCTCCGATCTTCACTTCCGTCGCGTGTAACATGTCATCCATTTTCTTGGCATGAATTACAACTCGATCGCCAACCTTCACGTCTTCCAGCGTCGCGCTAGAGCCCGATTTCAAGTACTTCGTCTCGTCCGTGACCATAACGGTTTTCAGGCTCCCATCCTGCGTCTTGACAATGATGTTCATCCCGTCAACCTTTGAGACGGTGCCCATTACGTGCTGTTCGTCGCCGTGGGCCCATGCCGAGACCGCCAGGATGACTAACATCCAAATTGCAACCAATGAGCGCTTCATTGTCTTCTCCTAGTATTGGGTTTCACTTTCGTGTTTGACGGTCCGTTAAGGAATTCTTCCTCTTCCTGTTCTTCCTCTCGTTCCGTTGCACTTTTCGGGTTGAGCTTCTGCATCGCTGCAACCTCTCCCTGTGTCAGCGCAGGGAGATGGCGAATGAATGACACCAACGCCCATGTCTGAGAGTCCGAATTGCCCAAGTTCGGGTCGCCCCAGGCCGGCATACCTGTCAAGGGCACACCATTGCGAATGATGTAGTAGAGTTCGCCGTCGCTGAGAGATTGTGTTTCCGCATTGCGCATGTCGGGCGCCGGAGGATAGAAATTCCGTCCCATTTCTGTGTCGCCGCTCCCGTTGTTCGCATGACAGGTTGCGCAATGGTCTGCCCAATGATCCATCCCTTGCTTCAGAATCTCTGCATTCCCGGGGAGTGGATTCGTTGTGCTCCGGGCAGTCGCGGGAACCAACCAGGCGCGGATCTGCCTTGACGCAAACCCTTCGAAAGGCCCGGGTGATCTGCGGGTGCTCAGCCCGGTTTGCCGCAACCGGAATGCGCCAAGCACCGCGGCCGTGATTACAAACAGGATCGCGATCGCCCAAATTCGAGTTGTTCTCCAACTCACAGCCATTGTGATTCCACTCTAAGAACGGTAGGGGAGGCCACTGGCCATCTCGCGAGTCACTGAATCACTTCATCCAGGTGAACTTCAGTCTGCTTCGCATCACCATCACCACGGCTAACAATATTGAAAGACACCCTCTTGTCTCCGAATACCATCTCCACACCGCGAACGGAGACCCCTCCGCTTTCATTCTCCCGGGCCGTGATGCTGGCTTGCGTTCCGCGCTCGCGTGTCAGGTTTTCGAGCAAGTCGCAGAGGCGTTGCGCGAGTTCGACAGAATCGTCGTCTTGCGTCCATTTTCGGAAGCGGGCGACACGTCGTACCTTGCCCGAGTCGAAACTCACGACCCCCACGTAGTTGTCAGGCTCCGCCTTTTCGGAAATCAACCAGGAGTCTTCTTCTCCCTGTGCGCTTCGCAGCTTCTGCAATTGGTAGAGCTGCGACAGTTGCCGCATCACAGTTTCCTGCAGGTCGCCCTTCTTGATGTCCACTCCCGAGAGTTCGAGTGAACCCTGCTCAGTGGAGACCTGCCGTGTCGGTGGATGTGCCGGCGCTTTGTCGTTGGCTGCGTAGGCTGTCCTGGCGGGTGGTCCAGCTGCGAGTGCAATGACAATCGCGATCCACGGTGCATGCAGTCGATAATTCATTCGTACGTGCTCCCTTCGGCTCATTCGATACGGGTAGCGAATAAACGCAAAGCTCCGTTCCCCTTGCCTAGTAGTGAAATCGGTAGCGCAGTTGCACATAGATCTGCCTCGGCAAGTTCCAGTGATAGCCGCCAAATGTGAGGCTGTCGTCAAAGATCACGCGGCGATTGGCCACATTAAGTGCAGTCACGGAGACAGTGAAGCGCTCTGCGAAGTCCTTTCCCGCCGATAGATCAAAGGTTGTGTGCCCGGGCAAGTAGTCGCCTTGATAGGGCCAACCCGGCGTCCCGTTTTCCCCATTGCTGAAGCCTGATCCGTAGTAAACATTCGTTGAAACGTACGACCGCCAGGGTAGCGAGATATCGCCTCCGACATTCAACGTGTTTCGCTGATCGTGATCGAGCGGACTGAGACCGGGTGACAGGGTAAAGTCGGTAAGTCCGCCAGTGATCGTGCCGCTACCCTCGGCGATCTGATTGGAATACGCAAGGTGAGCCTGAGCACGATGGGCAAAGCGCGGCGAACGGAGAGTCAACTCCCAGCCGCGAATCAGGGCGCCAGACACGGTGAGCGGAAAGAAGATATTGGAGGCGCCGATATTGTTATGGTCGAGAAAGTTGACAACATTGGTCTGGAAATTATCAACGTCGAGAACCCAGCCGCGGTATGGGATGACCACACCGAACTGATGTTCTTCGTCCCGCTCGCCCGGGAGTGGGACGAATCCCAATTGTTGGCTCTGCGTGAAATCGACAAGCGCTGGACCAGACACGGTTTCGATGGGCGGTGCCTGGTAGTAGTGCCCGTAGAACGCCCGGAATGTCCAATGGAGATGCGGAATGGTCACGGTGGCGCCAAAGCGAGGACTGATGGCGGATTCTGAGATCGGCGGCGCGGAGTTTGCTCCGAAATTGCCTTCGGCAAACCTTGTGGGCCGCATTCCGGCAGAGAGCGTGAGCCAGGGAAAAGGTTTCAGCTTGTCATCGATATAGAACGTCTCCAGATTGGCGGTCGGTTTCTCTGAGTCAGTAACGGGTGGGTTACCGCTGCCATCGTTGAAAGTTGCTCCAAAGAGTTGGTTGTCTCTCTGATAGAAGCTGAGGAATCCGACCTGCAAGTCGTTCAATTTGTGGTTGGCAGCCAAGCTGGCCTGTCCGCCGACATAACTGGAACTGCGATTCTCCGTAGTCGCGACAGGAACGTCGTTCGGATTGCTCGAGTAGTCGCCACTGTTGTAGTGGTAGAACGGTGAGACGGTTGTCAGCAGGTGAGAATTGAAGGTGTGAACCCACGAGAAGAGTGCACCCGTGTCCGTCTCCCGTTGCGCGTCACGGAGTCCGACGCTGGCATAGCCGAGCGTGTTTTCGAAGTCGTTGGGATCAGGATCGTACGGAATCTGAAAGAAGTCGTGACGCGCGGACGTTACCAGCCGAAGCTGATTGGATGAATCTACGTTGTAAATAAACGATCCGAAGCCGCCGTATCCGTTGACCGCATCGTGTACGACCTGCGGTACAGGCGCCTGGAGCCCAAGGTCGCTACGGTTGCCATTCACACTGGCGTAGTAGGCGAATTTTTCCGTGTGACTTCCGACACTTAATGCATTGTCGGTGGAATAAAAGTTGCCCGCACTCAAAACGAGTTCGGCTTCGTTGTTTCGCTCGAATCCCGTGCGGGGCACGACGTTGAACACGCCATACGTCCGGTCGCCGAATTCGGCGCCGTAACTTCCGCGGTTGACCTCAACGTAATCCATGTCTTTCGGATCGAATTGTGCTCCAAGATTCTGTGCAATCGCCGTATTGATCACTGGAATCCCATCGAGCAGCCAGGTCGTTTGATGGCCGCCACGCATATGCAACATGTCATGTGTCACATACGCGCCGGGCACGAAGTCGGTAATCATGGAAAGACTGTTGGTGAGATCGGCGCCAGGAGTGCGCTGGATATCGGTGCGATCGACGAGCGTAATCGGGGTAGCTGTATCGGTTGGAGCGACCGCCCCCGCTGCTGAAACCGTAAGTTTTTCGTTGGCCCCTGCCACTTCCAATTGAAAGTGGACGACCGGCACGGTTCCGGAAATAACAGTCACATCCTGTCCTGCCTGTGTGAAGCCTTTGCCGGCGACGGTGACGGTGTAGTCTCCGAGAGGAACACCGTTGAATTGAAACTCTCCGGTGCTGTCAGTGTTCGTACTCTTGGCCCAATCCGACGATTTCGCCTTGAGCATGACCATCGCATCCTGAATCGGGCGATGATGAGGGTCGTGCACAACGCCGCGCACGGCTCCATAGACATTGGCAAACGCAAGACCGCTCGTCAGGAAGAGAATGATAAGGGTCAGAATCACTTTGTACTTCATCAGTTCTCCTTGTGTCGCTCTACAAGATGAATGAGCACGAATGATCGTGATGCACTACCGTCCTCGGCTTGCCGTCGTCAGGAATGAGGTCTCTTCACTCGGATCAACTACGATCTCTGAAGAAAAGTCTTATCCTCACAACGAACAGGCAGCAAACGCTACGCCGGTGCTTTACCCCACACGGTGAGCTAACGGCAACACTTCGACAAGAGAGGACGTTTCTGTGCTGAACGGAAAAACAGGATCAACTAGGGAGAGACTCTGCGGGAGGCCCACGTGGAGATATATCTGAATCGATATCCGAAAGCAGCCGCACTGACTCGGCTCTTACAACCAGTATCTGGTAAGCAATGCAGTGAGTAATTGTGCGAGAGCATTCCCCCCGCGCAATGGGCGTTGGCGTCGCAGTTTCCGAATGATACGGACAACAGGAAGGGGAAGTGCGAAACTCCGGGACTTTATCACCGGTAGATATCACGCCGGAGGTTCCGGACATGCAATGATGCTTCCCGCTGCGACGGCAGCAGGCAGGAGTCGATTCCGTCGCCACGGCCAGTGCAACCGGGGCAAAGAAACTCCAGGCAAGAACGCTCAGTACGAGAGCTGCTACGTATCGCCGCATGCTAGTCAGTGAAGAAAACCTAACCCCTGAGGTGAAAGCGGCTGAACCCCACTACCACCGCGATGGTGCCACATCATACAGCTTTTCTGTCTTATCGTGCCATCGAAATCAGGAAATTTCTTTGTGCAGGGGCAAAGACCGGTGCCCGGTTTTCAGTCGGCACGCCATCGAGCCTCGTTCACTTGAGTTGTTCAGCATAAAGCGGCGGGGTGCAGTCGATCTCGCAAATCCTCGCATTGGAAAATTCTTGTTTGGAGGAATCAGGGGTGAGAATGGCGGGGCGGCGATACCGTGTCCGGAGAACTCATGACCAGACGCCCGTGGCGGACTCCCTTTGTGCTAATGAGCTTATCTGCTAATTGTTGAATGTGGCCAGACTTCCCGCGGAGCAGCACTACCTCAAGGCATCTATCGTGATCCAGGTGAGCATGGAGCGTCGAGATAACAACCTCGTGATGTTCATGTTGAAGGTCCGCAAGCTTCTCAGAGAGAAGCCGGGTGTGATGGTCGTAGATCAATGTTACGGTTCCCACGACGGAAGCCTTCGAGGTGACGACTGCGCTCCCCACGAGTCGATCTCGAATCAGGTCTCGGAATGCCTCGGATCGATTGTCGTAGCCTTTCTCAGCGATGAACTTGTCAAAACGATCGAGTAGTTCCGAGTCTAAAGAAACTCCGATTCTGCTGACCGGCGCCATAGATTTGTTCCCAAGTCCTTGCCGCTCAGCGTAGCACAACAGTGCACGGACGTAATACTCGCCCAATAGCGATGAGTTCGCGCCCAGATGAACGGCAGACACCGGTACCGGGTACGACGTAACGCGGAGATGTGCATTCCATCACAGACGTGTTACGGATTCGGAGTTGATGATTTGAGATTTTGATTGCGTAGCACGAAGGTACAATTAGTATTACCATCGGTAACGCGAAAATTGGGAGAGGTCATATGGAACGCCTAATGTGCTCCTGGAAGAACGTCCTGATGCACAGAGTAGGGGTTTCCTCTTTACTGTTGGTGATCCTTCCGATGACACTCGCAGGTCTGCCCGTCTTTGCTGCGCAGGAAAATAAGCGAGTCACGACAAACGGTAAAGAGCGGCTTCAGTTATCGGGAACTGTTGTCGACGTGTCTGGCGCGGTGATTGCCGGGGCGACCGTGCAGGTTCGGAGCACGAACGGTACCGTACGAATCGCGACGCACTCAGATAGCAACGGCTCCTTCGTGATTTCCGGACTTGCCGCTGGTAACTATCGACTCGTAGTATCTGATCCTGGTTTTGATACCAACGAACTTCCCGTCGCAGTGGGGACTGTCGAGGTTCCGCAGCCACTGCGCATTTCTCTGACGGTGGGCTCGGAGACCACCACCATCACGGTGCAAGGGCGAGCTAATAGCCTCATCGGCATTGCCGATTCCGCCACGCAGGGAAGCGTGGGCGCAGCAGAAATCCAGGATCGTCCAATACTTCGTTCGGGAGAAGTTTTGGAAACCGTTCCCGGCCTCATCATCACGCAGCACGCGGGCGGAGGTAAGGCCAACCAATATTTTCTTCGCGGTTTCAACCTCGACCACGGCACAGATTTCGCCATTTTCTTGGATGGTATGCCGCTGAACCTGCCGTCGCATGCGCACGGCGAGGGCTACGCGGACATGAACACCGTCATCCCAGAGTTTGTGGAGAGGGTCGATTTCCAGAAAGGCCCTTATTCCGCTGAGGTCGGCAACTATGGCTCGGCTGGAAATGCCCGTCTGGTGTTTTTTAAGACCTTGCCCCGGAACTTCTTCAAGGTGGAAGGTGGCATGTACGGTTATGGGCGCGCCGTTTTTGGCTCATCGCGAAAGCTCGGTTCGGGCAGTCTGCTATACGGCGGGGAGGCTTATCACGACGACGGCCCTTGGAAGCATCCAGATAACTATTACAAATTCAATGGCGTTCTAACCTACAGCTATGGCAAGGACGCCAATGGGTTCAGCATCACAGCTCGCGGCTACCATGGGACGTGGCACTCGAGCGATCAGATTGCCGAGAACGCCGTGCCGCTCGTTGGGTTCTTCGGGACGCTCAACCCGACCGATGGTGGGCGTTCACAGCGTTACAGCTTACAGGCCGAATGGAACCGCCGGGATGCAAATTCTCAAACCCAAGTGGTGGCCTACGGGTTTTACTACGATCTCGACCTATTTTCTGATTTCACGTATTACCTGACGGACCGGCTCCGCGGCGATCAGTTCGAGCAGCAGGATAAGCGCTGGGTGGCAGGCCTGGATGCACGCCACACAATCTTCAGCGAATGGTTCGGCCGCAAGGTCGAGAATACCTTCGGTCTGCAAGTCCGCAACGACTGGATTCACAATGGCCTTTACCAAACCGAAGATCGCGTGCGCACAGACAAAACCGATTCTTCCGGCAATACCTTGCCCGCGACCACCCAAGCCGATCGCTTTACCGACGTGCAAGTAGGTTTGTATGCGAAAAATAGAATCCAGTGGTCGGAAAAATTTCGGACCGTCGCAGCTATACGCGGTGACGTGGGACACGTCGACGTCACCAGCCTTGTCACCGCGGCCAATTCCGGCACGGCTGGCAAGTTTCTGCCCAGCCCAAAACTAAGTCTAATCTTCGGCCCGTGGTCGAATACCGAGTTCTATATTCAAGGCGGATTCAGTTTTCACAGCAACGACGCGCGTGGCGCAACGCAAACGGTCGAACCCGTTTCGGCGGAGAATCCTTACCCCAATACTCCCGTCTCAAGAATTCCTCTCCTGATCCCCACCAAAGGAGGGGAAATCGGCATACGCACTCTCGCCATTCCGCATCTGCAAAGCACCAGTTCGCTCTGGTATCTGCACAGCGCGTCTGAACTGCAACAAGACGGCGACACCGGCGGCACGGTTGCTTCACAGCAGCCAAGCAATCGCTATGGCATCGAATGGGCGAACTACTACACTCCACGGGAACACTGGGCGTTCGATTTTGATATATCGGATTCCCGCGCCCTTTTTAGCACCATAGATCCGCATGATGCTGCGCCCAACAGCCCCGGTAGTAAGTGGGTGCCCGAAGCGGTTGGATGGGTGATTGCCACCGGTGCAACACTGCATGATGTCAAAGGTTTTTCGACAAGTTTGCGCCTACGTTACTTTGGCCCGCGCTACTTGACGTCCGACGCGATTTATCGCTCAAACTCAACGGCATTGCTGAATGCGGAAGTTGGTTATCGCATTAACGAAACATGGCGCTTTTCAGTTGAATTCTTGAATCTGCTGAACCGACGCGATCATGATGTTGACTACGCTTACACCTCGCAAATAACACCAACCGCCCCTCCAGTGTTCACAGCTGTTTTCCACCCAGTCGAGCCGTTTCAGGTACGAATCGGGCTAGGGGGAAGGTTTTGACAAATTGCCGCGCGGCCGTCGGCTCTCGGCAGCGTTGTGACGGGTCGGGTGCAGTCAAGGTCTCTAGGGCAATCAGGGTCATGTTGAACCTCGTAACGATTCGCTATGAGGCTGTCGGATCGGCCATTTCGGAGATTTCGATCTCAAGTCGTTGTATCTTTGAGTCAAGAGCCCATCAGATCGCCTAAATAAAAATGGACGATGAGAAGTGTTGTACGGTAGCCTCTGACACAAATCGATCTGTCACGCATGAGGCGGCAGGTCGAGTCCCGTCGCTCCCTCCATTCGACGCAATCGCCACGGCTCGGCTTGAAGAGGGCTCACTTCGGTGGTTGGCTCAAAACGAAATCGAGCCCAATCTTGGTCCAAGATTCCAGGTCGAAGTCCGAGCGATATCCGCCAGGAGCGACATAAACGAAGCCCTTCATGTGACGTCCGGTAAAGTCCATTGGACGCGCGTGAGGACGCTTCAGAGCATGTTCGAATGCAGCAGGACCCGTCCGAACAACTAGATCCGCTGCAACAATCCCACAGCACATGTGGCCATTAACCATGAAGGCCAGCCCACCGAACATCTTTTTCTCGGTGACCTTGTATTTGCCCCGGAATAGAAGGCGAAGGCGCTCAGCTAGATTTTCGTCGAATGCCATAGTTACACACCCGTTCGGTGTACGATGCGTTCGTCATCACAATTGAAATGTCGATGGATTGGAGACGAATAGGGGAGTGCCCTTGGCCTTGATCTCCACCTCCACGAGGTACCGGCGGATCGCGTCTGTTCGGATTTCCATGCCAAGGCCGGGAGAGTCCGGAAGATGGATGTAGCCCTCGGCATCGCGTTCCAGGTGATTGGCTGTGAGTTCACGCGCGAGCGCTTTCGGGGCAAAGGGATATTCACAGACCTGAGACTCGGACAATCCGGCGCAGGGTTGCAGCGATGCGCTCAGAGCGAGATGCGAGGTGAACGTGTGGTTCACAAACGTTACGTTCTTCGCCCTTGCATAATCGGCCACGCGCTTGGACGGGCCGATGCCGCCGATACGGCCCGTGTCGACCTGGATGTAGCCAACATTTCCGAAATCGATAAGCTGTTGCGCCATGTAGAAATTGTGCGCGCCTTCTCCGGCGGCAAGCCTGGTTGAGCCTCGTTTACTCAAGGAAGCATAGGAATTCAATGCGCTGGTGTGAAAGGGCTCTTCAAGCCAGGTAGCGCCGATTTGTTTGAGCATCAGCAGCCTTGCGGCGGCGGCTTCGACATCCTCGCCGAAGATTTGTCCCACATCGATCATGAGAAGAGCATCTGGACCCAATCCTTCGCGTGCGGCGGCGAAGTGTTCGAGATCGGTTTTCAAGTCAAAGCGGCCAATGGGTCCCCATCCGAACTTGACGGCGCGGTAGTTTTGCTGGTTGGCCGCTCGCGCCAGGTCGTATGTCTGTGCAGGGGTATCCCCGAATAGCTGCGAGGCATAAGGAAGCTTTGGGTATGTGCTGGAGTAGCCGAGGAGTTTCCAGACGGGTTCGCCTAGTTTTTTGCCCAGCAAATCCCAGAGCGCGATCTCGACGCCGGACCAGGTGTGAGGAGCTTGCAGAAGGTCCATGCTGTCCCACTCGATCTGAGCGGCGATCCGCCGAATATCATCGGGGCTTTCAACGGATTGGCCGAGGACGGAAGCACCGACGGGGCGGCAGGCTCCGTGCGACATCGGGCAGACGAAAGCCGCAATGGAGACAAGTGGAGAAGCTTCGCATTCGCCCCAGCCGACCAGCCCCTCGGAGGCGATACGCACAAGCAATGCGTCCTGGCTGCCGTCGCCTTCAGTGGTCACTTCCGGCATCGAAAGATAGAAAAAGTCGACGGCTTCAATCTTCAACGGTCGGCCTCCCAAGCGGGCAATTGCCGAAAGCACTGTACAGCATCCGCACTGGGTTGTGTCGGCCGGGCTTGAGGCAGCGCCGCAAAAGCACACAAATAATCAGAATGGCGGTTCTTTGTGCGCAACTTTGCCGTTGTCATTTCTTGCTGCGCGCGAGTACCTTAGTTCCTTCGCTTCCGATGTCATCTCCACCCACAACCGCACGCGCTGCAATGCCCAAAATCCTTGGGATGCCACGATGGCTGGCCTTCTCGCTGCTGACAATTCTGCTGTGGGGCACTTGGGGCGCCGTGTCGAAGGTCTCATCGGACGGAGTCGATTCGAACTCCAATCAGGTTCTCTTCACATTCGGATTGCTGCCACTGATTGCGATCGTGTGGCGCTCGCCGCGTAACGCGCAGGGCGGCGAGGGGCGGCGTAAGGGAATCGGATGGGCATTCCTGACCGGAATTCTGGGTGGAACCGGCAACATTGCTTTCTTTCGCGCGCTCGCCATGGGAGGGGAGGCTTCGATCGTGGCTCCGGTTACAGCCCTGTTTCCGTTGGTGACGGTGATTCTTGCGGTTACGTTTCTTCACGAACGAGTGGGAACAGCTCAGAAAATTGGTTTAGGTCTCGCTTTGGTCGCGATTTATTTGCTCAGCATGTAAAGGAGCTGGATGCTTCATTTGCCGGCATGGCTATGGTTCGCGGCGATTGCCCTTGTCTTCTGGGGCATCACCGGCGTGACGCAAAAGCTTGCCACGAATCGAATTTCGAGCGAACTTTCGTTCATCTGGTTCGCGTACGCGATGATTGCGATCTCGGCGACGCTCGTGTTGTTCGTTCCGATTCACTGGCATCTCCGCCCGATGATTTTCTGGGCCGCGGTCGTGGGCGGAACGTTGAACGGGCTGGGGGCGCTCACCAGCTTTACCGCGCTGGAATCCGGAGGTAAGGCTTCTGTAGTGATCTCCCTGATTTCGCTCTATCCGCTGATCACAGTTGCGATCGCGGTGTCGTTCCTGCACGAACGCCTGACCATCGCGCAGATCGTGGGCGTGGCATTGGCGATTGTTGCGGCGATTCTGCTCTCCTGGGAACCTTCTCCTTAATATTCCCAAACCGCGTGCCTCAGACGGACTCGCTCATCTTTCCTGCGGAATCGATTGCGCCGACCGAGCGTAATCCCTCCTGCACGAGGAAGCGAACTTCAGTTTCAAGCGACTCGCCCGGAGCCAGGGTACGAGTCCGGCCTTGGGCTTTCATCGCCTCGAAATTTAAGGGATAACCGGTACAGGGTTCGAGGACCGCCACGTTGTAATTGCGCCAGCCTCCGTAGGTTGCGAACAGCCAGCAGCACGGAAACACCGCAGAATCAAATTGCAGCCCACACGACAGTCCACTGGCGGTATTGGTGAGGGCACACCAGTTCCCCTTCATTTCCGTGCCATAAAAGAAGATCAATTGCCTGGCCGTTTCGGGAGTGATGCGCCGCAAGTCGACGTTGCCCGTTGGTGTTTTAATGATGGGCCATTCTGCCGCTGCTGGCGCGCCGGCAACAGTACCGGGGAACGCGGGTTCGAGGAGCACCTTCATGGCCGGAAAGTCGATGCGGTGTTGAGAGGATACAGCCATCGCGGGATGCAGTTTCCAAAGGAACGGGAACGGAGCACTTCCGCGATTCGTAAACCGATGACGAAACTCGATGCGTGACTGATCGCGCCGCAAGCGGATCGTTTTCTCGATTTCGAACGCACTGATCGGGGAGGTGAACTTCAACCGGACGGCGGCTTCATCGGAACCTGAGGAGACTTCTGGGTGCCAGTTGCCGGTCCACAGCTCGCCGTGGTCGGGATAGCTTTCGCCTTCGATGAAGGCCACTTCGTCGTTCGGAAACAGCTCATCCCATCCTCCGCTCCAAACGTCGTCGTAGCGGGAGTTCATGGGCAGCCGCGCCGGGGCAACGCGGGGATTATTCCAGAGCAGGTCCTGGTCGTAGGGCTTGTAGGTAATCTGCCAGATCTTGCCGCCTGCCTGCGGAAGGATGATCAGGCGCAGCACGCGATTCTCAAGAACCACCGCGTTGAGTCCCCGGTAGGACCAGTCGGTACTTACACGAACGGACATTAGTGCTCCTTTACAGGATCTTCCACCGCAATTTTCGGTTCGGTTATCACGCGAGCTTGATCGACGCCGCGAATGTATCTCGGGGGTGTTAGTGGATTGCGGATGGAAAGCTGGGAATTTCCAGCGGCGATAATGCCGCAGTCGAACTGCACGTGATCAAAACTGGCATGGCTGCTCCCGGTCAAACGTACCTCGCTGGTGGCAAGGTCTGGACGTTGGCCGGCGAGGCGTTGCGCGCCGACGGTCGACCGGGCGACGTGCAGTTGTGCGTCGCCGCTCAGCGAAAGCCAGTCAGCATAGATTTCAGAATCACGCACGATGATTTTTGCCTGGCCGTCGGCCGTCAACTCATCGATGACGCTATGCGTGATGGTCAGGTTCGCGCCTTTCCCGGCGTATACGTCCCAGGTGTCGACGTTGACGTCGGACAGATGAAAGCGGAATGGGCAATCGGATGCTCCACGGGTCGGGACGATTACCGGTTTCGACGCCGAGCCTTTGAGTCCGTGGGGAAGCGTGAGCGTGCCATGACAAGTGGGGGCAATGGAAAGTTGTGTGCGGCCGATGCGCTCCAGAGTGACGTCGCTGCTTCCGTGTACATACAGAAGAAAGATCTGCGCGGTGGTGTCGGTCAGGTCGGCTTCGGCCTGGGATCCCATTCGCAGTTTCCTGGAGAAAGGCCTGTCGGCAGGAATGTCGGCGAAAGTGAGGCGCTCGTTCTCGTCCGTGTGAGTCGAGAGGAAAACGAGATGTAGGTTGCGCGCGACGACGTGACTGGAGTGAGAAATCTCGAGTTCGAAGATTTTTAAATTCGCGAGGTCTGCCCGGACCCTGTCCAGATGAAACTCGGAGTTTACTGTCTGGAAGTCGTCGACTGACAAGTCTCCCCGGAGCAACCAGATCGGGTGAGCGCTGCCGACCTCGGTCATCGTGGAGTGGCGGATGCGAATCCGGGCTGGGCCCTCGCAGCGCAAACTGCTGGTGCCGTTCGGTGATCCCGGCGGATCGGATACTTGGAGGTTCACATCGGAGAGTTCGAGATCTGCCCCCGAGGCAACAGTAATCGGCCCGCGAATGTCGAGAGTGATTCCGTGGATGCGCACGTGACCCGCGATATGGAGCGGGCCATTCTGAATGTATGCGGCTTTTTCATCGATGACTGCGCCGTCCTCGAGCGGAGGCAGGCTTTTCTGTGCGATCGCGAAGGACGCGACCAGCGGGATAAAAAGGAACAGTGCGTATTTCATGGGAGAGACGTCACAAGGGCAACCGCCGGAAAGAGTATCCGATTGTACGGCGAAAGCCGAATGGTTATCGGATATTCCTTGCCAGATTCGGCCGGCCAGGGCGAAGGAAGCTTTTTCCGGTTATGCTAGGGGCATCTTCGCAAGCCAGGTCGGATCGCTTTCATGCGGATCTTCGGGCTCAATAGAAAATGCCAGACGGTTCTGGCCCTAATCGGTGTGGCAGTTTTTTCCATGGCCGCTGCGGGAAACGATTTCAAATCCCTGCTGCAAAAGGCCTTCGATCTACACCAGAGAGGGCAGTTCTCTGACGCGCTGCCACTGCTCCGTGAAGCGTACAGGCTCGAGCCCCAAGATTACTTCGTGAACCTGCTGCTCGGCATCGATACGTTGCGCACCGGGGAGCCAAAGGAAGCGATCCCTTTTCTTAAGAAAGCTTCCCGATTGCGTCCGCGTGAGGAGTTTCCTCTTGCCTACCTCGGGGAAGCCTATGCGCGGCAGAAGCTTTATCCGAATGCGGCCCAAGCCTATTTGCAGGCGGCGAGCATTCTGCCTGTGTCTGCCGATTCGGCAATTGCGTTAGTGGATTTTTCCGTGGCACGGTTCGGAGAGTTGTCGGCGGCGCTGCGGAGTTCGAAGAAGGGGCTGGCAACAGAGTATCGTTTGCGCGCTCTCGCGCTCGCAGGGAACGACCCGGCACGCGTGCAGTTGCTGCAACATGCTGCCGATCTTGATCCGGGAGTACCGGGAATCTGGTCGGCCCTGGCCGTTGCGACGCTCGCCAGTGGTGATCGCAAGACGGCCCAAATCGATCTCCAACATGCGCTGGAGGCCAATCCGAATGACCTGCGGGCATGGATCGTCGATGCTGAACTCGCGTCCGCGGCGGCGGATTGGAAGCGCGCGAGTGCCCGCCTCAACGCAGTGGCAGAACGCTCTCCTCAAACATTGGCCGAGGCGACGGCTGACTGGCCTAAGGAACTGGCGGCTCCGCCGGGAATGGCTTCAGGCGCGGCAGCGAAATTTTTTTCTTGCGCGCAAGAGTCGAAGAGCAGTTGCGATCTGGGCGCAGCACAAGGGACATCCAAGGCAGCCCCGGAATTGCTCTACCGCGAAGAACGATGGGAACGGCTTGCGAGCCTTCCCGCGCCGGCGCTCGACCGCACCCACGCCTGGCTGCAACGCGGAATTGCGTTCGCCCAACTGAAGGATTGCCGCCACGCAATTCCTGCGCTGGAGCGCGGAGTGGTTCGGTCAGCCGATACGTACGGCATGTTTCTCCTGTCGTGGTGCTACTCCGACGAGGCGGGGCGGGTGGCTCAGTCGGTACAGGGCGCGGACGTCGATGCAGCACCTCTGCACATTATGCGGGGCGATATTCTCCTGCATCTGCAAGGGAAGGCGGACGCCTCCATTGGCGAGTATGAACAGGCTCTCTCGCTGCATCATAATGATCCGTCGATCCTGGAGAGACTGGCGGAAGCGCAGTTCAGCGGAGGAAATAACGACGCGGCGAAATCGAATGCCGAGGCTGCACTCCGCCTCGATCCGCGGCGGGCCGGTGCCAAACGAACGCTGGCGAAAATCGCGATGCAGCAACGCGACTATGCCGCGGCACTGCCATACCTTAGGGAACTGGCGGCACGCGATCCGCAGGATGTGACCGGCCGAATCGAACTCGCCAAGGCCTATGCACAGACGGGGGCGTTCGAGGATGCGCGCAAGAATCTTGCTCCGGCGCTCGAACAAGGATATCCAGATGAACGCGGGACGCTGCATTATCTTCTCGGGACGATTTTGAAGAAGATGGGGCAAGACGCAGAAGCAGAACAGGCGCTTGCTGTCGCCGCACAACTCTCTGAGACCTTCCAGCACAAGTCGTACCATGACCAGGAGCCTGATGCGCAGCCGTGAACTCTCCCGGCGCCAGTTCGCGCGCTTACTTGGTGGGACTGGGCTGGCGCTGGCAGTTCCGTGCATGGGTGCGAGCGGTAGCACGACTGGGCCGATCGTTTTCCAGAATGCGGCACCTGAGAATGGGCTGGATTTTGTTTTGCGCAACGACGCCAGCGGGCGCAAATACCAGGTGGAGACCGTGCTCGGGGGACTGGGCGTTATCGATTTCGATGGCGACGGTTGGCCGGATCTCTACTGCGTAAATGGGGCGTCTCTGCCTTCGCTCGAAAAGAGCGATCCGAAATTCTTCAACCGCCTTTACCGCAATAACCGCGACGGAACGTTTAGCGATGTGACGCAGAAGGCTGGAGTGCAGGGACGCGGCTACGACGTTGGTGTCGCTGTTGGAGACTACAACAACGACGGCCATGAAGATTTGCTCGTCCTGGGTGTGCACGGGAATACGCTATATCGCAACAACGGAGACGGAACATTCACTGACGTGACCGAGGCAGCCGGGCTCAAGACGGCCGGGCCGGGGCATAAGCTGTGGTCGGTGGCCGCTGCCTGGGTGGATTACGACTGCGACGGGCATCTTGATCTGATCATCTCGAATTACTGCGATTGGACGCCGGGGGAAGATCCGGTATGCGGCGGTCTCGACCCTTCGGAGCGAGCCTATTGTCATCCCGACAAATATCGCGCAGAACCGATTCAACTCTTTCATAACAACGGAGACGGGACCTTCACCGAAGTGTCGGCGAAGGCGGGCATTGGGAACCTGCTCGGCAAAGGCATGGGCATCTCGATCGCGGACTACGACGGCGACGGGCTGCCCGATATCTTCGTGGCGAATGACAACGACCGTAATCTGCTCATTCACAACCTGGGTGGCGGAAAGTTAAAGGAAGTCGGCATGGCGGCAGCGGTCGCCTACAACGGGGACGGACGGCAGATCTCCGGCATGGGCGCGGACTTTCGCGACTTTGACGGCGATGGCCTTCCGGACATCCTGATGACCGGGCTCAAAGGGGAAACATTTGAGCTGTTTCGCAACAACGGCAAGGGATCGTTCGACGACGCGAGTGCGAGCAGCGGTTTGTTGAGATTGAGCCGTCCGTGGAGCGGATGGAGTTGTGGATTTGCCGACTTCGATAACGACGGATTGCTCGATATCTTCATCGCTTGCGGGGGATTGGATACCAACGAGCCGCAGCCGAACCGGGTGCTGAGAAATCTGGGAGGACGATTCGTGGACGTGTCGGGCGACGCCAGTTCCGATTTCTCTGCGGCGCGAGTGCATCGAGGCGTTGCGTTCGCGGATTTCGATAACGATGGGCGGATTGATGCAGCCGTGACTTCGCTCAACGGGCCGGTCGAGTTGTGGATGAATCGCAGCCCGAAACAGCATTGGCTGCAACTGAAACTCAAGGGAACGCGCAGTAACACGTCGGCGCTCGGGGCAAAGGTCATATGCCATGGGTCCGAGCGCAAGCAGGTGACGTTTGTCGAGAACAGCGTCGGCTACGCCTGCACGAGCGACCTCAGGGTACATTTTGGGCTGGGTACAGACAGCAACGTTTCCCTGGAGATTCGCTGGCCGTCGGGAATTTTCCAGGAGATCAAAAATGTGTCGTGCGATCAGAGGGTGGAGATCGTGGAACCACGAACTTCCTCCCGCTAAGAACGTTTCCCTGACATTCCCTGCCGATTAAACGATAGAAAAAACAGTTCTCCGTCTAGTTGTCCGGATGGCGGAGGTGGAAACTTGGTGCGCCAGCCGGACTTTAGCCAATCACTGTGGGATTGGTCTGGGCGGAATCCGAAGGAACATTTTACGGAGGAAAGTTATGTTTCGAGCAACGAACGTCGAGCGCACCTCCATGTCGAGAGTCCTGACGTGTCTGTTAGCTCTAGTGTGCGGGCTTGGAGTATTGCAAAACGCTGCGGCGCAATCATCCAACGGGCAGATTACAGGCTTGGTTACGGACTCGACTGGAGCCGCCGTCGAGGGCGCGACAGTCGTCGCCACCAACACCGCGACCGGAGTCGAGTACACGACCAGGAGCAATGGCTCTGGAGTGTATGTCCTTCCTCAATTGGTTCCGGGACCGTACAAAGTGTCGCTGAGCCACCAGGGATTTGCCACGGTCGAGAGGCCAGACGTCGCCGTGCGGACGGGTGACCGCCTCTCTCTGGACTTCTCACTAAAACCCGCGACCACGAAAGAAGTGGTCACAGTCACCGAGTCGTTGCCCTTGTTGCAGGCGGACCAGAGCAGCGAGTCGACGGTACTCGATAACAAGATGATTACCGAGTTGCCGCAACTCAACCGGAACTCGCTCGATTTGACTGGTGTGACGCCGCAGGTACAGGGGAAAGGGCCGCTCAGCGATAACATCGCCTCCCTGGGAAATGCAACATACCTTATCGCGAACAACGGGAACTCGTATGCCGTCTCGGGTGGACAGGTGAACGGAACAAACATCTCGGTGGACGGAAACCAGATCCAGGATTCCGAGTTCAACGCGGTGAACCGGGCTATTCCGACTCCAGACAGCATTGGTGAATTCCGCGTGGAAAGCGGCGTTCTTACCGCCGATCATGGCCGCTATTCCGGTGGCGTCATCACGATGAACACGAAGAGCGGCACGAATGAACTTCACGGCCGGCTCTTCGAATATTTTCGCAACCAGATTTTTAACAGCAACGGGTGGCAAAACAATGATATTGGTGCCACCCGGCAGGCGTTCCACCAGAACAACTACGGATTGTCACTCGGCGGCCCGCTGACCATTCCGCACGTCTACAACGGCGCCAACCGCACCTTCTTTTACTTCGGCTGGGAAGGAGAGCGTTACAACACCGGAGCTCCGGTGCTCACGACGGTCCCGACGGCACTCCAGCAGCAGGGAGACTTTTCGCAGACCATCATCGACTACAACGTCGATCAAACCACGGGAGTGAAGACTCCGTACTACGCGGCGATTTTCGATCCGTTCCACTTGGACAGCAACGGCAACCGCATGCAGTACGGTTCTGTGCCGGGAGCGCCCGTCGGATTCAACGGGTTTTCGGGCAGCAAGATCTGCTCGCAAGCAGACCTGACCGGTGGCACATGCCCGGCGGCGAGCCAGGGACTTTCATTGCAGAGCACTTTGTTTGCGCATTACATGGCGTTGTATCCACAACCGAACCACGTGGCAAACGGCAACGATGGGTACAGCAACAACCGGCTCGATAACATCGCCATCACACGCCCGACCGATCGTTTCTTCGTCCGACTCGACGAGAACCTCTCCAACAGCCAGCGCTTCAACCTCAGCGTCAGCCGGACGCACATGACGAACAACATACCGGCGCCGTGGTTACATGCGGCGAGGTCGTACACTTACGACCACGATGTCACCGGAAGTTTGCAGTACAACTGGGTCATCAACCCGACCTCCATTCTCGACGTCCATTTGGGATTCGGCGTAGCCAAACTCTATGACGACGGTGTGTCGGGCGATGGATCTGCTCCCGACCCGAGCATTGACACTACAACGTGGGGTTTCGATCCGCTGATCATCAGCAATCCTTCGCGCACCACGAGCCAGATCGCCCCTGTATTGAACATCGGCGGAGTTGGCGCGACAGGATCACCTGCCTTTGCCAATGTGGGTGGATCGCAGTTCGATACTTTCATCAACCAGACGACGAACGGAACGGTTGCGTTCACCAAGGTGTTTGGCCGCCACACCGTCAAGGTGGGTTACGAGCAGTATTTCTACCGCTTCAGTGAGATCGGCGGCGATCACACGGGCGTGGCCTGGATCAACAACGGCGGGGGATCAGTTCAGAATTGGCAGAATTCCGGAGATGCCACAACCGGATTCCCTCTGGCAGAACTCATGATGGGTTCATCGCATGTTTTCCAATGGGGCAATTGGCAGATCACTCCGTATGGCTTCAACGAGGCGATGTATGGCATGGATGACTGGAAGGTCAATCAGAAGCTCACAGTGCAGATCGGCTTGCGATGGGATCATGACGGCGGCAGGTCTCCGAGAGATTTTGGAGAATCGACGCCGCTTACATATCTCATCAATGCGAGAAATGTGCTGAATCCGATCCCGAGCTGGAACTGGGGCCAGGTGACCTCGACTGCCGGGTTATCAGGACTGAGCTCTTTGCCCCAACCGGGATGGCTCACGCAAGGAACGACCGGGCAGGTGGTCTTGCTCGACACTCCGCCGTATCCGCAGAAAAAGCTCTACACCACGGACATGACGAATTTCCAGCCGCGCCTTGGAATGGCCTATGCGTTCAATGACAAGACCGTCGTCCATGCGAGCGCGGGCATCGTGGATCAGGGAATGGGAGGTCTCTCGACCGACTGGTTCAGCTTCTACTACAACACGGTGACGATGAACCAGATTTCGAGCCTCGACGGCCAGCATTGGGTCAGCGAACTCGGCCCCGACCATGGCCTGGGAACCTTCCCTACGCAACCTTCAGGCTCAAATCTGGGCTACTATCCGCGCATTACGACGAATGCCCAGTACTCAAACATTACATTTGGACAAGCGGCTAATCCGACCCAGGGTGGCGCGGCAACGCTCAATCACTTCCAGTCTCCGACCGACTACATCTGGGACGTCAGCGTGCAGCGCCAGGTTGGAAGAAGCTGGACGGCGACGGCAGACTACACGGGCATCAGGGGGATTCATCTGCTGATGCCGTTGTGGGGATGGAGCCTGAACAATATTCCGCTTCAGTACTATCAGCTGGGAACGGCGTATGAGCAGCAGAATCCGGGATCAAATGTGTTCTCGGTGCAGGTGCCCAATCCGTTCTACGGGCTTTCGCAGACATTCTCGAGCGAGCCGACGCTGCCACTGGGGCAGATGCTGGGCCTGTCGCCGCAGTACGCCAACACAACCCCCGGGCAAGCCACATGGGGCCGGTCCTTTTCTAATTTCCTGAACTTGCAGATCCAGAGCCGCGGCTATCATGGGCTGACGCTGCTCGCCTCGTACAACATCAGGAAGACTCTCACCAACAGCTGGGGCAAGGACATTCAACACGGCGGCCCGGCGGGCAGCGGTTATCTGCAGAACCCGCACAACCTGATGGAAGCCTACGGAGTGGCAGGGTACGAGATGCCCCAGACCCTCTTGCTCAACTACTCCTATGAGCTGCCATTCGGCCACGGGCGGCAGTTCATGAGTCATGGCGAAGGAATTGGATACAAGATTCTCGATGAGGCCATCGGGGGATGGAACGTCGCCGGGGTCAGCACCTGGGATCCGAAGGGAACTCCATTGCTGGTTCCGCAGTTCCAAAGTCTCGGCCAGGCTCCCTACGATGGGTTGACTGCGCCGGGAGCCGCGATTCGGTGGTCGCTCGCGCCTGGGGTTACCGTGAAAAAATCCAGCAATTACTCTAGTGCCCTGGTGGATCCGAACAGCGGCAGTTTTTTCAACGGCAGCCCGACTAAGCTGCTGAACCCGGGGGCCTTCGTCAAAACTGCGGATTTCACTTTGGCAAATTCGCCGTTTATCTTTCCAAACGTGCGGAACCCCGGAGCCTTCTTCACAGACGCAACCCTGCTAAAGAAGTTCCCGATTGCGAAAGAGGGAGCGACGTACTTCGAATTGCGTCTTGAAGCGCAGAATATCTTCAATCACGCGAACTTCAATAATATCGACAATAATCCCAACTCTCCCACTTTTGGCGGGGTCCTGGGCAAGCAACAGTATCCACGAATCATGCAGGTGGGAGCCCGGCTCTTCTTCTAACTTAATGCGGGGCCAGTTTTCGTTTCATGGCGCTGGCTCCGCTCTAGAATGACCCTTCCTTCATGTCACGCCTTACTCGAACTGGGCTATCGATCTTAGTAGCGTTGTCGTCGGGCTTGGCCGCATTCGGCCAGGCAGACGCACGACTGCGCACCCGGGACACAGAATTAGTCGTGGAAGCGGGAGCGAGGGCGCCCCGTTTGGCCAGCCTCACCGTCGCTGGGGGATCGAACTGGATCAACCGGACGTCCGAGCCCCTGATCGATTCGGCGGATATCGGAGACGATCATCATTCGCTGCAATGGAGCGTCAATCGTAACGCCAGCCAAATCAGTGACCAGCGGGTTGCGTTTGTGTACGAGTGCGCGTCCCCGCATCTCAGGCTTACATGGGAGTGGAGGGCTCGGCAGGACTTCGGTCCGATCGAGCATCAGATTCGCATCGAGAATCTCGACAGCCGGGAATTGTGGATCCCTTTGCAGGATAGTCTCGGCTTCGATTGGCAGATTGAGCCAGGGGCGCCTCTTGATCAGATCTTCGTAGAAAAGGGAGCCAACACTCCCTCCTCCATCGGAACGCACGAGGTGTCGGTCAATGATGGATATCACTGGAGCGGCACCTCGAGCACCTATGGCGACACCGACGAACGAGATCCGCGCGAGATTATTCCCTGGACGCTGGTGCAAGGCCACGATAACAACCACAGCGGGTGGTATGCGGGCATTGAATTCAGCGGGCGCACACGGGTATCGCTCCAACGAGAGAAGGATTCACTGAAAGCGGCGCTGGGGTTGAATCCGGACCCCCAACCGGCGCGCACCCGGCTGAAGCCTGGAGAAACGTTCGAATCACCGGTTGTCTTTCTCGGCGGCTTCCAGGGAGGATCCGACGGCGCTGGAAACATTCTGCGCCCCTGGGTGCGTGCTGTTCTCGGCAACCCGCTGAGCTGGCAAAATTCCAACTATCCGCTTGTTGTCAATAACAGCTGGGGCGGCGGCATGAACGTAAACGACGAAATCGCTCGCCGCATGATCCGCGAAGCGGCCGAACTGGGCGTGGACATGTTCCACGTGGATGCAGGATGGTTCCGCGGAGTAGGTGATTGGTATCCGAATCCGAAAAAGTTTCCCAACGGCCTCGCTGCGATTGCCGACTACGCGCACGAACACGGCTTGAAGTTCGGGTTGTGGGTGGACTGGACGCAGGCAGGCCTCTCGACAGAGCGCGGGGCGCTGAACGCTCGCGATCCAAAGGTGCGCGACTGGATGGTGACGGACATTCCGAAAGACTGGCAGCCGGAGCCATTCAAGGGACAGACGATTGACTTGGGAGATCCGGAAGCCAAGGAATGGGCGCAGCAGGAGGTGGAGCGCATTGTCACCGACTATCACCTGGACATGCTGGAGCATGACGGATATCTGGTGGCTCACGGTTGCAGTCGTACCGATCATCCGCACGCCGCCCCTGACCCGTTGAACGAATGCGTCTATAAAACCTGGGGTTCGTATTTCGTCGACAGCACGAATTCCACAGACGTGAGTTATCACGCGGTGCGCGCTTACTACGAGATTTACACGAAGCTACGCCACGACCATCCGGGACTGCTGTTTGAGATCTGCAATGACGGCGGCAGGATGGTCGACTTCGGCAGCGCCTCGCACGGTGATTATTTCTCGATTACTGATACGTACGATCCGCTGTCGAACCGTCGGGCCTTCTATGACACTAGTCACGTTCTGCCGGCCGCGATGCTGGAGAGCTATGTCGAGAAGTGGCCAACACCGCGAATCGAAAACTTCCGCTACATGCTGCGGAGCGGCATGTTGGGATGGTTCACGATCATGCTCGACACCAGCGTGTGGTCGGCCGAGCAGCACGCCGCCGCCAAGCGGGAAATCGATCTCTACAAGAAGGACCTTCGTCCACTGATTCGCGATGCCAGCTTGTATCATGTGTCTCCCCGTCCAGACGGTGTGCACTGGGACGCAATCGAATATTGGGATTCGAATCGCAAACGGGGCGTGGTGTATGCCTTTCGCGGGACAGTAGAAAACGAGGGCCGACACTCATTTGCGCTGCAGGGCCTCGAGGCGTCGAAACGCTATAAACTGAGGTTCGCCGACCACAGCGCGCCTGACCGGAGTGCATCGGGCGCTGAATTGAGAAAAGGTCTGAACGTGTCGCTGCCTTTGACGAACAGCTCGGAGTTGATTTTTCTTGAGGAAGAGGGTCTGTAGTTTTCCGAGAGAAGAGATAAGGGACGTATCGGCCATGGAAGAGTCGAAGTCATCGAAACGGCTGGCGGGGCGGGTCGCATTGGTCAGCGGCGGTGCTCAGGGCATCGGGCGTGCGATCGCGAGCCTGTTCCAGCGCGAAGGGGCTCACGTTTTCATTCTTGATTGCGATGATGCGACTGGAAATGCGACCGCCGGGGAACTAACGCAGCAAGCCTCACATCTTCCCGTGCGCTTTCTCCGGGCAGACTTGCGTCAACCGGCGGAGATTCGAAGCGCGATCGACGGATTACGAAAATTCCATCGGCAGATCGATATTCTGGTCAACAACGCCGGCATCGAGGCCGAGCAATCGTTCGCGAATCTGACGGTCGAGGACTGGGATCGTGTGTTGGAAGTGAATCTGCGCGGCGCTTTCCTGCTGGCTCAGTCAGCGGTACCTTTATTTCCCGAGTCCGGTGGAGCGATTGTGAATATCAGCTCCATTCACGCCACCCACGCCTTCCCGGACTCCATCCCTTATGCGTGTTCAAAAGCCGGGCTAGTGGCGCTGACGCGCAACCTCGCGCTGGATTTAGCGAGCCGCCGCATTCGAGTGAACTGCATCTGCCCCGGATACATCGATACGCGACTGTGGGAAAATTATTTGAAGAGCGCGCCCAACCCGGAGGAACTGGCCGATCAGACGCAAGCCCTGCATCCCGTCGGGCGACGGGGCGTCCCCTGCGACGTCGCCGAGGCCGCATTGTTCTTCGCGTCGGAAAGTTCTTCGTTCGTCACCGGAACCGATCTTGTGGTCGACGGGGGCCTCTTGATCCGCGCCCACCACTAAGCTGGATATTCGAATACCTTGGTCGGATAACCATCAGTTGAGCTTTGATTTATTGATTTTCTATTGGCCTGCCGCTGTAATACAATCCCTGCCATTGTTTTGGGGGCCTCGTGAAGAAACATCCTTCTGTGCTGAGCGGAGCTCTGAAACGCGAGTTTCAGAAAGATCTCGAGCTCTTCAAGCACTTCCTTCTGCTGCTCAATAATTCAAGTCCGATTCGCAATGTGGAGTTGATGTGGCACGAGGAACAGGAAGTCCTCGACCCGCTGAAGCCCAGGTTCAAGAGCCGCGTCGGGACTGGGGACGCGCTGGTTCAACTGCAGCCTGCCGACGAATCGGGTGCGAACCGGACGCTGCCGAGCACTCTGTTCTGCGACCTCGTACACGGCTTCGGAAGCCACGAGGAGGAAACCTGCGCGCGGTCTGACGTTCCCGCAAAACAGAGGTGTCGCGCCACGGGCTGCACACAGGTGTACGCCTGCCACGTCGGCTTGACGGATATTGCTGTGCCTGTGATCTGCGACGGTGAATATCTGGGAACTTTGTTTTCGGGGCAGGTGCTAACCAGCGCGCCGACGGCGCAGGGATTCCGCTTCGTGCGCGAGGAACTGGCGGGGCAAGCGCACATCAACTTCACGAGCCTCGAAGAGGCATACTATCGCGTCCCGGTCGTCACGCAGGCTCAGGTGGCCCAGACAGTCCACATCCTCGAGCTTTTCGCACGTTACATTTCGAATTCGTGGAAACGCCTCCAGTTGCTGAGCGAAGTGCAGCGAAAACAGGACCGCGAATTGAGCCTCGACCGAAAAGAACTGGCGTCACTTTTGCTGTCGGGTGAGATTGGTGACTTCGAAGAACTGGAACAGCTCTCCTGCCGGGCGGGATTGCAACGGATTCCGGAACGAGTCATGGTTTTGCAGATTGAACAAGGCGCGTCGAGTACTTTGTATCCGGGCGTGCCCGCAGCGAGCCTGAACCGGCTCTCGCACATTGTGGAAGATTTCTGCCAAGGCGTTCCGAATACGCTCACGATGGTGGTGCGGCCAGGCGAGGTTTGCGTCTTTATCAGCCAGGACGTACGGAATCCTAGCCATCAGCGGCTGTCGCTGCTTAATGTGGCGGAGAACATCCTAAGCAAAGTGCGTTCCCAGACCAACGCCTGTGCCCGGATCGGAATCAGCGAAGAGCACAGGCAGCCTGCGGAGTTGCTCAAGGCTTACCACGAAGCCTGCGCGGCTCTGGATCAGGATGGAGCCTCGGTATCGTTCTTCAGTGATCCCCAGCCGCAGAAATTGCAGGTTTCCGACGTCATGGCCCGGCTGATGAAGGCGTTTCGGCAAGGAACGAGTTCCACAACTGTGGTGCGGGAGTTCTTGACCCTGGCGATGCCGACCGATCATTCTCCCGCGGAACTGCAGCAGTCTCGGGCATTGCTGACGTGGGCAACCGAGCACATTGCGCTGGAAACAATCAGCGGAGGAATCGATCCGATTCAGGTGAAGGCGGCCAAATCAAAAGCGATCAGCAGCATTCTTCACGCGCCCAGCGCGTTTGGCGCTTGTGAAGCATTCCGAAAGTTCACGGATGTGATTGCCGAGCAGATGTCATCCGCTTTCAGCCAGAGGCACCACAAGATCGTGCTGGCGGTCTATCGTCTGGTGGAGGAACGCGGACCCGCCGAAATCACGATTCAGCAACTGGCGCAGGCGCTGCATCTCTCCGGCGGGCACCTAAGCCGGGTGTTTCGGCGTAGAGCGGGCATCACTCTCGAGCAGTATCTAATCCAGCAGCGATTGGAATTGGCGAAGCGGGCACTACTCGATCCGAGGCTTAACGTGGCCGAGGTAGCGGAGCGGTGCGGATTCTGCAACCCGGCGTACTTTGCATCCGTATTCAAGAAATACGTGAAATGCACGCCGCGGGAGTTCGCCAGCCAACCACATCGTTGGGATCCACCACGACCGGCGCCGCTATGGCATGCCCCTCACGACACTAATTCCGACGTGGGGATCTCCCATTAGTGTTTTCGTTCGAGGCTATCAATTCAGACTGGCTGGCCACCCAGCATGTTTTGCAGGCGTACGGCGGTTCCAAGAAGTCGAGCTTCGGCGAGATGCTCCGCGGTCAATCGTAAGCCTAAGGGTAAGGCAGTTTCCGTGGGCATGGGAATAGAGACAGCGGGCGTCCCCAAAGCTGTCCATGGCGCCTTCATTCGCGGATCTCCAGGTCCCACGAGGTCACCCGGACGGTTTCCGTATTTCTCATAGTAGTCTGAGACGTCAAAATAAAATACCCTACGCACTCTTCTGACATCGAACAAGTAACATGCCCCGATTACTTTCAGTAAATGTCGGCCTTCCCCGCGACGTGACTTGGAACGGTAAGACTGTCCGTACGGCGATCTGGAAAAGTCCGGTTGAGGGGCGGCGTCTCGTTCGTAAGCTCGATATCGATGGAGACGGGCAAGGGGATCTCGCGGGCCACGGCGGCGAGCAGCGTGCGGTGTTCGTCTACCAGATGGATTCGTACCATTATTGGGAGCGCTTCCTGGGGCGCAATGATTTTAGTTTCGGCCAGTTCGGAGAAAATTTTACCGTCGAGGGGCTCCCTGATAGTGAGGTCTGTATTGGCGATCGATATCGCATTGGCGGCACAATACTTGAAGTCTCCCAGCCGCGCGTAACTTGCTACCGTGTCGGAATTCGGATGAATGAGCCGCGGATGCCATCCCTCCTCGTTGCTCATCACAGACCCGGGTTTTACTTCCGCGTGTTGCAGGAGGGAGAGGTTGGGGCCGGAGACGAGATCGAAAAAATTGCTGACGGCCCAGAGCGAACCACGGTCGCCGAGATTGATGCCATGCTGTATTTGCCGGGACATACTCGCGAGCAAATGGAACGGGCGCTACGAATTCCCGCGCTGAGCAAGGGGTGGCAGGGTTCCTTCCGGGCAATGCTTGAACAGGATTTGAGTTCCAGTTCTGCGGCAGGGAATCCGGGGCTTGCTCATGAGGAGCAAGCCCCGGCGTGGACCGGCTTTCGACAGATGCGAGTCGCGAGTATTAAGAAGGAAAGCGATAGCGTCAGCTCCTTCATCCTGTCGCCAATCGACGACCAGCCGCTTCCTCTCTTCCAAGCAGGTCAGTTTGTGGTTTTGCGCTTACATCCTGACCCGGGCAAAACTCCGGTTCTCCGCAGCTATTCGCTGTCGGATCTCCCGGCGACCGATCATTTCCGGATCAGCGTCAAGAGTGAATTGAACGGGTTGGGGAGTTCGTTTTTGTGCAACCGGGCCCGGCAGGGCGACCTGTTAGAGGTAAGTGCGCCGCGTGGAGGCTTTGTGCTGCGTCCCAGTCAGAGCCCTGTGGTTCTCCTGAGCGCTGGAGTGGGCGCCACGCCTGTGATGTCGATGCTGCACGCCCTCGCCGCTGCGAAATCACAACAGGAGGTCTGGTGGATCTATGGGGCACGCAACCGCCTCGACCATCCTTTTGCAGAGGAATCACGTTCGCTGTTGAAGCAGCTCTCTCGCGGGCGGGGATACATTGTGTACAGCCGGCCCGCGGCCATCGACCGAGTGGGGACGGACTTCGACGCTCCGGGCCACATCGATACTGCCCTGCTGGAAAGAATCGGCGTGCCAGAAGGGAGCGAGTTTTATTTATGTGGGCCAACATCATTCTTGCAGAGTATGCGTGACGGGCTTCAAAGTTGGGGAGCACTTGCCGGGAAGGTGCACACAGAAGTTTTCGGTTCCCTCGACGCGATTACTCCTGGCATGGCCCAGGTGGCCCACCATCCTCACTTGCCACAGGGGCCACCCGGATCGGGCCCTCCTGTTTCGTTCGCACGCAGCGGCATTACGGCCGCCTGGGATCCTAAATTCGCGAGTTTGCTTGAGCTGGCGGAGGCGTGCGATGTTCCGGTCAGATGGTCTTGCCGGACTGGGGTCTGTCATACCTGCATGACTGGCCTGGTTGCCGGATCGATTGCTTACAACCCTGAGCCGCTCGAGAGACCCGCTCCCGGGAATGTGCTCGTATGCTGTTCCCAGCCAACCGAGAATGTCACTTTGGATCTTTGAAAAGAGAAAAGAAACGAGAGGAGTCCAATCATGCGTTCTGATATTGTGCCCGGCGCCACTTTCCCCAATTACGAACTGCCCGATCACACGGGCGAACTACGCAAGCTCAGTGAACTGCAGGGCGACGATCCGCTGATTCTTACACTTGCGCGGGGCCACTACTGCCCGAAGGAGCACCAACAGCATTTGGAACTCTCGGCGTGCTACCCGAAGATCGCGGTGTCATATACGCAGATCGCGACGATTGCCACCGACGATCACCACACACTACAGGAATTCCGTGCGTCGGTCGGCGCCCAGTGGCCCTTTCTCTCCGACCCTGGCCGAATCGTCCAGAAGGATCTCGACATCCAGGAGTACACCGACCCCGACAACAACCCAATGATCCCGCATACGCTGGTGCTTAAACCGGGCCTCGTGATTTACAGCATTTATAACGGCTACTGGTTTTGGGGCCGACCGTCGTTCAACGATCTATGGCGAGATCTGCGCGCGGTGACCAAGGAAGTACGTCCGGACTGGGACCTTAGCGCTCCTGGCCTCCGCGAAGCATGGAAAGCTGGCGACCACTCACGCTTTCATGGCTGGAACAAAAAGAGCGGTTCGAAAGATGGATCCACTGTGCCGAAGAAGTAGCAGGGCTTCCCGACTTCTCAGGAGGATTTCGTAATGTTTCCGCAACTTGCGCACTTCACCGACCTGGGTCTGCTCCTGCTTCGACTTATGGTAGCCCTTATCTTCATTACCAGCGGCTACAACCACCTGAAGGATCCGGATGCGCGCTCGAAGAGCATCGAGATGTCGAAGGGGTTTACGATCTTTCTCGGGATCGCAGAGGTCACAGGCGCCCTGGGAGTCGCCTTTGGGGTGCTCACTCAACTCGCTGCTTTCGGATTAATCCTCCTGATGCTGGGTGCAATCCAGAAGAAAATTTTCTCCTGGCACACCGGGTTCTGGGGAGAGAAAACATACGGCTGGCATTACGATCTGATGATCGTACTGATGAACCTGGTGATCGCGTTTACGGACGGCGGGCAGTATGTGTTGTTGAAGTAAGGAATTCTCATCGGTAGTCTCGGTGTCAGGCAGGGGCGAACTTCCCACTAGAAATTGGTCGCGATTTGATTCCGCTAGTCTCAAGAATTTGGGCAGGGCGTAACCTGCGTATCGCACGCAGAAATTTGCAGCGCAATCCACAATTAGAAGGTGCGCTGAGAGCAGGAATGGTATTCTGACCGGCTTCAATGCGCTCATTCAAATTGGTATGTGACGTGCCACACAGTCGTCGAATTTCAGCCAGTCGCACTGGCATACTTCAAGATTCGGGAATACCTGATTTGAACAACATGGCCTTGATGGCGAAAGTATTCCGTTGAGCCCGCCAGAGCCCAAGGAGGGCTGGAAGGATGAAAACTGCAGGCAGACTGCTCCGACTTGTAGGATATTTTATTTTCGCGTTCGCGTATTTTGGTCCATTGGGTGAAGTTCTTTTGGCGCAAAGTCCCGTCGCAGTTTCCGCAGACATGCTGATTCAGCACGACGTGCCAATGAAAACGCGCGATGGAGTGACTCTTCACGCCGACATCTACCGCCCGAAGTCGTCGGACAAATTCCCAGTCATTCTGATGCGAACGCCCTATGACAAAAGCGTGAGTTGGGCGGTTTCACCCGCTTTCAAGATTGTGGCGCGCGGTTACGTGTTTATTGTTCAGGACGTCCGCGGCCGTTATACGTCAGAAGGAGAGTGGTATCCCTTTAAGCATGAGCAAGCGGATGGCTATGATGCGGTGGAGTGGGCGGCCTCTCTTCCTTTTAGCAATGGCAAGATCGGAATGATGGGAGGGTCCTATGTAGGAGCGACCCAGATGCTCGCTGCTATCAGCACGCCTCCGCACTTGGCGGGAGTGGCTCCCGATGTCACGGCCAGCAACTACCATGACAACTGGACCTACCAGGGCGGAGCCTTTGAACAATGGTTCGATCAGAACTGGACCACGCAGCTGGCGCGCAACACGCTTGACCGGCTCATCGACAAGAACACGGACGCGCGAGTAGGAGCGCCGACTCTTCCTTTGACCAGCTATCCAGTCTTTAATTTCGGTCAATTGCCGCCCGACGCCCAGCTAACATCATCGATTGCGCCATACTACGAGGATTGGCTCTCGCACCCGGAATACGACGATTATTGGAAGCAGTGGTCGATTGAAGAGCATTTCTCCAATATCGCCGTTCCAATGCTCCAGGTGGGCGGGTGGTATGACATTTTCGCTGCCGGTACGCTTCGCAACTATATGGGCGCGAAAGCGCATGGGGCGACTGATGCTGCGCGCACACAGCAGCATTTGATGATGCAAATTGGCGGCCACGCAGGTTTCGGCCGACGTATTGGCGATATTGACTTTGGGCCCCATGCACTGGAAAACCCGTACGTCGATCTCATTCTTGATTGGTATGACTACCTGTTTAAAGGCATTCACAATCAATTTGCGACCGAAAAGCCCGTCAAAGTCTTCGTCATGGGAGTCAATGAATATCGCCAGGAGGATGACTGGCCTCCGCCGCAAGCGCGTTACACCAAGTACTTCCTTCATTCCGAAGGCAAGGCAAATTCGCTACGTGGAAACGGATCTCTTTCCACTGTTGCCCCCAAGTCCGAAACTCCGGACGCCTTCGTCTACGATCCGGGTAATCCGGTGCCTACGATTGGAGGCCCTCTTTGCTGCGCCCAGGAGCTCATGGAACCGGGACCCCGAGATCAACGATCGGTAGAAAACCGCGACGACGTGCTCATTTATTCCACCGGAGCATTGGCGCAGGATCTTGAGGTAACGGGCCCAGTTACGGCGACCCTGTTCGTGAAGTCCTCGGCTGTAGACACGGACTTTACCGGCAAGCTTGTCGATGTTGCGCCAGATGGCTTTGCTAAAGATGTCGCGGAAGGCATTCTGCGCATGCGCTACCGCGATTCACAAGAACACACCTCTTTAATGAATCCGAACCAAATCTACCAGATCACGCTCGATCTCTGGGCCACGAGCAACGTCTTTCTCCACGGACATACGTTGCGGCTTGAAATCTCCAGCAGTAACTTCCCGCGCTTCGATCGCAACTTGAATACGGGGGAAGAAATCAAGTCCGCCCGCAGATTTGTCTCTGCAACCAACACGATATTGCACGATGCGCAGCATCCGTCGGCCCTGGTGTTGCCAGTGATTCCCTAGGATAAGGAAAGATTCGGCCCCGCCCGCGTCATCTCTTCGGGTCGACGGTGCGATGGGCTACTTGGCGCTGAAGATCGTCATCAACGCCCCTCGCCATTACGCTGAATAGTCGCATTGAGGATCTCCTTATTCCTTGAGCTCGGTTTCAGCGATACAAATCCATCTTCACCGCCAACGACCGATCCGGTTTCAAAGTGCGAAAAAAACGATGGGAGGTCAGCCCACCTTACTCTTTTGTCATCGCCCTCGACCCAGTTCCATTCCGGAAGAGGCCGCGAGCGGAACACCCGTTCTGGGAGCCAAACAGTTCCACCTCGTTGCCAAGTCGCAAGTGTACGAGTTGCGAAATCCTCGCGCCACGTTTGCAACCGAGCGGCGTTGATTTCCAACATGTCGTAGGTCTGCCATGCTGCATGCAGATTCATGGGATCCAATGGAAAGTTCTGCCGGAACTCGGCGAGATTGTCTTGTTCATTGATTGCCAACACGAGGCTATTTTGATCCAGTATGGGGATTAAATCAGCGATTCGTACGAGAACGTCTGCTTTGCGTAATTCCAGTGCACGCTTGCTCGCGGATTTAACATTTATCGCCGTCATCGTGATCAAAACCAGAACGAGTAAGACTTTTGCAGCAGAAGCTGTCCGCTCGTTGGCTAGCACGCATCCCAATGCCAGGAAGACGAAGGGATACAGCGGGAGATAGCGTTCGATCGAACCTGCTTCGAAGACAAAAACCGAGAAAACCAGGATTGGTGCCGTGGCTAAAACTGACAGCAGAAGAAACATCCGGCCACGTTTCGACCGTGACATCTCGACGCCAATGACAAATGCCGAAACATAGAACAGGACCAGCTTCCATAAACTCAAGCGAAATAAAGCTCCCACGGTCACCGGGGCATAGGGATCGCTCACCAGATAACGCTTGAGCCACATGCCATCGCGGCCCATATTGAGAAACGATCGCGGCATTGAGAATGCAAGACGCGCCAGGACCCGAAAGCCTCCCGCTTGGATCTGGCCATGGCCCGACGCCATGACCCATTCCTTCAAGTCCGTAAAATGCCAAAGTCCAATGGTCGCTATCACTGACATATAGACTGCGAGCCCAATTGCTGCACAAGCGGCTGTTAATTGCAGGGCCCTGCGCCGAGGCTGCGGCTCGAATCCATTCACAAATAGGGGCGTAGCGATGGCAGCAGGAAGCACGAAAATGTAGGGAAACCAAAACAGCACTGCGAAAGCCAGCGTGAATGCTGCGATTATGGTTGAAACGAGCGAACTGGCTCGAGAATTTCGGCCGAAGGAAAAATACATTCCTGTTATCAGGCAAGCGAGTCCTACCACGTAAGCGTTGCCGCTATGCGAATAATTCAGGAACGCGTCAGCCGAGAGTAGTCCAAATGTCGCCGTGGCAGCTGGCCAAATATGACCCACGATTCGCATAGCCAGGAGAAAGAAAAACCAGACACAGGCTAGAGCGGCGACAAAGTTTATTCCGATTAAGGCCAAAAGAGCTTGCCCCCGTTCGCTACTCCCGACGAGCATTTGCGTTATGGGTTTCGTGACGACAAAACACAGCCACCCAAACGGACGCCAAAGAATGTGCCCAAAATCCCAAAACGGGTTGGATGTCAACTGTCGATAGTCGGCGGGATCTCGAGCATGTTGATGGCGCAAAATTGCGTCGGCATAGACGACGGTGTCTGCCATGAAATGAGCACGAGTAGCTGCCCAAACAATCACAAATGCAAGAATCAATAACGAGAGCGCAATTGTCTCGATCTTTTTGTCTCGCGGCTGCTGAGGGTCGAGCGTAGATCTATCTGTGGCAATATTCATGGACGCAGACATGGGATTTGATATTGACCCGTGCGAGTACGGCTTGGAAATCGAGGAGTCTAAACCGAACGAACCTACGATACTACAGCGGGAAAGGGAGGGGGCTGGACAAGCCGATCGTCCATTGTTCCGGACGTAAAGCGTAAATCGATTCAACTCGAGATCGCGTATGCTGGCGGGCGCGCCGCGAGAATTCGCGGGGAAACAAAGTTATTCCTGAGTTTTTGACAAGTTTGTAACCCAGCTGTAACGTCCGGCCGTGATGAAAAATATAAAATGATGCCTGTTTCTCTTTGCGTTTGGCGAGCGCTCGCCTATCGAACCGCGCGAGTTGCGCCTCTCATCTACAGCCAGGAGTCTAAAACAATGATGGTGCGGGTTGCATGGGTTTGCCTTGTGATTGGTACGCTGGCATGGGGACAGTCCACGAAATCAATTCAAGCTACGCGGGCGCAAAATGCAGCATTGTCAGATGACGGTGCTCAGCCTAAGCCCACCGGGGCGCCAAACGTCGCTCCGGACGCTGCGGTCATTACGATAAATGGGCTGTGCGACGATCCATCGAAGGATAAGGGTACTACGTCCAGTTGCAAGGTAGTGTTCACGCGCGCCCAATTCGAGGCATTTGCAGACCTCATCCAGCCAAACATGCCACTGGAGCGCCGGAGGCAGCTCGCTGGCAGCTATGCCGACATGCTGATTCTCGCCGCCAAGGCGAGGGAAATGGGATTGGATCAGGGTGCGCGATTCGACGAACTGCTGATGTTGAAGCGCCTCAGTCTGCTGGGAGAGCTTTTGAAGCAGACCTTACAAGAGAAAGCCGCGAAGGTTTCTGACAAGGACATTTCGGATTACTACCAGCAAAACATCAGCGCATACGAGGAGGCGCAACTACAGCGGGTTTATATTCCGCTTGCGCAGCAATTGGAGCCGCCGAAAGAAAAACTCACCGCCGCTGAGACGGAGAAGCGACTGGAGGACTCCAAAGCAGCGATGAGGAAGGAAGCCGAAGAATTGGATGTGCGTGCGTTTGCGGGCGAAGACTTTGCCAAGTTGCAGGAAGAGGCTTACCAGTTTGCGAAAATCAAGACGGCACTTCCGCCGTCGAGGGTGGAAACGTACCATCGCCGCGATCTATCTCCGGCGCAGGTAATAGCGATGAACCTGAAAACGGGAGAGATTTCGCCGGTGATTAACGACGCGAACGGATATTTCATCTACAAAGCTGGAGAGAAACACGTGGAGCCGCTGGATAAAGTGCGCACCCAAATCAGCAGTGCTCTACGTGCACAGCGCTTTCAAGAATATCTAAAAGCGGCGCAGGAATCCGCGACACCCGTATTGAACGACGACTACTTCCGGGCGATTCCGACTGGGGAGCAGGAGGGAATGTCTGCGCCCGGGGCTCCTGTGACGGGCAAGGGCCCGGCAGAGTAGGATGACGAAGGTTCTCACAAAGGGCCGAATTTCTATCAAGTGAATTGGCCGACCGACCCTCGGGCGATCTGCTCGACAACCTGCATTGTCGAGCCCGCTAGGTTTTTATATTAACTTGCGCGTCTCCCACGTTTACGCCCTTGCTAAGCCGCCGCTTGATCCCCAGTCCGAGAAGCCCAGTTCCCACCAATATCAATGTCGCCGGTTCAGGCACCGGGGAAACCACGTCCACAGTGAAAGTGGTGGAACCGAGCACGGTGAAGTCTGTGCCTGAAGGTCCACCAAGAATCGTGAAGTCGTTAAGGCTATAGACGCCTGGCGCTAACCCCTGCGGAATCGTGATGGTGAAGATGGCAAATAGTCCGCTTGTGGCGCCGGCGGACAGGGATAGGGGTGCATTAATGAGGAAGGGATTGTCATTGAGCGTCAGTGACGTTGATGTCGTCGTGAAGCTGTCACCGTTGAGGAAGATTGTGCCCGTTGAAAGATTTGTGAGAGACGCATCGAAAGTGAGAGTGTTACCGGCAGCACCTGTCAGAGTGGATTGGGACAGGACGATTCCTACGTCTTGCGCTCGGGCGGGAAGAGCGAATGCGGCTACCGCTACAAGCAACATCAAGCACAGCACGCATCGTGTCATGGCAATTCTCTCCTCTTTATTCTTTCGCCCCGCCGGCCCTAAGGGACCGAGGGGAGTGATCAGCACCTTGTAAACGGCATTCATTTCGACATCTCTCGTTCGCAGGCAACCAGCGTCTCTCGCCCTGTACGCACCAGCTTGATTGGTGGTCATGACGCGACCTCCTCGATAGCCGGCATGCGCTCGGGCCAGACAACGGCGAAATGACTGAGGGCATCGTGCCAGTGCTGAACGGGCATCGTCCATTTCTTCGCCGATTCGCGTAGCGCCAGAAACAACAACTTTAGGGCTGCATCATCGTTCGTAAACCCGCCGTGAATCTTGATGATCTTGCTCAGTGAGCGGCTTAGCGAGACGACGCTGTTGGTCGTGTAAACGGCTCGACGAATCTCTGAAGGGAAGTTGAAAAACGGCGTAACCTGGGTCCAGTTGCGTCGCCACACCTGGCTAACCCTGGGATAGGCTTTCCATTTCGCCTCCAACTCGACTAAAGCGTGCTCGGCTTCCACCGCTGTTGGCGCGCGATAGATCGCCTGCAGGTCGGCTACTGCTGACTTCCGGAGTTTCCATGGCACCTGATCTTTGCGTAGCTTCCAGGGCACGTAATTCAGAGAGGTTCGTACGAGGTGTACGATGCACAGCTGTACCAGGGTGCTCGGATATACGGCTTCGACGGCCTCGGTGAACCCTTTCAGTCCGTCAACGCATGCGATAAAAATATCCTTCACTCCGCGACTCTTTAACTCGGTCAACACCTGCAGCCAGAACTTCTCGCCTTCTGTTTGTGCCATCCAGAGCCCCAGCACTTCCTTCCGGCCTTCGAGTTTCACACCCAGCACCACGTAGACCGCCTTGTTGTGGATATGTCCTTGATTGCGCACTTTCACCATCACCGCATCGAGATAGACGATCGGGTAAACCTGATCCAGCGGCCGGTTTTGCCACTCCCTGACGTCCTCAATCACTGACTCGGTGACGTTGGAAATCGACGCGGGCGAAACTTCGATGCCAAAAATCTCTTTCAGGTGCCTCTGGATCTCTCGCGTCGTCATCCCTCGCGCGTACATGGAGAGAATCTTGTCGTCGAAGCCAGTCCAGAAGGTCTGTCTCTTACCGACGATCTTTGGCTCGAAGGTCGCGTGGCGATCTCGAGGCGTTTCGATCTCAAGCTCCCCGAATTCGCCCCTGAGGGTTTTCCGGCTTTTCCCGTTGCGGGGATTTCCTTGATGGCGGCCGGACGAATCGTGCCTCTCATAGCCCAAATGCTCGGTCATCTCGCCTTCGAGCACCCGCTCCAGTACGGCTTTTGTGAGCTGTTTGAGTAGCCCGTTTGCCCCGATGATCTCTTCGGGCCGCTTGTAATCCTTCAGCAATTCATCGATCAACCTGTCGTCGATGGCCATCGATCGTGCTCCTCTGTTTGTCGGCCCCTTGCATGGCCGGTTCGCACCGTTCTGTTCGCATTCCCAGAGACTTGAAAGGCCGTCGCTCAAGGATTCATCCCACATGAATCCATCGGAACCCTTTCAGGCCTTCAGGCCTCGTCACCCGTTCATGTCGAGACAATCAATCGACTCTTTCTCGTTAGTTAGCTCCAGTTCCGCCGCATTTATTTACACAGTTCGCTTTACACATCCAGTGAAGGGCACCATACTCCCGGATTGCCACCGGAGTAGGACCGAAATATTAATACTTTGTTAAATTTCGGCTTCTGCGGAGTCGAACGGTGGAAAAGCCCTAGAATGGCGGTGTTCAGGGAGGCGCGGCGTAATGGGGCGCATTAGAACCTTGCTTATTCTCGGAGCTCTAGGAGCATCCGCTGTCGGATGTGGGAGCAGCGGCAATTCGGTGCATCCGAGCACGACAACACTTTCTTCATCGATTAATCCGGTTGCGGTTGGCGAAGCCGTTACTTTCACTGCGGTGGTGTCAGGTCAGAGTGGGACACCAACAGGGACTGTCAACTTTGACGTGAACGGGAGCGAATCCCTGGGGGTCACCTTGACCGGGGGCACAGCTACATTTCCTTCGACGTTTAACAGCAGCGGATCGGCGAGCGTAACGGCGAATTACTCCGGGGATGGAACCTACTCATCCAGCACGTCGGCTGCGTTTACACAAACGGTCGATCCGGATGTGGTGACGGTTTCTGGCTCGCCGCAACAGCCTTTGACGCAAGACGGCTCTGGTAATTTCGTCGCGGTAGTAACGATCACGAACACAGGCAATGTCACAGTGGACTCCCTGCAAGTGATGATCGCTGGCACAACTCTGGGTTCGGGTAGTCTGATCTCGGCTCCCGCTGCTGTCACGAATTTGGCGCCGGGAGCGAGCACAAGCGTAACGCTTAGTTTTCCTTCTAACTCGGTTCCAAGTGGCACGACGACAGCACAGTTAAGTCTCAGCGGCACATATTCGGCGTTGACGGGGTCGCTGAGTGGCAATTGGGGGTTGACCTTCCGCAGCGTGAGTCTTTAAAAGAAAGTTTTTGAAATCGCGTTTAATACGAGGGGTACCGGGTTGGATAGCGGCAGGTCCTCAGTGATATTTGATAGCTAGTTCAACGCGCCAATGAAGACGTCGGATCTGCAGTCATCGCGCCCTAGATTCGCGAGGTGCATGCTCCCAAGCACGTATTCGCCGATGTCGGTCCAGATAATGCCGCCGTCCTGGACTTTTGAACCTGTCGTAATCGCACTGCAGGACCCCTTGTAGCCGTATACGTCTTTCCAAACGGGCCGAGTTGTTCCGTTTGGCTTTCCGCCCGCGGTGACCTGGAAGGCGTGATTGCAGGGATTGTCGGAGACAGTCCTGGGCAGAATAATGTCTCCCGCCGAGTAGAATCCCGATGCAGCACTCTGCCTGGACCACCAAACTGCCGGCCACGCCCCGGGCGGAGGGGAAGAAGAACTTCCAGCTACCGTTACTTTGAAAACGTTAAAACGCGAATTGGGATGCCCGTCCCCGGTATCGTGAGCTGGTTCGAAAACGTCGTCCCCTTTGTATGCGTGATTCTTCTGGAAATTGAATCCACCCCTGCAACTCCCGGGGCCGTCGCCGCCGTGCGAGGTTGACCCCAAGGTATCGCCCCAATTCGAAGTGAACGCGTAATACTTGCCATCGGCCGAGAGAGCCCCGATTCCCATGCAAGCGTTGAAGTCCTCAAACAGATCACAAGTGGCGGGATTGTAGGTACGAAAGAACCTTTTCACCGTCGTGCGGCAAGCTCCGTGTCCTACAGAGGAGCAGTCCGGGTTCGGGTTCGTTCCGTAACAGACCACTTCGTTCTCCCAAGGAATTGTGTATGGCCAGTCATAGCCGACGGTTGCGGTACAAACGGGAGTCGTGTCCGAGCCGTCGTTTGCGTTCCAGGATGGGTGCGCCTCCGTGCTTAGAGAAGGTGGCAGCGCGAACGAAAAGTGGTTGAGCAGGAATGGATCATCGAGACCATCTAATTTCCTGCCAGTCAGGTTCTCACCTCGATTGCCATTCTGATTCACGAGCAGATCGAATCCTGTGGTCCAGTGGCCCCAAGGCAGAACCGTTATCTTGCGCACGTTCGCGCTCGTCATGCCAAGCTCCCAGACAAACATTCCGGGGCCGTGGTTGGGAACTGGAGTGCAAGTCTGGAATGCGCAGGTCCCTTGCTCGAGGAGGACCCATTTTCCGTTCTTGCTAACTTTTAGATTGTGCAGCCGGAAGCGATCGGGAAGATTGGGCGTTCCCAGCACCGATTGTTCCCATCTGCCGCCAGAGCAGTTGTAGCCCTTGCCACTCTGGCAGCTCAGGGAAGAGATAATTCCCGTGCCGACGTTGTATAGATGATAGACGTTGGTGCTCCGCTTATAGGCTGCGATGAAGATGGCCCCCGGGCCTCCCTGGCCACCGTCGTCAGAGAAGGCCTTAACGAATACGTCGTCGTCGGTGGAGAGACCGCCGACCGCATACCACTTAGCCACTCCATTGAAACCAACGCCGATATTTCGCCATACGACTGTCCCATCCGCGGTATCCGTCATGGTGGCCTGGGTGAAACTCGGAGGCGAAGCTGCGGTTCTTGCTGAAGGACAACTTGTGTGGCCGGGTGCGCACGTCGCCTGAAAAAGATACTTGCCTGCGTTGTTGGTTAACGGTTTGATGATTGTTCCAAGAGGGACATTTTGGTTGGGCCCCGGCCAATCCGGCCCGTCATGAGGAAGAATCTGCTGAAAATCGGCGACAGGATTTCTCTCCGGTAGCCGAATGCTGTCCAGATCGATGGCGCTGACGATTAAGTAATAACCTCCGAAGGCGTAATAAAGATGTGGAGTCAGCCAACTGAACGACCCGTCTGCCACGCGAAACGCGCCGATTGGATACGTCGGGAAACATCTGGGATGGACCGGGTCGGGCGTGTACGTGAAAGGATAGCCGCCTTCGGAATTACTGATGATCAGCCGGTATGAAAAGGGAATACCTCCACCCTTACTCATGGCATCGGTATCTCCCGAACCTCCAAAACCGATGCTGTATCCGGAATTGCTCCTCTGGGTTGTCTCAGGATAAGTACACCGGACAACTTGATTCCCGTCGCCCTCAGTGCCAAGCACCTTGTCGTACCAGACGGCATTTGGGCGGGCGCTCATGTCGGGCACAGGCGGAAAAGCACAATCGGTGCAGAGTGGCTTAGGGTCGGTGCCGTCGTATGAGCAACGGTAGCTGGGAGGGCCGCAGGACCGCGTAGAGTCGGTTTGTTCGGGCGACGCTTCGAGGGCAAAAACAGCGCTGGCTCGGGTCGACCCGTCATCGCCCGCGCTTGCGACTGTTGGAACTCCAGCGCCGATCGGACCGAAAGCTGCCGCAAACAGGCAGACGATTGGAAAAAGGGGTCTGAAGGGCAGCATCTTCATCGGGCGCCGGGCTGGTTTCTTCAGAGAACAAATTAAAGTGCCTTCTGCCACTTTGGCAAGCTTTCGCGATGTTGAATTGCACGCACGGAAGGCGTCGTTTAGACGAGAATGTTACAGCTCGGTTAAAAGGAGAGCGATCGCCGTTGATGGCTGTTATTGAATGGCATGGCTCCGATCTCCGCACAGCGAGTGGTTGTGAACTCGAACTGCATCGCGCGGAAGGCGGCTTTCGATCAGATGTCGAGGCGCTTTATTCAGAATCGTCAGGGGATGGGGTCAGGCGCATCAGAAACACATCGCTCCGGCACGTGCCGCCCGTCACGCTACATGCATTCAAGCCGTCCCTGCTGCCCAGCGTTCCCTCACCGTCGGTTGTATATAAGTAGAAGTCCCCGAGCGGCGATACTGCTCCAATTGAATACTGAGCCGTAAACTGCGGCGACAAAGAGGAATTGAAAGTGTGGCCAAAGCGCAGGGGCGGTCCGGAGGTCTGCTTCCACGCCATCACTTCGTTCGAGTAGGCATTGGAGATTATCCCGACCGCTGCTTCTGGCGTGTAGGTAGAGGAAAAGACCGGGTAAGAGTGCGTGCCGAGCGGATCATTTTTCGCTGTTGGATGATTGTCGAATGGCACTGAGAACGAATAATTGACTGTGCTCAGCTCCATTACCAGCTTGTCGTTGGTCGTAGAAAAATCGGTCCAAGAGCGGAATTGCATGCTTGGGTTCGTAGAATTGGCGAAATTTCCGTCTCCATTAATCAAGCCTGATGCAGTTTCGGTGTAGTGGCTGGCGCATGAGCCCGGGTCACGCCCGCCATAAGTCCATGGGCACGAATTCACTGTAGTTGTGCCTATCTGCCAGGCATGAACCAGATCACAACTTCCTGCGTAACATTTTGTCCCTTGCTCGATCACAAGCCATATACCCGCGGGATCCATGCGAATATCGTGCACGCTATATTTATCTCCCGAGGAGATTGAGCCCACATACGTACCGGGAATGGTGGAAAAACGATAGGTGCCGGCTGGACATTTGTAGCCCAGGCTCAGCGATGTGGAGGAAGTGACACTTGCGATCTGGTAGGGTTTCGAGCCAAGCATGATGTTCGCGCCTGCCCAGGTGTGCGAACCGGTCCCAAAGGAGGTGCCTCCAAGCCAGGAAAAGACATCGGTCCCGTCGCAACTCCCTGTGCCCGCTATCACACGTTCCGTTCCAGTCGCGGACCGGATGATACCGAAGCGTGTGTTGTAAAGGTAGCAAGTCTGGGTTGCAGCATCATAGGCAAAGATGCGGTTATCTCGGTCTTGGGCTCCAATTGCTCCCGCATACATTCGGTCATTTCCGCCGATCCCCCCGTTCACAAAGAAGCCAAACCCCGAAGGGAGTCCACAGTTGGTGTAGTCGTAGAACAATGTCACGCGTGGAGAGCAGGCTGGCACACCCAGATAGCATCCTGTGAAATCCATGCGATGAAGCCGAGGTCCGACATTGCTGAGTTCGTAAGCGAAGTTTCGATCGGACTGCGACCATATAATGTTGGACGTGCTGGTACTCGCCCAGATAAGTCCCGTCTGCATCGTGCTGCGATTCAGCCCGAAGAAATACCAGGCCGCATTATCGTCGGTCACTGTGAAGAGGGTTTCGTCAGCGTTGAAGTGGGCGTCATCGCCGGAGCCGGAGCCAACCGCGAACCCGCTGTTGGCATTTCCGAGGATTGATCCAGTATTTGCGTCCGTGACGCGGGTATAGGCCACCCCATACTTTGGATTGAAAGAAGAGTCTACAAACCGCCGGTTCGCCCCTGTCAGTTCCCCCCAGTTCGGAAGCTTGTCCGGAAGCGCGCTGACTTTTGTATCGGTGCGGGCGCAGCCGTACACCGGCGGCCCACAGGCCGAATAGGAATTGACCATCAGCGTCATGTTCACTTCAACGTTGTTCCGGCTTTGATCGCTAAGCCCGACCCTGAATGGAAAGTGACCGTCTACGGTTGGCGTTCCGACCAGGGCGCCCGTTCTGTCATTTAGTTGAATCCCGGAAGGTAAGGTGCCACCGGAGACTATCCACGTGTAGGGAGGCTGTCCGCCGCTCGCGGAAAGGCTCGCGGAATACGTAGCTCCGATGTTGGCAACCGGAAGGGAGCCCGTCTTGATCGCCAAAGGAACCGCGGTGCTTCGGGAGATAGCCGGCGCAGGGGGCGAAAAGCTGGAGCACCCTGTCCCAATTGTTAAGGCTCCGATCGCTAGTATCGAGAGCAAGATTTCATTTGGGCGGGTAGCAGGTGTCACAACTCGATAAGAGCTGAGGGCAAGGGGGGATGGTGCCCTAAAAAGCATGGGGGAATCCTCAAATCTGTAAACGCTTGTTAATAAATAACGATCAAAGAATGCTAGCGAGGCGGGAAAAGACGGCACAGATGACGAAGGGCTTAAGCCGTGCAGCGGAAATCAGACGGTCCGAACTATTCCGGATGGACTGGCGACGGTTGGACCTTCGCCGTGACATCAGTGAGCCGACGCGGGGCAGATGATAAGCGTCTTGTTAACATGTGGTTAAAATTCCGATCAGAATGCAGCGCTTCATGGACATTCCGAACGACGTTCGATTAGTATTCGGCAGTAATAAGGCAGGGTTGTGCCTGCGCTCTCGTTGAGGAGCTCTGTTTTCTTGCCTGAGGCCGCCCACCTGCGAGCCCTTTAAGTCGCGTCGTAAAAGCCAGATTTTCACTGAGGAGTGGGAGATGCCAGAGCTCGATACACAGCTTCATCTGGAAATGCTACGGAGCTACCAGCGCGAAAACGGCTTCGTACACCGTATGCGTCGAGCGGTTCGGGACGTAGTGTCGCCCGCCAGAGTATACGGCTTGCAGTGGGGCGACCCGGAGGTGGCCGGTCCGCAAGCCTACATGCGAGATCATTACGTTCTCCCTTATGTTAAGCCTGACCACGTCGGATTAGAGATCGGTCCGGGCGGCGGGCGTTGGACCCAGTATTTGTCGGGGTTTCGTCAGCTTTACGTCGTCGACTACCACTCTGAGCTACTGCAAGAGCTTCGGCGAAGCTTTCATTCCCCAAGCATGAAGTTCGTTGTAAACAATGGAACGGATTTTCCAGGAGTTCCGGAGCATTCAGTCGACTACGTGATCAGCGTGGCGTGTTTCGTGCACCTTGAACTGCACCTTATTGCGGCTTATTTGAAGAATATCGCGAAGATTTTGAAGCCGAGCGGGAACGTCTTTCTAACGTATTCAGATAAGACGAAAATTGGAGCTCAGATGAATCCTACCTTTACCGATAATACGCCGGAGCGTATGAGGAAAATGGTGCTGGAGGCGGGATTCCGGATTCGCGAAGAGGATCCGACGGTGTTGTGGAATAGCGGCATTATTCGATTTGGCTTCTGATTCGGAAATGTACTCGCCCTGCCAGCGCTATTCCCGGCCGAATGACTGGCTGCAATGAGGATTCTTTGGGTAAAGCCTGGGAAGCTGCTTCCGCTCGACTCGGGCGGAAAGCTCCGTTCATACAATATCCTGCGACAACTTTCCGTTAATCATGCCGTCACGTATTTGTCATACTACAGCGGCGAGCGCGATGCGCAGTACGAACAAGAACTCAGAAAGTGGTTTCCAGAGGCTGTTTTTGTCCACGGGGCCGGTTCGAACAGGAGCGGCTTCGAACGTTACATTGAATATGTGTTACGGCTGCCATCTTCAGTTCCATATTCGGTCAGCAGATTTACTTCACCCCAAGTGCAGCGCCTAGTCAGTGATTGGATATCGCCCGAGCGCGTCGATGTTGCGGTGTGTGATTTTCTGGCCAGCGCATTGAATTTTCCACAAAAGCTAGCGATCCCCGTGATTCTTTTTCAGCACAATGTCGAAGGCATGCTTTGGAAACGGCGGGCGCTATTCGAAACCAGATTGCTGGGCCGCCTGATTGCCAAGGTGGAGCACGCTAAGATGGCTCGTTTTGAGCCGCAGCAGATTCGCCGTTTCCATCACGTATTTACGGTTTCTGATCATGATCGCAATGCCATGAGCGGTATTGTTGATCGCCGGAACATTACCGTGATTCCGACAGGAGTCGACGTCGACGGGTTTGAGTACGATCCAGAGTTGCGACCGATGGCTCCGCTCGTTGTTTTTGCAGGATCGATGGACTGGATGCCGAACGTAGACGCTGTTGAGTACTTCTGCGGTGAGATCTGGCCGCACATTTTGACGCAGGTCCCGGATGCGCGATTCAGAATCGTAGGCCGAAACCCGCACGCCCGGGTTCAGAAACTCGTTTCGGTATCAGTAGAAGTGACGGGGACCGTTCCATCAGTCGTCGAACATTTCCGTGAGGCTGCCGTTGTGGTGGTTCCGCTTCGCATGGGCGGTGGAACCAGGATCAAGATCTATGAGGGCATGGCCATGGGTAAGGCTACCGTGTCTACTCATTTGGGCGCGGAGGGCCTCGACGTAAACCATGGTCATGACATCCTGTTGGCAGATGAGCCCGGCTTGTTTGGCGAATATGTCGCCAGGCTCTTGCGCGACGAAACGATGCGACGTGGGTACGAAGCCGCGGCAGCTGAGACGGCTAGAAAATATGATTGGTCGATGGTTACTGAGCATTTAGTCACGGCGATGCAGAGAGTGGTTGCTGTTGCTGCGTAGACCGAGCCCCCGAATCCGACCGTGTGCGGTCAGTGGTTACTGTCAGAACGGCCCACGAATCTATTGTTGAAGGGTTGCAATCAAATGCTGGACGCAACCGCTAAGAATCTTGTAGCAGCTCAGAGTTGCGCCTTCGCCTGAATAATAAGGATCCTTGATTTCTACAGCCGGGTAATCACGTGCATACGCGCCGAGCATGAAGACTTTGTCGCGAGCGTGGGGATATCGGAACTGTAGCTGTGTAAGATTGTCGTAGTCCATCGCGAAGATGGCATCCGCCTGGTCGACCATGTCTGCCGTCAACAGTCGGGCGCGGTGATGCTCCAGAGAAATGCCGAAGTCTTGCGCCGCTGTCGTTGCCCACGGGGGAGCCGGTCTTCCCGGTGTCGCATTCAAGCCGGCGGAACGGACCGAAAACTGCGCAGAGGGCATGCTTGCTAGGGCCTGTTTCATCAGAGCTTCACACATCGGGCTTCTCATAATGTTGCCGAAACAGACAAAGAGAAATGAACGAGCCGTTTTTGGCGGTCGGGAACTTTTCAAGCTCGTGAGTCGGAGGGTGTTCATCGCGCGAATCTTGAAATAAAGTAGCCGTTCCTTTCCGCCGTACTTCTGATAGCGCCGCAGTTCGTGGATAGTGGAATCAGGCAACAGCCTTTTGATCGTCGCCCGAATGTAGCGGCCAACGGAATCGTGGAATCGACTCGGTGAGGAAGCGGTTTCCACCCCAACGCCTATATGTTTCCCTTGTTCTGTCATTCCTACATTTATCCGGGCGGGTGAGCCATTATATCGGCATTATCTTTCACGAAGTTCGTGCACACTAGCGTCGTCGGCACTGTTTGGAATTTCTGCTAGGCTCTGGAAGCACGACGATGTGTGGTCCCACGCACAGTAAGTAGTTCCAGCATGATGATGAAGAGACTGGCCCTAAGAGCTCTCCAAAGATCGGGCGTGTTCGCCATTGCTCGGAGCAGATCTGCCGGGATGGCGCGCATTCTGATGTATCACAATTTTACGCACCGGAATGATGCAAACACCGACGCCGTCAGCATAGATTCAGCCCGAAGGCAGCTTGCCTATCTAACCCGAACTTTTCAGGTCGTTTCTTTGACCCACCTCGTCGAGCAGTTGCAAACGCGGAATCGCCTGGACTCTCGTATGGCCGTCCTAACAGTAGACGACGGCCGCCGTAATTTCTATGAGTGCTTCTTCCCGTTATTGCAGGAGTTCCAGATCCCAGCCACATTCTTCGTTGTGAGTTCTTTCATTCGCCAAGAAGATTGGATATGGACGGACAAAGTATTGTGGCTTGCTGAACAGGGAGATCCAGTCGAAGAGGTGCGGCCCGACCGGATTGAACATTTCTTTTCCAAGATGAATCGCCTGCGCCCCGAGGAGCGCAACGCGTGCATCGATTCAGTGGCTAAGTGCATGAACGTTTCGATACCCAGGGAGGCGCCTTCAAGATATGCCCCGTGTTCGTGGGCCGAACTACGCCAAATGGCAGATTCTGGCCTTGTTGAAATCGGCTCGCACAGCGTCAATCACCCAATTTTTTCGAGCCTAACGGATGAAGAGTCGTGGTGCGAGTTAACTACGTCCCGGGCCCACATCGAGATGGGGCTGGGGCGGAAGATAAACTCCTTCTGCTTTCCTAACGGAAAGCCGGCCGATTATTTTGCGCGTCATTTAGAGCAAGTTCAACGCGCTGGGTATTCCAGTGCCGTGATGACACACTTCGGGATGGTCCGGCAAAATTCGGATCCATTTTCGCTGGCCCGGATGGGCGTAAGCGGATCCTCGGACTTCATTTCCTTTCGAAAATACGTGGATGGAATTGAGTACTATCAGTCGAAGCTGAGGAAGCGCCTTTAGCATAGGCGAACCGACACTCCTTCCTTGAATCGCCGCCCGGCAACTGAGAGTGTTGGATTTGGCAGCAGCGGTCCGGCAGGGAAAAACAAAGGCAACGTTATGTGAACGTTGCCTTCCCATCTCTTGACGGTAACTGCGATATCGCTCGGCCAACCGAGGCTGACGGCCTGCTAGTTGCTGTCAGTTTTGCCCGTTCGCAAGCGACGCGTGAGAGCGCCCAAACCGACCAAGCCAGTGCCCAAGAGGGTTAGGGTACCGGGTTCGGGAACGGGTGAAAGAGGCGTAAGCCCACCAGCCGGAAGTCCAAAACTAGATGTCCCGCCACCGTCTACAACCGTGTAGCCCGCACCCTGGGCTGTCAAGTTTGCGGGGATCGTCGTAAGTTGAATCGTCGCTCCCATAACCGTCACGGGGGCATAGCCGGGTACACTCAGAGTGCCATTTACAGAGCCAGAAAATGTATAGCCTAAGCCTCCGGCTATAGGCGTCCACATTGATCCGGTACCGAAACTTCCAGTGAAAATAGTGCCGTTCTGGTACGTGATCGTGAAAGTGCCGCCAGCGTTAAAAGTGGCTCCAGCTGTGATGCTGCCAGTCGCAATGGTTCCTGTTGTGAAGGCCAAGGACCCCAGATTCGTCCCCGGGGAATTCGAGATTCCGTATGCTGTCAGCCCGGCGACCTGGACCAGAGTGGAATCGCCCGTGCCCGTAGTGGACCCCAGGCTCAGAGTGCCAGTCGTATTGCCAGTAGATGAAAAAGTGCCGTCGGACGTGGTAAACACCACCTGCGCTGTCAAAGGAGCGCTGAGCGAACAACAAACCGCTACAGCGAGGAGCAAAGCCCGTACCTTCATTTTGCCTCCTAAGCCCATTTGGAACTCGGCGTCTACGTCTCGCCCGGTCTGACGAAATGTACGTGGCCAATATGATGTTGTTATGACCGAAAAATAAAAAGTGTGTGAATTTCCTGGTTTTGTTAGCTGTATGTGGTGGAAAACTGCTTTAAGGAAGACTTTCGCTGGGAACTGGAGTCAAATTGAAGAACCAGAGTCGCAAAAGTCCTCACCCATGCAACTCGGAAAGCAGTTTCTTCACATCGTCAGCTGCCCAATAGTTTGGGTTGATCTTCAAAACGCGTTGCAGATGCTCTCTTGCAAGTCCGATTTTCCCAGTTTTTTCGTATGCCATGCCGAGGTGATAATGCACGGTCGGATTCTCCGGCGTTTTTGCTTTTTGTGCCAGTTTAAGCGCATCCTGAAACTGATCGATTGCCGACTCATAGGCTCCCTTTCGATAGAGCACCCAGCCCATCGTGTCAGCAGCCTGTGGCGAGTCGGGCATTCCGCGGCGGGCAGTCTCTGCGAGTGGCATCGCTAGATCCGGGTTGCCATCCGTCCGCAGCATCACATAGGCGAGATCGTTGGAAGCAGCAGGATTCTCTGGGCTCAGCGAGAGGGCCTTTTGGAAGGCTTTTTTCGCGTCACTCCACTGCTGCTTGGAGTCGTAAAGTTCTCCCAGCAAAACGTATAAGCCCACCTCGTCTGGATCTTTCTCAATTGCCTGCCGGCAAGTTGAGAGCGCCTGGTCAGCGGAATCCCGTACGGCCTGTACCTGAACGAGCTTGAGCCATCCATCGACGTTATGCTCATCCAACTGAACAGAATGTTTCAAATTGCTCTCGGCTCCTTCGAGGTCTTGTTCGGTTCGCTTATGGTCAAACAACGCTGTGCCGAGCAAGTCGTAGAAAACACTGTTATCGGGAACCTTGGTGATTTGAACTTCTGCTGCGCTGAATGCGCTCTGCGGCTGGTTCTCGGCAAAATAAGTGTTCATCAGCCCGCGCAGAGCGTCTGCTGAATTGCCGTCTCTCTGCAATGCTTCCCGATACCCTTGCTCCGCGGCCCGATAATCCTTCCGCGCCAGCATCAGATTTCCTTGTTGCAAATATCCCGCCGGACTTTGCGGGGCTAAAGCAATCGCCTTTTGAACGTCCGGCTCAGCTTGCGCGAGCTGCAGGCGGCGAATGTGCGATAGTGCCCGCAGAGAATAGCCATCTGGAGACGCAGGCTGCAGATTTACAATCTGGCTGGAGTATGTCTCCAGTCGTGGCATATCTCCTTTTTGCAAAGCGAGGAGTGCGAGCGCCCGTTGAGCTTCAACCATGTCGGGGCGATGACTGACGCAATCCTGCCACGCCTTCTCGGCCTGCTCGGGCTTCTTCTCCCGTTCATAGGCAACGCCGAGTTGGTAGTAGGCAGCGCCGCTGTTGGGATCATTCTTGATCGCGTTCTGTAAGGACGCGATGCCTTCGCTAGTCCGACCCTGGGCAGTCCGGATCTGCCCTCGCGCGATCAAGGCATCGACATCGTTGGGCCTGTTCTTGAGTGCTGCGTCGTTCAGTCGATTGGCGTCATCAAGGCTGTTCTTGATGATCAACAGTTGTACGTAATTCTTCGTTACAACTGGATCTGTTGGATGTTCCCGATTCAGCTCCTCGTACTCGCTGAGTGCTTGGTCATATTCTCCCGCAGCGAAGTAGAGATCACCGAGCATTCGGTACCCTACAGAGTTGTCACTGAATTTCTTCCTGGAATCTTTGAGCAAATCCTCCGCACTGTCCTTTTTGCCCTCCGCCATATAAAGGCGTCCGAGGGCGATATAAGGATAAGGATTTTGCGGGTCACGATCGACCGCGTTCCGAAATTGCTGCTGAGCTTCAGGAAAGCGTTGCTGAGCTTGATAGTAGCTGCCTAGAGCAATCAGGGGCTCTACTCGATTCGGTGTGTGTTCAACCGCTTTTTTGAAGCTGCCCTCGGCAGCTTCTGCTTGGTTGTTCTTCAGCTGGAGTAATGCCAGTTGCGTGTACGAGTCGCCTCGGCTCGGGTCCAGAGAGATCGCCTTCTCGGCCTCCCGAATTGCGTCAGCGAATTGTTGCTCTGCAGCCAGGAGATTGGCCGTGGCGAGATGAACATCGGGATTCTGCGACTGCTGAGCCTTGAGCGTTTCAATCTGTACCTCTGATCGTTTGAGGTCGCCTGCCGCCGTCAACAGATTGGCCAGCTCGATACGAGCCTCGTAGTTCTGTGGCCTAAGTTCAATCGTACTGGTGAGTTCCTGATAGGCGTGGTTCCAGTCCTGCAATTTCAGATACGTGCGCGCCAATTGATAGTGGGCCTCAGGAAATTTTGGGTCGGCCTGGAGTGCATTGCGGAACTGAATCGACGCGCTTTTGTAGTCTCCGTCGTTAAAAAAACGCTCGCCGCTTTCCAGGTATTTCTGCTTTCGAACGCTTGGATTGGAGCAGGCTGCAAGAAAAACTATTAGCGAAAACACGAGTTTCAGACGTAGGAACTCGTGGGCGGACTTCACCACGTGGGTGGACATATTTGCCTCACGAAACTCGATGGATGGTAAAACCGCAGCAAGCCGCTCCCTTTCAGGCTGAGCTGTTCAGAGCGCAGTCTCCTGTCAGTGAGGAGTTCTGTAAACGGTGGCAAGTATAGGACAAAGCAGTGAGCCTGAACGCTCCAAAACCAAGAGCTGGGAAAGAATTAGCATTGCTTTAACAATTGAGTCTAAGAAGGCTGGGTTACAATAACCGGGCTTTGAGGATACCCGTCCCCGTTGAACGGGGCCTGAACTGGGTGTAGCCGGCGAATCTCGAGTTTCCTTCCTGTGCTTCTGATGTTTTCTGGAGTCGCATGACAGCTGGTTGGGTAATCACGGTTTTGTTCGTGGCGGGGAGCGTATTCCCATGTCCAGGCCAAAGTATTGCGGAGGCGGAAAATTCCGTCAGCGCAGTTGTTCCGGCCCCCCGAGAGGCTGTTTCGGTGGCTACAGGTTCTGCATTGCTCGAGCCACCGTATGAGATCGGGCCGAATGACATGTTGCACATCTCGGTCTGGAAGGAGCCGGACTTGACCGCGACGGTGCCGGTGCGTGCCGACGGGATGATCTCGATTCCACTTCTGAATGACGTGCAGGCATCCGGCTTGACGCCCATGCAACTGAGTGCGCTTCTGACGCAGAAGTTAAAGCAGTACGTTGCCTCTCCGCGTGTGACGGTGGTTGTAACACAGACGAATTCCCATCGCATTTACATTGTCGGCGAGGTCGTGCGTAGCGGCCCCATTCCTCTGCTGCATGAGATGACGGCTCTTCAAGCCCTGGCGGCCGCAGGACTTACGCAGTTTGCAAACACGAAAAAGATTTACATTTTGCGGACCGACAATGGCAAAACCCAGAAGATCCCGTTCAATTACAAGCGCGTGATCCGAGGCGAAGACATGGCCCAAAACATCGCCCTAAAGCCAGAAGACACGATTGTGGTGCCTTAACACAGTGCGGTGCACCCGGGCCAGTGTTTCGCGAGGATGAGAAGGGAATGGGAAACCTGCAGGCTCAAGAGGCTGCGTCAGTGGCCGGGACGACGATCTAGATGATTGCCAATCGCGCGCTCGATCTCGATGATTACCTGGCGATCGTGCGTCGACATTTGCGGCTCATTTGCTTTTCCACGCTGCTGATAACCCTGATCGGTTTCCTTGCTTCGTTTGCTTTTTCGCCGCAATATACCTCGCGCGCGCTCGTGGTTGTCGAGCGGCAGACTATTCCTGCCGGCTACGTGCAGCCCATCGTTACCACTTCCGTAATCGATCGAATCGCCAAAGTGCAGCAACAGGTGCTCAGCCGGAGTCGCCTGGAGGCTGTAGTCAATCGCCTTGGGCTTGCGAGGACCGGCAAGAGCGTCGATGAAGTAATTGACAACATTCAGCGCAACATCTCTTTTGTCGAAGCCGACCCTTCAACTTCACAATCGAAGCTATCAAAGCGCAACCTGGACTTTCTCGGTTTCTATATACGGTTTGTCAGTGAAAATCCTCAAGAGGCACAACAGGTTTGTGCCGAGATCACATCGATTGTCCTTGCAGAAAATACCAAGATGCGGGAGCAGGTTGCTGTCAGTACTGCAGATTTCTTAGGCCGGCAACTGGCAGATGCCAAAACCAAGCTCGACCAGAAGGATCGGGAATTTGCGGAGTTCAAGAGCAAATATCTGGGTCAACTTCCCGGAGACGTTGACCGCACGCTCGCCATCTTGAACGGGTTAAATGCCCAACTTGAAGGAAATACACAGGCACTCACCCGCGCCGAGCAAGACAAGTCTTATGCTGAATCTCTGCTCGACGAGCAAGTTGCAGCGTGGAAGTCCTCCCAGTTCAACCAGACCACGGATACGATCGGGCAACGACTTGTCGCCCTACGAACTCAACTCATCACGATGCAGAACCGGTACACCGAAGATTACCCGGACGTCATCAAGGCGAAGAGTGAGATCAAGGCCCTGGAGGCCAAGCAAAAGCAGATGGATGAGTCTGGGCCGCATGAAGGCGACACGCTGACCGAGAAGGGAAAAGCGGAGCCAGCGCAGATCCTCCAATTGCGGGAACGAATTCGTCAAGCCGAGGCCATGATCACGAGGGCGACGCAGAGAGACCGGCAACTACAGACGGACATTCATTCTTACCAGAACCGCCTGACGCTCAGCCCGAAGGTTGAAGAAGAATACCGGCAACTCACTCGCGACAACGAGGTAGCTCACAAGCTTTACGACACGCTGCTTTCGGATAAAGGGCAGTCTGAGATCCAGACGGATATGGAGCGCAGCCAACAGGGGGAACAGCTTCGACTGCTCGATGCCGCGAATCTGCCAGATTCCCCAAGCTTCCCCGTACGCTGGAAATTCGCGGCCGGCGGCTTTGGAGGGGGCTTGGCGTTAGCTGCGGCCATCACTTTCCTTCTGGAATTGCGCGACAAATCGATACGGGACGAGAAAGATGTGGTCGCAGCTTTGGAACTGCCGATGCTGACCTCGGTCCCGTGGCTGAATCCCACAGCTGCTAAACGATGGGACGGCTTCGGAGGCCGATTGAGATCCATTCCTGGCCGGTGATTCGACGGCAAGAACGCCGGGATCGAGTGACCGTAATTCATACAAACCTAACAGGGAGCGCATGAGCCGGTTCCACGAAGTACTAAAGAGAAATAAACAGGAGGAATCCGTCACCGACGGGACCGGTGCAGGCCCTGATGGTCGGCCTATGGCTGCGAGCGAAGCTGTCCCGATGGCATACATCTCCGAGACCGATTCCCGCCTCAGCGAAGACAGTGCGCGACTCGAGCAGTGCAGTTGCATGACCTGGGCTCCAAACACCCAAACCATGCTCTTTTTGGAAGGGAACCGGGAAGGATCGGGTCAGGAACAGTTTCGCATGTTGCGTTCACGGATATATCAGTCGCGCGAAAGGGGCCCGCTCAAGTCCATTTTGATAACGAGTGCGTTGCCGGGAGAAGGCAGGTCTTTCACAGCGGCAAATCTGGCACTCGCTTTAGCCTGTCAGGAGCGTTGTCGCGTCCTGCTTGTCGACGCAGACCTGCGAAACCCGAGCTTGCATCAGTCGCTTGGGACTCTCTCCGCGCCCGGTCTTTCCGATTATCTGTCAGGCGAGGAGGACGAATTCGGGATCTTGCAGCGGGGGCAGGCGGCGAACCTCTTCTTCGTTGCCTCAGGTCGACCTGTGTCGGGGCAGTCTGAAGTGGTTTCAAACGGTCGTCTTAAGTTACTGCTCGATCGCCTCGGTCCGCTTTTCGAGTGGATCATTATCGATTCCCCGGCCGCAATGCCGGTCTTGGATTCCGGGCTGATCGCCAACTATTGCGATGGTGTGCTCATGGTCGTTCGTTCGGAGTCGACTCCGTTTGATGTCGTACGGAAGGCGAGAGAGCGCTTCCGTGACGAACACCTCCTCGGCGTTGTGCTGAACGGAATACCTGATCAAAAGCATCTGAGTAACGGGTACTATCCCGATGGCTCCCAGATCTCGAAATCAAAGGCAGATGCTAAATCATCTACCGCAGATTCCTCGAAGGGCTTGACCGACAAGCGGGCACAGGCAAGTACCGATGAAAAGTTCATTCTTCCTTCCCGGTGGCCCAGGTTATTGCGTTGGGCTCGGAGGTAAGATGAGATTCGTGTTCTGGGGCGCATTTGCGCTCGTCGTCTATACGTATCTGGGCTATCCCGCCTGGCTCTGGGTGCGAAGCCGCTTGCGCCCCTGTCCGATCCAACGATCGCCCATCAAGGCAGTCGTCTCGATCATTCTTGTTGTGCGCAACGAAGAACAGGTCATACGGCGAAAACTGCGCAACCTGATGGAGCTGGACTATCCTGCCGAACAAACGGAGATCATCGTAGTTTCGGATGGCTCGACCGATGGAACGAACCAGATTCTCTCGGAGTTTGCGCATCCTTCGCGAGTGCAAGTGATTCTCAATCCGAAATCGAGCGGCAAGGCTGCCTGTTTAAATGATGCGATAGAAGCCGCCCAGGGTGAGGTCGTCGTATTCACCGACGCCCGGCAGCAGGTTGCTTCTGACGCGGTGAACCGTCTCCTGGAAAACTTTGCCGACCCATCAGTGGGATGCGCGAGCGGCGAACTGATTTTTGGTTCTCCTTCTTCATCGGAAGTGGTTCAGGGCGTGGGTCTGTATTGGAAGGTAGAGAAATCGATCCGCGAACAGGAATCAGCCTCAGGCTCGGTAATTGGAGCCACGGGAGCCCTTTATGCAATGAGGCGCTCTCTGCTGGCCGTCCTTCCGCAGTACACCATCCTGGATGACGTTCTACTTCCCATGCAGACGATCAAGCACGGACTAAGGGTGGTGTTGGACGCCCGGGCGAAGATTTGGGACAGCCCGAACGTGGATTCTAGCCTGGAATTTGCCCGTAAAGTAAGAACCCTGACAGGTGTTTATCAATTGCTAAGGCTTGAGCCCTGGATCCTGAAGAAATCCAATCCGGTGAGGTTTGAATTCATAAGTCACAAAGTTTTAAGGTTGGTTGTGCCCTTCGCCTTGTGTGCGGCATTGATATCTTCCGCTCTCTTGAAGTCTCCGTTGTACCGATACGCGCTCATCTTGCAGTTGGCGTTTTATGGTGTGGGGACATTGGGGATCTGGGCCGCTGGCGAGGGTCTTGTGCAGAGGATTGCAAACGTAGCCTTTACATTCATCATGCTTAATGCGGCCGCGGTGGTGGCGTTCGTAAATTTCTTAACGGGACGACGACCGGCCTGGGGCCAATGAAACGTTCGGTTGGGGTCAGTTTTCGGCAGTAGCTCTTCGCTGCTTCGCTCCGATCAAGTTCCAGCGTGGGTCAATCACTTTTGTCCGGCACGCCGGACAGTCGCAAACTACCATCGGTTCTGCCTGCCACACGGCGCGAGCGTCAAGGCGGTAGCCTACTCCCCGGACTGTTTTGAGCATGGTTGGATTGTTTGGATCGGATTCGATCTTTTCGCGAATCCGCCGAATACAGGCGTCCACGCTCCTTGGGTTCACGAAGCGAATCTCTCCCCAGACAGCATCCAAAAGAAAGTCACGTGTAAATACCTGGCCACGATGGCGGGCTAGATACTCGAGCAGTCGAAATTCCAGGGCTGTCGTACTGACTTCGTTGCCGCGCACAGACAATTTCATCGCCCAGCTATCGATAACGATTTCGGCTCGGTCCCCGGTTAATTCGTGGGACCGCTGCGATCGCTGCAGCAACGCCCGCACACGGAGAATGAGTTCGCGCGAAGCAAAAGGCCTTGAAATCCAGTCGTCTGCTCCAAAATTGAGAGCGGTCAACTGGAGTTCGGGAGTGTTTCCGTCCGTCACCACAATTCGAGGGATGTCGTTGGTCAATGCCTTCTCGAAGGCTTTAGTAAGAAGTGCTGAATGGCTCTTGGTATGAAGCCCAAATATGATCAGGGCAGGGCAATCGATTTTATCCAACTCCGCTTCGTGTTGGGAGAAAGCGCGAACAGGGAACCCGGCCTCCTCCAGACAGCTGCGTAGGAGTTCGCCGGACTCTGGCTCACTGTCCACGACAAAGATCAATGACTCCATGTGTCGGTCCTGATCAGTCGATAGATTTTTATTTGCAGGCGTATGAATTTAGTTAAGTTACTGTGCGAGAGTGTAGCTGAGCCGCTGTTACGCTCAGATGACCGCGATATAAATCTCAGGTGAATTTTTGGAAACTGCATTGCCGGATGCGATACGACCGCCGGCCCTGTTGAGGAAATGGGGCGGCAACCGATTTGGCTGCCGCCCGTGAAATATTTCTAAGGCAGATAGAAGCGGAATGAAGTCAGCACCATGTTTTCCGAAGCATTCGGGCTGCTTCCGATCCCAGGTGTGGCCCCAACCCCGAACCAGGTATTGCGGTCGATGTATGAATACTGCGGTCCGAATTGCAATCGACCCTTCGATCCACTGTACAAGCGATACCAGAACCCTATCGTCCCTTCGATGATCGAGCGAGTGTCACCGGTGCAATTGGCGGGATTGGACGGGTTGAAGCCTTGGCTGATCGGTGTTCCAACGGGACCTCCGACCGGCACCGTCCCGCTACCCGTGCTTCCTGGCGTAGAACTTGGTGTATTCACGTTCGTGATGGTGGAACTTGGCGGCCCTTCGACGTAGCAACCGGAATTATTGAAGAGTGGTGATCCGTAGCCGGCACCCTTGCCTCCGAACAAATAAGCTGTTCTGGCTTCGTATTCGAGGCCGACGTTGGTGTAGAGATCCAACCGTTTCGAATGATATTCGAGGGTGCCGAGCGCCTGATAGTTTCGAGCCGGAACCAAAACTCCGTCTGGACGGGCTACAACGTCCGGTAATCCAGCAGTGCCATATCTGCCGATTCCGTCCCCGGCGAAGGCATGCACTCCAAGATCAAATTTGGAGGCCAATGTGATGCGTGCGTTCACACCGAAGCCGCCACCCACTTTGCTGCTGGTGTAAGCGCCGCTGGCGTTCGGAACGTTGCCGGTGCCGCATGGAACGGGCGGAGGCAGGACCCCATTGGTAGCCGTGATATTTCCGCCGCAAGGGTAGATCCGGTCACGGAAATCGCTCAGCAGTCCGAACACTTCATAATGCCCCATTCCTTTTGGCTGGAATACGACTTTGGTGATGAAATCCGGAGCGGGGTTGAAAGAGTAATTGGCCGTCGCGTTGTACAACCCGCCACCACTGCCTTGCGAGCCAATTACGAAATTGTTCTGGCCTGAGGCGAGATGCCCACCAAGCGTTGCTTGCGAGTTCTCGATGCCAAGAGCCCAGGAAACTGTACTTCCGAAGTTCTTCGCCACGCGGAATCCAAACTGCCGAGCCCAGCTGAATCCGACCGTATATTGCGGATCGATGGTCATTGGAAGCGCTTCGCTCCGGTTCTCGACGCCTTGTTTGGTTTCGGTGATTAAGCTCCACATCTGGCCGCCAGTGAAACTCCATCCACTCTTCAGGGACGCTTGTCCCCACGCCTGTCTTTGACGCAATGAATAACTATTGCTTTGGTTATTGTTTGAAGTGACGCCGGAAGACAGGAAATCGGACTCGACGTAGCCAGACAGTTTCGCGCTCCCGAGTTTCCCCTCTGCCAGCATCGAAACGCGCGATTGCCTGCCAGAGCCGAAGAATTCTGACAGGTGGGCCGCGTCTGCGCCGGCGAAAGGAACCGAATTAAACGGTGTGTTGATGTCCGCTCCGAGCGCATGTGAGCGCCAGACCGTTTCACCGGCCAGAAATCCTCCTGGCGTGATCGTAACGCCGCGGTAATGCATCGCCACCGGACTCTCGACACTGCTGAGCAGGTTTTTCTGAGTCTCTTGCAAGCTCAAGGCCGTATTGGCGGCATTCTGCTTCAGATCCGTGACATCGTTCTTGAGTTCAGCGACGGTTTGCTGTTCCTGGCCAGCCTGGGAAGCAGCCTGATCCGCCTTTCCTCGAACTTCCTGCATAGAGGCTTGCGCCTGGTTCATACTCTCGTCGCGCTTTCGCATTTCCTCTTTCAGAATTGCGACTTCCTGTTGCAGGGACTCGATTTGCTGCCGATCAACTGCGCGGTCTTGCTTAAGTTCCTGAAGTTCTGCCTCAACCGACCCTCTCGATGTAGCTTTTTTCTTGGGCGCGCCAGAACCTGCGGACTGCGCGATCGAGCTTGCAGCGAAGAGCAGAATTAACCACCAAATGGAAACAAGCTTCATGTTTTCTCCTTTGCCAGCATGGTTACGGGGCGGTTTTGATAAAGTGCCTTTGTTGCTTCCGGGTAAATCTGTAGATGTGGCATTTGCCGGAGGTGCAGCGGAGTCGTCGCCTGCATCATTCGATCAACACCAAGTTGCCGGCCAGAAACTGCGGCGTAAAAACAAGGTAGGCGACGAACCTCTAGCGCATCTGCGAAAACAGAACCTGCCCGCGGCAGACGCCATGCCGGTCCGTCAGACTCCCTCGGTTCTGGAAGCTCAACTCAGCTCAAGCCGTTCGGGAGCACGTTCCTTTTACCTGCCGAATGTTACGGAATAGTGAGAGCCGAGTGAATTTATGATGAATCACCAACATCTGATTCAATTCGTGAGCAGCGGATATGTGACGAGGCGAATGGTCTGCGTGAGGTCTTGTGGACTTGCAGATCTTTGCGGTGGACCGAAAGAGACAACGCAGGATTATTGCCCGAGGAGCAGTCCCGCGTCGGTCAAGGTGTCGTAATCAAATACGAGCAAGGAGTTTGGAAATTTCGTATAGGTACCGGATCGATCGAAGTATGCCAACAGGGTCAACTGGTTCCCGCTGACGGTGCCGGAAACGAAGATTGCATTCCCAACCGCGGAACCGGTCAGTTGAAAAACGCCGTTGTCGACGGGCCCGGTCAGTTGGGCGCTGACGTTGAGCGAGTGATCCGGATTCTCACTCAGAGTGAGGGCCGCGTTATCCGTCCCGTTGGGCAGATTCAGTGTGCCCGAGAAAGTACCTGTCAAGCTGGGTACCAGATTCGCGACAAACCCTCCAGAGTCGTAACCTGCTGGAAACCCTGGCACACCTTGCAGGGCCGGACATGCGCTGCCTGAGACGGAATAATTACCGGTAATTGTAGTTCCGGTGAGCGTTCCCTGGCCCGGAACCGTGTTTCCGCCTTCGTTGAAAAGGAGAGCAAGGCTGCTGCCAGTCAGGTTTGCTGTAACGCTGTTCTGTCCCGGCGTGGAGCCTGCACAAATGCCATTGATATACCAGTTCTTCTGTTGAAGGGTAAGAATCTGTACCTGACTCGGTCCAGTCGCGCCACTTTGATTCCCATTGGCAGCCAGGTTCGTCTCCACCAGCGTGACCCCACCGGTCACGTTAGAAGAGACCACAAACTCGTAAGCGCCCGAAACGCCTTCACCAGGCCTCAGGCTACTGCTTCCGCCACATGCCAGAGTGAACATCAACGGCAAGGCCAAAAGGATGGAGCGTATTTTCATTTGTTCTGGGAAAACTCTCGAGCGTTACCCTAACTTTTGAACGGCTCATTTAACCACCTTCGGGTTAATGCAGTATTAATTTGCGGTGTGCGAATATTCCGGTGACTGAAGGATCGTGCGACGAGTGTTGAGCCGGGGATGCAACTTCACGCCAAGTACGAACTGGAAACGGGCTCACCTTCTATGCAGACGCGATGCCAGAGCTCGAGATTGAGGAGGCGCCAGATCCGATCCGTGTTATCCCGATACCGACTCTTATGTTCAGCGAACAATCTCTCCACTGCGCGAGGCCGAAATAATTGGCGTTCGGAAGATCGAGGCTCCGACAGAAGCTTGTCGATCAACTCCAGGCGCGGCCCAGCAAGCCAACGGCTCCACGGTGTTGGGAATCCCAGTTTTTTGCGATGGAGAATTGAGTCTGGGAGAAGTCCCTTCATCGCTGTTTTGAGTACGTTCTTGCCGACAGAACCGCGAAGTTGAAAACGTTGCGGAATGCTCATGGCGAATTCCACTAGTTTGTGATCGAGAAAAGGAACTCGACTCTCCACAGATGCCGCCATGCTCATATTGTCTTGTTTCATTAACAGTTCGACGAGGTAGGTCTTAATATCTGTGTATAGAAGGCGTTGCAGCATGTCTCCGGAGGAATTGTTCCAATAGTTAAGGACGTGACGATGGCTTGAAGCAGGTTCAAAAGCATTCGCTAAGTCTTCCTGCAGTATGCCGCGCTGTTCATCCACGTTGAAAGCAGAGAAGAAGTTATCGAAATAAAAGGAAGCCCACGATTGTCCGTCGCGCGCGAGAAAGGTGTGCGAAAGCTTGCGCCGGACGCCGGCGTCGAGCCGGGAAGAACTGGAGATGAAGTGTCGCACACGGTAGCGAGCCGCCTGGGGTAAACATCTTCGATAGAGTCGGTCATAGACCGCATTTCGAATGGTAAAACCGTATCGTGAATAACCGCCCAGTGTTTCGTCGCTACCCTCGCCAGTCAACACTACCTTTGCGTGCTGCTGGGCCAAACGGGCAACAAAGTAGAGCGAAACACTGGAAGGCCATACGATCGGCTCATCTTCATGCCAGATCAGTTTCGGTAAGACCTTAAAAAACTCATTCTGGCTAACCTGGATTTCGCGGTGGTTCGAGCCGAGATGTTGCGAAACGAGACGGGCATACGGAAGTTCGCTATATTGCTCCTCCGCGTATCCGACTGAAAACGTGTTGATCGGGGTCGGGTTTAACCGAGTCATGAGTGCGGCGATAGCGCTCGAATCGATTCCCCCGCTAAGAAAGACTCCCACAGGAGCATCGCTCATCAAATGTGAACGGACGGCTCGCTCGAGCAATTCGCGATAGGTCTCGACGTAGTAATGTTCTTCGCTCTGATTTTCATCGGCAGGCACTGAAAGATCCCAATATTGCCGGACGATTGACTCTCCGGATCTGTCGATTACCATGTAGTGACCAGGCATCAGCTTGCGGACGCCCTCGTAGAACGTTTCAGCTCCGGAGAGATAGCCAAAGCTTAGGTATTCGGGGAGTGAAGCGCGTCGAAATTCCGGCCTGAGGCCTGTGGCGAAGATGGTCTTGATCTCGGAGGCAAAGACCATGCGCTCACTTGTGAGGTAGAAATAAAGAGGTTTAATTCCTAGGCGGTCTCGCGCGACCATCAACTGATGCTGCTTGGCGTCCCAGATGGCAAAAGCGAACATTCCGTCCAAATGTTTTAGGCATTCGACTCCATATTCCTCATACAGATGAACAATTACTTCTGTGTCACTGCGGGACCGAAATCGATGGCCGCTTTTCTCAAGCTGCTCACGGAGAACGGACTGATTGTAGATTTCTCCGTTGAAAACGATCCACGCGGTGCCGTCTTCGTTGCTGATGGGTTGATGTCCGCTTTTTAAATCGATAATGCTGAGGCGTCGCATCGCCATGCCCAGGTTGCCGTCGATGTAGAAGCCTTCATCATCGGGGCCGCGGTGCGCGATCGTGGAGCACATTCGCCGCAGAACGCCGGGATCTATCTGCTTCGTGCGATCGAATTCGAAAATACCTGCAATTCCACACATTCGAGGTTGCTCTTAGCTTGCGTCGCGTTTTGAGAATCGCGCAGGGAAAGAATTTAAAGAGCGCAGGTCTCGAAGAGCTCTGACGATGAGTCAAGTCCCGCCGAATTCGAACTAAAAGCTCGGAACGAGCCTGCTTCCTTCCAGCGTTCAAAGTGTTTTGTGCGTTTTGAGTGATGAAATACGTTGCGGCCGCGTATCTTTGCAAAAGTAAGGTCGCACATCATTAGATCGACGACATCTCCGTTGCTGGCAGAGGAGCAGAGGAATCTGGCGTCGCTTTCGAAGGGTCCAAAACTCCAACCCCCTTGCGACTCAGAAAAAAACATAAGGTAAGTCGTCTCGGGAGTCGTAAATTCGTAAGCCTGTAGAACAGGCGTCTGATATTCGCCGGCACTCATCAGTCTCCGCACAATTCCCAGTTCGTCTGTTTTGGATGTGAGGGGAACAATGGCGGTCCCGCACTCAGTTGGAGCAGAAGCCTGTGCGCTCGCCACGAGAACGGAAGCACGTTCCTGTATTCCGTAAGCTGGAGAAACCGCATAGGACGCTGCGGATTGACGCCAGGTTTCGTTTTCGGAAAACAGGAGGGCCATCCGAGCCGGAGACCTTGCGTCATCTTCCGCGTGCGAGGCAACGAATGCCCCGGGAGCGGGATTCAACTGTATGCCAGGCGCAAAATGCCAGGCGATCTTCAGATCATGTTTCCCTCGGCCCTCGATGACATCACGAACAAACCAGTACTGGCCGTAAACATGAAGGACAAAACGTCGATGCATGACCGGATTAGGAAGTCTGCAATATCCTTGGTGGCTGCCAACGAAAAAAGAGAACCTTCGTCCTTCCACAAACAATTCAGACTGAGTAATCGGATGCGCGCGCCATCCAAAAGGTCCATCAGGGGTAGCCTGGTCAAGGTTGTCTACAAGCAAGGTATTGTGAGAAGAGGTGCCACGGAATTGATTCCGCTCGTTACCAGGGCCCGCATAGCAAAACGTGCCCGGATCTACCAGCCAGGGACGTCCGGTCAGAGAGACCGTCACGCTCAATGCGTCCGCGTGTCCATGTCCACCTCGCCCTGAGCCCATTCCTCCGGCATCGATAACCATTTGTTGAAGGAAACGACGAGGGCTGGCTGAGATATAGAGTCCAGCTGAATTGAGCACAACGGGCTTGGATGCGGAGGAATGGGACCTCTCCGCGGGTAAGTCGCGAGCCGAGGCGGGCCCGAAGAGCCATATTGCCTCCTCTGTGAGGGCAGCATCACTTTTCAAGTCAGGCCGCCCCAACAACAGGCCTCCCGTAGCCAGCGGATCAGTAAGATGCTCGGCGTGATTTCGTGACGAATCGAATAGGCGACCTCCGTCGTCATCCCCGAAGCTTTGTGGAATGCCTGCTTGCGAGAGGGCCTGGAGGGCAGACAACATCTTGTTCAAAATGGCGTCAAAGTTCTGCGGGACCAGTATGTGGTTGCACTCTGCGAGCCGCCGAAAATGGAGAAAAAAATCCAAGGCGTAGACGTGGTAATAAATTGATTGCTCAAAGTAGGTACCGTCGTCTCGCACCTGGCGCTCTGCCTCATTTAATAAAATCCGATATCCCTTATCCTGCCATCGCTGGGCGCGGGAGAGTTGCGGACAGACGGTTCCTATAGAAAACAAGGTGAGGGCTTCGCCAAGGAGGTGCGTGTTTGGCGAGAAATATGTCGAGATGTAATTCTCGATATGTGCAGCGTGCAGATGTAAAGCTTGCAGCAGGTCTCTGTCCAGGTTCTCGTACGCCGGACAGTCAGCGAGAAGATGCCGTACCCAAAGCCAGGACAAGCTTCGAAAAGCAACTTCCAGGCTACTGGCCCAATTAATCCCCATCGGATATGGATTCGCCGCATGCCACGAATACCATTGGGAAATTATTTCCGTCGCATACTTGTCACGCTGGGTGAGGGCCCAGGCCTTGGCCAACGTCACGAGGTGCTGATGGCGGTTCAACTCCCAGACGACTTTGTGGTCGCCGACGGCGGCAAAATCGAGAAAAGGGATCTTGAACCATGGGAGGAAGGGTGCTTTCTTATGATGAATCGCGTCGAGATGCCAATCAATCTCGGAGCCGTATTTGACCCGTTCGTACCCAAGAAGCCGAAACTGATGGGCGCAAATATCGTTGGCAGATTCAACGATTCTGTCTACTTGGTCGGGGAGATGTTGGCGCAGCCCAGATACTATTGTCGGTAGGTCTTCGCGAATAAAGAAAAAGCTACCTCGTGCCGATCGAGATAGGTTTAGCTCGATCCGTGCGGGGCGTACCCCTGCATAGTAGCGCGCGAGTTCGACCCTCTTGCGAACTGCTTGAACGCTCCGAGTCTTCAGTTCGTCCCACATGATTCTTGAAACGTCGAAGTGCGCTTACATCACCGAGCGGCGGACGTGTCCAGCAAAGCAGGGAATGCTGTCTACGCTCGTGGTCTTCGGCCATGCTGCCCGATCGCGCCTGGCACAAAAGTTGCTCTCGGGAGTTGTAAGTATAAGGTGGAACGAAGCAGTGAAAACGGCAATCTATGTGTAATTTGTGGGTGGTCACAATTCTTCAAATCGTAACCAAAGCTGCGAGGAAATCTGCTAGAGGAAATTCGCGATCGTGACAGCTCTGGGCAATTTATGAATGCTGGAACGCTTCACCCAGCTGGCGTGCAGAGCCGGAACGGCATCTCCTCGGAACTCCGGAGGAAGTTTCTGACAATAGGAAATGCCTGAGCCTGAGCTCATCAAACCCTGGATAATTTCGTGAGGCGACCCACCTGGTTCCAATCGGAAACGAAAATGTTGGCATGGGAATCGATGAAACAACCGTGGGCCGCGCTGAATACTGCGGCGCTCATCGCATGCGGATCAAGGTCATACTTGGCCCACTGTGCCTTCTGGGGATTATCGCCAATGAAGGCTACCGGAACATTGTCACGGTCGAGGATGGTCGCGCGACCTTCTAACTCCGAGACAAAAGCATAATCGCGGTGGAAACTGACTTGGCAAGGTCGCCGGAGATGCTGGGTGACTGTCCGCACGTAACGGCCGTCGAGATCGAAATGACAGAGACGGCGATTCTCGCGATCACAAACCAGAAGAAGGGGTTGGTCGTATCTTGAATCGAGTGAAATGCCATGGCTGCAATTCAATTGGCCCTCTCCGTCACCTTTCCCCGAGTAGCTGGCCTTGTAATTTCCGTTCTTATCAAAGCGAAAAATGCGGGAATCGCCATAACCATTCGCGATAAATATGGAGCCATCCGGCGTGGGTAGAGCAGCCGTGATGCGCCATTCGTTCGGAGATTTGAAGCCCGCTTCCGGCGGAGCGGTAATCTTCATTACAACGCTGCCGTCGGTTTTCATCTTCAGGAAAAGCCAGTTTTCCTTTGGTGTGCCCTTCTGTACGGTTGCGTAGATAAATTCCTCAGCGCCCTCGGTAGCAAAGACGAGCGAATGCACTTCTGGGTAAGCTGTCGCAATCCTCTTCAAAAGATGCCCGTCGGGGTTGTAGACCAGGACGCCCGTATCACTCTGTGTGCTGACGTAAATCTTGCCGGACTTGTCTTGCGCGATCGCGCCATGCGTACCGCCGAAAATTGTCCCCGCCGGCAAGGCCCCCCAATCAGGAACGACCGCATACATCCACTCCCCATTGCCGGTCAATTGAACGGGGCCAGGCGAGGATTTCGATCGGGCCGAGACCAGGTGGCTGGACGCGAGAGTCGTGATTCCGGCGCCGACAAGAAACGTGCGTCGCTGCATGTTCGTCATTGCGTGCTCCTCCGAGTTGTGTCTGTGGCCTCGGGTGCCGGTTCTGCAGGCGTGTCGAACAGGTATATGTGGCGGAGGTTCGGCATACTCTTCAGTGGAGCCAGGGCGTCGGTGGCGATCTTGGTCCCGCTGAGGTTCAAGTAGGACAATTGCGAGAGCGATGTCAGTTTCCCTAGTCCGCGTCCGGTGATTGCGGTACCTTCCAGATGAAGTGCGCGCAGGTTTGAGAATTTGCCAAGGGTGTCGAAGCAGGCATCCGTGACGGCAGTCCGGCCCAGTTCAGCTTCTACTATAAAAGGTGCGAATCGCTGGAACTGTGCGAGTTGCGCATCGTCAAACTTGGAGGCTACATCCACCGTCCTCAGAATTAGGCCATCAGAAGGCTTCGCTGAAACGGCGACCAGTTTTGCGCCTTCCGAACGTTGCATTTCTCGTATCTCACCCATCAAATTGGTGTAATCGCCAACTGGTTGAAGCGGGCCGTCTGCGTGTTCGGCATTCGAAGAGATTCCCGGAACGCTCGTCGCGGTTGGCGAGGCGCCGGCAAGAACCCAAGCGCGTAAGGCGGCGATTTCTGTCGGCGACAATGGCGTTCGCCCCTCGGCCGGCATGAAGTGTCGGTCACTAGGGGAGAGTGTCACTCGCTGTAACAGAAGGCTCTGATCCGGACTCCGCACAGCAATGACCGATCCGTCACTTCCACCCTTCATTAGCAAGTCATAAAAGTCAAGGCGCAGGCCACCCTGCTCTTTATTCGATCCATGACAAGCCACGCACTTGGCATCCAAAATCGGATGGATCGTTTGCATGTATACCGAGCCTACGTACGCGGCGTCGGAAGCCGCAGATGCTGACGGGAAGATTCGCTGAAGGGAGTGCGGCATGTACCGGGTCAGATAATCGCTTCCGTGAGTGAGTGACCCACCTTGGTGCGCTGTCCACCCCAGGGTTAGCAGGCTCACAGCCAGAAGAGATGGATAGAGCCGCGGCAGCCGTCCCGAAGCCCATGCGGGACGCACCGTTTCACACAGCACGAGTTCGATTACCAGCACGATTGCGCCCCACATATGACGCGTCACGGTCGCACCTACGACGCCGCTCCCGTAGGCCAGCAAGATTCCGAAGAAAAGCGTAACGGCACCGGTGAGCAATGCCAGGTGCAAAACGAAAGCCGCGGCCTCCCGCAGACTGTGGCGGGCATTTCCTGCAAACTCGAGCAGTGGCAGCAACACGAGCATGCCGATAGGCAGATGCACCAGCGCGGGATGGAAGCGCCCCAAGAACTGAAGCCAGTCGGCATGTTGATGCCCGTCCAGGCGGAAAAGAAATGGTAGAGAAACGAGGAGCGCCACTGCTCCGAGGACGGTGCACCGCTCCCATAATGTGGAGCGGGCCCACAATCCTCGGACGTTAGCAACGGGTGGCGCGGCAGAGATCACGCCAGCAAATCCTGCACGACGGAGGCCTCGACTGGACTGGTCAGCTTCTGATCAAGGCCCTGAAATTTAAACGTGAACCGATTGTGGTCAATTCCGAGACAATGAAGGATGGTCGCATTGAAGTCGCGCACGTGAACAGGATCCTTCACGATGTTATAACTGAAGTCGTCAGTCTCTCCGTGAGTAACACCCTGCCGGGTGCCGCCCCCGGCCATCCAGGTCGTGAAGCAACGAGGGTGATGGTCGCGCCCGTAATTGTCTGGTGAGAGGCCACCCTGGCTGTAGACGGTCCGACCGAACTCGCCTGCCCAGATCACCAGCGTGTCATCAAGCAGGCCGCGCCGCTTGAGGTCGGTGACCAGCGCATAGGCAGCACGGTCAGTTTCCCCACAGAGAATCGGCAACATTCCGACAGCATCGTTGTGGACATCCCACCCGCGTTTGTAAATCTGGGTGAATCGCACTCCTCGTTCTGCCATCCGGCGCGCAAGCAGGCAGTTGTAGGCGAAGGTGCCGGGCTGTCTGGCATCGGGGCCATAAAGGTCCCACGTGGACTGAGGTTCTTTGCTGAGATCGATCAGTTCCGGAACCGATGATTGCATCCGGAAAGCCATTTCGTATTGGGCGATGCGCGCATTCGTTTCGGGGTCACCGACTTCATCCAATGTCTTGCGATTTATCCGCTCGACTGTGTCAAGCATCTCTCGACGCACTTCGCGGTCTACGCCCGCGGGATCGGCAAGATAAAGTACGGGGTCAGCGCCTGAGCGAAGTCCCACGCCCGCATACTCAGAAGATAAGAACCCGCTGCCCCACAGGCGAGACGAAACCGGCTGATTATTCTCCTTGGGATTGGTTTTCGTCTGGAGGACGACAAAGGCAGGAAGATTATCGTTCATGCTTCCGAGCCCGTACGCGAGCCATGCACCCAGGCACGGCTTGCCGGCATTCATGTTGCCCGTATTCATCAGCATAATTGCGGGCTCGTGATTGATCGCGTCGGTGTTGATGGTTTTGATGATGGTCAGGTCGTCTACCATCCGGCCGGTGTACGGCAGCAACTCGCTCACCCATGTGCCAGATTGGCCATGTTGCCGAAAAGGCCAGTGTGAGGGGGCAACCGGAAAATGAGCCTGCCCCGCGGTCATGCCAGTCAGTTGTTGATTGCCGCGAACGGAGTCGGGCATGTCTTTGTTGAATTGCGAAGCCAAGTTCGGTTTGTAGTCGAACAGATCCACCTGTGACGGGCCACCCGACATGAAGAGATAGATCGCACGTTTCGCTCTCGGCGCAAAGTGGGGAAGACCGAGATCAATTTTGTGATCCTGAGGGTGCGCCGTCAGATCTGCTCCAGCGGCAACGCTCCGCAGGCCCGCTTCGCCCAAAAGCCCCGCGAGCGCTGCCCATCCGAGCACCTTCCCGGAACGCCCGAGAAAGCGCCGCCGGGTCTCGATCGCGGCCCACTCTTGCTTGACCGCCGCCGGGACAGGAAGATCCAGAGGAGTGACAGGGCTTTCACAGTCGGTACAGAGTGGATGTTGCTTCATATCGGTCCCCAGCTACTTATTTAGTGTTTCGTCGAGATTAAGCATTTCTGTCGCGATCATCGTCCAAGCCGCCAATTCAGGCTCTGGAATGGAGGGGTCGCGTTTCTTCTCACCAACCTCCAAGAGAGAACGTGCGGCCTTTGGGTCCGCGGAATAATGTTTCTGCATTTTTCGTAATGAAGCCTCAAGAGCAGTGGCCATCGATGGAGGCACTCCATGGGAAAGCATGATCTCGCTAATGCGATTGATGCGGTGCTTCGGGTCCGAACCTTCCTCGCGAATCACGCGCTGCGCCAGTGCGCGGGCAGCTTCCACCCACTGCACGTCATTCATGGTCACCAGTGCCTGCAGTGGGGTATCCGTGCGCTGGCGGCGGGTGCAGACCACATCGCGCATGGGCTCGTCGAATGTGTCCATGTCGGGCAGAGGAGCCATACGCTTGACGTAGGAGTACATGCTGCGCCGGTAAAGGCTGTCGCCGTGCTCCTGAACATAATGCACGGTATCACTCGTCGGGTAGCTGACTTCTTCCCAGATATTGGGTGGCTGATAGGGCTTCACACTTGGACCGCCTATTCTTTCTACCAGTAGTCCGCCGGCCTGAAGGGCGATGTCGCGAAGCATTTCTGCGTCCATGCGGAACCGGGGTCCATGAGACAAAAATAGATTCCGGGGATCTTTAGCGAGTTGCTGTGGGTTCGACTTCGCGCTCTGCCGGTACACAGCCGACATCACCATCAGCTTGTACATGTGCTTGACGTTCCATCCGCTCTCGCGAAATTCGACGGCAAGCCAGTCAAGCAATTCTGGATGAGTGGGCCGCTGGCCCATGATGCCAAAGTCTTCTGTGGTTTCGACGATCCCGGTGCCGAACAGCTCATACCACATCCGGTTCACAGTCACGCGCGCAGTGAGCGGGTTGGCGGGGCTTACCGTCCACTTGGCTAACGCAAGGCGGTTTCGCGGCTCTCCCGGCGGCAACGGTGGCAGGAAGTGCGGAGTGTTGGCTTCAACCCGGTCTGTGCGCGCTGTATAAACTCCGCGGGTCAGCACGTGTGCGTATGCGAGGGAAGGCTTTTCCCAGGAGACTTGCGTAAGAGCGCCGCCTTCGGAAAGCAGATCAAGCTGCTTGTCGAGGGGAATGATCTCTCGTTGAACTGCCTGATATGCGGGATCAACGTGATTCAGGTAAAACTCGCTGAGCACATGCCACTGGTCGGTGGTCCATTGGGAGGCGGGGTGAGACGCAATTTCCGCCGCATAATCTTCGAATGGAAGCCGCTCAACTTCATCCAGGCTGAGCGAGCGCGCATAGAGCCGGATGTCTTGATAGCGAGCATCTTTGGCAGGATGCTCCTCCGGGTTGCGCCATCCGAGTTGCATGGGAGCGTCATTGCGGATTGTTGCACCGCCAAGATTGTCGGTGACGACGCGAGTTGGGACCGCCGCCCCGTTGACAAATATTTTTATCCCCGAGGCTTGACCGGAACCGTCATACGTGAAGAAGATGTGTTTCCACGCGTTGTCAATGGGCAGGGGAGTCAAGGAAACGACGCGAATCGCAACGGCCGGAGTCGTATCTTTAGACGGTTCCGCGGCCGAAGGTTTTTTTGCCTTTGCTTCCGCCTTAGCTTTTGCCTTTTCCTTATTCGCCGCATCTTCCTCGGCCTTTTTTTGCGCCGGAGGCTTGTTGGGGGCCAAGTCTTTTTTCGTTAGATCCTGCGGAGTCGGGTAGTTGAACGGTTCCTTGAACTCGGGCTCTTTGTCTTTTTGTCCATTCTTGTGTTGTGTCTTTGCTTTTTCTGTGGAAGAGGAGCCCTTCGGCATTTGATTGACCAGTGCCACACTGACGAAGCCATCATCGGTGCCGAGTTCCCAACCTCGATCGTGCTGGGTCGAGTCCATCTTCGAAAGAAGAGTGCCGAAACTTCCGGGATGGGACGGCGCAGCGCGGACCATAAACCAACCGCCCGCCGAGAACGCTTGTTTTGCCTCATAGTCACCGGTCTGCCCGAGTAGGACTCGTGTGCTGGATTGCATCCGAAAATCAGGCCAGAGCCAAGTGGTTTCGCCCCATTCTCCCTTCATCGTGGAGGTGCGGAAGCCAGCGGGATTGGCGTTGGGCGCGGAGTTTCGAAGCTCCTCCCCACTGCCTTCATCTAGCCGGAGGCGGAGCACAAGTCCGCTGGCCGGGACGGGGCGAGGAGGGTTGACACCGGAAGCCAGCCATTGGGCAACGAGGGTGCGGCTGTTGCAGCGCATATCATTGATTTTGGTTTCAAGATCAGAGCGCTGCTCCAGCACACGGTTGTAGGCTTCCTCGTTGTGCGGGGATGGAACGCGCACAACAGGGGTCCACACCGGCCGATCGTCGTTAAACGGTTTCTCGTCGAGGTTATTGAAGAAGGCGCTCAGCGAATAAAAATCGCGTTGCGTGGTGGGGTCGAACTTATGATCGTGACACACCGCGCAGCCCACGGTCAGGCCCATGAATGTGGCCCCGAACGCTTCGGCGCGCTCTCGGGCGATGTTGACTCGTAACTCTTCGGGAATGGTGCCACCCTCATTACTGCTGAGTCCCAACCGTACGTATCCGCTGCCAATCAGAGGATCCAGGTTCTTCATGGGCAACATATCGCCAGCAATCTGTTCCATGGCGAATTGATCGAACGGTTTGTTGTTATTAAACGAGCGAATGACGTAATCGCGGTATGGCCAGATATCGCGGCTGTTATCGAAATGAAGTCCGTAGGTGTCGGCGTAGCGAGCATAATCGAGCCAATAGCGCGCACGCTGTTCGCCAAAAGTAGGACGTGCCAGAAGACCGTCCACGAGACGTTCATAGGCATCTGGCGACGTGTCTTTCAAGAATGCTGCTACTTCTTCGGGAGTTGGGAGAAGGCCCGTGAGGTCGAGAGTCACGCGCCGGATCAGCGCTGCTTTGTCGGCTTCAGGGGAAGGACGGAGACCGACTGTCTCCATTCTTGCGAAGATGAAATTATCAATGGGTGTCCTTGCCCATCCCCCGAGGGCTGAGGGCGCTGGAACTGCCGGCCGGACGGGCACTTCGAAGGCCCAATGCGGTCGATATACTGCCCCTTCCCGGACCCACTCCTTCAGAGTGGCGATTTCTGCCGCGCTCATCGGTTTAGCTTCACCCCGGACAGTCTGCGGCATCAGAAAATGCGAGTCTGTTGATTCGATCCGCTTAATGAGCGCACTTTTTTCAGGATGTCCAGGAACGATTGCGTCGGGATGGTGAGGTCGCTTCCGCATAGCCCATTCGGCGAGATCAAGGCGAAGGTCTGCCTTGCGCATCTCCGGGTCCGGGCCGTGACAACTAAAGCAACGGCTGGCTAGAATGGGCTGCACATCCCGATTGAAATCAAGATTTCGCGAAGCGCTCTGCGATTGCGAGTGATGACAACCGACAAGACAGCTCGAAGCCACCAGCACTGAAACGAATGCGAGCGTTTTGTATCGGCGCGCGTTGGCGTGCGCTTGGAAGATACCCAGCCTCCGAGACAGACGGTTTAAGAGTCGATCGCGAACCCCACTGATCAGTCCATTGTATTGCTGATTTTGACCATGGCTCGAGGAAAATCCCCTTTTGCCTGCTGGGGGGTGGCATCCTTCGGGCGCGGGGTCAAACCGTTATACAATCGCTTGCGTTTCGGGGTTAAATTGGGGGCCGATGAGGCGAGACATATGAACTGGAAAAGCAGACTTCTGGTGGGAGTGCTTACCGCGGTAGCCATGATGTTGGGAACGTATCTGTTGCCTCGGGGAGGCACGCTGCGTGATGTTGCCTTGGCGCAGTTTCCCGCCACGGTTGGAATCTGGGCGATCTTTGTTCTGCTCTTCGTCAAGCTGAAATAAGCCGGTTGCGCTTGGAAAATCGCTCTGAGCGCTGACGTTTCCCGGAGGTGACAGAACAGCCTAGCGGTTCATACCAAAGTAGCGACTTTTGTTTGCAACGGAGTGTCGAGTTCTGTATCTAAAGGAAAAGGATTTTCCGACTCCGTTTCATTCGGCTGTCGCAAAGATCGCATATGTCCAAGCCAATTCTGCTCAGCGTAGATGATGACACCGATGTGTTACGGGCGATCGAACGCGATCTCCGGTCCCAGTACGGCGCCGACTTCCGAATTATTGGAAGCGAAGCGCCAGAGAAGGCGTTGGACATCCTGAAGCAACTAAAGATACGCAATGACAGCGTCGCCCTGCTCCTTGCTGATCAGCGCATGCCCCGCATGAACGGTATCGAGTTCCTGCAGGAAGGCATGCGGATTTTTCCCGAAGCGAAGCGGGCGCTGTTAACCGCCTATGCCGACACGAGCGCGGCCATCAGCGCGATCAACGAAGCGAACATCAACTACTTTTTCATGAAGCCATGGGACCCTCCTGCCGAGCATCTTTATCCTCAGCTGGATGATCTGCTTGATGATTGGAAAGCGTCTTATCGGCCCAAGTTTGAAGGAATAAGGGTTCTCGGCACCCGCTGGTCGCCTCGGTGCTACGAATTGCGAGATTTTTTGGCGCGGAACCGCGTGCCCTATCAGTGGATTGATGTGGAGCTCTCCGCCAACGACCCCGAGACGAAACGGCTTCTGGAAGTGCTAGGTGGCGAAGTCGCAAATCTGCCAGTTGTACTTTTTCCCGATGGGACGAAGCTTCTTGAGACTGTTCCGGCGGAGGTTGCGCAGAAGGTCGGGCTGCGGACGCGTGCTCAAACGGATTTTTACGACCTGGCAATCATTGGTGGAGGGCCTGCGGGTCTTGCGGCGGCGGTTTACGGGGCTTCTGAGGGCTTGCACACGGTCATGATCGAGCGAGAAGCTCCGGGCGGGCAGGCCGGAATGAGTTCGCGGATTGAGAATTACTTAGGATTTCCCACCGGACTGAGCGGGGGAGATCTCGCGCGACGGGCTGTGGCGCAAGCGCAACGCTTCGGGGTGGAAATTCTATCGCCTCAGGAGGCTCTGGGTGTTCGCACCGAAGGTTCGTACCGGATCGTAAAGCTTGCCGATGGTAGCGAGATCTCATGCCATGCCTTGATGGTCGCGACTGGCGTGCAATGGCGCCGATTGGACGCCGTGGGCGTTGATAAATTGCAGGGTGCCGGAGTTTACTACGGCGGCGGAGCCAGTGAAGCTCTCTCGTGCAAGGGTGAAATCATCTATGTGGTGGGCGGCGCGAATTCGGCCGGTCAGGCAGCGCTCAACTTTGCGAAGTATGCGGATAAGGTGGTGCTTCTGGTCAGGGGAGATGGATTGGCCGCGACGATGTCGCAATACCTGATTGACCAGATCGAGCGAACGCCCAACGTTCAGATATGGACCCATGCCAGCGTAGCGGAAGTTCACGGCGACAAAAGATTGGAAGAGATTTCAGTATTGTGCACTGACACCGACAAGGTAGAGCGTGTCCCCGCGAGCTCGATGTTCATATTTATTGGAGCTCTTCCCCGGACCGATTGGCTGGCAGGTATGGTTGAGAGGGACGATCGAGGATTCATTCTAACCGGGCCTGACCTCATGCGAGGCGGCGAGCGTCCGAAGGGATGGGCGCCGGATCGCGACCCATTCTTACTTGAAACGAATGTTCCCGGGATTTTCGCCGTCGGAGATGTGCGCCATGGGTCAGTGAAGCGGGTGGCCTCCGGCGTGGGAGAGGGCTCCGTGGCGGTCCAGTTCATCCACCAGTATCTGAGCAAGGTCTAATGGCGACACCATCAGAGCTATCAAACTTTCCGGCATTCGCTGGTTTGCCCGACGATCAGATTGCCTGGTTCCTCTCGCAATCAAAGGAATTGAGTTTGAAGGCCGGCGAGGTGTATGCGCGGCAGGGCGATCCGCCCGATGCAATGTTCGTACTTCTGCAAGGTGAGTTTGAATGGCGAGGCGAATTCGGCGGGGAAGCGTTGGTAATTGCCGGGAAAGTAGGCGATGTGACTGGCGCATTGCCTTTTTCTCGGATGAAGCAGTTTACGGTCACTGGTAGAGCCGTCAGCGAGGGGCGCATCCTGCGCTTTCCTGCATCCGCTTTTCCCGATCTCATCCAGAAAATGCCCGAACTGGCCAAGCGCCTGGTCGGCGTGATGTCGGACAGGATCCGAGAGGCCACGCGTCTCGAACAGCAACGCGACCGTTTGGCCGGTCTGGGGAAACTTTCTGCTGGACTGGCGCACGAGCTTAATAATCCCGCATCGGCCGCTAAGCGGGCTGCCGCGCAACTGCGCGATACCCTGAAGAGCATCAAAGACGCCAGCCACGAGCTCGGCCGGAGAGAGCTGACTTCCACGCAGAGGGCTGAGATTGAGAAATTGGAGTCATCTTTTACGCAGCGAGACGAACCTCCGCCGGACGCTCTGACCGCTAGCGATCTTGAGGAGCAGATCGATTCTTTGCTGCGGAGTCACGGGCAAAACGACCTTTGGCAATTGTCGGCTGAGTTGGCTCAGAGAGGAATCCAGCCCTCGGCGCTGGAGTCCTTGTTCGAGAATCTCGATGCGGCTACGGCACGGGCGGCCCTGGTGCGGATTGCTGCTTCGGTCGAGATCGCCAGCCTGTTGAAGGAAATTGAGAACAGTACTTCGCGGATCTCCGACTTAGTCCGCGCGATCAAGGAATACACGTTCATGGACCAGGCGCCGGTACAGAATGTGGACGTAGTAAAAAGCCTGGAAACCACCTTGACGATACTGAATCATAAGTTGAAGCGGGGAGTCACGGTGCAGCGGGAATACCAGCCGATTCCACTACTGGTCGATTCCTTCGGAAGCGAACTGAACCAGGTGTGGACAAACATCATCGACAACGCAATTGACGCGATGAGCGGCAAAGGCGAACTTCGGCTGCGGACCTTTCGCGACGATGGATGCGTTGTAGTGGAGATTGGGGACAACGGTCCAGGAATTTCTTCCGAGATCCGTGCGCATATCTTTGAGCCCTTCTTCACCACCAAAGGCGTAGGAGAGGGTACCGGCTTAGGGCTCGATACCGTGCAGCGAATCGTACGGAAGCACAAGGGAAGCATCCGGGTCGATTCGAAACCGGGCGACACCCGGTTTCTTGTATCGTTGCCGCTCGCCGGAGGGAAATAATCGGCAGTCTCTGATTGTTCTTAATTGCTTACCACTGAACACCAGGGTAGAGGCTTGGGATTCGAAAGCCACGGTAGGCCTCCTGGTTAGGGATCGTCATGCTCCATACCGATTGTGGTGGAGTAGTCTGGGTGACCTCGTAAATATCTCCTGCCACCCCAGGGCCGCCTTCCGCCTCGCAGTACTCGACGTTGCCGTTCTTTAACACGACAGAGTCTCCACCGAAAAATGAAAACGTTGGAGCCGTTGCGTTAAATGTGAAGGTGGCGGTTTTTGCGTTTTCGTCGAGATTGAAAATCGGTACCGTGCTATAGCAATCCGGCTGACCGGTCAAGCCGCAAGTGCCGCCATCCACGACGGTGACCCCACGGTCGTTCCCATTGTCGAAAAGAGTTAAAGAAAACGTTCCCGTCGTGTTCGTGCTGACGAAAGACGGCCCGTGTTGTGCGAAGAACCAGTCACCGGGATTCGGGTCGGCGCTGCCATCAGAGTTCATCAGGGTGAAATCGCCCTGGTAGCCAAGCTTCCATAGAATGTCACCGGGCCCGGCACCGTTCGCATAGTCGATTTTGACCAGCCAGTTCTGGTGTCGAATCGAGATGATCAAATTCCCATCGTCAGCGGAATAGAGCAGTGCGTTGGTGTGCGTCCAGTCCGGAAACATAAACGGACGTCGATTGATATCGAGGTGGTCGAATTCGTTCCATAACCAGACAGGTTTTCGGTTCTGATCCAAATCGATGATCACATCTCCCGTCACGACCGTTGATCCGACAAGCTGCTGCAGCGCGGCAAGCACCAGCAAGTGGCCGTTCGAGAGGAGAACAAAATCGTGGTGAGTGCCGAGCAGAGTCACGTTGCATCCAACGCCACCGCCTGCGCAGGCAGTGGCCAAAGCGTTATTCAGATCCGTGGCAGTCATCTGCCATATGACATTTCCAGTAAGATCTATCTCCTGCATGACGGAGTCAGCTCCGTTCGGCGCAGCGAAGTTGATCAAGAAGTGACCATTAGGGAGCAACTTGACCGGGTGAGGTATAACGCCGGTGGGAAGTCCGGGGTTGTAACTCCATAAAACGTTCCCATTTAAGTCGGAAACTGCCACAGGTGCGACTGTTGCGGGACCGTTAACTAGATCCAGCAACTCGACCCCGCTTTGCGGCGTCGCTCCCGCGGCGGTGGTAGTGGTGATCGTCGGCAAGACCGCTGCTGCAAGTCCCGTGGTCGTGAAAGTTTGATCCGCATCCTGGAACTCCGAACCATCACCAAACTGCACAACTCCCCTCATGTGATATGCGGTATTACCCTTCATTCCGGCCACAAAGATGCTTACCGGGCCACCCCCTTGCGGGACTGGTTGTGTCCAGGTCGTCAAGCCATAAGTTGTGTCGAGACCGAATTGCACCGAAACATTTCCCGATGCCACGGGAGAGATGGTATAGAGCGCGACCTGTCCATTTGCCGTGGGTGTAACGGTGCCGGGTGGAACGACGTTCACGGTGGCAGTTGCGGTTTTTGTAGAATCCTGCTTGCTCGTGGCTGTTACGGTTGCGGTCGCACCCTGAGGTCCGGGAGGCGCGGTGTAGTTGCCATTCGCATCGATGGTGCCAACGGAGGCGGTCCAAGTAACCCCGGAGGGGTCATTCGTTGTCACACTGAATTTCGTGCCTTGGCCAACGCCAACTGCCGCTGACTGTGGACTGACCGAGACGGTGATTGCCCCTGAGACCTTTGTGGCAGGTGTACTCCCGCCGCCACATCCAATAGTTGAAAGCGTTACACACAGCGCCGACAACCCGAGAACAGAAAGCTGCAGTTCTTTTTTCATCGAGTGGTCCCGAAGATTCAGTTGTGCCAGAAATGCGGTTTGATATTCCTAGCACGATTGTCCAAAAAAGTCACGATGCATGGGGGCTAATTTCGGGCACGAAAACGCATAGCCGTGTGTTTGTTTACAATGCTGACAAATTCTCATGAAGAACTTCTGGGGTTTTACACGAGTTGCGGTTATTTCCCTTTGTATTCTCTGCGTCGGTTTTGGCTTGCTGCCGGTTCTTGGTCAATCGATGCCTCCTGAGCTATTCGGAGGGTTGAAGTACCGGATGATAGGGCCATTTCGCGGTGGCCGCGTGGTGGCGGTGGCAGGCATACCAGGGAATGCAACGACCTTTTTCTTCGGTTCGGTAGATGGTGGTGTCTGGAAAACGACAGACGCAGGGACAGTCTGGACACCCATCTTCGACTCTCAGCACGTCGGGTCCATTGGCGCGCTCGCCATCGCACCATCGGATCCGAAGGTGATCTATGCCGGAACGGGAGAATCGGACATCCGATCGGATCTTGCCTCAGGAGATGGGGTGTACGTTTCTCAAGACGGTGGAGAGAACTGGAAGAATGTAGGGCTTCGGGATTCCCGGCAGATCAGCAGAATCGTCATTGATCCTCACGATGCGAATGTGGTGTACGTTGGAGCGCTGGGACACGCTTATGGTCCCAATGCAGAGCGCGGTGTGTACAAATCCTCGGACGGAGGCGCGCACTGGAAACAGGTTCTCGACCAAGGCCCCGAAGTAGGAGTGGCCGACCTGGCGATCTCGACCGGGAAGCCGAACCTCTTATTCGCCAGCACATGGCACGCCCGGCGTCCACCTTGGAGCGCTTATGGCCCGATCGAAGGCTCTGGGAGCGGCCTTTTCCGCTCTCAGGATAGCGGTGAGACCTGGTCTCGGCTCACGGGGTCGGGGTTACCGGACGGCGATTGGGGACGAGTTGGACTTGCCGTGGCAGCGGATGGCATGCGTGTATACGCCATCATCGATAACGGGAAGAAGTCGGGACTCTACCGTTCAGACGACGGAGGCGATCACTGGACGTTGCAGAATTCCGATCCCCGGCTGGCCGGCAGAGGATGGTATTTCGGAAGCATCACGATTGACCCGAAGAATGCGGATGTTTTTTACGTGCCCAACGTCGCACTGTACAGATCACAAGACGGCGGGCGAACAATCTCCATCGTGCGCGGGGCGCCGGGTGGAGACGATTACCACCAGATTTGGGTAGATCCGGCGGATTCTACCCGCATGGTTCTTGGAACCGATCAGGGTGCAACGGTCAGTTTGAATTACGGTCAGACTTGGAGCACCTGGTATAACCAGCCCACTGCGCAGCTTTATCACGTGAGTACTGACAATCGCGTTCCGTACGTCGTTTATGGAGAACAGCAGGACAGCGGAAGCGTTGGAGTTCTAAGCCGTGCCGATCATGGGCAGATCACAGCTCGGGACTGGTTTGAAGCGTCAGGCAGCGAAAGCGGATATATCGCGCCGGACCCGAAAGACCCGGACATTCTGTATGTGTCGGAGACGTATGGAGGTGTTTCGCGTTTTGACCGGCGGACTTCGTTCAGTCAGGACATCACTCCATGGCCTGTTCCGACCTGGGGAGTGGAAATCAACGAGCGGAAGTACCGCGATCCGTGGACGCCGGTGTTATTGTTTTCCCCGATCGATAAGAAAAGTCTTTACCTGGGCACGCAGTATGTAATGAAGACGACTGATGGCGGCCTGAACTGGCAGAAGATCAGCCCCGATTTGACCGGAGCGCAAGCAGGGCTTCATGAAGAAGGTCCTGCAACCGTCGAGAACGCGAAGGGACGCGGATACGGCGTGGTGTTCACGATTGCTCCGTCCGCGTTAGACGCAGGATTGATCTGGGCGGGAAGCGATACGGGTCTTATCCACGTAACACGCGACGGCGGAAAGTCATGGAAAGATGTAACTCCGCACGGCCTGGGCGATTGGGCAAGGATCTCGTTGATCGAGGCGTCGCATTTCGATCCCGCTGAAGCCTTTGCCGCGGTCGATCGCCATCGCTTGGATGACCAGAGCCCTCACGTCTACCGCACTCGAGATTTCGGTCAAACCTGGCAGAGCATCAGTGATGGCATCCATGCGCCTTCATTCGTTTATGCGGTCCGGGAAGATCCGAAGCAGAAAGGCCTTCTCTTCGCGGCTACGGAGTTCGGTGTCTATGTTTCTTTCGATGACGGAGATCATTGGCAATCTTTGCAACTGAATTTGCCGGTGACATCGGTTCGAGATCTGGCGATTCACGGGGATGACCTTGTCGTTGCCACGCATGGCCGCTCGTTTTGGATATTGGATGACATTTCTCCACTGCGTCAGGCGTCAGCCGTAAAGCAATCGGATTTTTGGTTGTATCGGCCACCCGATGCCATACGGGTCGACAACGATGGATTTCTTGGAACTCCTCTGCCGCCAGAAGAGCCGACGGGTCAAAACCCGCCCGATGGCGCGATCCTTGATTATTTCCTGCGCCAGCCCGCGCAACATGTGGAACTTGAAATATTGGATGACAAACGGACTGTAGTACGAAAATTTTCTTCAGATGACAAGGTCAACAGTCAGCACCCGGCGATGGCGATTGCCGAGCGTTGGTTTCCCATCGAGCAGGTCATGCGGAAGAGTTCCGGCATGCACCGCTTTGTATGGAATCTGAATTGGGCGGGTGGCGACGAATCGCTTTCCGAAAATGAGTTCGCCCCGCCAAGAGGGCCGCGCGCGGTACCTGGAACCTATCAGGTGCGATTTACCGTCGATGGAAAAACATCTGCTCAGCCGCTGCGTGTCGTGATGGACCCTCGCTCCACTGCGACGGCAGAGGAACTGCGGCAGCAATTCGAGTTAGGACGAAAGATATTCGAGGATGTTCTGCAATCCCATAAAGTTTTGTCGGAGATCGGGTCAGTGCGGAAGCGAATTTCCACTTTGGAGTCGAAATTGGCAGAACACCCCGAACTCAAGGCCAGCCTAGCCGAGGCTGATGGGAAAGCGAAGGCCGTCATGGAAGGGGAAAAAGAGCCACAACATTTGACGGGCCTGTTGCATGCCGACAACGGGCTAGCGTCTGCGCTCAGAGTTGTCGAGAGCAGCGACCGTGCGGTTCCTGCACAGGCACTCGACGTGTATGACGAGGCGAGTAAGGCGTTCCTTCAGGGAAGGGAACAGTGGAAGGTGCTGCAAACGCAATTGAAGTTGATCGACAGCAAACTCCGGGCCCTTGGGCTGGAACCAAGCCTCGCACCGCAGTCAGATGAATAGGGAAGTCACGCGGGCCCCAAGTCGAACGCTTTCGGACCTTGACAAGACGCGAGCGGTTCGTTATAAGCCGAAGGAGCGTTATAAGCGGTTAGATGGCTTGATTTTCGGCCTCTGAACCGCACTTGACGGCACTTCCCAGTTTCGGAACCGTTTTCAGCGAATCAGAGCAGGTGAATCCGTGGGCGCAAAGCTAGGGATCGGAGTACTCGGCGTGGGAGACATGGGCAGGCGTCATGCTCATAATTTGCGCTGCCTTGTCCCTGCGGCGCGTCTGGTGGCCGTGGCTGATGTGGCGGAGAAGCGGGCTCAGCAAGTTGCGCAAGAATTGGAAATTGCGCATTCTTTTCGATCCCTGGAAGAGATGCTCGGGTGCAAAGACTTGCAAGCGGTACTCATCGCAAGTCCTGACAAGTTTCATGCGCAGGGAATCCAAGCTGCTGCCGCAGCGGGCAAAGACATTCTCTGTGAGAAGCCGATCGCAACAAATCTTGCAGATGCCCATGCTGCGCTGGAGGCAGTGGCGAAGGCGGGAGTGCGTCTGCAGATCGGATTCATGCGCCACTATGATCCTGCGTATGAAGCGGCAATGAAGCGCGTCGAGGCCGGGGAAATTGGAGAGCCGGTGGTTTTCAAGTCAATCGGTCGGGACAAGGATTTGCCGCCGATCTCGGCTTACCAATCCGGTGTGAATGGAATGCTGTTTTATAACAGCACGATCCACGATTTTGACCTGGCCCGGTGGATGATGAGAGATGAAGTCCGTGAAGTCCAGGCTTACACCACGGTTGCCATTCGCCAGGAGATCGAGCAGTACGGAGATATCGTCGCCGGCGTTGTGAACCTCAAATACGTGCGTGGTGCGATTGGAAACGTGGAGTCCTATGTACAGGGACTCTACGGCTATGATGTGCGCACCGAAGTTATCGGATCGAAGGGTTCCGTGTTCGTCGGCTCGCTACATAAGACCCCGGCAACATTCTTGAGCGGCAATGGCGGAACAGCAGATCTCGCTGACCATTTTCTATCCCGATTTGCCGATGCGTATCTAGCTCAGGATGCGGATTTCGTAGAAAACATTGTTCATGAACATCCTGTGCGCGTCAGCGGGGAGGACGGCCTGAAGGCCCTTGAATTGGCTGTCGCTGCCGAGCGTTCGCACCTGCAGCGCAGACCTGTTGCCGTCTCACCGAACTAGGCTTCTATCCAGGCAGTTAGGAGGCATGAATGAATACCGTCGGAGTCACCTACAAAAGCCCGCTCCATGAGATGACCCAGGCCACGCCGACTCGCCTGTGGAATGATTCCGCATCCGTGCAGGAACTGAAGTACTCGATCGAGAATGGCGCTGTGGGGGCGACGTGCAACCCGGTTATCGCCTTGAGCGTGCTCAAGAAAGAGCCAGGCCTGAAGGAGAAGATCCAGGCTTTAAGCCAAGAGCGGCCGACGGCGACGGAGAAGGACCTGGCGTGGAAATTAGTGGAAGACATCTCGATCCGAGGCGCCGAGTTATTGAAAGGTGTCTTCGAGCGAGAAAGCGGCAAAAATGGTCGGCTATCGATTCAAACGGATCCCCGGCTTTTTCGGGACAGCAAGGCCATCGTCGAGCAGGCAATCAACTTTGACCATCTTGCACCGAATATGATCGTCAAGATTCCGGCGACAACCGCCGGCATTCCAGCGATGGAAGAAGCGACGTATTTGGGAATCAGCATCAACGCAACCGTCTCGTTCACTCTTCCTCAGTGTGTGGCTGTGGCCGAGGCAGTGGAGCGTGGGTTAAAGCGTCGGGAGCGGGAGGGGAAGGATATTGACAGTATGGGGCCAGTATGCACGATTATGGTCGGCCGGCTCGATGACTGGATGAAGGTCCTGATTGAAAAAGACAACATCGCGATTGATCCCGGCTATACCGAATGGGCGGGAGTGGCGGTATTCAAGAAGACCTATCAGCTCTTCCGGGAGCGGGGGTATCGCATTCGCCTGCTATCGGCGGCATTTCGCAATCACATGCACTGGAGCGAATTCATCGGCGGCGATGTAGTGATCTCCCCACCGTATTCGTGGCAGCTGCGGTTCAACTCCAGTGATATACCGGTTCGCAATCGGATTGATGTGCCGGTCGATTCCAAAATAGTGCAGGGGTTGTCGAATAAGTTTGCTGATTTTCGCCGAGCGATAACAGAAGACGGATTGTCGGTCGAGGAGTTTGATTCTTTCGGGCCGACACGGCGCACTCTCCGGCAGTTCATGACCGCGTGCCATGATCTGGAAACCCTGGTGCGCGATGTTCTTGTCCCGAATCCCGATGTTGCTTGATCCAAAGATTTCCGAAAAAAGACGTTCAGGAGGCTGTTCGTGGGAAAGCTAGCCATCACTGGCGGTAAGGCGCTACGGAAGAAACCCTTTACACAATGGCCCATGGCGAAGAAGGAAGAGCGCACGGCCCTGGCTGAGGTGCTCTCGAGTTCGTTATGGGGCGGGCAGCCGTTTCCGGGAAAGTTTGCTACGAAGTTTGCAACGAAATTCGCGGCCTTGCATACCGCGAAATATGGGCAGTGCGTCAACACGGGCACCGTGGCGATCCAGGCTGCACTGAAAGCAATCGACATTCAGCCGGGTGACGAGGTCATTGTCCCTGCCTACACGTGGGAGGGGACGGTTGGTCCTGTCCTGCTGGTCAATGCCGTGCCGGTGTTTGTCGATGTCGATCCGGAAACCTATTGCCTTGATGCCAAGCTGGTGGAAAAGGCGATCACGCCAAAGACGAAAGCGATCCTTCCCGTTCATCTTGGCATGCGGTTCACAGATATGGACGAATTGGTTCCGATCGCCGCCAAGCACAATTTGAAAATTATCGAAGACTGCGCCCACGCTCACGGCGGAATGTGGAGGGGAAAAGGTGCAGGTTCGATTGGAGACCTGGGCACATTCAGCTTCCAGTCGAGCAAGCTGATTACCTCCGGAGAGGGTGGCGCGGTTATCACCAACAACCTCGAATACATGGAGAAAGTGCAGAGTTACATCAACGCCGGCCGCGCCAGTCTGACCGATCAGTTTCACCACCGGATGATTGGGTTTAACTACCGATTGGGTGAGTTTCAAGCGGCGGTTCTCGACGCGCAGTTGAAGCGCCTTCCTCAGCAAGGGAAACTACGCGAAAAGAACATGAAGTACCTGGAGCGTAAGCTGAAAGGTACGAAAGGAATCCGGTTCCTGAAGCCAGAACCTCGCATTACGCGGCTTGCGCCCTACGGATACGTTTTGAAATATATCGAAGAGGAGGCGGATGGCATTCCACGGGCGGCATTTGTGGCTGCGCTCCAGTTGGAAGGAATTCCCTGTGACGGGCTTTTCTATGAGCCGGTTTACAAGAGTTCATTGTTCCCGGTACAGGCATCGGATTTCCCCGCATTGAGTTGGAACCGCGAACGTCCACTTGACTTGAGAACCACGTATTCTTGTCCGGAGGCAGAGCGTGCCGGCTATAAGGAAGCGGTGTGGTTCATGCATCAATTGTTCCTTGGCAGCAATAAGGATGTGGATGCCATAGTGGACGCGATCCACAAGGTACTTGAAAATCGTGAGGAACTGCGTGGCTTTGAACACAAGGTGATTCGCAACCAGAGGCTGAGCCGGGCAGACCGGGAAAGCTAGCTACCGCTACCAAGCAGAAGATATGGGTTCAGGAAAGTCGAACGGCCGGTCGAAAGCAAATAAGGCGGCGAGCATCTACGATGTTGCTCGCGAGTCGAAGGTTTCCGTCTTCACCGTTTCGGCGGTAATCAACAACAAGAGCCACGTAGGAAAGAAGCTTCGGGACCGGGTCGAAGAAGCGATCCGAAAGCTACATTATCGTCCCAACCTCGTTGCCCGGAGCCTGGCCAAGCAGCAAACGCACACGATTGGAATGATCGTGTCCGACATTGCAAATCCTTTCTTCCCCATGGTGGTAAGGGGTGCCGAGGACGCGGCCCGCAAGCACGGGTACAATCTGCTTCTGTGTAACAGCGACGACACCCTCGAAAAAGAAGAAAACCAGATCGAACTTCTGCTATCGAAACGTGTGGACGGGATCCTGCTCACGAAGGCGGCAGGTGAGTTCCGTCCAGCGCTGCAACAGATGATCAAGCAAGTGAACATTCCTTTCGTCCTTGTGATGCGGACTTACCCGAAACTTACAAAGGACGCTGTAATCTCCGACGATTACCAGGGAGCATACGACGCGGTATCGCATCTGGCTCGTGCGGGTTGCCGAAGGATCGGGTTGATCAGCGGACCGCTAACCGTCAGCAATGCGATCGCGCGATCCCAAGGTTTTCGAGATGCCCTCAAGTCGCAAGGGCTACCGTTTGAAAAAAGCCTCGTGATTGAGGGGGACTACCGAATCGAGTCTGGCTTTCGTGCCGGGCACGCGCTGCTTTCCCACCAGCCGGATGGGGTCTATGTCGCGAACCATCTAATGACCGTGGGCTTGCTGCAGGCGGCAGAAGAGATGGGATTGAAATGCCCCGATGATTTCGGATTGGTGAGTTTCGACGATTATCCGTGGTTGGGTGTGTTTCGTCCCAAGCTTACGACGGTCGAGCTTCCAAAAAGGCAACTGGGGAGCGAAGCAGTCGAATTGCTTATTCGAAGGATCGATGGAAGCTCAGAGAAGGCCACAGTGAGAAAGTTGCAGCCCGAGCTCAGGATTCGAGAGTCTTGCGGTTTTGCGCTTCACATGTCGAGGAGTGCCTCGACCTCCTCGGGAAAGTAAATCCCGCCGATACTCTGTTCATGAAAACAGCCGCTCCTTCTTCACTGCCTCTTCGTATCGTGACCGTGCTGCTCGCACGGACTCTACTTCCGAGACTTCGGCGATAGGGACATCCCACCAGGACTCGTAGCCCGGTACACGCTTATCGTAGGACGTTTCAATGACGACGACGGATGTCGTCTTTGATTTACTGGCGGCGACCAGTGCTTGCCTGAATTCCTCGCGAGTCGTGGCGCGGACGGCTTCAGCGCCAAGGCTTCTGGCATTCGCTACAAAATCTACCTGAATGATGTCGCCTGCGAGTTTGCCATCCTTGCGATAGCGATATTCGGTGCCCATACCATCGTTGCCGCAGGCACGGGTAAGCCCGCCGATGCTGGAGAATCCGTGGTTATCGAGTACTACGATCGTGAGCTTGTATCCCTCTTGCAGAGAGGTAACGATCTCTTGAGCCATCATGAGATAAGACCCGTCGCCCACCATCACGTAAACTTCGCGATCGGGAGCGGCCATCTTGATTCCAAGGCCGCCGCTGATTTCATATCCCATGCAAGAGAATCCATATTCGAGGTGGTAGCCTTTGGGGTCGCGCGTGCGCCACATCTTATGCAAATCGCCAGGAAGACTGCCCGCCGCGCAGACCATCACGTCGCGAGGCCCAGAAACCTGGTTGACCACGCCGATAATCTCGCCCTGGCTGACTGGCGGGCCCCAATTCAGGTTGTGAAGGCGATCTACTTCCTTCTCCCAATCTTCACGGTATCGTGCGATTCGGCTCGCATACGCAGTACTCACCGTCGCGCCGCGTGTAGCGGATGCTAGTTCTTTGAGCGTTACTTGGGCATCGCCGACTAGTGGCAAGGCAGATTGCTTGCCCGCATCAAATTCACACACATTGATGTTGATGAATCGGACGTTCGGGTTTTGGAATGCCGTCTGAGACGCCGTAGTGAAGTCGGAATACCGGGTACCGACGCCAATGATCAGATCGGCTTCTCGGGCGAGGATATTTGCGCCGGGAGTTCCAGTAACGCCGACCGCACCGACGGATTGTGGATGAGTGAAGGGAAGAGAGCCCTTTCCCGCCTGTGTTTCACCGACAGGAATTCCGGACTGGAGGGCGAACGATCCGAGCGCATCTGTGCCCTCGGAGTAAATCGTTCCGCCGCCGGCGATGACCAAGGGCTGCTTCGCCTCGCGAATCCATTGCGCTGCCTTTTCAAGAAGTTGAGAATCGCAACGGGGGCGTGGAACGTTCCAGACTCTCTCTTCGAAAAAACTTGCGGGATAATCAAAGGCTTCCGCCTGAACATCCTGGGGAAGGGAAACGACCACCGCTCCCGTTTCTGCGGGAGAGGTTAGAACCCGCAGTGCGGCCGGAAGGGCAGTCAGGATCTGCTCAGGGCGTTCGATCCGGTCCCAGTAGCGAGCCACGGGCTTAAAACAGTCATTGACCGAGATATCCTGCGTGGCGCCAGATTCCAGTTGCTGGAGAACGGGAGCGACATTGCGCCGCGCGAAAATATCGCCAGGCAGCATCAACACCGGAAGGCGGTTCACGGTGGCTACTGCCGCGCCCGTGATCATGTTCGTCGCGCCCGGCCCAATCGAAGTTGTGCAAACCAGAGTTCGTAAACGGTTGGCCATCTTCGCGAACGCAGTTGCGGTATGTGCCAGAGCCTGCTCATTGCGAAACAGGTAATACGGAAGACCCGGGTCTTGTTCGAGAGCTTGTCCGATGCCTGCAACGTTGCCATGGCCGAAAATGCCGAGGCAACCTTCAAAGAGGCGGTTTCGTTTACCATCCCGCTCGCTGTATTGATTCTTGAGGAAGCGAATGATGGCCTGCGCGGTAGTAAGGCGAGTTGTCATGGAGCTGTTTTCCTTGGTTTCGGTCACGAACCGAGGTGAACGCTGAGCAAAAGGATAGCGCGCAGCCTTTGGTGCGGGAAGTCCGAGATTCACCCCTGAATGGAACTGCTCAGCCTTTTACTAGGGGCAGGCGAGGGTCAGTTTCTTTCCAGGTCGACCGGATCCAGACGTGCTGGGAGTCCTCGGTGACGGCGAGCGCCCGCGCCGATCCAGCCAGAAAGTTCAAGTAATAGACATCATACCCAGGACCGGCAACGACCGGGTGAAAACCGCTACGCACCAGGATTGTGTCGCCATCGCGGGCCTGTATCGTATGTCCCACGCGGTTATCCGGCGAATAAAGCTGCTGAAATGCAAACCCTTCCGGCTGCCGGATCCTGTAATAGTAAATCTCGTCGAGATCTACCTCGGATGGGGGATTGTGCACATCGTGTTTATGAGGAGGATAGCTCGACCAATTCCCACCAGGTGTATAAACTTCGATGACCATCAATCGGTCCGCCGGAAATGCAGGAGGCATCACATCCACGATCTGGCGCGACGCATTGGCTCCCCCGCGCAAGCTACTCGCCACGTCCGACGGAGTGATTAACTTCGGATCGAGTCGCGCGGTCGAAGGAACGCGGCACTCGGCGACCTCGCATTCGCTCTGCGCGGTGAAGGTGACCTGGTGGCCTGCAGGAAGATAAAGCGTGTAGGGGAATCCGTCGAAAACATCTTTACGCTTGCCGATCGATTGAGAACCTTCTCCCCAATCGGCCTTACACGTTCCGCCAAGTACTACAAAAGCAGCTTCCTCGTTTCGGGTCTGTGTCTGGTATGACTGCCCGGGCGAGAGTCGCCGAACATAAAAGCTCATCCACTCCCATCGCGCGGATTCCCGAGGCAGATGGACGAGTTCTCCGCCTTCCTTTGTCGCAAGCGGCCGGGAATGAACCAGAGAATCGCTTTCGCTCATAACGCTCTTCGAGAGGCGACCCGCTCAGGCCGCCCACCAATTATCTTGTCGTCTAAACGCTTTGACACTATTGCAAAAGCGCTCATTTCTGTCAATAAGAGAGAGGGAATACGTCATTCTATTCGATTATTTGTAATGGCCTGAATTCGCGCGAATCTCAAGATTCAGGGTGGTGATGAAACTGGCTGCTGGAGGAACAAGTCTTGATTGACAATGCGGATGGGCTTTGCCATAGTGTCTCAATTCTGGGCACTGGTTTTAGCCGTCCATTCTCGACGATACGCAAAACATCATGAACCAGACCGGGGATCCCGCAGTGCCCGCAACCACGACAGCCCCAGAAACCCCTAAACTCAAACGCGTCCTGAAACTCTGGGACCTGGTCTATTACGGGATCATTCTTACATCGCCGATTGCCGTCGTGCCGATGTTCGGAGAAGCCCAAGTGCTGTCTCGCGGACACGCGGTCGTGACGTTGCTGGCCGCGATGGTTGCAATGACTGCAACGGCCGTGAGTTTTGGGCGAATGGCGACAGTGTATCCCTCGGCGGGCTCGGTTTACACCTATGTCAGTCGTGCCTTCAATCCTCAGGTAGGGTTTGTTCTCGGCTGGGCGATGTTTCTGGAATACCTGTTTCAGCCGCTACAAAACAGCCTTTACGCCGCACTGACGATACAGCGTTTTGTGCCGCATATCCCCTTCGCTGTCTTGTCAGCGCTGGCTGTGGGATTCATGACGGTGCTGTGCTGGTTTGGAATACGGACGACTGCCCGCGCCAATGAGATTCTGCTGGCCCTCATGTCGCTGGTGATGATTGCGTTTCTGGGCGAGGCGATTTGGTATATCTTCGCGCATCAGCACCTGCAGGGGTTCATTTCGACGCTCCCCCTTTATGACCAGAAAACGTTCAGCGTCCGGGCCATCGCGGCGGGCACGGCGCTGGCGGCCACCACTTATATCGGTTTCGACGGCGTAAGTATCCTGGCCGAGGAAGTTGAGAATCCAAAGCGAAACGTTATGTTGGCGTCCGTTTTGGTGTGTGTTTTCACAGGCCTGTTTGCTGCATTTCAGGTTTTCCTGGCGGTTCGGGTGTGGCCAGACTATTCAACATTGGCGAACCCGGAAACCGCCTTCATGGATGTTGCACGGGTTGTTGGCGGCTCGCCTTTGTTTATTGGGTTCGGGGTTGTTCTCCTGATTTCGAGCCTGGCTTGCGGATTGGCAGGTGTGCTCGGCGCCGTTCGACTGTTATACGGCATGGGCCGGGACAACATACTGCCGCGAAAAATCTTCGGACACCTTAATCCTGTTCGCGGAAATCCAACTTACAACGTGGCGATAGTTGGCGTTGCGGCTTACATTGGGACGCTGTCCATGCAATGGGAGCGATCGATTGAGATCCTCAATTTCGGTGCATTAATGGCATTTATGGCGGTAAACCTGGCTGCGCTGAAACATTTCGGATTTGATGCCGCCACAGCCGACAACAGAAACATCCTGTTTGACATTGTCATCCCGGCCCTTGGGTTTCTTTTCTGCCTGATTATCTTTCTAGGGTTGCAGGGCTCGACCCTTTGGGCTGGCGCCGCATGGGTGGCTGCAGGAGTCGTGTACATCGTTGTGAAGGCTCGCGAACTTGGAAAACCAGTGATGATTGATTTCAGCGAGTCCTAGGGAGCACCGCATCAGTAATGAATTGGTGTCGTGCCGCCGGTCCGGGCGGCTTGATAGATCGCCTCGATAATAAGCAAGTCCCGCAGGCCCTGCTCGCCGTCTGGTTCCGGCCGCTTGTTCTCTCGAATGCACTTCGAGAAGTAATCGATCTCCAGGGTGAATTCGTTCATCGGCTTGAAATTCTTTGCGAACCAACGGCCCGCGATCTTGCCGCTAAGGCGCCGCTCTTCCTCGAACGCAAATGCTGGGGCCAATTCTGCCCATCCTTTTTCGCCGTGCAGGTGAATGAAGGAAGAGAAAGCCGCGCTGTAGGCAGCTGTTCCCTGTAGGACGAGGCCACTTGAGAAATCAAGACGGAACGCAATTCCTTCCTCTACTTCTTTATAAAGTCGCGGATCGCGAGCCCAACTGATGGCGCTTGCGGCGATTGGGTCTTCGTCGACCAGCCAGCGGGAAGTATTCAGGCAATAGACTCCGAGATCAGTTAGCGGACCTCCGCCGGCGAGCTTTTGCGAGAAAAGCCAGGAGGGAGAGCTATCCCCGAAACGGCGAAATTCGGAAAACAGGGTGTGAATGATATCGATCCTCCCCATCTGCCCGTCGGCAATCATCTTCTTAAGGCTTACACTCGCCGGCTCAAAATACTTACGGTACGCCGTCATAAGCAGAACATTGTTTTGACGGCATGCGTGAATCATGCTCCGAGCTTCCGCAACAGTAGCAGCAAGTGGCTTTTCGCACAGTACATGTTTGCCTGAGTTCGCAGCCGCGACGGTGTATTTCTCATGTTCACCGGGAGGGGTGGCGATATAGACCGCCCCAATATCGGATCGGTCGAGACATTCGGAAAAGTTTGTGTATTCAAACGTGTGCTTAACACGGAACTGCCGCGCCAGCTTCTTGGCCTTCTGAGCATTTCCGCTTACAAGCGCGACGAGCCGAGCTTCTTTGCTGTTCGCGAAGGCTGGGAGGATGGCGGCTTCCGCCAGTGCTCCCATCCCGACCACGGCATAACCAATCCGCTTGTCTTGCGGCATTTTTTCTTCTCCGGAGAGATTGTCTCGATTTCCAGGAACGTCGTACGCGTCCCGCGTGCATGATAGCAAGCTCCTTGAGATTGCCGCGTCGGCCGTTCCGGAATGCGGAAGGCCCTTGCAATTCAGTGCCATCATTGGCCTCAATGGCGTACGCTTCATCGATGGAATCTGAACAATCGGTTCGTGTTTCATCGGTCCGGATTCCGGAAGCTTTTGCCACCAAGTTTTAATATTCAATTGCCACGATCAGAAAAACACATCGATAACTGTGTTGCGTGACACTTAAGGGCCTAAACGTCATGAAGAAGCAGGGCAGTCGGGTGCGACGGGTTCAGGCGGACAAGAACTACATCGAGGTCATGGGCAAGATCTTCGCTGTGCTGGAATATTTTATCGAAACGGGAACAGCGCGGAAATCAATCGCTTCTGCAGATCTGGCTCGCGCACTCCCGTTTGCACGCACTACGGTTCATCGCATTCTCTATTCACTGGAAAAGTTGGGCTACGTCGAGCGGGATGAGGTCAAATCGCGCTACCAATTGTCGCCAAAGTTCTTTGAATTGACTGGACCGGCGGTCCACTTCCGCCGATTGCAGACGGTCTCCAAGGGAGTGATGCAGAGTCTGCTGCTTCGATTTGGCGAGACAGTCAACCTCGGGATGCTTGAAGATGGCCAGGTAGCGTACATCGACGTACTGCAAAGTCCCAGCGCCTTGCGGATCGCAGCCATGCCCGGAGAGCGCAATCCGGTTCACTGCACTGCGCTGGGGAAGGCCATGCTGGCATTCCTGCTTCCGAGCGAGGTCGAATCCATCCTCGAACATCATCCGCTGGTCCGACGTACAGCCAAGACGATCACCCAAAAGCGGCAACTGCTGGAACATCTGGCCTCTGTGCGGGAATATGCTGTTGCGCTGGATATGGAAGAGAACCTGAACGGGGTGATCTGTGCGGCGTCGCCTGTATTTGATCAGTCTGGGCGAGTGATCGCTGGGATCAGCGTCTCCGGCCCGTCGAGCCGTATGGAGCAAAAACTGGCGCAAGTGCAAAAAGAAATACGAAACTCCGCGATGGCGCTCTCCCGAATGCTTTCTCCGGGCGCTCCCGCATCGGAAGTGCTCTCCTCATTTCGCCGATCTACGCAAGGTGCGGCGGGTACAGCGCGCTAGAATGTGTCGCCCCACTTTGCTCTAGAGCCCCACCAGCTTGCTGAGTCATTTTTTCCGCGGCGGGAAGTCAACTCGAACCGAGACGATTTCGTAAGGGTGGACGGGTACGGTTAACCACTCCATATTAGTCATTGGAATTTCGGATCCTTCTTGCTGTTCCATCAGGTTGGTCAGGTGAGCCTCGCTTGCCCCATTGGGCACCTGAATCTCGACTTTACCGTCTTGTCCAGCCCATTCGTAGAAGCGGAGCAAGAGGGAATCAGAGTCCTCGGCTTTTTTTACTGCTGTAAGAACCACATCATCCTGTTTGATCCCGACAAATGAATGAGACGCCGGCAGTACTCCAGCATGACCTGGAACCTGCAACGCCATTAGCTTGTAATTGAATTCGTATCCCCGTCGCACAGTCAGCGCCCTTTTCCAGTCGCCGTCGTGCGGATATAGGGAGTAGTTGAAACTGTGATGCCCACGGTCCGCGTCGGGGTCGGGCCAAGTCGGCGAACGCAGAAGAGACATGCGCAACACGTTGTCCTTCCCGTCGTATCCGTACTTGGACTCGTTGATGAGGCTAAATCCGTGCTTACCATCGCCCAGATCCGCCCATCGAAGGGCTGGAACCTCAAATTTTGCATTTTCAAAGCGGTTCTTGCGTGTCGTGGGTCTCTCGATCGAGCCATAGGGAATTTCGTAAGTGGCCTCGTCACTCGCAGCCGCAAGCGGAAAAGCAGCTTTCAAAAGGATATGACTCTCATGCCAGTCGAACTCACTATGAACGTCGACGCGGTCGATGCCAGCATAAAGCGAGATGTCCTGCACGAACTTCGAATTTTGCCAGGTGCGGATAACTTGAATGGTGGCACGGAGCGGGCCATCCTCGGTTACTTTGACCGAGTCGATCATATCGAGTTTGGTGAATACTCGATCGAAGTCACTATCGATATTCCAGGCGTCGTAGTCGCGCGGTTTGTCCTGGAACGCAATCAATTCGTTCCCGCATGAGTTGGGTGCGATGGCTTCGAAATCGGATTTCTTATTGTATAGACTCGTAATGCAGCCGGTCTTAGGATCGACAGTCACCCGCAAAGCCGAATTCTCCAGAGTCAGTCCATGAACCTTCAGATCAGAAGGCGCCGGAGTGGTTTCACCGGTTGCAAAAAGCACTCGATATCCGACCGATGGAACGTTCTTCGCTTCTACCAGTAAGTCATACTGGTTGAGAGTTGTATCTTTGGACAGTACTTGAACCAGTTGAGGCTGGCCTTCCGCATTTACGATCCCGATCGTGCCTTTGACGGGGCCCGGCAGTTGGACATGAACGGACACGAGATCTGTTCTTTCCCAGCCCAACGGGTTGAACACGACAATCGGCGTACTGTCTTTTCGGGGGCGGGTGTCGATCTGACCCTCGATCGTGTGAAGTGCCTGCAAAGTCGCCTGTTCGCTGACAAGACGAACATCGTCGTAGTCGCGTTGCGCGTCGCGGTAGATTTGGCCGATCCCTGAGCCGGCCGCCAGATCGTGGAACTGATTAAACAGAACCTTTTTCCACGCTTCCGTGAGTTGTTTGCCGGGATATGCCGCTCCCGATAGCCAGGCGAGAGAAGAAAACTTCTCGGCGTTGAGTAGTTGTTCTTCGCTCTCGCGCATATTGCGCTTATGTTGGGCTTGCGTCGTAAAAACTCCGCGGTGGTATTCGAAATACAGTTCGTCGTTCCAAACAGGGAGGCTGAACTTTCCAGCCGCTGGCGACGGCAAATCAGTATGCCCGGCCGCTAGTGTCTTGTAATTCCAGACGGGTGCGTGATCAGTGTCGGTTTTTGTCTCGATGTCCGAAAAGAATCCCTGTGCGATGCCGAAAGCTGTCTTTGGAAAAACCGTTTCGGGATTTGACCAGCGTACTCCATCCTCGAGCATCGCCCGGGTCACACCGCCGCTGTGATCGCCCATGCCAAATAAGTGCATCATCTCGGTCGCGCCCGGATTCAAGACCTGACTGGCAGCAAGGTCCCTCGCCATTCGGAGAGGATCAATTTCGTTCACGTAGTCATGTGGAAAATAGGTCAGAACGCGACTGCCATCCGGTGACTGCCACCAGAATATTTTCAACGGCAATTGATTGGTATCATTCCAGGCCATCTTCTGGGTGACGAAATAGTCGATTCCAGATTTCTTGTAGATCTGTGGAAGCTGCCAGTTGTATCCGAACGAATCCGGATTCCAGCCAATACGCACATCGACGCCGAATTTTTCCTTGAAGAATCGTTTCCCTACCAGCAATTGACGGACCAAGGACTCTCCGTCGGGCATATTCAAATCCGGTTCAACCCACATCCCGCCGACCATCTCCCATCGGCCTTGTTTCACGCGGTCGACGATCTGCTCGTGCAGGGACGGATACTTTTCAAATATCCACTCGCTGTATGCGGCGGCAGACTGCGTGTAAGTGGCCTGGGGAAACTCGTCCAGCAATTGCACCGCACTACCGAAGGTCCGGCGTACAACGTCAACCGTTTCCGTCCAAGGCCAAAGCCATGCGGCGTCAATGTGCGAATTGCCGGTCATGCGAATGGAGGAATCTTGCAACGGTTTTCTGAGTGGTTCCAGCTCGGACAAGGCTTTGGTCAACGATTGATCGAATGCATGCTGGTCAGCGTGGGCCAGAGCGTTGAAGTCGACCGCCTGTGCGGACTTGTTTAACTGAGTCTCACTGTGCGGTCCAGCTTGAGCACCGAGGATAGATGCCCCTCCGAGTTCGTCGTAATACTTTGCCGGGTCGGGACGGTCTCCCGGGAATTCAAGCCGAACGCGGGCACCGAGGAAGTGCTTCTGATCCACGGACCGAAGCAACTTAACTGCAACCAGGACTTTGTCGCCAGGATGTGCGTGATCGAATAAGACGACAGGCTCCATCTCCTCGCCCATCGCGACTCTTCGGCCATTGAAATAAAGGACTTCAGTGACCGGGCCGTTAGCGTCGTATTGAAAATCGAACCACGCTTTGGCTCCAGTGATGTCGTAACCGTTCAATGTCTTTGGGATTTCGATCCAGCGCCGGTACCAGACCGCATCATGCGGCGAGAAGCTGTTCGGACCCGCTGCCTGCCACGAGCTATCGTCGAGATCCGTGGACTCCCCGTGCGGAATATCGCCCGGATGCACTTTCCATTGTTCTGCGGGAAGAACAATCAGCGACTGCAACCGCCGGGCGACGGACTCAATAAGGTCCCCTGAGTTGGTGAAGTGCCGGAACGTGACGGCTTGCTGATCTCCCCCGGCCACCCATAGCCCAGTGATGGATTGAGAATCGTCTGACAAGGCACCTTCATAGGTCACTAACCCATTTCGAATCTGGATTTGTGAACCGCTCACCGAAATGGCGTCGACTGTATTGTCGAAAGAGAAAGCGGAAGGAATATCCACGGTGGCAGCGAATGTGTTGTCGAACTTCTTGATGTGAAGCAGATATCGCACTGGCTTTCCGGATTCCTGGACCGTTGTCTGCCAGTCTCCTCGGACATCCTGCGCGAACGATGAAGCGACGAGCAACAATGCGGCCAACCAAAGATACGAGAGTTTCATTTCAGCTCCGATTGGAATGTTTCAACGTCAAATGGAGATTGATGGACTGGAGGCATTAAGCCTTTGAACAGCCAAGCACACCGATCATCCGGCCCAAGCAGCAAAAGAGATGCAGAAGGGAAAGAGGGGCGCTGGATATTCGGGAAAACGGGGCCATGCTACAGAATCGCTTGAACAGCGTCAACTCGGAACGACGCGGACATCTTGCCGTAATGCGGACATGAGTGCCGAAGTAACATCGGGGAGAGTAACTTTGGCGGGCCTGGTATGTTCTGACCGACACATTCGTGCCTGTTGAGAATTGTCCAATTCGCTTGCCAAAAGCGGGTAAATGCACAACAATATGGTGCTTCCCCACCTGATACTAAGCTGCCGTAGTGTCCCTGTTAATGGAAAAAATAGTCATCAGTTCGGCAGAAGTGCAGGGAACCCAGGTTTCTCCTGAGTTGCCCACGAGATTTGAGACTAAGCTGGCGCCCGCTATCCCTCTATGGGCGAAGTGGTGCCTGACTCCGTTGGTGCTCGTTCTGCCGCTTCTCTGTCTTGTCGTGCTGGTGCTGCGGCTCGCAATGCGGAACCTGCCGCCACGGACCCGATTCGAATGGACCGGATTTATGGCGACGTTGCTGACAGTCAGCGGCATCCTGAACTCGGTTGCAATCGTACTGGTCTTGTCGTTCGCTCCGATACCCTCTTTCGTCAGCGAGGGCCTGGTTGAACTCGACGAGAAGTCGGACTTTCCCAACCTGCCGGCAGATGGGCCGATGTCGGCAAAGGACGTTTCCGAAAAACTAAAACCGCTGGTCGTAGTCATTTCACCCGCCCGTCGATCATGGTTCACCCATAACGAGATGCCGACAGCGAGTTTTGGGGCTGGCACGTTACTGCAAGCCAATAGTGACGGGTATCTATTCTTGACGGCACGGCATGTGCTGGATGGACCCACGTGGAACATAGCGAGCGCCGGCTCGAGAGCACTGATTGCGATGGCGTCGGGAGCTTGGGGTGCTGCAGATGTCGTTGCAAGGCATCGGAGTTTGGATCTGCTACTGCTCTGGGTGCCGCGAGAGTCGGGTTCAGGGAATTTTGTGCAGCCGCTGGCGCGGGCTGGTCCACCGATTGAGGGAGAGAACATTTTCGTGATCGGACATCCGGAAGGCCTACGTTTCACGCTGAGTACCGGAATCGTTTCGCGCATGCATGAAAACACAGTTCAGATCTCTGCTCCGGTCAGCCCAGGTAATAGCGGGGGGCCGGTCTTCGACGACAAGGGGGAACTGGTTGCCATCGTGACTTCAATGGTCGACAAAAACGGAGCCCCCAACGCCGAGAACCTGAATTTTGCCGTTCGCGCCGACGCGTTATTGGAGGACTCGGCATGGAATTTCTCGAGTTTTGGACGCAGGCGGCTGAGTGACTATGTCACCCTGGAAGTACAACGCGCAAAAGCGCCGCAGGATCAGAAGCACTGATTTTGACGAGAACGAGGGGCTGGAATGCCGAACATCAACGTGACTGTTTACGATTCAACAGAGAACAAGCGGGTGCCGGTAGAACTGCCCGATGACGCACCCTGCAACAAGATCGTGGCTGTTCTTGTGCAAAAACTAAGACTGCCGACGAACGGGCCGGACGGAGCACCGCTCAGCTATAAGTTCCATCACAAGAATTCCGGCCGCCAGATTCAGGATGCACAGACACTTGCGGAAGCGCAGGTTCAAGATGGAGATATTCTTCGGCTGCAGCCGGAAATTACCGCGGGTTAGCGAACGTCAGTATGGGGCGTGATTCTCAAATCGAAGTGGCAGAAGACCGGTTCAGCCGGTTGCGGCAGATTTCCTGGTGGGACCAGGAAAAGATCGCACGATGCCGCTTGCTCGTTATCGGAGCCGGGGCGTTAGGAAACGAGATTCTGAAGAATGCGGCTTTGCTGGGCTTCAGGCAGGTAGTTGTCGTAGATATGGACCGAATTGAAGAGTCCAACCTTTCGCGAGCGGTCCTGTATCGATCGGAAGATGTTGGGCAGTCGAAAGCGGAGATTGCGGCGGAATCTTACAAGTCCCTGGCTCCGGAGTCGCGAGTTCGCCCATTGTCTGCGAACGTTTTGTATCAGTGCGGCCTCGGATTGTTTGAGTGGAGCGACGTGATCCTGGCGGGACTCGACAATCGCGAAGCTCGTCTCTGGATCAATCGTTCCGCGTGGAAAGTGAATCGTCCCTGGATTGACGGTGCGATCGAGGGTATCAACGGCGTCGCCCGTGTATTTCTGCCCGGCATTGCGCCCTGCTACGAGTGCACGCTGGGAGCGGTAGATTGGGATCTGCTCCAGAAAAGAATGTCTTGCAATTTGCTGGTGCTGGAGCAGAACACGGAAGGGAAGACACCTACTACGCCGACGATTTCTTCGATCATCGCAGGAATCCAGGTGCAGGAGGCGGTGAAGTTAATCCACGGGCTTCCGAGTCTGGCCAGCAAAGGCTACATCTTCGAGGGTATGAACCACTCCTCGTACGTTGTCGAGTACACCGCCAACCCCGACTGCATGAGCCACTACACTGTTCCTGAAATTCGCCACCTCGCCGAATCGTCCGACGATTTGACGCTTGAGCAATTGCGAGGGCGCGCGCAGGCGGATCTCGGTTCGTCAGATGTGGCTCTCGAGTTCAGTCGTGACGTATTGCAAAAGTTTGTTTGTCCTTCGTGCAACCAGGAAGAACAACTGTACCAGCCTGCCGGGACGATTCCCTTCGAACGCGCGAACTGCCCAGTTGATGGGCATCTGCGAACAGTAATCTCGCTGCATTCCTATTTGGGTGAGGATGAAGTTGGCCAGCGGAAACTCAGTGCGCTTGGGCTGCCATTGCTGGATATTTTTGTCGCGCGGGCCGGAGATCGAGAACTTGCATACATACCGTACGGAGATGCCTCGCAAGTGTTGGGCGACTTGGCGGAGGAGCGCCTGGAGTGAAAGCGAAAGCAAAGTCCGTAGCCGCTCAGCCGAATATCCTTGTCGATAGCGAGGTGGTGAGGCGAATCCGGCAGCATGCCCGCTCTTGCAACGACACCGAAGTATGCGGCGTCTTGATCGGACAGGATCGTGATCTACGAGTCGAAGTGAAAGCGTGCATCGACGGACAGAATGCCGAGGAGGCGGGCGCCCACGTTACGTTTACCCAGGACACCTGGGAGCACATCTACGCCGTCAAAGACAAGAAATTCCCCAACGAACGAATCGTGGGCTGGTATCACTCTCATCCGGGGTTTGGCATTTTCCTTTCCGAGCACGACACCTTCATTCAAAAGAATTTCTTTTCCTCTCCCGGGCAGGTGGCATGGGTGTTTGATCCTCACTCGGACGAGGAAGGCTGTTTCGGATGGGTGGATGGCCGGATCGAAAGGCTGACACGGATTTCAATCGTCGACCGCCGGGGCGGTGAGCTTGCTGAAGGCGGGGAGGAACGCGGATCAGCCGTCGCAAGTGCTGACACCGCCATAGGCTCTGGTGGGCAAGATGAGAAGCCGGTTCGTATTATTCGATCGGCGCAGGGGGATGAAGAGCAGGGCAGCACACTGTCGCTGGAACAACTGGTGGCGCGCGTCTTTTTTTCACTGGCGCTCCTCGCACTGGGAGGCATTCTGACCTGGTATGTTTTCCCCCGCATTGTCGTTGTGCCAGTGCCCGTAGATCCCATGACGGGCAGACCCTTGGATCCACAGGCGGCACAGCTTCTCGAAGAACTGCAAAACAAACAGGGGGAGGCAAACCGCGGCGATGCCTCGAAAGCGGCACAGCCGTCCGGCGACGGAAACGGAAAGAAGGAGGGCGATGCCAAGCCCAAGTGATGGCGAAGGAATCCGGATCACGGCCGACGATCTCGCGAAGGTCACCGTTCCTCAAGCGCCCGTGATCGCGCCGGTGAGTGCCGCCTCCGGTACCCGCGTATACGGCACCATCAACGAGACGGCGGAACAACTGATGGCGGTGACTGCCGATCGTGGGAGCATCCTGCTCCAGGGATGGTTTTACCTGGGATTGGCGGGATTTCTGGGTGCCGTGGCCGGTTGGGCCATCTGTGAACCGGGATTCGTCGATGGCCCGGCGCACCGCTGGGGAAATTTCCTGCTGATCCCAGTCATCATCACGCTCATGTGCATCGGCTTCGGGGTTTCCGAAAGTATCGTGGAGCGCTCTGTGCGAAAAGCGCTGCTTCGCGGCGCCCTTGCTCTGCCCTTGGGCATTCTGCTTGGTTTCATCTTCGACCTTATGGCAGAGATGCTTTACGGCATACTGATGGGTCTGGCTCACGAGGCAGGGGCCCAGTCGTATCGAAATCCGGCCGTCTGGGTCGGCCGCGGCCTTGCCTGGATGGTTTTTGGGGCCGCGGGAGGTACGGTTTATGGGATCGTCGGACAATCGGCGAAAAAAGGGAAGTATGGCGTTATGGGCGGTGCTTTGGGTGCAGGGCTCGGAGGGTTGCTGTTTGACCCCATCTCGATGGCAACTCATGTCGGGAGTGTCAGCCGGGCGGTCGGATTTGCCTTGGTTGGACTCGCGACCGGTATCGGCATGGGTTTGGTCGAAAGCGCGCTAAAGGATCGCTGGCTATACGTAGTGTCCGGGCCGCTAGCCGGTAAGCAGTTCATCCTTTACAAGTCAGAAACCACGATTGGCAGCCGGCAGGAATCGGACATTTATCTCTTTAAAGATCCCAACATTCTGCCTAGACACGCCGCCATTACGTTGACCGGAGCACGGGTCATGCTCCAGGCGACTGGGGCCGTTTTATGGGCAGGACAGCAGGTGCAGCAGCGAATATTGCAGGACGGAGACCTGCTGCAAATCGGACGATATGCCTTTCGCTATAAGGAGAAGCACCGCTCATGACCGCAAAGGTGTGTCCCTACTGTCGAAGCCCGATTGGCGACGGGGATGCCGCGTTGGCGTGCGAGGGCTGTGGAACTCCGCATCACGCTGACTGTTACGCCGAAAATGGTGGCTGCACGATCTTCGGCTGCAGCAAAGCTCCCGGCGACGAACCGAAGCTCAGAGTTTCGACTCCGGAATTAGTGGCGGTGACGTCGGAAGCGCCGTCCGCGCCAGAACGCCACGTTCCGCTTCCACCTCCGCCGCCTCCTGCCCTATCCTCGGCAGGAGGCCTATCATCCGCTCCGCCCGTCCCTTCGGATGAAGAGCTGCGCCGGTTGGCCAGCAGCGTCGTGCCCTCAATGTTTGGAAGTTTGGGTGAAAGTTCAACAGCCTCGAGTGAGCCTGAGGTTCACTCGCCGAAAAGCCGTACGACTTATATATTATTGGGCGCTCTGCTTGGGGCTTTCGGGGCCCACAGCTTCTATGCGGGCTACCACAAGAAGGGCGGAATTCAGCTCGCGATTACTTTGCTGAGTTTAGGATTTGCAGGCCCGATGAGCTGGGTGTGGGCCGTGATCGATATTTGCACGATCAGTCAGGACTGCCAAGGAGTTCAATTCGAGTCATAGGAGACCGCCGTGGAATATTACGTGAGACGGGGCGAGCAGCGGTTCGGTCCATACACTCTTTCTGACTTACAGAGCTACGTGCAATCGGGGAACGTTTTGACCGATGACATGGCTCAGAGTGAAGGGATGGCAGACTGGGTGCCAGTGTCAATGGTCCTGGGCAACATTCCCGCGACGGCGACTCCAGGGGCTGGTGCCTTATCAGCGATACCTGAGCCACAGCTTGTTCCGCTTCCGCCTAACTTGCACTGGTCGATTGTACTGATCCTGGGAATATTCACGCGGCAGCTCTTCAACTTGATTTGGGCAATGATCCAAGCGAACTGGGCACGTAAACTCTCCAACGACAACAAGCCGATGGTGCTGGTCGCGATGTATCCCGCCGGGATGATTGCCGGCATCCTGACTACGATTCTCCTGCCGCGAGCGCTACCTTTGGGCGGGATTTTCTTTTTGGGCGGCGCCATCGTCTATCTGGTGGGGATGTTCAGTATCAAGGCAGCCATGGAAGAGTACTACACGACCACCGAAAATATCGGCTTGCAAATGAGCGGCGTCATGACGTTCTTCTTCAGCTCGGTTTACATTCAGTATCAAATTAACAGCATTGCCCGCTGGAAAAAGACCGGAGTCTTCAAATAGACGGAACACCTCTTATGCCTTCTCCTCGCACACGCCGGTTGATGCTTGATGAGCAGACGCTGGAATCTTTGCTGGCGGGCTGGCCTTTGATTCAGATCACGGGCAAGGCTGGGATGCCGCCGGAAATCTATCGCTTTACTTACAATCTGCAGGGCTTATACGTTTCCGGTGGCGGGGAAATCCTGGAACGCGACACACACGTTATGGAGGTCAATCTGACCCTTGGCTACCCTCGACGCGCTCCACAGTGCCGGATGCTCACACCGATTTTCCATCCGAACTTCGATGACTCCATGGTATGCGTGGGCGACTTTTGGGCGGCTTCCGAGGGCCTGGACGATTTGGTCATCCGCATTGGAAGGATGATCGCGTACCAGGAATACAACACCAAGAGCCCGCTCAACGGGCTGGCTGCGAAGTGGGCAGCTCAGAATACTCAACTGCTGCCAATTGATCCTCGACCCGTCGCGCCTCCCATCAAGGCCAAAGCAAAGGAAACGTCCGCACCGATTTCGTCGCCTGTGGAGCCGGTTCCGAGTGTGGACGAAAGGTTAGCTTCCCCGCCCGCCGATCCATGGGACGAGAAGATTGTGATCGGACCCGAAAACTAACTGAGACCTTGGCTCGAAATCAGTCGCCCTTATCCGGGATGCTCGCGTTGCTGGCGGTCTTTTCGCCCGCCGAGAATCGCGTTGGTTGCGGACGATAGCCCTGGCGCGTCCGAACGCGGTACTTCTTCATCTGATCGCCCACCAGCTTCACCGTAATAGCGCGCCAGCCGCTGTTCGGGTTGGACTTGGGGTAATAGGCCAGGGAGTACAGATGGGCAAGATCGTCTCGAATCGAAGCAAAGGCCTTCTTCTCGTCCCGCCAGCTCTTAGCAAAATACGCTTTGCCGCCAGTCGCCGCCGTCATACGGTCGAAAACAGCCGTGGAGACGGGCTCCAGTCGCGCATCTTGAGTGCTGATCATGTAGACCGAAACTCCTGAAGATTGTGCAAACTCAGCGACATCTTCCGGAGGCACAACGCTGGAATTATCGGGTCCATTCGAAAACACAACCACAACTTTTCTGCCCTGGTATTGCGCCGCATCTTTCAAAGTGAGCAGAAGGCAATTGTAGAGAGCGGCATCGTCGCCTGCCACCGTGGAGCGCACGGCATGAAGCACCTGCCCGCGGTCCGGAGTCAAAGGAGCAGAGCGCGATAAGTCGCGGCTATACGAATAGAATGCGATCTTGTCGGCGGTTCCGAGAGACCGCACAAATTCCGCAATCGCATCCTGGGCGAACACGAAACCACGGTACATGTAGTTGCTGGTGTCGAACAGAACAAAGACGTCTGCGCCCGCCACCATCGCATTAAGCGGCTTCGCTGAGTCGCTGGGTTGACGCGATGGCTCGCGATGCAGGTCTGCAGCCACCTCGGGGGCCGGTTCTGAGTCGAGACTGCGTGCAGGCTCATACCCTTCCGCGAAAGTAGCGACCTTTTCTGAGATTCCATCCTCGAGGATGGTGAAATCTGAGGGCCGAAGGCCAGTTACATAATTGCCGTTTTTATCGGTCACAGCGATATTCAGTTGGACCATGTTGACGACAACTCGAAGGTTTGGGCTATCGGGCGGTTCCACTTCACCGGTGGAGGCATAGAACAAGCCTGGAACAAGCAACATGCAAAGAACAGCATTCCTGTACATGGCTCCTCTTTCCTGACTTTCAGCGCCTGAACCATCAGGCGTGGATCGTAAATCGCTTATTACGGCTGCACCGCATCTGTGATCGTGACGCTGCCGAGCTTGCCTTGACGGAAATCGTCTCCCGTTTCATGCATCGCTCTTAGCAGTGCTGGCCAGTCTTCGAAATCGGTCGCGAAAATTTTCTCGACCATTCGCCGCGTCAATTCCGGAACCAGATGGTTCAGCGTGACCGGAGAATATCCTTTTTCGTCAGCCAGTCGTGCCCAATAGAGGTTGCTCGAATCCCACGACTCCGCCATGAATCGGCTTGACGTTCCCGAGAAGGCGGGCATGGGAGCTACGTTCAGGAGCTCACTGCTGTAAGTTTGCGCGAGGCTGGGATGGGGTACTCCAAAATCTCGGGACAGCCGTTTCAAATCAACTTGATCAGGATGCTGGCGCTCGAGGTCCTGGAGTTCCTGGCTCGCCGATCCCCAACTTGCTATAACGCCGGGATAGCGTCGCTGGAATTCAGCTGTCAGATAGAACATGTCCGCGGGAGCAAGGTGCGGCAGCACGTCTGCGACATTCCCGGTGTTCAGAGCCTGTTCGAGCTGACCGGTTTGCTGAGGAATAATCCGCTCGGAAAGGATTTGTAAGACTTTGCCACGTAACTGTGCATCCTTTGCCGAAGCGGTCAAAAGCTCTTCGCCGGATCGCTGATAAAGCGCAACCGCATGCAGTTCGTCGGAACTGACATCCCACCAGCGCGGCAGGATCGCGCTCGTTAGCAGTCCCGGAGTCAATTCCTTCCAAATCAAAGCCTGGACACTCTCGGGTGAAATGAAATCCTGCTCGAGATCCGCCAGCGAATACGGCAAATCTGCTAGAGATCCAACGAAATGTGCTCCTCCACCTGCCGGCGTGCCCTGGCCGATCAGCTGGGGTGCCTGCCAAACAGTCTTGATTCCACTGATGGTTTCTGCGGCAAAATCATGGGAGCGGACGAAGAGGGGATTGTTGTGTAAAGCCTGTGCGCCGGGCGGCTCGTAGTAGGCGTAGTTGAGGCCCACCAAGGTATCTCGCAAAAAAGGAGTGAGTTCACCGCGGGCATCCTCGAGTTGCTGATGGCTCGCCGATTGCGAACGCAGCACTTTCGAAAGATCCGTCCGCATTTCCTGGTCGGTGTGGTGATTGTTATAGATTCCAGCCGCCCATTCCGTTCGCTCTCCGGAGGTGAAGATCGGCCGCGGCATTTCGAATTCGCGGAGCTCTCCCGCGAGATGGAAAACATAGTCTGGGGTGGGCTTACCCTGTACTTTCTCGTTCAAGGCGTCGCCCAACGCAAGAATGGTGTCAAGAGAGACCAGGCGCTGGCCGTCGAGCACAGATCGGAGTCTTCCTGCTACTTCCAGATGCATTTGTTTCCCGGCGGGAGTGGTCTGGGAGGGTCCGGCGAGGAGATCGATGATCTCGTCTTGCGAGGGTCTCGGCTTCCCGCTGGCGAAACGGAAGATTTCGGTCAGGGAACCTCGGCCGGCGTCGTAGATCTCCGCCGCAGACCGGGCCTTCGCGAAAGGCTGAACCATGTGCTGCCAGGATTCATCGAGTTGCGCATCGGGAATCTGCCCCTGACGAGCCAGGATTTGCCAGATTCCAACGTCTGCCTGGAACGTCCCTAATGCGTTGCCCCGCACCGCGCCGGGGGTATCGTTCAAGTTCGTAGCAACGTCGAAGAAGAGGCGGATCGAGGCATCGCTTAGCTGAGGGAATTCAGAGAAAATCCGATACTGGTCGCTATAGTCCTCATATTTGCTTGCCAGCAGGCGAACCGTCTCCGGCGACAGTCGATGCCCGACTGGACGACGCGCGTCAAGCTCGCATAGTGCCATAAAGATCGGAAGGGGGCCGCTGTCCGAGATACGAGAGAACGCGATCATCGTGTGAATCAGCTGATCGGGATTGGTGAGGTTAATCTTTTTCCCCAACATGCGTACGGCACGCGGATTGTTTTTCTGCTGGAGGATTTCCTTCCACACCGGAATATTTCCGGGAATCAGAGGCTCGCCATCGGGCTGAATCTGTAGGCGGGCGGCTAGCAACAACAGATCTGGAGCTGGGCGAAATGAGCCGATGGTGGCGGCGGAATTGGGGTCAATCGTTCTTAAGCCTTCATAGAAGTAGTGGAGGCGGCGCGGGTCGGTAAAGTATGCCTGTTGCGCCCTTGAAGTGCGTGAAAGCACGTCGAAATAGGCTGCGGCCCACCCTTTATCTTTCGCGATTAACTTCTGAAGGAAGTTAGCCGGATTGTCCGGACTCGCACCGACCAAATCCTTCCATGTAGATTCGGCACTGACGTCTCCCGGAACAATGACTCGTCCGTCGCGAATCAGAATCCTCGTGCCGTAAAAGTCGAGTACGGCTGCATAAGGAACGAGCTTCCCGACACCCAGCGATTGCAACATGAATGAGGCGGTTCCCGGGTCGAGTTTGGAGAGCGCCCAGTACAGACGCGCGATCAAAGGATTGTTCAGGACGGTACGGATTAAGTCTCTACTGTTTTCCTTGTAGTTCTTACGGCTTGCCATCGTCCAATCGCTCTCTGCGGAGAGCAAAGGGACCGTAGTTCCGGTATAGCTGTATTCAAAAGGGGGACCGCCCTCCAATGTTCGCTCCAGTTCCGGCAGGGGGAATCCGGAATCGGTCGTCAGGAATGCACGTTCCGCGTCCGCCGTTTGCAAAGAGGTAGTCGAGTCCCCGCAATTGGGTTTTGCCCGGTAGCCGAGAATCGTGAGGAGAGGCTTGGCTTCGTCGCAATTGGAAACGCGAATTTTCATCCCGCTTGTGGCAGCTAGGGCTGAAAGTTCCCGCGCCTGCTCGACATACCGGCCCAAGAGGATCAGAAACTCTGTTTGGCGCGTGCTGCCCTCATACCCCTGTGTAAATACGTTTCGGCTGAGCAGAGGAAGAACTTCCTCCGGAGCAACTCGCTGACTGATTCCCGCCATCCGAAGGAAAGAGCGCAGGGGCCCGGGAATCGTGAACTCTGCCGGACGAGGCGCTCCGTTCTGGATCGAGGAAGTCTCAGTTGCCGAAGTTGGGGTTTGGGCGGCGAGGTCAGCCGAAGAGCTTAAGGTAACAGCGGAAAGGGCAATAAGCGTCAGGCATCGAATGGTTTGCACGACTGGATCCTTTACGGGGCCGGTAGAACCCCTTGCTCGAGCCTTGAAGCGAAGCGCGATTTTTCTTTGAAACGGCGAAATTGAAAGCGCTAAGGGCGAAAGTTCGAGACGCCCGACCCCGGTTCAAAAATCTTGCCGCATAAAATACTCCATCTCCGGCGAGTATCCAAGTAAAATTCCTGTCTCTTGGAAGCGTGTGCTAAGTGCTTTCCTTCTAGTCAAAAGCCAAGTCCAGCTTGGCTTGGCGGCGAGCAAACTCCTAAATGAAGGCGTCATAGAGAACCGGATTCCGGAATGCAAGTGGAGCGGCTTAGCCTGCAAAAGCCGGGATCTCATTCCCTTCAAAATGGAAAGCGTTAAAGAACGCATCGGGTACCCAACCTCATGCCATTTGCGATCTTGCCTCGCGAGAGACGCACTCGGTTGGAGAAGCAGAAGATGATCGGCGGCGGAAAGGTGTTGCCGCGATTTGGCGGAAATTCGTTCGACGCTTTAAGATGGAAAGGGTGAGGGCGCGTAGCTCAGGTGGTAGAGCAATGCCCTTTTAAGGCATGGGTCGCAGGTTCGAATCCTGCCGCGCTCACCAAGTCTCTTCGGAGCACGTTCTTCCAGCCATTAATCCTGGACTGTATAAATCCTTACTTCTGCCCCCTGATTGCCGCGGGCAGGGACCGCAACATAAAGGCGGTCCAGGCCCTTTTTGCCTATTGGCCCTGAATAGCCTGCAGTTCGCGCGCCCAAAGCGGAAGGTATTCTAGCCAAAAGGCGATATTGATTGGGGTCTTCCTGCTGGAGAACCGTAATAAATCCCTCTCCGCCAGTCACGTAGATGCGTTTGCGGATCGCGTCGTAATAAAGATCATCGGAGTCCTGCACGCAAGTCGGCGCTGCAACAAGTTTGCCCGACGCCGAATCATAAACGAGGGTCAGAGGTGGGTTTCGCGTCGCCACAAACAGTCTGTGGTCGGCCTCGTCCAGCGCCATCGGGAAGTTCGCTTTTGGAGTGACCGGCCAACGCAGGACCGCGCGTGTGTCGCGATTGATAACCGCAATCTGCTGCAGCTCCGGCACATTGACGAAAATATTAGGTCCAGCGCTCTCCAGCTGGAAGGACTCCGGATGCGCTCCGAGCCTGTATCCCTCGCGCAGGCGCCGATTGGTCGTGGCATCTATGACCGAAATGCCGGCATCTTCCCCGTCTCCATAACCCACGTAAACGCGTTTTGTGCTCGCTTCGTATCGGAGATTGTCGACATCGCTGCGGAAGTCGATCGTCCCGATCGGTGCAAAAGAGGTACCGTCGTAGATGAATAGCTTTCCCTTGGCGCTGGCTACGAACAATTTGTTCGTCTCCGGCGAGTACGCGACGCCTTGCGGCGAGGGAATCCCTGTGATGCTGTGTACGACTTTCTGGGCGCTAAGATCGATCACCTCTTCCGAGTCGTTGCCCAGCGCGGAAACAAACAAGCGGTTCTTCGGATCAAACGCGAAGTGGTCAATTCGCCCGGTCACTCCACGTAGCGGTATTGCACCCGTCAGTACCAGCGGCGAGGGTGAAGAGGCCGAATGAATTCGCGCAGGCAGGAATATCAGCCCCACCGCACACAAGAGGATCAGGACAAAAAGGCGAAGTGTCTTCATGAATTCAAACTTTCAAACCCTTGTGACGGGGACCAGAAAAGTGTACTGCAAGTAACTTATTGGCAACCTATAGAAGTGGTGAAGCAGAAATTGAGGCTCCGGTGGCCAGCCTCGATATTCACCGCTGGATTATCATGAATCGAAAGTGAGAACGCCGTGGAGCATATTGCAAAACCAAGAAGAGAATTCCTCCGGCAGACAGCAGCAGCCCTCGGGGCAGCGTTTGCTTCTCCGTTAAATTTGTTAAGCGGCGCCCGTTTGCACGCCCATCGCGAGCACTTTGCCACCGAAGAATCTGAAGCGCCGGATTACACCCTGCATATTCGAAATGCACCAATTGAAGTCGCACACAGCCGTATTCTTTCCATGACGACCTACAACGGTCAATTTCCCGGCCCCCTCCTGCGCTTTAAAGAAGGGAAGCAGGCAACGGTGGATGTTTACAACGAGACGGACGTGCCGGAGCAACTTCACTGGCACGGACAGAAGGTCCCCGTCGATGTCGATGGCGCGTCCGAAGAGGGCTCTCCGTTTATTCCGGCGCACGGGAAGCGCCGGATCACTTTTGTGCCCGGGCCAGCCGGATTCCGCTTTTACCACACTCACAACCGGGCAGGAGCGAACCTTTCGGCTGGTCAATACAGTGGCCAGGTCGGTCCGGTGTACATTGAACCTCGAAGCGAACGGGGAAATTACGACCGCGAAGTTTTCCTCGTTATGAAAGAGTTCGAACCCACCTTCAGCCGGGGCGGGGACATGGATTTAAATTTCCTCTCTCCGGCGGCGCGGGATAAGGATCTGGAAGGCGCGGGCGAAGCTGCGATGAAGGCTTCGCTCGCCAAAGGAAATCCCAAAGGCTACGAAGTCGGTTACGGTTCGTTCACGATAAACGGTCGCATGCTGGGGCACGGAGAGCCGATCCACGTAAAACTTGGTGAACGCGTACTATTTCACGTTCTGAATGGAAGCGCGACCGAGATTCGCAGTCTGGCACTCCCAGGGCACTCGTTCGAGATTGTTGCGCTCGACGGTAATCCAGTACCGAATTCCGTTCAAATTCCGGTCCTTTGGCTGGGAACTGGGGAGCGGGTCTCTGCGATCGTGCACATGAAGCATCCAGGCGTCTGGATTCTCGGCGACTTGGACAACGATGACCGCCGTCATGGTATGGGCATTGTGGTCGAGTACGCAGGCCACGCAGGCAAGCCGCAGTGGATTGCTCCTCCGCCCTACAAATGGAACTACATGCGCTTCGCAAGATCCACCGCGCCGGCGGTCGCGCCCGATGAAACCTTCGAGATGACGTTTGCTAAAGACAATGCTGCCGAAGAGGGATTCAATCGCTGGACGATTAACGGCAAGGCATATCCGATGACCGGAGAGGTGGCGCCGGCATCCTTTCGCTTGGGACAAGGCCGTCGGTATCGTATTCATATGCGGAATGCCAGTGACGACATACATCCCATCCACCTGCATCGGCACCTCTTCGAAGTAGTGAATATTGCCGGGACGCCTATCGCGGGCATCATGAAGGACGTGTTGATGCTGGGCGGTTACCAGCAGGCTGAGATTGATTTCATCGCGGATAATCCCGGCTTGACTCTTTTCCACTGCCACCAGCAGCTTCACATGGATTTTGGTTTTATGGCGCTGTTCGACTATGTCAAGGGGTGATGTCACAGACCCGGAAAAAACGCGTAGTCGGTCTCGGTGAGCTGCTTTGGGACATCCTGCCTGAGAAGACCTGCCTGGGCGGGGCACCGTCCAACTTTGCTTACATCACGAGTGTGTTGGGCAATGTCGGAATTGTTGCCAGCCGCGTTGGCAGCGATCCTCGTGGAACGGAAGCGCGGCGACAGTTGCAGCGGTCAGGCGTCGAGACCGAGTATTTGCAGACCGATGAGGGGCAACCCACGGGCACGGTGCAGGTCGAACTCGATGAACGTGGACAGGCACGATACGAGATCCTCCAACCCGTCGCCTGGGATTTTCTTGAGTGGACTCCTGCCTGGGAGCAGTTGGCGCTCGATTGCGACGCAGTTTGTTTCGGTTCCTTGGCTCAACGATCCCAACAGAGTCGTCACACAATTCAACATTTCCTTCATGCCGTAAGCCCGCACACGGTGAAGGTTTTCGACGTCAATTTGCGGCAGGACTTTTATACCGCGGAAGTTCTCACTCAGTCGATGAACATGGCAGAAATAGTCAAGCTGAATGACGAGGAACTTCCAAGAATTATGAAGTTGTGCGGCCTGACGCACACCGGCGAACGTTCTTCCGCACAATGCCTGCTTGCAAAGTACGCCATGAAATTGGTCTGCGTTACACGCGGCAGCCGAGGCAGCCTTTTGGTGGGCAGCAATGAGAGCGACGAGCACGAAGGATTTTCTGTGCGGGTCGCGGACACGGTTGGAGCCGGGGATGCGTTTACCGCAGGCCTCGTGCATGAATACTTAAGCGGAGCGTCATTGTCACAGATGAATGCAACGGCGAATCGCATTGGTGCATGGGTTGCCAGCCGCGTCGGCGCTATGCCGACTCTCAAAGAGGACGAACTTCGATACTTGCTGGCGGAAGGCAATTCGAAAGACAGGCCGCCACGGATTGATGTATAGTTTCGAAATGTTATTTTTGCTTTCGATTGTGAAATATGCGAGGCAAATTATGAAACTGGCCGCATCTGCTTCAAGCCGATTTCACCCCCCTTCTTCAGTCCTGCTGCTCGCTGCTCTGTTGACACTATTGAGCTGCACGAAGCCAGTCGAAAAGCCGAAAAGCGCACCATCGCGACCTTCGGACATTAAGGTTGAAGTCCGCGACGGTGGTCCGATTCTCGTTACGACCACAGGTGCAGAATTCCAGATTTTACCCTCCGGCTACGTGCAGGCCACGCTGCTGAAAGATGGGAAACGGTTGACGCTGGATGAACCCAACGTGGGTTCAACCGGAGGAAGCGACTCCGTTATTCTCGCCGGAAAGGAATTGGATTTCATTCCCGATTTTTCGCAGGCCAAAGTCATCGAAAGTAATGGCAAGCTAGGCCGGGGCAAGCGAGTCGTAATTCCATCTCATCCCCTCGCACCGGCCGGGGTTGCGATCTCCCGTGAAGTGCAGATCGAAGCCTTCGATGATTTTCCCGGCATTGCGTTGGTCAGTTCGACTTACAAGAACGAAGGGACAACCGATCTTCCGCTGGAGCGCGTCCTTATGCAGCAGCATCGGCTGAATGCGGCGCAAGCTGACACGAAGGCGCAGCCCTACGATATGTGGTCCTTCCAGGGATCGAGTTATGACTGGGGGAAGGACGATGTGCAGAAGCTGACGCGCACTTCCGCGCAGCCGAATCTCATGGGCGCGGCAGTCAAAGGCGGCTACGGCGGAGGAATCCCGGTGGTAGCTTTTTGGACCGCGACTGTCGGCGAAGCGATCGGCCACGTGGAAACCCTACCCTGGACACTTTCCATTCCTTTGAAAGTCGAGCGTGACGGCAGAGTGAACGCCGATGTCGAAATTCCGGTCGAAACGCCTCTCAAGCCGGGAGAAACGTATTCGACTCCACGGAGTTTTATTGCGGTGTACAGCGGAGATTTTTATGAACCTCTTCGCTTATGGTCCAGCGTGCTGCAAAAAGAAGGATGGGACCTTCCGAAGCCATCGAACGAAGCCTATAACGTGAGCTGGTGCGGTTGGGGTTATGAATTCAATGTAACTCCGGCGCAGATGCTGGGCACCGTTCCAAAATTGAAGGAACTGGGCATCAAGTGGGCGACGCTCGACGATCGCTGGTTCGACACCTACGGCGATTGGAATCCGCGGAACGATACTTTTCCGGGCGACTCCATCAAGAAGATGGTCGACGATTTCCATAAGCAAGGCATCCTTGCGCAATTATGGTGGCTCCCACTGGGCGTGGAAGACGGGCAAGGTCGCTGGGAGTCGCACAAGTATGTGGTGTCGAAAGTGGCGCAGGAACATCCGGACTGGCTCATCCTCGATAAAAATGGAAAGCATGCGCGCATGACGCGCGATCTAGCGGCGCTCTGCCCGGCGGTACCAGAAGTGAGAGATTACTACGCGAAGCTGACGCAAAAATTCATCGGTGACTGGGGATTCGACGGATCAAAGCTGGACAACATCTATAGTGTGCCTGCTTGCTACAACCCTGCTCACCACCACAAATCGCCGCAAGATTCGGTAAACGCGATGGGCGATGTATATAAAGCGATCTTCCAGACGACTCGATCGATCAAGCCGGAAAGTGTCACGCAGGCCTGCCCGTGCGGAACGCCTCCTTCTTTGGCATGGCTTCCATTCATTGACCAGGCGGTCACGGCGGACCCAGTCGGTGCTGTACAGGTTCGGCGTCGCATAAAAATGTACAAGGCGCTTCTCGGGCCAGAATCAGCCGTTTATGGAGACCACGTAGAGCTTTCGGCCATGACTCGAGTAGGCTCGGATAACTGGAGCGAGCACGGCAATGATTTCGCATCGACTCTTGGCACGGGCGGGGTACCCGGAACGAAGTTTGTTTGGCCGGATCCGGGGCCGAAGTTTAAGCCGGTCAACCTGACCGCTGAGAAAGAGACCCACTGGAAGACATGGATCGGGCTTTACAACCAGAAGATGCTGTCTCGCGGCGAGTTCCGCGATCTTTATGTGTACGGTTATGACGTACCTGAGGGATACGCCATCGCGAAAGATGGAAAAATGTATTACGCCTTCTTCGCTTCAAGCGAAGGAGTTCCGTTCAAGGGTGAAGTGGAGTTGCGCGGGCTCAAACCGGGTTCGTATCACGTATCGGATTACGTCGACGGAAAGGATTTAGGCACTGTCCAGGTTGCAGCCGGTTCGACTCCGAAACTGCATGCTGACTTTAAGGAGCACTTGCTGTTGGAAGTCAGCCCCGGGCAATGAATCTCATTGAGTTCAAGTGATGCTCAGGCTTTGCGCGCCGGAGGTGCGTAGGGCCCGACCATTTCTAATGAGTTCGCAGAAATTCCTCTCGATGTGAGACGTCTCGAAATGCTTCTGTGCCGCCGGGCCGCGTCGTCGAGAGAGCGCCCGCGCGATTGCCGCTGATCAGGCAAGTTTCCAGGTCGGCTCCGCGCACGAACTGGTGCAGAAATCCCGCGTCGAAGCTGTCACCGGCTCCGACCGTGTCTACCGCAACAACATTTCGAGGTGGACTCATGAAACGTCGGTTCCCTTGCTGCGCAAGCGCACCTTGCGGACCAACCTTAACGATGACCAACGGAACCCAGCGGCTTAGCTTTTGAATTGCAGCCTCGAGATCTTCCGTTCCCGCAATCCTGCACGCTTCCCGCTCGTTCGGCAGAAACACATCAACATGGCGAAGGACCGCTTCCAGGTCTCCCTCCCACCGGCCTTCCGGATCATCGTTCGTGTCGAGAGACGTCGTGAGCCCCTTCGACTTCATCTTCTGCAAAAGTTCAGCCACTCGCGGGCGAAGGGCACGTTGCAGATAGTAGGACGAGTAATGAAAGTGGCGTGCGTCCGCCAAATAGTCGAAATCGAGGTCATCCCACTCGAGTTCGGCGATTGTTCCAGCGTAGGTGAGAATGTTCCTCCAAGATCCGTGGTGCAAGATGACTGTAATTCCCGTGGTCGAGGAGTGCGCAATCTTGCGGACTCGGGAAACGTCGACGCCACCCTCCGCAAGCCGGTCGAGCGCGATTTGACCGAGAGGATCCTCTCCAATTCGCGATTGGAATCCCACCCGACTTCCCAAGGTCGAGAGATTATGAGCAAGAATTGCTGTAGAAGAGCCGAGCGTAAGCATCATCCGATCCGCAAGCAATTCGCGCTCGGGCGCGAGTTGTTCGGGCAGACCATAAAGGATCAGGTCCAGATTCAGCTCGCCGGCTGTTGTGATGTCAAATCGTGGATTCATGATAGCGACGGATCCCGAGGCTCAGATATGCGAATCAAACCAGCGTAACTTCGATTCCAGCTTGCTTTAACGCGCGCAAGTCTGACTTGGGCGCTCCACGGTCTGTGATGACCTCGTGCACCGTCGATGTTGGAGAAATCAGCGACAGGCTCCGGCGTCCGAATTTGCTAGAATCGCAAACAGCAATCACCCTCTTTGCCACCTCGACCATCACTCGGTTGACTTTGGACTCGAGCAGATTGGGTGTGCTCAATCCGTATTGCACATCGAAACCATCGACTCCAAGAAAGAGAAGGTCTGCTGTCAGGCGGTGTAACGTCTCCTCAGCAATCGGTCCCACAAGGGAAAAAGAATTTTTTCGCAGCGTCCCGCCTGTAAGAATGACTTCAACCGAAGTGCCTGCGAGTTCGGCCGCAATGTTCACCGCATTCGTGATTATGGTCAGATTCTGAAAATTCCTCAGCGCGCGAGCAATGGCAGTTGTGGTCGTGCCTGAATCGAGAATCAGGACCTGACCTTCCTTGACTCTGGAAGCCGCACTCTCTGCAATGTGCAGTTTCTGCTGCCGGTGAAGCTTTTCTTTCTCCCGCAACGTGGGATCTTCGAGGGCGCCGTCGCGGACCGGGAGGGCCCCCCCGTGTGTGCGATGGATCAAGCCATGCGAGTGCAAAATCTCCAGGTCTTTCCGAATCGTAACCTGGGAGGTTTCGAACTGACGCGATAAGTCAGTAACGAGAACCCGGCCCTGCTGCGAAAGCAGGTCGAGGATGGCGCGGCGACGTTCTTCGTTAAGCAAATGGACTAGCTCGCTACTCGGCGAGGTGACTTGAAGACCGCCTTTCTTTTTATAGCGTTTTCTTTCGTTTGTCCACTGGCAAGCTGGAGGAGCAGTGGCAGAATTCGATCTGGATAGAAACCGCATCGGGATCGACTAGCGCCCCACCGGTCCCGAACAGTCCAACGCTATGTCTCGTCTTTCTTTGTAGTTGGAGGAACCTCAATGGATGATAACCAAACGAATACCCGGCCCAAACAGGCACTCCTTTTCAACATCCAATCTGCCGTAATCTCAAGTTGGGACGAAACTCCGGAGATTTCGATTTGCATCCGGCTCGGTCTGGGTCTTTGAAGTTAGCAAGAAAAATTCAAAACAGTTACGGCAATTCGATGCCTGATCACGAAAAGATAGTCCGGTCTCAGTCGGTGGTGGCCCGCGAGGTCGCGGGAGAAACGCTGATCGTTCCAATCCGTGGCAAAGTCGGAGACCTTGCGTCCATTTACAGCTTTAACGGAACAGGCTCGCTGATTTGGAAGTTGCTGCAGGCTCCGCGCACGGTAGAGGAACTGGCGAACGCGGTTGGGGCAGAGTTTGAGATTGAGGCAACGGTCGCCGAACGGGACGTTGCAGGTTTTGTGAACGAATTGAAGGCAGTTGGTCTGGTCCAGGTGCTCGCCGACGTTGCTCTGGCGGGAGACTGAGGACCAGTGGGGCGGGAAGGACTGGCAAGCAGCGGGCGCGCCCATGGCATCCGCTGCTTGTCGCACATAGTGGAGGTGGAGTGCTAGAGCTTAGCTACGGGGCGTTCAGCGCGAACCTGCACCAAAATCAGGCAAGTGAGCGCGTGCCTCTGCAAGTCTCCATTGAAGTAACCCGCCGATGCCCCTTGGAATGTCTGCACTGCTACAACAATTTACCCATGGCGGACATGGAAGCCAAGCGGCGCGAACTTTCCAAGGAAGAGCATTTTCGGATCCTGGACGATCTCGTCGAGATGGGATGCTTTTGGCTGCTCTACACCGGCGGCGAGATTTTCGCCCGTAAAGACTTCCTGGAAATTTATACCTACGCCAAGACCAAAGGGTTCCTGATCACACTGTTTACGAACGGCACGATCCTCACTGAGCAAATTGCCGACTACCTGGCCGAGTGGCCTCCGTTCGCTATCGAAATCACACTTTACGGGCGCACGCGCGAAACGTATGAGGCGCTCACCGGCATTCCGGGTTCCTATGATCGCTGCCTTCGCGGCATTCAGTTACTGAAGGAGCGGAACCTGCCGCTGAAATTGAAGACCGTGGCGACCAGCATCAACAAGCACGAAGTTATGGCCATGAGGCGGTTTGCCGAGGAAGAGCTGGGTGTTGAATTCAAGATGGACGGCCAGATTAATCCGCGTGTGGATTGCTCGCAGAGTCCGCTTGCGGTGCGCCTGACTCCAGAGGAAGTTGTTGCTCTCGACATGGCTACTCCCAAGGCGGCGGCCGAATATCGGGCGCTCGTGGATCGTGATCTACAAAATCCACCCAACCTGGCGCATAGCGATACCGTGTATTTCTGCGGCGGAGGTATGAATTCGTTTGCCATCAACGCGTATGGAGAGATGGGCATCTGCGTGATCTCTCAGCAGGAAACTTTCAGCGTTCGCGATTCCGGAGTCAAGGCCGTATGGGGGAACTCGCTGTTGCACCTTAGGCAGCGAAAGCGGTCAAGGCTCACCAAGTGCGCGCAATGCCGCATCCAGTCGCTTTGCGGGATGTGCCCCGCTAATGGAGAAATGGAGACCGGCGACCGCGAGAGTCCCGTCTCATTTCTTTGCCAGGTGGCACACCTGCGGGCTGTTTTTCTCGGCGTTGAGATTCCTGCCCACGGAGATTGCGAGTTTTGTCAGGGAGGAAGCGAGCACGAATTCGTGGTTGAGTCAGCAAGGAGGATTGTCAGCAAGGAAGTCGATGTCGAAAGTTGGGCGGGTCCGCAGCAAATTTTGCCGATCCTCAACAATGCGTCGATTAGCGCCGGAGGTTGTGGCAGTTGCGGAAATCACTAAGAACGGCACGAATGTGAGGCCGAATGAATTGTGAACAGAGTCAGACCGAGAACAAGAAGCCTTATGAGCCGCCACGGCTGACTACGATCAGCCTTCGCCCCGAAGAGGCCGTGCTCGGCCACTGTAAGACACCGAGCGGCGGCTCGAACTTCAGTTTTGGGGGCTGTACCCCGGTTGGTCTCTGCAACAGTGTCGGGTCCTAAATGCGAACCGAAGCAGCGACGATAGGTTCCGAGCAGTCGTCGCTATGTCCTCCCTTTCCATCGCTTGCAAACAACGCGGCCGTTTTTGAGATTGGTGGCGTCAGCCTCTCTGTCGTAGACCCACGCGAAGACAGCTATCCCATTAGTGCATCGTTAGGACTTTTCAGGTCCAGTAGTCAGAATCCCGATATTTCGATTCAAGTCGAGTGGGTTCGAGACTTGCCGCTGGACTCTGCGAACCCGGTTTTCGATTCCGGATGCACGTGGCTCCTTTACGAGCAAGGGTCGGGCTTCCGGTTTGACTTTCGGGTTCCCGCGCTCGGGCGCGAGCCCTATAAGCGGTTGCTGATCGACCGGCAGTTTTCGCAGGCGACGCTTCAAATACGCGCAAGTAGTGATCCGGGCGATTGCCGGTTGACTCCGTTGATGTACCCGCTCGATGAGTTGCTGATCATGCACCGGCTGACACAACAGAAAGCAATTGAGCTGCACGGGTGCGGCATTGTACGGCAGGACGGTACCGCTAACCTGTTCGTAGGACATTCCGGGGCGGGGAAGAGCACGACCACCCGATTGTGGACCTCAACACAGAATGCACTGGTGTTGAGCGACGACCGAATCATCGTCCGACGCGATGAATCTTCAGAATTCGGGGAAGAGACCGGGCGGCGAATGAGGATGTATGGAACGCCCTGGCATGGAGAGGCGATGTATGCGTCCCCGCAGCATTCGGTTCTCGACCGCATTTTTATCCTCGAACACGGACGTGGGAACGTCCTGACTCGGTTGGCCGAGAGTGAGGCCGTTGCCGAATTGTTTGCCCGGAGCTTTGTACCCTTCCATCGGCATGAGTACGTCGAATCAGCCCTTACTTTTCTGCAGGAAGTGGTGGCCGCTGTGCCCGTTTATCGCTACTCCTTTGAGCCTGACCAGCGTGCCGTCGATGCCATCCTGAACTTCCATGATTGATTCCGGAGCCGACTCCGACCTTTTCGGGAAACTTACCCGGGAACTGCTTCAGCAGGGTGTAACCGTGCGTTTTCGAGCGCAGGGCGCCAGCATGTCACCTGCGATTCGTGACGGCGAGATTGTGCACATTACTCCCGTAATGGTGAGCAAATTACGAAAGGACGATATTGTTTTAACAAAATCTAAGAATGGCTTCCGGCTTCACAGGATCGTACTGGCCGACAGTTCGCGGGACGCATTCATAACTCGAGGTGATTGCGGCCAGCAAGATGATCCACCGTTGAGCGGGTGCCAAATTCTGGGCCTTGCTCAGGCCAAGGAAGTGCGGGTGGGACGAAAGATCGTGAGGGCAAAATTCCGAGGTGTTGGTGGAGTGCTTCTTCGCGGCGCTGCCAGAGGTCAAGCTGCAGGCCATGCTCTCTGGAAGCGGATCGTTGCTAGTCGTGGGGGTTCCAGTCGGGGTGTACAAGGGATATCTGCCGCAATTCTGGCCGTTTTCATGCTAGCTGCGGGATACGTGTCGCAGGCTCAAGTTGCAGTTGACACCGAGAGTTCCGGCTCCGGGAGAATTACGGCTGCAACCGGCACTGTCAGTTTCACTCACACGACCGGTGCATCAGCCAACCTGCTGATTGTCTCGGTCGCAATGAACATCAGTAACGACACTGCATCCACAGTCGCGGGAGTGACCTACAACGGTACCGCCCTGACGTCTCTTGGTGTACACAACGACGCCACCAATTCGCGGCGGGTCGAAATGTGGTATCTCAAAGCGCCCGTTGCTGGCACGAACCTTTCAGTTGTTGTTACGGTCAACGGCCAGGCCGGGAAAACCGTCGGCGTGTCAGCCGGTGCGATAACCTTTACCGGAGTTGACCAGACTGTGCCCCTGGGTACCTTCGTTTCTGCGAACGGGGCTAACGGCGGGAATTCTCAGCTCGATGTACCCAGTGTTGTAAACGGGATGGTTATCGATACTGTCGCGGTCGCCGGAAATGTATCCATCACCGTGCCTAGTTGGCAGACGCCTCAGTGGAATCTCAACAGCGGTACTGGCGGTCAGGATGTGAACGGCTCCGCCAGCACCCGCCCAGGAAACCCCAGCCTTCCATTTTCAGAAACCTTCGGGGCCAACTCGAACTGGTCGATGGGCGCCGTTTCGATTAATCCGACTACAGCCGACATTGCCGTCAGCACAAGCGTCAATGCTGTCACATTCGGTCAGAACTCAACCTACACCGTCACGGTTTCGAATAATGGCCCATCGGCCGCAAACGGCGTGACGTTGCTGGATTCGTTCGCGTATCCGAACCTGACACTGGTTTCCGATACCCCAAGCACCGGCACGAGTTGTTCCTTGGTCAACGGGAACACACAAATCAGCTGCACATTGCCGACACCTTTTGCCAGCGGGGCCACTGCGACACTGACCGTCGTGGTGTCCACATCTGTCGCCGGATACTATCCCAATACCGCTACCGTCACCGATTCGGGTTCACCTCCCGACCCGAACACGGGCAACGATACATATCTTGCGGTTGCCCCCGTGCTTAGCACGATTTGTGCGGACAATACTCCTCCAGCGGGTGGAACGATTTCGGGGGTTATAAACACCTATTACCCGGGATCAGCAAGCGTAGTTGCGGGTGCGACCTCGATTCCCCTGGGAACGGCGGTCGGTACCGGAACCATTGCGCGAGGAAGCCTGTTGCTGGTGATCCAGATGCAAGATGCCAGCATTAGCACCTCGAACACAGTTGCCTACGGGAACGGTTATACCGGCACAGGATTCACGACTGTGAATAATGCCGGGGACTATGAGTTTGTTACTGCTACCGGACCCATCAGCAGCGGCTCTGTGCCCATCACTGGCGCCGGGGCAGGGGGTGGTCTGGTATTCGGATATATGGCCGCTGCAGCGACCGGAGCGAAGGGAGCCAGCACCTACCAGGTCGTTCTCGTCCCGCAATACAGCACGGCCACTCTTGGGGCTGTGACGGCGGCGGCGTGGAATGGGTCCACCGGCGGCATCCTTGCCATGGATGTTGCCGGAGCCTTAACTCTCGGCAGCGCTACGGTCTCGGTCAATGGTCTCGGATTCCGCGGCGGGGCTGGGTTGCAGTTAACGGGCGGTACGGGCAGTAATACCGATTATTGGCAAACGTCGCCAGCGACTTACACCGGCGCGGCCGAAGCCGGGTTGGATGCCGCCAAAGGTGAGGGCGTGGCAGGCTCACCGATGTGGGTAGAGTCCGGCACCACTTATTTGCAGACAACAACAGGCATTGGCTATCCCAGCGGCGTATCCGGACTAGATGGCAGCATGGGACGAGGCGCGCCGGCGAACGGCGGTGGCGGTGGAACCGATGCCGACCCTACGGGGAACGACCAGAACGCGGGTGGCGGCGGTGGCGCCAATGGAGGTTCCGGCGGCTTCGGTGGCGACTCGTGGAACACGAACTTGGCGATTGGTGGCGAAGGAGGGTCTCCATTTCCTGCGACTATAGACCGCATTGCCATGGGAGGCGGCGGCGGAGCAGGCACGCGGAACAACTCCGACGGAGATAATCAAGCCAGCAGCGGTGCAGCAGGCGGTGGAATCATCTTCATCCGCGCCGGTAGCCTGACTGGAACAGCGACGTTGACCGCGAACGGGGCAGCCGCCTATAACAACACCGCAAATGACGCGGGCGGCGGTGGGGGCGCAGGTGGAACGATCGTAATACTCTCTCGTGCCGGCGGTGAGGGCGGGCTCACGCTGCAAGCGAACGGCGGAACGGGTGGAAATGCGTGGCATAGCGATACCTACACTTTGGCTGATCGTCACGGCCCCGGCGGAGGCGGCGGCGGTGGAGTTGTATTCGTTTCCGGCACGCCAGCCAGCGTATCCGTTACCGGCGCAGCGAGTGGGACCACACTGAACCCTGGGGTTACCTACGGCGCGACCGCAGGAACGGCGGGAAAGAGCGCCACCAACGGCACGCTTGCTCAAGTAACAGGAATACAGTCGGCCGCGGTCTGTGCGACTCTTGCGGACCTGCAAATCACCAAGACCCACGTCGGTACGAACTTTACCCGTGGCAACTCTGCTTCATACACGATTACGGTTCAGAACGCCAGCGCCACCGCCGCCAGCAGTGGCACGGTTACTGTAACTGACACGTTGCCGACCGGCCTTACGCCAACTGGTGCGAGCGGGACAAGTTGGACTTGTTCTGTGTCCGGCCAGGTAGTGAGTTGTTCGCGGTCGGACTCTCTTGCTGCCGGGGCCAGCTACTCCACCATCACTATCACCGCGAACGTTTTGCAATCCGCACCCTCGACCATTGTGAACACGGCCAGAGTCAGCGGCGGCGGAGCCGTTGATCCGCTGAAAAACAGCTCTACGGATACCGCAAACGTCGTTTCCAGCGCTGATCTCGGTGTTACCGACGTGGCCTCGCCCAATCCTGTTTCTGCAGGGAGCAACATCACCTACACGCAGACCGTCACCAACAACGGCCCAAGCGCAGCGGATAACGCCGTTTTCGTAGCCACGATTCCTGCCAATACAACCTTCGTGTCCATCGCCGCCCCGACCGGATGGAGTTGCATCATGCCGGCGCCCGGAGGCACCGGCACAGTGACCTGCAACGATGTGGGTATGGCTGTCGGATCATCCCAATTCACCATGGTGGTGAATGTAAACAGCGGGACAGCGAACGGCACCGTGGTTACCGGCGCCGTATCCGTCGGTTCCTCAGTCAGCGACCCTAATAGCGCAAACAACAAGGCATCTGCGACGACAGTCGTAGGCACGACTGCAAATGCGGAGTTAACCGTCACAAACGCAGCTTCGCCGAATCCGGTTCAGGTGGGCGGCAACATCACCTATACGCAGGTAGTGACAAATACTGGCACCGCTGCCGCTACCGGTGCGACTTTCACCGAGAGCACGCCAGCGAACACGACCTTTGTTTCGATTACCCCGCCGGCCGGCTGGAATTGCGCGGGATTTCCTCCCCTGTGTACCGCTACGGGCAGTGTCGCAGCAGGTTCTTCAGGGACCTTCAATGTGGTCTACAAGGTCACAGGCGGGACTACTATCAGCGACACTGTGACGGTGAATGCGACCAATCAGGCTTTCGGCGCCAATTCTGCAAGCGCTATAGACGTGGTGGCGACTTCGAATCAAGCCGATCTTGCGTTAACCACCACTGCGACTCCAGTCGCTGTTTTCCCCGGAAATAACATTACCTACACGCAGGCGATTACAAACAACGGACCAGCCGCTGCTACGGGCGCAAGCTTCACCGAAGCCACGCCAACGAACACGACATTCCAATCCGTAGTCGCTCCTGCTGGCTGGACCTGCACGACACCCGCCGTCGGAGGCACGGGCAATGTTACCTGCACCGATACAGCCTCGTTTGCTTCGGGAACGGAAGCGGACATTGTCGTAGTTGTGAATGTGCCGTCAACGTTGACGTCCGGCACGATCACCGCCAGCTCGTCGGTCACAGCGACCACCACTGATCCGACTTCTGCGAATAACAGCACCACCGTTTCGACGCCTTTAGGAGCTGTGTGTGACCTTTCCGTATCCAACAGCGGTACGCCGAGTCCCGTCGCCTCCGGTGGCCAGATCACGTATACGCAGATCGTAACGAACAGCGGCCCCAGCAACTGCAACACCGCAACTTTCAGCGAGCCTACGCCCGCCAATACGACGTTTGTCTCCGCCGGGGTCGTCAACGGTACAGGTGTTACCTGGATCTGCCCGAACTCGGCCCCAGTAGCGTGCACGGCGACTACGGTACCGCCAGGTACGACCGCAACGATCACCGCTGTCTACCAAGTCACAGGTGGGACAAGCATTACAGATACCGCAACCGTTTCGTCGAGCACACACGATACGAATACAGCCAATAACAGCGCAGCCTCGACGATTACTGTGGCCTCAAGTTCTTCTGCTGACGTCAGCGTGACGAACTCTGCAAGCCCTACGACCACGCCGGTCGGCACAAATATTACGTACACGCAAACCGTGACAAATTCCGGGCCAGAAGTTTCCGCAGGAGTGGTCCTGGCTGAGACACTGCCCGCGAACACCACGTTCGTCTCACTGTCGGGGCCGACGGGCTGGAACTGCACGACCGCTGCGCCCTACAAATGCACTGATACGAGCAATCTCGCGGTCAGTACTCCCGCCGTGTTTACATTTGTGGTGGCAGTCACAGGCGGTACGACGATTTCCGATACGGACACCGTTTCCGCAACCACCACGGATCCAAACTCGGCAAACAACAGCGCTACGGCAACCGTTACAGTAGGTAATGCTGCGGACCTTTCGGTAACGAACTCAGCCAGCCCGAACCCGGTTGCTGCGGCGACCAACATCACTTACACCCAGGTGGTGACAAATTCAGGTCCGAGCACGGCGACTTCTGTCTCGGTAACCGAGACACTTCCGGCGAACACGACTGCGATCTCGTTGACGGGCCCGTCTGGTTGGACTTGCAGCCTGGCAACGCTGACTTGTACGGATCCAAGTCTGGCGACGGCATCTCCAGCGACGATCAGCTTTGTAGTGAACGTCAACCCTGCTACCGCTGAAGCTACACAAATCAGCGATTCCGTGAGTGTCAGTTCTGCCGTGACCGACCCGAATAGTACGAACAACAGTGCGACTGCGACGGATATTGTTGGAGTCATCTCGCACGCCGATATGGCGATCGTAAAGACCGCGACGCCGAACCCGGTCACAGACGGTACACCTCTCACCTACACGCTCACCGTGACGAACAATGGGCCTGGCTCGGGGACCAATGTAACGGTCACCGATACCTTGCCTTCGGTGATGACCTATCTTTCGTCGACAAGCTCCCAGGGATCATGCTCGGAGGCCGGCGGGACCGTGACGTGTCTGCTCGGAACCATGACCAGCACGGCGACGGCAACCGTCACGATCCTCACTGTTCCGCAGCAACCCGGCGTCGTTTCCAATACGGCAACTGTTTCGGCTGATCAGACGGACCCGAATACCTCCAATAATTCTTCGACCCAGAGCGAGACCGTCACGGCTCCAACCAGCATTGCTCTTCAGTCTTTCACTGCTCAAATTAACGCCGGGCCGGGTGGTAGCGGTGGAGTCGTGCTGGTCTGGAAGACGGGTGGGGAGGTTCATAATCTCGGATTCAACCTGTACCGCGAACAGGCAGGAAGCCGCATGCGGGTGAATCCGACTCTCATAGCCGGCTCGGCGCTCATGATGCGCGGCGCCCTGCCAAGCCATTCGGGCAAGAGCTACATGTTTATCGATGCGGCAGGGAACGCCAACGCGTCCTACTGGCTCGAAGACGTAGACGTGAACGGTACGCGGACGTCGCACGGTCCTGTCTCGGCGCAGGCGATCGTCCAGAAATCCAGCACCAGCATCGTCGCTGAAACGAAAATGTTCAGTCAGTTGCAGCAGACGCAGCTATCTCAGCCGACCGATGATTTAAGCCGTCCAGCTTCGATCCAGCAGCGCGCCTTCACCCCTACGTCGGCGCAAACTCAGAAACAGTTTGACCTTGCGGCGCGGCCTGCGGTGAAGATCGCCGTGGAACATGAAGGCTGGTATCGCGTGACCCAGCCGCAGCTTACCCAGGCGGGACTCGATCCAAATGTTGACCCCACAATGTTGCATCTCTATGCGGAGGCTGTCGAGCAGCCGATCCAGATCGTAGGAGCCAATTCTGGGCCAGGTGGCTTCGGGCCGCACGCGTCAATCCTCTTTTACGGCACCGGCATTGATACGCCGTTCTCCGGCACAAGGATTTATTGGCTCGCCGCGGGCGAGGGCCTTGGATTCCGGATTCCAGTAACACACAATTCGGCGGGCTCTGATCTGCCTGCTTCGAACTTCCCGGCGACTGTCGAATTGCGAGAGCATACAACCTACTTCCCGGCGTTGGTGACGCAGACTGGAAACAACTTCTTTGGTGCATTTATTTCTTCCACGCCAGTTGACCAGAATCTGACCGTGCCGCTGTTGGACTCGAATTCAACGCAGGAAGCTACGCTCGAGATCGCACTCCAGGGAATCATTGTCGCCTTCCCGCACGATGTAAAAGTGTCGCTCAACGGAACTGAGATGGGCGATATCACCTTTGTCGGCCAGGATCAAGGGCATCTAAGCCTGCCGATTCCCACCGGGTTGCTACGTGACGGAAGCAACACCGTGACGCTCACAGCGCAGAACGGTGACTACGATACGAGCCTGGTACAGTTCATCCGCATTACGTATCCACACAAGTACGAGAGTTGCGGCAACGACCTTACATTTACCGGCCAGGCTGGGCATGTCGTCTCGGTCGCAGGCTTCCTGAGCGCACCGGTCGTATTGGACATTACCAATCCGGCTCGTCCTATCCAGGTCGTTCCGCAGGTAAGCTCCGCGAACGGAAAATTCAGCATCCAGCTGCAAGTGCCGTGGAATCGGAACAGCTGGCAGGGAACCGATACCCATACTCTCCTGGCGGTAACCGAGGCGCGCATTGCCTCTCCTGCAGGCGTCTATAAGCACCATCCATCGCAATGGCACACCCCACAACTTGGGGCCAACATCGCGATGATTTCCTATGAGGGATTTGCCGGAGCTTTGACACCGCTCGTGCACGTGCACCGGACCGAAGGTATGTCGTCGCTGGTCGTCCCGGTCGGAGACCTGTACGACGAATTCACTTTTGGCGAGCACGATCCGAATGCAATCCGTCAATTCCTGCAGTTTGCGACTAAGAATTGGAAAACGTCGCCGACCTTCCTCCTGTTGAATGGCCGAGCTTCGTACGATCCCAGAAACTATCTTGGCCTAGGACAACTTGACCTCGTGCCGACGGCCATCGTTCCATCTGCAAGTCTTATGACTGCATCCGACGATTGGTTCTCGGACTTTACCAACGCTGGGTTGCCAACCATTGCGACTGGCCGCATTCCAGTGGGAACGCTGGACGAAGCGAAAACCGTTATTTCGAAGATCGTCGGGTATCAGACCCACGCGGCTCCTGGAACCTGGACCTCCCAGGCCTTAATCGTCGCCGACAAAGATGACACGGAAAGCTTTTCGCAAGACAGCCAGACCGTGGTGGCACAACTTCCGGCAGCTGTGCAGCCAAGGCAAGTATTCGCGGGCGCTTTAGGGGTTCCAACTGCCCGCCAGGATGTCATTGACGGAATCAACTCAGGACAGTTGATCGTCAACTATATCGGGCACGGTTCCGAGGACCAGTGGTCGGGATCGGATATCTTTGACACAAATTCGGTGAGCTCTCTAACAAATGGAAGCCAACTCCCCGTTTTCTTCATCATGGATTGCCTCAATGGCTTCTTCCAGGATGTTTACACACAGCCTCTCGGGGTGATGCTGTTGCTGGCGCCCAACGGAGGCTCGGTCGCAACGTTGGCTTCCACCGGTCTCAACCAGCCAGCGCCTCAGACGATGCTTGACCAATTCGTGGTTCAAAATGTCACGAACGGGAAGGGAGCCACACTGGGCGAGTCAATCCTCAAGGCGAAATCACAGATCACGGACCCAGATGTGCGGAAGACGTTCGTCTTGTTCGGCGACCCGGCGATGAAGCTCGACCTGGCAGCCGGCGGAGCCGTCACCCACTAGACCACAAACTCACTCGATCGCCATCTGTACTGGATAGTATTTCTGGATCATTCTGCCGGTCATCAGTCCACCTTCGTACTCGGGGATAATGACCTCATCTGCGCCCGAATTCCGCATCGCCGTGGCGTAGCGTTGCTGCCCAGCCCGCGTGATGATCTTGATCCGGGGATTCAGAGAGCGGGCAGTCACAGTGATGTACAAGTTATCGGCATCGTTGTCGATGACGACACAAATGCCGCGCGCCTGTTTTAGACCGGCCTTGATGAGAACGTCATGGCGCTTGGCGTCGCCATGGATCACCGCCGTCCGCTCATTCAATAGTTCCCGGTAGAGCCCCTCGTTGGTCTCGATGAGCACGAATGGAATCTCCAGCCGGCGCAGCTGGTCTACCACTGTTCGCCCAACCTGACCGTAACCGCAGATGATGAAATGGTCCCGCAAACGATCGACATTCACTTCGTTGACCATGGATTTCCATGCCTCGACGCCTTGCTGGCTGAAAATAGTGAGGAGAATGCGTTCCGCGATCCAGATTTGAAACGCGAATACTCCCGCATAAACAAAGAGAGCGAAGACCTTCGTGGAACTGTGTACGGCGTGATAGTCGATCGAATGGGTGTGAATCACCCAGAACAAGGCATCCAGTGGGCGCAATCCTTCGAGCCGCATGTAGACACACACACAGACCCCGAGGAAGGCCGCGAGAACCACCAGGGGCGTCCACAACCGGCGAAGGAATAAAAGCAAAATGCGAAACATCCCGGCTCCCGTTTTACCGATCAGCGAGAAAAAGAGTCGAATCTATCAGCATCGAGTTCGAGAACGAACGCTGTTTTTTCGATCATCCGAAACAGCTTTTCGCATCAGACGACGTCGCGGCCTTTGGTCGTGATCGCGACAGCCAGCGCGAACGGAATCCCAGGCGAATTTCAGGACACGGCTACGGCGGCTGGTGGGTTTGCCGTCGCGCGGAGTGGCTCCGTTAATGAACGCATTACCCTTTCAAATCCGGCAAAATCCAGCGATTGCGGCCCGTCGGAAAGTGCTCGCTCCGGGCAGGGATGCACCTCGATGATCAAGCCGTCCGCGCCAACGGCAACGGCCGCCCGGGAGACCGCCGCAATCAATGTCTGCTTTCCAGTGCCGTGGGAGGGGTCTGCGATGACGGGAAGGTGGGAAAGATCGCGGGCCAGGGCAATGGCGGCCAGATCCATCGTGTTCCGCATCTCTGTTTCGAATGTCTTGATGCCGCGCTCACAGAGAACCACGTCATGATTCCCTCCGGAAAGCAGGTATTCTGCGGCTAGCAGCCACTCTTTCACAGTGGCCGATGGACCACGTTTCAAAAGAATGGGCTTCTTCACCGTCGCCAATCGTCGCAGCAACGCGAAATTCTGCATGTTCCGCGCGCCCACCTGCAGCATGTCGACATGCTCACAGATCAGGTCGACATCCTCGGTACTCATCACCTCGGTGACGACAGGCAGACCGGTTTCTCGGTGTGCTTCCTGAAGAATCTTGAGGGCCTCCACGCCTAGTCCCTGGAACTCGTAAGGAGAAGTGCGAGGCTTATAAGCTCCGCCACGCAACATGGAAGCACCGGCGCGCTTTACCGCGTGCGCAGTGTCCATGAGTTGCTGGCGGGATTCCACTGAGCAGGGGCCGGCAATCACCACGACCCCGGGCCCACCGATGGAAACTCCGTTAATTTTGATTATTGAGCGCTCGGGCCGCACCTGCCGGCTGACCAGTTTGAATGGCTGAGCGATGGCGACGACGTTGTCCACGCCTGGCGCAACCTGCAACGCTTCGATTTCATGGCGTCGCCCGCTTCCTACTGCGGCGACGATCGTCCGCTCCGTGCCGCGGGTTACGTGGGGCTGGTATCCGGCTTCGCGAATGCGTTCGATCACGTGGTTGATCTCCTGCTCGCTGGCCTTTTCCGACATATTGACGATCATGGACGGCTCTCCTTGAGGGTGTGTGTCTCTGCAATCAAGCTATTGTTCGTTACCAAAAAACAAAAACCGCGATTGGGTTATCGCGGCTTGGGGTGACTCAAATCTTGATTCGTTACTACATCGACTTCACCCCAAGCTGATCGCGGCTGCTACGCCTCGAAACCAGTAGCAGGCGACCATTTCGAAACTCAGGGTAAATCGTGTCATAGGATCTTCTTTTTCTTTTTCTAAATACGGCTCGAAACGCGTTCTCCCGAGTGAGAACAGCAAATTTACTGAATCGTGCTGGCTGCGTTGGAGAACACCGTATTCGCGTTGGATCCGATCAGGCGAACCGTCCCCACAACCAGAACCAGAATCACGGCCAGCATCACCGCATATTCCGCGATGTCCTGCCCTGATTCTTCATGCCAGAGCCTTCGAATGAGTTTGGACATTATCTTCCTCCGTGCCTGCGTCGGTCCCTACGAGGGGAAGGACTGACCCGCACTTTTTTGGGTTCACACATAATGCACGCCCCCTCTGGGTCTTGTCAAACGGGTTTTTTGGCGCAAAGCGAGCATGCAAAGCGCTAGTTTATGGCCGTTCGTACATTATCAACAGGCTGGGAGGGAGCAGCGGCTGAATGCTTTGGAAGCAGTTCCTGTGCCGAATGCTGTGCGAACTGCAAGACCCGGTTCGGAAGAATTCCCAGGTAGATCGTAGCGATGAGACTGACAGCCAATGCGACACCCAGCCCCCCTGGGATGGGTGCTACCGGGACGACCTTGCGCGGCTCCCGCATATACATGACGACGATGATGCGCAAATAGTAGTAGGCGCCGACACCACTATTCGCCACACCAATCAGGGTGAGCCAGATGAGGTTGGCACGAAGGGCGGCGCTGAACACGTAAAACTTGGCAAAGAAGCCCCCCGTCATAGGAATTCCGATCAGGGAGAGCAGAAAAATCGTCAGGGTCGCTGCCAAAAGCGGCGAAGTCCGACCAAGCCCCTCGTAGTCTTCCAACGTAAGGTAACGCTCGTCCGTGCTGGCGAAGTGGCTCACCACGGCGAATGCCCCGACATTCATGGCAGCGTAGGCGGCGGTATAGAACATCGCTGCGGCTATGCCGTTCGCCGAGTTGTCGGCGCTCGTCATCGCAAACGCGACCAGGAGATATCCGGCGTGCGCAATCGAAGAGTACGCCAGCAGCCGCTTCACGTTGGACTGCATCATTGCTCCCAGATTTCCCAGCGTCATCGATAAGGCAGCCGCGACCCATATCGGCCAGAAGTGCCCGGGCTCGTTGATCCCGAAAACGATGCGGAGCAATACCGCAAACGCCGCCGCCTTCGGGGCGGTGGACATGAATCCCACGACCGGTGCAGGCGCTCCCTCATACACGTCGGGCGTCCAAATGTGCAGGGGGGCGGCCGCGACTTTGAAGCCGAGTCCAACCAGCATTAACGCGGTAGCAAGATAAACAAGCAACGGGACGGGGTGTTCCTGAAGCCTTTGGCTGATCACGTCGATATTCGTCGATCCTGTCGCACCGAACATCATCGCCACGCCATAAAGGAAGAATGCGGTGGCGAACGATCCCAGCAAGAAATACTTCAGCGAGGCCTCGCTGCTCGAAGCGCTGCGCCGGCGAAACCCAGCGAGAATATACGTCGAGATGGATGAGATCTCGAGACCAATGAAGATCAATACCAGTTCGATGGCCGATGACATCAATCCCATCCCGACCACGCCAAAAAGGATCAGAGCGTAGTACTCGCCCGCGCGGATCCGCTGAACCTTCATATACTCGAACGAACTCAGCATCACGACCGCAGCGATCGCAATCACAAGCACATGGAAAAAGACACTGAAGCTGTCCACCCGGACCATATTTGAAAACGCCAACCCGGGCGACGCAGCCATGATCCATGTCGCAATCAGTCCGGCAAGCGCTCCGGCAAGCCCGATCAAGCCCAGAGTTTTCTGGCTCTTTTCTTCGTCGACCAACGGATCGAGCAGCATAACGGCGATGCCGAAGACCGAAAGGACGAGCTCCGGCAGAATGCGGACATAGTCCACTGCTGAAGGAATCGCCTGCGCCAGTGTGTAGGGTGTCATTGACCCACCACCTTTGCCGTCACCTGCGCGAAGGGTGCCAATGCAGCCTGCACAGCCGGATCGATCGCCGCCAGCCAAAGGATCGGCGCCACACCCATGACTAACGCCGCCACGGCACACGGCCACACTGCAGCTTTTTCAAAACCCAGCATGTCGGCAAGGGAGTTATTCACCGGTACGGTGACCTTCCCGTAGAAGACACGCTGGTACATCCAAAGCAGGTAGCAGGCGCTCCAGATGACGCCGGTTGCGCCAAGCACTCCATAGACAGCCCGAGCTTGAAAGGCGCCGCTGAGGACAAGGAACTCGCCCACGAATCCGTTCAGCAATGGCAGTCCCACGGACGCCAACACGATGAACAAATAAGAGGCTGCATACACCGGCATTGGCGACGCTAGCCCGCCAAACTCGCTAATTTCGTACGTGTGCCTTCGCTGATGCAGGATCCCAGCGAGCATGAACAATGCGCCGGTCGATATTCCATGTGCCAGCATGACGAACATCGCGCCGTTCAAACCCATCTGCGTGAAGCTGAAAATTCCCAACACAACGAAGCCGAGGTGGCTGACGGAAGAATAGGCGATCAGCTTCTTCATGTTGGGCTGGACCATCGCCACCAGCGCCCCATAAACGATCCCAATCAGCGCCAAAACCATGATCCAAGATGCGTTGTGCCGAGATTGTTCCGGAAAAAGCCCAAGGTTGAAACGCAGCATGCCGTAGGTGCCCATCTTCAAAAGGACGCCAGCCAGCAAAACAGATCCGGCCGTCGGTGCTTCGACGTGCGCGTCCGGCAACCATGTGTGGAAAGGGAACAATGGAACCTTCACGGCAAACGCGAGGAAAAAGCCCAGGAATAGCCACTGGGCGGCAGCAGGGAAACTCGGCACCGCGCCACGCATAATCTGGTCGCGGATGACGACGAAATCAAAGCTGCCGGTGTGCGCATAGAGCCACAAGATGGCGGCCAGCATGAACACCGACGCGATCATCGTGTACATGAAAAACTTCACCGCCGCATAAACCTTACGTTCGTGGCCGAACACGCCGATCAGCAAAGCCATCGGGATCAATGTCGCTTCCCAGAAGAAGTAGAAGAGGAAGAGATCAAGCGATGTGAATACGCCGATCAGCGCCGTCTCAAGAACGAGCAACAGGATAAAGAATTCCTTGACCCGGTCGTGTACCGGCTGCCACGAAATCAACACGCAGAGGGGCGTCAGAAATGTCGTCAGCACCACCAACCACAAAGAAATCCCATCGATTCCCATGTGGTAGTGAATGTTTGGGCTGGAGATCCACGCCTGATTAATTTCGTACTGGAATCCGGCTTGTGCACGGTGGAAGTGAACCGGCAGATGAAGAGATAGAACGAACGTCAACATCGATACGACGAGTGAGAAGATGCGGATATCGCGGTCGCGCCGTGGGAGCAGGATGAGCAGCAATGCCCCAGCTAGGGGCACAAATGTCACCAGCGTCAGAATGTAGGGGCTGAGGCTATCGGAGTTCATCGTCCCACCCCCAGCCAGGTCATGTACGCGATGACAATCGCGGCTCCGGCCGCAATCCAACCCGCATATGAGCGCAGGTTCCCGGACTGCATATGCCTTACTTCGTCGGACACATGTTGCGCCCCATGGGCGGCGTTATTGATCGAGTCGTCGATCACCTTGCGATCGACGCCCTGCCAGAGAACTTGCTTTGATCCATCGACGAGGGGCTTCACAAACACCGCGGCATAGATTTCGTCCACGTAGTACTTGTTGAGGACTGCGTCGTAAAAACTGCCCAGCGAATCCGCGATCTTCTCAGGCAGATATGGTTTGCTGACGTACAAAACGTAAGCAAGAATCAGTCCCGCGAAGGCGAACAGAACGGAGATGCCCATCAGAAGCCATTCGGTATTGCCGTTGCCTTCCGTGACCGCCTTGGGAAACTCGGAGCCGAAGACCGGGTCCAGAAAATGTTCGAAACCGTTATGAATTCCCACGAAACCGCCCACCAGCGAAAGGAAGGCGAGGATCATCAGTGGCGCCAGCATCACCATCGGGCTCTCATGCGGCTCGCCATGACCGTGATCCCCATGTCCCGGAGTAGCGTGGGCCTGCCCGTGGTCGTCGACGCTGATGCCTTTGTAATCTCCCCAAAATGTCATGAACAACAAACGGAACATATAAAAAGAAGTGATGAAAGCGGTGATGGCGCCGATCACCCAGTAGACAGGATTTGCCTGGTAGGCCTTCCACAGAATCTCGTCCTTGCTCCAGAAGCCTGCCAGGGGCGGGATTCCTGCGATCGCAAGGGTCGCGATCAGCATGGTCGCGAAAGTAGTGGGAATATAGGTTTTCAACCCGCCCATCTTTCGCATATCCTGCTCCCCTCCGACCGAGTGGATGACTGAGCCAGCGCCAAGGAACAGCAGGCCCTTAAAGAACGCGTGCGTCATCAGATGGAAGATTCCGGCGGAGAACGCCCCAGCGCCGCAGGCCATGAACATGTAGCCGAGTTGTGAGACGGTGGAGTACGCGAGAACTTTCTTGATATCGGTCTGCGTGATGCCGATTGTCGCGGCGAAAAATGCCGTTAGCGTTCCGATCACGGCGACGACTGTCAGAGCAATCGGGGCACGTTCAAAGATCACGTGCGACCGCGAGACCATGTAGACGCCAGCTGTCACCATGGTCGCGGCATGGATGAGCGCCGAGACCGGGGTTGGTCCTTCCATCGCGTCGGGCAGCCACACGTAGAGCGGGATCTGCGCCGACTTCCCACAGGCTCCAACCATGAGGAGAATGCCGATGGCTGTCAGCAGGCCTGCTCCCGAACCTTCCACTCCGAGCGGGCGAACCTGATCGAAGACCTGCGTAAAGTTCAGCGAGTGGAAATTCTGAATGACCAGAAAAAGCCCGATGAGGAATCCGAAATCGCCAATCCGGTTGACGATGAACGCTTTCTTTCCCGCCGAGGCCGCTGAGTCTTTGGTGAACCAGAAGCCGATCAGCAGGTACGACGCGAGTCCGACACCCTCCCAGCCGATGAACATCAGCAGGTAATTGTTGGCCAGGATCAGCGTCAGCATGAAAAACAGAAACAAATTCAGGTAGCTGAAAAACCGGTAAAAGCTGGGATCCTCCCACATGTAGCCAACGGAATAGATGTGGATCAGGAATCCCACTCCGGTCACTACCAGCAACATAACGACGGACAGGCGATCGAGGTAAAAAGCAAAGTCGACGGAGAAGTTGCCGGAACGAATCCAGTGGACCAGAAATTCCTGATAGGGCACGTCTGAAGGCAAGTAGCGCAGAACCGCTGTAAGAGCCCACGCGAACGCGGCACCAGAGAACACGAGCGCAACGATGCTGACCGCTTTCCGCGAGGACTTCTTCCCGAAGAAACCATTGATAGCCGCGCCTGCCAGCGGCAGGATCGGGATGAGCCAGAGGTTGAGATTCGGCGTCATAGTTTGAGCAGGTTCACCTGGTCTACATTCAGCGTTTCGCGGGAGCGATAGACAGAGATGATGATGGCCAGTCCGACCGCCGCTTCCGCCGCAGCCACCACCATGACAAAGAAGACGAAAACCTGTCCGGCGAGGGAATGCCATTGCGCTGCGAACGCGACAAACGAAAGATTCACGCCGTTCAGCATCAGCTCAATGGACATGAAAATCGTGATGATATTGCGCTTGATCAGGAACCCAGTCACGCCGCAGGCGAACAGGATTCCGCTGAGCACCAGGTAATACGAAAGGGGTACCATCAGCGCTCCTTTCCTTGAGGGATCGGATGAGGCTTGCTTGCCAGCACAACCGCGCCCATGATGGCGATCAGAATAAGAATCGATGTGATTTCAAATGGGAGCAGGAACTCGTGGAACAGCAGCTCCCCGATCGTGGCAGGAGCACCAGGAAGCGCGCCCACAGCCACCGATTCTGTCCCGGAATACCGCAATACGGCCCAAGCGATAAGCAGGCTTCCCAGCAGCATTCCGGGGATTCCGAAGATTATGGCGACCCGGCTGCCCTTAGTCCGCTCCTCCACGCCGGCATTTAAAAGCATGATGACGAAGACAAATAGCACCATGATCGCGCCGGCATACACGATCACTTGTACAGCCGCGACGAACTCGGCGCCAAGGAGCAGATATTCGCCCGCCAGTGCGGCCATCACCGCAATCAGCGATAGCGCCCCATTGATCGGATGAGTCTGCGCGAGCAGGTTTACAGCGCCTGCCACGGCGACCGCCCCGAAGGCGAGAAACAGAATGAGATGAATGTTAATCATCGGAATCAGGTCCCAGGGATTCGGCGGGCACGGTCAGGTCGAAACGCATTTCCCGATCTCGAGCCCCTGATCCTTAACCCCCGAATATCACCACGCCACGGCGAAAGCGGTGGCCAGCAAGTTGAACAGGGCCAGCGGCAATAGAAATTTCCAGCCAAAGGCCATCAACTGGTCATAGCGGAAGCGCGGCAACGTGCCGCGCACCCAGATATAGAGAAAGAGAAAGACAAAAACCTTGGCAACAAACCAGAACACCGGCAAGATCGCCTGCAAAATATACGGCCCGAAGATCGGGCCATTCCAACCACCCAGAAACAGAAGCGTTGCTACACACGCAACCGTAATCATGTTGGCGTACTCCGCCATGAAGAACATGGCGAACTTCATCGCGCTGTATTCGGTGTGATACCCAGCCACGAGTTCGGTTTCCGCTTCTGGCAAGTCGAAAGGGATGCGATTCGTCTCAGCGTAGGCAGCGATCAGATAGATAAAGAAGCCGATGACCTGCCCGTGGAAGATATTCCAGCGCGGAATAAATCCCCAGAAATGCCCTTGTTGTGCTTTGACGATGTCGTTCAGGCTGAAGCTGCCGGCCATAATCAGCACACCGACCAGCGATAGACCCAACGAAATCTCGTAACTGATCATCTGCGCGCTGGCGCGCAGTCCGCCCAGCAAAGAATATTTGTTGTTCGACGACCATCCGGCAAGTGCGACGCCATAGACTCCGATCGAAGTCACTCCAAGAATCAGTAAGAGCCCGGTGTTCACGTCCGTGGTGATCTGAAGCGGAATGGCGTAAGGCCCGATCACAACTGGATGACTGAACCCGACGCTCAATGGGCCAATGACCACCGGATTTCCGAATGGGACAACTGCGATCGACGTCAGCGCAAAAATCACAGCGATCAAAGGCGCTGCAATATAAAGTGGCTTGTAGACGTGAGGTGGCGTCAGGTCTTCTTTGAAGAGAAACTTGATTCCATCCGCAGCGGGTTGTAGCAAGCCGAACGGGCCCACTCGAGTGGGGCCCCACCGATTCTGCATGTGGCCCACCACTTTGCGTTCCAGCCACACCGTGTAGGCGACCGCGGTGAGCAGCACGAAAAGAACGATGATCGATTTGATCACCGAGGCCAGAATGTAGAGCCAGATCGGCAACGAGCGCTTTCCTTTCAGCTTCCTGAGACCGCAACCATCATCTTCACAAAATCAGTCTGCCGCGACTTCGGCGGGTTTGACCTCGTGACTCTCGAGGACTGACTTCAACGCATTCGAATAACGTCCGAGAGTTCCCGAGGTAAACAACGTGTCGTTCGCAGGGTCAATCAACTCCGGCCTATGGGAGACGCCAGTGCCGGCATACTGGAGCGATGTATGTTCGCTGTTTCCAGCAAGAAGATTAGCCCGGGAAACGTCATAACCCGGTACGAGTCGTTGAATCTCGTCCAGAATCGCAATCGGATCGAACGGACTCATCTTCGGCTCCAGGCCCTGCATCTCTAGCCAGACGGCATGGCGGTCTGCCTCGCCGGACTGGGCGCCGCGGGACTGTCCCATATCTGCGCGCTCGCCGCCGCCAAACGGCACTAGCCTGTGAACCTCGTGGCCCATCGCATCCGCGATACGCACGATCATCTCGAAATCACTCTTCACACCCGCAAGATCGCCGGCCTTCTTGACCAGTTGCAGGTCGCCGCAGGTGTTGGTGGCGGTGCCGGATTTTTCGTAAAGGTTTGCCGCCGGAAGCACCACGTCGGCGATCAGCGCCGTCTCGGTCAGGAACATGTCTTGCACGACCAAGAAGATCTTCGAAAGCAGGAAGGGATCAACATGCAGCCGGCCAACGGGATTCGCGCCCACGACGTAAAGAGCCTTCAGGTCGCCCGATTTCGCCGCCGCGACCATCCCGGGCAGATCAAGCCCAGGCTTAGACGGCACTTCGCCCCACTCGCGGTGAAATTCGCTGCTTCCGGTCGTCGGGTTATACCCAGGGAGCAGATCCGGGTAAAGCCCCATGTCCGCCGCCCCGCGCGAATTCGAATAATCGGCCAGACTGATGAACTTGGCTCCCGGAATACCGGCGCCGAAATTTACAAGGGCGGCGATTGCATTCCCTCGAATTTCCGATCCGAAAATGATGACCAGGTTTTCTTCACTACGTAATTTGTCGCGAAGAGCGACCCATGCATCGCGATTCGTGCCTGCCGAAGACAATGCATCGGCGGCCGCGTCATCACCAGTGAGGAAGGCGGCGACTTTTTCTTCGGCTCCTGCCGCAATCTGGGCAAAAGTCGTCGCCTGACGCTGAAGCTTGATGGGCTGGGAATTCACTACATAAAGCCGCGCTCTGTGCAGGCGGACATTGTTGCGAATCTGCCAGGCCAGCAGCGGATGCTGCTCGGTAGGATCATTGCCGATCAGCAGGATCGCCGGTGCGCTGAAAACATCGGCCATCGAAGCGGTTGCGTTTGCTTTGCCGCGAAGCGCGCCGGCCAGGGCAGGGAAGTCGGCGGTGCGGTGATGATCGACGTTGTTCGTCTTGAGCGCGGTGCGGGCAAACTTCGAAAGCAGGTACGCTTCCTCGTTCGTGGTGCGCGTCGAACCGACCACTCCAATCGCGGCCCCGCCATCCTTATCCCGAATTTCTTTGAATTTGTTTCCGACCAATTCCAGTGCTTCTTCCCAAGAAGCGGGAGTCAGCCGTCCTTCTCTACGGATCAAAGGCTGCGTCAGCCGCTCCTTGTTTCCTGCGAAGTCGAAGGCGTAGCGTCCCTTGATACAGAGGAAGTCGCCGTTGGTGCCACTTTTGTCGCGATTGTCGCCCCGGACGATTTCCATGCCAGTATCGGAGCGCCGCACACCCAGCGTCGTCTTGCAGCCATCCCCGCAATGTGTGCAGACCGTCCCCACGTGCTTCATCTCCCAAGGACGCGTCTTATAGCGATAGGCGCCCGAGGTCAGAGCCCCGACAGGACAGATGTCGATGCACATGCCGCACTCTTCGCATTCGAGATGATCCTGCTTGTTGGGCGCTATGATCGAACTCACGCCACGGTTCTGGACGCCGAGAGCCCAGACGTCCATACCCTCGCCGCAAACGCGCACGCAGCGGTAGCACAGGATGCAGCGCGGGCGGTCGAAGAACACGACTGGCGACCATTGCTGCTCGTCCTTGTGGTTCTTCGCCTCCATGAACTTCGATTCGGCGGCGCCGTAAGTGAACGTCATGTCCTGCAATTCGCACTCGCCGCCAGCGTCGCAGACTGGGCAGTCCAAGGGATGGTTGCCCAACAGAAGCTCAAGCATCGATTTGCGCGCCTGCTTGATCTCGTCGGAATCGGTGGTGACGACCATGCCCTCGCCGACGACAGTCGTGCAAGCGGTCTGCAGTTTGGGCATCTTCTCGATCTTGACCAGGCACATGCGGCAAGCGCCCTGCAGCGACAAGTTGGGGTAATAGCAGAAAGAGGGCACTTCGATGCCCACGCTCTTGCACGCCTCGATAAGGAGGGTGCCTGCGGGAGCAGTGACTTTCTTGCCGTCGACGGTAAGGGTTACATCAGCCATATCGATTATCACCGGCAGCTCGCCGGCTGTCGCGAAGGCATCTCGCCCTCGTATTCATCTGAAAACCGGCGGAATCCACCCGCACTTCAAGCCGCCGAGATGCCGAATCTACGCCAGCACCGGCAGTTGCTCCACCGCACCCTCTTTCTCAAACGGGCACGGCCTGCCTTCCAGGTGATCTTCAAATTCTTTACGGAACTTTTTCACGAAGGCAATTGTCGGCATTGCCGCCGCGTCGCCCAGGGGGCAGAACGTCCGTCCGAGCATGTTCTCCGACAGGTATTGCATATTGTCGATATCTTTTTTCAAGCCACCACCCGCGTGGAAGCGCATCAACGTTTTCTTCAGCCAGTCCGTTCCTTCACGACACGGGATGCACCAACCGCAGCTCTCGTGCTGATAGAACTTCATGGTGCGCAGGGCAAATTTGACGATGCACTGCGCGTCGTCGATCACGACCACGCCGCCGGAACCCAGCATAGACCCGGCCTTCGCCACCGAATCGAAATCCATCGCCACGTCGATCTCGTCAGCAGTCAGGCATGGCGTCGACGATCCACCGGGAACCACGGCTTTCAGCTTGCGGCCATTCGGAATGCCGCCCCCGACGTCGTAGATCATCTTCTTGAGGTTGTAACCCATCGGCAATTCGTACACGCCCGGCTTCGCCAGGTTTCCGCTCAGGCAGAACAGGCGTGTGCCTCCATTTTTCGGCGGGCCAATCTTCGCATACCACTCCGCGCCACCCAGAATGATGTGGGGAACACTTGCGAGCGTTTCCGCATTGTTAATGACCGTGGGCCCGCCCCATAAGCCGACTACAGCAGGGAAGGGGGGCCGGATGCGCGGAATCCCTCGTTTGCCCTCCAGCGATTCCATCAGCGCGGATTCTTCGCCGACTTCGTACGCACCAGCGCCACCGTGCCAATAAATATCGAGATCGCGTCCGCTGCCGAAGATGTTCTTACCGGCAAAACCCTTGGCATACGCGTCGCGGATCGCTTTCTGCATGATGTTCGACAGATAGCGATACTCGCCGCGAATGTAGATATAACCGCTCTTTGCTCCCACGGCCAACGCCGCGATCATGACGCCTTCGATCACCGAGTGTGGATCGTGCTCGAAGATCAGGCGGTCCTTGCAGGTGCCGGGCTCGCTTTCATCACCGTTACAGAGGACGTACTTGGGCTTAGCGGATTGCTTGGGCACGAATGACCACTTCATGCCGGTCGAAAACCCCGCCCCGCCGCGCCCACGAAGTCCGGAATTCTTGACCTCGTTGATGATGGCGTCCGGTTCCATCGCGAGAGCCTTCCGTACGGCTTTGTAACCGTCGAGCTCGAGGTACCGGTCAATGTCAGTCGCACCCTGGCCAAGGCGCCGGGAGACAACACGTACCTCGTCGGGATGGGAGACCAGATCAGCCATGAAAATTATTGATTGGTGAATCTTGATTGTTGACTGAAAAGCCAGTGGTCGCGATTTTCAATCAACAATCAAAATTCAACAATTGAAAATTTATTGTGTTCCCTTGTTCTTGTACTCGTCGAGAACCCGATCAATCTTCTCTGCCGTCAAGTTCTCGTGAAAATCGTAATTTACCTGTGCGGCGGGAGCCCAGCTGCAGGCGCCAATGCACTCCACTTCCTCCAGGGAAAACAGCCCATCCGGCGTCGTACCTTTATTTCCGATTCCAAGCTTTTTTGAGCAATGACGCAGGATTTCCTCTCCCCCGCGTACCAGGCAGCTGATGTTGGTGCAAACCTGCACGTTAAATTTGCCGCGCGGCTTGGTGGTCAGCATCGAGTAGTAGCTGATCACGTTGCGCACGTCGAGTTCGGTCAAATCGAGCCGCGATGCAATCTCGGCGATCACTTCGTCCGAGAGGAATCCCGCCTCATCCTGCGCGTAAAGCAGCGTCGGGACAAGCGCCGACCGCTTGGTCGGATAGTGGCCCACCATCTCGGTAAACCGTGACTCGAATTCATCGGAGAACTTCATGATCTTTCCCAATTTACAAAATTTCTAACGGTCGATTTCGCCCAGCACAATATCAATGCTGCCAATGGCTGCGACCACGTCGGCCAAAAGTCGCCCCTCGCACATGGTGGCCAAGGTCTGCAAGTTTGCAAAACATGCGGCACGCATGTGCACCCGATACGGTTTTGCAGTCCCATCGCTCACGATGTAATAGCCCATTTCCCCGCGCGGCGACTCAATCGCCTGGTAAACCTCGCCGGCCGGCACGGCGAATCCTTCGGTGATGATCTTGAAGTGGTAGATGAGCGACTCCATCTGGGTCTTCATCTTTTCCCGATCGGGCAATACAACGTGCGGGGCATCCGCTTTGATCGGGCCCTCCGGCATACCATCGAGCGCCTGGCGGACGATCCCGATCGACTCTCGCAGTTCCTGAACCCGGCACATGTATCTCGCAAACACATCGCCTTCCTGCGACACTGGCACCTTGAACTGGAACTTCTCGTAGCTGGAGTACGGCATGTCGCGGCGCAAGTCGAAATCGACTCCGCTGCCTCGAAGAGTCGGGCCCGTTGCGCCCAGCCCGATGGCATCTTCGGCCGTCATGCGGGCCACGCCCTTGGTCCGCATCAGCCAGATCGGGTTTCCGGTCAGGAGGTTCTCGTACTCGTCTACTTTTTCCGGAAAGTAGCCCGCAAAGTCGCGAACGCGGTCGAAGAATCCGAGCGGCGGTTCCAGGGCAATACCGCCCACGCGGAAATAGGAGGTCATCATGCGCTGGCCGCTGACCATTTCAAACATCTTCAGGATTTCTTCGCGCTCGCGGAAGCAGTATAGAAATACCGTCATGGCGCCGATGTCCATGGCGTGGGTTCCCAGCCACACGAGATGCGAATTAATGCGCGTCATCTCGTTCAGCAGAACACGCAGCCATTGCGCTTTCGGCGGGATCTCCAGCCCCAGCAACTTCTCCACTGCCAGCACGTAGCAGAGATTGTTCGTCATGGGGCAGAGGTAATCGATGCGGTCGGTCAGAGGCACAACCTGCTGGTAGAACTTTGCCTCGCATGTTTTTTCAATACCCGTGTGGAGATAGCCGATGTCCGGCATCAGCCGGACGACCGTCTCGCCGTCAATTTCCAACAGGACGCGCAGCACGCCATGCGTCGATGGGTGTTGCGGTCCCATGTTCAGGATCATCGTGCGATCCTGGCCGGGTTCCAGCACAGGCGTTGGGGTCATGTGGGCCATCGTCGTCCTCGCTGAACCTTAGCGATAGCCCTCCACGGGATAGTCTTTGCGCAGAGGATAGCCTTCCCAGTCTTCGGGCATCAGAATGCGCCGCAGGTAAGGATGCCCAGTGAAACGAATGCCGAACAGGTCGAACACTTCACGCTCGAAATAATTCGCTCCAGGCCAGATGGAGGTTAGCGATTCTACTGCTGTGCTGGAGCTCTCCAGGCGAACCTTCAGCCGCACACGTTCCTTCTTCGACATAGAAAGCAGATGATAGATGACTTCGAATCGCGGCTCGTTAGGATACCAATCCACACACGTGATGTCGGACAGGAAGTTGAATGGGCAGGCTGCATCCTCTCTCAGCAGGGCACACGCTTCGCGGATGCTCCCCCGTTCGACATAAATGGTCATCTCGTCGCGGTCAAACTTTACGCCCTGAATTGCCGCGGCATTCCATGCCGACAGCCGGGCGACGGCCGGATGATTCTTCAACTGTTCCAGATCAGTGATGGCGGGAGCTTGGGGCATCAGGCTTTCCCCCGGCCCGTCTCGCCCCAGTCCAAGACACCCTTCTTCCAAACGTAGAAGAAGCCGACCAGGAAGATCCCGATATACACCAGCATCTCCCAAAGGCCGAAGTGTTTGAGGTCGCGAAGGATCACGGCCCACGGATAGATGAAAACGGCCTCTACATCGAACAAAATAAACAGCATGCCCACAAGGTAAAACTTGACGGAAAAGGGCTCGCGGGAGTCGCCCTGAGGCGTCATGCCGCATTCGTAGGGAGACATTTTGGCGCGGGTGGGCTTACGTTGTCCGATCAGCCAGGAAAGGGTGACAATTGCGGTCGCAATCCCGCCCGCCAGAATCATGTGGATCAGAAATGGGAGGTAGCGAGCGAAGTAATTGTCGGGCATAGGAGCAGCTATATATAATTCGCGCCAAGCGCTTACTAAAACACTCTAGGTTATGGGCTTGTACGCGGGAGTGTCAAGGGAAGAGCCCGACATTTTGCGAGCAGAACGAAGAGCAAAATTTCGCAGTCTTGTAATCGGTAATTTTGTAGCCGGAAAAGCGATCGATCACGACGCTTTTTTGGAAAATTATCAAGTTACGAAACAAGCCAATTAAAAAAATACCATGATTTTCGGCTTCAACACCGATGTAAAGCACGGCGACACGATCTACCACGTGCAGAGTGAAGCGCGTGAGGGCGAACGCCTGCTCCAAACCCAGGTCTTCGTTCGCGGTCGCTGCATCGGCAAACGGGCCACCGCGTACTCCGCAAATCCCGGCGAAGGAGATACGCACAAAGAGCAACAACTGCGCGAGCAGCACCGCATGGTGCTGGACTCGATCCGCGAAGGCAAACTTGATTCGGTCCTGGATCGCGGAGAGCCGGAAGTGCTTGCGGCCGTCAAAGAACTGGACGTGCGATGGATGAACTCTGAATCCGTACATTCCGACCGCAACCTCACGATGCAGTTGCTCGTCACAGAAGGAGGCACGGCGGCGCCTGGCGCCCGCCTTACTTTCCGCTTCGCCCGTCCGGGCTCAGTTCCGTTTTACACGCAGGCCGTAGCAGATTCCGGCGGCACGGCCGAAATCAAGATCGAAGTGGAAGAGTCCGTTCTGCCCGATGCGTCGCTGCTTGTCCAAGCCAACTATGAAGGCCGCACGGCGACTCGGAAGTTTGTTCTTCGGAAAGCCGACTAGACTCGTGGTCACAACGAGCCCTCCGTTCGAATCATGAAACTCACAATCAATGGCGAATCGCGGGATTTCGATGCAGCCGCTCCATTCAACCTGTCGGCGCTTGTCGAACGTCTCGGGATGAAGGCTGACCGCGTTGCTGTCGAATTGAATCGCGAGATCGTTCCCCGCGATCAGTGGGGCAATACCGACTTGAATGAAGGCGATCGCCTGGAGATCGTCCACTTCGTCGGCGGCGGCTGGCAGGAACTCTCTTAGTCACTCCTCCCGTTGAGATTCTGTGCTGAATCCACAGCACCTCATGCCTAAAATAGCCCCAACATTTTGAAATTGAAGCGGTTCCATAAAATATCTCGCGTGGGAATTCCGGATACTTCGGTAACTTCGCGAGATTACTGGGGCCATGCTAGAACAGCTCTTACGGCTATATCCAAGCTCGAGCACAAGGGAGGAAAGACATGGTCGGTGAACTGGACATCCTGAATGAATGGATTCCGGAACAGATGCAGCCAGGTACCGTCTTTGTGCTGGAAAACGCCGGCGAGATCGGCGAGAAAGAAGATCCTTACTGGGCCGTGCTCTCCTGCCCGGCCTGCGGCATGCTTGGTTTGATCACGCGCAAGCAAATCAACGGACTTTTGCCTGTAATCTGCGGATCAGAGCAATGCTCAGCGCAGTTTTTCATCCGCGACAGTGAAGTAGTCGCGCGGAAGCCGTTCTAGATCGCTTCGTAAACTCCGGCCGACGGTGCGGCTGAGGCACTTGGGGTCGGCTACTTTGTCGCCGGTTGTCCCACCAATCTGAGCAGTTCTTCCTTTAGTTGCGGACCGGAAGCGAGCAGCCCGCTGAGCAGCGGATTGTGATTGTTGCAGCGGAGAGGCGTGTTGTCGAGCGTCGCGACGAAACCCCCAGCACTTTCTACCAGGGCCGCCCCTGCGGCTACGTCCCACTCGTTCTTCGGCGTAAGGGTAAATGTAATATCGGCTTTTCCGGCAGCAACCAGGCCCAGCTTGTACGCGACCGATCCCATCGCCTTGACTTCGAACTCTCCACTCTGAAACTGCTGCCACTCGCCGCGCTTGACCTCGCTGCGGCTGGCGAGGATGAGTGCTCCTTTAAGATCGGCTCGTTGGCTGGGTGTGGCGCGCTTACCGTTGTAAAGAACTCCCGAGCGAATTGAACCAATCACGGTTTCGTTCGTTGCGGGATTGAAAATTCCACCAGCAACAGGGCGTCCATCCTCGACGAATCCGATAGAAACACAGAACTCGGGCAATCCCAGGACAAATTCTCGCGTTCCGTCCAGGGGATCGACCACCCATACGCGCGACTTCGTCAGCCTCGACGGATCGTCGGCACTTTCTTCGGATAACCATCCCTCGCCGTCACGTAAAAGATTCTGCTTCAGCACCGCATCAACAGCTCGGTCAGCTTCCGTTACCGGGTCGTGACCGGCCTTATATTCTGCCTCGATCTCGCCGGGAGTGAAGCGGGCAAAGACGCCGCGAGCGGCATCGAGTGCGGCCTGAATACGCTGCAGGATGTCTTCGTATGAAGGGCTTGTCATTTTTTGTTGGCCTTTTGTAGGTGGGACTGTCCGCGTTATGCCATCAGCATGCGCGCTCCCGTAATGAGGAGCAGGGCACAGAGGAGGCGCCGCAGCCAGATCATTGGCATGCGGGTGCTCAGGTGCGAACCTAGTAGTCCGCCGGGAATCGAGCCGATTAGTAGGGAGACCACCAGCCCGGGGTCCACATTACCCAGCCGGAGGTGCAAGAATCCTGTCACTCCGGTCAATATAACTGCGTGGACAATGTCGGTTCCGACGTTCACCTTGGGAGGAAAGCTGTACAACAGCAACAACAGCATCATGATGATGCTGCCAGATCCGACCGAAGTCATGCCGACCAGAAATCCCGCCAGCAGGCCGATCACTGCCATTCCCGCGAATCCCTTCATCGTCGGGGGCCGGTGTGCCACCCGCTCCTCAATTCGGCGCTGGAACAGCATCAGGGTGGGAATGACGATCAGCAGAATTCCGATGAAGCTCTTGATGAAACTGTTGACGCCGTCTCCGTAGAGATGGCGGATGTGCATAAGTAGCTTTACGCCGAGGATGGAACCCGGAACGCTACCCAGTGCCAGCGCCAATACAACCTTGAGTTTGACCGTTCCCCGTTTCAGGTGCAGCAGTCCCGCGGGAATCTTGGTGAAAAAGTTGAAGAGAGCGTCGGAGCCCACGGCGACAATCGCAGGTACCCGTAAGCCGAAGATCAGAACCGGCAGCAAGAGCACACCGCCGCCGACGCCACTCATCCCGATGAGGACGCCGACGACGAAGCCTACGAAGATTTTGGTCACCAGCAGTTCCATGAGCCCCGTTTACCCCTTCTCTCCTACGCTGTTGCTCCGCTCACGCCGATGAAGCCTTCGCGCTCGAGGTGAAGAATGATCTCTTGCGCTGCTTCCTCGGGTGACAATTCCCCGGTGTTGATGGTCACTTCCGCATCGGCAGGAACTTCATACGGATCGGAAATCCCGGTGAACTCCTTGAGAATGCCGGCGCGCGCCTTGGCATAAAGCCCCTTCCGGTCGCGTTGTTCGCAGACCTCGACAGATGTAGCCACATGCACGAGGATGAAGCCGCCGTATGGCTCGATCATTTGCCTGACGTGCTTGCGCGTGGCGTCATAGGGCGCGATCGGTGCACAGATCGCGATCCCACCGTTTTTCGTGATCTCCGACGCGACGTAGCCGATGCGACGGATGTTGATGTCGCGGTGTTCCTTCGAAAATCCCAGTTCAGACGAAAGATGCTTGCGGACCAGGTCACCGTCGAGCAGCGTGACCGGTCGGCCGCCGACCTCTAGAAACTTCGTCAGCAGGACATTCGCGATTGTCGACTTGCCCGATCCCGACAGCCCGGTGAAGAAAATCGTTACACCCTGGCCGGAGCGAGGCGGAAAACTGCGCCGCAGTTCGTGCACGACTTCCGGATAGGTGAACCATCCGGGAATGTCGCGGCCTTCATTCAAGCGCTGGCGGAGTTCGGTACCCGAGATGTTGAGAACGCGATCGCCCGGCTTGACTTCGTCATCCGGAACGTAACGGTCCTCGCCCTGCAGGTAGACCATCATGTTAAAGGGGACCATCGTCACGCCGATATCGGCCTCATGCTTCTTGAAGGTCTCCTGCGCTTCATACGGACCATAAAACGGCTTACCGTCCGTATCCTTACCCGGTCCGGCATGGTCGCGTCCCACGATGAAATGCGTGCAACCGTGGTTCTTACGGATGAGCGCGTGCCAGATCGCTTCGCGTGGGCCACCCATACGCATGGCCAACGGCAGCAGGGAGAGCTTCTGCGTTCCCTGCGGATACTTCGAACCGAGCAACTGGTAGCAGCGGACCCGCGTGTAATAGTCGACGTCTCCAGGTTTGGTCATTCCGACGACAGGATGGATCAAAAGGTTGGCTTCAACCTGCTTGGCGGCGCGGAATGTCAATTCGACGTGCGCGCGATGCATGGGATTCCGGGTCTGAAACGCGACTACGCGGCGCCATCCCAAACGAACAAACTCGGCGCGCAACTCCGATGGAGTAAACCGCAAAGTCCGGAAATCATAATGAGAGGGAACCTGCAACCCTTCGACGCGCCCTCCGACGTACCAGGGATTGGCCTTGTTCATCGCGTAATCCGCGCCAGGGTGGGCTTTGCTGGTGCTATTGAACACAGCCTTCGCCTCGGCCGCGCGATCAGGCTGCCAAATCTCTTCCACGTGCAAAACCGCCAGCATCACGCCTTCAGGATCGCGTAATGCGACTTTGCTCGTTCCCGCTGTAAGCTTTTTGGCGAACTCTTCGGTCACATCGAGCGTGATCGGCATCGGCCACAGAATGCCATTGGCTAGGCGCATGTTCTGACAAACGCCTTCGTAGTCCTTGCGGCTCATGAAACCGGTCAGAGGCGAAAAGCCTCCCGTCATGAGCAGTTCCAGGTCGCACAATTGGCGAGGCGTGAGGTCCCAAGAAGGCCACTCGCGCGAGTGTGCCTTGAGCTCCGCAGCTTGCTCCGCTCCAACAAGAAGATTGATGAGTTGTCCGCCATGCGGCGCGATGAGATGGCTGGTCGAATCGGTCAAGCTGAGAAATCCTCCTTAGATTAAATACGATTGGTTCGACTAACTCTATTACCTTGCTCTGGATTACTCCACATGTAATTCACGGGTGACGCAAACTGCTAAAAGGGGGATAGATGGGGACGAAAAGTAGCTCTAGAGTACCACCTTTTCCGTTCACTCGAAAGCCGCTTCTGAATAGGGTTCAAATCAATTAGTGAGCAATCCATGTACCTTTTATATCTTGGCTCGTAGACCTCTAAGGCACTGATTATCAAAGGTTTAATGGGGAACGGGTGACTCTGAACACAGTTCTCACCCCTGATGTGCAAATGCTTGCAGGCTTCCCGTGATTGGCTTTACCCATGCGGAATGCGGGCCCTTGAACCGTCTCGGCGGGGCGCGGCTTGAGCCATGCTCGCCGTTCGAAGGTTCTTTTCCGGTAATCTGAGAGCCGGAACCGCATCTGGCGAAAATATGCATATCACAACCCCAGAGCACGAATTTCCCTCCACGCTGTCTCTCCCCGCCGATGAGGTCCATTTGTGGCGGATCGATTTGCAGGCCGCAGCGATGGATGACAGCGCCTGGCAAGATTTGCTATCTGAAGACGAAGAAAAACGCGCCCGCCAGTTCCGCTCTTCCGTCGATCGGTGCTACTTCACGGCAGTTCGCGGAAGCCTGAGGAGAATCCTGGCTGCGTACCTAAGCACTGATCCAAAAGGCCTTGCCTTCTCTTATTCCGAAAAGGGAAAACCCAGCTTGGGTAAAGGAAACTCCGCTAAGGGGGTTCAGTTCAACGTCTCGCACTCCGGCGGCGCGGCCCTGCTGGCTTTTACTCTGCATCGTGCGATCGGTGTTGACATTGAGAGAATCCGTGCCGACGTCGAAGTTGACAAGATAGCGGGGCGGTTCTTCTCGAACCGGGAGCAAGAGCAACTCCAACAGATGATCCCTGGATCTCGAGTCAGAGGATTCTTCCAGTGTTGGACTCGCAAAGAGGCGTATATCAAAGCCACGGGTGCAGGCCTGTCACTTCCGTTGGGGCAATTCGATGTATCGATTGACTCGGGACAGCAAAATTGTCTGTTGGCGACCCGTCCCGATTCACAAGAAGCCCAGCGTTGGAAGTTGATCGATGTTCCCGCCGGCAATGGTTTTGCCGCTGCCCTATGCGTCCTTGGGTCGGCCTGGACTCTCAGAGAGTGGTCCACTACAACCTCCTTGTGAGAGTGCACTCCTTAAGAAGGCAGTTGAAATGCTGTGGAAATCATGTAGACCCGAAAGGTCTAACCAGCCGTGTAATTTGTGCCGAACCCTCGGCTTTCATGTGGAAGTTTCGTCTAAGGTGTTTACCCTATTTTATTAAGAGACAGCGCGTAGGCCGTCTTCGGATGGTTTTGTTTGATTTCAGTGCCGTTTCGATATTGCCGCCGACGCGCTAACGACGGCTTTCGTTAGTTTTAGGCTGGCGGCCGAATCTACCGGGCCTTTGGCTGGCAATCCCCTGTTTTTATGCCCTCTTTCAGGCTGCGAGCCATTTTCCTGGATCACAATCCCAGGAACCGAACCGGACCTCCCGAGAAGGAACTTACCCGCAAGTCGCTGTGGAAAAGCACTTTCCGGCGCAAAAAGCTACAGACTTGCCAGCAATGGCAATCCGGATGCTATGGCTTTTGGAAAGGTAGTTCAGCCGTACATCAGCCGAGGAAAGGGGCGGACGAAGAGGGTATTCGGATGAATGATCACGGATTTGTGCGGCTAGGCCCGCGCGAAAAACAGATTGTCGAACTGCTTTTGCAAGGGTGCGACAACGCCGAAATTGCCAGCCAGCTGAACATGGCGCGGCGGACTGTAAAAGCGCACTTTAACCGGTTATTTCTGCGCTTTGGAATTACCGGTGGAATTAAGCGAGTAAAACTCGCGACCCTACTGTATCGGAGGCAAGCATGTCAGCAGATGGGCGGTATGGAACCCGTATCCCAAGCGAGCGCGAGCAGAGAGTCATCCAGCTTGTTGCCCAAGGCTTGAAGAATCGGGAAGTGGCGAAGGAAATCGGTACGACCGAGCACGTTGTGAAGAACTATCTTCGGGTTATCTACGATAAGCTCGGCCTCTGGAATCGCGTGGAACTGGCGCTGTGGTATGAGTCACGGCAGACCGGGCCCGCAGCGATGGCTTGAGTCGTATTCCTCACTTCACATCATTCGAAAAAGCTGGCGTTTGGAGCCTCGCCTTTGTGCGGCTGAATCACTGGCATCCGAACGCCTGCAAGTTCTGCAGCATCGAGGCAGCTTCCTTGTTTCCCTTTTTGGCGGCTGCGTCCAGCAGCACATGTCCTTGCTCGCAATTCTTCTGCACGCCTTCGCCGCGAAGGTAAAGCCGAGCGAGCAAAAGCGTTGCCTCAGTGTTCTGCTTAGCCACAGACTTCCATAACCATTCGGCGGCCTGAGCGTTATCTGGATGAGGGCTGTCCAGAAACTGCCGCGCTGTTGTCAATTCTGACGTTCCGTTCAATGAGGCGGCTGGCGGAACCTCTGTGGATGCGTTTCCAGACTGACCTGCCGCAGGTGCCTCAATCGGAGGCCGGGGCTGCGACTGAACCGGAGTTTGCGGCTGCGACGAATTCGCAGTTGCCGTTTCTTGGCTCGCTTGCGGAGCCGGAGATGCGACCGGACTCGAAGACGGTTGATTGGTGGTCGATGACGCAGGAGTCGTTGTGGACTGCGGAACCTGGGTGGCGGGAGCTTGTTCCGGAAGCTTTGCCGCCTGTGGAGAGGTTTTCGTGCCCTGCCAGGCCAAATATCCCAACACCAATACGAGGATCGCGAAAGCTGCCCCAATATAAAAGCGATACGAGTACCAGAAGGGAGCAGGTTCCTCCTCCTGGAACATCCAGGGCGGTTCCTCCGATGCTTCTTCTCTGGAAGGCTCAAGGGTTTCTGCTGGCGTCCAGTGTGCTGCAGTCGGGATCGACATGTGCTCGGCGGGCTCCGGCGGACTCACCCGTCGCGTTTGATCTTCCCACCCCTGCTCCACTTCGGGCCTGGATTCGACTGGCCGGGGCTGAGGTACCAACCGTGCGCCACATCGTCCGCAGAACTTCTGATTCGGGCGGGTTACGAAGCCGCACGATTGGCATTCTGAATTCTGCACCGGTGCAGAGGATGTATGCATGCCATTGGTTGGAGGTTCGTCGAATCGAGACGTCAGATCGGAGGCGTTCGTCACAGCGTGCGAATTTCCGGCCTCCAGTTCCCGCAGCAACTCTCGCACAGCTTCATCCCGATTTTCAGGAGAGCTCTTGAAGTAGACCTCGGCCCAGCGGCTGAGATGTTTGTTCAAAGTCGGGTTCAGCAGCGGATTCAATTCCGGCGGAGGCATGGCGCGTGATCTGCCTGACTCATCACTTTCCGCCAACCTGTTCCTCCTTTAACGAAATCGATAAGAGCACGATTGTATGACAAGGTGAGCCTTGCAGGTATGATTGCACTCCGTCCCAAGGGGTTGTCAAATGTTGACTGGCGCTGGCTCGATTGCGGAGCGCTAGTCGCAGGCTTTCCGCGTAGCAGGCTCAAACTGATCCAGTTGCGCATCGCGCTGCGTCGTGAGCCGGCCCTTCGGGGTTTTTCCGTAGAGATCCGCGCCGGGACAGTAGTAAAGAGCGGTCTGCACATCCACCCACACCTGAGTGTCTGGGTTGCCCTTATACTCGGGCGGAGCTGGCGCTTCCGCGAGTCCCAGGCTGATAAGTACGCGGTCGTAAAGCGGAAGATCCGCTCCCGGCTTTTTGTGAGCTGTCGCGGTCGCCGGAGTTCCCGCCGAATTCGCTGGGCCACTCGACCATATGCCCCAGCGAATCACGATCGAAATCAGAATCACCGCGACTGCCAGGTAAATGTCTCCCCGTCGCGCTTTCAGAAATCTGCCTAGCGTACTGCGATTGTTCGTCCTGGGAAAATTCTCCAGGAACTCTCGCGCTGATGCGGCGGAGCTCCAGTCGGCTGCCGTCGACGGTGCTGCGTCCGCGTTCTCAAAGGAATCCGCATCTAGAACTTGCGCTTCCGGCTCCGGTTCCTGATCCGGTCGATCGTCTATCGCCTTGGGTGGGTCGGGCTTTGTCTTATGTGGTTCCAGCTTCGTCCCAGCCGCTTCGATCGAAGAGAGCTGTTCCGGTTCATTCAAATCTTTCGTGACTGATTCCAGATGGGCAAAGAACTCCGGCAATTCCTTGCGTAAGAAGTCGACCGCATCTTGCTCCGTAGCAAAAGAAGGGGATGATCGGCCTGCGCCGTTCGCCGGAACAGCAGGTTCCGTTTCCTTCGGCTTCCAAAGCGATGATGTCGGGCTCGGAGTGATCCCGCCCAGGTAATCACTGCCGCAAGGCCATCCGCACTCCCCGCAAAACTGCTCCTCCGGCACCAGATCGCTTCCGCATTTGCGGCATACCGTCGCAACTGGCTCCGCCTTTTCTCCTTCTGCCGGCTCCGGTACATCAGTCGCGGTTTTTGAGTTTCCACGAAGAATGGAATTCAGCTTTTCAGACGAGACTTGCATCGCGTCACGATCTGCGCCGGATGTCTTCGCAGAGCCGCGCTCTTCGGCGCGAACCAGCGATTCTGCTACGAGTCCCGCCATAAGTTGACAAGTGTGGACATCGGGTTCGGCGAAGGCGTCTGATGCGGCGTAATAAAGTTCCAGCGCGCCGACGACATTTCCGGAGTGATGAATCGGGGCCGCGATCATTGACTGAATGCCGCGGCGCCGGCACTCCTCCACGTCCACGAGGAATTCTGTGTTCACGTCGCTGCAGCGGACCACCTGGCCGATTCTCAGGCATGCGCTTGACAGCGCCTTCTCCATCGCGACTTCGGTTTCAATGGGCAAAGCCATTGCGCCGGCGGCGGCGCAGTACCGGATTTTTCCGTTGATTAGCAATCCGACGCCTGCCCCATCCGCTTCGGCGATCTCAGCTGCCCGCTCCGCGATGAGCAACATCGCGTACTCCATCTCCAGGTGGTCGGCCTGGATTTTCTGTTGCGTTTCAACGATCTGCCCCAGCACGACGGTGTAATCCAGTTGCACCGTCGGTTTTGATCCGCGCTTGGGCCTTGCCGGTGCCTTCACCGTCGGAAGCGGGGCCACCGGCTCGACGGAGACAGTTTTCACCCGCCCGGAAGCCGACGCGGCCGTGGCAATTACTTTTCCCGGTCGCAGTTCGCGTTCCCGCAGCTCACGGTTGTGTTCTTGCAACACGTAGGCTGCCTCCAGCACTTTCGCCAGAGTTTGTTCGTCGAACGCTTTCTTCGAGTTGTTTTCGGACTCGATTTCTTTGTCCACAGTCGGATTGTTGGACGCATGCAGGGCGGATTTCCGGCCCCAGATTCGCCTATTCTAGTGCAAGTTCTCCGCCAAGATAAGGGTGAGATCCCGTAGGACGGGAGGGCATCCACCGCCTCGGTTTGTACCCTGATCCCATTGCAGGATGCAGGCTTTAACGTTCTCAATACTTTACAAGAAAGACGAATTTTACCGACACCGAAAGCGCGAGAGAAGCTAAGGTGACCGAAGTAATCGGCGGGCACTTGCATCTCTACCTTGCCGATTTCCTAATCGAACGCGCTCGGCGTGTCATCTTCCCTCGCAGCAAGATAGTAGTGCACGGCGGGCGTGATGATGAGCGAAAGCACCATTGAAATCAGTACGCCTCCGATCACCGAGATGGCCAGCGGCTGCAGCATCTGGGATCCTGCTCCGACCGCGAATGCGAGAGGCAACATGCCTGCGACCGTAGCCAGCGCCGTCATCGCGATCGGCCGCAACCGCCGGCGTCCTGCCTGCAAAATCGCATCCCTGGCTGAGAGCCCGGCCGCGCGAATGTTTTGATCGGCATCCAGCAGGAGAATTCCGTTTTTCGCTACGATGCCGATCACCATGATCATCCCCATGAAGGAGGAGATGTTAAACGTGGTACGCGTGATCAGCAGAGCGATGAATACCCCCGAAGTCGAAAGCAGCGCGGAGGAAAGAATTGCTACGGGAGCCGCGAAAGCCCCAAACTCGAAGAGAAGCACGATGAAAAGCAACAGGACGGCGAGAATCAGGACCATCACCAGATCGTGAAACGATTTCTGCTGTTCTTCGTAGGTCCCGCCGTACTCGACACGGATGCTCGATGGAATGTGCAACCCCGCCACCGTTTTCTGCACGTCGCGCATGGCGGTGCCCAGGCTTCGCCCTTCCAACCGCGCCGTGACCGCGACGTCGCGTTGCAGGTTCTCGCGGCGGATCTCCGTCTGCCCTGGGTTTTCGGTGACCGTTGCTAAAGCGCCTAGAGTCGCGGTACGTCCTGTGCTGCTGACCAACAATGTGTCGCGCATGGCCTCTAGCGATGCGCGATGTTCGGCCGGAAAGCGGACGCGCAATGTGTAGGCGCGATCGTTAACCACCACCGGCGTAGGGGCAGGTTCGCCTTCCAGGATCGCGGATGCGTCCAGCGCCACTTCCTGTGCAGTGAATCCGGCGCGGGCGGCCACACTGGGATCGACTTGAAATGTGACGGCAGGCCCGCTAATGGTGTTGTCGATTCCGTTCAGGATGTCGACCACGCCATCGATCTTTCCGATCGCGTCGGCGACCTTTGGCGCCCATTGCTCCAGTTGCTTCGAATCCTGAGAGAAGAGCTTGATCTGGATCGGTTCCGGAGCGGACGTCAAGTCGCCGATCATGTCCTGAAGAACCTGCGTGAATTCGACGTCTAGGATCGGCTCCTCACGTTTGATCTGCGACCGTAAGTCCGACATGATCTCTTCGATGTCGCGGCTCCGCTTGGACTTGAGTTTCACCAGAATGTCGCCGTAATTTGCTTCTGTCACGGCAGCCAGACCCAGTTGCAGGCCGGTGCGACGCGAGGTGCTCTCAACTTCAGGTAGTTCTCGCAGCATCTGTTCGACATGTCCAACGACTCGATTCGTCTCGCCCAGGGAACTGCCCGCGGGCATGAGATAGTCCAGAACAAAGCCGCCTTCGTCCATCTCAGGCAGCAGGTCTGAACCCGAAAACGTGTAGCAGAGATACGAGATCGCGATCAATCCGGCGCTGAAGATTACAAGGAGGCGGGGCCGTTCCAGCGCCCGCAACAGAACTTTTTCATGGAAATTCACCACGCGAAGAAAGAAGCCGCTCAGCTGCTCTTCTTCGACCTTCAGCATCTTGAGCGTTTCATCTTCCGTCACTCCCTGGGGCGGCGGTACAGGCGTGGCAAGCTCCGAGTCGGGAGCGCTCTCAACTCGGCGATGTCCTTTGATCAGGAATTGGCTTAAGGTTGGCGTCCATGTGATCGCCAGGGCGAGCGATGTAAGAAGGGAAACCGTCATCGTCACAGCCAACGCCCGGAAGAAAACTCCGGTGACCCCGCTGATTACAATCAGCGGGACGAAGACGACGATGGGAGTGATCGTGGAGAAGAAGAGCGGGACCGTAATTTCCTTTAACGCACGCCGGATCGCCTCCAGGCGCGTTTGGCCGGCATCGCGGTGAAGCACGATATTCTCAACTACGACGATTGCATCGTCGATCACCAGTCCCACGGCTGCCGCCAGTCCCCCCAGCGTCATCAAGTTGAACGATTCGCCCATCCACTTGAGGGCGATAAATGTGACCGTCACCGTGACGGGGATAACTAACCCTGCGACCAATGAAGTTCCCCAATCGCGGAGGAAAACGACCAGAATGATCGAGGCAAGGATCAGCCCCAGCAGAATCGCATCGCGCACGCTCTTGATGGATTCATTAACGATGATCGACTGGTCGTAAAAAGGCTCAATCGCTACACCAGGCGGCAGGGTTTTGCGAATGTTCTCGATTTCGTCGTGGACTTCCTGCGCGACCTGGACGGTATTGCCGTCGGGCTGGCGGTTGATATTCAGCAGCACTGCCGGTTTACCATTGGCCGTGACAATGGTGTAGACAGGTTTTACGCTGGGAGCCACTACTGCCACGTCGCCAATGCGCACCGGGACGCCTGCAGGGGTGTTCTTAATGACCGTATTTGCGATCTCTTCAGGCGTTCTTACCTGGCCATTTACGAGCCCGAGAAAAAGTTGGTGATTGCGCTCGAGAAGTCCGGGCGAGTCAATCATGTTGGTTTTGTTCACGGCATCCAGAATGTCGGATACCGTGACGCTCGCCGTGAGCAGCTTCGCCGGATCGGGTGTGATGTGAAACTCGGGCTCCTGCCCGCCCTGGATGATTACCGTGGAGACTCCGTCCAGCCGATTGAGCCGGGGTTTCATTTCGTAGGTCGCCATTTCCCAGAGGCGGGTTTGAGGCATGGTGTCGGAGGTCAGGCTGTATCCGAGGACGGGAAAAGCCGCAAACGTGAGGCGATGCGCTTCGATCTTCGCGCTGGGAGGTAATTCCGGCTGTATACGCGAAATGGCTGCGTTCACGTACTGAAGCGTCTGGAACATATCCACATCCCACCGAAAATACAGATCCACCTCTGCCGAGCCGCGGCTTGTGATGGAACGGACGGTTAGCAGTCCAGGAACGCTGTTTACTGCCTCCTCGATCGGCCTCGTTACCGTCACCATCATCTGGTCGATCGGCATGACACCGTTGTCGACTCCAATGAGCACCCGGGGAAAGTTTGTGGAAGGGAAGACCGATACCGGAACGGTGAAGGCGAGGTATGCTCCTAAGAAGGCAAGTGTCAAAATCAGAAAGATGACAGGCCGGGAGTGCTGCGCAATCCAAGAGGAAGAGCGGCCATTTCGTATTGTTGGAACCCCGCCGGACCCTTCGGGAATCGGAGAACTCACGCAGAGGCTCCGGCGTGCTTATTTTTCACTCGATCCCCCATCGCTATCCTTGGATCCCTGTTTCGCGCTGCTGGAGCCTTTCGAATCCTCTGACGATCCTTCGGCGGGTTCCGCAGCTTCCACCTTGATCTTGGTTTTGTCGGGAAGCCCATAGGCTCCGCTGGTGACTACTTTGTCGCTATCAGTCAGCCCCTCAAGGACCTGCACATCGTCGCCGCTGCGAATCCCAATTCGGATGACGCGCTGATATGCACGCCCGTCAGCGGCGGCCACCATTACCGCTGATTTTCCATCCGGCGTCCCGATCACCGCATTGGCCGGAACCACCAGGGCATCTTTCATCGTGGCCGCCGTCAGCGATAACTGGACGCTCGTTCCCGGTTTCAGCGTGTGCTTCGGATTCTTGGCTTCCAGCCAGACTTCGACCGTGGTGCTGTTGGGGTCGAGAGCCGGACTCACCACAGTCACCTTACCCTCGACCGGGTCGCCAAGCCCAGGAGCCCTGATCGTCCCCGTATCGCCTACCTTCAACGCAGATGCCTCGCTCTGAGGGATATGCGCTTTGGCGATCACGGTCGAGAGATCCATCACAGTGAGCAAAGGCGTTCCCGCTGCGGCCATCTCCCCGGGATAGAGCGGGCGATCCGTAATGACTCCATCGATCGGGCTGTGAATCTCGGAATAGCTCAGCTGCGCCTGTGCTGCCAGGTACTTGCCCTTGGCGGACTCCAACTGTCCCGCGGCGGCCTTGAGTTCCTGCTGCTTGCCAATCGACATGAGCTTGTCGAGGTGCTGCTTCGCGATCGCATACTGGTTGCGCGCCTGCGTAAAGTCGACGCGCGACTGGTCCAGCTCTTTGCGGGGGAGCGCACCCTCATCGAAAAGCTTTTGGCGGCTCTCGAACACTTTTTCCTGCGCGTCCAGTGCCTGCTTTGCCTGTTGCTCGTCTGCCTCCGCCTTTTGGATTTCCTCGGGCAAGCTGGCCGCGGTGGTGGTCTGATAGTTGGCTTCCGCCTGATCGTAGGAGCCCCGAGTATCTTGCGCCGCTGCGGCGAGATCGCGGTTCTCAAGCACGGCTAGCAATTCACCTTCATGCACCGTGCTCCCCCGTTTCACCATGAATTTCTGCACAGGAGCGCTGATTTTGGGAACGATCGCAGCCTGCGCCCGGGGGAACAGAATCGCCTGCGTTGTGATCGTGTGCTGGATCGTGGTTTTCTCAACCGGAGCGACCTGCACGCTCACAACCGGCTCTTTATCGCCTTTATCCGAGGAACATCCCACCCAAGTCACCGAGGCGAAAGCAATCAGCACCGTTGTGGACGCGATGCGAAGGTTGGAGCGTGCCGGAAGGGTAAAGCGAGGAATTGTCGCGCAATCGTTCATTCGACTAAAAGTTTCCCGTCAGAGTCTGTAAGTTTGCCACAGCCACTCGATACCTCGACTGCCCGTCATCGTAGGCATTGCGGGCTTGGGTCAGCGTATTCTGTGCATCCACGACTTCAAGTGCCGTCGACTCCCCCGCCTGGTACCGCAGGTTGGTGAGCCGGAGGCTCTCGGCAGCGATCTCGGCGGAGCTGGCTAGCGACTCCATCTCGGACCGCGCCGTCTCAGCCTCGTCATAGAACTGCCGTAAATGAGTAAGCAAGAGCCGTTGCGCGTGCGTCAATTCGAGGTGAGCCTGATCGCGCCTCAGTTCGGCTTGCTTCAGCTTGCTACGGTCCGAACCCCAGCTAAAGACCGGGATCTGCAATGTCGCCACCGCGGAATAACCCAGATTGCGGACTCCATCGGTTCGAATCGCAAACTTGTTGGAATCGATTCCATAAAAATAGTCGACGCTGAGAGCCGGCAACAGACCTCCCCAGGCAGCTGTTACTTCGTGGTTTGCAGCTTGATAAGCTGCCACGGCCGCCCGGAGGTCTGGATTGTTCTTCTTTCCTGCGGTTTCGACTTCGGGAAACGCAGGTAGTGGCTCGGGAGTTTGCAGGTCGTCGACGACCGTGAAGTTCTGGTTGAAATCGGAAAACAGCAGCACTGCCAAGTCAAGACGGCTGCGCCCCATGTCAAGCTGTGCTTCCTGAAGATCGCGCTGTTGCTGCTGCGATTGGATGCGTGCCTTGATTACATCGGCATGCGCAACTTCGCCGCCACCTTCCAGTTTCTGGCTGAGATCGAGAAATCTCTCGGCCTCTGCTGCTGCCCGTTGTGCGGTCGCATACTTGCGCTGCGCTACCACCAGGCCGTAATAGGCCTGCGTTACGGTGACAACCAGCCCGCGGGTTGCCACTTCGGCTTTTGCTCGCGCTTGCGCCAGCAGAGCTGCGGAGCGGTCATAGTCCGCGAAGTTGGTCAGCGAAAACGATTGGTGCACGTCCGCCTGGCTGATGTATTCATGCACACCGTTGTTCGCAACAAATCTTGACATCGGGCACCCCGCGGCGCTGTTCCCGCAGGTGGCCGGCAGCGTTCCGGTTCCCTGGGTGTAAATGAAAGAATTGTTGTAGTTCAAGTTAGGCAGCAATCCCGCGCGCGCCTGTACGCGGTCCTCGCGGGCAATTCCGAGGTCGGTAACGGCGGAACGGTACTGCGGATCGTTCATCCGAGCTCGTTGCAGTGCGTCCTGCAACGTGATTGTGAGCGGCGCGTCGTGGCTCCCTTGGACTTGCGATGGAGAAGACTCAACCCGGTCAGCGGGAACCTGTGCAAAACTGGCAGGAACAGCCACGACCAAGCCCAAAACGAGAATCTCAAGCCTGATGCGTTGACCAATTCGGGAAAACACCTCGCGACATCTCAACACTCGAGTCGAGCCACTCTGCACAAATCACCTCGGCGATCATTCTGATCGGGAAATACCACGCAAGTGATTCGATCCCGGCATCTTGCTGCATGCAACAGGGAGCCGCGAATGGACTTCTCCTGTGCCCCATGGGCCCGCCAAGTCAGATAAGGAAAGGCGAATGCGCCTTCTCCTGAACCGCGTGGCACCGATCGGGATGGACCACTTTGAAACGGCAACAGGCTACCACGCTGCGTCTGAAGGCTACCTGAAGAGCCGGGTCTAGGCCCTAACTATTGTCACTGGAGAGGCTTAGCCCGAGAACTTCCATCGCGGCACGATTGGCGAATCCCTTGCTTCTTAGCATGCCAGCAAGACTTATCAAGGAAAGGCAGGCCATCATGCTGGATTTTGAAAACGTCAAAGTGACACCCCGCGATCAACAAGTTCTGAACCTGCTGGTTCAAGGCTGCAGCAACAAGGAGATCGCCGGACAGTTGAACATCAGCCCTCGCACCGTCAAGCAGCACTTACGCACGCTCTTTTTGCGTGCCGGCATCCGGGATGGCCGCAAGCGCGTGAAGCTGGCCACCGCCGTGTTTGCCCGGGAAGGAGCGCAGTCATGACACCCAGCGAACGTCTTACAGTGAAAGAAATTCAGATCGCCACTCTGGTCTGGCAAGGACTCACCAATCGCGAGATCGGCAAGATCGTCGGGACAACCGAACAGGTTATTAAGAATCACCTGCGCAGTACCTTTGACAAGCTTGGGGTGTGGAGCCGCCTGGAGCTGGCGATGTACGTGGCCAGCCACGGGGGCAGCAAGTGGCCGGCTGATTCTTCGAGAATCCAGGCAGGAGAAGCGGTTGAAGCTTGAATCGATGGATGTGATTTTGTGAAGCGCGGGTGCAAGGTTCGGGCGAATACACTGCAAAGGCTTGCATTTCGACCGCCGAATGAGATCTGGATCTTGGACTAAGTGCAATTGTCACAAAGCCTTCGGAGGAGATGGCCACGGCACTTTAATTGCACAAGAGGAGGTGATCCTGCAACAGCGGCTCAACGCCGCCACGAGCCGGGTTCGCAGCCCAGGGCGAAACCTGCAATGGCCTATAAAGAAACCTTTTGGATGGCGTGCGACTCCACCGAACAACTGCGGGCGGAATATGGCCCATTTCTCACACGCGGTGAGGCGGAGTCGGAGGCGAAGAAACTGGGATTCGGCTATCTGCTGCGCTACGAGCACATCCTGGGTGCAAATGAGGAGATCGAGGAAGTACGATGCGTGTTTATCGAGCTTCCGGGTGCCGCGCCCGCCGGAGGCGAGACGCTTCCGGTAACTCTCCATACGCGGTGCGCAAGTTGTGGCGAATCAGCGGCGCATGAGACGGGGTGGCAGGCCGAAGTCTGGGCCGATATCCACGAGTTCGAACACTCACGCCATCGTGTTCGTTTGTTCGAACACGCGCGCGGCAAGGGTCTGAAAGAAATTGGCGACTGGCGCGCCTGACACGTACTGCGCCGACAAGCTAGCCGTTGAAATGCCCTCCAAACCCAGCCAATCACCACGTTTTTAAGCCGCCGATGACAGGCCGCTGGCTGCACCCCGGTCGACTAGCCAGATCAATTTTCCATTCGGAGGATGAACAAGCTTCGCCGGGTATTTATCACCAGGGGCATCGCTCTGGAGGACAGACTTTAAAGCCTCGGCCTTATCCGTCCCACTGACAAGAAAAGCCACGCACCGTGCCGCGTTCAGGACTGGAAGTGTGAAGGTGATGCGGTCGGTTTGCAGCTTCTCCACATGATTCGCAACGACAAGTTTCGTCTTTTCTTGCAAAGCTGCCGTTTCAGGGAACAGCGAAGCCGTGTGGCCATCCGGGCCCATGCCGAGAAGGATAAGATCGAACACCGGAGCTTGCTCGGGTTGGAGAGCGAAAAATTTGCGCAGGCTCTCGTCGTAAGCGGCAGCCGCCGCTGTCGCGTCGGGCATTTCCGCGGGAACACGGAACACATTGCCCACCGGCACCGGAACCTTCGATAGCATAGCCTCGGCTGCCATCCGGTAATTGCTGTCTTTGTCTGTCGGCGGAACGTGCCGCTCGTCGCCAAAGAAGAAGAACATGCGATCCCACGGCAGAGAAGTGCGAGCATTGGTGGCAAGAAGGTTATAAAGATTCTTGGGAGTCGATCCACCCGACAGAGCAATCGTGAATTTTCCGCGTTCTTCAACCGCTTCTTTGGCGGAGTGCGCCACCAATTCCGCGCCAGCTTCGAAGATCTCCTGCGGTGTATTGAGGGTTCGGATTTCTACGGAAGAAGTCACGGAATTCGTTCGCTCCTGTGCTCGTGTATACCCGCAAACAACGAGGGATCGAAATTACCTTTCATCATCCCGACCGCGCCCGCACGGCGGCGCAACGAGCGGCGCCGAGAAGAGCGGCCTTGTCGTTGGTGACGACCTGCACCGGGATCGCCTGGATCAGGGGCTTCAATCGTCCCTTATCCAAAAAGGCATTCATGAACGTGGGCCCTTTAAGTTTGTCGAGGATTTTTGGGGTAATACCCCCGCCCAGGAACAAGCCGCCGGTCGACATGATCTTCAGCGCCACGTTTGAGGCCTCCGCCCCATACACCGAGATCCAGATGTCAAGAGCTTGCACCGCCAGCGGACAGGAAGCCTCGAGCGCGGCGCCCGAAATTGCCGCCGCAGGATCCCCACTCGCCATTTTCTTCGCCAGTTCGGGCGACTCCTTGCCGCGGCCCGAATCACGCAGGAATTCGTAGACGTTGACCAAACCCGGCCCCGAGAGGATCCGCTCATAGCTGACGTGACCGAAACGAGTGTGCAGGAAGCGCAGCAACTCGATCTGCAATTCATCCTGCGGGGCGAAATCCGTGTGCCCACCTTCGCAGGCAAAAACCTGGTGAAGCTTTCCATCCCAGAACAACCCGGCTTCACCAAGCCCCGTGCCGGGCGAGATCACCGCCTGATTGCCTATGCTGGGCCCACTCACCGAGTTCAGAGGAACCAGATCGTCTGAGCCCAAGGCGCCGATTCCCCAGGCATTGGCTTCAAGATCGTTGATCAGTAAGGTTGCGGGCAGGTGAATCTGCTTTGCGAGACGCGATTGCTCGATCACCCAGGGAAGGTTAGAGGTCTCGACGCGTCCGTTCCGGACGGGTCCGGCGATTCCGAAGCAGGCGACTTCGGGCCGGGTACCCGATTCGTCCAGAAACCGGCTAACGATTTCACCGAACTCGCGATGCTCACGGCTGGGGAAGACACGTTCCGAAACGAGGTGGAGATGACCATTTTGCGCTTGAAAGTAAGCCAGCCTGGCATTGGTCCCTCCAATATCGCCGGCCAGTATCATTTTTCGAAGTTCCTCCACCGGCGGCCATCTCTCTCGAGCAGCTCGTCAGCTTCCTTGGGTCCCCAGGTGCCCGAGGCGTAGTTAGGGAAGTTGCGAGGCGGCAGCGCCTTCCAGATATCGAGAATCGGATTCACGACGGACCAGCCCGCCTCAACCATGTCCGCGCGTTGGAACAACGTCTGATCGCCGATCATGCAATCGTGCAGCAGGCGCTCATAGCCCGTGCTGGGTTGCTTTCCAAAGTATTCCTGATATTCGAAGTTCATGTCCACTGTTCCCAAGCGCATGACCGGTCCGGGAACCTTGGCAGCGAACTGCAGTGAGATGCCCTCCTCGGGCTGAATATGCAGCACGAGTTGATTCGGCATGAGGTGTTCCACGGGAGTGTCGCGGAACAGCACAAACGGCGCCCGTCGGAACTGTATCACGATGTGCGTATTTCGCACTGGCATCCGCTTGCCTGTGCGGAGGTAAAAAGGCACGTCTGCCCAGCGCCAGTTGTCGATCAATAACTTCATCGCGACGAAGGTCTCGGTGCGTGAATCCGGAGGAACATCCGGTTCGGATCGGTACCCCGTGACGCGCTTGCCATCTTCTGTTCCATCACCGTACTGTCCGCGGACAGTGCGGCTGAGCACGTCTTCGTCGCTCATCGGCTGAATTGCGTGCAGGATCTTGGCTTGCTCGTCGCGTACTGCGTTGGCGTCGAAAGAGATTGGCGGCTCCATCGCAGTCAGCGAGATCAATTGCATGATGTGATTCGGCACCATGTCGCGCAGGGAACCGGCATGATCAAAATAACTGCCGCGCCCTTCTACACCAACGATTTCTGCGACCGAAATCTGTACGTGATCGATATATCGCCGGTTCCAGACCGGCTCGAAGATACCGTTGGCGAAGCGGAATGCCAGGATGTTCTGCACCGTCTCTTTGCCAAGGTAATGGTCGATGCGGTAGATCTGTGTCTCTTCCGCGACTTTCAGCAGTTGCTGGTTCAGCGTCTTGGCCGACTCCAGATCGTGGCCAAATGGCTTCTCGATGACTGCCCTCCGCCAATGACTGTTTTCCTGCTTCATAAGTCCATTGGCTGCCAGTTGCTCGACGATCGTGCCAAAAAAATTGGGAGCGGTGGCCAGATAGTAGAAGAAATTCTGGTGGGTGCCGTGCTCCTGGTCGATTTTCGCCAGGTAGTCTTTCAATTTCGGATAGAGACCTTTGTCGTTAAAGTCTCCGGGCAAATAGTAAAAGCGGCGTGAGAACCAGTCCCACAGATCATTGTCGACGCACTCGCCGCAGTAGGCCTTGACGTCGTCGTAGACGCGTTTGCGGAAGTCTTCATCCGACATCTGAGCGCGGGCGACTCCCACCACCGCGAACTCACGCGATAGCAGGCTGGCGCGAGCCAAGTTGTATAGAGCAGGAATCAGCATCCGTCCGGTAAGATCGCCGGCCGCGCCGAAAATCACCATGACGCAAGGATCACCCTGCTTGCCGATACGAGGTTGCGTTGGGGCTGGCCGTTCCGCTACTTGAGCCATGAAACCGTACCCTCAGAAAAAAAATTTGTCTGCAACTCTTGTGAACGCAAAAGCCATCACGCGCTCTGCTTCGTCGTTTTTCCCGCTCCCGACTCGACGTGACCGCCAAATTTCTGCCGCATCGCCGAAAGCATCTTCTCAGCGAAGGTGTGCTGCTGTCGCGAGCGGAAGCGCACATAGAGAGCAGCGGTAAGAACGTCCGCTGGCACCGCCTCTTCAAGTGCCGCCTGGATCGTCCAGCGGCCTTCACCAGAATCCTGGACAAAGCCCTCGTATTCCGAGAGTGTCGGATTCTCGGTGAGCGCCATCGCGGTCAGATCCAGCAGCCAGGAACTCACCACGCTACCCCGCCGCCAGACTTCCGCGATATCCGGAAGATTGAGGTCGTAACGAATATTTTCCGGCAATTCTTTGCTGGTTGCATTCTTGAAGATATCGAAACCCTCGGCATAGGCCTGCATGATCCCGTACTCGATGCCGTTATGGACCATCTTCACGAAGTGTCCGGCACCCGGGGGACCGCAGTGGATGTAGCCTTCTTCCGCTGTCCCGCCGAGTTTCTCGCGTCCTGGAGTGCGTGGGATATCGCCCAACCCTGGGGCGAGAGTCTTGAAGATTGGGTCTAGCCGCTGCACGGCTTCCTTTGCGCCGCCGATCATCATGCAGTAACCGCGCTCCAAGCCCCACACACCGCCGCTGGTCCCGACATCGACGTAATGAATGCCTTTGGGTTTCAACTCGTTGGCCCGTCGAACGTCGTCTTTGAAATACGAGTTGCCGCCGTCGATGATGGCGTCGCCCGGTTGCAGATGCTGCGCCAGTTTCTGGACTGTCTGCTCGGTCGGCCCCCCGGCGGGAACCATGATCCATACCGCGCGTGGCGGCTTCAGTTTCGAAATCAAATCGTCAAGCGAGGCGGAGCCTGTCGCACCTTCTCCGGCTAACTGCTTGACCGAATCGGCGCTCAGATCAGAGACGACCAGCTGATGTCCGCCGCGCATCAGCCGCCGGGTCATATTGGCACCCATGCGGCCCAGACCTACCATTCCTAGTTGCATTCGTCAGCTCCAGATTTCTTGCGCCTGCATCGCGCCGGTTATTACGAGGGCCTCCGCCCGCGCAGTTTAAACCGAAACTCTTAAACGGCTTTCTCCACAGCTGCCTGCAAGGTTGCAAGCCCTGCTTTCAAGTTCGATCCCAGGTGCACGCGCAACGCCCGCCGACCTCGCTCTGCGAGCACTTGGAAATCTCCTCGGGCCTGCGCTGCTTTTACGATCCCGAACGTGTATTTCTGCCCGGGCACCGGCAGTTCGACTGAATCATCGCAAGTGATCTGAAGGAAGACTCCCGAATTCGGACCGCCTTTATAAGCCTGCCCGGTTGAGTGCAGGAATCGCGGACCGAAACCGAGACAGGTGGCCACGTGCTTCTTGTTGCGAACGACGTGTCGCATCGCCTGCAGATTCGCCTCGTGCTCAGCATTCATCTGGATATAACCGAGGACCGCGAAATAATCTCCTGCTTTGATGCGCCCGAGGTGAGCCTTGAGATATCCCAGCAGCGATTTGTCATTGCCTGCCGCCTGCGCCAGCGCCGCTGCGTTCTTCTCATCGGTAAACAGTTTGACGCCGCTGTCTTCCAGAATCGGCTTTTCGGAAGGAAGCGACCCGCTTTTCTCATATTCGGAGGTCAGCGCCCGGGTGGCGATTTTGCTGGCTTCGACATCCGGCTGGTTGAAGGCATTGATGCCAATGATGGCCCCTGCCACGGCGGTTGCGATCTCCCAGCGGAAGAACTCCGCACCGAGGTGATAAATGTCGGGCATGCTTATGCGGACAACAGGATGCCCTGCTTTTTCGATGGCTGCGACCTTTTCATCCTGATCCTTGTCCGGAGCAGATTCCAGGCGAACATAAGCGAAGACGCGGTCGTTACCGTAAACGTCGGGAACCCCGATCGTTTCACGATCCACCGGAATGATGCCTTTGCCAATTTTTCCAGTCGATTCCGCGATGAGTTGCTCGAGCCATGCGCCCAGATCGGCGATCGCCGGCGAAGTGATGATGGTGACTTTATCCCGCCCGGAGTTCGCGGCTGTGCCGAGAATGATCCCGAGCTTCGCACCTGGATTTTCCTCCACCGCGACTGCGGGTCCACAAGCCTGCTTCATTTCATTTGCCAGGCTCAGGAACTTCTTGACGTCGATACCGACGACGGCCGCCGCGACCATCCCGAAATTTGAGAGCGCTGAATACCGCCCTCCGATCGATGGACGCCCGAAGAAGATGTGCAGGAACCGGTCGGCTTCGGCGACTTTCTGCATCTGCGAGCCTGGATCGGTGATGGCGATGAACTGACCACCCGCCTTGGTCGCGCCTACTGTTTGCTTGGTCCGCTCGAAGAAATACTGCTTGAAGATGTTTGGCTCCAGCGTGCTGCCCGACTTGCTGGAGACGATAAACAGAGTCTTCGCGATGTCAATCTGGTGTTCAAATGCCTTTACTTGCGCTGGGTCGGTGGAGTCGAGCACGTGGAGGTTAGGGAAGTGAGTGGTCCTGCCAAAGGTCAAGCGCAGCACTTCTGGGCACAGGCTTGATCCGCCCATCCCCAGCAACAGAACGTCCTGGAATCCGCGCTGTTGCACTTCCTTGGCAAGCCTGGAGAGTTGATCCTGTTGCGCGATCTGCTCGTCAAGAATATCGAGCCAGCCCAGCCAATTGGATTCATCGCTGCCCGTCCACAGCGACGCGTCGCGCTGCCACAGGCGCTGCATTTTGCCGCTCGACTGCCACTCCGCCACCGCAGTCTTAACGGCCGAAGATAGGGGCTCCGGCAGGGAAGTCTGGCTCACGTTCTTTTACCTATCCTTTGGACTGCGTGTTCTTGGCAACGGCTGCCAGGAGCTTGTCGAAGGCGTCAGCGAAGAGTTTGACGCCGTCGTCTGTGAGTTTGTCCGTCACTTCACGAATTGAAATTCCCGCCCGAGCCAAGTCGTCCATCGTTTTCTGCGCGCCCGGAACATCCTCGGTCAGGCTGTTTCGAAGGATGCCATGGTCGCGGAACGCATCTATCGTAGCCGGCGGCATGGTGTTTACGGTGTCGGCACCAATCAACTCTTCTACGTAGATGACATCACGATACTTGGGATTCTTCGTGCTGGTGCTGGCCCACAGCACTCGCTGCGTCTGTGCGCCCTTTGCTGCCAGAGCCTGCCACCGCGGACCGCTGAAGATTTTCTGGTACTTCTGATACGTAAGTTTGCCGTTCGCGATCGCTACTTTGCCAAGCAAGCTGTTCAGCAGAGCTTTCTGACCGTCGGGAGCAGACTTCAGTTTGTCGTTCAGCATCGAGTCAATCAGCGTATCGATACGGCTGATAAAGAAGCTCGCAACACCCGCCTCTTTCTTGAGGTTGCCACCGCGCCCGGCCAGATCTTCCAGTCCGGCAACGTAGGCTTCCGCAACTTTCTCATAAACTTCCTGCGCGAACAGCAAGGTAACATTGATGTTAATGCCCTCGCCGATCAGGGTGCGAATTGCCGGAATTCCTTCCGCGGTGCCGGGCACTTTTATCATCACGTTCTCGCGGTTTACTGTCTTCCACAACCGCCGAGCTTCGTCGATGGTCTCCTGCGTCTTGCGCGCCAGGTACGGCGAAACCTCCAGGCTTACATACCCGTCCCGGAAGTTCGACGACTGATAAACGGGCAGAAGTGTATCGGCCGCCGCCTGAATGTCACGGATCGCGATCTGTTCGTAGCGTGCCGTCGTGTCCAGATCTGGCCGCTTTGCCAACGACTTCAAGATGTCGTCATAAAGAGAACTTTCACCAATCGCCTTTTCAAAAATCGACGGATTGGACGTCATTCCTCGCAATCCGTCTTGTTCAATCATTTGTTTCAGTTTTCCGGTGGTAAAAAGGTCACGCCGGATGTAGTCCAGCCACATCGATTGCCCGTAGTTCAACAACTCCTGCAGCGGATTCTTAGTAGCTTTCGAATTTTCAATAACGCCGGTAGGCTGCATAACGATTCTCCTAACTCTCAGAATTCTTATTTAGGATGTACTTTTGGTTAGCCCTCTTTCGGCAGCGCAACAAGTCCATAGCACGCTTGCCGTCAAACTACTTCTGCGAGAGGACCGCGTGCGCTTCGGCCATCACGTGGTCAACCGTAAAATTGAAATACTTCAACAAGTCCTTTAATGGAGCTGAGGCGCCGAAACTGTGCATTCCGATGGCCCGCCCCTTCAGTCCCACATAGCGCTCCCATCCGAAGGTTGAAGCCATTTCCACCGATACCCGCGCTGTTACGCTCGAGGGCAGGACGCTCTCTTTGTATGCTTCGTCCTGTTGGTCGAAGATCTCGGTGCAGGGCATGCTGACAACGCGAGCCTTAATACCCTCCGCTGATAATTTTTCAAACGCTTCAATACACAACGAGACTTCGCTGCCGGTTCCAATCAGAATTACGTCCGGCTTTCCCCCAGGTGCATCAGCCAAAATGTAGGCTCCCTTTGCGGTTCCCGAAGCTGCGGCATACTTGGTGCGGTCAAGAGTTGGCAGATTCTGCCTCGTGAGCACCAGCACCGCGGGTGAATGTTTCAGTTGTGCAACGATCTTCCAGGCTTCCACGGTCTCATTCGCGTCTCCGGGACGAATCACGATCAGATTTGGCATCGCACGCAATGACGCCAATTGCTCGATAGGTTGATGCGTTGGGCCATCCTCCCCGACCCCGATCGAGTCATGCGTGAATACAAAAATCGGAGCAATTTCCATTAAGGCAGCAAGGCGGATGCTTGCCCGCATGTAGTCGCTGAAGTTGAAAAAGGTTGCTCCGAAGGCGCGGATATCTGAGACCGTCAATCCGTTGACGCTGGCACCCATGACATGTTCGCGGACGCCGAAATGAAGATTTCGGCCAGCGTAATTGCCGGCCTTAAAATCGCCAGCGCCCTCAAACTTCAGTGTTGTCTTGTTAGAGGTTGCCAGGTCGGCCGACCCGCCGATCAGCCACGGAATATTCTGCGCCAAAACATTCAGCACCTTGCCCGAACTTTCCCGGGTCGCCATTCCTTTCGGATCGGCGGGGAACGTTGGCAGGTTTTTGTCCCAGCCCGGGGGCAATTCGCGGTTCTGCATGTGGCGCAAACGCTCCACGAGATCCGGGAATTTTTGCCCGTACTCTGAAAATAGTTTCGACCATTGCGCGCGCAGGTCGCGCCCGCGTTTCCCAATGCCATCACGAAAATTTTCCCGCACTCCATCCGGGACTAGGAATTTCGCGTCCTCTGGCCATCCGTAAAACTTTTTGACCAGGCGGACCTCCTCTTCTCCCAAGGGTTCCCCGTGTGCTGCATTCGTGTCCTGTTTATGCGGAGAGCCGTAACCGATGTGGCTGTCCACAATAATCAAGGTCGGACGGTCTGTTGTCTTCTGGAAGACCTCAAACGCTCGCGCCAGCATTACCAGATCATTTGCGTCCGAAACCCGCGTGACATTCCACTCGTAACCCACAAAACGGGTCGCCACGTCTTCACTAAACGACCAGCTCGCTGGACCGTCGAGCGTGATCGAATTGTGATCGTAGATCCAGCAAAGATTGGAAAGCTTCAGATGTCCCGCCAGCGAGGCGGCTTCGCCTCCGATCCCTTCCATGAGATCGCCGTCGCTGCACATCGCGTAGATGTTGTAATTGAAGATCTCGAAACCAGGACGGTTGAAGTTGGCAGCGAGCCATTTCGCCCCGATCGCCATACCCACGCTGTTGCCGACGCCTTGTCCCAGCGGGCCGGTGGTGGTTTCAACCCCTGAAGTCAGGTGAGATTCTGGATGCCCAGGTGTGCGGCTGCCAAGCTGCCGGAAGCGCTTGATCTCTTCCATCGGCACGGCGAGTTCTTTGGTGATCTCGCCGGTTTTCGATACCTGTCGCACTTCGGCCAAGTGCAGCATGGCATAAAGAAGCATCGAGGCGTGGCCGTTAGAAAGAACGAAACGATCTCGGTTAAACCAGGTAGGATCGGCGGGGTCGTAGCGAAGGAATTGCTGCCACAAGCAGTAGGCGACCGGTGCCAATCCCATTGGCGCACCAGGATGGCCGGAATTGGCCTGTTGGACCGCATCGATCGCAAGCGTCCGGATGGTGTTGATGCACAACTCATCCAACTGTTGCCCCGTCGCAAGAACCTGTTCGCTTACTGCCATGAAACCCGCTCCTTGGACTCAGCGCATCCGGAAGAAAAATGCGGACACACCCGTCTACGTGATTAGAGTTCCCGATACCAGAAAGGGTTCAACGGCAAAAGTGTATCAATTTCCTCGAAAGCTGGGATGACGGGGCAGTGAAAATCGGTGAAATCGAGGGGCTATTTTAAAAGCTGAAGATAGTTGCTCTCGCTCTGGGAGGCTCGGGTTGTGTCCTGCACGAATTTGAGAAATTGGCGCAAACTGTCGCGCTCGGGCGGCGCCAGGGTGTCAAACCGCACGCGCACTGCCGCGGTCCTTCCGGTGCGCGTCACTGTTCCGCTTAGGGCGAAGCCCTTCACCCAGATCTTTCCATTCGCGAGCCAGAGCCCCACATCCACCTTCGCGCCCGGCTTCACGGGAGTCGCGGTTTCTACGAGACAGCCGCCCACGCTGGTGTTGGAGAGGTTGCCCCAAAGCGGAGTGGCAGAATCATCGACACGGATTTCCACCGCGACAAAACACTTGATTCGCGGATGCCGCCGGCGATCGGTGCTCCAATTTGGCTGGAATAGGTCAGGTTCGAATGGCGGTGTATCGGTGGTTGCGGTCGGCACTGGTGTTGGTGTCGCCTCAGAAGAGGCAATTTCGGAACTTCTCGAAGCTGCGGCTTGCTGTTTAATGTCCCGCATTGCGGCCAGAAGGATTTGTTCCCGTTTGTCTGCGGGGGCTTCACGATAGGCCTGCAAAAGCTTGCCGACCTGCCGGACCAAGTCCGGATCGGAAAGAATCCGCGTCCAATCAGTTCCGGTGGCTGTACTCATCGATGGCACTCTTCCATAGCAACACGACCGCCCCCTTAGCTTCTATCGTGCGTTACCTGCCTTCAAGATGACCTTAGTCACTACGCCTTCGCAGCTTCTGCGCGCATTGATGCACTTGAATCCCGGTCGGCGCGGTCGAGTTTTGGCAGGAAGTCGGCTAGGGCTTGAGACTGTTCTCCGTTCAATGACAGGAATTCAAAACCGTAGTGATATCCACGGCGGTGGCGCAACACTGCCTGTAGCTTCCATGGCTCGCGTACTCCGGGCAGCGAGAAGGAAAGAACGGCAACTTCCCCCAGGGTGACTTCCGCCGCGATCAACACTCCAATCCCGGCTACCGATAAGTCTCGGCAATGTCCGCCCAGTTGCTCACGGTCGCCAGCTGAAAAAACTGTGACCTCTACAGGAAACTCAACGCGGAAGCGAGGATACCTCCGTTGGCGACGTTCGCCCTTGGTTTGTCTTGCCTTTGCCGGCTGGGTTGGCATTCGAATCGCGGCCTTTTTCTTTCCTGGGAAGTAAATTTCGGTGCGCTACTGTGGGACAAATGTAAGTTGAACGAGTTCTGTCGTCTCGCTGGGGCCCGACTCGAATTTCCATTTATTTACGGCGTCAGTTGCGGCCTGGACCAGCACGGGGTTTCCCCCGATGACGCGCGTCGATTTCACGGTACCATTGGCTTTGACCACGACGTCCAGTTTTACTACGCCCTGGATGTGCATTCGTCTGGCGAGTTCCGGACAGGCTGGAGCCACCCGGAGTGTCACTTTACGTTCGGATGTTGTGTCGGCGGTCTGTGCCATCGAAACTCTGGCGGCGGTAGCCAGAAGTGCAGCCAGACACAAAACTCGCAACATAGCTGATGTGGCCTTGCCCATTCAAATTCCCACTCATAGCTTAATTTCCGCGCTCGTAGTGGGCAAAACACCGAAGGGGGTGTCCTCCCGATTCCCGTAAAAAATAAAGGAATTGGGTGATCGGAGCACTCCCACCTTGAATCCTTTTGCATCGAAGAATGTCGCAAACGAATCAGATGCAACCAGTTATGCTATAGAAGAGAAAGGACGTTCCGTACCACTGCGGGCGGCACGTTTTCACGACTACGCATGCAAGGTTCATTGAAAATCCCAGCAAGGCTGTTCTTCCTTATAGTTTTTGCCCTGCTGCTCGTTTCTAGCGTTTACGCGCAATCGTCGGGGAGTTCGGCCCCGAGCATCTCTTTACCGGGCACCCAGAGCCCCTTTCAGGGCAGCGTTCCAGAGGGCAACGCGACAAGCGAGGTCCTTCAGATTGACTTCAAGGAAGCCATTGACCGCGGCCTGCGCAACAATCTGGGATTGTTGCTGGCCGCAGATCAATCTCAGACAGCCCGTGGCGAGCGTTGGAAGCAGCTCAGCGAACTACTTCCCAACTTGCAGGGGCGTGTCATCGAAAACGCCCAGAACGAGAGTCTCGCTGCTTTGGGATTCAATAAGCTGGCTCCATTCCTTGCGCCCCCGGGTTCCAGCCTGTCAAACCTCCCACGCGTGACGCCTGCATTCAATTACTTCGATGCCCGAGCCTCGCTCTCGCAATCCGTCTTCAATTTTCGCAACCTGGAAAAGGAACGGGCGGCTTCGGAAAGCGTAAAGGCTGCCGAATTTAGTCAGAAGGATGCGCGGGAGATCGTTGTGCTTGCCGTGGGGAACTCCTATCTGCAGGCTATTGCTTCCGCTGCGCGCGTCGAAACTACGGAAGCGCAGGTCAAAAGCGCGCAAGCGCTCTACAACAAGGCACAAGACCAGCAGAAAGCCGGGCTCAGCCCATCAATCGATACCCTTCGCTCGCAGGTAGAGCTACAGACTCGAAAGCAGCAGCTGATCGTCGCGCGCAATGATCTCGCGAAACAACGCCTCACCGTCGCCCGGATTATCGGGTTGCCGCCCGGGCAGGATTTCGTTCTTACTGAGAAAGCGCCCTACCAGGCGCTTACCGCGCTTCCTCTGGAGGTCTATCTGCAGCGCGCGTATGCCTCTCGGTCTGACTATCAGGCTGCGCTCGCTCAAGTGCGGGCCGCTGAGCTGTCGCGCAAGGCCGCGTCGGCTGGGCGATATCCGTCTCTGGATGTGAACGCAAATCTCGGAGATATTGGTGTCACTCCCAGTCAATCCAATGGAACCTGGCAAGTGACAGGCGGGGTGACGATCCCTATTTTTGCGGGGAATCGCGTGCATAGCGATGTGCTGGAAGCCGATTCGCAGTTGAAGCAGGCCCGTTCGCAACTCGCTGATCTCCGTGGACGGATCGATTACGAAGTTCGTACCGCGTTGCTTGACCTCAACGCCGCGGCCGACCAGGTGGAGGTTGCCCGCAGCTCGGTAGACCTCGCCGAGCAGGCTCTGGTGCAGTCGCAAGACCGGTTTTCAGCCGGCGTGACCGATAATCTGGAAGTTGTGCAGGCGCAGGAGGCTTTAGCTAGCGCCCACGAGACGTATATTCAAAGTTTATATGCTCATAATCTGTCAAAGGTCGAGCTTGCCCGTTCCATCGGCGACGCTGAAGAAGGGGTAAAGCGATACTTGAAAGGCAATCAATAAGAATATGGCACAGAGCACGCAAAGCCCTCCAGCCGAAGTGAGCCAGTCTGAGCCCAGCTCGCAGCCCCTGCCCTCGAGCGAGCACGATCTTCGGCGCCCTTCCCGGGCCGACAATAAAGGATTTCGCATCGGCCTGGCAGTCGCGATTCTGCTTTTGCTGGTGGTGGGCTTCTTCGTATATCGCTACATGACCAGCTACGAAGCCACCGATGACGCTCAAGTCGACGGCCATATCAATTCCATCAGCGCCCGCATCTCCGGGCACGTACTTAAGCTGGACGTGGAGGACTACCAATATGTGCAGGCGGGAACAGTGCTGGTCGAAATTGATCCCGCCGATTATCAGATTGCGTACGACCGCGCCAAGGCGGATTACGAAGATGCGCAGGCGGCAGCCATTGCAGCAGGCGTGACCGTGCCGATCACATCGGTGAATACGTCCAGCCAGGTTTCAACGAGCGCAGCCGACGTGAACAGCGCCCGCGCCGGCATCCAGGCTGCCAAACAGCAATTCGAAGCGGCGAAGGCGCAATTGCAGGAAGCCGAAGCGAACAACGTCAAGGCTCAAAATGATCTCGGTCGCTACAAGCAGTTGGTGGAAAAGCAGGAGATATCTCAGCAGCAATACGATCAGGCGACTGCTGCCGCAAAGGCCAGCGAAGCCACCGTCGCGGCGGCTCGAGCTAGTGCCGATGCCGCCCAGCAGCAGGTAACCCAGGCCGAAGGCAAGCTGGCACAGGCAGAGGCTGGCTATCGTTACGCCAGCACCGCCCCCAAACAGATGCAGGTGACCCGCGCTCGCGCTGCCGAAGCCCTGGCTCAGGCGCAGCAGAAGAAGGCGGCGCTCGATCAGGCTCAGCTTAATCTTCAGTACACAAAAATTACGGCGCCGGTCGCTGGTATCGTCAGCAACCGCACAGTTGAGGTAGGCCAAAATGTCTCTCCCGGCCAGCAACTGATGAACGTCATCAATCTCGACGATATCTGGATCACCGCGAACTTCAAGGAGACACAACTCCGCAATATGAAGATCGGCCAGAAGGTTGATATCGAGGTTGATGCAAACGGCCGTTCTTACAAGGGCACCGTTAACAGCATCGCGGGAGCCAGCGGCGCCCGCTTCAGCCTTCTTCCGCCTGAAAACGCTACCGGAAACTACGTTAAGGTCGTGCAACGAATTCCCGTCAAGATCATCTTGGACCAGGGTCAGAATAACGACCACCAGTTGCGTCCTGGAATGTCGGTTGAGCCAAAGGTCTGGATTCGCCAATGAGTTCTGTCGCCGCCACGATGGGGCAGGCTGGCGAGCGCCCTGCGGTTAATCCTTGGATCATCGCGCTCGCGGTGACGCTGGCCACGTTTATGGAGGTGCTTGATACTTCCATCGCGAACGTCGCTCTTCCTCACATCGCCGGCAGCCTGTCCGCTGGGCAAGATGAGAGCACCTGGGTTTTGACCTCATATCTGGTCTCGAATGCGATCGTTCTGCCGTTGAGCGGTTGGTTATCGTCGATCGTCGGGCGCAAGAACTTCTACATGGGATGTGTGGCACTGTTCACCATCAGTTCCTTCATGTGCGGTTTGGCGCCGAACTTGGCGATTCTCATCATCTGCCGAGTACTTCAAGGGGCAGGCGGTGGAGGACTGCAGCCCAGCGAGCAGGCCATACTCGCCGATACCTTTCCACCCGCTAAGCGCGGCATGGCTTTCGCCGTATATGGAATCGCAGTTGTTACCGCGCCCGCGATCGGGCCTACGCTCGGCGGTTGGATCACCGACAACTTCAGTTGGCGCTGGATCTTTTTTATCAACATCCCCGTGGGCATTCTCTCGATTTTGCTCACCTCACGGCTGATCCAGGACCCACCCTATTTCCGGCGTCGCAAACTCAGCGAGACGAAGATTGACTACGTCGGTCTCGGCTTCGTCGCTCTTGGCTTGGGAACTCTCCAGGTTGTCCTGGACAAAGGCCAGCGTGACGATTGGTTTGCCTCGAATTTCATCACAACGTTTACAGTGATCGCCGTTTCGGCATTATTATTCGTGATCGTCTGGGAGTGGAAGCATTCCGATCCCATCATCGATTTGCATTTATTTAAGGATCGAACCTTCGGCATTTCCAACATGCTCATGTTCATGCTGGGCTTTGCACTTCTCGGCAGCACATTGCTGTTGCCGCTGTTCATGCAGACGCTGTTGGGATACACGGCGGAGCGTTCCGGCCTGGCGCTGATGCCGGGTGGATTCGCCATCATGCTCCTGCTGCCGTTAGTTGGATTTCTGCTTTCCCGTTACTCCCCCCGCTGGCTTTTACTGTTCGGGCTGGTCGTGCTTTCGTTCTCGCTCTTTCACATGACCACCTTCGATTTGGACATCGACTTCCACACTGTAGCGGTGGCGCGCGTGTTTCAAGCGGTGGGTATGGCGTTCCTCTTTGTTCCTATCAACACTGCCGCCTATGCCTTTTTGCCGCGGGAGAAGAACAATGCGGCTTCCGGCTTGATGAATTTAGCTCGCAACATGGGTGGCAGTGTCGGAATCTCCGTGGTCACAACCCTCCTCGATCGACGCACGCAGGTGCACCAGAATTTCCTTGTCAGCCACTTGACCGGGACCAACCCCTTGCTCCAGTCGCGGCTTAACTCGCTCGGAGTCATGCTGCAGTCTCGCGGTGGTGGCCCGCCCGGAAGTTCCACTGTTCCCTGGGCCATAATCCAGGCTACCGTCGCGCGGCAGGCCACCATGCTGTCTTATACGGATTGCTTCTTCTTTCTTGGGGTTGCCATTATGGTGATGGTCCCGATGGTGTTCCTGATCAAAAAGTCGAAGCCCGGCGGGGGAATGGCAGTACACTAAAAACAGTCATGTTTCGCGTGATCACGATTGAACGTGAGTATGGCTGCGGGGCCGGCACCATTGCCGCCCAGCTCGCTGACAGGTTGGGATGGAAGTTATGGGACAGGTTGCTCACCGACGAAGTTGCTCGCCTGGCCCAGGTGGATCCTTCAGCGGTCAAGCGTTGCGACGAAAGAATGGACAGCAGCCTTCACCGGCTGGCCAAGACTTTCTGGCGTGGCAGCTATGAGCGCAGCTCGCCACTGGGCGGCCACATTTTTGACACCGACCGCATGATGTCGATGATGCAGGAGATCATGAACCGCATCGCGCGGGAAGGGAGTGCGGTCATCGTGGGGCGCGGAGCCCCTTATTTCCTTCGCGAGTCTCCTGACGTCTTTCACACCTTTCTTTACGCACCCCGCTCAGAAAAAATCCGTCGCACCATCGCGGATGGGCATACTGCTAGCGAAGCAGACGACCTCGTCGAGTCCGTCGATCGCGAGCGTATGGCGTACATCAAGCACTATTTCCATGCCGATTGGCCGACCCGATCGCTCTATCACGTGATGCTTAACACCGCCGTCGGCAACGACGCAGTCATTCAGACCATCCTCAACACAATGCACGTGGTCGAAGGGCGCCCCAAAGCGACGGACTACGAGGCTCCGAGGACTCCCGCAGGAATTCGCTGATTCGAGGAATCCCCGATCAGATGTGATTATGGCCGCGCGGCGGCGCCTGGCCGCATCGGACGCTGCGGCGCAGGACAGCAGTTTTCCGCGCAGGCGTCTTCTCTTGGCCCGAGCGAACCAACGAATCTACGCTCAGTGCCGGGCTGGGTTCGCTCGAGTATCAATTCTCGAATTGCGGCGATAAATTTCGGGTGGGTGCCTACGGTTTTGGCTCGAAACATCGGCAACCCGATCGACTCGCACAGCTGCCGAGCTTCGATGTCCAGGTCGTACAGGACTTCCATGTGATCGGAGATGAAACTGATCGGCGCCAGCACCACTGCTTTAGCGAGATTCTTTTCTTTTACCGCGCGTAAGTGGTCGAGAATGTCCGGTTCCAGCCATGGCTGGCCGGGAGCTCCGCTGCGGCTCTGATACACGAGAACATCATTCTCGATCCCTAGCTCGGACGACACCAACCGTTTCACCTCTTCTAACTGCAAAACATAGTCCGACGTGTTAGCCATCGAAAGGGGAATGCTGTGCGCGATGTACACAACCTGCACGTTCTCGCGTGCATGGGCGGGCGCCTCGATGGCTTCGCGCACGCGCTCCGCTGTCGCATCCACGAATCCCGGATGGTTGAAGAACACGCGTACCTTGTCAATCTGGGGAGCGTCCGGGCCCACTTCCGCTTGCGCCCGTGCAATGTCTTCTCGGTACTGCCGGCATCCGGAGTAAGAACTGTAAGCCGAGGTAACAAACGCCAGCGCCTTGCGGATGCCATTCGCACGCATCTCGCGCAAGGTGTCTGCCAGCAGGGGGTGCCAGTTGCGGTTGCCCCAATAGACGGGCAAGGTCGGCCCATGTGCCGCCAATTCTGCCTTCACCGCGGAAATCAATTCACGGGTCTGCTGGTTGATGGGACTCTTGCCGTCAAAGTGGTAGTAATGCTCGGCCACCGCCAGCATCCGCTCTCGAGGCACATTCCTGCCGCGAAGAACATTCTCGAGGAAGGGAATCACATCTTCCCGTGATTCCGGTCCGCCGAACGACACCACCAGGAGTGCGTCATAGTTCATAGATACCGTCAGAAACAAATTCGAGAATTCAACTCAGTCATCATCATCTCCAGATTCAGCTGCGGAGGCAAACCGGGCCGAATGCGAATACGGGCTTCCTTGATCACTGATATCCCGGCTTACCGGCGCTTCGTTGACTCTACAACATGCCCTCCGTAAGATGAATCGATCTGCGGGGATTGCTTCGCCAATCATGATTGGTCGCACTATTTCGCACTATCGGATCGTCGAAAGACTCGGCGGTGGCGGGATGGGTGTCGTCTACAAGGCGGAGGACTCTCGCCTTCACCGCTTTGTCGCCCTTAAGTTTCTGCCCGAGGAAGTGGCTCGTGATCCGCAAGCGCTGGCACGGTTTCAGCGTGAGGCCCAAGCAGCGTCAGCGTTAAACCATCCCAACATTTGCACGATCTATGACATTGGCGATGAGGACGGGCAGGCATTCATCGCGATGGAATTCCTCGAGGGCGTGACCCTGAAACACCGGATCGCGGGTCGGCCTATCGAGATGGAACTGCTAGTGGCGATGGCGATCGAAGTCGCAGATGCTCTGGATGCCGCGCACGGCAAGGGAATCGTCCACCGCGACATCAAGCCCGCCAACTTGTTTATCACCGAGCGCGGCCATGCCAAGATTCTCGATTTTGGTCTCGCCAAAGTCGTGCCAAAATCCTCGTCCTCGCCTCTCCTGGCCAGCGCTGTGACGCAGGCCGCCAGCATCGACGAGCAACATCTGACAAGTCCCGGATCGGCTGTGGGTACCGTGGCCTATATGTCGCCCGAGCAAGCGATGGGAAAAGAGTTGGATGCTCGCACCGACCTGTTTTCCTTCGGCGCCGTGATGTATGAGATGGCGACGGGAACTCTGCCGTTTCGTGGGGATACGTCCGCCGTTGTTTTTAATTCCATTCTCGAGCGCGCCCCCGTAGCTCCGATTCGCCTCAACCCGGATGTTCCACAGAAACTCGAAGACATTATCAACAAGGCGCTTGAGAAGGACCGCAATCTGCGTTATCAGCACGCTGCCGACATGCGTGCCGATCTGCAACGGCTTAAACGGGATACGGATTCAGGGCGCAAGCCAGCCCTGGCTTCGCCCTTACCCGACTCCATGCCCATGGTGGACGCTGCCGCGCAAGTGCCGTCGTCAGCGAGCACTCGCATTTCTGCGTTGAATGTCGGAACACCGGCGAGTGGATCCTCGGCGACAAATATTCCCGTCCCTACGACGGCATCTCCCAAGAGTCGTTTCGGACTGGCGATTGCGGCAGCCGCGCTGATCATAGCAATCGTCGCCAGCCTCTTCTTTCTGCGTAGCAGAAGCGCGACCTCGTCCGCGAATCTTCAACACAAATCCGTCGCCGTTCTTTACTTCAACAACCTTTCCCAGGATCCATCCCTGAACTGGCTTGATAACGGCCTTACGGACATGCTCACCACCAACCTTGCGCAGGTGAAGGGGCTGGATGTGCTGTCGACCGAGCGGGTCATGAGTGCGGTGCAGCGTGCCAGCAAGGATGGCAAGTCCCTTGATCCCTCTCAAGCGCAGAGCGTGGCCCGCGATGTTGGCGCTGATGCCTACATCACCGGCGCATTGCTGAAGGTCGGTCCTTCGCAGCTTCGCCTTGACGTGCGTGCGCAGGATAGCCAGACCGGCAAGATCCTGTTTTCCGACAAGCTGGAAGGGCAGGACGTTCAAAGTATTTTCGGCATGGTTGATCGCATGACAGCATCGATTGCCGGTATTTTCCTGCCAAACTCCGAATCGACGCAAAAGGCCCCGGAAATCGAGCAAGCTTCCACTTCTAACGTCGAGGCGTACCGGCACTATCAGTTGGGTGTGGATTACGGGCGTCGTTATCTGATTCCCGAGGCCATTCGAGAGCTCGAGGAGGCGGTCCGCCTCGATCCGCAATTTGCGCTCGCGTACCTGCGGCTTTCGAATGAATACAGTCTGGGAGGCGATCTGAAGCGCGGCACGGAAGCGTATGACAAAGTGAAGCAAATGCAGTCGCATCTGCCGCGATACGAGCAGTTAACTTTGCAGGTATTTCAGGCGGTTCGGTCACAGGATCCGGAAGCAGAACTCGCGGCACGCCAGGCCATGGTGTCGGAATTTCCGCGCGCCACCATGGATCGCGGTCTTTTGGCGGAAGTGCTCGCTCGCTTTGGAAAAAAGCAGCAAGCCCTTGATGTGCTACGTCAGGGGCTCGCCTTAGATCCCAAGAGCGAGGACTTGCTCAACTTCCAGACGTACCGCCTCGCCAACAACGGTGATCTGACGGGGGCATTGGCATCTGATGATGCTTACATTTCGATTCGTCCCGGCGACTTCAACCCGTTCGACACTCGCGGCGATGTACTTTTCCTGGTCGGTCGCGACGATGAAGCCGTCACCGCTTACCGCAAGGTGCTCGAACTCAAGCCCGACCAGATGGACGAATACCTCAAGCTGGCCATCGTTTATGACGATGAGAAAAAGCCCGACATGGCGAGCACGGCTTTCCAGCAATTCGTCCAGCGTGCCGATCCGATTTCTCGCCTCTATGTTCCCGCCTTTCAGGCGCAGTTTAAGCAATCAGCCGGCGACATCGAGGGAGCGATTGCCGACTATCGTGAAGCAGTCGTAGCCTTGGGCCATGCCCGGCAAAATGAAGCTGCGGCAAACTACTTGCCTTTCATTATCGTGGAATCTGATTTTCTGGGAGCGAATCCGCCGACTTCATTCATCGAGCAGCTGAAGCTTGAAGGCGAGGAGCTGCCGTCCGTCGCGTTGCTGCAAACTTTGATGGGGAATTCCGCGGCCGCGCAGCAGACCTTGCACCGTTATGCCGCCGGGCATCCCTGGATTTCATCTCGCGGTATTGATTTAATGCAGCTGAGATCCGATGAAATTGCCGCTGTGCACAAAGGGGACGGCCAGGCCGCTTTGAGCCGGCTTAACGGGGCCGTAGATTTCCAATATCCGCCCGACCTGTTCTTCAAAGCCCGTGCTCTCCTGCTCGCCAATGACTACGCTGCTGCTGAAGACGAATTTCATAATGTCGAGCGTACCGACCGCAGCCTCGAAAACGGTTTCGTCATGTCCCTTCGCGCACCCGTTCTTGAAATCCTGTCGCACTACTATCTTGGCCAGATTTACGAGCACACGAACAAGCGCGACCAGGCCATCAACGAATACCAGGAGTTCCTTTCCCACTTCTCTAGTTCCCACACCCACCTGCCGGAAGTCGGTGAAGCCCGGTCAGCGCTGAAGAGGCTGATGTAATTGGAGGCTCTTCAGCGGCAACCGCCGTCCGACACGAAAGATAGATTCTTGGAAGTAAGAATGTGGAGGGAAGTTGGTGCGCCCGGAGAGATTCGAACTCCCGACCTATTGCTCCGGAGGCAATCGCTCTATCCAGTCTGAGCTACGGGCGCAGGTGTCCTTACAGTCTACATGCGGGGGCACATGGCATCAAATGAGAGATGCGGGAGCTGCGGTCCCACTTTAATTTGCAGAGGCGAGCAAAGAAGTCGGACGTTCTGGTCCACTTCTTGGTCGGGGGTTCCAATTACCAGCGATCGCGATGACCGCCCCCGCGGCCTCCCCGGTCTCCACCTCGGCCGCCTCCGCCGCCTGCCCGCTCCTGCTTGGGCCGCGCTTCGTTGACGTTGATCGTGCGGCCACCCAGTTGTGCGCCGTTCAGCGCAGCGATCGCCTTTTCCCCGTCTTCGTTGCTGGTCATCTCTACGAAACCGAACCCGCGCGAACGGCCGGTGTCTCGGTCGGTCAGGATGCTAACCCGGTCGACTTGTCCATAGGACTCGAAGGCCTGGCGCAACTCATCTTCGTTGGTGTTGAAGCTCAAATTCCCCACGAAAATATTTTTCACGCATTCGCCCCTGCATTGAGCTGTTGGAAGTGCGAGCTCAATTCGGCGAACTTGGCAGGTCGGGGAGGGCCGTTCCTGAGAAGCAACCGGAGCTGCAAACAGTCAATTGCGGCAGGAAGTATAGCAGGTTTCTGTAAAAGGGCTTGTCATTTTGGAGGGGGCCAGCACACCCATCCTCGGCCGTAAAAAAACGTATTTGGACAGGATCGCGTTGCTAGCAGTTGTCGACTTTCCAGTAACCCTCTCGATGGAATCCGATCTGCAAGAGGCGGTTCTTCGGATCATGGCGCTTGCCACATCCGGGGCAAGTCATGTACCGGCTCCACGCTGTGCCCTGATGATCGTGGTTCTCCGCAACGGCAAAGGTTGTGCCACAACTGCACGGAACCAGGAACATGCGGAACTTCCTGTTATCGTCTTTCCGTGCGTTGGATGTCTTTTTCACGATTCTTCCACGGCAGCGAGAGCGCTTTTCTTCCGCTTATTTGCCTGCAGAGTTTTCTTGCGCAGGCGAAGTGATTTTGGCGTGACTTCCACAAACTCATCGTCGGTGATGAATTCGATCGCCTGTTCCAGATTCAGAGCCTTGAATGGCACCAGCCGGATCGCCTCATCGGCCGTGGAAGCCCGCATGTTCGTCAGTTTCTTCTCGCGGACTGCATTCACGTCGAGGTCATTGTCTTTCGCGTTCTCGCCGACAATCATTCCTTCATAGAGATCGATGCCCGGTCCAACGAACAGCTCGCCCCGCTCCTGCAGGCCCCACAACGCGTACGCCGTCGAAACTCCGGGTCGATCCGCGATCAAGGCGCCAGTCAGCCTGTGGGGAATCTCGCCCTGCCACTGGGTGTATCCGTCGAACAGGGAATTCATGACGATGGTTCCGCGCGTGTCGGTCAGCAGCTGGCTGCGTAACCCGATCAGTCCCCGGCTCGGCACCCGAAATTCAATTCGCACGCGCCCGTAACCGTGGTTGTGCATGTTCGTGACTTCGCCCTTGCGTGCCCCGAGTTGTTCCATGACTACACCCACAAACTCTTCCGGCACGTCGATCGTCAAGTGTTCCACCGGCTCCATCAGTTTGCCGTCGATGCGCTTGGTCACGATCTCCGGCTTGCCCACCATCAACTCGTAACCTTCGCGCCGCATCATTTCGATCAAAATCGAGAGCTGGAGTTCGCCGCGGCCCAGAACTTTGAAGGAATCAGTCGAGCCTGTGTCTTCCACGCGCAACGAAACATTCGTGAGCAGCTCTTTTTCCAGCCGCTCACGCAGGTTGCGCGACGTGACATAGCTGCCCTCTCTCCCGGCGAACGGTGACGTGTTCACCGTGAAGAGCATCGCAATTGTCGGCTCATCGATCGCAATCGGCGGTAGCGGAGAGGGATTCTCCGCTTCGGTAATCGTCTCGCCGATCGTGATTCCTTCCACTCCTGCCACCGCGACAATGTCGCCGAGTTCGGTCTCACGGATGTCGGTTCGCTTTAACCCGGCGAACGAGAACAGTTTCGTGATCTTGGTTTTGTGGATCGATCCGTCAAGCTTGGCGATGCCGACTTCTTCACCGGTAAACATCTTCCCATTGAACACGCGGGCGATTGCCAGCCGTCCAAGGTAATCGCTGTAATCCAGATTGGCGACCAGGATTTGCAGTGGTCCCGACGGATCACCCTGCGGCACAGGAATGGTTTTCAGGATCGCGTCGAAGAGCGGCCGCAAGTCCTCGCCGGCAATTTCGATTCCGGTCGAAGCCGTGCCAGTCTTGGCGTTTGTGTATAGCACCGGAAAGTCCAGCTGCTCTTCTTTTGCGTCGAGATCAATAAAGAGGTCGTAAATCTCGTTGAGCACTTCCTGCGGACGCGCGTCGGCGCGGTCAATCTTATTAATGACAACAATCGGCGGCAGCTTTGCTTCGAGAGCCTTACCCAGCACATAGCGCGTCTGCGGGAGCGGTCCCTCGCTGGCATCGACCAGCAGCATGACGCCGTCCACCATTTTCAGCGCGCGCTCTACTTCTCCGCCGAAGTCGCTGTGGCCGGGCGTATCGACGATGTTGATCTTGACATCGTGGTAGAAAATTGCGGTGTTTTTAGCGAGGATGGTGATGCCGCGCTCGCGCTCCAGTTCGTTCGAATCCATGACGCGCTCGGCGACGGCTTCGTTGGCGCGGAACGTCCCGCTTTGCTTCAGCATGGCGTCAACCAGGGTCGTCTTGCCGTGGTCCACGTGCGCGATGATGGCGATATTGCGAATGCCAGAACTCAAAAAGAAGTCCTTCCTGTTCGTCGGGGTGCTCTACCACTTTACTATGCGCGCGAAGAAATCGGAGATGAAACCTTGCGCGAAGCATGCATACGAGGCCGCGCCTTCGCTACAATCATGGTCCGGAAAGAATCGAAAATGAAAACTGCCAGGAAGGGACTCGCAATACTTTTGAAAACCGGAATCCTTATCACCGCCTCTCTCACCCTGTCTTCGTCCAACGCTGCCGCGCCCCAGGCGGATCTTGCATTCGGACCCAGCAACCCGTTCTACGCGGCCAGTCCTTTACCATTGCAGGCGCCCCCTTTCGACAAGATCAAAGACAGCGATTATCAACCTGCTCTCGAAGCCGGTATGGCTCAGCAGCGCGAAGAAGTCCGTGTCATCGCAGAGAATCCTGATCCGCCCACTTTCGAAAACACCCTGGTCGCGCTGGAAAAGTCGGGCCAACTGTTCTACCGCGTCGCTCTTGTCTTTAATGCAATTACAGGCGCCAATCTCGATCCGGAGCTTGAAAAATTACAAGAGATCGAAGCGCCCAGGCTGGCCGCTCACCGCGACGGCATACTTCTGGACTCGAAACTGTTTCATCGTGTGGAAACCATCTACAACCAACGAAAGTCGCTGAGGCTCGATCCCGAGTCGTTGCGCCTGGTCGAGTACCACTTCCAGCAGTTTGTGCACGCAGGCGCCAAACTATCGGACCCCGATAAAGCGCAACTGAAAAAGCTGAACGAAGAGGAATCCACGCTGTCGACCGTCTTCAATAACAAATTGCTGGCTGCGGTAAAGGCGGCCGCATACGTCACGACGGACAAAGCTGCATTGGCCGGATTAAGCGCTGCCCGCCTGGAAGGTGCAGCCGATGCCGCAAAGGAACGCGGCACCGAAGGTTATGTCCTCCCCCTGAAAAACACCACGCAGCAGCCCGACCTTGCGGATCTGAAGCAACGCGCGACGCGGCAGGCGATCTTCGATAACTCGTGGACTCGCACCGAGCGCAACGACGGGAACGATACGCGCGCCACTGTGGCTCGCATGACGCAATTGCGTGCTCAGAAAGCCAAGCTTCTCGGCTTTCCCAACTACGCTGCCTGGAAACTCGAAGATCAGATGGCGAAGACGCCCGAAGCTGCGATTAAGTTCATGGACGGCCTTGTACCTGGATCGACCGCCCGGGCGGCCACTGAGGCGCTGGAGATCCAGTCGCTCATCGATGCACAAAAGGGCGGCTTCCGATTAGAACCATGGGATTGGGAGTTCTATTCGCAGCAGGTTCGCAAGGCGAAATACGATCTCGACGAAGATCAGATCCGTCCTTATTTCGAGCTTAACAGCGTCCTCGAGAATGGCGTCTTTTACGCCGCTAACCAACTCTACGGGCTCACGTTCAAAGAGCGCCACGACATACCCGTTTACCAGGCGGATGTCCGCGTCTTCGATGTCTTCGACGCCGATGGGAAACAACTTGCCCTCTGGTACTGCGACTATTTCAAGCGCGACAACAAAAACGGAGGCGCATGGATGGACGTCTTCGTTAATCAGTCGAAGCTGCTCGGTACGCTGCCGGTGGTGTACAACGTCGCGAACTTCACCAAGCCGGCAGCGGGTCAACCTGCCTTGCTAAGTTTTGACGACGTGACCACCATGTTCCACGAATTTGGACATGCGCTGCACGGCATATTCGCCAATACCATGTATCCGGCTCTATCGGGCTCTCAGGTGGCACGCGATTTCGTTGAGTTCCCCTCGCAGTTCAATGAGAACTGGGCCGACTATCCCAAAGTGTTCGAGCATTATGCCAAGCACTATCAGACCGGCGCGCCCATGCCAGCGGACCTGGCTGCCAAAATAAAAAAAGCGTCGAAATTCAACCAGGGATACGAACTTACCGAACTGGTCGCCGCAGCCGAACTCGACATGCAATGGCACACTCTGCCGGCCGACGCGCCACTCCAGAATGTTGACGATTTCGAAGCCGCGGCCTTGAAGCGGAAAAACTTATTTGTGCCTGCGGTGCCACCGCGATATCGCACCAGCTACTTCGCCCATATTTTTCAGGATGATTACGCCGCCGGTTACTATGCCTATCTCTGGAGCGAGATGCTCGATCACGCCGCCTATCATTGGTTCGAAACGCACGGAGGCATGACGCGGGCAAACGGCGACCGTTTCCGGCAGATGATTCTCTCCCGCGGTAATACCGAGGAACTCGCCAAGATGTATTCCGACTGGCTGGGCGGAGAGCCGAGCATTGAGCCCATGATGAAATACCGGGGATTGGTGCCGGAAGAACCCGGGAAATAAATCGGGCGTCGGTCAGAAATGCGCGATCAACAGCGCTCTAGCTCCTGAGGTTGCTATGCAGCTTTGGACTCTAGAAGTTCTGCTCCAACCTCTGCATTTCCTTCGGCTCGCACCCGCAGCCGGTACCACAGCACAATCGTCACCAGCGAAAACACAAAGATAATCGTCGACACTGCATTGATCTCTGGTGTAATCCCGCGGCGCAACCGCCCCCAAATCTCAAGCGGCAAGGTGTTGTCGCGTCCAATCAGGAAGAAGCTGACCGCAATCTCATCCATCGACAACGTAAAGATCAAAAGCGCAGCGCCAATAATCGGCAGTTTGAGGTTCGGCACCGTGACCCGCCAAAATGTCTGCCAGTAATTCGCTCCCAGGTCGAGCGATGCCTCCTCTTGCGCACGGTCAAGTTTCTGCAGGCCGGCGAAGACTTCGGTAGTCGCGACAGAAATGAGCGCGGTTCCGTGCCCCAAAGTGATCGTCAGCAGGCTCAACTTCACTGTCATGAGGTTAAAGAGCATCAGAAGTGAAAGTCCGGTGATGATCCCGGGTAAAATCAGCGGCAACAGTACGAGTCGCCGGAACAGCGCTTTTCCTGGAAACTGCGCTCGATCCAGCGCCAGCGCCGCCGGGATGCCGAACGCCAGCGAGATCGTCATCGCAGCGAACGCGACCTCAAGGCTGTTGAGCACCGAATCCCAGATCGCCCCGTCTCGAAACAGAATCCGATACCAGTCCAGCGTCAGATGGCGCGGTGGAAACCCCCCAACGCCTCCGCTGTTGAAGGAATACAAAATCAGCACCGCAATCGGCAGGTACAAAAACGCAAAAACCGCTGCAGCATGAAACAACAGCCAGCAAGATTTTGAAACGGCAGGGGAAGCGTTAGGACTCATCGCCTGACTCCACGGTCAAATCCAGGCTGTGTAAGCGGCAAAACCACGGAATCGATGCGACCGCAGTCGCGAAGCGATGGTATGTGGAAGCCCGGTACGGAAGTGCCGGGTCGCGCACCAGGAAATGAAAGAGTCCGCAGGGATAGCACCGATATCCACTCACGAGAAACTCCATTTCTTCTCCAACCGCTCGGAGACGAACAATAAACTGACCACCAGAACCAACATGCACAAAGAAATCGCCGCCCCCAAGGGCCAGTTATATGCCGCCCCAAACAAACTCACGACAATATTCGAGATCATGATTCCGCTTGGTCCGCCCAGCAACAGGGGCGCGAGGAAATCCCCAAGGCTCAGCACAAAGGCGAAAGTTGCTCCGGCTAACACCCCAGGAATCGATAACGGAAATATCACCTTCCAGAATGTCTGAGCGGGGGAGGCCCCTAAATCATGCGACGCTTCTACTAAATTCCGCGGAATATGCTCCAACGCCGCATAAATGGGCAGAAATGTGAACGGTGTATAGATGTGGGTCAACGTCAGCACTACTGCAAACGGGCTGTACAGCAGAAAATTCAGAGGATGCGAGGTCAGGTGTACATACTGGAGCAGCGTGTTCAACACCCCGTCGGACCCCAGGATCGTCTTCCACGCATAAGCCCGGACCAGATAGCTGACCCACAGTGGAATAATCACCATCTGATACAGCAGATCCTTGCGCCGGCCCGCATAGAAAGAGAGGAAATAGGCGAGCGGATACCCCAAGAGCAACGAGAACAGCATGACACGCGAAGCAATCCACATGGAACGCAGCAGAGTCTCCCAATACACGGGCTTCTCTAACAACTCCTTGTAGTTGTCCAGGTTCCAGGTATGAACGATGATCTGGAGCGACGATACCGACCAGAAGCTGTAACAGAACATCAGCGCATAGGGGACCAGCAGAAACACCGCAACCCACGCCAAAGGTGGCACGGTCACGACGGTCTTGTATGCGCGCGAAAACATTCAGACTCTTTCTGGAGACTCTCGCACCCGCACGGCATCGGCGGGGGCAAACTCGAGATCGACTTCAGCTCGGGGAACGCTGCTGCTAGCAGTTCTCACAACCAGGACCAGTCCGCCCTCACACTCAACTCGAATGAGCTCCGTGGCGCCATGGAAAGCCTGCTGAATCACGCGACCCCGAACGTGCACCGCCCCAGCCATCTGAGTCGCTCCACACACCCGCACCTGCTCCGGCCGTACAGAAAAGAGGGCAGTGCCGTCAGGAACGCCTGCCTTCCACGCCAGGGCTCCGCAACGCGCGACTCCATCGGTCACCTCGCCTTTCAGCAAGTTCGTGTGTCCGATGAACTGGGCGACATATGACGTTGCTGGGCGGTTGTAGATCTCCCGAGGCGAAGCTACCTGCTCCAGTTCTCCGGACCGCAGTAGCGCAATCCGGTCCGACATCACCATCGCCTCTTCCTGATCGTGCGTGACAAACACAAATGCAATCCCGACCTCCCGCTGCAGCGATTTCAACTCCACCTGCATCTGCCGCCGCAGATTTGCGTCGAGCGCGGAAAGAGGTTCATCGAGCAGCAACAGTTTCGGACGATTCACCAGTGCCCGCGCCAAAGCCACGCGCTGCTGTTGCCCACCGCTAACCTTCGCGGGCTTTTTCTTCGCATGCGCTGCCATCTTCACTTTATCGAGCGCTGCCGCTACCCGCTGTTTCACCTCGTCGTCCGGACGTCCAGCCACACGTAGCCCGTAGGCGACGTTATCTTCCACAGTGAGATGGGGAAACAGCGCATAACTTTGGAAGACGGTGTTGACCGCACGCCGATAAGGAGGTTGCCGGTCGAGTCGCTCACTTCCAATCCACAACTCACCTGAGGTCGCACTCTCAAAGCCAGCAATGATTCTCAGCAGCGTCGTCTTTCCCGAGCCACTCTCTCCGAGGATGGTCAGAAACTCTCCTTCGGCGATTTCGAGTGAGATATCACGCAGAACCTGGTGCTGGCCGAAGGTCTTGGCGACATTGCGGATACTGAGCAGCGCGGTCCGGCTGTTCTGGCCTGAAATCTCTGGGGAAAGGGAAGTAGTGGTGGTCATGAAGTGAATCAATCTGGTGCGAGTTCGCTGTCGGCGCTTTTACTGCGCCGCTTTCACATCGTTCCATATCTCGTTGTATTTCGCGCGCCGCGGCACGTTCTGCCAGAAATAAATGTGTTTTTGATATCCGTTCACATCGTCGAGGTGTAGCGCTTTCACCTCCTCGGCCGTCATGAACTGCCCGGCCTGAGGATTTGCCGGAACGTAATGCGTCTTGTCCGTAACCAACTTCTGTGTTTTGGCCTGGACCATATATTCCAGAAACTCGTAAGCCAGATCCTTGTTCTCGCTACCCGCCGTAATCATCAGGTGATCGATCCAGCCGGTGGTGTTTTCTTTAGGAATGGTCTCGCCCACGGGAAAATTTGCCTTTTTCAGATCCGCCGTATTCAGCGGCCATCCCATGGCTATCACGATTTCGTGATTCTCGAATAAATTCGTGAGCTCCCCGCCCGTCGACCACATCTTCCGGACGTTTGGCTTTAATTCGAGGAGCTTCTTCTTCACGGCTTCCAATTGCTCATCGGTCAGGTTATAGAGTTGTGACGGATCGGGCTTGTCAAAGCCCAGCACCTGCGCCGCCATGTAGACGGTCGATAGGTCGTCCCAAACCGAGATTTTTCCTTTGTACTTCGGGTCCCAGAAAACACTCCACGAATCCGGAGGCGCCGGGAAAGCGGTTGTATCGTAAATGATCGGGTCCGGCCCCCACATGAACGGCACCCCGAAGACTTGCTCTTTCACCCGAACCAGTGGCAGGGAAGTAAGCTGTGGAGAAAGTTGCCCGTAGCTGGGAATCTTGGATAAATCCAGGGGCACCGCCAGTCCGGCCTGCGCAATTGACGCGGCAACATCGCTTGACGGAGAGATCACGTCGTAATTGCCGGCGCTGCCCCCGCGAAGCTTGGCCATCAGTTCGTCGCTCGATCCCATGTACGATGCTGAGACCTTGCAGTGGTGCTGTTCCTCAAAACCCTGGACGAACGACGGATCCGCGTAACCTTCCCACACCAGAAGATTGAGAGCGGGGGTCTTTTTCGAACAAGACCCTGCCATTACGAGCAAAATGAGTACGCAGAACCCAACCATGCATCGGGACCAGTTCATTCGTCCTCCGATACCCGTCAGGAGCGGAATTGTACCGCGCTCCGCTCGGTCTGATCTTGTGATTCGAACCCTAAAACGTAGGCGGCGTGTTCACCCACAACAGCAAAGTTTCCTTGTCGCCCGGATTTCTCCAGCGATGAGGCGTTGCGCTTTCAAAGTAGAAGCTGTCGCCCGATTTCAGCAAGTATTGCTGGTCGCCGAGCGAGATCTCGAGTTCGCCGCGCAACACGTAGATGAATTCCTCGCCCTCGTGCATGTAGGGATCACCGCTGCCGGCATCCGGAGCTATCCGGAACAAATGCGGTTCCATCACCGCATTGCCCCACGCCAGCAACTCCATATGCACGCCAGCGCCAGCAGCCAGTACCTTGCGCTCCGACGGGCGAACCTGCCTGCTACTAGCCCCGTTCGCATCGAAGAAGTCCAGGATGTTGGTCTGGTAGAAGCGCGCGAGCTTTCGCAGAGTTCCAACGGAGCCGCCCATCTGCGATCGTTCCAGCGCGCTGAGAAAGCCAACCGATATGCCAACCGCTTCGGCCACCTGAGCCAGTGACAGCTTCCGCCGTGCCCGGAGCTGCCGCAGGTGCGCACCAATGGCTCCCGCGCTGCCATCGGCGACAGGTCGCGCTCTCCCCTCTCGGCGCAGCAATTGCACGATCGCTGCCGCGTTCAGTCCGCGCACCCGCCGCAGGAATCGTGCGCGTTTCAGCAATTTCACATCCTCGGCCGAGTAGAGCCGGTACTTGCTCTCCGTGCGGCGCGGCCGGGTCAGGCCCAGGCTTTCCCAGGAACGGATCACCGATGGCGATACCCCAACCTTCTTCGCCACATCACCGATTTTCAAATAGGGCTCGGCGCCTGCTTTCATTCCAGTTCTCTTTGGCTAACAGGGTGATGAATAAGAAATTTGAATGGCAGCGAGCTGTTTTTTTCCCCTTGACAGTTCCTGCCTTGCTTCTCTAACCTTGCCGGATTATAGCAAGGTTGTGGCGGGACACAAGCAATCGTTTCAGCTTTTCAGTTTTTCAGAAAAAATCAATTGCTCCTGAAGCCCTCCCGGAGGCCCCCCATGCCGTCGTCTCGAGCGCGTTGGTTGGTTTGTCTGTTCGCTCTGTCCCTTCTCTGCCCAGCTCTGCTTTCCGCACAGGGCACCACCGGCCGCATCATCGGCCGCATCATTGATCCCTCGGGAGCCGTTCTGGCCAAGGTGAAGGTTTCGGCAGTCAACGATTCTACTAACGTGAGCCACGACACGCTCAGCAACGACAGCGGCGACTACGCCTTCCCCGATCTTCCCGTCGGCACCTATTCGCTCACCTTCGACCTGACTGGATTTAAGAAGACCGTTCGCCACGCTATCGCCCTCGACCTGAACCAGGTCATCACGCTGAATATGACGCTCCAGTTGGGTGCCACGCAAGAAGTGGTCGATGTCACTTCCGAGGCTCCTCTCGTCGACACCACCAGTACCCAGCTGGGCGCCGTAATGGGCGAGCAGCAAGTCTCGAACCTGCCCTTGAATTCCCGCGATACGTACCAGTTGCTGCAGCTTCAGCCCGGCGTAATGTCGACCATCGGTTCCAGCAACACCCTGATCTATGGCAGCGACAGTCCGGGCGCTGTTTCGGTAAACGGCGGACGTGGACGCGCCAACAACTTCAGTGTGAATGGCGGCGACGCCAACGACCTCTTTGTGAATCTTCCAACGGTGCAGCCGACCCCGGACAGCATCCAGGAGTTCCGCGTCCTCACCAACACCTTCGACGCCGAATACGGCCGCAACTCAGGCTCAGTTGTAAACGTAGTGACCAAATCGGGCACCAATGACTGGCACGGAAATGTGTACGAGTTCTTTCGCAACAAATCGTTAAACGCGAATAACTATTGCTTGACGGGTGCCGAGGGGCTGCCCTGCGTGAAGCCCCAATTCAATCAGAACCAGTTTGGCGCAACGTTCGGCGGACCGATCAAGAAAAACAGTACGTTTTTCTTCGTGAGTTATGAGGGCCGCCGGGTCCGTCAGGGAATTTTGTCGCCCGTTGTTACGGTTCCTTCCGCCTTGGAGCGCCCCTCGCCTACAAACCTGGTGAACGGCCAGATCGTATCCGATTTCTCGGACATCAACCCCGCTGGAACATTCGCGGGAACACTGACAAACTCCTCTGTTCTGTCGAGTCGGCCTGGTTGTCAGCAAGCGACGACGGCTATTGGCGGCGGCACCATCTCGGATGGCGCTCCTTACTCATCTATCTTTCCGAATAGCCAGATTCCTCTTGCTTGCATGGACCCAACCGCAGTGGATCTTTTGCAGTTCGTTCCGCAAGCTCCGAACGGGGGTTCCCAGGTCACCACGACCCCGGTGAGTGCGGTGCGGGGAGACCAGTTCACCGCCAAAGTGGATCACCGCCTGACCGATAAACAGAATCTGAGCATTTACTACTATTTCAATGATGACAACACGTTGAGTCCTTTTGACAATTTCGAGCTTACTGGTGCTGATGTTCCGGGTTTTGGAAGCCGGCTAGCGGAACGCATACAGCAGTGGAATGTCACGCATACTTGGACGCTTAGCAACAGTACCGTCAATGAGTTTCGTTTCAATTACAACCGCGAAGGCCAGGAAACGTTTCAGCATCCGCAAAATACGGAACTTGTGCAAAATGCTTGTCCGCCAGCGCCCTCCTGGTTGACTGCTCCTGTTCCCTGTTTTTACGGAGATGGTTCTAGCGATCCTCTGGGCAGTCAGTTCGGCATCCATCCTTTCCTAAGTGCGGCTCAAGAAGGTCTTCCGTTTATTTCGATCTCGGGCGGGTTTTCGATGGGGAATAACTCCGAAGGCCAGCTTCCCCAAGTAGGGAATTCGTTTCAGCTGTCCGATAACTTAACGACGGTCAAAGGCACGCACACCATGAAAGCCGGTGTGGATTTCCGCAGGCAGCAATTCAACCAGTTTTACTACTACAATGTAAATGGCACTTTCACCTACTACGGTGGTGGCCCAAACGATGTAGGCGCCAACAGTTTGTATCCTAATTACCTTTTGGGGCTTCCTGATCAATTCGGCCAGGGCGCCGGACAGGTTGAGTACGTCCGCAATACCGGCCTTTATTTGTTCGCGCAGGACAGTTGGAAGATCAAGCCTAACCTCACTTTGAACTACGGTCTGCGCTGGGAACTGGATACGCCATTAGCTGACAAGGCGCATCACGTTCAGACGTTTCGGCCCGGTCAACTGTCCTCTGTATTTCCTTGCGGTGGGCCGAACACTGATTGCACCTCGCAAAATCCGATCGGCTTAGTGGTCCCAGGAGATGCCGGAGTTCCCTCAGGCATGACTCAGACTTACTACAAGGCATTTGCTCCGCGCATCGGGTTGGCATGGAGTCCCGGAACTTCGGGTAAGACTAGCTTCCGCGCCGGCTGGGGGCTGTTCTATAACCCGATGGAGCAACTCGTCCTGGCGCAGTTTGGCGCCGAGCCTCCATTCGGTGGAAGCACATTCGTTTATGAAACTCAATTTAATTTGCCATTTCTTAGCCAGGATGGCAGCACAGGGTACTTAAATCCCTTCAATGGAGTTTTGAATCCGCAGCGCGGTTCACAACAAGACTGGGCGGTCTTCGAACCGATGTTGCTCTTCGGCGATTTTCAGCCCAATATGCGGACGCAATATTCCGCTCAGTACAACTTCACTATTCAGCGTGAGCTGGCGCACGATATGAAGTTAGAAATTGGTTATGTCGGCTCCCAAGGACACCGGCTGCTGGCTACTCACGACATCAACTACTCCAACCCGCAGACCTGTCTTGATATTGCGAATATTGCCGCGGCGAATCCCTTAAACGTTCAGGATGGATTCGGCGACTCTGTCACATGTGGCCAGTTCCTCGAAGATGCTCCTTTCGTAATCCAGCCTGGCACAGTACTGCCCAATGCTCTGCACCTGCCATATGCGCAAAACAATACGGTAATACCGGCCGGAACCACAGTAGGCCCCAACGGTATCACTCTCATCGGTCTAAGGCCGTACTCCTCGCCACAATGTAATCCGATGAACGGTTACGACTTCGTTAACTCGGCCTTTATCAACGGCTGTCCGATTAGCGGAGTGCCAGTATTCAGTAGTGTTTTCGCCCAGGATACGATCGCGGGATCTTCCTACCACTCGCTGCAGGCTTCCCTGGAGAAGCGGTTCTCTCATGGTCTTCAATTTTCGGCGGCATACACATTTAGTAAGTCGATTGATGAAGCCTCTAGTTTCGAGGGAATCCTGAACCCACTCCCTAACGCTCACAATCGATCTCTATCGCTCTTCGATGCGCGTCATCGCTTTGTCATCAGCTACCTATGGAACGTCCCCGCTCCGAAGTACACGGGATTCATGGGCAAGCTGGTTGACGGTTGGTCTTTATCGGGAATCACCACCTATCAGACTGGTTTTCCAATCCGCCTCACCTCGTCATCGGACAACGAACTGATGAATAGCTATGATTTTGAGCTGCCCGGCGAGCCCGATCAGTTGTCGCGTTTCAGCCGTCAGAGTCCGCAGAAAAACTCGAACTACTATTTCAATCCCCAGGCCTTCACGGAGAACACTTCGGATCCCACCTGCGGCGGAAACCCTTATGCGGGATGCTATGACCCGAGCCTATTTGGTCGTGTCGGCACTGCCCCGCGCACGATCTGCTGTGGCCCGGGAATCAGCGAGACTGATTTCGCTTTGATCAAATTGGTTCCTGTGACCGAAAAAACCCACTTCGAATTTCGAGGGGAGTTGTTCAACGTCTTTAATCACACACAATTTTTCAACCCAGATGGAAACAGCACCGACGGGTCACAATTTGGACAGGTCACCCAAGTTAAGGATCCGCGATTGATGCAGTTTGCGTTGAAGTTCTACTTCTAAGCTGGACAACCCGGACGGCCGCACAGCTGCCGGGCAAATCTAATGGCCTGCCTCGGTTGCGGGCTTGAGTTTCACGGAGACCTCGATGTACCCCGATCTACAGAAAGAACTGTCTACCTTCGAACGCCGCACTCCCAAGTCGGCCGAGGCTCACAAGAAAAATCTCAAACGCATTCCTCTCGGCGTGGCCAGCAACTACCGCGCTTACGATCCATGGCCCATCTTCGTGAAAGAAGCCAGCGGCAGCAAGTTCCGCGATCTCGACGGCAACGAGTACATTGACCACAACCTGACGTTCGGTGCGCTGATGGCCGGACACTGCCATCCCGCCGTGATGAAGGCCGTCGAAAAGCGCCTCTCCACCGGAACGATGTTCGGCATGCCCCATGACATGGAGTGGGAGCTCGCCGAAGAAATCTGCGACCGCTTTCCGGTCGAGATGTGCCGATTCGGTAACAGCGGCACCGAAGCGACCATGCACGCTATCCGTCTCGCCCGCGCCGCAACGGGGCGCGACAAAATCGTCAAGTTTGAAGGCGCTTATCACGGCCTCCACGACAGTGCCCTCGTCAGCGTGAAGCCGCACGCGCCCGACTTCGGAGACATCAAAGCTCCAACGTCAGTGCCCGGCGGACTCGGTGTTCCGAAAGCCGCCATTGAAAATGTGAAGATCGCAACCTTCAATGATCTCGGAACCGTCGAGCGTCGCTTTAAAGAGAATCCCGGTGAGATCGCTGCCATAATCCTCGAACCAATCCTGATGAACGTTGGCCTCTGCATGCCGCAACCGGGCTTCTTGAAGGGGCTGCGAGAAATCTGCGACAAGAACGGGGCGTTGCTGATCTTCGACGAAGTCAAGACCGGCGCCAAACTCTGCTGGGGCGGTGCCAGCGAATATTTTGGAGTCAGGCCCGACATGGTCTGCCTTGCCAAATCGATTGGCGGCGGACTCCCGCTCGCAGCCTTCGGCACTCACAAATCCGTCATGGACCTGATCTCGCAGCACAAGGTTTTCCACGGCGGCACGTACAACACAAATCCAGTTTCGATGGCCGCGGGCTTGGCGACATTCCGCGAAGTGCTCACACGCGACAACTACACTCACGTTGAAAAGCTCAGCAAGAAACTCGCCGAAGGCTACCGCAAGATCATCGCGAAAGTTGGGCTGCAGGCTTACATCGCGCAAGCAGGAGCCAACGGCGCGCTGATGCTGTATCCGAAGGAAATCGTCAACTACCGCGACTGGACCGCTATCGACATCGACCTCTGGCGTCATTACTGGTTCGGAATGGTCAACCGCGGCGTCATGGCTCAACCGTATTGGTGGGATGAGCAGTGGACGATCTCGGTGCAGCACACGGATGCCGACATCGATAAGCACATCGCCGCCTTCGACGACATTGCGGCGAGCCTGGCGAAGGCCCAGCAGGAACGCGCGACGCCAGAGCCAGTCGCTCACTGAGGCGGAGTGGCCGCCCTACTCGTCCGCCTGGCAAGCAACACGAACCTTGCAGCGAGGCCGTCATCGAGGCCTCCGCCAAAGCGAAGCAAGGCGAAGTTGTCATAGGAATTGTTCATCCTGAGGCGGGCGTGCCTTTTGCCCGCCGAAAGACCTGAGCGAGCCTGTGAACGCAATAGTCGCGCATTTGGCTGCTTCTATATTGACGTAGCGAGCGAGAATGTCAGACGCACCCCAACCCGCTCAACCCCACCTGATCCGTGCCCTCGGACGCCGCGATCTCGTGCTCCTCTTCGTGGTTGCCGTTTTCAATCTCAACGTCGTTCCCTCGATCGCCGCCAACGGTGGCGTTACGATTTGGCTCTGGATCATCTCCCTGCTTCTGTTCTTCTGGCCGCAGGGTATCGCCGTCATCGAACTCGCTCACCGCTACCCGGGCGAAGGTGGCGTCTATCTGTGGGCCAAGGAGGTTTTCGGCGATTTCCACGGATTCCTTTCCGGCTGGTGCTACTGGACCAATAACATGCTCTACGTGCCGACGGTCATGCTCTACTTCGTCGGCGTTTCCGTTTACGTGCTCGGCCCTGGTCATCAGGGGCTCGCCGACAACAAGATTTTTGCGTCAATCGCATCGCTCACTTTGCTGGCCTTGCTGACCGCCTTTAACATCCTCGGTCTGGGTGTCGGCAAATGGATCAACAATCTCGGCGCCATCGGGACCTTTATCGCCGCCGGAGTTCTCATCGGCCTCGGACTCGTGATCTGGGGCCACTTCGGCACCACCATTACTGCCGGTGATTTCAAGATCCCACCCAATCCTAAGTTCGTCCTCAATTCCTTCGGCGTAATCTGCTTCGGCCTGGTCGGCCTGGAACTCGCCTCAGTAATGGGCGATGAAATCCAGGACCCGCGCCGTACGTTACCCGGTGCCGTCGCATGGGGCGGCGTCCTTTCAGGCGCTCTTTACATCGGCGCGACCTTGACGCTCCTCATCGCAGTTGGAAAAAACGTCAACGTGCTGCAAGGAATTGTTCAGGCAGTCACGCACATGGCCGGACAAGTTGGCCTGACGTGGCTGACGATCCCATTTGCCCTGATGCTCAGCCTCTCGATTGCAGGCATCGGTTCAGCATGGATGGGCGGCTCCGCCCGTATTCCCTTCGTCGCGGGTCTGGATTCCTACATGCCGAGTTGGCTGGGCAAAGTTCACCCGCGCTACACGACGCCTTATGCCGCGTTGATCGTGCAGGGAATCGTTTCGGCAGTGCTCGTGATTTTGAATTTTGCTGGAGCTGGTGTCCAGGAAACATTTCAGAAACTGCTGTCGCTGGCGGTCGTTCTGCAGTTGGTGCCCTTCTTGTATATGTTCGGAGCTCTGCTGAAATTCTCAGTGACCGAAACCAAGCCGCAAGGGCAGTACGGCAGAGGCACGCTATTCGTCGCGGGTCTGAGCGGTCTGCTCACAACGAGCCTGGGAATAGCGCTGGTGTTTTTCCCCGCCCAGCAGATCACATCGCTGTGGCAATACGAACTGTGGATGGTTGGCGGGACGCTCTTTTTCGTCGGACTGGCCGCTTTCTTTTTCTTTGTCTACGGCCGGCACAAAGCTCCCAGCCGAGTCTCGGTGGCAACAATTCCTGCGAGCGGAGCTCGCCGAGAGGTGACGTAAGGACAGCCGCCCCATGCAGTGCGGGCGGGCAAAATGGCCATCCAGGGTTAGGCCACGAAAAGTGTTGTATCAGGGCGACGGCATGAGCCGCGCCGAAAGAGCCAAAAAAGATCAGGGGCTTTGGCCCCGCGCAGGAGAGGCCACGATGCCTACCGGAGTTCAAACCGAAGTCAAAACCTATCAGATGTTCATCAACGGCGAATGGGTCGACAGCAAATCGTCGAAGACCTTTCCTGTCTATGACCCCTCCACGGAAGAAATCCTCGCCCATGTCCCCGACGCCGGCCCCGACGATGTCAACCGCGCCGTAGCCGCCGCCAAAGCTGCATTCGAAGAAGGACCGTGGGCCACGACAACGGCGCAAGAACGCGGCCGCGTTCTCTTTCGCCTCGCCGACAAGGTTCGTCAGAACCTGTCCGCGCTCGCCGAACTCGAGTGCCGCAACACCGGCAAGCCGATTGTCGAAGCCGAATACGATCTCAACGATGTCGCCACTTGCTTCGAGTACTACGGCGGACTCGCCACCAAGATCATCGGCCAGGTCAATCCTGTTCCCGATAACGCGATGTCGCTCTCGCTCAAAGAGCCCGTCGGCGTCGCTGGACAAATCATCCCCTGGAACTATCCGCTGCTCATGGCCGCGTGGAAATTAGCGCCGGCGTTGGCCGCCGGCTGCACCTGCGTCCTGAAGCCCGCGGAGCAAACTCCGCTCACCGCGCTCGAATTCGCCCGCTTCTTCGCCGATTGCGGCCTGCCCGCAGGCGTCGTCAACATCGTGACCGGATTCGGCGAAACTTGCGGTGCTCCCATCGTCCAGCATCCCGACGTCAACAAGATCGCCTTCACCGGCAGTGCTTCCGTTGGAAAGATCATCGTCAAGCAGGCCGCCGACACGGTAAAGCGGGTCACGCTGGAGCTTGGTGGTAAATCGCCCAACATTTTCTTCGCCGATGCCGATTTTGAAGCTGCCATCGACGGCGCCCTATTCGGCGTCTTCATTAATCAAGGTGAAGTCTGCTCGGCCGGAAGCCGCATCCTCGTACAGAAATCGATCTATAAGAATTTCGTCGAAGCCATGGCCGAGAAGGCGAAGAAGATCAAACTTGGGCCGCCGCTCGATCGCAGCACAAAGATGGGTCCGCTGGTCAGCAAAGAACAATACGAGCGCGTCAGCCAGTACCTCGATATCGGCAAGAAAGAAGCCAAGCTCGCCTCCGGTGGCGGACGTCCGGAAAAATTTGCCAAGGGCTACTACGTGCAGCCCACGATCTTCTACGATGTGAGCAACAGCGCCCGCATTGCCCGCGAGGAAATCTTCGGCCCGGTCGCCGCCGTGATCCCATTCGAAGACGAGAAAGACGCGATGAAGATTGCGAATGACTCTCCCTATGGCTTGGCCGCTGCCGTCTGGACCCGCGACATCTTCAAAGCGATGCGTGCCGTAAAGTCGTTGCGCGCCGGCATCGTCTGGGTCAACCACATGCAACCGACATATGTCGAAGCCCCTTGGGGCGGATTCAAGCAATCCGGTTTTGGCCGCGAGCTCGGCCCCTGGGGAATCGAAGAATACTTGGAGACAAAGCAGGTCCACATCAACCTGAATGAGGCCCCAATCGCCTGGTACTGAGTGAGTCCCGAGCGAACTGAGCCAGGCTCAAGTTCCGGTAAGGCGTTGTCATCCTGGCGAAGCGAAGGACCTATGCAAAAGGGCGCGCCACGAGCGCCGATCAAGCGAACGACCAACGACGAAGAGAAACTCGCGATGTCCACAATTAATATCCGCACCCAAATTCCCGGTCCAAAATCCAAAGCTCTCCACGAGCGTCGCGCCAAAGCCGTGCCTCGCGGCCTTTCTCACGGCACGCCCATTTACGTCGCCAAGGCCGAAGATGCCTGGCTCGAAGACGTCGACGGCAACCGCTACCTCGATTTCGCCGGGGGCATTGGCTGCCTCAACGTCGGTCACCGCCGCGACGAAGTCGTCAACGCAGTCAAAGATCAGCTCGACCACTTTCTGCACACCTGCGTCCAGGTCACGCCCTACGAGAGCTATGTCCGTTTGGCCGAGCGCATGAATGAAGTCACGCCCGGCAAATTCCCGAAGAAGACGATCTTCGTCAACAGTGGCGCCGAAGCCGTCGAGAACGCGGTCAAGATCGCCCGCGCCTACACCAAGCGCCCGGGCACCATCGCCTTTGAAGACGCCTTCCACGGCCGGACCATGATGACGCTCGCTCTCACCAGCAAGACGCATCCCTACAAGGCCGGATTCGCTCCCTTCCCCAGCGAGGTCTACCGCGTCCCCTTCGCCTACTGCTATCGCTGCTCCTACTCCAAGACGTATCCCTCTTGCGACCTCTATTGTGCGCGCCATCTCGAAGACACGTTCAAGCGTGTAGTCGCGAATGAAGAAGTTGCCACAGTGATCGCCGAACCGGTCTTGGGTGAAGGCGGATTCATCGCACCCCCGCCCGACTATTTCCAAGTTCTCATCGACCTCTGCCACAAGTACGGCATCCTCTTCATCGCCGACGAAGTTCAGTCCGGCTTCGGGCGTACCGGCACGCTGTTTGCCAGCGAGCGCTACGGCATCGAGCCCGACCTGATCGTCACCGCCAAATCGCTCGGCGGGGGACTTCCACTCGCCGCCGTCACCGGCAGGGCCGAAATCATGGACGCCCCCGGCGTGGGCGGTCTCGGTGGCACCTTCGCCGGGAATCCGCTTTCGTGCGCTGCCGCGCTTGCGGTTCTTGATCTGTTCGAGCGCGAGAAGTTGCTCGCACGCTCCAACGAACTCGGCGACCGCTTCCAGCGCCGCGCCCGTGAATGGCAACGCCGTTGGCCGATCATAGGCGACGTCCGCGGCCTCGGAGGCATGCAAGCGATCGAGCTCGTGCAGTCTCCGGAAAGCAAAATTCCCGCCGCCGACGAGACGAAAAAAATCACACAACACTGCTACCAGCACGGTCTGATCACGATCACAGCCGGTACCTACTCAAACGTAATCCGGGTCTTGGTCCCGCTCGTGATCACCAACGATCAAATGGATGAAGCTCTGCATGTTCTGGAATCCGCGATCGCCAATGTCTGCGACCAGGAAGGCGCCGTGGCGCAGTTAGTGTAATAATCGATTGTCATCCTGAGTGCGCCGGCGTTGCGCGCGAAGGATCTGGGCCCGCCGCGTGACGCCCGAGCGCGCTTTGCTTGGGCATAACCCGCACGTCTGACGGGCATCCGAATACTTACGATAGCCGAGGCCTCATCATGAGCGTAGCCGCACCGCCGTCCCTTAAGCTGACCAACTTCATCAACGGCCACTGGGCCGATTCGCGCGCCACCGAATGGCGGGATGTAATCAATCCTGCGACGGGCGAGGCTCTCGCGAGCGTTCCGCTGGGCGACGCCGCTGACGTCAACGCTGCGGTAGACGCTGCGGCCGCAGCATTCCCAGAATGGCGCCGTACCCCGCCCGAAGACCGCATCCAGCCACTCTTCAAGCTCAAGTTCCTGCTCGAAGAGCACCTCGACGAAATCGGCCGCATCATCACGCAGGAAAATGGCAAGACTTTCACTGAAGCAAAAGCCGAAATGCGCCGCGCCATCGAAAATGTCGAAGTCGCCTGCGGCATCCCGATGATGATGCAGGGCTACAACCTCGAAGATGTTGCCCGCGGCATCGACGAAATGATGATCCGCCAGCCCCTCGGGGTCACCGCCGCCATTGTGCCCTTCAACTTCCCCGGCATGATCGCATTCTGGTTTCTGCCCTATGCCATCGCGACTGGCAACACCTTCATTCTGAAGCCGAGCGAGCGCGTGCCGCTTACCATGCGATACATCTACGAACTGCTGGAAAAAACAGGCCTACCCAAGGGAGTCGTGAATCTAGTCAACGGAGGCAAGCCCGCCGTCGACGCCCTCCTCGATCACCCGAAAGTCCGCGCCATCAGCTTCGTCGGGTCGACTCCGGTCGCGCAATACATCTATTCGCGCTCAGCCGAAAAAGGAAAGCGCTGCCAGTGCCAGGGCGGAGCCAAAAATCATGTGATCGTTCTCCCCGACGCCGACATGCCCATGGCCACCCAGATCATCTCCGACAGCGCTTTCGGGTGCGCCGGCCAGCGCTGCCTCGCCGTCTCCGTCGCCGTGACAATCGGGGAAGCGCAGAAAACATTCCGCGACTCCATCGCCGACGCTGCCTCAAAACTCAAAGTGGGCAATGGGCTCGAAGACGGGGTTCAGATGGGCCCGGTCATCACGCCGCAGAGCAAAGAGCGCATCGAATCCCTGATCGGTATGGGTGCCAAGCAAGGCGCGAAAGTCCTGCTCGACGGACGCAATGCCAAAATCTCGAAACACGAATCCGGTAACTTCGTGAACCCGACGATACTCGATGACGTCCCGGCTACCAGCGAACTTACCGACACCGAAATCTTCGGCCCGGTCCTGAGCCTCGTTCACGCCAACAACCTTGACGACGCGTTAGCGTTCCTTGAGCGCAGTGCGTACGGCAACCAGGCGTCGCTCTTTACCTCCAGCGGGTCCGCAGCGCGCCGCTTCCGTTACGAAGCGCCCGCCGGGAACATCGGCATCAACATCGGAGTCGCCGCTCCCATGGCCTACTTCCCATTCAGCGGATGGAAGAACAGCTTCTTCGGCGATCTCCACGGCCAGGGCCGCGATTCAGTCGAGTTCTACACCGACAAGAAAGTCGTAGTCGAACGCTGGGCCAAAGAGCACTCGCGAAAGTTTTAAGATGCAATGTAAATTCTCACCACAGAGTTGCGGCTACTAAGTGGTCTTGATCGTGAATCAAGGTTTGTCTTGGAACTGAAGGCGATCGAAAGTATCTGGCCAGTACGTGAAGCGCAAACTGCTAATGTACATAAAACAACCAGGCAAGCACGTAAGCTTCATGATCAACTTCGATACACCGGTACTAGTCAGAGGGATCTGAGGGACCTGTTCTCTAATGTTTGCTTTGTTTCTCTGTGGTGAAAAGACGTAAAGGGGAATTATGACAACGACACTTGCAAACCCCGCCCTGACGGGGCCGGAAATTGTTGACCTAACCAGGAAGCACACGCTCTTCGAATGGTCCGCACAATCGAAGGTCGACCCCATCCCGGTTGCCAAAGCCAAGGGCATCTATTTCTGGACGCCGGAAGGGAAGCGCTTCATCGACTTCAACAGTCAACTGATGTCGGTCAACATCGGCCACGGCGATGAGCGCGTCATCAATGCCATCAAGGAGCAAGCCGAGACGCTCTGCTATGCCAATCCTTTCATGGCGACCGAGCCCCGCGCCCGCCTCGGAGCCAAGCTCGCTGAAATCACCCCCGGTGATATCGACACGTTCTTCTTCACCAACGGCGGCGCCGAGGCCAACGAGAACGCCATCAAGCTCGCCCGCTTCTTCACTGGACGCCACAAGATCATGGCGCGCTACCGCTCCTACCATGGCGCCACCGCCGGCAGCATCTCTCTGACGGGCGATCCGCGCCGGTGGGCCGCCGAACCTGGCATCCCGGGCGTCGTGCGAGTGCTCGATCCCTATCACGGCATCGAGCGCGGATGGGAGTCCGCTGAATCCTCTCTCGCTGCGATCGAAGAGACGATGCAGCTCGAAGGCCCGCACACGATCGCCGCCTTTATTCTCGAGACCGTCGTCGGAACCAACGGCATCCTCATTCCACCCGACGGCTACCTCCAGGGCGTCCGCAAGCTCTGCGACAAGTATGGCATCCTTATGATCGCAGACGAAGTCATGGCCGGCTTCGGACGTACGGGCGAGTGGTTCGCCGTCGATCACTGGAAGGTCGTCCCTGATCTGATCTGCATGGCGAAAGGCCTGACCGCCAGCTATATCGCCCTTGGCGCGGTTGGCATGCGTCATCACATCGCCCAGCACTTTCAGGACAAAGTGTTTTACGGCGGCCTCACTTACAACTCGCATCCCATGGGATGCGCCGCTGCTCTTGCCACCGTCCGCGTCTACGAAGAAGACAAGCTGATCGACAACGCGAAAAAGATGGGAGCGATCATGAAAGAACTCGGCGCCGAAATGGAGAAAAAGCACCCGTCGGTAGGCGCGGTCCGCTCGATTGGCCTGTTCGGAATTTTCGAGTTAGTCCGCAGCCGCAAAACGCGCCAGCCGATGGCCCCATTCAACGGTGCCGCAGAAGAAATGGCTGCCCTCGGAAAATTCTTCCGCGAGCAAGGTCTCTACACTCTCGTGCGCTGGAACACTTTCTTCACGAATCCGCCGCTGTGCATCAACGAGCAGCAACTCCGCGAAGCCTTCGCCATCATCGACAGAGGCCTCGAAATCACCGATAAAGCTGTGAAAGATTAAAGCTGCGGAACAGCGCAAGAATGCAAGCTGGGGCGACCGCCGTGTGCTGCCTTTTCCAACTAGGGGCCACACTCGGGCCCCTACGGCACCGTCACAATCAGCCCCGTACAAGCCTTAGCCCCTCGCCGCCGATAACTGTGCTGCACCGCTGAATCGAAATAAATCGCGTCCTCCGCCTCCAGCGGATACTCGTCGCTGCCAATCCTGACGGTCAGAGATCCTTTAATAACGAAGAGAAATTCGACACCCGCATGCTGGTGCGGTTTAACTTTTTCCGGAGGCATCTCCTGAAACTCCGCCAGATAAGCACTCAACTTCCGTTCATTGGCCCGATAATCCAGGCATTCGAAATAATAGGGAACGTCCTGCGCCCCCGGGCGTTCCGGGAAGCGTACGCGTTCATCCTTGCGCACCACCCCCACCACTCGCCGCTTCCGTTCGTCGGTAAAGAAGAAATCCAGTCCTACGCCAAACACCATCGAAATTCGCAGCAGTGTCGGCAAAGTAGGGAACAACTTCCCCCGCTCCAGCTTCGAAAGCAGCGCGGCCGAGAGACCGGTGTGCTTGCCCAGTTCTACCAGGCCCATGCTCTTTCTTAGCCGCAAAGTACGGAGCTTTTCGCCGATCGAATACCGGCCGAGTCCATCCGTGATCGTTTCATTCACCTTAGTCATGATTGCATAATAATAAAATAAATGTGCATGTTAGTAAATCACGCAGCCATAAAAAAGCTGGCCCAGAAGCGCCAGCTTTTTCCGGCTTTGTTGTTCGCTATTTCTTCTTGCCGAATAATCCGCCCAACCCGCTCAACGGATTCTGTTGCTGTCCATTCTTCCCGCCGAGCGCATTTTTCAGCAGGCCGGTCGCCACGCCCTTCATGTCAGGAGCAAACTTCGGATCCGAAGTTGTCCCGCTCACGTTAATCGGTACTGCCAGTCCTGCCACCGAGGCATTCAGTTTGAAGGCCAGGTCATTGTTTGGGCTCACCGTCCCTGCTCCAGTCATGACACCAATCGACGGCACATCCAGATTGATGTTGTTTGCGTCCGTGCCCGAAGGAGCAACCTTTAAATCGGAACTGAAATTCTTGATCTGAGTGGTACTGCCCGACTGCTTGCCCGCTAATGCCGAGATGGACGAGAGACGCTGCCCTAGATCGAACCCAGCCAGCGACGAATTCTCCAGCCGCACCGTTCCCGTTGTGACCAGTTTGTCCACGGGGCCGGTACTCACCGTATTAATGCTCAGCGTTCCGCCCTTTAACGACGCCTTTGGGGGCAGCATGACGCCTACCGCTGGCAGCATCGCTTCCAGGTTGTCAACGGGCATCCCTTGGCCATCCAGCTTCAAATTCACCGTCGTCGTCGTGCTATGGATGTCATAGGTTCCGCTCAGGTGCGCGATCGCACCACCCATGTTGATGTCACCCTGCTTGATCTGGCCCTCCTGCTTAACCAGGTCGTGGACCACCGTGAGCGTCACATCGACCGGCTTCGTAGCGGGTGAACCCTTCGCCACAACCTTGAGGCTCGTCGCCTTAAGCGCGCCATTCACCTTGGCTTCGTGCCCGTCGGAACTGAGTGAGCCATCCAGATCTGCGATTCCAGAAATCCCCATCTCGGGATCGATAAACCCTGACTGTTCCAGCTTCATCCCCTTGATTACTAGCTTGGCATCGAGCGGTGTCCTCGCGGCGTCGTCCGGATTGATCGGGCCCGCTTTGCCGTCGAGGTGCATGCTTCCTCCTCCGGGCAAATCTGCGCTCATTGAAAACGGGAATGATGATCTGAAAGCGAAGTCCGTCACCGTGATATCGACCTTGTCATAGACATGCGGCTGTGATTTTCCCACTCGCGATACGGTCAGCCGTCCATCCTTCACATTTAATTTCTTCACGGTGATATTCGGACTGGTGGTTCCTCCAGCCGGAGCCGTGCCGGCAGGTGCGGGTTGCGCCGGCGATTCTTTTGCCTCCGGAGTCGACTTTTGTTTCTCCTTTGATTGCGGCTCGGCCTTCATTGGCTCCGGCGGAGCTTTCGTTTCCTGGGAACTGGCCGCGCTGCTGGTTCCGAGGCTCGAAAAATTCCACTTCTCGCCATTCTCGGACTTCACCAGCGTGATCTCCGGCTGGTTCAGCGTCACTTCCGTCACATTCAACGTCCGCGAAAAAATCAGCGGCATCATCTCCACTCCGACCTTCAGCGACTTAGCCTGCACGAATGGACTCTTGCTGAATGCCGCATCATCTGCAATTGCGATATTGTCCGCCGACACGCTTCCCGAGAGCAGCGAAAGCGATAGGTTTCCGACCGTGACCGGCCGCCCTAGGGCCGCCGTCAGTTCGGTTTCGAGTTTTGGCCGGAACGCATTGGCGTCAATGAAAAATGGAACAGCGATAACAACGACGAGGAGAATAGCGATTGCGATTCCTACGATTTTCAGAATACGTTTCATGATTCTTGCCTCCTGCGGGAATTTCCGGGAGAACAACGCGTTGCGCAGCCGGGAAACGTGCGGTTCCGCCAGTGTATCACCGGAAATTCGACGATGCTTGAAAATGGCAGATGCGCCGAATATGGCGCGCGCTCGCAGTCACCCGGCCTTCACTCGAGCGTAATCCTGCAACCCGTCGAATGAACGCATCAGCTGAGCGTCGATTTGGCGCTGCGCGGCAGTGCTAGCTCGTACGGAAAGCAGTCCTGATGTTTTTGAGGGTGGAGGGCGCCGAAACTCCAGGAGTTAGTCACAGCGCAGGGCTGTCAGGGGGTCGATGCGGGCAGCGCGCCGCGCCGGGATGTAACTGGCAAGAAGGGCAATGGCCGCAAGCAGCAGTGAAATTCCCGCGAACGTGATCGGGTCGGTCGTCTGTACGCCAAACAGCAAGCTTCGAATCAGACGCGTGAGCAGGAAGGCCGCAGCCAAACCCACCGTCACGCCGCAAATGGCCAGGGCCATCCCTTGCCGGACCACGAGACTCAGAATATTGAGCCGGGATGCGCCCAGCGCGATGCGAATGCCCAATTCGCGAGTCCCCTGACTCACAAGGTAAGCCATTACTCCGTAGATGCCGATCGTTGCGAGAAGTAGCGCGACGCTCGAGAAGACGCCAAGGAGCAGCGTCGAAAAGCGCCGGCGGGCGAGCGATTCATCGACCCGTCGTTCCATCGTCCGGACGTAGTACATAGGCAGATCTGGGTCGATGCTTCTTAGTTCGGTTCTGGCGGACGACAGCAATGCAACAGGATCCTCGCCGCCGCGAAGGGCTATAGTCATGGCTCGGGTGGGGAATTGGGTATGCGCCAGGTAAAAAGCAATCCGTGGATTGGAGTCGAGGGAGTCCTGCTTGACTCGTCCTACGACTCCCACCACTGTCTGCCAGGGATCCTTGGAGGGAAGTTGGACAATATGAATCCGCTTGCCGATGGGGTCTTGCCCCGGCCAGAGTTGGTCGGCCATGTATTCATCGACGATGACAGCAACGGGGTTGGTCGAGTCATCCTGTTCGTTGAAGAATCGGCCGCGCCGCAACGGTATCTGCATAGCTTCGAAATAATGACCGCCAACGATCCGCTCGTCCGCGTTGAGAAATTTCTCGCCCGGAAGAGGAATGCGCCCCTCGACGGTGATCGGGGTCCAGGCAAACGCTTCGCTTAGGGGAAGAGAAGTAACTCCGCCTGCGGCGATCACTCCAGGAGATTGTTCGAAGCGCTGCCAGAGTTGGCGATAGGTATTTGAGACGGCCTGCTTGTCATTATATTTCGCGCCGGTCATGGTCAGATCGAATGTGAGAACGCCCCGCGGGTTGAAGCCCGGGGACACGCCTTGCAGGCGGGCAAAGCTGCGAATGAGAAGTCCGGCACCGATTAACAGGACGACGGACAAGGCCAGCTCCGTAATGACCAGCAGCCGACGGAGATTATTGCCATGCCCCCAGAGAGCGCTGGTTCCTGCCGATCCACGGCTGGCATCTTTGAGCGTTGAATTCAAATCCAGTCGTGAAACACGCAAAGCTGGGACAAGACCGAAAAGAATTCCGGAGGACACGGAGAGCAGCAACGTGAATAAGAGCACACGCCCATCGATTCCCACGTCCTGTAATCGCGGGATGCTCTTTGTTCCTAATTGGTGAAGCCATTGCATCGTGAAAAGGCAAATCAAAATACCGAGGGCGCCACCTGACAGGGAAAGCAGCAGGCTCTCCGTTAATAGTTGACGAACGATATGCCATCGGCCCGCCCCGATCGCGGTTCGCACGGCAATCTCCTGCTGGCGCGCCACCGCCCGCGACAACATGAGGTTGGCGACATTGGCGCACGCGATGAGCAATACAAACCCAACCGCTCCGAGCAGCACCCATAGTGGGCGCCGGACGTTGCCGACGACTTGCTCAAAGAGAGGCACGATGCTGAAGGTCAAGCCGCCATTTGGGGGATAGGTTTCCGGAAAGTCATGTCGTAAGCGGGCCGTAAGGATGTCCATCTCAGCCTGAGCTTGCTGCAGCGCGACACCGGGCTTCAGTTTTCCTACGATGTTGTAGTCTTCGTGATCGCGAACCTGGGAAGCTGCAGTTGGAGCTAAGGACAGAGGTAGAAAGATTTCCTCCTGCTCTGTTCCGTAGAGCAGGGGAATTACCTCCCGCGGCAGAGAAAAGGTCGGCGGCAGGACGCCTACTACCACGTAGGGTTGCCCGTTGAGTATGACGGGCCTACCCAAAACATTAGGGTCGCGGCCAAAATGCCGGGACCACATTCCATCCGTCAGTACCGCCGTCAAAGGATGCCCAGGGAGGTCTTCGTCTGGCGTCAGCACCCGACCGAGGGCCGGATTGGCGCCCAGCATCCGCAGAAGGCCTGACGAGACACGAATGACGCCGACTCGTTCCGGTTCGCCTTGTCCGGTCAGGTTGTACGTGCCGCCTATTGCGATGGCAAGCTGCTCAAATCCCCGGTGACCTGTCTTGATGTCAAAATATTGCGCGGTAGAAAACCAATCCTCGGTGATGCCCAGCCCGGGCGAGCGATTCCACAGAATCACGAGCCGATCAGGATCCGCATATGGGAGAGGGCGGAACAGCAGCGCATTGGCGACGCTGAAGATGGAGGTGTTCGCTCCAATTCCGATGGCGAGTGATGACACTGCTATCAACGTGAACCACGGATTCCTCGCGAAGGAGCGGAGGGCGAAGCGAATGTCTTGTGTCCACGTGCCCATTGGAGCGTCATGCTAGCATAGCTCGCTGCGGCTCATCAGACTGAGATCCTGGATGAAAGCGAACCGGTTGCTTTAGTTGCGATGGAAACGGTAGCAGAGGAGTAGGGTTGGACAAACGCAGCTTCATGAAGTTCGCGTTGGCTACAGCGGCGTCGCCGTTCTGGTCCAGGTTCCTGGGCTGGGCGCAGGATCAGAAGTTGACCAACTGGGCGGGAAATCTCGAGTACGACACCGAACGCCTGTACCAGGCCGCCACGGTGCAAGATGTCCAGCGATTCGTCAAGACTACGGATCACTTCAAGGTCCTGGGGACACGCCACTGCTTCAACGATATCGCCAATACCGATCAGCAATTCCTTTCGTTGCGATCGCAGGACAAGGTCGTGGAACTGGATCGGAAAGCGCAAAAGGTCACGATTGAGGCTGGAATGAGTTATGGACAGTTGTGTCCCTATCTCGACCAGCATGGTTTTGCCCTGCACAATCTCGCGTCACTGCCCCACATTTCCGTGGCAGGCGCTTGCACTACGGCGACGCACGGCTCCGGTGTGAAAAATCAAAACCTCTCGACCCAGGTTTCAGCGCTTGAGCTTGTTACAGCAACCGGAGACGTACTGACGCTGAGCCGCGACAAAGATGGTGAAACGTTCCGCGGAGCGGTCGTGGGGTTGGGTGCTCTTGGCGTGATCACAAAGGTGACGCTCGATCTGCAGCCGTCGTTCACCATGAAGCAGTATGTCTACGAGAACGTTTCTCTGGAACAGCTGTGCCAGCACTTCGACGTCATCGAAGGAAGTGCATACAGCGTCAGCCTGTTTACCGATTGGCAGAAACAGCGGGTGAATGAAATCTGGCTCAAAGTCAGGAATGATGCGAATCCGGGCTTCGAAGCGAAACCAGAGTTTTTCGGGGGCAAGCTTGCGGCCAGGAATCTGCACCCCATCGCCGAACTTTCCGCGGAGAATTGCACGGAACAAATGGGAGTAGCGGGCCCATGGTACGCGCGTTTGCCTCACTTCCGCATGGGCTTTACGCCAAGCGCCGGCAAGGAATTGCAATCCGAGTACTTTGTTCCGCGTAAGCACGCGGTCGAGGCCATTCTGGCGGTGGAGCGCTTGCGCGATAAGGTAGGGCCGCACTTGCTGATCTCGGAGATTCGGACCATCGCCGCCGACGATTTTTGGATGAGTACGGCGTACAAGCGGGACAGCGTTGCCATCCATTTCACCTGGAAGCAGGATTGGCCCGCGGTGCATCAGCTACTGCCGGAAATTGAGAGGGAATTGGCCCCATTCGATCCCAGGCCCCACTGGGGGAAGCTCTTTACCATGGCGCCTACGCAACTGAGATCGCGTTACGAACGCCTGCCGGACTTCGTCGCCTTGGCCGGGAAGCTGGACCCAAAGGGCAAGTTCCGAAACAAGTTCCTCGAACGGAACATTTTCAGCTAGCGAATCCTCAAATTTAGAAGTTTTTACCGGACAATGCCGGCCCGTAACGCCTTGGCCACGGCTTGCGACTTAGAGTGTACGTGAAGCTTTTCGTATACGTGTTTCATATGAAATGCGACAGTGTTCGCGGTGACGTTCAGCTCGCGCGCGGCCGTTTTGTAGTTGTGCCCTTCCGACAGAAGTTTGAGCAGTCGGAGTTCGTGGGGAGTCAGATCATGAACTTCGGCTTGTGGGGGCCGAAAGTCGCGAAACAAGCGGATTACGCGATGGGCAATCTCGGGGGACATCGGACCCCCGCCATCAACTGCTTCTTTGACACTGTCGAGCAAACGAACCGGTGCTGTCTTCTTCAATAGGTACCCGGAGGCCCCGGCGCACAAGGCCGCAAAGATGCGATCGTCGTCATCGTAGACGGTGAGGGCCAGTATTTTCGCGGTGGGACAAAGTTCGTGCAGGCGGGGAAGGCCTTCGATGCCAGAGATGCCGGGAAGGCCAATATCCATCAGGATCACATCGGGACTCTCATCTCCAATCTGCGCTAAGGCTTCTTCCATGCTGCGATGTGCCCCTGTGCACTTATATCCGGGGGTGCCGTCGATGAGCATACGGAGGCCTTCACGGATCTCGCGCTGATCCTCGATCACGGACACGCTAATGGTGTTCAAGTCTGCCAAGTCGATTTTTCTGGAACGCTCCCGGATTAAGCCATGCACGGTTCCGAACAAAATGTCCCAAAGGGACAGATTGTCTCGCGGAATCGCTGCCACGTCTGCTACCTGTACAGGTAGTAATTGTGCTTAACTGCGTGGAAAAATCAGTTGGCGGAGAGTCGTGGATCGGCCGAGGCGAGCATTGAGACGAATGGTCGTTCCACGGCCTGGATCAGACTCGATCACCACACTTCCACCGACCCTGCGCGCCCGCTCCTCCATGCTGTTAATGCCGTGCCCTTGTCCTTCTATTGTTAGAGGTTGGAACCCCAGGCCGTTGTCGTGGACCTCGAGAAACAGTTCGTCCCCTCGCACATCGAAGGTGATTTCCACGACGCTGCTGTTCGCGTGACGAACAACATTATTGATGGCTTCTTTGAAGATCAGGAAGATTTCCCGGCGTAGCTCCGCACTCAATGATGTCGCGGCCGATCCGGCAGGCGCACGGAACTGAACATCAATATTGGCGCCGTCCAGCATGTCGCTGGCCAGGCGACGCATGCGCTGGGCGAGGTCGCCCAGATGATCGCGCTTAGGGTTAACCGCCCAAACGATGTCACTCATCGAGTCCACGAGTTCACGGGAGAGATCGGCGATGCGCACCAGTGGTTCGGAGTCCGCGTCATCATGGCGGCGCTGCCGCACGACCTCGCTCATGATCGCGATCTGGGTGAGGCTTGAGCCGATGTCGTCATGCAGATCGGTCGCGATTCGGGTTCGTATGCGCTCCAGGTCCAGCAGGTGATGAACCCGATAATTGTAGGCACGATAGATCAGCCAGGCCGTTAGCAACGCAGCGAGGGTCAGAAACCACCAACGTCTCCACACTGGCGGCAAGATCTGCCAGTCGACCGTGGCCACAGTAGGGCTGACTACTCCTTCGGCGTTTACCGCCCGGACGAGGAACCTGTATCGCCCTGGGGGAACGTTGGGGTAGTTCACCGCCCGGATCTCGGTCGCAGGGCTCCAGTCGCTGCCGGCAACGCCCTCGAGCTTGTACTGATATCGAATGGCATCGCCAGGCCCGAAGTTGACGCTGGAGTATCCAATTTCGATCTGATTTTTGTTGTGGGGCAGCACCAGGCCGTCGACGCGAATTTCCCCGAGTTCTGAGATCAGGTAGGACTGGTCCTGAATCTTAACCTGCGTAATCCGAATGGGCGGCGGTTCGCCATGCCGAACTGGAGCTGGCTGCAGAAGGGATAAACCATCGAGGCCAAACCACAATCGGCCTTCGCGGTCGCAGTATGCTACGTGATGATCGGAGCCGGGCGAAACGAGTCCATCGGCTTCGGTGTAATGGTGGATGGCGCCCGTCGTCGGATTGAGCCGGTCCACTCCCCGGTCGGTCCAGAAGTAGATTTCGCCGAAGTGATCTTCAGTGACTGCCCGTACGTCGTCGCTCGATAATCCATCTTTGGTTGAGTACGTGCTCAGTTTCGGATGGTCTGCCCCAGGATCATCAATCCTTACCAATCCACTTCGAGTCGTCGATGCCCACAATCGCCCTTGATGGTCCAGGAATAAGGAATACATCGATCCGGTAGGAAACGTTTTCGGCCGAACAACCCATTCATACTGACCGTGGCGGTAACGAAATAACCCTCCTTCCCACGACCCCATCCAGAGATTTCCGGCGCGGTCCTCGCGATAGGAGATCGGCAGGCCAAAACCCGGCGGGAAGGGAATGAAGCGTTGCGAGGTACGCTCCCAGCGTAGACAGCCATCCCATGCGCTTACCCATATATCTCCCCGCGAGTCCTCGTAGAGGCGGAAGATGTTCCTCGGCTTTTGGTAAACCACCTTCGGAAGAGTCTGGGCCAGATCTTCCAGTCTGGAAACGGCCGGATACCGATACAAGCCGACCCACGTCGCCATCCACCATTCGCCCAGATGATCCTGAAGGTGAGTCTGTCCCCATCCCCAGCCGCCCCAATCCCAACCCGCATCATGCCCGGGCACGCGCGGGGCAACGGCGGTAAAGTGCTCACCGTCGAAACGGTGAATAAATCGGCTGTGAATTCCGGTCACGACATAGAGAGAGCCGTCATTTCCTTCAAAGATCGAGCGAACGTCGTTCGTTTTCAGTCCATCTTCGGGCCCATACGTGATGAAAGCGCTGCGTGCGGTTTTCTCCCGTCCGCTCCATAGGTTGCCTTCTCGATCCTCAAGATCGTAGCCATGGCCGTTGGGGTCGAACATGCGGAATTGGATGTGACCGCCTGGATCGGTGACGATCTCCCAAGTGCCGTAGGCCCACAGCCAAATGCGACCGTCAGAGGATTCGAAGACCGAACCAACTTCGCGCGTCGGCTGATGCCAGTTGTCGAATACCCGTGCAAATAGGGGCCGTCCGAGTTGCGGATTTGGAGCCATCAGGGCCAGACCGTGGAATGTGCTCACCCATATCCTGCCCAGGTGGTCCTGGGTGATAGACGAAATGCGATTGGCAATCAGGAACGGATCATCAAATACGTCGGAGGTCCCGTCCGGTTTACGGCGCCAGAGCGCAGCTCGTTTATTCGGATCATGGACCGTGATCCAGAGGTTTCCGGCATGATCGGAAAGAAACAATTCGGGCTTATAGTTTTGCGGAATTTTAAGCCCGGACCTTTGCACTGTCCACGTGCCTTGGGATGGCACGAGCTGGAACAATCCAGAGTCGGCGGCGATCCACACGATGCCATGGGTATCTTCCTGAAGCGCGGTGACGCCCCCGGTTTCACTCGCTCCGTAAACCGAGAACATCGGTCCCTTGTCGGGCTTCGGATTGAGGAGAGCCACCCCTCGCGCTGTACCCACCCAGTATTGTCCATTGCGCGTTTCGAGGAGGTCCGCGACCACCCGATCCGGCAGCCCTTGCGCGACGCTGTAATTGGTGAAGGTGTAGCCGTCAAACCGGGAGAGCCCCTCCGTCGTGCAGAACCAGAGAAAGTCATGGGAATCCCGGTAGGTGCAGGTAATCGTGTCGTTCGGCAGGCCGTCGGCGGTGCTGTAGATGCGGGTCGGGAGCCGTCGGGCCTGCACCTGCATCGCAAAGAAGAATAAGAGAGCCGCTATGGTCGCAGCGGCTTTATGGGAACAGAGAAGCGTAAATCGAGGCCGGGGTGCCTCCTGCGACGACTCAATTCGGGCTCGAGATGCGATTCTCGGCGGCATGGGCGGGAACGCGGTGCACAATCAACTGGCGGCCGGAACATCGAAAACTTGCGCGACATTCTAGTACAGATTGGGGCGTCTTGAACTGCGGGCGAACAATCTGTGCCCCACCCGGCGAGGCGCAAGTGTTCTTTCGTCCAGTTCTCAGACGGAGTTCGATTCCTACCTGAACAGGTGGTGACCCGTCCGTCTCAGCATGGTTGAATTCAGGCGTTACTACTCAGGGAGCGTTCAGCCCAGAGGCGCATCTGGCCCGTCCGGGGGGACCGGGCCAGAGGCACCTCAACAAAATCGGGACAAGTCTTCCCAAAGCCTCGAAATTCTCCGTCGTACTTTGGCTAGCGTCGAGGTGAGTTCGTCGCCCCTGGCGTCGGCTTGACGCCGCGAACCTCGAAAAACACTCTTCCTGCACAGCCGGTTATTGACATACGCTACTTCGGGACATGTACGTTCGTTTGCTGAATGTCATCACCCGGGGGTCGGTGCCGAGCAGATTTCGCAGTATGCTCGTGCCTTGAGTATGCTTCGGAATTCCGCCTTGGTTCTCGTGTTGTTCACGCTGCTGGTTGCGCCGGCGCGCTCGCGAGAGCAATACAAGCCCCTGCCCTTGCCGCACCCCGCGCACACGGAAGAGGGATGGGCAGAAAAAACCCTGAAAACGCTCTCGGTCGAGGAAAAGGTCGGGCAGTTGTTCATGATCCGGCTGCGTGTGGAATTCCTGAAGGGTCGTGGTGCCGGGTACGCTGAGCTCCTCAATAATATTCACAAATATCACGTTGGTTCCCTCGCCATGTCTGTGCCCTCGGAAGGGCGAGCGAGCGACGTCAACCGCCGAATCGAGACGGTTACTCTGCTGAACGAGCTTCAGGAACAATCGGAGCTGCCGCTGCTGATCGCCGGCGATTTCGAGAGAGGCGTCCTGCCCGCTCATCTTTTTGGAACAACGGTTTTTCCCCATGCCATGGCTTTCGGTGCCGCCGGCAGCCTTGAGTACGCGGAGGAGTTTGGCCGCATTACAGCACAGGAAAGCAGAGCCTTAGGGGTGCATTGGAACCTGTTTCCTATCGCGGACGTGAATTCGAATCCGGCGAACCCAATCATCGGGACTCGGGCCTTCGGCGGCGACGCCGGGCAGGTAGGCGATCTGGTGGCAGCTTATATCCGGGGCGCGCGAGCGAATGGAATGTTGACCACGGCCAAGCACTTCCCGGGCCATGGAAATACCGCAATTGACTCGCATCTGGCGGTCGCCCTGGTGGATGATGATGTTGATCGCCTGCGAGCGACCGACCTGCCGCCTTTTCAGAAAGCCATCGGTGCCGGTGTGGATGCGGTGATGACTGCTCACGTGCGCGTCACGGCCCTCGATTCTGATCCTCACCGGGTCGCCACGACGTCTCCCGCGATCGTGACGGATTTGCTGCAAAATCAACTTGGTTTTAAGGGAATTGTGTTGACTGACGCCTTGGATATGGCCGGTCTGACCCGGCTTTATCCCAATGAACCCGGGCGTGTGGCAGTGGACGCCTTCAAGGCCGGGAACGATGTGCTCACCATGCCTGCTGACCTGGATGCATGCTACCGGGCGATGGTAGAAGCAGTTCGAGTCGGAGAGATTTCGGAGGAGCGGCTGAACTCCTCTGTTCTCAAAATCCTGCGCGCCAAGTCTTCCGTTGGCCTTGATAAGAACCGCGCCGTCGATGTGGCAGCGATTCCCGGACTGGTTGGAAGCCCTGAGAATCTTGCCGTGGGGCAGAGAATCTCCGACGCATCGATGACCCTGGTGCGCGACAACGGAACCCTGATTCCGTTAAAAAGAGGACGTCGCGAAAGGAGTCTGCCGGTTGCATATCCCTCAGCGAAACGCGCTCCGTCCTTACTCCTGGTAGTCCTTTGCGACAACGTGCGCGCCGCTGACGGGCGTGTTCTGGCGCGCGAGGTTTGGGACCGGGCGCCCAATGCGAATGTAATTTATGTCGATCCTCGGGTCGAAGCGGTAAAGGCGGAGGAAGTGCTGGACGCGGTAGATCGATCGCAGGAGGTTGTGGTGGCCGTTTACGTGGTTCCCTCGGCTGCGCGAACCAGGACAGTAGCGCGCGGCCAGAAGAATTCCGCATCGCTTCCAGATTCGACCGCGCGGTTGTTGAACGGGATTTTGGCACATGCGAGCAAGCGCACCGCGGTTCTGGCAATGGGTACACCTTACCTGACCGAATACTTTCCAACGATCCAGAACTACATCTGCACGTTTTCCAACGCAAGGGTCTCTGAGGTCAGCGTGGCACGAGCCCTCTTTGGGGAAATTCCTATGCTCGGGCATTTGCCGGTCAACCTATCCGATTCCGGCATGGCATTGGAGAAGCCTCGCCAGCCTCCTATGGTCGCCAACCTCGCGTCAGGCCGCTAGCGCAGTCGTATATAACGGCAATCGCTGTCTCCTTTCGTTCTGAATCATCTCACCGCTCGTTAACACCGGTACGGCTTCGTGCGTCTATCATTCCGTGGGGTTTGCTTCCGAATGGGTGCAACGTCGGGAGAGGGGATGGATTTTCTCGCGGCAGGGCAGGGGGCCCTGGCAGTGAGGGAGAAGCCTGCTGGTCCCGTTGCGGACGACTCGTCGTTGGTGGAAGCAGCGCGAGGCGGCGACCGCTCCGCATTCGGGAAGCTCTACGACCGTTATGCGCCGGCCGTTCACGGAATTCTGCTCGCAAGGGTCCGGCGTGATGACGTAGATGATCTGGTGCAAGACGTTTTTATGATCGCGCTGCGCCGCCTTTCCACGTTGCGAGACAACGCGAGTTTCGGTGGCTGGCTGGCGGCGATTGCGCGCAATCGCGCGGTGGATTTTCATCGGCGCTCCGGGCCCGAAACACAGTTGGATGACGAGCTTGCAGTTGCGAAAAGTTCCGACAGCGCCGCAGCGGACGACCAACGTCAAGCCCGTGGAATTCTTAGTGTGATAAAGAGCCTGCCCGAGGCGTACCGCGAAACTTTGACTCTGCGATTGGTCGAGGGAATGACGGGGCCCGAGATTGCCGCTCGCACCGGGATGACCCACGGATCCGTTCGCGTGAACTTGCATCGCGGCATGCAGCAGCTGCGGGCCAAACTCGGTTGGAACACAGAAAGCGATCCGCCGCCGGAGACGTACTGAAGCATGGCAACAGGAAACAATCCGATGGAGAACGATCCCGTCGCAAGAAACGACGGCTACTTGTGGGACCGGACGGGCGATCCTGATCCTGAGATTCAGAAGCTCGAAGGATTGCTGGGAAGCTTTCGCCACGACCGTCAAGCCCCGGTTTTCCCGCAGATCGTTCCGGATCGAAAGCGACGCATATGGCCCTGGCGGATGCGCCTAGTTCCTTTATTTGCGGCATCGGCTGCGATGATCGCAATCGCTGCTTTCTTTTTCTTTGTACACAGGAGCCGAATCACTTCCGTTGCTTTGGGTGATTGGAGCGTTTTTCGCCTAACAGGTTCGCCGCGCTTTGGGCGGATGGAAAGCGGCGCGGAAGGTGGTCTGCAGGGTAGCGAATTCGTGGAGACCGATAAGAGTTCGCGAGCGAGTCTGCGCGCGGAGGACATCGGACAAATCGAGATAGAACCCGGGACACGTGTGCGCCTGTTGAAGGGATCGGCGGGGTTCAAGCGGATCGCGTTGGATCATGGCACGATTTACACCTATATATGGGCCCCTCCGGGTCAGTTCGTAGTCGATACACCGTCGGCGAGGACAGTGGACTTGGGTTGCGCTTACACGCTGCACGTTGACGATTCCGGCGCTGGATTGGTTCGCACATATCTCGGATGGGTGGGATTCAAGTTGAATGGACGTGAGTCGTTTATTCCGGCAGGCGCTGCTTGCGCGACCCGTCCTGGCGTAGGTCCCGGAACCCCATATTTTGAAAGTGCCTCTCCTACATTGCGTGCGGCTCTGCATCGCTTTGACTTCGAAGACATCACCGCTGAGCAACGATCATCAGATTTGGCAGTCGTACTGAGGTCGGCGCGGAAGGTTGATGCGCTTACGCTCTGGCATCTGCTATCGCGGGTTGATGAACGCGATCGAGTTCTCGTCTTTAACGAACTGCGTGGATTCGTGCCTCTTCCCCAAGGCGCAAGCAACGAGGGAGTCCTTCGTCTTGATCAGGCTATGCTCGACCAGTGGTGGAACCACTTGGGGTTCGACGATATTTCCGTCTGGCGGCATTGGGAGCGTTCCTGGCCCGAGCAAGATTCAGCCGCCGGTCCAAAATACTAAAAATCCCGCGCAGTCACTAGCTTTCCGCTTCTTCTCGTAGCCTCTGCCCCTGTTAACACATTCGGGCTTGATCGCGTCTTGTCAACGTGCGGTTAGAACGCTAAATCAAGCCCGGAGACAGACGATGAATTCCTGCTCAGTTGTATCAAAGCTCACAATCAGCATCGCGGCAATTGTGGTTGGACTGACTACGTACGCGCATGCCGGTCCGCCATTGATCTGCCATCGCATCGAAATTGGACAAGCCAAGTCCCTTCCATTGATCGATTGGAACCGGCAGGACACAGCCGGATACGTCCTGAAGAATCTCAGCCGCGACACTTTGGCGATCCTCGACGCAAATGCTCCCGTGCTGGTGCGTATGGAGACGCTCCGCAGGGCGGTCATCTATGCCCGTCATGATCCGCAGGTCGCAAAGGAATTGCTCACTCGCGTTATGGCACGAACCACTCCGTCGGAAGTCACGGGACGTTCTGAGGCCCTGGCATGGTTCGACGCCGGATATCTGATCGAGACTTATAAGCAGTGGATCGGAAGAACTGGACCGCATCCCGCGGCGGGCATGGATGGCTATGGCCTGGTCAAGAAAGCGATTTCCCTGCGCGGCGAAGACGCTGAAATGGAGTTTGCCGCGGCGTTGATTACATTGAGCGGGCCAGAGAGCGCCCACCGCGATCACCGCCGGCGTGCCATCGAGGGAGCTAAAGCCGATCCACTGCTTTCACAGAATCTTGCCGCAGACTTTCACGGGCAGACGATTGCTGAAATGTAGGTCCATTGCCGATCGGAGGAAGCCACCATGATTTCCCTCGTCCAAATTGTGTTTTCGAGCAAAAATCCAGGGCGGCGCCTTGGTGCAATCGCGGTGCTCGCCCTTCTTGCGCTCGGTGGCACCGGTCTTCTGATCGCGGATGAACCACAAGTCGCGCCAGACCTCACGGTCCATGAGTGGGGAACATTCACTTCGATCGCCGGGGCTGATGGAGAGGCGATGACGTGGCAAACGATCCAGGATTCCGACGAACTGCCGCAGTTTGTGGAGCACCTCAGCGGCGTCGACTCGAAGAGCGGACTTCGAGGCACGATTCGAATGGAGACGCCGGTTCTGTACTTTTACTCTCCGCGAACGATGAAAGTGTCGGTCCAGGCGAGATTCTCGCGAGGGATTATGACGGAATGGTATCCGCACGCCCAAACAGAGCCTGGCAAAGGGCTGCGCGACCCGGATCTGCATCACATGCAAAGAGATGGAAGGATTGTGTGGCCCGCAGTTACCTTGTCTCCAGAATCGAATGGACACTTTCCGAGCCCGCTTCCTACGAACCGATACTATGCGGCCAGGGAAACCTCGTCCACGCCGCTGACCGTCGAGGCCAGCGCTGGAACACAGCAGGAGAAATTCCTGTTTTATCGAGGTGTCTCGGCGGCTCCGCTGCCAATCTCTGCCGCGCAAAAGCCAAGCGGAGAGATCCTCATACGAAGCCTCGATGGCAGTCAGATTCCGTCGATGATGCTGTTCGAGCGGCGTGGAACCCGCATCGGCTATCGATGGGCGGGCCCCACAGCGGATGAAGCCGAGATACAACAGCCTGAGCTTACCGGCAACCTGGAATCACTATTGGGCGAACTCGAAAGCGTTCTGACAAGCCAGGGCCTCTTTGCCGACGAAGCTCACGCGATGGTGGAAACCTGGCGGGACTCATGGTTCGAAGAAGGTAGCCGCTTGATTTACGTGGTCCCACCCAATTTTGTCGACAGGATTCTGCCGCTGACGATTGATCCGGCGCCGGGGCGAGTAGTACGAGTGTTTGTCGGGCGGATCGAGATTGTCACGCCGGCGACTGCCGAAGCAGTGAAGACAGCTCTTTCGTCCCATAATGCGGCGACTCTGAGCAAATACGGACGGTTTCTGGAACCAATCCTGGAGATCTTGAACGAACGGGATGCCGAAAATCGAGAAAACACAGATGCGGGCCACTAACTTCAGGCGTTGGCGAACCATGAAAAAAAAGGCGCGAGTCTTGCTCGCGCCTTTCATTTCTGCGTTGACTAGCCTTGCGTCGGATGCAACACGCGGAACGTGCTTCCGTTGTGAGACCAGACCAGCACCAGCGCATCGCCGTCCTTAGAAATGGACGACAACGCCTTCTGCACATCGTCAGCGGAGTGTACCGGCTGGCGGTTTACCTCGGTGATCACGTCTCCCTGCTGTAATCCAGCGTTATCCGCAGGACTGCCTGGGGTTACCTGTTCGATCACCGCGCCCTGCACCTGGTCATTCGCCTGCAGTTGCTGGCGTAGATCTGGTGTCAGATCGGAGAGGCCAAGACCCCATCGCGGTTTTCCATTCGCGGCGCTGGAGCTTTCGACCCCATGCTCGCCCTTCGACATCGAGCCGAGCGTCACCGGCAGCTCGACGCTCTTGCCATCGCGGAGAACTCCCAAATGTAGCGTGGTTCCAGGCTGCTGCTCGCCGACTTTAGCCTGCAATTCGCCAGCGTCCGCGACACTCTTTCCATCGAGTTCGGTGATGACATCCCCAACCTTCAATCCGGCTTTCGCTCCTGGAGAACTAGGCTCTACTTGTGTCACTACAGCGCCAGAGGCATTGTTGACGTGGAAGAACTTGGCTTCATCCGGAGTCACGTCGTTGATACCGATACCGATGTAGCCGTGATTTACCTTGCCGTACTTGATCAAGCTATCGACCGTCGGCTTTACGATCTGGGCGGGAATGGCAAACCCCATTCCGGAGAAGCCGCCTGTTTCCGAGACCAGGAACGTGTTGATGCCGACAACTTCACCGTGGGCATTCACCAGCGGGCCACCGGAGTTGCCGGGATTGATAGCGGCGTCGGTCTGAATGAATTGGCCAGGCGCACGTCGATCGGCGGCGAAAGGATTCGGCCGGTTCAGGGCGCTAACAATACCCCGGGTCACGGTGAAGCGGAATCCCAGCGGATTGCCAAAAGCCAGCACGGTTTGTCCCGGATGCAACTGCATTGAGTCCCCGAGTGGAACACTGGGGAGGTTGTTGCCTTCGATCTTGATGACCGCGAGATCGGTCAGAGGATCGGCGCCAATCAGCTTGGCGGGCAGGATGCGGCGGTCCGTCATGGTGACGCGGATATCGACGGAACCATCGATCACGTGATTGTTGGTAACGATATAGCCATCGGGAGAAATGATGACGCCGCTACCCAGGCCGTGTTCAACCCTCGGTTGAGGACGCATGCGTTGTCCGAATTGACCGCCGAAGGGAGCGTTGGGGCCGAAAAATTTCCACATCGGAGAATCATCATTGCCCGGGCCGTTGTCATCGCCTTCCATCGGATTTTGCATGTCCCCCGTTTTCTTGGAGACGACGGTTACGTTTACGACGGCTGGGGTTACCCGTGCCGCCAAGGTTTCCATGGCGTGGTCGAGCGAGAGCAGTGCGCTGACGCTGTTGTCGTCGAGCGCAGCGGCTGGCGCTGCCATGGCCACAGGCGTCGCAGCACGTACGGAGGTGTCGAATTTATAGGCTGCCAGCGAAAGCACAAGCGCAATCGCCGCAGTCGTCGTGATCAGGAAACGTTTGTTGAGCGCTCCCTGAGAGTTTCTGATCCAGTTTCTTATCTTGCTTGAATTCATGGTTGTTTCACCCCTTATGGTTTGGTTCTAGGTTCTTGTTCAACTAAATGTTTAGTTGTTACGGTCAAAAATTTTTTAGATCCACCTCACTAAAATCGCGGACTGCACTGGGTGCCCATCAGCCGTCGTGCTAGTCCATGTCCAGACACACAGAGCCCAGCCTGCCGGGCGCGGAGAAGCAGGCAAGCCGTCTGGCGACTGCCGCAAAATGAAAATCGTTTCTTCAATGACCGGCGCGGTCTGATTTGCGCGGGTTCGCAAGACGAGCGGGACGTGCGGTACTTCCGCCTTCAGAAGCCGCGGATGCGACGAACGATGTGGGTGGAAGCCTGCCGGAATAACTTTGGACGAAGAATTCAGATTCCGACGTAAAGAAGAAGGGACTGCGACGGAGCGGCCTGCAGAAGCTGCGCCTGAAGAACTCAGCAACATTTCCGTTTGTTGATTCGCCTGCGACCGGAAAGCAATCAGTCTTGGCATGTACGGAACGGCTGCGAACGCCGCGATCAGCAATCCTGCGCTCATGGCCACGGCCGGCTTCTTCACACCTGTGTGACCAGGCCGTTTGGAATCGAGGATCTGCGCCACGCGGGCGGACATCTGATGGACGCGGCTCACCAAGGCCTGTGCCATCGCCAATCCGCGAGCACAGTGCAATTTTTCAGCGAACGAAATCAACGAAGAGGCATAAGCGCGCGGGCTGGCGGTCTGCGCCAGTACCACGTCATCACAGGCCATTTCACGCTCGAGGCCGAGGCGATTCTCGATCCACCAGACGGCCGGGTGAAAAAAGAAGATCGCTTTTACGAGCTTTTGGATCACGTTGGTCCAGTCATCCCATCTCCCAAGGTGCGCGAGTTCGTGGCGGACAATCATTTCAATCTCGCCGCCGGAAAGCTGAGAAAACAGTTTTTCGGGGAACACAACGGCCGGACGAAATAATCCCAGCGCCGCAGGGACGGCCAGATCCTTTGAAGTGCAGAGGCTCACGCTCCGACGTCCAGAAAGTGTGTGAACGATGTTCGCAACCGCAGGTCCAAGCGCAGCCGTGTCTACCTCAGTGCAATTCTTGCGGAGCGCACGCATTCGCCACAGCCCGGCCGCGAGACGGACCGCGAAAAGTGCAGCGCCCACGGACCATGCAACGAAGAAATACAAAGCCCATGAAGGAGCAAGGATAAGGGCACTATGTGCTGAGTCTGCGGCACTCGTCCCGAAGGGCAGGTATCGGAACGCGCCTGCCGAAAGAAACGGGAAAAACACGATTGCCAAAAGCGCTGAGAACCAGATCGCGAATCGTGTGCCCGCGTTCTGGTGTCCGAAAATGCGCAGTGATGTCCATACCAGAGCGGCAAGGATCACACCTGCGACGCCCGCAGTCGTCAGCCGTTCGATAAAGATTTGCATGAATAGCTGCATGACGGGTGCGGTCACCTCTGGCCACCCTTCCCATCGTCGCCGATATCGCTTCGATCCAACATCTGCCGCAACTCTCGTAACTTATCTGCGTCAATCGTTTCGTTTTGCAGGATGTTCAGGACCAAGTCTTCATGGGAGTTGCGGAAAAAGCGGCTGACCAGATGTCGAATCTCCGACCGGGTCGCTTCCTCCCGGTCGATTGTCGGCTGAAAAATGTGTGCGCGGCCATCCTTCGCGTGCATTACGTGACCCTTCTTTTCAAGAACCCGGATGGTCGTGAGAACGGAGTTGTAGGCCAGGATCGAAGGCAGTCCGTCGACTACTTGCTGGACGGTGCAAGCGCCCTTGCGCCATAACACCTCCATGATCCGAAGTTCGGCTTCCGTTAATGTTGCGGATTGCTTCGGCGGCAAGCTGACCTTTCCTCCCAAAACATTGGACGATGGACCCAGTAAAAAGTAACTAATTATTTAGTTGCCAAGTTGGAGGGTCGAGATGCCCAGCCATAATTTGGGGGCTCTTGCAACTGAATGTAATAGTTCTCAGAAGTAAGCTAAATCATTGCTGTTGCTGCTGTTCTTGCTCGGAATGCAGGGCGGGCGTCCGAATTAGAACTGGACGGGACCGGATCACAAAGGATGGAGCGGGCGGCTCAGGGCGGACTTCATCGGCGGGGCTGACTGAGACGGATACGCTCAGCTCACTCTGAGCGTCGCCTTTGTAGACGCCGCGGGTCGGCGGGACGTCTGCGTAGTCTCGGCCGATTGCCACTTTGATATGGCGATCGGCCCCAACCAGGTTGTTGGTTGGGTCGAATGCAACCCAACCTAGCCGTGGGATAAGAGCCTCAGCCCAGGCATGTGAGGCGCCTTCTGATGAACGGTCCGCCTTGGTTTCGTCACGATGGAACATGTAGCCGCTGACGTAACGACAGGGAACCCTAAGGCTTCGCACGAGCGCGATCATGATGTGGGCGAAGTCCTGGCACACTCCCTGCCGGGAAACCAGCGCCTCTTCGATAGGAGAATCTACTTTTGTGCTGTTGGGTACGTAGGCGAAACCTCGGTAAAGCGCTTCGTTCACCTCTGAAAGCAAGGAGAACGGTGTATCGCGCCGTTCGCATCTGAGTTGCTTCGCCAGTTGCTCGAGCGCCTCGCTGCCGTGCGCAAAATGGCTGGGCAAGAGCGTCTCCCAATAATCGCCGGCGCCGACGAGGGCGTCGAGATCCGCCCAGTCCCCGCTGTCTGTAGCGCGCGGCGGGGGAACCACCTCTACGTCTACCGTGGAGTTCGCCGCAACTTTGACCTGCGTGTGGCTGCCCGCGATATCGAAATGGTGAACGGTGTTTCCGACGAAGTCGCGATATTGCATCACGTTGGCGGAGGGTTCAACGTCGAGCGTGAAGTTGAGGCAGCGCTGTTCGCCTTCACTGCGCGGCTGCAGGCGGACTTCCATGACGCTCTCGCGCACGGCGGGTTCATAGCGAAAGGTCGTCGTGTGGCGAACGGAATAGATCAAAGTCATTCCTTAGCGCTAACGAGTCTGACGGCTATCCAAACGACAGCTAGTTCTACGACACCAGTGCCTGCTCAATCGCGTAATCGAAATACACCTGCTGGATCGCATTGTGGACCTGCGCGCATTGCCACCGCACGCCATCCACGTAACCGCTGGCGCCGGACCCCATGATTTCGTCGATCTGGCTGAAGCTGAGCGTAGCCTGCAGGCGTCCCGCCAGCCGAATCGGCTGTTCGGCGCGTCGTTCCGTGAGTTCACCGATCGATTGCAGTGCGGCGTCAATCCTGTCGACCGAGAAGCGCACGGAATGGGGGAACTCTGGATTGAGAAGTACAAACTCCGCGATCCTCACCGGGCGCAATTCCGCCGTATAGGTTTTGCAGTAGGCCTCGAACGCAGAGCACGATTTCAGCAAGCCGACCCACTCCAGGTATTCTTCGCTCTCGATCGCGGCATCGGACGTGCGGGCGCGCGAGGCGAAATGCGTCCTTACCAGCCGGGCCAGCAAATCGGTGCGCTCTACGAAACGTCCAAGCTGAATGTAGCGCCAGCCCTCTCCGTGCAGCATGGTCGAATCGGTGACACCCTGGAACAGGTGCGCCCCTTCCTGAACAGCGCGAAAGAAAACGTGCGAATTGAGCAGCCAGGCTTCGCCGGCCGTCGTGCTGTTCACCTGCAAGTACAGGCGGTTCAACTGCTCCCACATCTCGGAACTGCACTGCTCGCGGACTTGGCGGAGGTTTTCGCGTGCTGCGGCAACGCAGGAGAGAATCGAAGATCCATTGCTTCGGTCCAAGGTCAAAATCTGCGTAATGGACGCGGCATCGACCGTCCCAGAGGGTGGCAGCGGCGCCTCCAGGGCCTCAATCAGTCGGGACCAATGCCCAGCACCTACCTCTGGAGCCTGCTCCAGACGGAGCTGCAGGTCAACATCGATCAGCCGCGCGGTGTGCTCGGCGCGCTCCAGGTATCGGCTCATCCAATAGAGGCTGTCCGCGACCCGCGAAAGCATGACAGTTTGCCTGCGCTCATGCATTGGCTGACTCAAGCTCGAAGAACCCACGTGTCCTTACTGCCTCCGCCTTGCGAGGAATTCACCACCAGCGATCCGCGCCGCAATGCAACCCGAGTCAGTCCTCCGGGCACCAGCGTCACATTTTCGCCATACAAGATGTAGGGACGAAGGTCGATATGCCGCGCCTGCACTTCTCCTTCAAGGAAACAGGGAGCACGGGAGAGGCTTAGCGTCGGTTGCGCGATGTAATTCCGCGGCTCGGCTTCGATTCTGGCGCGGAATTCCTCACGTTCTTCCACCGTACTGTGCGGACCGATCAGCATTCCGTACCCGCCAGACTCACCCACGGCCTTTACGACGAGTTGGTCGAGATGCTCGAGAACATGCTGCCGCTGCGATCGGTCGCCGAGCAGGTAGGTCTCAACATTGTTCAAAATTGGATCTTCCCCGAGGTAGTAGCGGATGATCTTGGGCACGTACGCGTAAACCGCTTTATCATCGGCGATGCCGGTTCCGATTGCGTTCGCAAGGATGACATTTCCGGCGCGATACGCATTGAACAGACCTGGAACTCCGAGATTGGAATCCTGACGGAAGCAAAGTGGGTCCAGGTAATCGTCGTCGACTCGGCGGTAGATGACGTCTACGCGGCGTAGGCCAGCGGTCGTGCGCATATAGACGACATTGTCGTGAACCAGAAGGTCTCGTCCCTCGACCAGTTCGATTCCCATCTGCTGCGCCAGGAACGTGTGCTCGAAGTAAGCAGAATTGAAGACTCCGGGTGTCAGCAAAACGACTTTTGGATCGTGACGGGTCGTCGTGGGCGCGAGAGCACGTAAGGTAGCCAGCAGCGATTGCGGGTAATGGTCGACCGGGCAAACGCCATAATCGCGGAATAGGGTAGGGAATACTTTTTTCAGGACTTTACGGTTGGCCAGCATGTATGAGACGCCGCTGGGCACACGCAAATTGTCTTCGAGAACGGCGAAGCTTCCGTCAGGAAGCCGAACCAGGTCCGTGCCGCAGATGCTGACATAGATGCCGTGAGGCACGTTCAATCCCCGCATCTCCCGCCGGAAGTGGCGGCAACTATAAACCAGTTCGCGGGGCACGATGCCGTCGGCGAGAATCCGGCCGTTGTGGTAGATGTCCTCAAGAAAAAGGTTAAGGGCGGCGATCCGCTGGGTCAGGCCGTTTTCGATCTTCCGCCATTCATCGGCCGGAATGATTCGGGGCAGCAAGTCGTTGGGAAAGACGCGCTCAGTACCTTCGTCGTTTCCGTATACCGTGAAAGTGATCCCCTGATGCAGGAAAGACAGATCGGCGGCCTGCTGAGTCTTGCGCAGATCTTCCGGTGGAAGCTCAAGCAGGTTCTGGAAGAGTGCCTTGTAATGACTCCGCGGAGTTCCCGGAGCCGCGAACATTTCATCGTAAGCTCCGCCAAACTGATAGTTTCGGAAGGGCGGCCGGAATAGGCTGAGGGGCGGCTCCGGCGGATTCATCCGGCGCACGAGTCCGCGAGTTCGGGTACGGCTGGGCTGCACTCGTAGGACGATAGGGGTTGGTCCCGCTCGGAGTCCAATCGAAATTGTTTATGGCGGGGATTCAGAAATCGACTCACGAGCTTTCCCTCAGGCCGAAAACTACCTATCTCCCGACCTCCTGCTACTTTTTCTCTCCAGCGGTGAACGTCGTCCATGGCCCGGCCTTCATGTCGCGGAGAAGGGCTTTCTGCCACGAATATTCGGGATGGCGATCGAGAAAATCCTGTGCCAGAAAGTCCTCGCCGCAAGGATGCCCGGCTCGGGCCACGAAGCTCATTTTTTCGGCCATGGTGCTGTCGGTCGCTTTGCCCTGGACGGCGCCGCCTGGGTTGTAGGCATTCCAATTCCATTCCTTGATCCCGCGTGGAGACACCTCGACGTGGCCACAAAGCGACCGTTCATTGGGCTGTGGCTTTTCCGAACTCGCTTTCTCAAAACTATCAACGTGATCGGAGAGGAATTGCTCGGCCGTGCTGACATCGATCTTGCCCTTGGATTGCTTCATTAACTCTTCCCAGCGTACGTGCCGGGCGTTGGGCGAGGAAGAAGCATCGTTAGGATCGAATGTCGTTTCCTCCTTAATCACCTTGGGATCGCGGGCGAAATTCGCGCTTACGAAATAGCCATCCTTGGTGCGCCAGAGCGGCGTGTTTTTCAAGCCCAGCTCCAGGTAGGCGATCTCGCCAGTCTTGCGATCGCCAATCAACCAATCATTGGCGTAGCCGCCATTATTTCCCTCTTTAATGATGCGGACATAATCGTCGATGCTCTTGGCGTATTGCAGGGCCTTGCGCGAGCGCACAAACTCCGGTTTCCCGTTCGGATCCCAGCCTTCAAATTGGGTGATGGTGGTTTCCGTAATCATGATTCCATCGGAATTTACGCCAAAGTCGTCATCGCTGGTGATTACACCGGGGAAGCCGTCCATCAGGATGCGGTTGCCGTGTGCCGGAACGATGTCGAAGATCATCACCCATCGCTCCCCGGCGAGATAACTGGTCCAGTTATTGTGGGCGATGACAATCTTGTGATCCTTGGTATATGAGCCGGTTGCGACAAATGCGCTGCAGTTACCTGGAGCCGCGAGCTTGGGGTTCTTCGCCGAGTGCTGCTGCTTGTTCAGCCAGGGGAGATAGTAGTCGGGGACTTCCTCGAAGGCATTCAGAGCTACGATGTCGTACACATCGAGATCAGCGCCATTTGCCTTGGCTCCGTCGGCTATCCCCTGTAATTCCTGCTGGTACTCCGCGTCGATGTGCGGCCACAGTTGCTGCCGGGCAGTTGTGCGGAAGAACTCCCAATCGCGATCCGATTGATGCGTGTCAAACAGCTTGATCGCGGCGAGGGCGTCGGTAATCTCCGGTGCGAGGAGGTAGCCGTGCTGAAACCCTATCTCCGCGGGTGTTCCTTCGAGGTGAACGTAGGTCCAGCCGCCTCGCTGAAAGCGGTAGGCCTTGGCGAGGCGGGGATCGGGCGCGCTTGCCGCAGCCCCGGACAAGATTAGCGTCAACGCCACAACGGCCACCGAAACGCAACGACACAGGGGATTGACCATGAATCGCCTCAGGAAAACGGGACTGTCGAAATGCGGCAACATTCTAGCGTATCGAGCGCAGAAAGCCCGTCTTTAAAGAAATAGTGCCTTTGTCACCGCCGAGGCGGAGAAAGACGTGGCCTACGGCGGGCCTAGATATCCGTTCTTTGCTCGGGATGACGTGAGAGATACCAGCAAGGTAGAGAACCAGAATGAGAAAACAAGGCGTGGACGCAAGTTTGGGGCTGCGGTGGATCGAAGATGAATTGGGTCTTTCCGTTTTTTTGGGCCACTGCGTAGTAGTGGTCGACGGTGACCGATCCATAGGGATTCCAGTTTGCCCCCACACGCACTCGAAAGACCACGAAATCGACCGCGAAAATCAAGGCCGCGCCCGCGACTAGAGTCAGAACCGTATACAAAAAGATTTGCTTGAGGAGTGTTCTGAGATTTCGGGGTGCGTCTGCCATCACGAAGGGGAATTATAAGGGCTCGATTGTCGTGAAGCTTCCAGGGTGGTCAGAAATTGCATCCCGCGCGTGATTTGCTTGACCGGATTGTCTGGGGTCGTATTTAATCCGAAAGCGCTCTTCCCGCGGACATCGGAAGATATGAAGGAGAAGGTCGGCCATGCGAGTCGCGTTTCTGGGTTTGGGGATCATGGGTCAGGCAATGGCGGCAAATCTAGCCAAGGCCGGCCATGAGGTCACAGTATGGAACCGTACGCCGGGCAAGTTGGTGGAAGGCGCCGCAGTAGCGCCAACTCCGGCGGCGGCAGCCCAGGGAGCCGAAGTGGTGTGGATGTGTGTCTCCGACACCAACGCGGTGGAAGAAGTCGTTTTCGGCAAAGATGGCGTGGAGCAGTCCTTGACCGAGGGCATGATTATCGCCGACTCGAGCACCATCGCTCCGGCGGCAACCCTCAAGTTTGCCGAAAGAGTAGGAAAGAAGGGCGTCGCTTGGGTGGATGCACCCATGACCGGTTCCAAGATCGGGGCTCGCGATGGCACGCTGGTGTTCATCGTGGGCGGCGATGAAGGTCCGATCGAGCGTCTGAAACCGCTGTTTGCCGCGATGGGGAAGAAGATCTTCCGTATGGGAGAAACCAGCAAGGGGCAGGCCACAAAACTGGCCATGAACCTGCAAATTGCCCTGATTTTTGAGGGTTTCGCGGAGGCGCTGACCCTCGCTGCAAAACTCGGGGTGGATCCTCAGCAGTTGCTGTCCCTGATCGAGGCGACGATGGTGCGCTCCGGAGTCGTCGATTACAAGGGACCTTTCATCCTGCAGCGGGATTTCACTCCTAATTTTCCCCTGCGTCTCATGCACAAGGACATCCGGCTGGCTCTCGAGGCGGCAAAGGAAGCGCGCGTAAAGCTGCCAGGGCTGGAAACGGTCGAGGAAGTGTATGAAATGGCCACCGAGGACGGCCATAAAGACCTCGACTACGCCGCCACTCTGACCTTGCTCGAAAAGTGGGCAGGGGTGCAGGTCAAAGGTACTGCCGCCTAGAATCCCGGCGAGAATCCAACCATTAAGCCGCCAATACCGAAGCGAACTCGCCTTCAGGAGCGTGGCTCACCTGATTGTGACTCTTTGTTACTCCTGTAATGCCCCACCGGTGGCTATTACACAACTATTACAGTTTGGGTCCAGCCTTACCTGCTAGGTTAGCTGAGGTTTGTTCTCGAAGAATTCTTACTGGGGATACCTCCGAACCTATGGAACTGCAAGACTTGGAAAAAACGCAAGCGGCCAATCACGAAGTGAATTGGGTGACGGCGATCTTTATGGCCCTGTTTCACGTCGGCGCAATCGCAGCGCTCTTCTTTTTTACCTGGAAGGCTTTTTTCGCGGCCGCCGTGCTGTGGTGGATTTCCGGCAGCCTCGGGATTGGCATGAGCTATCACCGCCTCCTGACGCATCGCGGCTACAAGACTTACAAGTGGGTAGAGTATTTCCTGACTCTCTGCGCCACGTTGGCGCTCGAAGGTGGACCAATTTTCTGGGTGGCGACGCACCGGATTCACCATCAGTACTCCGACCACGAAGGCGATCCGCACTCGCCGATCGACGGAAAATGGTGGGCGCACATGGGATGGATTCTCATGGGCAAATCGATGCACCATAACACCACCACGCTCGCCCGTTACGTCCCCGATCTCGCCAAAGATAAGTTCCACGTTTTCATCACGAAGTATCACTATGTCCCGCAGATCGTCGTTGGCATCGCTCTATACGCCATCGGTGGGTTGCCCTGGCTCCTTTGGGGAACCTTCCTCCGAACAGTTGTTGGCCTTCACGCCACGTGGCTGGTGAACTCCGCAACGCACTCCTGGGGCACACGGCGCTTTGCGACCCGTGATCTCTCGACCAATAGCTGGTGGGTTGCGCTACTGACCTTCGGCGAAGGCTGGCACAATAATCACCATGCGCATCCGTCTTCCGCCGCCCACGGCTTCACCTGGTATGAGATCGACACCAACTGGTACGGGATCTGGACATTGAAGAAGCTGGGCTTGGCTTGGGACGTGAAGCGGGTCACGCTAGCGGATGTGAAGCAGGGAGTCGCCGCCGCTCCGAACGGACGCCTCATCGCTCCCGTGGCCGCTGAATCATGGGCCGCCGGCGACTAGCCCGGATTTCATTGTTGATTGTTGAATTCGTGATTGTTGATTGAATTTTGTCGGCTGATTGCAAGGAGTCTTTTAATCGACGATCAGCATTCAACAATCAGCATTTCGATCATCCCTTCACACTCGAATAATCATGACCTCGGTGGCCTTGATCAAGGCCGCCGCGGTCTGGCCTTTCTTCAATCCCATCTCACGAACTGCGCTTGCGGTGATTAGAGAAGTGATGAGCTGCCCGCCGACGGATAGCGTTACCTGGCCCACCAATCCGCTTACCCGCACATCCACAATCCTTCCTACCAGTTGGTTGCGTCCGCTGATCCGCTTATAGCTGACCCGGCGTTCGTCTTGATTGCGTCCGCGAGTTCGGTAAAGCAGGCGATCGATCTCCGATTGCGGAATGCGATAGTGGCCTCCAGGCGTTTGCACCGTGTGAATCTTCCGGCGGTAGATCCACTGCTTGATGGTTGGATAACTGATTTGAAGTTGCACGGCGGCATCTCGAGGCCTGAGCAGGGCTTCTTTCGCGGCGGTGCGTGCTTGTGGCTCGGCCATGGCAGTGCTTCCTTTCGCTCGGCAGAGGATCCTGAAAGGCGGTATTGTAACGCCGATGGAGTAGCCCCGCTTGAGCTGCCTCACCTCGCCATACTCAGGAATTAAGCGTCAACGTCGATCACTCTCCGCCGCGGCAATGCCCGCAAAGCGCGCTAAAATCGAACAGACCGTTAACTTCCATGCGCATCTCGAGCCGCCGCGGCACGATCGTGTTCTTCCTATGCCTGGGGATTGGTCTGATTGCGCTTGCCGTTGCGCTCAACGTGGGATGGATCATCCTGAACTGGCGCGAGGGCGTCCTGCTGTTTTTCGGCATCGTCTTTTTTGCCCTCATCATCGCGGGCATGGTCGTTAATACGATTTTCCTGGTGCGCGAACTCCGGCGCAGCGAGCAACACGACAGTTTCATCAACGCCGTAACTCACGAACTGAAGACCCCGGTGGCGTCGATCCGCCTGCACTTGGAAACCCTGCAGCGCCGCGAATTGCCGGAACCGCAAAAGCAAGCGTTCTACCAGGTTATGTTGAGCGACACGGACCGGCTCACCGAGACGGTTGAGCAGGTACTCCGTGCCGGACGTGCCGGCGACAAGCGCGCCGGAACAGATAGAGCCGCCGTCGATTTCCGGCAGATCGTACAGGACTGCATGACTACCGTGCGCGCCCGCCATCACTTGCAGCCTGAGATGCTCCGCTATCAGGAAGAATCGGCAAACGGCAACGGGTTGACGGTTCGGGGCAGCGCCGAAGACCTGCGGACCGCCGTTTTCAACGTTCTCGATAATGCGGTCAAGTACTCAGGTGACAAAGTGGACGTGCGGGTACAACTCGAAGCTCCCGATGAGAGGCGGATCGTGCTGCGCGTGCAAGACCAGGGGATTGGAATACCTCCCGAGGATGTGAAACGTGTTTTCCGGCGCTTCTACCGGGTCACGGAACGGTCGATGTCTCACATCAAGGGAACAGGACTGGGACTGTTTATCGTCAAAGCGATCGCGAAGAAACATGGCGGTCGCGTTTTCGCCGAGAGTGAGGGCGAGGGGCAGGGAACGACCGTTGTTCTCGAATTGCCGAGGTGGGAACAATGAGCCGTGTGCTAGTCGTCGAGGATGAGGCTCATCTGGCGCAGGGACTGCGTTTCAACCTGGAAGCCGAAGGCTATGACGCCGATGTGGTTGGCGACGGGGAATCGGCGACCCGGCGGTTGCTCGAGGGCAAGGAGAAGTTTGACGCCGTGGTCCTCGACATCATGCTTCCAGGAAAGGACGGATTCAGCGTCGTCTCTGAACTACGCGCGGCCCGCAACTACGTTCCGGTACTAATGTTGACGGCGCGGGGACGTCCGGAAGACGTGCTCAAAGGGTTCGCTTCTGGCGCAGATGATTATCTTCCCAAGCCTTTCGACCTTTCCATTTTGCTGGCACGGCTGCAGGGTCTGCTGCGCCGCAGCGAATGGATGCGGGGTGGCGCAGCCGGGGCAACCGCGAAAGCAGAGAATGCTCAACCGGCTACCATAGGCGATTTTGACACGTTTTCGTTTGCCGGCAAGACGATTGACTTCGGGGGACTCGAATTGAAGTCCGGCGACACCACAATCCGCCTCACGCTAATGGAGGCGGAGCTTCTGCGTTATCTTGTGCGCAATGACGGACGCAACGTGTCGCGCAAACAGATCCTCGAAGAGGTCTGGGGGCTGCACGAAGACACCGACACTCGTGCGATCGACAATTTCGTCGTGCGTTTGCGGCGCTACCTTGAGGATGACCCGGGAAATCCGCGGCACTTGCTGACGGTGCGGGGAGTGGGGTATCGGTTCGTCGCGAAACCGGACGACGACTAAAGCACCCTCGCGGCAGCTCCTATCGCCTCACGAACTTCGTGATTCGAGCCGTAAGCCCCAACGCCCAACATGAATCCGAACTCGTAACGGCGCGGTTATTTCGGCTACAGAGAAAGAATCGGCGACTAAGCTCGGCAGAGCTCCGCCAGCAATATCTCACGCCGCTCGATCGCGATGCTGTCTAACCGGCGCAGAACCATGAAGTAGAGGGGTACGGAGATCGCGGCCAAAATCAGAAATAAAAATGAGGCAATCCATAAGTTCTGATAAAACCGTGCCACCGCGAACGCAGCTGCGCCCACCGCGACGATAACGATCTGTACTCCAAGGCTGGCAAGCACGGTCAACTGCGAAACGTTCTGCCGTCCGAATGTTGCAAAGTCTCTTCTTTTGGGAGTGTAGATCGAAAGCAGATTTCCCACCGTGAAATTCAGTGGCGCGGCAAAGAGCAATCCCGCAAACGTCGCGACCGCGACAGGCCCATTCGGAGGACCGTAAAAGAAAGCCACCGCCAGCAGTGATAGCAGGATGTTGAACGCAAGGATAGTCGCGAATGCCAGATTCTTGCCCAGGACGATGTGCCGGAAGCTTGCCGGAGAGGCGAAGAAGAATTGCATGCCATTGGCATCCCCACCGAAGTTGTTGTAGACCATGTTCGTCAGCACCAGTAGCGCATACGCGGCCGCTCCTGGAAAGGCCATATCGGGAGTGCGCGAAAAGAAGTTGGTTTGACGCATGGCATTCATCGCCCCCAGCCGGAAGACGATCAGCATGAACACCGGCATAATCAGCGTCAGGAGCATGGGCCCGCTGCGGGCAAGATAACGCATTTCCTTTTCGAAGACCGCCGCCGTTGAAGGCGAAAATCCAGGAAGATTCCATCCCGGCCTCAACGGCTGTGTTTGCTGGGCTGCAGGCCTGGCAAAGGCCTCACTGAGATTTTCCCCGCGGAACTGCCTCCGCAGGCGCAAATGGAGCAGGCATCCCACCGTGAACGTTAACGATCCCAAGTAAACCAAGGATGTGAAGCTCACGAAAGCGTGACCGTGTGTAGCTTCGGCGATCGCGTTGGAGGCCGCCCCGGGCGGCAGCACTGCCTGAATCCGTATGGCAATCTCGGCCGCACGTTTCAACTGCGGGCGGGGCCGCCCGCTGAAGCGCTGCAAGGTTGGTCCGATCAGTTGAAAGCTCAGCATGACCAGGATGAAAACAACGCCCAGGATCTCGCGTGTACGACGTTGGGCCAGCCATCGCTCCAGCCAGGCGAAGACCGTTTGCATCAGCACGAGGTTAAAGAGTGCGAAGAGCAGCAGAACAACCAGGGCCCAGGCACAGAGTGAAGGACGGGCCGCCGTCAAGCCTAGCCACACGCCAATCACAGCGACCGAGCCCAGCGCGCTCGCCGGATCAAACATCCCATACGCCAGGCGCACAAGAAAAAACGACCGATATGTCAGCGGGAACCGAAGCAGATCTGAGGAGTCCGGATTGTTGGTAAAGGCGGTCGCCATGACCGGGAAGAATTGCCAGAAAAAAAAGACGGGCCACAGCAACAATCCAAGCATCTCGGCTTTCGAATGGGAGACGAAGTACCAGGAAAATGCCGTACAAGCGGCGAAGCCGCCCAGGCCGCCAATGGCGAAGGCGGAGGTGACGATGATGCGCGAAGCCAATTCCATCTTTCCGCGCCGCGTGCGCAATCCGTTGACGAACATGCGCCAACGGAGCTCAGCGATGGCAGGAAGCTGACCGACGATGCCTTTGGGAGACGCCATTCCGAAAGATCACAATTCTTTCATAATCCGGTGAAGTGCAGGTGAAATTGCAACGATAAGAGAGGTAAGGGTGTGGGCGCGCCATTTTCATGAGAACGTACTCAGAACCTAGGCCCAATGTGATCAGCATCACCGGCGGAGGTGGGCTAACTCACGGCCTCGGTTTCAGCGCAGATGAAACAATAACAATCCTGTGGAGGTGATTGGAATGCAGCCGACTGAAGAGATGCCGCTGTGGGACAGCGTGGCTGAGCCTTTCGCAAGCGCGCTGGAGCGTGCTTTCGGCTGCCATCACGGGAAGCTGAGCCGTGTATTTACGATCGACGGCCGCACCTATAAGGTCTGTTGCGACTGCGGCGCGCGATTCCGTTACTCGTTAGACACCATGTCGATTGTGGCTGAACATCGTCATCGGTTTCCAGTTCTGAGGCGTCTGCGAGCGGGAAGGCTCAAGAGAAAACTGCTGCGGCGGCACGAGCGCGCATAACTCTCACACTCCTAACCTAGCCAGGAAAGTTCCTGCTCGGCCGGGCGTGCACCACCCACCACACGCAGGAAGATTTCTTCAAGCGTGAGCTTCTCCGCCGAACCTGCTCCGTTGCCGGAATTCGCCGGCGTCTGGGCCTCAACTCCCGCCCGAAGCTCGGCAAGCGAACCCTGGGCCACAAGCCGTCCCTGATGAATGATGGCTACGTGGCTGCACAAGCGTTCCACGATCTCAAGTACATGCGAAGTGAGGAAAATCGTCGCCCCGCGTGAGATCATCCCTTGCAGCATCGCCTTCAGCGTTCCGGCGGCGATGGCATCCACGCCTTCAAAAGGTTCATCGAGAAAAAGAACCTTCGGTCCATGAATTACTGCCGCGGCCAAAGCCAGTTTTTTCTGCATGCCATGGGAATAGTCGGTGACTAGTTTCTTGGGCTGGTCGGCCAGTTGCATGAACTCCAAAAGCTCCGCGGCGCGTTTGGCTGCAATTTCGCGATCAAGGCCATACATGCGCCCGGCAAAGCTCAGGAATTCCGCTCCTGTAAGGCGACCGAACAATGCCATGCCTTCGGGAACGACGCCAATCTGGCGTTTCACATCGACGGGATACGCGCTGAGGTCGAGGCCTAGAATTTCGATCCGTCCGGAACTCGGAGCCAGCAGCCCAGTCAGCATTTTGATGGTGGTCGACTTGCCTGCGCCGTTAGGCCCTAGAAATCCGAAGAACTGGCCGGGAGCGACGCGCAGATCGATGCCGTCCACGGCAACAAGCTCGCCGAACCTGCGGGTCAGACCCTGAGTGGAAATGGTGGGCTGGGTGTCCATCCTGTGAACGCTTTGAATCTAGCACAACGGCACGGATTCCCGCGTCGATATGGACTTTCGAGATCATCCTGCTGTGAATTTTGCTTGGCTCGGGAGAGTCAATCCCATAGAATTCTTCTACTCCCCGCAGACTCAATTATGACTACTCTGGGCGTTTGTCTGTTTGTGCAATTATTTTTCGTCTTCGGCGTCGCCGGACTCGTGTGGCCTGAGAAATTCATGCCGGTTTTTGGCGTCTTGATGTTTCCCTGGCCCGCAACATCGAGACTCGTTCGCGCGAATGGATTAGCTGCGATTGCCGCTTACATTCTGATCGTAGGGATATTCCTCGTCCGAGGATTCTAGGCACTCTCCGGCAAGCCCGGCTCAAAGCCACTTCAGAAAGCCGTCAGGTTCACCTTGTCGAGCCACACATGATACGGAGTGCCGATGGCGTCCAGGTCCATCTGGAATGCGGTGTCGATTTCTTCGAGAGTCCAACTCGGCTGGTTTGCATAGGTGATATTAACGGGGTACACCGTCCCGTTCACTGTCAGAGTGTTGTACTGGACGTTGTTACCCGCTTGCTGCACATCCCAGATGATGTGATTCCACGCGTTGGCCTGGAATTGTGAAGACAGGCAGGGAATGTTCGTTTCGACCCAGACCCCGGTGGCGTCATCCCATATATCCCAGTGGCCATCCGCTTTGAAATTGCACTCCGAGCCCCAGACCCAGCGCACGCCGTTGTAGGTCTGGTTGAGATCAAACTCAAGTGCTTGCGGAGCAGTGGGATCGTCAATCATGAAATACAGATCGTAGATGAAATGGCTGACATTTCCTCCTGCCACCGGGTTCCAGTAAAGCTGATTGCAATATCCCGGACAGGCCGGTGATGAGGGACTGATGCTGAATGCTGCCGACGATCCGTCCATCGATGGCGAGGAGACGTTTTGAGTAAGGCTCGAGTTAGGATCGCCGCCCCCGGAGGCGCAAGTTTGGCCCGTTCTTCCTGAACCGGCGGCGAAATTCTTTCCGCAATCAAGCCATCCTGGCAGGTTTTGGATTCCGCTGATGACCGTTTGCGGAGCCTGCGTTGTGACTGTCACGTTGAGCGGGGTCGCCGAAATGTATCCCTGAGTATCTTCGGCCATCACCTCAATCGTATGTTGCCCGGGAGCGATAAAAATCTGGGCATTGATGGAATTGCTGAAGGCGAAATAGACGGCCAGTTGATCGACATACACGCGCATGAAGAAGATCGGATTCTGCGGAGTCGCTGTGGCTGTGACCGTAACCGGTGAGGTGACGGAAGACTTATCGAGTGGATTGGCTACGGTGAGAGGAAAATCATTGGACGCGGCTGGCGGAGGAACCTGAGCCGGCGGAGCAGGCAAAGCGCTCGACTGTGGAGACCAGGTGATGGGAACGGGTGGAGCAGTCGGATAGTTTGGTTGCGAAGGGGCGGGGTGCGAAGTGGAACTCGTGCCGCAACTCGTTAGCAAAGCTGCCGCCGCGAGCCAGGCCAGCGATGAACCCCTGAGCGAAGAAAAAATAAAAGAGCGAGATACGGCGAAGACAGACTGCATGACCCCTCCCCAAGCGCCATCGGCATTGGATACACGCCAACCCGGCCCGCGGAGAAGCGCCAAAGCGGCTAAAGCAAAATTTAGACGTGATTTGGGGGGCGAAGGGTTGTCGCTGCGACTCCTTAATCCGAATATCGCAAGGAGAGTGGAAAATGAAACCGCCCCATTCTGCGCTGGATGCAGGAAGTGGGGCGGTAGTCATGGCTCCAGTCGAGAAGCGTAGTCCGCTACGCCGCTCGAATTTCTAGAATAGATTCCACAGGTACTGGTTGTAGACCTCGTGATGGAATTGCACCTCCGACGGTTTCACGACCGTTCCGAGAAGGCGCGGGCAGCGATCGGCTGACGCCTGTTTCAGGTCCGCGTAGCGCGCTTTTACATCCTCACCCAGCAACTTGCTGGTCCATTCGGCTTTGCGGAAGTCTTCGATCGCGGTGTAGATGTTGTCAGGCAGGTACCGTTCCGCCTGGCGCAGATTCTTCATCCTTGAGGTGGTGCCATCCAGTCCGGTTTTGAAGATGGCATAAAGAACCATATAGGGATTCGCATCCGGCGCGACTGCCCGGACTTCCGTCCGCATGCTGCGCTCGTTGCCGATCGGAATGCGGATCATCGACCCGCGGTCGACCGGGGAGGCCTTCAACTGATTAGGCGCCTCGAAGTGTGGGTCGAGACGGCGATACGCGTTTACGCTGGAATTGAGGATCAGGCAGAGATCGAGGCCGTGGGTCAGAATGCGATCGAGGAATTCGTAGCCCAGCTTGCTGAGATTTTCCTCTCCCTTGGGATCCCAGAACAGGTTCTTCCCCTCCTGACTGATCGATACGTTTGTGTGCATGCCGCTGCCGTTCACCCCAACCACTGGCTTGGGCAGGAATGACGCCGTGAGTCCCATGTTGCGCGCGACCTGCCGGCAAATCAGCTTGTAGAGCTGGATTTGATCGGCGGCGGCGACTACTTCTCCATAGCCATAATTGATTTCAAACTGCGAAGGCGCGACTTCCGGATGGTCCTTTTCGTTCTGGAAGCCCATAGCGCGCTGCACTTCGGCGGTCGTGTCGATGAAACTGCGCAACGGATCGCCGGGCAGGGAGTGGTAATAGCCGCCGGTATTGACGTATTCAAACTTGCCGGTCTGGTGGAAGTGCCGCTCGGCGTCCGAACCCTGGAAAAGAAAGCCTTCGATTTCGTTGGCGGCGTTGAGGGTATAGCCTTTTTTCTTGTGCAGTTCGTTGGCGTAAGTCTTCAGGACGCCTCGAATATCTGCGCTGTATGCTCCACCGTTTTTGTCGATAACTTCGCCGAACGCCAACACCTTGCCGGGTCCAAACACGTCCGAGGGACCCCAGTAGAACGCGCCCCAATCAATGCCAAGCCGCAGATCGCTCTCGCGCTGCGCCGTGAATCCGCGGATCGACGATCCGTCAAACGTGAGGTTGTCGTAGCTCTTCAGCAGAAACTTCTTGTCGTAATCCAGCATGTGCAGGCGGCCTTCGAGGTCGCTGAAGAGCACGGTAAGAGCCTTGATGCCTTTTTCGTCGGTGAGATATTTCAGGCGTTCTTCGCGGATCTTTTCGGGCGAAACCCGGTTCCTGCGCTGCTCCTTCGCTTTCAGGTTTAGGTCTTCCAGTTCATCGTACGAGAGGGACAGGAAATTGCGCAGTTCGGTGGACATGGATGTTCTTCGCTCTCCTTGAATATCGGACAGTAGAATTTGGGCAAATCAACGTCAAGAAAACACGGGAGTTGAAATGGCTGGTTTCAACCGGCTGCTTCAAAGACAGGGAAGAATATCGTGAGAGCCCAAAGCCATCCAATCGAAAAAGCTGATGCGCGGCATAAAAGGGATTTATTCCGAGAGCTTCTGGAAGGGCTGATCCAACTGGGCGCTGCACGGCTTCTCGCGCTTGGCCATAAGACTCACAGCAAATCGGGGCGTGAAGAGCTGATGACTTGGGAGCGCGGTTCTGCATTGATGCTGGGAGCGATCAGCGTGGGTGCCGCCCACTCCTCGATCGGGTGCAATTTACCGCAATCGAGGCATCGCGTGACGGGGAATCGCGATCCGCAATGCGGACACACCGCCCGGGTTTCGAAAGTATCAAACAGCTGCCTACAGTTGCCGCATCTCCAGAAAGCTCCCGGGGGCGGACTCATTTTGCAACTTGGACAGGCAAATCCAGAGCGTCGTGGCAGCTTCGCGAACCGAAGCAATTCGCGCGCGTGTTGAAGACCTCCCCAGCAGTTCATGAGCATGAAAAATGCCAGCAGGACTCCGTACCAGATGCTACCTAACCAAAATGCCAGCGCAACGACCCCCGGAATACCGATAAGGCCGAGCACTGTTGCTACCAGTAGGCTGCGCGCACGTCCCATCACAAACCACAGCAAGGAACGGAGAATCTGGCCGCCATCGAGTGGATAAATTGGGAGAATGTTAAAGATGAAAAGGCCCAAGTCGATCCGAAGGAGGATGCTGATTAAACCATAAACATTGGGGGACACTCCGACCGAATGAGCCGAGTAAAGAAGAAGGGCCAGAATCGGTAGCAATGCCACGTTTACCAGTGGTCCGGCTGCAATGCTCCACAGGGTGGCGCCCGGCCGCGGCGGCGGGTCGACATATGCGACGCCGCCCAATGGCCAGAGAACGATTTCGTTCGCTCTCCCGCCCACTTGTCGGCAGGCCAAAGCATGTCCGAACTCATGCAGCAGGACGATCAGGAACAGACCCAGGTACTCCAGAATGTTCCATTTGATGGAAGAGTAGTTATGGCCCCTGTCCTGAATTTCGTAGGCCGCCACCAGGAACCACGACCAATGCAGGAATACGTCAATCCCTGAGAAGCGGAACAGGTGGACTGAGCCTCGCCGCGCGAGCATATGCGCAAGTGTACGTCATTCAGGAAGGGATGTATGCAGCGCTCGGGTTACTGCCGGTGGGCCGAGGCACCGGCTGCGAGCTCGCGCAACGTGCTCAGAAAGCTCGCGGCGGTGCGAGGATCGTCAAGGGCATCCAGCTTGATCGTGGCTGAGAATTGCGGCGATTCGGGGCGGAAGCGCACCTGCAGGACTTCCTGATGACGAACCGCCATCAGGGCGTTCAGTTCGGCTACGGGATCGTCCTTCCAGTGCGTCTTGGTGGTCAGGATCACCGGTCCAGGCTCGTAAACGTCCCAGTCGCGGTCGTCCCGTCGGCGTATACCAGAACCCCGGCTGTGAGCGCACCACCGGTGGCGGACGACCTCGAGATGGAATTGCGGCGAGCCGCCTAGATCAGCTTCAAAAGTCAATGTTTCTTTCTGCTTACGCCAGCAGCTCAGGAACCAGTGCACGGGCAGCGCGCGAGGACGGAACTTCATAATGACGCGTGCGTTCTCAAAGCTTCGTGAAGCGAACATCAGGCGGGCGTGAAGGCGGGAACTGCCAAGCCAGCGGGCTTCCAGAACGCGTCCTCGGCCGGCGCACGCAGACTCTACCCAACGGAGAGCGGCAGCGCCCTTGCGGCGGTTATATGCGGCAAATAGGAAATACCACAGCCCCACAGCCGTGACCGCACAGACAGCGTCGATGGCAAGAAGGCGCCCCACAAGCGTCCTCGTACCACGATGGTACGTCCGAAGTTGTGGCAAGGGCAAGGGGGCGGAGGGCCGAAAGGGAAATTATTTTCGGCAGGTTCGGCTCCGGCGTGTGAAGCGAGTTTGCGAGTGATAGCTTTTTGTCACTGAACAATTGGCGATCCGGGGAAATGTCTCTCTGCACAGAAAATCTGTCGGTTGCACCGATAGAATGACGCCGTGCCCTTCGAGATCCGCGACTTCAAGCCTGAAGACTTTGAGACTTTGTGGCGCATCGATCAGCAATGCTTTCCTCCGGGAATCGCCTATTCGCGGCAAGAACTGAAAACCTATATGCGGCATAAGAGGTCGTTCACCCTGGTGGGGTCGGAGGCCGACGCCAAAGACAAAATCGGCGGATTTCTCGTCGGCTACGCCAGTTCAACCGGGCACATCATCACGATCGATGTACTTGCGGAATTCCGCCGCTCCGGTCTCGGATCCAGGCTTCTGGGCGCGGCGGAAGAGCGGCTGCGCAGCCTCGGTTCGAACGCGGTTGGGCTCGAAACCGCAGTCGACAACGCCGGCGCACTCGCTTTCTACAAACGTCACGGGTACAGCGTCGTCAGCACATGGCCTCGTTATTATTCAAATGGAGTGGACGCGCTGGTGCTGAAAAAAGAGCTCTGATCCGCAGGCTTTTAGGCCAGATATAGTGCGATTCAAGCCACGTCGATTTGCGCTCAGCGCAGGTTCCAGTTATTTTGCTCCTCATGAAAGTAGCCATCCAGGGAGAACGCGGGTCCTTCAGCCACGAGGCCGCGGAGCGCATGCTCGCGCACTGCTCGGTGGTTCCGTGTGCGCGCTCGGCGGAAGTATTCGACCGTGTGGAGCGCGGTTCGGTCGACAGTGCCGTGATCCCGATCGAAAACACGCTTGCCGGAACCGTAGCTGAACACGCCGACCTGCTCATGTCGCGAAGTGTTTTCGTTCAGGCAGAATACTTGCACAGAATTGCACATAACGTGATCGCAGCGCCGGGCGTGAAATTGAGTTCCGTGCGGAAGGTTCTCTCCCATCCCGTCGCACTGGATCAATGCCGGAATTTCTTTCGGAGCCATCGCAACATTCAACCCGTTCCTTTCTATGACACCGCCGGCAGCGTGAAACACGTCACCGAAAACCGATTGAAGGATGAAGCCGGGATTGCCGGGCGGCAAGCCGCTCGCGAGTACTCCGGGCGTATCTTGCAGGCCGGTATTGAAGACGATAAGCGGAATTTCACCCGGTTTTTCCTGATACGGCGGTTAGGTGGGACCCGCGGGCAAGTCGACTATCATCGCCTCATCCCGCGTGGAGCCAATAAGACCTCCATTGCATTCCAGGTGAAAAATATGCCTGGCGCGCTGTTCAAATCTCTGAGCGTATTTGCGCTTCGCGACATCAGCCTCAGCAAGATCGAGTCTCGGCCACGGCGCGGTCGTCCCTGGGAGTACGTTTTTTATGTGGATTTCCTTCGCGGCGATGACGAACCGGCGCGCAACGCTCTCCGCCACCTGGGCGAAGTAGCCGAATTCGTCAAGGTGCTGGGGATCTACCCCGCGGCTTAAGCGTGAGCCCCTGATCCTCTCCTCACACCAGCCTGTGACCGGGCACACAGGCTTAGTGCTTTTCTGACTCCTACAATCGATTCAGACCCCCCTTGGTGCACTACGACGGGAGTCTGCAATTTCATTGGGAGGTATTATGCGTTTGTTGAAATTCTTTGGGATTTTTCTCTTGGTTCTTGGTTTCACGGCCACTGCGGTTGCTGGAGAAAACCATTACGGAATCCGCGACAGATACGACATCACGTTCATCTCGCCGGTTCGGATCGGAGACACGCTGCTGCCTGCCGGGCAATACACAATCCGGCACACCATGCAGGGCGACACGCACATCATGGTTTTCCAATCGGAGAATCGCAAAGTCGCCGAGGTAAAGGCCGAGTGCAAACTGGTGCCGCTGCCGAAGAAGGCGGACCGCACCCAAACGCTTTTCGCGACCAACGCAGCAAAAGAGCTGGTGTTGCAGGAACTTGTTTTTCGCGGGGACTCCGCCAAGCACGTTTTCTGAAACCGTCGACCGAGCCGAATTTTCGGATTGTCACCAGGATTCGGCTCGAATCTTTTCAATAGGCGTTGTGCTTAACTCGCCTTCGTCGCGACTCTGGTTCCCCATACCGAAATAATGCTTGCCAGCATGCACTCTGGGCGTTAGCCTCTGCACCTTGGGCACGGTGCCGAATCAAAATTCTCGGATTAGAATGCCGCTACTTGGCGCACCGGTGGGGACCGGCCCTGAAACCTTTCCCAGCCGTGCAACATCTAAACTTGAGCGAGTTACACTCAAGGAGAAATATGAATCAGCAGACGCCGATCGAGCGCGCTCCTAAGTCAAATGAAATCAATGACCAACGGGCGCTGCCCGTATTGCCCGTGCGGGACACGGTCTTATTCCCGCATGCGGTGTTGCCCCTGACGGTAGGCCGGGAGAGCTCCGTTCAGTTGATCAATTCGCTCGGAGAAGACAAGACCATTATCGTAGTCGCGCAGCGCGAGGCGCGCGTCGACACGCCGCAGCCCAGCGATCTCTATACCGTCGGAACATCGGCAGTGGTGCACAAAGTCGTCAAGATGCCCAACCAGAGCCTGTTTGTCTTTGCCGAAGGCCTGGAGCGGGTTCATCTCGGTGAATTTACGCAACTGTCTCCCTTCATGAGGGCGCATTTTTCGCCCATCGCCGAGGGAGCCACGCCGGCTGCAACGTCTGAAATCGAAGCGCTGCAGCGCAACGTACTGACCCTGTTTCAACAGATTGTCGCCGGATCGCCCACGCTTTCCGACGAACTCTCGACCGTGGCCATGAATATCGATGAACCTGGCCGCCTGGTCGACTTTATCGCGTCGTCGCTGCCGTCGCTGTCCACGCCTGACAAGCAAGACACGCTGGAAACCACTGATGTTCTGGTGCGGTTGCAGAAGATTAACCAGCACCTGGCCAAGGAGCTGGAAGTCCAGCAACTGCGCAACAAGATACAGAGCGAGGTGCAGGATCGCGTACAGCAGACGCAGCGCGAATACTACCTGCGCGAGCAGATGAAAGCGATCCAGAAGGAACTGGGCGAGCAGGACGAAGGCCAGCGCGACGTCGAAGAACTCAAAAAGAAGATCGAAGAAGCCGGCATGCCAGACGAGGTCAAGAAAGAGGCTCTCAAAGAATTGGGACGCCTTTCGCGTATGTCACCCATGGCCGCCGATTATTCGCTCACGCGCAATTACATCGAGTGGCTGGCTGTGTTGCCCTGGGCCAAGACCTCGGGGCAGGAAATCGAGATTCCGAAGGCGAAAGAAATTCTCGATGCCGACCACTATGACCTGGAGAAGGTCAAAAACCGCATTCTGGATTACCTCTCTGTGAGGCGCTTGAAGCCGAATATGAAAGGGCCGATTCTGTGCTTCGTTGGACCTCCGGGTGTGGGAAAGACCTCACTTGGCAAGTCGATCGCCCGCGCTCTGGGCCGTAAATTCGTACGGCTGTCTCTGGGCGGTGTGCATGACGAAGCGGAAATCCGTGGCCATCGCCGGACTTACATCGGTGCATTGCCCGGCCAGATTATTCAGGGCATTCGCCGAGCTGAGACGAAGGATCCGGTATTCATGCTCGACGAGATCGACAAGGTTGGACGCGATTTCCGTGGCGATCCGGCATCGGCATTGCTTGAGGCCCTTGACCCCGAGCAGAACTCAACGTTCCGCGACAACTATCTCGACGTGACCTTTGATCTGTCGAAAGTGCTCTTCATCACGACCGCGAACATGCTCGATCCGATTGCCGAGCCCTTACGCGACCGCATGGAGATCATTGAACTGCAGGGTTACACGGAGGAAGAGAAGGTTCACATCGCCTTCCAATACCTGATTCCGCGCCAGATCGACGAGAACGGCATCACGCCGGAGCAGATTGAGTTTCCGGAGGAGGCTGTGCGCTACACCATCCGTCATTACACGCGGGAAGCGGGTGTTCGAAACCTCGAACGGACTATCGGCACAATCTGCCGCAAGCAGGCGCGCCGTTTGGCCGAAGGAAAGACCGAGAAGCTCATCGTCACCAAGGAGATCATCCAGGAGTTCTTGGGAGGGATCAAGATCCGGAGCGAGGGCGAAATTGCCGAGCGCACGGAGCGTCCTGGTGTGGCTGTGGGGTTGGCTTGGACCCCGTCAGGCGGAGACGTGCTCTTCGTCGAGGCCAACGCTATGAAAGGCAAAGGCGGCTTCACCATGACTGGCCAAATCGGCCAGGTCATGCAGGAGTCCATGCAAGCGGCCCTGACCTGGGTACGGTCGAACGCGGACCGACTCGGAGTGCCAGAAGACTTCTTTGCCGGACATGACATTCACATTCACGTTCCAGCGGGAGCGATCCCGAAAGACGGCCCGTCGGCTGGCGTGACCATGGCTACGGCTCTGGTCTCATTGCTGACCAAGAAGCGCATTGAGCCTCTTCTCGCGATGACCGGCGAAATCACGCTGAGCGGAAACGTACTTCCGGTTGGCGGGATCAAAGAGAAAGTGCTGGCGGCCAAGCGAGCGGGCGTGCGTGACGTAATTCTTCCGGCGGAGAACAAGATGAACGTCGAAGAAGATCTCACGCCCGAGCAACTCGAGAATCTCACGGTGCACTACGTGAAGACGATCGACGAAGCATTCAAAGTCTCGCTTCCAGCGGTTGCGGAGAGCACGGCGGCCAAGATTCTCTCAGCCCCGCCCAAAGATCCGACGCAGGACTACCAGCCTACGCCGGTGAAGGAGCCCGAGCCGGTACACGACCGGGTCCTGACAAGGTCGTAACGGCAGGGAAGCGGTTCAAAATAAGAAGGCCGGCCAAATTGGCCGGCCTTCTTATTTTGAGTTGCTGTACCAGCGTTGGCCTAGAACTCCAGGCGCAGCGCCAGCTGCAGCACACGGGATGCCGGGCCATCGTTGTTGATCGAAGTTCCGACCGTGCCCGAGATGGTGCCGAAGAGGCAACCGACATTGGTGATATCGGTGCAAGGCGCACCGAAATTGGGGTGGTTGAAGGCATTGAACGCATCCGCGCGGAACTTCAGGGCGACTCGCTCCGTTCCGAGAGGGAACGCCTTCGCCAAGCCCATATCCATGTCGAAGAACGTTGGCGAACGCAGATTGTTGCGCGCGCCGATGTTAAAGCCTACCGGGCCGATGTAGTCGCCGTTGGCTTGTGCTGGATTCGCAAATCCGAGCAACGGCTGGCCCTTGCCTCCGTTGATGTGTATGTGAAGATCTGAGATTGGCCCGGTCAAAATGGCTGGTGCGTTGTTGGCGTAGCCCGCGACGAACGCATTCGAGCCTGCAAAATACGCGTTGCCGCTGTGCCAACTTGGCAGACCACTGATACTCCATCCGCCAATGATCTCGTCGACGAGGCGAGGTGCCGAACCTGCGATCATCTTTCCACGCCCGAAGGGCAACTCGTACACGAAGTTGCCGTTGAAGTAGTGGGTGACGTCGAAATCCGAGTTACCCCGGCATTCACGGGGCCGCAGCACATCGCAAATGAAGCCATAGCCGCCGAAGGCTGCGGCGTTAGCGACTAGCGAGACGTTGTCAATCGAGTGTGACCACGTGTAGTTCAGATCGAACTGTAGTCCATGGCCTGGGTTCTTATGCAAAGTCGTCAGCAGTCCGTGATAGTTCGAGTTTCCTTTATTGGTGTAGAACGTATTCTCCGAGAACTGGGCACCCATTCCAACGTTCGGAGGTAGAAGTCCGAACAGGGAGAGGAACTCGGTAAAGTCCGCAAAGTCGCCGCGCGCTATATAGGTTGCGAGGAAGGAATTGGCGAGAATTGCGGTGTTGTTGGGCGGAGCCAGGTTGACCAGGACGTCGTTATACCAAGGCTGCTCCATAACCGCAGAATTCGTCCGCAGTTCCTGCGTGACGTTTGCAAATGCGTCCGACATCAACTGGCCGGAAGCCGTATCGCGAAAGTCGATCAACTGATTTGCGTCCGCCTGTGCGAGCAGGCGTCTTCCCAAACGCCCAACGTAGTTGCTTCTGAGGATGAAGCCGTGGGGCATTTCGTGTTGGAAGCCGACGTTGAACTGAATGTAATAAGGGTTCTTGAGCTTCGGATCAATAATCTCATTGAACGCCGAGCCATTTGACAACCCGAATGGCGCGCCCGTGCTGTCCACGAAAGGATAGAAAGGTGTGGTTACCGTGGGTGCGGTCGGAGTGGCTGGCGGGTTCCCCAGACCCGAGAACCTTTGGTCTTGAAGAAACGTGTTGTCCAGGCTGTTCGGGTCTCCCAGTGGCGTGGTAACGCCGGCCTGGAAGAGGTAAGAGAATTGTGACTGTTGATATTGGACGGCATTGACTACGGTTTGATCGTAGAATACGCCCGCGCCAGCGTTGAACACGGTTTTCGGGTTCAGGCTGTAAGCAACGGCGAATCTCGGCCCAAAGTTGTCGTACTGAGGCTTGTAATACCCTGGGGCATGATTCGCCTTTCCGCCTAGGGAGTAAGCGATGAGAGGAACTGCGTTGTTGCCGGACAAACTGGCCTCACTCTGGGCAACACGATCTCCGAAGTAGGTGTCGAAATCAAAGTTCTGGATCGACTCAATCCCGTGCGTGTCATAGGGCACGCTGTAGTTGACCCAGCGGAGCCCGTAAGAGAAGGTGAGGTTCGAACGAGCCTTCCAAGTGTCCCCGAAATAAAGCTCGGTTTCGTAATAACGGTACGTATGGTTTTGCCCACTACCCTGCGGCAAGGCATTTCCCTGCGCGTCATAGTTGAAAGTGCTGCTGACAGCTGTATACGGCGCCAAAGCAAGGCCAAAAGCGGGGTCATACAGCCCTATCGCAGCGTTGTTGCACTGAGTTGGAGGCGCCGAGGCCGGGCAAATGTGGCTCGGACGGAATGTTGGATCCAGCGCTGGCGCGGGACCGCCGAGGCCAAGTGTGGGCGTGTTGTAGTTCAGAATTGTGTAATCGTGAGGGGTGATGTACTTGAACGTTCCCCCGAAGCGCCAGCTGTGTCTTCCACGATCCCAGCTGAAATCGTCGCGGATCACTGGAATCGGATAAACGCGGCCTTGCGCGTTAACCGCGCTGCTATAAGGGCCGTCGAGAATGGCTCCGCCACTGCCATTTCCGCCGAAGGTATTGAATTGAGTGGCCCCGGTCTTGTTATAGGAGTCGGGGAAATTGAAATTCTCGTTGGTTTTTCCGACGGAGAATTGGTTCACTTTGGTGTTGCTGATATTCCAAATCACACCAAAAACCCACGTGTAGCTCTGATCGAGGAAAGGATGTGTTTCTGGGTCACCAGGGAACTGAATCGCGCTTTCAGTGCCATTCGTGCGGACAAAATTGCCCTTTCCCCACAACTTCACCTTTTCATTAAGATCGAAATCAACCCGCTGTACGTAATCGTCTTCCTTGTAAGGAAATGGCGCATTGAATCGATATCCAGCGGTGTTGAGAAGATCTCCGCGAGAACCCGAAAAATCGTTAGCATGCGGATAACGATCAGAGAACAGTGTCAGTAGGTCTGCATTGAAGCCCGTTCCGGCCGGATCAAAACCTGCCACCTGCGCCGACGATAATGTTCCGACGCCGCCGGTATCGTTCAGGTAGGCAATCGTCCCGTTTCGATACGAATCGAGCGGTACAGTTCGGTCTACCAGAGAGGATAGAGTGTCGCGGCGCCCATTGTAATCAAAGAAAAAGAACAACTTGTTCTTGATGATAGGACCGCCCACATCTCCACCGAACTGGTTACGAATGAGTGGGGGCCGAGGCACATTCGAATTGTTGTTGAACCAATCGTTGGCTTCGAGATCGGTGTCGCGGTGGTACTCGAAGAGCGCTCCGTGGAAGTTGTTGGTGCCGCTCTTGGTCACGAGCTGGTATTGGCCGCCGCCGCCGCCGCCGGTGTCAGAAAGGAAGCCGGCGCTGGTGCCGCGGAATTCCTGTACTGAATCCACCGGTGCACGACCCACGATGTATCCAAACTCACCGGTTCCCATGTCGTTGACGTCGAGTCCGTCTACCGTGACGCGGGATTGATCAACGCGGGCTCCAGTGACTGCCCCGTCCAAAGTGACGCCGGGCTCCTGAATAAAAAGTGCCGACGGATTGCTGCGATCCTGGACCGGCAGGTCGTTGAGCAATTCAACCTGCACGTTGTTGCCGATCGTGGCGTCGACCGTGTCCAGCGTAACGCTCTGGCTGGCAGCCGAAACCTCAACCGTTTCGTTTCCGCCCCCAACGGTCATCTGGGCGTTCTGCACACGCGTCGAGCCCACGTTGAGATAAAGAGCCACGACGACGATCGGGTTGAAGCCCGAATGCTTGAAGGTGATGTCGTAACCTGGCCCCGGCTTGATTTGGTCGATTGTGTAGGAGCCGGCGGCGTTGGTTTTTGCCTTGTAAATCGTGCCGGTTTGTGAGTTCTTAAGAGTGACTTCGGCGTCGGGGATGACCGCCCCGCTTGCGTCTGTTACAACACCGGTGATGGAGGCCACATCCTGAGCCACCATCCGGGTGGGCGACCCAATCCAGCATACGAACAATGCTACTAGTGACGCTACAAACACAAGACGAGCGGCGCAACGCTTAAACATGGAAGGCTCCTGTTGCAAAGTCGATAACACAACGGCCTGCCAGGCGTGCTTTGTTGAAGCAGGGGAACGCCAGCACGACAGACCAATTGTTGAAAAAGGAAGCAGAATCGGAAACCACCGTACTATTTCGTAACGCGAAGTTTCAAGAAGAAAATTTCGAGGAGACCCTCTTAAGTACCTGTTTCTAGGCGATTAAGCGGGTTTTTCCCGTCAAGAAAATACACTAAAGTAACCAGCCCCGATGCGGGGAGAACAGAATTCCGGATTCCGGTCATCCGGCGGCTGAGATTTTGCGGGGGAACGCGCTTCAGGTGGATTCGAGCTCAGCCCGCGATGAATATCCGACGGCGAGGGCCCAAGTGAGCTGATTTGTCAGTTTTTTGTATCGTTGTTCTGTAACTGTGAGTTTTCGGGGGATGGAATGCGGGTCAGCGTGCTCTTCTTTGGTGTGCTGAAGGATGTGGCGGGGAAGCCGTCGGATATGGTCGAAGTCCCCGACGGCGCCCGTGTCCAGGATGTCCTGCTGCACTACCAATCCAGGCTCCCTCGCCTGAACGAGATTCTTGCTTCTAGCGCATTGGCCGTGAACCAGCAGTACGCCAGTCCGGACTCGCCCCTGCGCGAAGGCGACGAGATCGCCTTACTTCCCCCGGTGAGTGGCGGCTGTCCGGAATCGTCGCCAGAGCAAGGAAGCGGCTCAGTCCGGATCGTGCACGACGTGATTGATACTGCTTCAGCGCTCAATTCGCTGAAGCGGGGTGAGGATGGAGCCGCCATCGTCTTTGAGGGAATTGTCCGAAACCAGACGCGCGGTCGCAAGACGCTTTACCTCGACTACGAGGCATATGAGGAAATGGCGCTTCGGGAGATGCAGTCACTGGCTGCAGCAGCGCTGAAGAAGTTCCCCGTGCGTGATCTGGCGGTCATTCACCGCCTGGGGCGACTGGCAATTGGAGAAACCAGCGTTTTGATTGTGGTGGCTTCGGCGCATCGCGCGGCCGCATTCGAAGCCTGCCGTTGGCTCATCGACACGCTGAAACGGACAGTCCCGATCTGGAAGAAGGAGTATTTTGAGGATGGCGCCGTCTGGGCAGACGGCGAGCCTTTTCCGTCCGATATCCCTCGCGCAAATCAAAGCTCCCGAGGCAGCCCAGATACGGGGCCAGCATCTAAGTAACCGGCGTGATGTCCCTGACATTCGGTGGTACGGATGCGGGAGCGCCGACTTCGAGCAGGTATAATTTCCTTCATTCGATGAGAAAACTCGCCACGAGTCTGCTCGCGGCAGGCCTGATCACCCTGTTCCTCCTGCTGAACCCATACGGCCTTCGGGCGCAGACATCTTCAGCGCCGGGTGCTGCGGAGCCGCCGGGCGGCAAGGGGCAGCAAGAGCAGCCGGGAGCCACGCTGAAAGTCGACGTCAAGCTGGTCAACGTCTTCGTGACTGTGACCGATCCCACCGGCGCTCCCATTGGCGGCCTGACCAAGGACAACTTCGATCTTGCCGAGGATGGGTATGCGCAGAAGATTTCAGTTTTCAACCGCGAGTCGGCACTTCCGTTGTCGATCGCGCTGGCTATTGACACCAGCTTGAGTACGCGCCGCGACTTGCCTCTGGAACAGGCTTCCGCCAAGCGCTTTGCGCACGCGATTCTTCGCCCCGTCGATGGCTTGTCGGTGTTTGCCTTCAGCGAAGTGGTCAACGAGTCTACTCCCGGTTTCACCGCAGATATAAAGCGGATCGATGAGAGCATCGATCACATCCGGGTTGGAGCGGCCACCGCGTTGTACGATGCGATCTATCTGGCGTCGCGCTCGCTGGACCGCCGCAAAGGGCGCAAGGTGATCGTCCTGATCACCGACGGCGGCGATACGATCAGCAAGGTTGATTACAAAGAAGCTGTGCGATCCGCCGTAGAAGCGGAGGCGATCGTTTATTCGATTATCATTGTTCCCATTGAAAACAGTGCCGGGCGCGAAACCGGAGGCGAACACGCACTGATCCAGCTGTCGGAGGACACCGGAGGGAAATACTATTACGCAACATCCACGGCGCAACTCGACGATGCGTTCCATAAAATCAGCGACGAACTGCGCACGCAATATTTGTTGGCATACTATCCATCACAGCGGACATCGTTTTCCGAGTTCCGGCGCATCGAGGTGAAGGTCGCCGGCGTGCCGGATGCGTCCACCTTCCGGGTGCGTCATCGGGCCGGCTATTACACGGTAAAGTCTGATTTTTGAAGCGGCGGCTTGGAGTTTTAGAAAGCGAGCGCCCGTGGGGCAGGCGCGGCTCTTTGCCATGAAACGGGCGAATGTGTTTATCTGGATGGAAACAAAAGTAGATAAGAGTTGGAAAGGCGGAAGATGGTAATGCTTATTTCCCGCGGCCGGCGGAAACGCCTGTGTGTTGAGGTCGCTTTCTTCGTGCTTCTCTTTTCTTCCATGGTCTTTGGCCAGGCGACCGCGGGTACAGGTGCGATCCGGGGCAAGGTGACGGATACGACGGGAGCGATTGTCGCTGCCGCGACTGTCACAGTGACGAATCAGGCAAGCGGCGCTATCAATCGTGCACATTCGTCGTCCACTGGAGAATATTCATCCGGGCCTTTGATTCCGGGCGATTACAAGGTTCGCGTGGAAGCGAAGGGCTTCAAGACGGCCGAATTTCGCATCCTCACCAGGGTTGCAACGATTTCCGGGGGAAATGTTGCCCTTACCGCCGGTAAAGAATCGGAGGTCGTGCAAATACCCGAGTCGACGGCGCTGGTGAACATCCAACAGCCGACGGTCCAGACTGTGCTTCCCGAAGAACTGATTGAGACCCTCCCGATCGGTGGGAGGAGCTATCTCGACCTGTCACAATTCGCGCCGAGCGCCCAGTTTGAAGACGCTGGGTCGATTGATCCCCGCAAGCTGGGATTCGGCACTGTTTCCATCCAGGGCCAGTCCGGGCGAGGAGTGCGTTACGAGGTCGACGGGGTCAGTATCTCGGATGAAATTGCAGGAACCGCTGCCCAAAACGTTTCCGCCAGCGCCATTCAGGAGTTCACGGTCGCGCGTTCGTCGTTGGACCTGCCATCTGAACTGACTTCCTCCGGCGAGGTCCTTATCAGCACGCGTTCCGGTGGCAATGATCTCCACGCAGAAGCATTCGGATTTTTTCGCGGCAAACAGGGGTCGGCTGCGTTGCCCGGAGGTACCCCTCAATCGTTTCAGCGAGAGCAATATGGCGCTCGGGCCGGAGGAGCACTGATCAAAGACAAGATCTTCTGGTTTCTCGACGGCGAGCGTACTCAACAAAACCTGACCGCCGCGATGCCGTTCGATGCTCCGTTTGATGCCCTCGCGACCTCTCTCGCGCAACCGTTCCGGGAATTGCAAGGCAACGGGCGTCTCGACTGGCAACGCCGCGACAACGCCCACGCCTTTTACCGTTTCTCGTTCGATCAGGTAAGCCAGGTCGGCCCATTTGGGGCAGCGCGATCGTTGCAGGGACTGCGCGAAGCGACGCACACGCCTTCTCACACCTTTGGATATGACTTCGATCATGGTTCCTACACGCATAGCCTTCGTTTTGAATATCTAAGAATGCGCAACGGTATCGGCGACGACACGACCACGATTCCCGCAAGCGTGAACAATCCCTTTCCTGGCGTCGGTATCAGCATTGGCGCTCCCGTTGCCGGAAATTGCGGGCTGAGCGGAACCGGGGCATTTTGCGCGGGACCAAGCCCGTTCTCGCCGCAGGTCAATATTCAATCGAACTACGTCGCACGTTATGACGGCACCCGCGTCTGGGGCGACCACGTCATACGCTTTGGCGTCACGTACGACAGAATTCAGGCAGGAGGATTTTCTGCGCTCTTCTCGAATCCACAACTGGGCACAACCACGGCATGCCTGCCTGGCTCGATTTTGCAGAACTGTCTGACGAGTTCCGATCCCACGGCCTATCCTGCGGACTTCGCATTCCTGGGCAATGCATCCGGCTTCTCAACATCGAGCAGCGCCTTTGGATATTCCGGGGGAGGCCTTGGGCCTGACAATCAGCTTCAGGCGTATATAGGTGACAACTGGAGATACAAGCGCAATGTCATCGTGACGATGGGAGTGCGCTATACGCGCGAGACCGGAAAAGCAGATCACGGCCTTGGCGGACTCTCCATCCTGAACCAGTGGCAGCCCGGTTTGGGGAATTCCGTTCGCGTGCCGAACACCGATTTCGGTCCCCAGTTGGGAGCAGCGTGGGATGTGGGAGGCACCGGCAAGACGGTGTTACGCGCCGGCGGCGGAATTTACTACGACGGTTCGCTCTGGAGCAACATGATGCTCGATGCCCGCGCGCGCTCGCCGCGTGGGATGTTGACGTACACGCCGCAAGTTTGCTCGTTCGGCACCGCGACCCCATTCGTATGGCCGACCAGTTTGTCAGGCTCAACCGCGGGATCACCGATAGCCGGAGGCGCCGGCGTCGTGACCAACCCGGCCGCGAATCAGGTCGCGCCTACCTTCTGCGGATCCACAATCGCTAACGCGGCGAGCCCAATCCTTGCCCTCAGCAGCGCTTTTCAGGCCGCCGCCTCCTCGGTTGGTAGCGGACAGGCCAATCCCAACTTTGTCGCGAACACTTTGAACGCCACCAATGTCAACGGGCTCGATGTTTTCAGCCCGAACTTCCTGACGCCCCGCGTTCTCCAGTTGAATGCGGGTTTTCAGACGGAACTTCGCGAGGGCATGGTGCTGAGCATGGATTACGTTCGTACGATCGGGACCCATAATCTGCTGATCGTCGATCCGAACCATAGCGGCGCCGCCCGCTCCTACAACTTCGTCAATGCAATCGCGGCCCGCGACAAGGCGCAGCTTGCCGCCGGTTGCGCCGCCGGGTTGGGTCAGGCTCCGTGCATGGTGACAACACTGGGCAGCGTCGGTGCTGCGCAGGCTGCCTACGCTGCGGCTGGTCTGGATTCGAATTCTGCCACCACTGGTGGCGCCCCCTGCAACTTCTGCGCTTTTCCCGGGTACACGCCTCTAGGGGTCAATATCGCCAGCGGAGGCGGAGGCAATGGATCACTCGGTACGCTCGACAGCCTTTCCACGATCGGGCGGTCAGTCTACTGGGGTGGGCAAGTGCGTCTCGTACAACGCATCGCCCGGCCGATTCAAGGTATCAAGACTGCCGATGTGCAAGTCGCGTACTCGTATTCCAAGTTCGTAAGCCAGGCCGGCGATCAGGACGTCGCGTCCGTTGCCACCAACAATGATCTTCCGCTGATGTTCACGGGGCCCAATGGCATGGATCGTAAACATCAGATCTCGTTCGGCGGAACGTTCGAGCTGCCCTGGTTGACGCACCTGAGCTTCTTCGGGCACTTCTTCAGCCCACTGGCGCAGACCTTAAGCCTGCCTGAATTGACCAATGGCGGAGAAATTTTTGCCAGCGATTGGATCGGGTCCGGACTTGGCTCCGGGGGCGCGCCTGAGCCTGTGAAGGGTACCGGGATCGGCGAATTCCTGCGCGGCGGCCACGACGTTGGTCACTTGCAGCAGGTTATCAGCAACTACAACACGCATTTTGCCGGAACTCTGACGCCGGCCGGCCATTGTATGGTGGCTGATACCGTTTGCCCAGGCTCGGCTCCTATCGCCGCCATGACTAGCAGCGACATGGCCACACTCGGCTGGGTCATGCCGACGCTGCCGTCTGTCTCTCCTTTTGCCTCGAGCGTCCCATGGCTCAAGACCTTTGATCTTCGGGCGTCGTGGCCGATCAAGATCGGGGACCGCGTCACGGTTGTGCCGAGCGCCAGCGCGTTTAATATTTTCAATTTCGCGAATTACTTCATTCCAGGCAATCTGCCAGGAGTGTCGCTTTACTCCGGGCCCAATCCTACCCTGGTGCAGAATGGAATTCTGGCTCCGACGGTGATCGGGGGAGCAACCAGTTCGAGCCTGTCGGCATTCCGCGCGGGCTTGCAATCCGGAACGTTCGCGGCCGGGGCGCCTCGACAGCTTGAATTCGGGTTGCGAATCACCTTCTGAAAATCTGATTTTGTCTCATTGATCGTCGATCGTCTGGCTTCTATCAGTTGAGTGAATACAGGTCTTAGTCGAGCCCGCCACGGCACGGCATCGTGTCTGGCGGGTTTCTTTATTGCAGAGCGCAAGGCTTAGCACGCGCCCTAGCTTACGGCATAATCTGCGAGCGCAGGTGCTTCGATAGCTTCTCGATCTGCTTCAGTTTCTGAATCACATCTTTAGGTAAATTCCCTTTCCGCACGTTCGCCATGTCGATGGGAATCGTCTGAGCAGTGCGCGCCAGATCGTCCGCTTCCTGCTGAAGTTCCACCAGGTTGATCTGGCGGTGGAAGGTGACAGGCTCAGCCAGGGAGTTGGCCTGTTCGCCATTCAATGCTCTTGTGGATGTTGGAAAATTTCGCTGCTGTGCTGCGGTCGACAAGGCACAAACAAGAAGTGGAATCAGGGACCAGCCGAGTTTTCTCACCACACGCCTCCCCAGAGGTGGCGGCATTTTACCCCCGTTTTTCCGCAAAGCAAGGGTTGATTTCAGGTCCCTCAGCGATTGGGAGGAGAAGACTCGGCACAAACCCACAAAGCATTTGTGTACAATGCGTTTATGACGTTCCGCTCCCAGCAGGGCAGCAGTCCCAACGCCAAGCGCAGCCGGACGCCACCCCCGGAAGATACCTTCGAAGAGGTCGCCTACCTCAAGTTGTTGGGTGAAAAGCAGAAACTGGTTTCCGTCAAATTAATGGACGGGCAAACGGTTCGCGGATGGATCGAGTATTACGACAAGAACATGGTCCGTCTCACCCGAGAAGGCGCGCCAAACCTCTTCATCTTCAAGCACGAAATCATGTACATCGCCGAGGACAGCGGAAGAAAGAAGTGAACGCGTCCAGGTCAGTCCCGGAAAGCTTTCTGCCATCCATGTCGGCCATCGCTCGCGAGGCCGGAGCGCTTCTGCTCGAGTACTTCCACCAGAAACTGAAGATCGAATACAAGGGTGATGCTGATCTGGTCACGGCGGCCGATCGCGCCTCCGAGCGGTTGATCCGCGAGCGCATCGCCGAGCAGTTTCCCGACCATGACGTTCTTGGCGAGGAACAGGGACTGAACGATCGTGGCAGCGAGTATCGCTGGTATGTCGATCCGCTAGATGGGACCACGAACTTCGCTCATGGATATCCGGTTTTCTGTGTCTCGATGGCGCTGGAGCGCCGATCCGGTGACTCGGGCCAAAGGATTGCCGCGACTGTCTACGACCCCACACGGGATGAACTGTTTACCGCAGAGGCAGGGAAAGGCGCGCATCTGAACGGTAAGCCGATTCAGGTTTCCAAGATCAGCCAGTTAAAAGAATGCCTGGTTTCGACAGGCTTCCCCAGCCATAAGCGCCACAAGAACCCCAACATTTACTTCTATCATCAGATCACGTTGCACACGCACGGCGTGCGTCGGGCGGGATCGGCTGCGCTGGATCTATGCTGTGTGGCCAGCGGTCGTTACGACGGCTTCTGGGAGTTCAATCTAAATCCTTGGGACACCGCTGCCGGAGTCCTCATCGTCGAAGAAGCCGGCGGAAGAGTCACGCGCTTCGATGGATCGCCGTTTGCAATCGACAGCCGCGAAACGCTGGCTTCAAATGGCCTGGTGCACGATGCCTTGCTGAACGAATTTAAAGAAATCATGGCCGGCCGTGGCCTTGAACCTTTGCCCGATCCGCGCGTTTACGCCGATGAACGAAAGTCGCTGAGCCGGTCTTAGACTTCTTCCGATTTCCCCGAGCTACCCCGTCAAAACCTGCGGCGTACAATATTGGTGTGGGGACGCCAGCCGCTTCTGGCCGTCGCTCCAATCCCAAAACTGGCTGGGCAGAGCGTGATTAATTCACTGTTGGAACGAAAAATTGAAAAGCGGCCGGACCATGTCCGGTTGCAGGGTCGCGTCCTTTTCCTTACCGAAGAGCCGGAACTCATCAAGCGGCAATTGGCGGGCGAAGACCTGCCTTGGGACACAAAAAATCCGGCGAATAATCCCAAGCTGCGCGATGACATCTCGACCGACGAGATCACTCCGGCGCATTACTGCTTTTATTTTGATGAGACGCTGGGCGAGATTCCCTATCTCGGCCTGAAATGCGGCGACACCCTGCCGATCGGAAGAGGCGATGTAAAGCGCGGCGGATTTGTATGCGCCGTTAGCGGCAAGCGGCGCGGCAAAGGCTCGAGCCGCGAGCAGTCACCGTACGCCGAGATGTGCGCGGGGATCCGCGTGGTGATCGCGGAGAACATCGAGCGCATTTACAAGCAGAATTGCCAGAACCTTGGCGTGCTGACCTCGACGAATTTTGGCCTTATCGATCGGATTCGCGCGGGCGAAGAAATTCCGCTCGACGAATTCACCGCAGGGGAAGACGAAATCACGCGGCAGGTAATCGAATACGGCGGATTATTTCCGTTCAATGTAGCTCGGATGCAAGGGAAAGTTTCGCTGCCTGCGGTGAAGACCGAGAAGCGTCCCATGACGCTGGCGGAGAAAATTTTCGCGCGGCACATGATCGACGAGAAAGTGGAAATCGGTGTCCCCGCGGTCAAGCCCGGCGACACGGGTTTTGCCCGCGCCGACCTCCGCTTCAGCCACGAATACGTCACGCCGATGGCGGCGATTTTCTTCGAGCACTACGTCGGCAAAGATGCCAAGGTGAACGATCCCGGCAGCATTATCTTCTTCCGCGACCATCTCACATTCCTCGACGAAGTCATTTCGGAAGAAAAAAAGAAACTGGGGCTGCTCGATCTGGCAACCCAACTGAAACTCAAGCAGCAGGATTTTGCCAAGAAGCAGGGAATCCGGCTGCACGGCGAACTCACCGACCGCAAAGGCTCCGAGGGTATTTGCCACTCGATCGTGCTTGAAAGTTATGCGCTACCCGGACAGCTCAACATTGGCTCCGATTCGCACACGCCGCACGTCGGCGCCATCGGATGCGTTGCCTTTGGCATCGGCACAACCGATGTTTTCAATTCCTGGATCACGAAAGATGTCCGCGTGAAAGTGCCCGAGTCCGTCAGAATCATCGTTCGCGGCAAGAGGCATCCCAATGTCACGGCGAAGGATTTCATTCTAAAAATCCTGAGCCTCGATTATGTGCGCAGCGGCAAGGCTCTGGCGAAAGTCATGGAGTATGCCGGAGAAGCGATCGAGGATCTCAGCGTTGACGAGCGTGCCACCATGACCAACATGGCGGCCGAGATCGGCGGATTTACGGGAATCGTGGCTCCTGATTCGAAAGCCGTCGACTTTCTGGTCGAAAGGCGCGGCATGGATCGCAGGCGGGCAGAAGCGATGATTGCGGGCCTATTCAGCGATCCCGGCGCGCAGTACGCACACGTTATCGAACTCGATGCCGCCGAAATCACGCCAATGGTGGCCACGCCCGGCGATCCGGGCAACGGCAAGTATGTTCGCGAGCTCAACACGCCGGTTCCCGTTGAGATCGCGTACGGAGGCACCTGCACGGCCGGCAAGAACGACGACATGGATATGTACGCGCTTGTGCTCGCTGATGCGCTCAAGCACGGCAAGCGGGTTGCGGATTCGGTCAAGTTCTACATCCAGTTCGGGTCGCAGGAGACGCGCGACTATTGCCTGCGGCGGGGCTATCTCGATGTTTTCCGTGAAGCGGGAGCGCACGTGATCGAGCCGAGTTGCGGAGCCTGCATCAATGCGGGTCCGGGAGTTTCTACGCGCCCGGATCAGGTTGTGATCAGCGCGCAGAACCGAAATTTCCCGGGCCGCAGCGGTCCCGGCCAGATGTACCTGGCGTCGCCGCTTACGGTGGCGGCCAGCGCGGTTGCAGGGTACATCGTCGAGTACGAGCCCAGCGAAAAGAAGGAATTTGTGTCGGCCTGAGACCTTTCGTCCCGATAGCCCGCAAGTGGTTGAAATCAACCAGGATGGCTAAAATTAGCCAGCCGAATCCCTGCAACTTTTCGTCTGGCAATGAGTTCCAATGTGTAGTGGGATTTGAGAGGTGAGAGGGGGCAACATGAAGTACATGAAATATTTCGCGTTGGTTGCGGTGATGATGATTCCGTTGGCGTACTCACAGGCGCAGGTGAGTGTGGGAGTCGGAATTGGACCAGTAGGCGTCGCAGTTGGACCGGCGCCCGTTTGTGAATATGGCTACTACGGCTACTATCCTTACGCTTGCGCGCCTTACGGATACTACGGTCCTGATTGGTTCGCTGGTGGCGTGTTCGTCGGAGCGGGACCGTGGTTCCATGGTCCGGGGTGGCTCGGCCACTGGGGTTATGCAAACGGCTGGTATGGCCGCCCGTGGGTTTATAACCGCGGCTGGGGTTACGGTCTGAGTCACGGTTACGTCGGGCGTGGCTACGTCGGACGCGGTTATGTTGGACACGGATACGTTGGTCGTGGCTACGCCGGCCACGGTTACGTTGGCGGCGGATACCATGCCGGCGCATACCGCGGGGGGCAGGCTTTCCACGGCGGCGGTGGGTTTCATGGCGGAAACAGCTTCCACGGTGGGGGTGGATTTCACGGTGGCGGGGGATTCCACGGTGGTGGCGGGTCCCATGGTGGCGGTCACCGCTAATCGGATCCTGAACGCATTATGAAAGACGGGCCGGCAGCCGGGGCGCTGCCGGCCCTTTTTCTTTCTCCGCGACTCTGTACCCGCGCGCTCCATTCTTGCTAGAATGGCCCGCCGCGGTAGTACACTGAAGACATAAAGCTCAGGAGACTGACACCCTTATGGCGTACGTTATTGCAGAGCCTTGCATTGGGACGAAAGATACCGCTTGCGTCGATGCCTGTCCCGTGGATTGCATTCATCCCAAGAAAGACGAACCCGCCTACGCGACCGAGGAATTGTTGTATATCGACCCGGTGGAGTGTATCGACTGCGGCGCTTGCGTTCCTGTTTGTCCGGTCTCGGCTATTTTCGCGCTGGACGATCTGCCGGAAAAGTGGAAGGATTTCACCGAGCGAAACGCAAAGTGGTACGGCCGGTAATCTGCCACTGAGTCTGTAAATTCATGCACGGGTGTGCGCCTCGCCATCCGTGCATTTTCATTTCCGGTTGGAGTGGGATTTCTGAAGTATCAATGCGCGTGCCAGCCGGTGCCATGCCGTTTGTCGGCGTTTCCCAGAATCTCAGCGTCAATTCCGGTGTGGGCTTTCAGGGCATCCAGGATGCGGATGGCGTCGTGCTTCGTCATGCGCACGACCATCGTTTTATGCGTGTCTTTTTCGTGATATTCAATATCCAGCCAGTGGACCTTCGAGTCACTGATCATCGTGCCTTCGTTCGTGTATTCGTAGGAGCACTTATCAATCGAGCCGTATGGAATCTCTACGGCATCCCGCTTGACGGGTCTTACCTCGATGGTCTTGGCCTGGTCATCAAAGGACAAAACGGCTTTGGACTGCTTGCCCTTTAAATCGGGAACTCGCACGCGAAACGAACTGTCCGCAGCCAGGCAAAGCGGTGCGACTAGCACGCAGAAAATGAGGACCGATCTGGAGGTTTTCGAGGTTTTCACTGGATGAAATTATAACGGAAGCCTTCCAGTTCGATTTCGAGATCTGGAGATAGCAAGTAGCGCAAAGCCGCTCTCAACCCCGTTTTCCACTAAAATCAGGCACAGCTATGGCCCTGCGAGAGTCCGAGGCGATTGTGCTGCGCACCTACCCGATGCGCGAGGCCGATCTGCTGGTCACTTTGTTCACGCGTCTGGAGGGGAAGGTGCGCGGTGTGGCCCGGTCCGCCAAGAAATCAAAGCGCCGTTTTGGCGGCGCGCTCGAACCGCTCACCTATGTGCGCGCCTTCTACGATGTGCGCGAGCGGCAGGAGTTGGTACGCCTCGATTCCTGCGAGGTGCTGGATTCACCACTTTCCTCAGAAGTCAGCTATCCACGCGCAGTGGCTCTCGGCCACGTCGCCGACTTGCTCGATGAACTCCTGCCAGACCACGAAGCCAATGACGCGATCTTTCGGCTCACTCTCTCCGTACTGCGCATGCTGACCGGCCCGGAAATCTGGATGCCGATCACCTATTTTGAGCTTTGGCTGACGCGGTTGGTCGGCTTTTTACCCGATTTTTCGGAGTGCATCGTCTGTGGACGCGCGCTCAACGGCAGCCGCGCTTACTACCATGCCCTGGCAGACGGATTGATGTGCGGCGATGATAAGAGGCTCGCGTCTTCGGAAATTTCCGGCGAATCTCGCGTCTTGGCGGCCCAGATGTTCCGTACGCCTGTGGAGGCTTTTCGCGGAAGTGTGTGGCCGAAGTCGCAATGCGCCGACCTGCGTAAGTTCCTGGTTCAGATCCTGCAGCGGCATATCGAGAAGAAGCTAGTGACAGCGGGAATGCTGGAGAAGATCAGCGGATAACGGGCGAACCGAGATAGGATCCGGCTGACGATGTGGGGCCCGTCGCATCGATTCTGAATCAGGCTGCCTGGAGGGCCCATGACCGACAAGTGGGGCAGGCGTTTATTTACGGCAGGCGCCGTCGTGCTGATTCTGCTCGGACTCGCACACTCGTTGTCGCTGGCGGAAAAAATGTCCCCTGCCAATGAGACCGAGCGGCAATTGCTCGACCTGATGTCGAACTACAAGTTCGATCTCGCGGGCTCGAGCCGCAGCATGGATAACCTGCTTCGTGGTTTCAGTATCTGCTTCATCGTGGGGGTGGTTGGCCTTGGGCTGCTCGATCTGGCCATGTGTCGCGAGCGGGCGGAACTGGTGAAGCGGCTTGCGCTGGTCAACACGGCGTGGCTCGCCGTGCTGACTGCTGTTTCGCTGCGCTATTTCTTTGTCATTCCGACGACGTTCCTACTCGCGGCGCTGATCCTCTTCTTCCTCGCATGGCTCAAGCTGCCCACCTCGTAGTGGCGGAATTCGAGTTCCGGGTGAGGTCCTGCGCCTCCTTGCCCACGGTTCTGCGGCACCGAGATCCCCGGCCCCGCCGGCACAAACGCGGGCTCGTCGAGATGACGCCTCGTCGGGTTAAGACCTCAAACGGAGCCAATTTCCTAACGTCCATCGGCTGACGGCCAGTCGCTCCATCCATTACAATCACTGATTAACCTTTGAGGGCCGAAGAGATAAGCAGTGAGTCCATCCTCATCCAATTCGCTGACCTTTCAGGAACTCATTCTGCGCCTGCAGACCTTTTGGGCGGAGCGCGGCTGCGTCCTTCAGCAACCTTACGACGTCGAGGTTGGCGCCGGGACGATGGCCCCGGAGACCTTTCTCCGCGTGCTGGGTCCGCAGCCCTACAAAGTGGCCTACGTGCAGCCCTCGCGCCGTCCGGCAGACGGGCGATATGGCGAAAACCCCAACCGGCTGTTTAAACACATGCAATTGCAGGTGATCCTGAAGCCGCCGCCGCAGAATGTTCAGGAAATGTATCTGGAGTCGCTTGAAGCAATCGGGATTGACCTGCGCCAGCACGACATCAAGTTCGAGGAAGACAACTGGGAGGCGCCTACGCTAAGCGCCTGGGGCGTAGGTTGGCAGGTCATGCTCGACGGATTGGAGATCACTCAGTTCACTTACTTTCAGCAGTGCGGCGGTTTGGACCTGTTTCCGATCTCGGCCGAGTTGACCTATGGCCTCGAACGAATTGCTGCCTTCCTCCAGGACGTCGATTCAATCTACGAGATCGTCTGGGCGCGGGATCCATCGATTGAAGGAGACGCGGCAGGCGGCGTCGTGAAATACGGCGATGTCCGGCTCGCAGACGAATTGCAGTTTTCCGTCTATAACTTCGAAGCTGCCGATGTAGAGAAAACCTGGAAGCACTTCGAGATGTATGAGGCAGAGTGCAAGGCCCTGCTGGAGCAATATTCGCAGTTATCTAAGGAGAGGCAATCTCCGGCAGAGAAGTCCCGCTTTGCAGTGCTGGCAGCGTACGACCTTTGTTTGAAGTGCTCGCATTTGTTCAACATCCTGGACGCACGCGGGGCGATTTCTGTGACGGAGCGCGTGGGGGTGATTGCGCGCGTGCGTGCGCTGGCGGTGGGGATCGCGAAAGCCTGGGTGGATCAGCAAAACGCCGGGGTCGATGATCCCGAGGATCGAAAACCTGTTCCCACCAGTCAACCCAAGCGGAAAAGGGAAGATCGGGTCTTAGCGGTGAAAGATGTCTGACCTTCCACATTCGAAGTTCGTGCATGTGTACGCCGTGCTTCGTTTCGACTTTCCCGTGAACGACCATAGTCCGGAGAATAGCGTCTCTGTCGTGAAAGTCGTTGGTACGTAAAGATCAGGCAGAACAATAGCCTTCTCGTCTGAATCAGTGGAATGGCGGTAAAAGTTGCAGATATCAAGTACAGCTCACAAGGTCTGTTCCCGAGATGAAACCGAAACGGATGTGATCGATATCACATTCTAGTTTCCGCGATGCTTGCGATACTGGATGGTTTGAAGGCATGCCAGATTTCCTGCTAGAGATAGGCTGCGAAGAGATTCCGGCACGAATGATCGATGCCGCGTCGGCCGAGTTGCGCGAGAAAGTCGCGACGCTGCTGACGCGAGAGCGAATCTCCGGTGGCGAAGTCAGTACGCTCGAGACGCCCCGGCGCATCGCGATCATGGCACCGGGAATTTCTGCTACCCAGGCGGATATCGTCGAGCAGGTCACTGGACCCTCCGTTCACATAGCTTATAAAGACGGTCAGCCGACTCCCGCCGCCCAGGCGTTCGCCAAGAAAGCCGGTATCGACGTCGGCAAACTCGAAAAAGTCACGACGCCCAAGGGCGAATATATTGCCGCGCAGGTCACGAAAAAAGGCCGGTCCGCCGCCGAAATCCTTGGGGAAATGCTCCCGAAGGAAATCGCCACGATCTATTGGCCGAAAAATATGTACTGGCGGAAGCAAACCGAGCGCTTTGTTCGTCCCGTGCGCTGGCTGGTTGCGATGCTTGACGGCGAGGCGATTCCGCTAGAGTTCTTCGGCGTACCGGCGGGGAAGAACTCGCGCGGCCACCGTATCCTGGCCGATGGGCCGGTGGCGATTTCAGGCGCGGGCACAGCCTATGTCGACGCATTGCGCGCCGCGAAAGTTCTTGGCCGAGCCGAGCGCGAGCATCAGATTCGCAAGGCACTGGACGCCGCTACCCGCACCATTCCTGGCGCCCGCTGGCGCGAAGATAAACCGCTGCTCGATACAGTCGTCAATCTGACGGAATTTCCTTCGGTGATCGTGGGAAGTTTTGAGCGCGCGTTCCTCGCGCTGCCCGAGGAAGTTCTGGTCACGGTGATGCGCGACCACCAGAAGTATTTCGCAATAGAAGACGCGCAGGGCAAACTGCTACCCCATTTCCTCGCCGTGCTCAATACCGACGTCGATTCACAAGGCCTGATCCGTCACGGCAATGAGCGCGTATTGCGCGCCCGCTTCAACGACGCGCGGTTTTTTTGGGAGACCGATCAGAAGAAATCGCTGCTCGATCGTTCGCCGCTGTTGCGCAACGTAACCTTCCAGAAGGATTTGGGCAGCTACTACGAAAAAACACAGCGCGTGCAGAGGTTGTGCAGTTGGTTGTGCGAGATCCTCAAGCAGCAAGGCATCACGGTGCGGCCGGGAGTGGTTCATAAAGCGGCATGCCTCGCGAAGACCGATCTGACGACGGAATTGGTGAAAGAATTCACGGAATTGCAGGGAATCATCGGTGGCCTGTACGCACGTGTGCAGCAATTGGACCCGACATTGAAAGAAGAGACGCGGCTGGCCGTGGCCGACGCTGTTTACGACCACTATAAGCCGGAATCAACCGAGGACTCGGTTCCGCGCTCCATGGAAGGCGCGCTGTTGTCGATCGGCGATAAGGCCGACACCATAGCCGGCATGTTCGCGCTGGGCCTGGTTCCGAGCGGTTCCAAGGATCCTTTTGCACTGCGGCGGCAGGCCAATGGCATCGTAAAGACCATCGCCGAAAAGAAACTTCCGTTGCTGTTAGGTGCGATGATGGCGGATGCCCGCGCGGGTTATCAGAAATCCGATGCGGAAAAGAAGTTTGTCGACGACCGTCGCTACACCGAGTCGATTACCACGTTCTTTACCGAGCGGCTCGAGTTCTACCTGCGCGAGGTTTGTGGGTACTCCTACGACGTGGTAAAAGCAGTTCTCGCGGCCAATGCCGATGACGTGGTCGATGCGTTGGCGCGGGCCGAGGCCGTGAAACAGGTTTTGCATATGCCTGAGTTTCAGGCGATTGGGGCGGCTTGTAAGCGCATGCGCAATATCCTTCGCCAGGCCGAAGAGAAGAAATTTGCCCCCGCGGCCGAGACGCAAATTCTGCCAGGCTCTTCGGAAGAAGAAAAAAATCTCATTTCCTATCTGGAACAGAGTGGAGCGAAAATAGAGGAGTATCGCAGCCAACGCCAGTATCTCGATGCGCTCAAGCTGCTCTCGACGGCGCGCGAGCCCGTAGACCGGTTTTTCGACAAGGTCATGGTGATGGTGGAAGACGAGCGGGTCCGGGCGAACCGCCTGGCGCTGTTAAAGACGTTGTTACACGAATTTTCGACGATCGCGGATTTTTCCGAGTTCGCGGTCGGTTGATTTAGGTCTTCACAATTACAAAAGTTCCCAATTACCAAATCGCGGTTTCAATTCTGATCGACAAAGGACTCATATGGCGACAATCACTCTCCCTGAAGCTGACGTGCAAGAACCGAAGAAAGCCTCGACCAGCACGAAGTACGTTTATTCGTTCGGAGGCGGCAAGGCCGATGGAAACGGCAAGATGAAGGACGTGCTGGGTGGCAAAGGCGCCGGCCTGGCCGAAATGACCAATGCGGGTCTGCCGGTGCCCCCGGGATTCACCATACAGACCGAAGCCTGCCGCGAATACATGCGCGGCGGCCTGTCCCCCGATGTCGACAAGCAAATGGATGAGGCGCTGGCGAAGCTCGAAGCACTGCAAGGGCAGAAGCTTGGCGAGGGCGACAATCCATTGCTCGTGAGTGTGCGCTCCGGCGCGAAGTTCTCCATGCCCGGCATGATGGACACCATTTTGAACCTGGGGTTGAACGATGAGAGCGTGCAAGCGCTGGCGAAGAGAAGCAACAATCCGCGCTTCGCCGCCGACTCCTACCGCCGCCTCATCCAGATGTTCGGCAACGTCGTACTCGACATCGAGAAGCATGCATTCGACGAAGTTTTCGATGCCAAGAAGAAGCAAAAGAAAGCCAAGATGGACACCGAGCTCGACGCGAAAGCTTTGCAGGAAGTGATTGTGGAATACAAAAAGGTTGTCAAGAAGCACGCCCATCGCGACTTCCCGCAGGATCCGCGTGAACAGCTGACCATGGCACGCGACGCAGTGTTCCGGTCCTGGCAAAACGACCGCGCCAAGCACTATCGCCGCATCAACAACATTGACGACATGCTGGGTACGGCCGTGAACGTTCAGGCGATGGTTTTCGGAAACCTGGGTGAGACCAGCGGCACCGGCGTCGGTTTTACCCGAAATCCTGCGACGGGCACGAATGAGTTTTACGGTGAATTTCTCTTGAATGCGCAGGGTGAGGACGTTGTTTCCGGTGTGCGCACTCCGGTGCCGATCCTCGAATTGCACAAGATCATGCCCGAGGTGTACGACCAGTTGCGCGCAACCACGACGCGGCTGGAGAAACACTACAAAGACATGCAGGACTTCGAGTTCACTATCCAGGAAGGCAAGCTGTACATGCTGCAGACCCGCAACGGCAAGCGCACCGGCCTGGCCGCAGTGCGTATAGCCCTGCAGATGGTGGAGGAAGGGCTGATCACTAAGGACGACGCTATCTTCCGCGTTGAGCCGAACCAGTTATACGACTTCCTGGTGCCGCGTCTCGATGAGAAGAGCACAAAGATCGAAGTTCTGGCCACAGGCTTGCCGGCTTCGCCCGGCGCGGCCGTCGGCCAGATTGTGTTCACAGCCGACGCTGCGGTCGCGGTCGTACAAAAAGACAGCAACGCACACGTCATCCTCGTCCGCGCCGAAACGACTCCCGAAGACATTCACGGCATGGAAGTGGCGAAAGGAATTCTCACCTCCCGTGGCGGCATGACGAGCCATGCTGCGGTCGTCACGCGCGGCATGGGCAAGTGCTGCGTTGCTGGCGCCGGCGATGTGGATGTGAACGAGAAAGCTCGAGAGATGAAGGTAAAGGGTCAGACCTTCAAAGAGGGCGACTACATCTCGCTCGACGGGACCACCGGCCGCGTGATCAAAGGCAAGCTGAACACGATTCCACCGAACGCGGACGATCCGGAACTGCAGAAATTCATGGGATGGGCTGATCCATTCCGCAAAATGAAGGTTCGCGCTAACGCCGACATTCCGCGCGATGCGATTCAGGCGCGGGCATTCGGCGCGGAAGGCATTGGACTGTGCCGCACCGAGCACATGTTTTTCGGCGAGAAGAAGATTGGCCCGATGCGCGAAATGATTCTTGCCAACGACGAGAAAGGCCGCCGCACGGCCCTCAAGAAACTGCTCCCCCTGCAGCGCGCAGATTTCGCGGGCGTCTTCAAGGCCATGGACGGGTTGCCGGTCACGATCCGCACGTTGGATCCGCCGCTGCACGAATTCCTGCCGCGCCGCGAAGAGCTGATGGTCGACATTGCGTTGCTATCCACCTACAGTGCGAAGCAGAAGAAAGAGCTGGTCACCAGGTACAAGGATTACGGGATCAAAGGCGTAGGCGACCTGAAGAAGGGATTACCTCCGCTCCTGGCGCGGGTTGAGCAGTTGCACGAATTCAATCCGATGCTCGGTCATCGTGGCTGCCGTCTCGGAATCACCTATCCCGAAATCACTGAGATGCAGGCGCGGGCCATCTTCGAAGCCGCCGTCGATTGCACGAAAAAGGGCGTCAAGGTTCTGCCTGAGGTCATGATTCCTCTGGTTGCCACGCTGAAAGAAATGGCGAACCAGGCGGCGATCGTGCGCCGAGTCGCCGACGAGGTCTTCAAAGAGAAGGGAACGAAGATCGACTACATGGTGGGCACGATGATCGAGTTGCCCCGCGCAGCGCTGGTCGCCGACGAGATCGCAAAGGAGGCCGAGTTCTTCTCCTTTGGCACCAACGACCTCACCCAGACTACCTTCGGCTTTTCCCGTGATGACGTGAACAAGGTCCTTCCCACGTACCTGGCAGAAGGCATTCTGAAACAGGATCCGTTTGCCGCTCTCGACCAGGATGGTGTCGGTCAACTGGTCAAGATGGCAACCGAGCGAGGCCGCAAGACTCGCTCAAATCTGAAGGTCGGCATTTGCGGCGAGCATGGTGGAGAGCCGTCGTCGGTAGAGTTCTGCTACAAGACGGGCTTGAATTACGTTTCTTGTTCACCCTTCCGCGTGTTGACGGCGCGCCTGGCAGCGGCGCAGGCTGCTGCGCAGGAGTCGTTGAAAGTGGAAGGCGGCCGCACGAAATAAGCACTCAACGCAGAGGGCGCGGAGATCCCAGAGATGGAAGTGAACGATGTGAGCGGAATCCTCGTGGATGCTGGTTCACGCGGCTCGAGGATCTGGCTCGCTGGAGAGTGCCTGCGAAGCTCATCTCGATCGCGAGTTACGCAAAAGGGGCCTGCGTTTCGAGGCGCAGGTCCCGATTGCTGTTCGTTATGACGGAGGTCATAGACTCCATTCCCAAATTTCCTGCGACCTCAGCGGCCTCTGCGTTGACTTACTGAACTTTCTGCAGGCGTGCGATCAGTTTTTGTGCCAGATTTTCTTCTGACTCCGACCACAGCAATCTTCCCGTGGCCCGCGTGTTTTTCTCCGCTTTCATGGTGAACTCGACCAACTTGGCGACATTCTCCCGCACCTTGGTTTGCACTTCTTCGGTGAGTTCAACATTTTCCTGCAGGAAGGGCGAGTCCAGTCCAAAATCCACTTGCACATGTCCCGACTGCTCTTGTGCACCGTCCTCGAACTCTTCACCCTGCACCATGAACTTTACGAGGTTGGGCACGGTTCGCCACTGCCGTCCTGTCTCATCCGGAATCCACAAATCCCAGTAGGCGTCGAAGAGATACGCGTAATCGTCATGGACCAGATCGGCCGCAAGCGTCAACGCTTCTTCGGGAGGAATCCCGGGAGAGAAGCGGCGCTCGAGTACAGTCGGTTCGTTCCACGACACTGGATGCACGGCGAGATAAGTAATTCCCGGCCGCTGCAATGAGAAGGGGAACTGTGCCAGAACGGACAACGCATGCGGGAGCATAGCGGGCCCCGAAAAGTCAGGAAACCACAGGCTGAGATAGAGAGGGTCGGGCATGATTTTTTGTTTGATGCTTCTGCCTCGATTGTAAAACCCCAGATGTGGCCGAGCTGAGTCTGGGGTTCGATGCAATAAAATCGGCGAAGGGAAAGCCCCTTCGCCGACTCAATTCCTAGTAAATTTACTTTTGCGTGGGAGCGGCCGGAGGGGTCTGGACTGGCGCCGGCTGCGTCTTCACCGGTTGGGATTTCACGCCCTTGAGCACCGAAGCAGGTCCGCCGCGCCTGGTCGCGTAAACCGATAACGTGATCGATGTCAGCATGAAGGCGACCGCAGACCAGGTTGTGGCTTTGGATAGCGCGCTTGCCGCACCCCGCGGACCAAAGGCCGTTTGGCTCCCCTGACCTCCGAAAGCTGCTGAAATGTCACCGCTCTTGCCGCTCTGCAGCAGCACCACGATGATGATGAAAAAGCAGACGATAATGTGGACGGTGATAATGAGACCGTAAACCATGTGTTGGGTTTTCCTGACTCTCTCGCAGCAATTTCTCGAGCTGAAATGTGGGCGTTCTGCGTATGGGATGCCCTAAGTCCCTTAAATTCATGGTGCGGAAGGGGGGATTTGAACCCCCACGCCTTTCGGCGCCACCCCCTCAAGATGGTGTGTCTGCCAGTTCCACCACTTCCGCACGGCGTGGATCATAAGTTGAGGCAGCGTTTCATTATAGCAAAGCGAGGCGTAGCGGCGACCCACGGTGGCCTTTTGCACACCGGATCCCGCCGGTGCATCTGGCAGGTCTGCTGAGATGATCTTTGGGCCAGGCGAGCAGTCGCCTAATCGCCGGACGGCAGCAGCATTTCCTCGGGCGCCGAATCGTCAACCGGCCGATCTGCACCTCCGACGCGCCGCCTGCCGAATTCCGCACTCGGCGGCTTGCGGAGCAACCGCGGACCTGTTTCGGCAGGCGCGGCGCCATGCGCGAATTGCTGAGCTTCTGTGGAGCCCGCCAATGCCATCGTGGAGGCGAGACCGCCGCTGATGACCTGTTGTACCTGGTCGAAGTAACCCGTTCCGACGAAACGCTGATGTTTCACGGCCTGATATCCGTAGTGCGTCTCGCAGGCGAATTCCTTCTCCTGCAGGCGGGAGTAGGCCGCCATCCCGCTGAGCTTGTAATTGCGTGCAAGCTCAAACATGCTCAGATTCAGCGCATGGAAACCAGCCAGCGTAACAAACTGGAATTTGTACCCCATGCGAGCCAGTTCCGGCTGGAAGCAGGCGATCGTTGCTTCGTCGAGCTTCTTCCGCCAGTTGAAGCTGGGTGAGCAGTTGTAGGCCAGCATCTTCTCCGGGTATTTCGAATGAATGGCATCGGCAAACTGGCGCGCCTCCTCGAGATTCGGATGGGAAGTTTCGCACCAGACCAGATCGGCATAAGGCGCATAGGCCAGGCCGCGGGCGACCGCCGATTCGATTCCGCCCCGGATGCAGAAGAATCCTTCCGAAGTACGCTCGCCGGTACAGAAAGCGCGATCGCGCGGATCAACGTCGCTGGTCAGCAGGTTCGCGCTGTCGGCATCCGTGCGCGCCATGATCAGCGTCGGAACTTCCATCACGTCCGCCGCGAGGCGCGCCGCGATCAGCTTCTGGATCGCCTCAGTGGTCGATACCAGAACTTTCCCTCCCAGGTGTCCGCATTTCTTTGCCGACGAGAGCTGGTCTTCAAAATGAACGCAGGCCGCTCCCGCTTCGATCATGCTCTTCATCACTTCGAAAGCATTCAGCGTGCCGCCAAAACCGGCCTCCGCGTCAGCGACCAACGGGGCGAACCACGTCTCGCCGGGAGCTACGTGGCCTTCGCCGTGATGAATCTGATCCGCGCGCTGCAGCGCATTGTTAATGCGACGACAGAGATGTGGAACGCTGTCGGCAGGATAGAGACTTTGATCGGGATACATCATGCCGGCATTATTGGCATCGGCCGCCACCTGCCAGCCGCTCACATAAATTGCCTTCAATCCCGCTTGCACTTGCTGCACGGCCTGGTTTCCGGTCATGGCGCCAAGAGCGTTTACGTAAGGGTCGGTGCGCAACAATTGCCACAAGCGCTCGGCACCCATCCGCGCGAGAGTGTGCTCGATATGAACCGATCCGCGTAGCCGCAGCACGTCTTCCGCGGTATAGGGACGCTCAATGCCCGTCCACCTCGGATTGTTTGCCCATTCAAAGTTCAGGCAATCTTCCGCCAGAGCTTGCTGGGCCACGCGCTCTTCGGTGCTCATCCAGGACTCCACTTGCGGGGCGGTGACGCGCTCCTGCTTTTTGATTCTGTCGCTGTGCATTGATGTTCTCCTGAGAAAGTATTCAGAGGGAGTGGCTACGCGGGATTAAATTCTCCATTGACGATCATGGCTTCGCTGATTTCCCGGGCGCGACGAAAGCGCTCTGTTTCTTCAGGGGAGTTTCTTACTTCGGGTTCGGCCAGCAGGCGCTCGAGTTCTTCATCGAACAGGCGTGTGACGAACTGCGGAGTATGGAGGACGGAATTGCCATTCTCGTCCTCGATGCGGATCAACTCGCGGTGAAGCACTCGCTGGGCGATCATCAACCTGTAAATGCGGTCGGTCGCCAAGTCTTCCATGTAGCCGTCGAGCAGGCTGGCGCCGCGTCCGCTCAGCACGCCGTGACGGTAGCGGATCACTGTGCGCACCGCCGCACGGGTGCCTTGGACTGTTCTGGCTCCGACCCCCGTCGGCACCGGCCGCAGATTCGGGTATCTCCCCGAACTCGCGGGCCGCTTCTGGAGTTGGTTTGGGTAAGGGAACTGCGCCACTGCGATCGCATTCTGATCCGGATGGCCTGTCCAGGCTCCATCCATCAGGCAGGCGGCCTCGTTTTTCTTGTCCTTTTCGAGTACGGCAAGCGCACGCGCATTCAGTTCCGCATCTTCGCGGCTCGGATACAAAGCGGTCATGCCGCCGATCGCAAGGATGCCGCGGCGATGGCAGATTTCCGGCATCAGTTCCCGCAGATTCTGAAAGAAGGCGACGTTGTACGGAATCGTGTTGCGATCGGGAAGCACCCACTCTGGGTCATTCAGGTTGAAATGAATGAGGCTGGCCATGTAATCCCAACGGCCGAGGTTCAGGCCCAGGATGTGGTCCCGCAGATGGTAAGCAAACTCTTCCATCTGGAACGCCAGCGGATGCGACTCCACCAGGGCCATGCATTTGATGTAATTTGCCGGCAAGCCGCGCCAGCGCGCCAGGGCCTGGAATAGTTCACGCCACCAGAGCGCTTCTTCCGCCGCCTCGGATTTCGGAATATAGAAACAGAGAGCGTGCTTCAACTCTGCGGGATCGACGCTATAGAAAATCCGTGCCACATCGAACAGCGATGCGGACACCAGTTCACCCGGGATTAGGCCCGCCTGGTTGATGTGCAGCCCACGAGGCCGAGTGAAGATGACTGTGTCGCTGGGTGGGATAGTTACGGTCCGGTCGCGTTTTTTGTCGTAATAGCTCAGTTCACCGCGAAGGCACTTCAGAACGTTTTCTGCGCCGGTCGCATGATGGGACCATTCATTCACGCAAGAGTCTTCAAGATCGAGCATGACTCCCGGCGCGCCTGAGTTCAGCATCTTGACACAAAGATCGGCGTCGTCGGCCGGGCCGGTCATCTGGTTGCGCTGATCCTGGCACCATTCCGGTAGCGAGATCTTCCAACCATTCCGCACGGCGTCCGAAGGGAAGCGATGCTGCGGCTTGTATCCCTCGAGCGAGTCCTGCAAGGCTTGGGCGCGCCGGTAGATCAGTTCCTGCTGCCGCGGAGTGAAGGTGCGGTGCAGCGGTAGGAAAAAATCCATGAATCCGGCGGGCAGGTCGCGCTCGGGCTGAAAAGTTTCAGGCGCGCGATTCATGGGACTTCCGGCCGTCTCGTTTTCCACGGGTGCGAATTGCGTTGGCGTCATAAATCGTTCTCAATTGCGTGTTCAAAATACTGAACATTGATTCCAAATACGGGCCGATCGTAGGATGGGCCGTGGGCCCGGTCAAGCCAGTTGTTCAATAGGACGAACATACATTCATTTTGCTGGACGCATAGGGAGCGGCCTGATTACTATTTCGTTATGACCGGCAGCACAGAGTCACCCTCGGTCGCGGTGGAACGGGCTTTGGCCATGCTGGAGGCGGTAGCCCAGGAGCCGGAAGGCTTATCCAATGCGGAAATCAGCCGTAAGCTGCAGATTCCTAAGAGTTCCGCCAGCTACATCCTGCGCACTCTGGAGAGGCGCGCTTACCTTAACCGCGACCATCAGACCGGACGCTACCGGGTCGGATTGAAGATTCTGAGCCTCGGACGTGGGGCCCTCACCGGAATTGACGTGCGTGAGGTGGCGCTGCCCGTCATGCGGCACCTCACCGAAAAGACGAAGCTCACTTGCCACCTGGCCATCCTCGACGGTCCCGAAGCCGTTTACATCGAGAAGGTCGAACCGGAAGGTTTTATTCGCATGGACACCTGGGTGGGCCGGCGTATGCGGGTGCACGCCACCAGCGTGGGCAAGGCGCTCGTCGCCTACATCCCGAGGGAGAGGCTCGAGCGCATTCTCGCCGAAAGCGGTATGGAAAAGCGCACACCGAAAACCATCACCACGCTCCCGCGCTTTCTGAAAGAACTTGAAAAAGTCCGCGCTCAAGGTTGCGCCGTCGACGATGAAGAAAACAATATGGGGGCCCGTTGCGTGGGCGCTCCAATCTTTGATCAGAGTGGCAACGCGGAGGCCAGCCTGGGCCTGAGCGGCACGACCAACCAGGTGAACGCGCACACGATGCCACGCATCCTGGAGGCGCTCAAAGATGCGGCCCGTCACATCTCGATGCAGCTGGGATACCGGGCTCCGCACCGCCGCACCGCCGGATTCTAGCGGGCGGCTTGCAATCAACTTTCAAAGAGTATGCATGCACTGAACCAAATCCTTCATCACTATGAAACGGTCGACGAGTCTTCCCGTCTCCGCCAGGGATGGTTTCAACTTGAGTCGGCCCGAACACAGGAACTGATTCTTCGTCATTTGCCTGCCGCCCCCGCAACCATAATCGACGCCGGCGGAGGTGCGGGAGCCTATGCCTGCTGGCTGGCCGAACGCGGGTACGCCGTGCATCTCATTGATGCGGTCCCACGGCATGTGGAGCAGGCGCGGGTAGCATTGGCGAGCCAGGCGAGGCATCCGCTGGCATCGGTCGAAGTCGGAGATGCCCGCAATCTCGCTTTTCCTGACGGCAGCGTTGACGCCGTTCTGCTGCTTGGGCCGCTGTACCATCTGGTCGAAAAGGAAGATCGGCTGGCGTGCCTGCGCGAAGCGCATCGCGTGTTAAAACCCGGCGGCCTGGTATGGGCCGCTGCAATAAGCCGCTTCGCTTCGCTCTTTGATTCGTTATCTGGCGGATTCTTCAGCGATCCGCACTTTGCGCCGATCCTGTCTCGTGATCTGGAAGACGGCCAGCATCGCAATCCAACAACGAATCCGCTCTACTTTACCGATGCGTACTTCCACAAGCCGGGCGAACTCTCTCGCGAGTTGCTGACCGGTGGATTTGAGGTTGTCGCATTGGTCGCGATCGAGGGTCCGGGTTGGTTGGTCCGCGATTTTGACAGGCTATGGTGCGATCTCGCCCAGCGCGAAAGATTGCTGGCAGCAATCCGGAAGGTGGAGAAGGAACCTTCCATCATCGGCGCCAGTTCTCACATCATGGGCATCGGCAGGCGGCACGGCTAAACGACTAAGGGTGAGCGGAGCCCTGTTGTTCCGGCACGAAATGTTGCAAGACCGCGTCGCGGATCAGGTCTGGCGGCAGCAGTCCCTGTGCCAGGATGAAGTCGTGAAAGGCCTTCAACTCTAACTTTCCCTTCAGGGCTTTTTCAGCCTCGGCGCGAATTGCCAGGAGCTTGGTATACCCGTAGAAGTAGCTGCCAGCCTGTCCTGGCATCCGGTAAGTGAAGCGCTCGACCTCCTCCTCGGCGAAGGCATGTGACAGCACTACGTCTCCCTCGAGGATGCGATAGGCGTCCGCCGATTGGATTTTGCCCAACTGCAACTCCGGATCGAGAAATGCCCGCGCCGCTCTCAACAACTGCAACTGCAGCGAGATCAACTGACCCTCAAGCGGCATGTAAGGCAGCATGATGTATTCCGAATACAGGCCCCAGCCCTCGACATTCGTGCTGTTGAAGGCATAACGAACGCGCGCCAGCGACATGCCATGCTCGAGCATCGAGTCGAATTGCAGTTCGTGGCCGGGCCGCGCCTCGTGCGCGGTCAACGTCCAAGCGGCGGCGTCATAGGCAAAATCGTCGTACTGATCCGGGACCGACTGACCGGGCCCGGGAGGAATGTTCAACGGCAGTACGAACTCCCCGCGTTGCCCGGTGTTGTGCAGGAAGGGCGGAGGTTGCATATGAGGAGCTGGTTGCTGCGCCGTTTCCGCTGCCGATGCGATGCGAATCTTGGCCGGGCGATCGGGCAGAGATACGAGTTGGTGCTCCACGATGATCTGCTCAATCTGTTTGAGCCGGTTCTCGAAGAAGGGAAGAATCGCATCGCCGACGAGCTGTTGCTTTTTCAATTCGCGGATGACGTCCCGATAATCCGCTGATGGCAGTTTTCTCTGCTGTGCCACCTTCGCGGCCACAGATTTCATTTGATCCTGGATCTGCGTAAACGCGTGGTGGGCTTGCGCGGCCAAACCTGCAGGCGGGATATCGATCCCGAAGTTTTCCAGATTCAGGGCGTACTCCGCGGCAGGAAGACGGAAGTCGGTGCGCGCTTTCGGCAGGATGTTTTCTCTGGTCCACGCGTCGTACTCGGTCAATTGCTTCTTGAGCGTTTCGTAGGGCTCTTCCCATCCGGTGAGCTTGTATTTCTGTAGCAGGTCGCGGATCCCATCGATGTAGTTGGAGTTTCGCGCCATCTCGGTTTCAATTTGATTCTTCGCCGGATAAACCGCCCCGGGCTTTGCCATCTGCTCGGCTACGCGCTCTCTCATGATCTCGGTGATCGCGCGATATCCACCGCTCAGCCCCGCATACTCGCGAATTCGCGTCACGGCAGCCGGGCGGCGTTCGGAAGGAGTCTGTTCGTCGAGAAGGATGCGGAGACCATGAAAAACGTACTGGCTTGCGTTCAAGAAGGGCACGCTGTGGGCGCGACGGTAATCCTCTGTGCGGAATCCAAGCTCCGTCTTGCGGATCATGATCTGGAGGTCCTGCTCAACCTCAGGCGGCTGTTTCTGGGCCAAGGCAGCCTTGAGCTTCCCCAAAGCTTCCTCGGTTTCGTGCCGCTCCTGATCTTCGTCCGCGAGGGTGGGCTGGGAGATCTTTTGATCGTACTCGGCAAGGCCCTGGTCCGAGCCAACTTCCGGCGCGTGTTTCATCTCGATCGCGGTAAGCATGTCAGCATAATGATTGCTGGTGGTGATCCACTCTGGCGGCTGCTTTTGTGCGGAAGAAAGCGCGCAGAGGCAAGCTACCGCCAGGAGCAAAGCAAGGATTCGAAGCATGTCACCCCCAAAAGGAAGAGAAGAAGATGCAGTAGATCACGCGAGTGGAACGATGCGCAAACTGAATCGGCAGAAAAGACTACGTAGTCACTGCTTGAAACATAACAGGGCTTGCCAGCGATTCACAGACAGGGTGAAGGCTCCGCCTGAAATCATGGAGCCCTGCCTGGGAGCAGGTCCTTGCGCGGGCGGGAAAATCCCACAGCATCCAACAAAAATAGGATGACAAGCCTTAATACTTCACGATAGCGGCGAAAGACTTGGGGTCCAGCGAGGCTCCGCCGACCAGTGCTCCATCAATTTCTTCCTGCGCCATCAGAGCGGAAGCGTTATCCGGCTTGACCGACCCTCCATAGAGAATGCGCAGCTTCGCCGCGAACTCGTCACCGAAGATTGCAACGGCTTCCTTGCGGATCACTGCATGAGCCTCAGCGGCGATCTCGGGCGTCGCGGTTTTACCGGTTCCGATCGCCCACACAGGTTCGTACGCGACAATCAGTCTGGCTGCTTTCTTGGCAGAGATCGCGTGAAACGCGCGCGTGCACTGGCGGCGGAGGACATCGTCCGTCGCGCCAGCCTCGCGCTCTTCCAGTACTTCCCCCACGCAACAGATGGGTGTAAGGCCGGACTCCAGCGCCGTCTTCAGGCGAAGATTCACGGTGTCATCCGTCTCGCCGAAATATTGGCGCCTCTCCGAGTGCCCGATAATTACGTGTGTTACTCCCAGGCAGAGCAACATGGGAGCAGAGATTTCCCCGGTGTAAGCGCCGTCGGCCTTCCAGTGAACGTTCTGCACGCCGATCGAAACGTTGCTGCCTTTGGCCGCCTCGATTGCCGTGGAAACATCGGTATAGGGCGGACACACCACAATCTCATCGCGGTCGTGGCCGGCGACCAGCGGAAGGAAGTCGCGGAAATAGGCAAGGGTCTCCTCGGGGTTCTTGTACATCTTCCAATTTGCTGCCATCACTTTCTTTCTCATGAGTGCGCCTTTTCTATGTGGAATGAGTGCGTACTTTCGAGCTTCTTCGCAATCCGCTCAAACGTTTTGAGATCGCCCGAGTCAAACAAAATGAAGCGGCACAGCTTGACCGACTGCGTGGATCTTAGTGTATCGGCTACGGAAGAAATGGCGACATTGGCTGCGTCACTGACCGGGTACCCAAATGCCCCGGTTGAGATTGCCGGAAAGGCTAGGGACCTGAGTTGATGTTCGTCGGCGACACGAATCGACTCTCGGTGGCAACTCGCCAATGTTTCGGCCTCTCCATGATCACCGCCGCGAAAGACCGGGCCGACCGTGTGAATAACATACTTCGCAGGAAGTTGACCTCCGGTTGTAAGTACGGCCTGTCCCGCCGGAAGCCGTCCGATCTTGCTTACAATCTGCCGGCACTCTGCCAGAATCGCAGGCCCGCCCGCACGGTGAATCGCACCATCGACGCCTCCCCCGCCCAGCAGCGATGAGTTGGCGGCATTCACGATGGCGTCGGTGGTTTCTTTCGTGATGTCGCCAGGACCGCCAATCTCGATCGTCTTATCGTTATCGAGGAGAAGTCGCATAAAACGGGTGTCTGTTCCCGGTTCCAAGTGAATTGAGAGTCTTCACTGAAAACTGGCAACGGACCACTGACCACGGGCTTTCTACTACTTCTCCGTAAGCGCCTCGACGCCCGGAAGTTTCTGTCCCTCTAAAAACTCCAGAGACGCACCTCCCCCGGTTGAGATATGCGTGATCTTGTCCGCAACATTGGCCGCCTTCACCGCCGCAACGGAATCGCCGCCACCCACAATCGAGGTCGCTCCGGCATTCTCCGCTACCGCATGTGCGATCTGGAATGTTCCCTTGGAGAAGCCGGGAATCTCGAACACTCCCATCGGACCATTCCACACAATCGTCCGCGCGGCGGAGATTTCCTCCGCGAACAATTCGATGGTCTTGGGCCCGATATCGAGAGCCATTTTATCCGCGGGAATCGGCTGCCCTTCGCCCACCTGCTGGATCACGGCATTGGCCTCGGGTTTCATCGCCACCACATGATCGACTGGCAACAAGAACTTCAGATTGCGCGTCTTTGCTTCAGCAAGGAGTTCTTTCGCCAGCTCCACCTTGTCGGCTTCAACCAGCGACTTGCCGACCTCCTGGCCCTGCGCTTTCAGGAAGGTGTAGGCCATGCCCCCGCCGATGATCAGCGCGTCAACCTTCTTCATCAGGTTCTTGATCACACCGATCTTGTCGCTGACCTTCGCCCCGCCCAGGATCGCCACGAACGGCTTTTCCGGATGTTCGAGCGCCGAGCCCAGATACTTGAGCTCCTTTTCCATCAGCAACCCGGCAGCACACTGCTTCATGAACTTGGTCATGCCCTCGGTGGAGGCATGCGCCCGGTGCGCGGATCCGAAGGCGTCGTTGACGTAATACTCGGCGAGGTTCGCCAGTTGCCGGGCGAACTTTTCATCATTTTTCTCTTCTTCGGCGTGGAACCGAAGATTTTCAAGAAGCAGGGTCTGGCCCTTCTCGAGTTGGTTTGCCACCTCTTCGGCCTCAGGTCCGACACAGTCCGGACAGAAGCCAACGTTCTCGCCGCGCGCCAGTTCCTTGTCGAGCAGCATGCGGAGCCGTTCGGCGACTGGCTTGAGGCTCATCTTGGGATTCGGCTTTCCCTTGGGGCGCCCGAGATGCGACGCCAGAATGAGCCGCGCCCCATGTCGCAGGGCATATTCGATGGTCGGCAGGGTTTCACGGATGCGGGTATCGTCCATGACGCGGCCGTCGTCGAGCGGCACATTGAAATCAACGCGCATGAACACACGATTGCCATTGAGCGGAAGATCGCGAATCGAAAGCTTGGACATGAAGGAGTCCTCAATAAGGATGCGAACCAGACGCGCGTTTTAGCGTCACACAAAACGCGACTAATCCGCGCGGTTCGCCCAGGTCCTTCGGCGGGCAAACCGCGCCCGCCTCAGGGTGACAGTTCTTGGTTACAGGCCCTTCCCGGCGATGTAGTTGATCAGGTCGCGGACTCGGCAGGAGTATCCCCATTCGTTGTCGTACCAGGAGATCACCTTCACGCAGTTGCCGCCGACCACCATGGTGCAAGGAGAATCAACGATCGAAGAGCGCGAGTCGCCTTTGTAGTCGGACGAAACCAGTTCGTGCTCCTCGTAACCGAGATAGCCCTTCAGCGGACCGGCTTCGGACGCCTTCTTCAGTGCCGCATTCACTTCTTCCTTGGTCGTCTTCTTCTCCACCCAGACCACGAAATCGACCACCGAAACGTTGGGCGTCGGCACACGCATCGAGAATCCGTCAACTTTTCCGCCCAGTTCCGGGATCACCAGTTTCAGCGCCTTGGCCGCTCCCGTTGAAGTCGGAATCATGTTGAGTGCAGCGGCACGAGCGCGCCGCAGATCCTTGTGCGGGAAGTCCAGAATCACCTGGTCATTGGTATAGGAGTGAATCGTCGTCATGGTCCCGCAGACGATCTTGAACTCGTCGTTGATTACCTTCGCCACCGGCGCCAGGCAGTTCGTGGTGCAGGATGCGTTCGAAATGATGTTGTGTTTCGACGCATCATACTTGTCATGGTTGACGCCAAGCACGACCGTAACGTCCTCATTCTTGGCAGGTGCAGAGATGATGACTTTCTTTACCGACCCGCGGAGGTGCTTCTTGGCTTCATTCGCGTCGGTAAACCTGCCCGTCGATTCGATCACGACCTGCGCCCCGACCGATTCCCACGGCAGCGCCGCCGGATCCTTCTCCTTGAAAACTTTGATCGTCTTGCCGTCGACAGTGATGCTGTCCGCACCAGCAGAAACCTGGTTGGGCAGGTTGCCGAGCACGGAGTCGTACTTCAGAAGGTGGGCCAGCGTTTTGGGATCGGTGAGATCGTTGACGGCGACGAATTCCAGGTTCGGATCCTTCAGCGACGCGCGAAGTACGTTGCGCCCGATACGTCCGAAACCGTTAATGCCTACTTTGATTGCCATGTTTCCTCCCTGAAGTTATGAAGGCGTAATCAGATACGACTTTGAGCTGTGGTGTAAACAGATGATGTTAGCAGGGAAGGGGAAGCGCAGTAAACGGCAGTGCAGTAACGATTGGGCATCTCAAGTCCAATCACGGAACGGGGTGAGTGCGGTCACTGACACTCCTGATTTGGGTAATGGACCTCGAGACCTATTGTCAGGCTGACGACCTGAACCTCTGCCAGGGATAGACGACTATCGCGGCCGAGGGGATGGTAAACTCCCCCATTCTCGATGTGTCCACGTCTCCAGGAAGGATGACCATGCGCCCGCTCGCATTGTTGCTTCAGATTTTTTTGCTCGCAACTCCCGGGACGCTACGGGCTTCGAGCGATCCGCTCGCTGCGGAGCAAAAAGAAGTCCTCAAGGTCCATCAAGTCATGACGGAGGCCGCGCGAAAGAGGGATTTCGAAAATTGGTCGCACTATGTGGCGGACGACTGCATTTTCAGCGATGACGAGGGACAGCTGACAACGAAGGCGGAAATTATTGAGCATTTGCGCAACATGCCACTGGCTTATGATCACTCAGAAAACCATCGGGAATTTCTCGCCCACATCTACGGTGAGACAGCGGTCCTGAATTTTCGACTGACCGCGCACGAGCAGTTTACCGACAGCGACATCGTCACCGAGATGCGCGACACTCAAACCTTTGTTCGGCGTAACGGGGCGTGGCTCCTGATCGCGGAGCAGTGGGGGACACTCCCACTCAATTACCGCAAGGCCGTTACAATCGATTCATCGCGCCTTCAGGATTTTGCCGGCCGATATGAATGGCGCTCCGGCGGCCCGGTCGACAATGTCACGCTGAAGGATGGGAAATTGTTAACCAGAATGACGGGAGAGTCTGAGGACCGCGAGTACATGCCCTTGGGTTCGGAAACATTTTTCCTGAAGAATGATCTTGGAACTGTAATGTTTATCCGCGACAAGACGGGTCAAGTGGTCGGTTACGTCTATCATCGACCCGACGGACAGGAAATCCACGTCAAGAAGGTCAACTGACTCGTTCGCCACGGGGGCGCTCCGGGGCCCGAAGTACCTGCGATCATTTTGTGATCCCTGTCACAATTCCCCGCGACCCTTGTCACTGCCTATTCCATCCCCCGGTTCTCTAATACATCAAGGATGCGAACGGTGCGGATCGGCACCGGGACCAGCCTCGATCCCCAAGACATAGAGGGCAGCAATGATTAACGATAACGTCGTGAAGTGTCCGCTGTGCGGCGGGTTCACTCATGTGGAAAATTCTGAATTGCTGGCTGCGTTGAAAGAACCCCGAATCCGCGAGCAAGTAGAGAAATACATTGCGGAACTTTTGAAGTCGCCGGTCGACGAATTGACGACAGTAGGTGCCACGCAAGGTGGCCGAGATTTCCAGAAAGACGTCCACAGCTGGAATCCCTGCGTGCCCATGTGGAAAAGAAGCCCGAAAGAGTGAACTCGCTAGCCAAGCGCTCCCCGGGCGAGGCACCGTCCAACACTGGTACGAGGTCATTCGCAAAATTGCCAGCCTCACTGCGGGGAGTGATTGAAATCACTGCCACTTCCGCGGGCTCCGGGTATATCCACAAGTATGGAGTCTCTGAAGCGGCCGACGCTACTGCCGCGAGGAGGTAGCCCATGGCTGCCGTCACGCAGATTGCTCGTATCTCCCTGAAAAATATTCTTTTTCCAACCGACTTTTCCCAGGCTTCGGTCGCCGCTTTGCCATTTGCGGCATCCCTGGCTCGGCTGTACGGATCGACGGTTCAGGTCGCGCATGTGATCTTGCCTGAACCGCGCCATCCCATCGTCGTCGACCGTATCCCAGCTCAAGACGATCTCGTCTGGGAGGACGCACGAGGACGCCTCGAAGATTTCATTCATGTTCAATCGCTCGACGGCATTCACTGCCGGGCGCTGCTTGCCGCAGGTGACTTGGCGGAAGCCATCCCCGTTTTCATCCGTGAGCACGCGATCGATCTTGTCATTGTGGGTACACACGGTCGCACTGGCGTCAGCAAAATGATGATGGGCTCCGATGCTGAGAGAGTCTATCGTTCCGCATCCTGTCCAGTGCTCACCGTTGGGCCGCGAGCCCATAACGATGGATGGAAGCTGCAACGCATCCTTTGCCCGGTCGAGAATACCGAAAATCCCGGTCCCGCCCTGCGTTATGCGCTATCCCTGGCTGAGGAGAACCAGGCCGAGATCATCGTGATGCAGGCGATCCCGCTTGTTCCGTGGCAGCACCGCAACCAGATGGAAAGGCAAGCGTGGGAACGGTTGCGAAACCTGATCCCCGCCGAAGCCGGCGACTGGTGCAATCCGCAGTTGATGGTGAGGTGGGAAGATCCGCCCGAGGCCATTCTTCAGACGGCGCAGGAACAAAATGCTGATCTGATTGTCATGGGAGTGCGCCAGGCGCGCGCCACTGCGCTTTCATCGCACATGCCGTGGCCTGTGGCTTCGGAAGTCGTGAGCCGGGCTCCGTGTCCGGTGCTCACCATTCGAGTTTGAAGTTCATGAGCGCACCAAGCCTCTTGCCTGGGGCCGGTGCGCGAGGTGTACGGAGGAAACGATGCCAGTCAGCAAACAGCAGGCGCTCGACTATCACAATGGGTCGCGGCCCGGCAAAATTGAAATCACCCCGACTAAGCCCTGCCGCACTCAGCGCGATCTGAGCCTCGCTTATACGCCGGGTGTAGCCGAGCCCTGCCTGGAGATTGAGAAAAATCCACAGGAAGCCTTCAAGTACACCGGCCGTGGCAACCTTGTTGCCGTCGTCAGCAACGGGACCGCGGTGCTCGGACTCGGGGACATCGGCGCTCTTGCCGGCAAACCCGTGATGGAGGGCAAGGCCGTTTTGTTCAAACGCTTCGCCGACGTGGACGTATTCGACATCGAGGTGAACTCGCATAATCCCGACGAGATCATCAAACTTTGTCAGCTTCTGGAACCCACCTTCGGCGGAATTAATCTCGAAGACATCAAGGCTCCTGACTGCTTTTACATCGAAGAGGAACTGCGCCGCACCCTGAAGATCCCCGTCTTCCACGACGACCAGCACGGAACCGCGATCATCTCCGGAGCCGCACTGCTCAATGCGCTCGAAGTTGTCGGCAAGGATATCCGCAATGTGCGCGTCGTTTTCAACGGCGCTGGGGCGGCCGGGATTGCCTGTGCCGAGCATTACATCCGCCTGGGTGTGAAGCGCGAGAACATTCTCCTCTGTGACACAAAGGGCGTCGTGTTCTCGGGACGCAAGGAAGGCATGAATGCCTACAAAGAGCGATTCGCCCAGGAGACCGACAAGCGCACCCTGGCGGAGGCACTAGTTGGAGCCGACGTCTTCGCGGGGCTCTCGGTGAAAGGCGCCCTGACCTCCGAGATGATCTGCTCCATGGCTCCGAACCCGATCGTATTTGCCATGGCGAACCCCGATCCCGAGATTACTTACGAGGAAGCCAAGGCCTGCCGCAGCGACGTCATTATCGCAACCGGGCGCTCGGACTATCCCAACCAGGTCAACAACGTTCTCGGATTTCCCTTCATCTTTCGCGGCGCCCTCGATGTCCGCGCTACTGCGATCAACGAAGAGATGAAACTGGCCGCTACGCGCGCTCTCGCGAATCTTGCCAAGGAGGACGTTCCTGACTCGGTATGCCGCGCCTACGGAGTGGAACGGCTGCAATTTGGCCGCGAATATCTCATCCCGAAACCGTTCGATTCTCGCGTGCTGATGTGGGAGGCCTCTGCGGTTGCCGAGGCCGCCATGCGCTCTGGTGTCGCACAGCAGCCAGTCGATCTTGACGAATATCGTGCCCAGCTCGAGCGCCGGCTGGGCAAGGCCTACGAAGTCTCGCGAACGATGATTCACAAAGCTCAGGCCAACCCCAAACAGGTGGTCTTTCCCGAGGGCGAGAACGAAAAGATCCTCCGCGCTTGTCACGCGCTGGTCGAGGAGATCATCGCCAAGCCAATCCTGCTCGGAAACGCACAGAAAATTGAGCAGCGCGCTAGCGACCTTGGCGTCAGCCTTAACGGCATGCAGATTGTGGATCCGGCCACATCGGCGAAGCGCGAGACCTACGCGTGGGAGTTGTTCCGTCTGCGCCAGCGCCGCGGCGTGACTTTGCAGGAAGCCGACACGCTCATCAACAACCGCAACGTGTTCGGTTCCATGATGGTTCACATGGGGGACGCGGATGCTCTGGTCTCCGGTGTTACGCAGCATTTTCCGGATACAATCCGGCCGGCGCTCCAGATCGTTCGCATGCGCGAAGGACTGCATCGTGTTTCGGGGTGTTATGTAGTCATCAGCAGGAAGGGAGAGGTGTTTTTCCTGGCCGACGCCAGCGTCAACATCGAGCCCACGACCGAAGACCTGGTCGAGATCGCACTCTGTACGGCGCACATGGCTCGTCGCTTCGATATCGTCCCGCGGGTCGCCATGCTGTCTTTCTCCAGCTTTGGCAACGTCAACCATCCCATTTGCACCAAAGTACGCAAGGCGGTGGAACTGTTGAAATACGCCGATCCCACTCTGATCGTCGACGGAGAAATCTCCGCCGATGACGCGTTGTCGCCCGAGGTCATCGAACAGCAGTATCCCTTCAGCTCCCTGAAGGGCGGAGCCAACGTGCTGATCTTTCCAGACCTTGCCTCTGCCAATATCGGAACCAAGTTGCTGGCCCGCATCGGTGGCGGAGAAAGTATCGGTCCCATCCTGATGGGAATGAGCCGCCCGGTGCACGTCCTGCAGCGCACGGCAACCGTCGAAGAGATCGTCAATCTGGCAGCGATCGCGGTGGTCGACGCGCAGGAAAACGATACCTACGCTCATCCGCACCCGCATGTGCCGGCCGAGCCGGAGATCGCAGGGGAAGACTGACTCGATAGCGCCGCCGCAATCGTTTTTGCCGGCGGCCCGCATATCAGGGCAACCACGGCGGGTGGATTGGTGCAGTATCCAGGAGGAAGCTGTCCATGTCGACGCTCTGGAAGTCACGCTACGCCCAGCGCACGCTGGGGATCAAAAGCTCCGCCATCCGTGAGCTCCTGAAAGTTACGCAGCGCCCCGACATTATTTCCTTCGGGGGTGGCCTTCCAGCTCCTGACGTTTTCCCCGTCGATCGTTTCAAAGCCGCGTGCCAGAAAGTTTTGGCGGAGCACGGCGCGCAGGCACTGCAATATGGAGCGACCGAGGGCTACGAACCGCTGCGTGAGATGATCGCACGCAATATCAGTCGCTACGGAATCATCGCCAAGACGGAAAATGTATTGATCACCTCCGGATCGCAGCAGGCGCTCGACCTCATCGGCAAAATGCTGATCAACCGTGGCGACCGCATCGTAGTGGAGGCCCCCACCTACCTCGGCGCCCTGCAGGCATTTAACGTATACGGTGCGCAATATGTCTCCGTTCCTGTGGACGAAGAAGGGTTGCTCACGGAGCAGTTGGAGCCATCCCTTCGCACCGGACCCAAGTTCATGTACGTCCTCCCCAATTTCCAGAACCCGGCGGGAGTCACTCTGTCCGAGGGGCGGCGCCAGCAGTTGATTCTGTTGGCAGACAAGTACGGCATCCCGATTGTCGAAGACGATCCGTATGGCAAGTTACGCTATGAAGGCGAGCACATTGCGCCCTTGGTCGTGCTCGACCGCAATAACCTGCGCCGTGATAACGGGTTCACGCTGGGCAATGTCATTTATCTCAGCACATTCTCCAAGACGTTAGCTCCGGGGATCCGCCTGGCGTGGATCGTCGCCCCCGAAGATGTCATCAGCAAGCTGGTTTTGCTGAAGCAGGCCGCTGATCTCCACACTTCGACCTTCAATCAATATGTTGCGTACGAGGTCGCACGCGACGGTTTCCTCGATCAGCATGTCCGATTAATCCGCCAAGTCTACCGTGAGCGGCGCGACACCATGCTCCAGGCTCTGCACGACTATTTCCCGCGCGAAGTTACCTGGACGCATCCCAAAGGCGGTCTGTTCCTGTGGGTGACAATGCCCGAAGGCACTGACTCCGACGCCCTGTTTCGGGCCGCACTCGCAGAAAACGTGGCTTTCGTTCCCGGCGACAGCTTCTATCCCAACAACGGGCACGAGGGTGGGCGCCATATGCGGCTCAACTTCTCGCACTCGCAACCGGATCTGATTCGCGAAGGCATTCGACGGCTGTCGGTCGCCGTCAAGATGCAATTGCGCGGCAATCACGTGACGGCCTGAGCACCAGGGCCGACTCTGGTTGGTAGCTGTAGTAGCACTCTGAGGGCGTTCATCCCTTTGCTCCGGATGGACTTGGTAGTGTGACCCCGATCACCTTGGTTCGTGACACCGAACACGCCGCATTCTCCGATCCTTGTTCAGACTGAAGCTGTGCTCGAAGCATCTTCGGTGCGCCGACTGGGCCGGAGGTCGTTATGACAGTCACCCTCGTTGTAATCCTCGCCGTCATCTTACTTGCTGTAGGTCTTTTCGTGTTTCGAGCGATCCCCGGCGTACGGGCCTACCTCGATTTCCGCGGTCGACGGCTAGTCACCTGTCCGGAGACGTCGAATACGGCTGCGGTTCAGGTCGACTCCGGGCAGGCCGCAGCCGGCGCCTTTCTGTCAGAGCCGACATTGCGTCTAAAGGAATGCTCGCGCTGGCCGGAGCGTCAGGGCTGTGGACAGGAATGTCTGCAGCAAATCGAAGCGGACCCCGAAAAATGCCTGGTGTGGAACATTGTTGCAAAGTGGTACGAGGGAAAAGTATGCGTCTTCTGCCGCAAACCGATCCGTCCGCTTAGTCACATGGAGCATGCGCCCGCGCTGCTAGGGCGCGAGTTCCGAACCATCGAATGGAAGGACGTCCGACCCGAAGAGCTTCCCGCGATCTTCTCGACGCATCAACCGGTTTGCTGGGATTGCCACGTCGCCGAAACCTTCCGCCGAAAGCATCCCGAGTTGGTAGTGGACCGCCGCCCAGACCCCAAGCGCATCCTGCTGTAACGTGGTTGAGCTAAGCTTGGAACCCAAGTAGCGGAAGCGAAGCGTCGAAACCCTGAAACCTCGAAACTTTTAAACCTTCCTTTTAAGGTTTCGGTTCTGGATTCTCCACCACCGGTCCCACCGGCCGATGATTGTGCGACATCTTGCGGCGAATATCCGGCCAGAATTCTTTCACAACCAGTGTGAGCGTGTCGTATCCATATTGCGTCGCCCAGACTTTCGCTGTGTTCGGCAACGTTCGATCCGAAGGAACGAACCGGTACACGCCGGGTGTTGTAGTAGGGAATAAATGGCTCTTGGGGTGGTAGCTAAAGGTGGAAATCGACGCTGCCAACGCGCCACCGACCACTTCCGAGTAGTTGAACTGATTCTTCCCAGAGTCAGTCCGTGTGATCAGGTTGCGACTCATTGCATACAATGTCCTGTGGAAGAAACTCCCCTGTCCCGACTGGAAGTAGCGCGGGTCTTGGTGGAGGATCGAGGGCAGGGCTGCTCCCGTTAAGAAGTTCTCAATCGTTCCGTCGGCGAAGGCCGAGCCTACGCGTTTCCCGTAACCGGCGGCGCCTTGCCCATACCCCGGTTCGCTGTCCTCCGCCTGGCTGATTCCCGATAGAAATGCGTACCACGGAAGTTGGACATAATCGAAAGAACCTCGCGCCACGACTCCGAACTTTTGCTTCGGCGTCAGCGGCGGAATCTTCCCGGCATTTTCAATCGTGAGAAAGTTGGGCAGGGCATAGAAAAGCCGGTCTTTCGACGTCCCCGAACTATCGCTTTTGCCCTTATCCGTCGTCTTGTCCTTGTCCTGTCCGGCCTCCGAAGCGCTGGTGGAGGGCGGTTGTTGGCCCTGCCCTTCGGAAGGCTGACCGGGCGATGATGTTCCGGGCGCGCTCGACTGTTGCGCCACCATCGATGAAGACAGAGCAACCAGCAAAATACAGCCGATGAACTTGGCCGAAAACTTGATCGACAAATCTCCCCCACGAAGAATTGGTTGGCTGAAGGTAGTTCTGATTCTATCAATCCACAACGGGATCATTCATTGCACTCCGGTCACTTTTACGTTCATTTACAAAGGCTCGTGGACTGATAGAACTGGCCAGGCAGGTGTTAATGGAACCCCAGTTCGGCAGTAAAGCTGCGAGGGCTGACGTAGTGGGTTCCGCTGAAGGTCGAAAGAAAGTTGTACAGCGCGTAATTGTTCGTCAGGTTGATCGCGGTGAGTTGCAGGCTCAACTTGTACTTGTCGCTGTGGAAGTGAACAAGGTCGACATCGCCGATGGATGCGTCAAACAAATACCGCGATGCGATTCTTGGCGGACTATGATCGTAATTCTCCGCGCCCGGAGCGGGAACGCTGATCAGGGTCGATCCGAACTGCGATACGGGGCAGACACTCGGCAGAGAGCTCGTGGGCGTAGCCCGGATCGTTCCGCAAAAGAACGCTGCTTCAAACTCCCCGTCGGCAGTCATGGCTGGCTGGCGTGGTGATGGGTAGACTCCGCCGACACCGTCCACAACAAGAGGGATAGACAAACCCATGTCGACCGGCGCGTCAAAACACGCATGCTTCCTGCTTTGGAATTAGACTCTAAACAGCTTATAAGGGTTATCTGCCTCAAAGCAATGGTGTGCAGGTTACTATAGCAACGGACCCATTCGTGGCCGGGACCCTGTCTGCTCGGCCTTCATCTTTACAATCCTGAGAACGCGAGGAAGCGATGGCAGAACCGAGTTACGAAGAGTTGAAAGCGAAGTTGGCTCAGTTGGAAAAAGAAGTGGAAGTCAAGAAACGCAGCGGGGACCTCATCTTCAAAGTTGGCGAAAAGGGCGGAGTCAGCGTCTATGGCTTAGGCCGTTTCCCGGTCACGCTTTATTACGAGCAGTGGAATCGCCTGCTGGGAGCAGCCGACGACATCAAGAATTTCCTGGAAGAAAACAAATCCAAGCTGAAGTTGAAAGACCAGGGCTAGCCGAGTAGCGCCGCCGTCTTAGCGGCGCACTGCTTTCCTTCGTGCTGCTCAAGGTCCTTCGTGGTTCAAGATCTTCGGCCGCAAAGGGCACGAAGGCCCACGAAGAAAAAGCGCGATTGTTTTTGTGAGCTAGCGCTGGGGTTCGTGAACTACCAGACTGCGCCCATGCCTTCATTCATAAAGCCGGACTTTCCAAAGCTGCCTGACAAGCTTAGGGAAGATCTTGCAATCATCAATCCAAGAGTAGATGGCGATATTACATTCTGGCCGTGTGCAGCTCGGATGAGAAACGGCGTCGTTATCCTCTGCGTTTACTTAGTTTCCGAAGGTTCCTACATCAAGCGCTGGGGCGTCTATCCGGAACAAGACCGCAGCAAGAGCTATATTTATGTTTCGGATGTGGACACTCTGGCGGAAAGTCCGTACCGTCTGCCAGTCCAATTTACAAACAAATTGTACAAGAGCGGAGAGTCGCATATGGGTGGCTACACCATCTTCACAGTCCTTTTTTCTGATGGCACGCGTCAAGCTTACGGAAGAAAGAATGCTCTGGATTTCATTCGCTATCCCGAGGGAAAGAGTCAAGGAGACGTGATCGGTGTATCGCCGCACGAGGGTCGGGAAGCGGAATTGATGGGCGGTCCGGAGCCTTATTGGTGCCTCTTCTCCGAGTGATCTCCTCGGATCATGCATGCTGGGGCGAGCTATAGCGTCCGGAATCGATTCTTCACTTCGCGCACAAAGTCCACAAACTTCGGTTCCGTAATGATCTGCGGATGCCAGCACAAGTCCCGCTCAATCAGATCGTAAGTTTCCACGATATGCGACCCGGGCAGAGGGCGCCCGCTCGCGTCATGGTCGCGTCCCATCAGCCAAAGATGGTCAGCAACGGCCGCAGCTGCCGTAATGTCGTGCGTCACCACGATGATCGTATTCAGGTCATCCATGTTGGCGACCTTCTGAATGAGTTCGCTTGTCTTTTCGAGCATCAGCAGATCGAGCCCGCTGAACGGTTCATCCATCAGGAGGAAGTGCTCCGAACATAAAATTTGCTGAATGATGGCGCATCGCTGCCGCTGCCCGCCGGACAGCTGCGCGGGATACAGCTTTGCCTTATCGATCAAATCGAAGTCGGTCAGGTACTGCACCACTTTGTCGCGGCAGCTCTTGTCATCTTTTTCCTTTTGAGCCGCTGCGAGGAGAAGGTTCGACATCACCGTGCGATGCTCGAATAAAGGATAGTTTTGCGCGACCACGCCCACTTCGCCTGCCTGCACGGCGCGGTCTGATCCGTTGATCGATACGCGTCCGGAGGTAGGCTTGTTTAATCCCGCAATGATCCGGAACAATTGAGTTTTGCCGATACCGCTCGGTCCCAGGAAGCCGACGACCTGTCCCTGAATCTGGCCCGGGCGAAGGATATCTCGAACTTCCGCATTGACATGCTTCAGGATCGGACGCCCATCGTACTCGAGCGAAACGTCCTCGACCTTCAGCAGAGTCTTGCCGTAGCTGTAACCGCTCATACTGTCAGGCTCGCTCCAGGGTCAGATCGGCATACGGACAGAAGATCTTCCGCAGTAGCCCGATGGCATAGTCCTGCCCGAGTCCGAGCAGAAGAATGGTCAACTGGATGGCAAACACGGCACTCAGGTGGAAATGCTTGTTCTGATTAAGGAGCATGGCGCCCACGCCGCCCTCCGAGCGCGAAATGCCTTCGACCATGGTCAGCATCATCCAGCCCATGGCCGCGTTCTGGCGAAGCACCTCGAATGCTTTGTCAGCCTGGCCGAGCACGACGACCTCGTACACCACGCGCCACTCGCCCATCCGTAAAGTGCGAGCGAGGTCGAATTTTTCCTTCGGAATGCTTGCCACCACCTCCGCCATGCCGGTGACGAAAAAAACGGAGACGGAAAACACGAGCAGGTACAGCTTGAGTTCGTGCCCTGTTGTCGCCATCAGCGTGAAAAAGAACGTGAGTCCGACCATCGAAAGAAATCGTAGCTTGCTGAGCAGCGATACGATCGGCCGGAAAAATGGAATCACAGTGAGATAAGCCAGCAACAGCGAAAGAAGCGTCGACAGCAAAATCGCCTGAAGGTTGAGGTAGAAACTGGTAATCAGCTCCGCGCCCAGCCCCTGCGTCCACATGTCGCTCAAGGCCTGGAAGACCTCGCGCGGCTTCGGCAGAAATACGGTTGGCGAGAACATCCAGATGAAGAACAACATCAACAACTGGACGCCCACCAGCCACCGCACCGTCTGCTTCGAGATCACCCGGTTGGGTGACAGAACTTCAATCGCCCCATTCATATCGATTCCAGTTTTTACCGCGTACTAGCACCGCGGCTATGTGCCCATGAGCGTGATTTCCACCCGGCGGTTTGCTGCCTTGCCGGCCATCGTCTCGTTCGTCGCGACCGGATTCTGCGAACCGTGCCCCGCGATCTTGAAACGGTTGTCGGGGAAGTTGCTGGGAGCATGCCTCTGCAGCCACTCTTTTACCGCTGCCGCCCGCGCATCGGACAGCGCCTGGTTCACGCCCTCGCTTCCCGTGTTGTCCGTATAACCGTCCACCTGGATAAACAAGCCGGTAATGGCGAGCGAGTCCTTCAATTCCTGCATCGTGCGCACACCCTCGGCCGTAAAGGTCGCTTTGCCCGTATCGAAGTTGATCGAGTAAGAGCGCTTCGAAACCACCGGGCCCGTCGCATTCGAGGCATACTGCGGTGCTTCTGCCTCGGCGCCGCCGTTGCTCATGCGTGCCTGCGCACCGGTGATGTAAGACTTGTCCTCGATATCTTTCACATCCGGAATCGGAGTGTCTTTGAACAGGGCTGGGTATTGCTGTGTCGCGATATTTGCGAAGACGGTGTAGGTCGACCGGAAATTATCGTTGCTGCCCGGTTCCAACCCGAAAAGGATCAGGTTGTCAGCAAGATTGTTGACTGTCGATCCGCCGAGGTCGACCTTTAATCCCTGCGCATCGGCTTCCGTCACACCTTTGTAGTACTTGTACCAGTACGCCTCGTCCTGATCGTTGTAAACCTTGGCGCTGATCGCCGATGCCTTGTGCAGGCACTGATCGAAGGCTTTGATCTGGTCGCCTCCCTCAAACGTCGCCGCCAGCATTCCCTCGAACTCAGCACGGTTACGCTCGAAGAAATTCTTCGGTCCCAGAATCACGGCCGGCATCTGCGAGCGGTACTGCTTGGAACTCACAATCTTGACCAACCCGCCCTTGCCCTTGGCGATCGTCACATCTCCAGGCGTCCAGGTCACGACCGCGTTCACGCATACGTGTTTGGTTTCTCCCGTCAGTCGTCCGTCTTTAACGACCTTGCGGTCGTCGCACTTGCCCGCAACATAGTCGGCCGCGGCAACGTTGTAGTCAGACGCGTTCAGCCAGTTCACCGCATCGGGATCCCATGTCTTCTCATCCGGATTGTTCTTAATGCCATTGTCGCCCTCCCACTTCTGGGCAATGTTCCAGTCGCCGTCGCGGAGCACGCCTTCCACCAGCAGGCCCTTGGCTGCTTGCGGATTGCTCTTCACCTCGGGCGGCGCCATCAGCGAATCCTCGCCGCGGCTGTATCCTGTCGCGGCAATCACTTTCGCCTGGAAATCCGGCCCCAGCTTCTTCAATTGCGGATTCACCGCCGCCAGGAACTGCCCGGATCCGTCTCCCATGATCACGACAAAATTCGCTCCGTTCGAGCACTGCGCGGAACCATTCGAAATCTCGCGCGCACACGCGATCAGGTCTTCCTGCATCTTGCCCGTATCGTCCTGGCGGATCAGCATCAGGTTTACGCCATGCTTCTCCATCAGGGATCCCTTAGTCGTCGCGCTGCCGCCGTTGGCGTAGATCAGGTTCATCTGCGCGTTCCACTCCCAGATCTCGCCGCGGATCAGCGTCGCCTGCACATAGGCTGGCGCCGACCCGGGAAGCGGCACTGGTTCGACGTTCTGCACGAGAGCTTCTTTCACATCAGGAAGCGCCGCCTTTTCCGGGACCAGCGCTTTCATCACCCCGGGCGTCGGAATCCACCCCAGCTCGGCGGCCTTGCGCAGGCCCCACACAAACCCAACCACCAAAACGATGATCAAGATGATTTTTGGCCCAGTCTTCAGATGTGCCATGTAGCTTTCCTCCCCGGAACGTACCGCTCAGTCGATTGTTTTTTTCTGAGACCCTCGACACCTTCTTGCTTCTGCAAATCCTTACTTGAACATGTCCCCGTAATCGCTTGCGCTCTTCACCGGAGCCGGGGCATCTCCACCCTTCTTCACGGCGACCGGTACCGGAGCCGCGCTGGCGCCCGGCAGCAGAAAAGCCGTGTCGGGCGTGCCCGCCGTTAATAGCTTCTGTTCGTACGCGTCGAGTTTTTCCAGCGCTTCGGTTTCGACCGCGCCATTCTCCAGGTCGATCGTGTCCATGAAGTTCTGCGCCAGCCGCTGGAAATCTTCCATTTCGCCCAGCTTGCGGCCCGCCTCTTCGGCCAGCTTCTCCATGGTTTCGTTGTAGATTTCCTTCTCGTCGCCGCTGCCCTTGATGACGGCCAGCGCCGTGCGATACGCGCGGTACGCGGTGTTGATCGTCTTGTACTCGATCTCCGCCTGCTTTACTTCGTTGTCGGTATCTTCGATATAGAAATCGATGTGCACCGCCCACTTGCTTAGCAGGTCATAGATGTTCTGCAGCTTGTTGAGCAGTTGCTGGTAGCTCAGGTTCGACTTCTGCAGCCGCCCCGCCTGGTTGGCCTTCGCCTTCATCTGCAGCGCCATCCGCAGCTGCTCGTTCTGGTCTGCGCTGGTGGTGGCGATCTTCTTGGCGTGTGCCGCCAGCCGCATGTTCTCGTTCGCGAGCGCCTGGTTTTTGTCGATGATGTTCTTCAGGTACTGAATCTGCCCGCTGACGTTCGAGATCTGCTGCGCCATCACTTCGCGACGCTTGCGCATCTGCGACAGGTGGTCCTTCAGGATTCCGATCGGGTCGATGTCGATGATCAGCCCGGTGATCCACCGCATAATCAGGCGGAAGAGCAAGTGTGTCCGCGGGCTGAAAATCACAAACAACAATGCCGCGAGAATCCCCGCCAGGTACACCATGTGCAGCGTGTCGGCGAGCATCGACACAATGAACGGAACGATCTGCGCCCAGCCGTACACGGCTGCGGCCGCGACCAGCGCGATAAAAACCATCCCGGCCTTGCCCTCGGGACGCGCCCAGAACGACTTCAGATCCTGACCAGCGTTACCCAGACTTGGAGTAGTAGACGGCGTGATGCTCATAGTTCCTCACCCCTGGAGAAGGCTGACGTACTTTGCCTTCTCTTGATCGATCTCGACCGCGCGCCGCTGCGCCGCGATATGAAACTGCGACTCCGCGCGCTGAATCTTTCCCTGTGCCCCGGCCAGCTCGTTGCTCATCTCCGACAGTTGCTGCTGCAGTTCCGCGATCTCCCGTTGCTTGCTCGTGATCGCATCGTTGATTTCTTTCACCCGGCGCTCACGGTCGGCGATCTCCCGTTGCCTCGTCGCCTGCGCCGACGTTGCAAACGATTCCTGCTCGTTCTGCAGCGCTACCTTGAGCCCGTCGAAGGTCGCCAGAATCCTCTCCTGCGTCAGCCCTTCCTGTGCTTTCGCCTGGATCACCGCGGTCTTGAATCGCGTCCGCTCGTCCAGATTCGGGATCGCGGCCAGCGGGTCGAGATACTTGTGAATCGTCGCGGCAACGGCAGTCTGCTCAAAATTTGTTTTCGCCAAGATTCGCTGGTAGACGCGATCGACTTCCTCTGGCATCGGCTGCGAACTCGCCGAGGGTGGGGTGACGATGGTCGCTGCGGGCTCGAGGGGAACGGCAGCTTGCGGCTGCGAAGGCTGCGCTGGAGCCTGCGCCTTTGGGTCGTCGTCTTCGATGATGACGTGCTTGATGCTGTCCAGGAACTTGTTGTTCATCTCACAACTCCCCTCGCACTGATACGTACACATCGCCTGCGGAGTTTCCGCAGCCCGGGAAACGGAAGCCTCTTTTGGCCGTATGGTACTGAAAATGTTCGGCTTGGCATAGCTTCATGTAAGCCGGGTGCCTGCTCTGCTAACAGCAGAACAGGGGCTGCCGCCGGCGCCCCGGTCCAACGGCAACAGAGGATGCTATGACCTGTCAGGAGTGATGTCAACGTGACCAACGGCGCGGAATATTGCACTCCGCAAACTTCAGTTTGCAAGAATTCAGGCAGGCTCAGTTGCTAGCTTGACTTCGCGCCGTGCGGCCGCAACGACCGCGCCACCAGCACCAGTCCGCCCACCAGCAGGATTAGCATTACCATCGTCTCGAACAAGCTGGTCGGTTGAAAGTAGATGTGCATGTTGGCGATGATTCCGGCCAGAATGAACAACGCTCCCGCAACGGTGAGCAGCCAACCGAACACGCTCTTGCCATTCCAGAACAGAATGCCGATGCCGAACAGCATTGGGATCAACGTCACGCCGAATGTATTGCCGCCCCAAAAACTCCAATACGAACCCATGATTGCCACTCGATGGGTGATCAGAAATCCGCCAACGCAAGCCATCGCGAATCCGAGCAGAAACATGCCCAGGCCGCCGGAAGTTCCCCCGACATCGCTGATTGACCGGTTTTCCATGCGCGGAAGCATAGCACCGGTTTTGTGAGTTGGGAACGTTACTTAAGAAGCGCGCTGTGGGACCTAACCGGGATAAGTGCCCGTGATGTAGCCCTCGAGTTCGTGAATGGTTTGCGCCTGGCCGTCGATGATCCACTTCACCAGATCCCCGATTGAGACAATGCCCACCACTTGCTCATCCTGCAGCACCGGCAGATGCCGGAAGTGATGACGCGTCATGATGCCCATGCAGTCATCCACGGTGTGCTGCGGACTTACATACACCACCGGGCTCGTCATAATCTGGCTGATACGCATTTCTTTCGAGGAATGTCCCATCAGGATCACTTTGCGGGCATAGTCGCGCTCCGAAACGATCCCCAGGAGTCTCTGGTTGGAAATAACTAGCAGGGCGCCCACGCCATGTTCCGCCATCTTTGCAATGGCTTCATATACCGAGTGGTCCGGCTCCACGGAAAGAATCCGGTTTTGACGCTTGGCTTTCAATACCGACGTGATTGTGTCCGACAGTTTCATGGCTTCTCCTTGGATGCATTCCCCGGTCGAGCTGCCAACGCCAAAATTGAAGCCGCAAAGTGAGTTCGGTGGAAGAGCGCTCGTAAGATACTGCCGTATGGCCTGAGGTGCAATAGGGGAAACCCCGATGTTCCGTGCACATGACGGGCGACAGCACCCGGAATGCAAATTCGCCCTATCCCACGTCGTCGCTAGCTTTACGCCAATATTAACTTCTAGCTAATTCCCGCAAGCGTTCGGCCGCGCTCTCGGCAGTGATATCGCGCTGCGGTGTGCCGAGCATCTCGAACCCCACCATGAATTTTCGAATCGATGCCGACCGCAACAATGGCGGATAGAAGTGAGCGTGGAAGTGAAATTCCCGATGTTCCAGGCCATCCGTTGGCGACTGGTGAAATCCCATGGAATAAGGGAAGGGAACGCCGAACACGTTGTCGTAGGTGGCGGTCATCTTGTGCAGAATGTCACCCAGTTGTTGTGCGTCGTCCTCACCAAATTGATTCATGCTGCCGACGTGTTGCCGGGAGCAAATAAGAACCTCAAAAGGCCATACCGCCCAGAACGGCACCATCGCCACAAATCGCGCGTTCTCGTAGACGATGCGAACCTGCTGCTTGCGCTCGAGCTCCACATAGTCGCAGAGCAGGCAGCGATCATTGGCGATGTAATATGCCTGCTGGCAAGCGAGTTCCTTCGCCGGTGCTTCTGGAATCGAGTAGGTCGCCCACACCTGGCAGTGCGGATGTGGATTGCTTGCCCCCATCATCGCCCCGCGGTTTTCGAAGATCTGGACGTGGTTTATGTAGTCGAGCTGCCCTAGTTCGCGGAATTGTTGTATCCAGGTTTCGACGACCGGCTGGATCTCTGCGGCTGTCATTGTTGCGAGCGTCAGATTGTGTTTCGGATTGAAGCAGATCACGCGGCAGGTGCCCGGTTCTGGCTCTGCGACAATCAGCCCCTTGGAACCGACATCCAGTCGGCCTCGTTCCGCCAGTGGTTTGAGCGCCGCGAAGTCATTTTCGAAGACAAAAGTGGAAGAGTACGCAGGATTCCGCACGCCCCCTGCCCTCGCATTTCCCGGGCACAAATAGCACTCCGGATCGTACTCCGGTTCACTCGTGCTCGACAGCTTCGCGACGTCTCCCTGCCATGGGCGCGCCGTGCGGTGCGGCGAAACCAGCACCCATTCATTCGTCAGCGCGTTTAATCTGCGATGAGGATCTTCGGTGAGCTTCATCCGTCTCGCAGAATTGTACGTTCACTTGCGATGCTTGTGGATGATTTTGTTGTCTTCTATCGGTGAGTAGAGCCTTCGCCTCAGGCTGGAGAGGTTGCCAGAATTACACGCGGGAAGCAGCAGGAGATAACACTTCAGAGGCCGAGTAACAAGACTGGACTAGTGCAAGGCATTTCCCATCATTAAAGCAAACAGCAGAGGCAAATAGATTACGGTGGCCTGCAGCACGTGCCGCGCCCGCACCTTCGAGCGCGCGCTTGCCAACGGCATATTCAAGAAGCTCAGACGAACCCCGAAGTAAAGCAGTCCGAAGCCAAGTACGACCGCACCCACTAGATAGACGCGTCCCGCCATTCCCATCAGACTCGGCAGAACACTCACCGGGATCAACGCAATCGAGTACCACAGGATCCGCCGCGCGGTTGAGCGCCCATCTTCTTCGACCACTGGCAGCATCCGGACTCCGCCTTTTTCGTAATCTTCGCGATACAACCACGCAATCGAGAAAAAGTGTGGAAACTGCCACACGAAAAGGATGGCAAACAGCACCAGCGTGCCCCACTCGAGTTGCCCGCGGACCGCCGTCCACCCCAGCACCCCCGGCATCGCGCCCGGAAAAGCTCCAACAAATGTGCAAATCGGAGAAACGCGCTTCAGGGGCGTATACGCCGCCAGGTAAACCACCGAAGTCAGAAAGGTCAGAAGTCCAGTCAACGGATTGGTGAAGACCGCGAGGTAAATCGATCCACCAACTGCCGCTGCCAGGCCAACCAGCGCGGCATGCAGCAGGCTCATCCGGCCCGCGGGAATCGGCCTTCCGGCCGTGCGCCGCATGTTCGCGTCCACTTCGTATTCCATCACTTCGTTGAGTGCCGCTGTGCCGCTGGAAACTAGTCCAATCCCTAACAACGCGTGGAATAGCCCAAAGCTAAGCCAGGACGCTCCCGCCCGGTGCGCACCGAAGAAATACCCACACCATGCCGTCATCACGATCAGCGTGGTCACTCGCAATTTGGTCAATTCCGCGTAATCGCGGAGCAGGGAGCTGGCGCGCGCGCGCAGGTCGGGGAAAGGCAGGGTCATCGTGCTCATGAATTAGGCCGTGTCACCGTCTTGGGTCTTTGAACTTTTGTTCGCCTGCGGAGAGCATGCAAGCCCCACGCTCGCCCTGCTCAAGGAATGCATAGGTACTCCAATCATTCTACAAAGTCAAGCGAAAGAAGAAAACTCGTCGCGCGTTTCCGTGTCGCAAACATTTCTCGCTGCGGCATTTTCGCCTCACTGCGCGCCCGAAGGCGGCGCCGAAGTGAATGTCTCCGGCGGATCGAAGAAGCAGTGATGCCACAACGCGGAATCCGAGAGCGATCCTGATTTCCACTGCTGCACCGTGGCCGTGCTGGCCGCGATCATCCCGCCGTCGGAAGAATCGAAGATCACCACAATCCCCTCCAGTGCCTGTGTTTTCTTTGCGAGATCCGGCGCGCTCTTATCGAGCAGATATTTCGTGTATTCGAGTTTGTCTTCCGCTCCTCCGCCTCTGGCGTTCTCGTCAACTTTCTGTACCGAAATGATCTTCACATTTTTCCCGCGCAGCGGCGCCCAGTCTCCCGGGAACGGCGCATCTTCTTCGCGGGTTACGTGGAATAGATCGCCCGCCACTTTCTGGGAATGGCTCGTCGTATCCGGAACTCCCTCGGGCATCTCCAGGCTGTTGCGCCAGATCCACCCCCGCGACAATCCGGAGATGCGCACGTGCACCCAGTCTTCGTTGAAGTCGAGCATCTCGAACTCGTCGTGCATGCTGGCCAGGAACAGCGGCTTTGCCGTCAAGCTCGGATTGCCCACGACCGGTGTCCCAGACTTTTTCACCGCCACCAGATTCTTCGGGTGCGCCTGGTTTTTGAGAATCTCCTCGAGCCCATTCGCCTCTGCTTCCAGCGCACTTTTGGGTTTATCCAGCACAGGCTTTTCCGGAGCGCTCTCGTCCGGCTTGATTTTGTCCGGAACGAGACCTGGCGTGACCGAAGAAGAAAATCGCCCCGGATCAGGAAATTTCGTCGCCGGTGCCGCAGCACTCGGCTGAGTCGCCGGCGGCGTTGGATCAGCCTTCGTACCCACGGCGGGAGTTGCTTCCGGCTGTGTTTCCGGCGCTTTGGGAGCCGTCGCAAGTTGCTCGGCAAGCTGATCGATCAAGTCACTTTCCAGCCGCCCATTCGATTTCAGCAGCTGATAGCCGGCATGAGAGCCTCCGGCGTCTGCGTGCCAGGCCGTGATCTTGACGGTAATTCGCACCCACGACCCGCCCGACGGCGTATCTGCCACCTGCACGCTCGCCTGGTAAAAGCCGCGCGCATACTCTTCAAGCGGTCGATCCACCGCCGCAAATCCATCCAGCACGGGAAGATGCCCCGAAAGGCTGGGTTGAATCGCCTTCAGCGCGCTCTCAACGGCGGCTTTCGATTGCGGAAAGACTCGTTCGCCCGCCCCTCCCTGCGCCGCCGCAAGATGCGCCAGAAAGAAAATAAACGCCCCGGCAACCGCCCGGACTGAAATCCTGCCCGCCGCGTCCCTCATGGCACGAACTCCAGATCATCGCGCAGGATCCAGCCATGCTGGCCTTCGTGCGTCTCCACTCCCAGCCAGTACGGCGTGGTGATCACAATCAGCACCTCGGTCTTCGCAGGCAGTGATTGCAGCGTCGTTGCCGTGTGAAATGGCGCTGACTTCAGCGGCGCGCCCGGTTCTTTCACGATTCGCTCCACCTGTCGGCGGAGTTCTTTCACCCTGTCTTCGAGATTTTCGGGCAGCGCCGCGGCAGGCGGATCGGCGCTCGGAGGGGGAGTCAGCCTACGGCTCTCAACGATGGGAGCGCTGGGCTTCGCCGAAACAGGGGCAACTACATTCGCAAGGGCAGGAGCCATCCGCGCCTCCTGTTCCTGCTTCTCCCTCAGAGCCTGAGCCGTCGCGTCCTTGATCGACGCCAGGGAATCGAGCCGGTCGTGAATGTCCTTGTACTCGGCTCCTTCAACGGATCCATTCGACTGATGAGCCGTATGGCGGAAATCTTCCACAAAGACCGCGTCGATTCGCAGGACCGTCGAATTACTGTCCTGCGGCTGCGGTTGCACTACGTACCGGACGGCGAGCGTCCCCACGTCGCTGCTGTCTTTGAAATTGCGCGGGTCCAGGGCGTGTTCGCGGACTTTGTAGAACACTTTTCCGCCTTCCGTCCACGCAGGGAAGACCCGGGTTGACGCGGCCGACGCCGCTCCCGAAACGTATTCGTCTTTGTTGTACTCCTTGGTTCCGCGGATGATTCCGTTCTGAACCACGTCCTGCACTACCTGAGTCACTTCGCTTTCTGGGAAGGGGACGTTCACGATCAGCCCGCTTCCGTACTGCACGCCATTCTTGTCACGAGCATCGGCCTGTACCGTCGCCGCCAGAAGCACGGCAAGAAGGCTGATTTTCCATCCATTCAGGAGACGAGCGCGGCGGGAGCAACTACTCCGCGAGTCCCTTCGAAGATGGCGGATGGGTTCCTGCAAAGCCGAAGAATTCCTGGAGGAAGGTTCTCAACTCGTTCGCAAACTGTCAACTGGGGAAGTGTTTTCCGTTGCCATGTCAACCGCGAATGTAAAGATATGTGTAAAAACTTTGTAAAAAAATTCTTGCAAGTTCCAATTAAGCGGTAGTAGGATGGCGCCCCGGTACGGTGGTCGGACCTGTAATTCAACTGTAAAGAGCGTGTATCGCTCTTGTAAAAGGTTCCGATCTCAAGCCTAGACAAGCATGTGAAAGGGGTTTCGCATGCTAGATTCAGCGAATCTTGCCATTGCATTCTTGTGGGAAATGCAAAATTCGATCACTCAAGTCTCTCGGTCTGAAGGAGTCCGCATGCGTATGGGGACGCAAGGTTGTGTGCGCCATAAATTGGCATGGCTGCAGTCTTTCGCAATTGCCGCTCTGGCTCTGGTTTTTCTAATCCTCGGTACTACCCAAAACGCAAATGCAATTCCGGCATTCGCCCGGAAATACGGGCTACGTTGTTCGGCCTGCCACGAATCCTGGCCGATGCTCAACTACTTTGGCCAAAAATTCAAAGACAACGGCTATCAGCTGATGAACGACCGGGATTCGCCGATCTGGCAGAACCCCGGCTACTGGCCGGTCACCTTCCGCATCACCCCGATCTGGCACCGGGTCAGCACCGGGAAGGTCATCGTGGATTCATACCCGGGAGGCGTCCTCAATCCCAACTCGACCATCCGCCGCATCACGACCTCGGGCTTCGACCTGAGCGGCCTCGACTTCCACACCGCGGGCACTCTCGAGAAAAATATCTCGTTCTACGTTTTGCCCTCGTCGGATAACACTGGGGCGTTCCACTTCGAGACCGCCATGGCCCGCCTGGATAACATCTTCGGAAGCCCGTGGCTCAATCTGAAGCTGGGTAAGTTTGAGCTCGATAATCTGCTATCGGAAAAGCGCATCCTCACCCTCACCGGGAACGGCGGCGTTTACCAGATCTACCACTTCATCCCTGTCGGTGACGGCAACATCTTCGGCCAGATGGGCGACAACCAGCTCGGCGCGGAGATCATGGGTCACTCGTACAATGACCGCACCCGCTATTCCGCCGCCCTGCTCAGTTCAACTGACGGTAATGTCGGACTGCCCTACGGAAATGCCTACACGGGGTTCTTCACCTTCAGTCAGGCATTCGACGTGGGCAAGCTGGGCGTTGATCGCGTTGGCGCTTACGCCATGCTCGGCGAGTCTCCAACGTACTATTTCACTGCCGGGGCCACACCCATGGCCGGAACGGGCATCAGTAACAAATCCTTCCACCGCGAAGGTTTTGTCGGCCAGTTCTACTTCGGAAATCACTTCGATTTGCAGGTTGTCACGCAACACGGATGGGACAATGCCTGGTTCGGCCAAGGCTACGGCGACCCGATTGATGTTGCCGGCGCTCCAAACAACTTGCCGGGCACAGCCTTGCCAGTCGGATCGCAGGCGCCAACCTGGAACGGAGTTCTCTTCGAACCTCACTTCGTTTACAGCCCGCAGCTGATCTTTATCGGGAGGTACGAAACGATCCGGATGTCGCGGCAGGCCAACGGCCCCGACTCCGCCGCACCAAGTGCTTCGAACTTCGGCAACATCTCAACCTACACGGTTGGCTTCCGCTACAACCCGTTCATGACCAGCCGCGCCGGCTTTGCCTGGCACAACGAGTACAACTGGCTGCATCAGGATGGCACCGGACCGACCCTGGGATTGGGAACTGCCAACGTCAACACCAGCGAAGTACTCATGGGATTTGATTTCGACTTCTAACGACGAACACCAGGCTGCGGCCTGAAGACTCCGACACGAGGATGTTCGAGATGAGAGATACAAATAAAATCCGGTTCTTCTTAGCAACTCTCGGCTTCGCTGCCGCGGTGTCGTTCGCCGTGGCCCAGGATGCTCCCGACGTAGGCCCACACCCGCCCGCTCCGCCGGTGCTGATGGAAAGCCACATCGGCCACCTGGTCGGCCATTCCCAGGATGCCAAAACGGATTACCGCCGCTATTGCGTCGGGTGTCACGGGGAATTAGGCGACGGCAATGGCGAAAACGCCGTGTGGCTTGATCCCAAGCCGCGCAACTTTACCCTCGCCACGTTCAAGTGCCGCTCCACTCTGACCGGTACTTTGCCTACGGACGAGGATCTCTATAACTCCATCGGCCGCGGGTTCACGAACTCGAACATGCCGATCTGGAATACGCTCTCGAACCAGCAGCGCGCCGACCTCGTCGCCATGATCAAGACGTTCTCGCCGCGCTGGCAGAAAGAAAAAGCGGGCGATCCCATCAAAATTCCAGCTGAGCCGCCCGTCACCATCGAAAGCATTGCGCACGGCAAGGCGCTCTTTACCAAGCTTGAGTGCTGGAAGTGCCATGGCCCGCAGGGAAAGGGCGACGGTCCATCCGCGGCGACCCTTACCGACAGCCAGGATCAGCCGATCCGTCCTTACAACTTTGCTGCTGGTAAAGACGACTCGCGTTTTAAATGCGGCTCGACCAATCAGGATATCTACAAGATTTTCATGACCGGAGTCGATGGCACCCCCATGCCCTCGTTTGCCGACACTATTCAGCCAAACGATGCCTGGGACCTGGTGCACTTCCTGCGTACGTTGCAGGTGCACCGTCACGGCAAGGAAAATGACGTATTGAAAGCGGCGGGAGGAAAGATTCCCGATTATCACGACAAATCATCCGACGCACCGGCTCAGCCGAACGGCGGAAACTAACGCAAACGAACGAAGAGGATTCGAAATCCCAGGAGGCGAAATCAGATGCGCTCCAGCAAGCCCTGCATTGCGGTTCTTACCGCATTACTTTCACCAGCGCTGATGTTTGGTGGCACTATCAGCGGCAAGGTGACCTATACCGGAACCCCGGCAAAACAAAAACCGATCGACATGTCCAAGGAGCCCAGTTGCGCCAAGCAGCATGCAACTCCGGTGATGACCGAGGGCGTAGTGACCGGTGCCAATAACGCTCTGGCGAATGTCGTGGTCTACATTTCCGCTGGAGCCGACGACGCCAACGCGCCCGCACAAGCGGTTACCTTCACCCAGAAGGGCTGCCAGTACGGTCCGCACGTGCTCCCCATGCATACCGGACAGGAACTCGACGTCGTCAACGACGATCAGACCTCCCATAACATCCACCCGCTCGCCAAGGTCAATCGCGAGTGGAACAAGTCGCAACCCCCCGGCACTCCGCCGATCAAAGACAAGTGGGATCAGCCGGAATTCATCGAGGTAAAGTGCAATATCCATCCCTGGATGCACGGCTGGTTTGTTGTTCTCAAGACCAACCACTATGCCGTCACGGGCGACAATGGCAGCTTCACTCTGCCCAATCTTCCGCCCGGAAAATATACCGTCACCGCCTGGCACGAGCCCGATGCCAAGCAGACGCAGGAAGTGACGATCACTGGGAACGAGACGAAATCACTCGATTTCAGTTTCGCGCTCAAACCCTACTAACGGTCATTTTCGCGGGAGCCGGCGCTTCGGCGCCGGCCGACGGCTATTCAATCGCCCCGTTTATACGGGCCAATGCGAGGAAATATGGGCGGCAAGATCTTTGCAGTGCTCGTGATTCTTATTGCTCTGGCTTCAGCTGTTCCGATCGTCAACCACACCTTCCTCGGCGCCAGTGTCAAGCCGCCCGAGGATATCTCCACTCACGGCGCCGAGATCGATAAGCAGCTCGACGAAACCATGATTGAGGCCGGGCTCTCATTCCTTGCCGCGCAGCTCGTCTTGGGATTTTTTGTCTGGCAGTTTGGCGGCCGCAAGAACGGGACAGTGAAGAATTTTCCCGGCGGGGCGAAGTACCTTGTCATCGCCGCCTTGCTGCTGGTCGGCGCGGAGGCGATCGCGCTGGGCGCCATCGGCACCAAGGCCTGGGCGCGGGTTTATTTCCAGCCCGCCTCGGCCGATGCCTTGCCGATCCAGGTTCAGGCGGGCCAGTTCGCCTTCTACTTCCGCTATCCCGGACCCGATGGAAAGTTTGGTGCGCTTCATCCCGACAAAATCGATGAAGGCAACGCGAACTATTTCGGACTCGACCCCGCCAACGATGTCGAGGCTCGCGACGACATCCAGTCCGGCGAATTTGTCATCCCGGTTAACAAAGAAATCCATCTCATGATGCACGCCAAGGACGTTGGCCATTCCTTTTACGTCCGCGAGCTGCGCATTCAGCAGGATTTCGTTCCCGGTCTCGATCTGTCGCTCCATTTCACTGCGACCAAGATCGGCAAGTATGAGATCGTTTGCACCCAGCTCTGCGGCCTCGGGCACTACAACATGAAGGCTTATCTCAACGTCATGTCGCAGGAAGATTTCGATAAGTGGTTGAAATCGCAGTCAAGCTAGTCCCGGAATTTCGCAATAGACGCCGCCCCCAAGGACGGGCCGGCGAGTGCCAACTCCAGGTGAGGTGAATGGCAATGTCGGAAGGATCCGCACACGCAGCGCATGCAGCGCCCACAGGTTTTATCCGCAAGTATGTTTTTAGCCTGGATCACAAGATCATCGGGCTGCAGTACTACGGTCTGGCTCTGGTTGCCGTAGTCACGGGGATGGTCCTCTCCTGGATCATGCGCGTCCACCTGGTATGGCCGAACTCTCCGGTTCCCGGCGTACAGTGGCTCTCCAAGGTCGGCGCTCCCGGAGGCGTGGTGACGCCCGAGTACTACCTTCAATTAATGACCATGCACGGCACGCTCATGGTCTTCTTTGTGCTCACCAATGCGCCCTTCGCCGCCTTCGGCAACTATTTCCTTCCGATCCAGATTGGCGCCGAAGACATGGCATTCCCCCGCTTCAACATGATGTCGTTCTGGACGACCTTTGTCGCCTTCTGCATCCTGATCTCGTCGTTCGTCGTTGGCGACGGGCCGCCGCTCGCCGGTTGGACTGCTTACGCTCCGCTCAGCGCCGTCGGCGCCGATTCCGGCCCCGGAGAAGGCCTCGGGCAGACACTTTGGGGACTTTCCATCTTCGTCTTCTGTATCGCATCGCTTCTCGGTTCGCTCAACTTCATCGCCACTACGCTCGATCTGCGTACTAAGGGCATGACGTTGTCGCGGATGCCGATCTGCACCTGGGCATGGTTCATCACCTCCTGCATCTCGCTGCTTGCATTTGCCGTCCTGATGCCAGCGTGCCTGCTCCTGGTTCTGGACCGCGTCGCCGGAACAAGCTTCTTCATCCCGTCAGGCTTGAACATCAGCGACCACCTGCAAGCGCATCAAGGCGGATCGCCTCTGCTCTGGCAACACCTGTTCTGGTTCTTCGGACATCCCGAGGTCTACATCGCGATTCTGCCGGCGATCGGCATCGTCAGCCACATCCTGATCAACAGCATGCGGAAGCCGCTATTGAGCCACCGCGTAGTCATCTACTGCATGATGGCAATCGGCTTCCTCAGCTACATGGTCTGGGGACACCACATGTTCCTGAGCGGTATGAATCCCTTCTCCGCTCTCGTGTTCTCCTTCCCCACATTAATCATCACCATCCCGGCCACCATCATGACCTTGATCTGGCTGGGCAGCCTCTACGGCTCGAACCTCAGGATTAACTCCGCCTCGTTGTTTTGCCTGGGATTCATCTCGATGTTCGTCAGCGGCGGGGTCAGCGGGTTCTTCCTCGCGCAACCGTCCATCGATATTTATCTTCACGCCACTTATTTCGTGGTCGGACACTTCCACATGGTGATGGGCGTGGCCGCTATCATGGGCGTTTTCGCCGGAACGTATTTCTGGTTCCCCAAGATGACGGGCCGCATGATGAATGAGACCCTGGGCCGGCTGCATTTCTGGTTTACCTTTATAGGCACCTACGCCATCTTTATGCCCTTCCACTACCTGGGCCTGGCGGGGAATGTGCGCCGTTATTCAGCCTTTACCGATGACTTCCTCGTGCCGCTGATGCCGGTTCACAGGTTCATCACTTATTCGGCCCTCTTCACCGGAGCAGTGCAGCTCATCTTTATCTTTAACCTTATCTACAGCCGCTTCAAAGGGGTTCCGGCGACGCCCAACCCCTGGGAGGCAACCTCGCTCGAGTGGTCGACGCCCTCTTCGCCTCCTCCATTCGACAATTTCGGCGGCCAGCACCCGGTCGTTTATCACGACCCTTATCAGTACGGCGTCAAGGGTTCGGCGGGCGACTACGTCATGCAAACGTCCCCGGAGAAAGTAGCCCAGGCAACTTAATAACGTAGCGGCGTAGCTCGGCCACGTCGCTGCCGAAAGCACCAAATAATGAAAGAAAGAACCCATCGCAAGTTTTGATCAAGTAATCAGCACGGCATAAAAACGGGAGTTTCAAATGGCAACCACGCTGCAACCGCCGCAAACAAATCTCGACCACGAAGTCCATCCGGACCATGGACGAGGCTCGGGCGGTGGATTCGGCAACCTGGTCCCGGCATCTGGGGACATGCGCTCAGTGGCGGATCCCAGGGGGGAACCAACCCGCACCGGCATTTGGGTTGGCCTGGCCGCCATTGCGATGACCTTCGCCGCCCTTACCAGCGCACTCTATGTGCGCGAGGGCGCGGCGACTGACTGGCACCCCATTAATCTGCCCTACATCCTCTACTTCAACACGCTGGCCCTGATCGCCAGCAGCATCACGCTCGAAATCGCGCGGCGCCGTGTCGCGTCTTTCATGCGGGGGCAGGGAACAACCAAATCTCAGGCGGCGCTCTGGCTCAATGCCACCATGTTGCTCGGGTTGCTCTTTGTGGCCGGACAATACTTCGCCTGGCTGAAGTTGCGGTCGCAGGGACTCTACCTGCCTACGAATCCGAACAGCTCCTTCTTCTATGTCCTGACCGGAGTTCACGCCGTCCACGTGCTGGGAGGCCTGGGCGGTCTTACGCGCGTCCTGATCAAGTTCCGCAGTCCGCTTCGAACCTTGCGGCGCAGCACCATGGACGCTACCTCTTATTACTGGCACTTTATGGGCGCGTTGTGGATCTACCTGCTATTCATCCTGTGGTTGAAGCTGTAGCGAGTTCACGGAGGCACCATGAGCGAAGCCAATCTGGTCTTGGACCATGTGGAGGAGCATGGCGCGGGAGTCATGGAACAAAGCCCGTTTGCCATCCCCTCCAGCAAGCTGGTGATGTGGCTGTTCATCATCTCTGACGCCTGTACTTTCGGCGCGATACTGTTCGCTTACGGCTACATCCGCAACTCGGCCGCCGACTGGCCGCTGGTGTTCGAATCCGCGAGCATTTGGAATTCGTTGCTGATGACCGCCATTCTCGTCAGCACCAGCCTCACCGTTCTTTTCGCGCTGAAGGCGGCACAATCCAATGACCGGGCCGGAGCCTTCCGCTGGACCATGATTACCGCCGCTGGCGGTGTGCTCTTTACGCTGCTTCACTTGCGCGAATGGATGGGCTTGATCCACGAGGGTGTCCGTCTTTTCCAGAATCCGTGGGGCGCTCCCATGTTCGGCGCCTGTTTCTTTTCCATCACCGGACTTCACATGGCGCACGTCATGGGTGGAGTGATCGCCCTGGTCGTCGTGGGCCTCGGCTATCGCAGCGGCAAGTATGCCACCCGCCACGTCGAGATCTGGTCCTTGTACTGGCACTTCGTCGACCTCGTCTGGATGTTCGTCGTGCCGCTGGTCTACCTGTTGAACATGAAACGCTAGCCATGGGGGCACAGCCCGAATAAGGAGCCGTCAATGAGCAACCCGAGCACCGGCAGCATGAAGACCACATACATCGTTTATGGTGCAATCCTGGCCATTGCCGTCATCCAGATTGTGGCCGCCATCGCCATGGGCCCGTCACTGGGGCGCATGCTGATTCTTGCCGCCATTCAGGCTTATCTTGCAGTCATGTTCTTCATGCACTTGCGCGATGAAAAGTCGACCTTGCGCTTGGCGCTGATTCCCGGCACAATTTTCGTGCTGGTGATGATGAACATGATCTGGGCCGACAGCTTCCGCCTGATCAGCCTGCGCCCGTTCGCAAAATAAAATGGAGTGCTGGACGCCCGCGTCCGTTATCGAGAAAAATATGAAATCGGCGACGAGCAATTCCCGTAAAGCGCGCACGATCTTGAGCGGTGCCGCTGTGTTCCTTCTGAACGCCGCCGCCCATGCCCAGAGCTGCGCCCTCTGCTACACCCAGGCCGCTGGCGCCGGACACCGCTTCATTCAGGGCCTGCGCACCGGAATCCTCGTTCTGATCGTCCCGCCCATGTTCATGTCCGTGGGCATAACGTGGCTGGCCTACCGGAAGCGCAACCGCACTAACGACAACTCCACCGACGATTCCAAAAACGGCTGGTAAGACTCACCCTGCCGCCGACATCCTTCTCAAATCCCAACCATCCACAGCCCCGCGTGGGATAATTCCCGAAACTTCCACCACAGGTGCCCGATATGTCCCGACTCGCCCTCACCGGATGCGTATGTCTCCTGCTCTCCCTCCACTTGTTCGCGGCCCCTGCAAAATCTCTTCAGATCTTCTTCGTCGACGTGGAAGGCGGCCAATCCACGCTGGTCGTCAGCCCCTCCGGACAGTCCTTGCTGATCGACGCGGGCTGGCCCGGCTACGAAGGCCGTGATGCCGACCGCATCCTCGCCGCCGCACACCAGGCCGGAATTCAGCAGATCGATTTCGTTCTAATCACGCATTTTCACCGCGATCACGTCGGCGGCGTGCCGCAACTGGTCGACGGCATCAAGGTCGGAACCTTCATCGACCACGGCCCGAACCAGGAAGATTCCCCGGTCACGCGTGCCGACTACGCCGCCTACGAGAAAGCCATCGCCGGTCACGCTCACGTCGTCGTCAAGCCCGGATGGACCATCCCGATTAAAGGAATCGAAGTGAAGGTTCTCTCCGCGGCCGGCGATCTCATTACGAAGCCGCTGCCTGAAGCTGGAGATGACAATCCCTACTGCGCCAAGGAGCCCGCCGCAGCGCCAGACGACAGCGAAAACGCCCGCTCCGCCGGGACGCTCATCACCTACGGCCAGTTCCGCATGCTCGATCTCGGCGACCTCACCAAGCAAAAAGAGTTGCAGCTCGCATGCCCGAAAAACCTGATCGGCCACGTCGATTTATTCCTCGTCACGCATCACGGCTCCGACGAGTCGAATCCGAAAGCGCTGGTATGGGCGCTGCATCCTCGCGTTGCCGTCATCGATAACGGACCGCGCAAAGGATCGAGCCCCGCCGCCTGGCAGATCGTCCACGATTCACCCGGCCTCGAAGATCTCTGGCAACTCCACTACGCCGCCCACTCCGACCGCGACCACAATGTGCCCGACGACCACATCGCCAATGTAAAAGAGAACTGCGAAGGGAAGAGCATTAAGGTAGTCGCCCAGTCCGACGGCTCCTTCACGCTGACCAACACCCGCACCAGCGCAGACAAGACCTACGCGAAGAAATAGCCGCCCCCCATCCTCACCGTCATTCCTAAGCGAAGCGAGGGACTCAGCATCTTGCCGGCGAGGTCAAAACTGCATCGGTTCTACCGTCTCGCTCGGAATGAGAACCGTGCCGGTGCGATACCATACGGCCCGACGGGACTCAGAACGCATGATCCTCATCCTCATGGGCGTAGTCGGCTCCGGCAAAACCACGGTCGGAATCCTGCTCGCGAAAGAACTGCACTGGCAATTCGCCGACGCCGACGACTTCCACTCCCCCGAAAACAAGGACAAGATCCACCGCGGCATCGCCCTCACCGACGAAGACCGCAAACCCTGGCTCGCCAACTTACGAATCCAGATCGCACAATGGATCGCCGCCAATCAAAACGCCGTCCTCGCCTGCTCTGCTCTGAAACGTGCCTACCGCGAAGAATTGAACGTCGGCCCCGCCGTCCGGTTCGTCTACCTGAAGGGAAATGCTGACCTGATCGAATCCCGCCTTCGCGCCCGCACCGGCCACTTCGCCAACGACAAGATTCTTGCCAGCCAGTTCGAGCAGCTCGAAGAACCCGACGACGCCATCACCGTATCGATCGAGCCCTCACCCGAGCAGATCGCCGCCGCAATTCGGCAAAAGCTCAGCCTGTCGTAGAATCCTGCACTGGACCCGCTTTGCCCACCTCCTCCGATCAAATGCAATCCGAGGTTGTCTCCCGCTTGATGTGGCGGCTCATGCCGTTTCTCTTCCTGCTCTACATCGTTGCCTACCTCGACCGCATCAACGTCGGCTTCGGCGTCCTTCAGATGCGCGGTCAACTGGGCCTGGGCGAACGCGTGATCGGCCGCGCCGGGGGAATGTTCTTCATCGGCTACTTCCTCTTCCAGATTCCCAGCAACCTGGTCCTCGAACGCGTCGGTGTCCGCCGCTGGATCGCCGCTCTCATGGTGGCTTGGGGCATCGTTTCCTGCCTGATGATCTTCATTCGCGGCCCGCTCAGCTTTTACGGACTGCGCTTCCTGCTGGGCGCTACCGAGGCCGGATTCTTTCCCGGAATCATCCTCCACATGAAGCGCTGGTTCCCGGCACGAGCCCGGGGTCGCGCCGTCGCATGGTTTATGACCGCCAATCCGCTCGCAGGGATCATAGGTAGCCCCATCTCTGGCGCCCTTCTCGGCCTTCACGGAAACGGACTCTCCGGCTGGCAATGGATGTTTCTCATCGAAGGCCTTCCGGCGATCATCCTCGGCCTCGTGGTCCTGCGCACCTTGGCCGACACGCCCCACGACGCCCAGTGGATGACCGATGCCGAGCGCAACTGGCTTCTCGACGCGCTGGCGCAGGACCAGCAAGCCGAAGCCGCGGTTCCCCTGCGCAGGATTTGGGGAGTTCTTCTCAGCGGCCGGATCTGGCTTCTCTCCATGGTCTACTTCGGCGTCTCGACCGCCATGTACGGCCTCACGCTGTGGCTGCCCAGCGTCATTCACGCCCTCTCGGGCCTGAGCTACTTCTGGACCAGCGTCGTCGCCGTTCTGCCGTTCCTGGTTACGACCGTCGCGATGGTTCTGGTCGGCATGCACTCCGACCGCAAGGCGGAACGCCGCTGGCACACCGCCATCCCTGCCTTTGCCGCCGCTGCCGGACTCGTTCTCGCCGCCTTTGGAACTACTGCCGGCGTGGTCGCAACTGGTTACGCCACGGTTGTGGTTGTGATCGGAATTTCCATCGGGCTCGCTTTTGCGGAAGGCATGGTCGGCCCATTCTGGGCGATGACCACTTCAAAACTGCAGGGTCTTTCTGCAGCGGCAGGCATCGCCGCCATTAACTCGTTAGCCAACCTGGGAGGCTACTTCGGACCCGACATCGTCGGTTTCTTCCGCGCCAAAGGCGGCTTCGCCGGAGGCCTCCTGGCCATCGGCGCCACGCTAGCTGTAAGCGGCACCATAGCCCTGGTCGTGGGCCGCGAACCCCATCCGTAGGGACATTGCTTAGCAACGTCTCTCCCTCAACATCGAAACCGCCGCAGGTTAGCGCCGGCTGCCGCGGGGAGTCTCGCCCGAGCGACAAGACAAAAAAACGGAATCCGGGCCAGCCGACCCCATTGAAGACCCTGATTCCAACTCACGCCAGGCCAACGTCTCCCCTTCGCGTCACGCACTCCATTGTTTAAAATATCCGTTTGTTTACAATAAGGACCGCATTCCCTGCCTGTAGGCAGCGCGGTATAAAAGGATTTTGGAACAGCCGACCCCCAATCATCCGTCCCCGACCGTCTATTGGCGCGTAGAGGGCAGTCTTCTCGACCTGACCGTCGTCCGTCCGGTGGCCTTCTTCACCTGGAACGCCCAGACGTTCACCGAGCGCTTCCGCCGCCGCGGGCTCATCTTCTTGATGGCGCTTTTGCGCCCGTTCCTGTATTCCACGAACCGCAAATTTGCTACACGGATGGTGCATACGGTCCTTCGTGGCGTCACCCGCGACCGCCTCGACCTGCTGGGCGAAGAATATTTCCAGTATCACTTGAAGCCTCACCTGAAAGAGCAAGGTGCCCATCAAGTGCGCGAACTGGTTGAGTCCGGCGCGGATGTCGTGCTCGTCAGCCAGGCTCTGGACCACATCATGCGCCCGCTGGCTCACCACCTCGGCGTCCGCCACATCGTGTCAAACCGCCTCGAGTTCCGCGACGGCACGGCCACTGGACGCTTGCTCCAGCCTGTCATCCGCCCACGTGGCGCCCTGGCCATCTTCCGCGAGAACATGCCCGACGGCCGCCGCGCCCCCAAGACTCTCGCCCGCCACCTCCATATCTCCCTCGACGAACTGAGGGCTGCCGTGACGCCGGCCGATCGCCAGGGCGCTCTGCCGCCTCATCCCGTCGTGCACTTCGAAGGAAGCCGTCAATCCCAGCCACTCTCCGTCCACCGTGCCTTTGCGGGCAAGCACATCATGCTGATCGGAGTCACGGGATTCATTGGCAAAGTCTGGCTGGCGAACACGCTGCTTGACCTGCCCGAAGTCGCGCGCATCTACCTGCTGATTCGCCGCCAGAAGTCGAATCCGGCGCAGCGTCGCTTCGAAAAAATGATTGAAGACTCTCCCGTCTTCGATCCATTGTTCGAGCGTTATGGCGCAAAGCTGGCCGCCTATCTGCGGCAAAAAGTCGAGATCGTCGAAGGCGACGTCACGCAGCCTGACCTCGGGTTAAGTCCCGATCTTTCCGCGAGATTGCGGGAGAACCTCGACCTGATTGTGAATAGCTCGGGCCTCACCGATTTCAATCCCGATCTGCGCGATGCCCTCACCACAAACACCGACGCGGCCGTCAACATTCTCGAATTCACGCGCTCGTCCAGTCACTCCGGCCTGTTGCATCTTTCCACGTGCTACGTCGCCGGAGAGCAGGATGGCCGCGTCAACGAAAAGCTCATTCCGAATTACACGCCGCGCGGTTTCGCGACCTTCAATGCCGAACAGGAGTGGCACTCGCTGCAAGAGCTGATCAAGAATGCCGAAGCGCAATCCGAGAGCGATGAAGTCACCTCAGGCTTGCGCATGCAGGCGCTCGCGAAGGAGCACGCGGCAAAAGATCTCCAGGGCGCAGCGCTCGAAAATCAGGTTCGCAAGAACCGCGTCCGCTGGCTCAAGACCTATCTCACCGAAGCCGGCACGCGCCGCGCCAAGGAACTCGGCTGGCCCAACACTTACACGCTTACGAAGAGCCTCGCCGAGTCGCTGATCGCGAAATTCGGCGCCGGACTTCCCGTCGCTGTCGTGCGCCCTGCGATCGTCGAAACCTCCATCTCCAAGCCGTTTTTGGGATGGAACGAGGGCATCAACACCTCGGCCTCGCTCTCGTACTTGCTGGGCACCTACTTCCGCCAACTTCCGTCGAACGAAAGCAAGCGCCTCGATATCATTCCTGTTGACTCGGTCTGCGCGGGAATGACGCTGATCGCCGCCGCCGTGATGGAGCGCCGTCACGATCCGCTCTATCAGCTTGCCACGTCCGTTACCAATCCCTGCGACATGGGACGCTCCATCGAACTCACCTCGCTCGCGCATCGCAAGCACTACCGCGCGCAGGAAGGCCTGGAATCCTGGCTGCGCCTGCGTTTTGACGCGATTCCGGTTTCGAAAACGCGCTACAACCGCATGTCCGCCCCCGCGCAACGCGCCATTGTCAAATCGATTCAGCGCATCATGTCGCCGCTTCCGCTGAAGAAAGCTCCGCTGGTGAAAACCGAGCGCAGCCTCGAGCGCCTGGAAAAACTCATCGAACTCTTCGAGCCCTTTATCCTGCTCAACGAGCACAATTTCGTCGCCGATAATATCGAGAAGCTCTCGCACGCCCTCGTGCCCGAGGAGCGCGAACAATTCGCCTATGACACCCGCTCGCTTGACTGGTGGGAGTATTGGATTAACATTCACATCCCGGCTCTGCGCCGCTGGACGTATCCGCTGATCGAAGGCCGGCCGCTGGAAACGAGGCCTCCTCGCACTTTAGACATGGTCCGCGACAACGGCGATGCCGTGAAAACCGGGACCGACGGAGCAACGTGGCGATATTCCTGACCGGTTCGACCGGATACATCGGAGCGCACGTCGCGGCCAATCTGCTCGAAGGCCACGGCGCAGCCTTGAATCTGCTCGTGCGGGCCCGCAATCCCCAGGACGCCCAGGTGCGCCTTTGGCAGGCCATGCAGTTGCATCTCGACTTTCCCCACTTCATCGAACACATGCAGACGAAGGTCCGCGTATTCTGTGGGGACCTCACCGCGCCGGGCTTCGGTTTAAGCCGCGACGACTACGACCGCCTCGTCCACACCACCGACTCGGTCATCCACTGCGCTGCGTCACTAAACCGCAAGTCTGAAAAAAGCTGCCTCAACGTCAACCTGCGCGGCACGCTCGAAGTTCTCACCCTGGCCCGCCACGCCGAGCATTATCACGGTCTCCGCCGCTTCAGCGAAGTGAGCACCGTGGCCGTGGCAGGGAAGCGCCAGAATGAGATCATCACCGAAGATCGCTCGATCGAATGGGATCGCTCCGATTACGATCCTTATGCCCGCACCAAGAAATTCTGCGAGCACATGGCGCGCGTCCTTCTCCCGGACACTCCCAAAACAATTTTTCGCCCGAGCATCGTGCTGGGCGACAGCCGCCACGCGGAAACCACGCAATTCGACATGGTGAAAGCGTTCGTCTTTCTTGCAGGCCTGCCGGTGCTGCCCTTCCGCTCGACGGACAAAATTGACATCGTGAACGTGGACTTTGTCGCAGGCGCTATTGCCGATCTGCATCAGAAAGACCAGCCACAGTACGACATTTATCACCTGTCCTCCGGCACCGGATCGCAGACCTTCCGCCAGATCACCAAGGCACTCGCCGCCGCCCAGCAAAAGCGCCCCCCGATTTTCCTGCCATTCACCGAGAGGCCTTTTGCGAGTTCCGTCCACATGCTTTCGAACCGTAAAGGTTCGCTCGGCCACGGCGCGTCGCTGCTGAAAGTTTTCCTCCCGTACCTGGTCTGGAACACGGTTTTCGACAACACGCGGGCGACCACGGAACTTGGCCGCAAGCCTGTGCCGTTTTCCGAGTACAGCTTCCCGCTTCTGAAGTTCAGCCGCGAAAACAATTTCCAGTACCGCTACCAGCCCTGGCCCGCGGCCTCCGCCGGAGGTTCCGCCGCATGATGGATCTTGTTTTAGAAGCCTGGGTCAGCAGCAATATCGAGCGCGCCAAGCTGGGATGGATGCTCGGCGGCGGCCAGCCCTGGACGCCCGGAGAGAAACTCAAGCTTCTCTTCGCGGGATACAACGGCACTCGCAACATGGGTTCCGATGTCCGGGTGGAAGAGATGTTGCGCCAGATTCGCCATATCCTTGGCGCCGATCGCGTCGACTTCAGCGTGATGAGCCAGAATTTCGATTTCTCCAGGGGATACTTCGACGGCACCACGCAAGTCCACTTGCCCGATATTTTCCCGCCGTTCCTGAAGAATGAAGTCCCGAAGCATCACGGAGTGGTTGCCTGCGAAGGCTCGATGTTCAAAAGCAAGTTCGCCAACGCGCTGACCACGATGATGATCGGTTCCCTCGGCATCGCTGCCGTGCAGAACAAACTCTCCGTGGGATACGGCGCCGAAGCCGGCCACATGGACCCGCTGGTCGCCCGCATGTGTGCACGGTACTGCAAGAACTCACTGGTCATCACACGCAACGAAGAATCCCGCACGATTCTTCGCGAACTCGGCGTGCCCACCGAACTTGGCACCGACACCGCCTGGACCTTCGAGCCCATGCCCGCGGAGTATGGTCAAAGCGTCCTGCGCCAGGTTGGTTGGGACGGCCACATACCCGTCCTGGTCGTCTGCCCGATCAATCCCTTCGAGTGGCCGGTCAAGGCCTCGGTGGCGAAGTACGCGCTGCGCAGCCTGACCGGTGCCTACAAAGACAGTCACTATCGCACCGTCTATTTTCACAACTCCGGCCCGGCTGCCGACCGCGCCTACCAGCACTACCTGACCTCGATCGCGAATGCCGTGGATGCTTTCCGCAAGCAGCGGGAGGTCTTCGTGATCCTGGTTGCAACCGAGCGCCTCGACGCGCGCCCCGCGAACCGCATCGCCGAAAAGCTGGGCGGGGTGCCGGTTCTGACCTCCGATCAATACAACATGTATGAACTGGTCAGCATTCTGCGCTCGTGCCACATGATGGCCTCGTCGCGCTACCACGGCATCGTGACCTCGATGCCCGCGCTCGTGCCGTCCGCCGGAATCACCATGGACGAGCGTATCCGCAACCTGATGCGCGAGCGCGGCCACCAGGAATTGCTCATGACCGTCGACGATCCCGAGCTCGAGGCGAAATTGTTGGCCGCCCTCGAAACGGTGGCGCGCGAAGGCGAGCGCATCGCCGACGGTATCGCCCGCACCGTCGTGAAGAATCTGAAAGTGATGGCGCGCATGGGAGTCTTCTTTGAAGAGGAAGTGCAGCGCCGCTATCCCGAGTTCCCCACGCGCCAGGGCGAATGGAGCTGGGAAGACTACCTCCCGCCCATGAACGACTCGCTGCGCCAGCTGATCGCAGCCTATAGCTAGCGAGAACGAACTGAGGAAGCCGGCAAGTGGGGTGTCCCACGTCTCGCTGCGTTTTGCGAGACATGGGATTTGTTGACGTTGAGATCCGGGAAGGGCACGGCTTAAGGTTGCGAAAAAACTTGGCGAATAACTTGGATTTGAAGGGGCGCGGCCTTTAGCCGCGCCGTAATCGCGGAATCATCATGGCTTTAGCCGCTGAGGTTGGCTCTCGCGTGCTTCCCGGGACTTTGTCGCTAGCCTCTTTAGCCGTGAAGGTAGGCTTCATTAAGGATGTGGGCTCGAGCCCGTGAGGGGCAAACTGCCCAAAACATAGAAACCCATGCCCTTCGTCGGCGATATCTTCGCGCAACTCAAATCCCGCGGATCCACTCCGGTCCTGCAGGAACTCCGCGACGGGCAACTCGTCCCCGTCACCGGCGACGAACTCCTGGAACAAATCCGCAAGGCCCGAACCTTCCTCGCCTCGAAGGGTCTGAAGAAAGGCGACCGCGTCGGCATCCTCGCGCCGAACAGTATCCGATGGATCGCCGCCGACTTCGCCGCCCTCGCCGAAGGCCTGATCGTGGTCCCGCTGTATTCCCGCCAGGCCCCAGCCGAACTCGCCGCCATGATCAAAGACAGCACGCCATCTTTGATCCTCTGTGGCGACGCCACCTTGCGTGACGGAATCCTGAAAGTCTGGCCCGAAGCCCCGCCACACTTTCTCTTCGACGAAATCTTCGCCGGCGTTGAAGGCGTCCAACTCGATCGTCTCCAGGTCCGCGACGAAGATCCCGTCACGATCATCTACACGTCGGGAACCTCCGGCGAGTCCAAAGGCGTCGTCCTCTCCGCCGCCAATGTCGGATTCATGCTCGGCTGCACCTCCGAGCGTCTCGACCAGTTGATGGGCGGGCGATCCGGCCAGGACCGCATCTTCCACTACCTGCCGTTCAGCTTCTGCGCCTCATGGATCGCGGTTCTGACGTTTCTTCTGCGCGGAAGCTTGATCACACTCAATACCGACCTGACGAAGATTGCCAATGACCTGCCCGCGGTCGCGCCGCACTACTTCCTCAACGTCCCGCAACTCCTCGAGCGGATGCGCCGCGCCGTCGATGAGCAGATCGCCAAGAAGGGCGGCATGATCGACAAGATCTATTCGCGCGCCAAGGCAGCCTGGACGCGCCGCAGCGAGAACAAGCCGAAATCCGGCGATGCTTTTTACCTCTCGCTCGCGAACGTGCTGATTTTCCCCACGCTCCGTAAAAAGATGGTCGGCCCCAATCTCAGAGCGCTCATCAGCGGCTCAGCCCCGCTTACGCCGGAAACGCAGGACTATTTCCGCATGCTTGGAATTCCTGTGCTCCAGGTCTACGGCCTGACCGAAACCACCGGCATCCTCACCATGGACGATCCGGCAAAACCGGTCCCCGGCCGCGTTGGCCCGACAATTCCAGGGATCGAAATGAAGCTCGGCGAGAACGAGGAAATTATCGTGCGCGGGCCCAACGTCTTTCCCGGATACTGGAATCGCCCTCTGCAAACCGCGGAAGTCCTCCGCGACGGATGGTTCCACACCGGCGATCAGGGCGAGCAGGACGCCTCCGGCACATGGCGCATCATAGGACGTCTGAAGAACCTGATCGTCCTCGGCTCCGGCCACAAGCTCGCCCCCGAAACGATCGAGGATGAAATCGCTCCTCACTTGCCCGGAGCCCAGCAAGTCGTCGTAGTCGGCAACGGCCGAGGTTACCTCTCGGCGATCATCACCGGGAACGTAACCAGCGAGCAGGCGCAGGCCGCGCTCGACGCCGTCAACCCCAGCCTGCCGCACTACAAGCAGGTACGCGCCTTCCACATCCGCCCGGAGCCGTTCTCGATCGACAACGGCCTGCTCACCGCAAATGGCAAGTTGAAGCGCGATCTGATCTCCCAGCGTCTGAAGAACGAAATCGAAGAGATGTACAAAGCGAAGCAAGCCGTTTAGAGGGTTTTGAAGAGCCGGGAATCATCAAGAAAAGAACGCCCGATGTCTCGCCGAAGTTGCGGGACGTGGGGATACCAGTTGTCGAAAATGGGACCGGAAAGGACAGGCTTAAGCCGGGCCGTTAAGCCGCCCAAGGCCATGCGGGCTTAGCGCCTGAGGGTCACTCCGAGTCCGTGTAAACTCAATTAGAAAATGAACCACTTCCAAGGCCAAGCGCTCTCCTGGGAGCTCTCCAACGGCGTGATCGAACTGTCGCTGCACCGCGCACCGTGCAACGAGCTCGGCTCCCTCTCGCTGACCGAACTTGAAAAACTTTCCGAGGCGCTGCCAACGCTCGAATCCAAGGCCCATGCCCTCATCGTCCACAGTGAGCTGCAATCCGGCTTCTGTGCCGGCGCCGACCTCCGGGAACTCTACACGCGCTCTCACGAAATGGAAAAATCGGACGCCGCCCGTGGCGTCCGCGACTTTCTCCAGCGCATTCACGCAGTGTTCAACCGAATTGACGCTTCGCCACTCACCACCATCGCCGCTGTCCATGGCGTCACTTTCGGCGGCGGATTCGAACTCGCCCTCGTCTGCGACCTGATCATTGCCGACAAGATGGCCCGCTTCTGCTTTCCGGAGCTGCGTCTCGGACTGATCCCCGGATTCGGCGGAATCCCGCGCCTGAAGCGCGATCTCGGCAATGCCGTCGTGCGCGATCTGCTGCTCACCGGACGCAGCTTCAACGCCACCAAGGCCCAGCAGATCGGGTTGGTCAGCCAGGTTGTTTCTGAAGGCGAAGCGCTTCGCGCCGCCCGCGCCACCGCCGCCCAGCTCGGCAAATTCGACCGCAAGACCGCGATCGCGGCCAAGCAGTTCATCAAGCCGATTCCCTACGAAGAACTGCGCCAGGAAATCGATCTGTTCTGCCGCCTCTTCACCGAGCCCGCCGTCGAGGCTGGCCTGAAGAAATTCGTCGAGAGCACTGACGCCCAGCCCTATCTCCCGTGATTGAGTGGATTAAAATTGAATACTATGCCGACAGCCGATCAAACCCTCGACGAAATTCTCAACCTCGCCGCCAGCCACTTCAAAGTTCCGCGGCAAAAGCTCTCGCCTGACGAAGACTTTTTCAAAGCGCTCGGCATCGACAGCCTGCAAACCCTCGACCTGCTTACCAAGCTCGAGAATCACTTCCACGTAGAGCTACCCGACTACGAACTGCAAGGAGTGACGGACTTCCGCACGCTGGCCGTCAAAATCCAATCGCGTTTGTGAAAACGCGAGAGTTTTGCACTCAGTACTAGTTACTCGGTACCGATTGAGTTTGCTGAATCAACAATCTACAATCAGCAGTTTCCTGAATGCTCGATCTCCGCAAATACTCCTGCCTGGGAGCCGCCCTCCGCGATGCCCTCGACCGCTTCTCCAGTGAAGTGTGCCTGATCGAGGCCGACCGGGATCGCGAGAAGGTCCGCCTCACGTATTCGGATTTCAAGGAAATCGCTCTGCCGCTGGCCCGCGCGCTCGAAGATGCCGAATTCGATCCCGGCGACCGCGCCGCCATCATCATGACCAATCAGTCGAAGTGGCTGATCTCGGCCTACGCCATCTTTTACTGTGGCGGCGTGCTCGTCCCTCTGGACTACAAACTCACCGCCGCCGAGCACCTGCAGCTTCTCGCGCACTCCAAGGCGAAGGTCCTCGTCGTTGAATACCACCTGTGGCGCGCCATCACCCAGTCGCCGGAGTTTCCCAGGATCGCCACCAAGATCGTGCTGGTCACCGAATCTCCGCTTGGCTCCGATCTCGCCGGCGGTTTCCGCTGGGAGGACTTCAAGCGCAAGGGCGCTCCCGATTTCATCGAGCGGCAGCGTGAAGACGTCGCCTGCATCGTCTATTCCTCCGGCACCGGCGGCCGCCCCAAGGGCTGCGTCCTGACGCATGAGAATTACCTGGAGCAGTGCATCGCGCTGACTACGTGGTATCCCTTTTGGCCCGGCGTCCGTTATCTGAGCATTCTGCCCACAAATCACGCCATCGATTTCATGGTCGGATTCATCGGGCCATTTGTCTGCGGCGCCTGTGTGGTTCACTTGCGAACGCTGCGCCCCGAATTCGTTCGCGATGCTTTCGTCCGGTACCGCATTACCTATGTCTCGCTCGTTCCCATGATCGTCAAGAATCTTGAGCGCGGCCTGCGCGCCAAGTTCGACGAACTGCCGAAGTGGAAGCGCGCCATTCTCGATTCGCTGATCGCAACGAACAAACTGCTCACCAGCCGCCGCCCCAACGTCAAGCTCAGCCGCATGCTGCTGCCCGGCGTCCACCGCGCCTTCGGAGGCGAACTGCTCGCGCTCATCACCGGCGGCGCGTTCATGGAGCCTTCGACCATGCAGTTTTTCTACGATCTCGGCGTCCCGGTGGTGAACGGGTACGGACTCACAGAAGCGGGCACCGCGTTGACGCTCAATGATCTGAAACCCTTCCGTGCCGATACGGTAGGGAAGCCGCTGCCCGGAGTCGAACTGCGCATCCTGAATCCTGACGCCGACGGAGTGGGTGAAGTTGCGGCCCACAGCAAGACCATCATGTCGCATTACCTCGACGATCCCGAACTGACCCTCGAGACCATCGTCGACGGCTGGCTTCTGACCGGCGATCTCGGCCGCTTCGACGGCCGCGGTCACCTTCAGCTTTTCGGCCGCAAGAAGAACATGATCGTCACCGAGGGCGGCAAGAATATTTATCCCGAGGACATCGAAACCGTCTTCGACGGCCTGCCGGTGAAGGAATACTGCGTCTTCGCTGCCAACTACATCTGGCCGAAGAAAGAGCTGGGGGCCGAAACGCTTACTCTTGTACTGCGCCTCGAGCCTAACCAGCAACTCGACAGCAAACTGCTTGAAGACATCTCGTCGCGCAACCGAAAACTGCCCGATTTCAAACGGGTTGGCGGATATCTCGTCTGGGACAAAGATTTTCCGCGCACCGCCTCGATGAAGATCAAGCGCCAGGTATTGGCGGAAGAAATCAGTAAGGCGGCCGAAAGAACTGCAATCGTGGGGCTATAAATGCCGGGTGCCCCGCTTCTGGCCGAAGTTGCCAGACGTTGGGGATTTTCGTGGAAGGTTTCCGAGCTTCAGCGTCCCCAACAAAGCTTCGATCCCGCACGCCAACCCGGTCTCGAGAGAGGAATGGGAAATCTGGGGTCTAACTACCTCGCGATCGCTAATCCCGCAGCGGGCGGCGGCCGCAGCCGCAAGCTTCTCGGCCCCGCGCTCGACCGCCTGAAAGCCGGGGGCCTGCAGATCGAACTGGCTGAAACCCGCGCCCCCGGCGAAGCAACCTCCATCGCCCGCCAGGCCTACCAGCGCGGCGTCCGCCGCTTTATCGCCGTTGGTGGCGACGGCACATCGTACGAAGTCGTCAACGGATTATTTCCTGAAGCCTCGCAATCGGACCCGCCAACCCTGGCATTCCTCCCGCTAGGAACCGGCAACTCCTTTCTCCGGGACTTCTCCGATCGCGGCGTCGAACATGCCGTCGAATCCTTGCTCGCCGACCGAACACAGGCCTGCGACGTGATCCGTCTCCGCCATCGCGCGGGAGTCCTGCACTACATCAACCTGCTGAGCATCGGCTTCTCCGCCGACGTGGCAACGTTGCGCGCCCGCCGCTTCAGTTCCTGGGGCGAACTTGGCTACATCACCTCCATCTTCCTCACGCTCGCGCGCTTCAACCGCCGTCCATTCCCGGTCCGCACGGACGCCGACACCACGTTCGACAACCGCCCGTGCCTCTTCCTCACCTTCAGCAACAGCAAGTACACCGGCGGCACCATGATGATCGCCCCGAACGCCGACATCAGCGACGGCCTCATCGAATACGTCCGCTGGGGACCGATCGGGCGCCTCGGCCTCATCCGCAATCTGCCTACGCTCTATGACGGCACGCACGTGAATCATCCCCTGGCGGAACGCAAAGCGGTTCATCGCGTCCAATTCCAACTCGACGCTCCCGTCGACGTTATGATCGACGGGGAAGTGCTCACCCTGCACTGCGAAGAACTCGATGTGTTACCTTCCGCCCTCAAGGTCATCGCGTAGCGCTGTGATATAAAAATGATTCATGTCGGAAGAGCGGCGAAGGCGAAAACAGGAGCGCGAAGGCACGGCCCCGGCGGCGAATCCGCGCAAGTACGTCAAATGGGCCATCATCGTCGCCCTCTTCGTGGGCGCCTATCTTGGCGGCTTCTACTACAAGAATCACAAGTACGATAATTTCGCCAAATGCCTCGCCACCCACGATGCAAAAATGTACGGCCTCTACTGGTGCCCGCACTGCATCGAGCAGAAAGAAAAGTTCGGCGCATCCTTCCAATATGTCCCCTACGTCGAGTGCGCGGTGAAAGGATCGAACGAAGCCGCGGCGCCCTGCAAAATCGCCGGCGTCAAGATGTATCCCAGTTGGCAGTTCGGGAATGAGCCTCCGAAAGAGGGCGTTGAGTCGCTCGATGCCCTAAGCGACAAGACCGGGTGCGCGCTCCCGTGAGCAGTGCTGCGATTTCAACCAGCCCCACCGCCGGCCGAAACAGAATCCTGTTTCTCCTGATCGCAATCCTCTCGCTCGCGGGCGTGGTCGTATCCGCGGTCGCGCTCCAAAGGCATTACGCAAAGTCCGCCACCGAGTTCTGCGACCTCAATCAGAAATTCAACTGCGACATCGTCAACCGCAGCGAAGAATCGACGATCGTCGGAATTCCGGTGGCTGGAATTGGCGTGCTCGGGTACGCTGCGATCTTCTGGCTCGCAACATTTGCCCGTTCGCAATCTGACACGCCTCTGCGCCTGCTTGTCGTCGCCATCGTCGGATTTCTTTTCGCGCTCCGGCTGACTTACGTTGAGGCCTACGTCCTCGACACCTGGTGCATTCTCTGCGTCACATCGCAGATTCTGATTTTTCTGATTCTGGTGCTCGCGATCCCCATCAAACTGAGGAGTGCCAAGCCCTGAACCGCGCCGCGCAGCGGTTGTTCGTACTGCGCTTTCCTCATGCCAGAAATCCAGCAGCCAGAAACGGAATCCTCGATCATCCGCGTCATTGCCGCGGCGGGAGACCTGCGCCTGCACCGTTTCCGCAGCCGCACCTTCCAGAACACGCGCTTCCTGCGCGTCTGGCTGCCTCCTGGCTATGACGATCCCGCCAACAGCGGCCGCCGCTACCCCATTCTCTATCTCAACGACGGACAGAACCTGTTCGAAGCCTCGACCTCTTTCACCGGCGTCGAGTGGCAGGTTGACGAGACCGCCGATCGCCTGATTCGCGAGGGAGTGATACCTCCGATGATCATCGTCGGTCTCGATAACGCGGGGAAGGCCCGCCTTCGCGAATATATGCCGCACCGCTCCCTCAATCCGATGATGATGCGCGTGCAGGGCAGCCGCTACCCGAAGTTTCTGTTCAAAGAGGTGGCGCCGTTCGTGGCTCGCAACTACCGCGTGGCTCCGGGCCCGGAGAACACAGGCCTCGGCGGATCGTCGCTGGGCGCGCTGATTGCGCTTTACACCGCCATCCAGGAGCCGAACCTCATCGGGCATCTGCTGCTTGAAAGCCCATCGCTCTGGGCCTCCAACCGCCAGATCATTCGCGATAGTCGCGCCGTCAGGCGCTGGCCGGAGCGAGTCTATCTCGGCATCGGCACCGCCGAGACCGGAAAGCCGGAACGCGACCGGAGTGCGGTTGATGATGTTCGCGAATTAAACGGGATCCTGCACCGCGCCGGACTGGATGATAGGCGCCTGCGCTTCGTCGTCGAGGATGGAGGGAATCACCACGAATCCGCCTGGGCCCGCCGCTTTCCCGAAGTGCTGAGATTTCTCTACGGAAGCTAGATCGAACAACGGACCTGACCAGCCTTCGATCTGGGGCTTTAGCCGCTGAGGTCCAGCCTAGGCCGGCAACTGCCGCAACAACCCGCGCGCCTTCCGGAACCACGGCCGTTCCCGCCGCCTCAGATATCCCGGCATAGTGGGCTTCTTATCCAGAATCTTCTGGGCCCACTCCCGCGCCTCCGCGGAGCGTCCCTGCGCCTGCAGAAAAAGCGCATAGTGATAATAAGTCTCCGAGATCGTCGAGATGCGCGTCGCCTCGCGAAACATCACATCTGCTTTGTCGCTCTGCCCGGTTTCGGCGTAAGCCCACGCCAGCAGGCCTTTCGCGCGGTGAAAATCGTAATCCGGATCCGTTCTCACCGCCCGCTCCAGGTCCGGCACCGCCGCCGCAAATTCTCCCAACTCCACTTCCGCAATCCCGCGCCTGTAAAAGGGATCCGCGCTGTCGGTCCGCGCCGAGATTGCTTTGTCATAGCACGCTTTTGCCCGCGCGAAATCGCCATCGTCGAGGTACAGCAGGCCTAGTTCCTCGTAATTCCCCGCCGACGGATTATCAAGGATCGCCCGCTCCAGCTCATGAATTCTCCGCCTCCGCGGGAATACCTGGAACGAGCTCCGCAGCAAGCCAGCATCGGGAATCACCTCCACCACGATGTACACCAGCGCTCCGATGGGATGAATCAGGATGACCCAGATCCAGAAAAAGTCTGGCCGTCGGCGGATGAAGTGCACAATCGCGACGATCCTCAGCAGAATGCCCCACCAGGAAAATGCGAACAATAAGAAGGACATGCGAATCGCACTATAGCATGCAGAATGCAATCGCCTGCGGTGCAACAGCCTGGGAGCGAGTTCAACACAACGAGGCTGCCCCACGCTTCGTGTTTTTCGAAGGGTGGGAATCGAGACTGCCAGTTCTATGAGGAAACGCCCTGCGAGAGCGTCTATTTCTTAATCGCGTTCCGTGCCGGCTCAGGCGCGGCGGGTGGAGCAGGCACAGCAGGGATCAGGCTCGCCTTCACCGTCGCGGGCACTTTGTCGAAATTCGCCAGCAGCAGGCTTACCTGCCACATCTGAGTGGTCGAGAGAGTCTTCTCAAATCCCGGCATGCCGGTCATGCGAATGCCGCCTGACACCTTCCAATACGTTTCGCCCGCCGGATCATCCGTCACGCCGGTTCCTTCCATCAGCTTCGGAGGCTTCGGAAACATTCCTTTGGCGATCGCAGTCTGTTCCTGCCCCGGCAAGCCGTGGCACACGGCGCAATGATCTTTGTAGATCTGTGCGCCTGCCGTGTAGGCAGCCTCGTCGGGCGTGATCGCGGATGTCTTGGGAGCCTCTTTATCGATCCTTGCATGAAGCGTCATGCGCGCCAACGTCCGCTCGAAAGGCATTGCCGGAGCAGTCACCGCCACGGGGGCCTTCCCGGACGCGAAGTAAAAATATACGGCGCCAAATACCGCAACGAGGCCCACGATGAAGCCGATCACGAACTTGCCCATTCCGTTCTCCTCTGAAAATTGATGGAAGCCTAGATACTACATGAACGGATTGGGCGCCAGGCTTGCGCCTGCGATCCGCATTTCTTGTTTAAACAGGCGGAATCTTATCTCGTCAACACTCGTGAACCTCGCAAACAGTCACAGCGCGAACCCTGCTTAGCGGCAAGCCATGAACGGGCGCAACTCGCTCGTGCGGCGAGTGAGCGCTCAGAAGCAAACCAATCAGAGGAGAAGTGTCAAAGAAACGACACGAGAGTGAGATAGTTCGAAAAAGGTTGGCCCAAATCGGGAACTCACAGGTTTGCAGCCCTCTCACCCCATAAGCTGCAAAACCTTCTCAACCTGTGCAGCACGCCATGCTTTCGGCAGCATGGTCTCATGAAGTCATATCTTTTCTTATCCGTTCTGATCTTCTTCGGTCTCAGTTATGGGAACGCCAGCGTGAGCATCACCACCACGATGCTGCCAAACGGAACCGTCAACACCTCTTATTCCGGGATCATTGCCGCCTCCGGCGGATGCACCCCTTATGTTTGGGCTCTTAATTCCGGAACTCTGCCGCCGGGGCTCAGCGATAAACCAGCGACCAGCACGACATCCTTGAGTCTCACGGGAAAGCCGACTAAGGCCGGCTCTTACTCGTTCACGATCTCGGTAATGGGTTGCGGCAAGCACGTATCGTTGCAGTCCTACAAGCTCTCGATTCAGTCTGCGGCCAATCACGTCGTTGATTTGAGTTGGAAGGCATCAAGCTCGTCGAGCATCGCCGGTTACAACGTCTATCGCAGTCCCGACGCGGCGAACTGGAAGAAACTGAATCCGGGCCTGGTCGCGTCGACACTCTATGACGATTCCACGGTAGCGAACGGGAGCACTTACTACTACACCGTCACCGCGGTAAATGTCACGGGCGAAGAAAGTACCGCGACGAGTGCGTTGAAGGTTGTGATTCCGTAGCCGAAGCCACTGGATGCCGACGGAATCTCTCGGCCGTCTTCAGCGGCCCGGCTACTGGCCCAGCGCGTCCAGCAGGCTTTTCCGCTGCGCAATCGTGTCTGCCCGCTCGTCATTTGAACGACTCGCGTTTGGAATCGCCCGGCGAAGGGCCTCGCAGATCGTCTGCTTTTTGCCCTCCAATTCGGCGATGCGTTGCTTCGCCGCGGGAGGCGGCAGTTTCAGCGCAGAAGCGATATCCGCCAGGTAAGCATCAAAGGGCTTGAGTTGTTCGTCGGTGGGTCGCAGGCAGTCGCCAGGTGCCGCGTCTCCCATAAGGCTCTCGTAAAAGCTTTTGGGCTTGGCTGACTGCCGCAACTCTACGGCAAGCACGTGCATGCCCAAGGATTCCATCTGCCAGGCCAGGCTCCAATCCACCCCGTCTTCCCGCATCGCGCTGATTGCGGCGCGCAACTGTTTCTTCTGGCTTGCGTTGAATCTCCCCTGATTCACGGCGTACGCAAGGGTGTGCATCTTCTCTCTGAGATTGCCTCTGGCTGCGGCTGCAAATGCCATGGATCCGCCCTTGGCGAGATCTTCCGAAAAGCGGAACCCCGCAATCCATGCATCCACTGCCGCCTGCGTATGACCGAGACTCAGTTCGCGAATTCCGTACAACGTATTCAGCCGCGCCAATACATGGGCCCGCGGCAACATCGCAATCGATGTCCACGGCCCCTGGCTGTACTCAAGTCCCCAATCGCAATCGGGCAGCTTCGTGGCTCTCTGCATGATGCCGAGCGCCTCCTCGTTCTGGGTGATGATCGCACCGAGCTTCGCCTCGTCCCACTCCGCGTCGCGCCAGACAATTTTCTCCATCGCTTCCCGCGTGGGCACGTCGGTCGGCGGATCCTTCATCTCCGCAAACGCCTGCCAGTAACGCAGCGCCGCATTGCGCGTCTCTGTTGGAGTGATCAACTGTCCCCAGGCCGCCGAGCCCGCCAGCACAACGAAACAAAAATGAAGGAAGACTGCATTTCGGATTTTCATCAAAATCACTCCCGCGCCAAAATGTGAAGTCCGCTATCAGGGCCAGTAAAAGCGGGCAGCTCGGCCCTCGACTCCTGCTCCAATTCCATCTCGAACTTCCGGTCATCTTCCAAAGCCAGCCGCGTCAGTGCGAACCAGCTCAGCATGTCGGTATCAGACTTCGCATCCGAATCGACAACAAGTGGCGGAGGCGTGATCCGATCGGCGCGCGGCATTCGCGAGTACCACACCGCGCCTCCGGCACATACCAGCAGCACCGCCGCTGCCGCCATTGGCTTGACCCACGCCCGCGCCCTTGAAGCGGGCACTACGAGCGGACGCACAGCTCGCGGTCGAAATTCGCTCAGATACCGTTCCAGCTCTTCATCGTCTTTCATGACTACTCCTTCGCACTCCGTACTGCCAGCCGCTCGCGCAACTTTTCGAGCGCGTAGCGGTATCTCGACGCCGCCGTGTTCAGCGGGATACTCACCGCGTCGGCGATCTCCTCGAGCGTCAACCCACCCCAGATCTTCAGAAACACCGTATCGCGCTGCTCCTCGGGCAATTCCGCGAGCGCTTGCTGCACTGCAAGAATCTCCGCGCGATCGGCAGCCGGATGCGTGAACCACAACTCTTCGTCGGGCAGTTCGGTTTCATGCCTGCGGTCGCGCCGAAAGTTAAGGGACGCATTCCGCACCGCACGATACAGGTAGCTCGCCGGCGCCTCGCCCGGCACAACGCGCCCCTCGATCAATTTCAGGAAAAGCTGTTGCACTAGATCCTGCGCCGAAGCAAAGTCCATCCCGCGGCTGCAGGCGTATGCTGTCAGCCCCGCGGCATGCCGCTGGTACAGTTCGATCACCGATTCTCTCGGAACCCGACCGTCGACCAATACCCGCCTCGCCGCAAGTCTCAGGGATATGACACCTGAGGGCTGGAATTTTGTCTAAAGCAGGAACGAACCTCGACCGTCGGTGCGCCGATGCCCGAGCCCGACCGTCCTGCTAAACTCCAATCTCATGCTCACACATCTGGAATGCACGCGCTGCGGCGAGCACTATCCGGCGGATCGTCCGCAAACCGTCTGCCCCAAAGATGGCGGTGTCCTCTACGCCCGCTACGCGCTCGCCGAAATCAGGCGCAACTTCTCGCCCGCGCGTCTTGCCGGACGCGCTCCCACCATGTGGCGTTATGACACGGTCCTGCCCGACGCCAATCCCGTCTCGCTCGGCGAAGGCTTCACGCCCATGTTGCCCAGCCGCGAGTACGACAGCGTCTTTATCAAGGACGAAGGCCTGAATCCGACCGGATCCTTCAAAGCACGAGGTCTATCGGCGGCTGTCACCATGGCGCGTCACTTCGGTCTCAAGAAGCTCGCGATCCCCTCCGCCGGAAACGCGGCCGGAGCGCTTGCCGCCTACGCCGCCAAGGCTGGCGTCGAAGCCCACATCTTCATGCCCAAAGACGTGCCCGCCGCCAACCGCATCGAGTGCGACTACTACGGGGCGCACGTGACCCTCGTCGACGGGCTCATCAGCGACTGCGCAAAAAAAGTCGCCGCGCTTAAAGATTCGGACGCGTGGACGCACGACGGATGGTTCGACGTCTCCACGACCAAAGAGCCTTACCGCGTCGAAGGCAAGAAGACGATGGGATATGAAGTCGCCGAGCAGCTCGGATGGAAATTGCCCCAAGGCATCATCTACCCAACAGGCGGCGGCGTCGGCCTGCTGGGCATGTGGAAGGCCTTTGACGAGATGGAAGCGCTGGGCTGGATCGGGTCCGAGCGTCCGAAAATGATTGCGGTGCAAGCGGCAGGCTGCGCGCCGATTGTGAAAGCGTGGGAGGAAGGGAAGGCATCTTCCGAAATGTGGACGAATGCCGCCACGCTCGCCTCGGGGCTGCGCGTTCCCAAGCCGTACGGGGATTATCTGATCCTCGACATCCTCAGGAAGAGCCAGGGCACGGCGATCGTGGCAACTGACGAAGAAATACTTGAAGCCACCCGTCACTGGGCAAAAATCGAGGGTATCTTCGCCGCCCCCGAAGGCGCAGCCTGTTTGGTTGCATACCGAAAGCTGCGTGCGAGTGGATTCTTCCAACCGGAAGATACGGTCGTTCTGTTCAACACCGGCAGCGGGCTGAAGTATCTTGACGTGCTGGATGTCTCCGCGGTGCAAGCGCCAGCGAAGCCGGCGAAATCCGCCAAGCCCGCCGCCCGGCAGATCGCAGGTATCATCGGCCCGTACTGATCACGCGGCGTCCCCCGTCACCAGCGATGCGTCATCCTGAGTGCAGTCGCCACCGGAGATCCCTCGACCCGCTGCTAAAAGCGCAGGCCTTAGAGATGACGGTGTCTCTGTGGGGAAACCCTTTTCTGGCTAAAATCAAAGCTGAGCCAATGACCGACCATCTCTACTACCACGACTCTTTCCTCTACGACTTCGACGCCGAAATCCGCGAGGCCATCGAGACGCCTCGCCCAGCGCTGATTCTGGACCGCAGCGCCTTCTACCCCACCAGCGGAGGCCAGATGCACGACACCGGCTGGATCGCTACAGACGCGGGGAAGTTGCGAGTCTCAGAAGTCGCCGAAACCGAAGACGGCAAGGTCGTCCACTACCTCGACGCGCCGCTCAAAGAGGTCAGGCCGGGAACTCGCGTCCGCGGAGAGATCGACGGCGCCCGCCGCTGCGATCACATGCAGCAGCACTCCGGACAGCACGTGCTCTCGGCCGCCTTCATCCGCCTCTTCGACATGCACACCGTCTCGTTCCACATGGCCGCCGACTATTGCTCGATCGACCTTGACACGCCAACGCTGACCAAAGAGCAAATTGAATCTGCCGAGCGCCTGGCCAACGAAATCATCCTGGAGAATCGCGTGGTCGACATTCGCTTCGTCACTCGCGAAGAAGCCGGGAAGCTGGGGCTGCGCAAGCTTCCGCCCGCCGAACGCGACGAGCTCCGCCTGATCGATATCCGCGAATTCGATCTGAGTGCTTGCGGTGGGACGCATGTAAGCCAGACAGGCCAGATCGGCTGCGTGCTCTTGCGCAAGGCAGAACGGGTTCGCCAGGGATGGCGCGTGGAATTTGTTGCTGGACAGCGCGCCGTAGCCACTGCCCGACGCGACTACACGGCGCTCACCGACGCCGCGTCGCAATTCTCTTCGCATATTTACGATGTTCCGCAACACGTCCGCAAAACGCTCGACGAGATTCGCGCGCTGCGCAAGCAGGCGGAGCAATCGCAGGAAGAACTCGCTGCCGCGCAGGCCGCCGCGATCCTTGCCGAAACGCCCGAGACGAACGGACGCAAGCTGATCGTCCGGACGTTCTCCGATCGCGACCTGAATGCAATCAAGTTGCTGGCGCAGAAACTCACGCGTCTCGCGTCCAACGTCGTCGCGTTGCTCGCTACGAAGGCCACTCCACCCTCGCTCGTATTCGCCCAGTCGCCGGGACAACCTTTCGACATGGGCGCGCGGATGAAAGAAGCCGTCGCACAACTGGGAGGTCGCGGCGGAGGCAGCAAAGACATGGCCCAGGGCGGAGCAGGGAAGTCAGAAGCGGTTGAATCCGTCCTCGAGAAGATTGCGCAGGGAATGAAGTAGGCCGCGCGGAAGTCCTACTCCCAATTCGTCGCGACGCAGGTCGGCTACGTCTTTGCTGAGAAGATTTCCAAATTTGGGGCTCACCGGAGAGCGACGTTGCGACGCAACGTCTCTACCCCGATTGTTCAGAAGAGGCGAGAGCGAAAGCCGGAGCCGACTTCAATCCCGCGTCTTATACGCTTTCCCCAAACACTCCGCCTGAAACAGGCGCTCATCCACGCGATGCAGTCGCTTCTCCTGCGCCTTCGTCATCAACGAGTGATGCTTGATCTCGAACAGGTGATCGACGATGAACCACACCGGTTTATCGGTCGTCATCCAGTTCTGCTTGTCGAAGCGCTTCAGGTCGACCGGGTTCGAATACCGCCGCAGGGTGCGCTCGCGCCGCAGGTTGAAGTAAGCGTTGAAGAAGCTGAGCGCAAGCTCGCGCAGGTTGCGATACACCGGCTCACGCCAGCGGCATCCCGTGTAATTCGATTTGGCCACGGCGCCCCAGCAGCCGCGCTCGCGAAAAATTGCAATCACATGATCGGTGTCATGCTCGGCTTCGAAGTCCAGCAGCAGAGGCGGATATCCGTTGGCGCGCAACGCGGCTGCGGCAAAGATCGCGCCTTCCAGGCAGTGCGACGACTGCTCCGCCAGCACTTTCCGCGGAGACCACGCCGTGTCCTCGAGGTGATACGGCATGTCATCGAGAAACTTTTGTATGCCGTGCGGATTTTTCATGCTGCGCAGCTTGCGCAGTTCTTTGGGAGTGAAGCCGAAGTGGTCGGAAGTCATTCTGTTGTTTTGAGTTGGCTCAGGGACAGCACAGTAGGGTAACCGATGCGGCGGATCGCCGCGCGCGACATTTGGGGTCAGGCCTTTCGCGAAGGGGATCGATCGACGATCAGCCTGCCGCAGAAAATGCCCTGTGCGGCGATTTCTATGGGGCTGTTTGCATGAAAATCATCGAGATCAACTCTCTGGGGCCTTGGGCTCTTTAAATGCCGCCTGGCGGGAGTTAAATCGGTTTAACTTCGAGAATTAAGTATATTGAAATCAATGATTTACGGGCAATATTTCCCACAGGGGGTGAGGTTTGTAAGTACATGTTCTGCAACCAACTTAGACGTGATTGCACCATTCCCGGTGCATCGAACGCCAGCAAAAAATGGGCGTCCGTCTGCCCGGCCTAGGCCGCGCTTTCTAGGATCTGAACAGAGTCCCTAATTCCGCGGGATGATCGACCACTACATCCGGCGAGACCTCATCGAGCGTGTGCGGAGCGAAGCCGTAGGTCACGCCGACCGTCCACATGCCGGCATTGCGGCCCGTCTCGATATCGGTATGCGAATCGCCCACCATCACCGCCTGCTCCGGCTGCGCGCCAGCTTCCTCAAGCAATTTGCGCGCCCCTTCCGGATCGGGCTTCTTGGTCGCGAAGCTGTTTCCGCCATAGACCTGGGAAAAGAATTTGCCCAGCCCGAGTTCTTCGACGATCGCGCGCGATGGTCCAACGGGTTTATTTGACAGGACCGCCATCTCGCGAGGCACCCCGTTAGCGGAATTCTGAATCGACAGCAGCGCAGGGATGATTCCCGGATACACAGTCGTGTGATCGAGTTTGTGCGCGCGATAGTAGGTGAGGAAAAATTCCAATCCCTTGCGTACCAGCGCCTCGTCGACCACTTCGCCACCGAGTGCGCGCTGGATCAGGATCGGCGCGCCGTCGCCAACGTAGCTCGCAATCACGTCTTCGGGTAATTCGGGCCGCCCGATGTGGCGCAGCGCCGCGTTGACCGAATGCACCAGGTCGAGACGGGAATCGATCAGCGTGCCGTCGAGATCAAAGACCACAAGTTTGATGGAGTGCGGATCAAAAGGTCGAAGCGTTCGAATCATGGACTGTCCAGAATAAAGCAGAGAGGGGCCAGGAGCCAGAGGCTCGGAATTGCTGGAGGATGATTTCGTGGATTTTGAATCAGTCCTGGAGCGATTTGTACGTTGCTATTTGACAGTATCTATATTTCCGGTAAGATCGAAATATGTCGCCTCCCTCCTCTTTGCAACGGGTCGCCAAATACGCCGACATGTTTTCCGCCATGGGGACCGAGCCGCGGTTGCGCATCATGCAGTTGCTGCTCTCAGCTCATCCCGAAGGGCTGGTCGTCGGCGACATTCAAAGTGAACTGGAAATTCCTAACTCGACCCTGTCCCATCATCTCGACAAGTTGCGCAACGAGGATCTGGTGGAAGTCACGCGGGAGGGGACGTTCCTGCGTTACACCGCGAATTGCGATGCGTTGCAGAAGCTTCTGCAATTTCTTTACGCCGAGTGCTGCACGCGCAACAAGGCGCTCAAGCCGCAAGATATCGTGCAAATCTGCAAATAGGAGTGGATGTATGACAACCGAGACCGCGGGCATCAAGGAACTCGTGAAGCAGAAATACGGCGAAGCTGCGCTGCGCGTGCATTCCGGAGGCAGTTCCTGCTGCGGCGCGGCCCCTGCGGCGAAAGCAGAGGATGGGACGGTCACAAGTTGCTGCGACCCGATCACCAGCAATCTTTATGACGCCTCGCAGATTGGCCAGATTCCGCAAGAGGCGCTACTGGCCTCGCTCGGTTGCGGCAACCCAACGGCGCTGGCGCAGTTGCGGCCGGGAGAGATCGTGCTCGATCTCGGTTCCGGCGGAGGCATCGATGTGCTCCTGTCGGCAAGACGGGTCGGCGCGACCGGCAAAGCGTACGGGCTTGATATGACCGATGAGATGCTGGCGCTGGCCAACGAGAACAAACGCAAGTCCGGCATCGAGAACGTCGAGTTTCTCAAGGGGGAGATTGAGGATATTCCCTTGCCGGATAATTCTGTCGAAGTGATCATCTCCAATTGCGTCATCAATCTTTCCGCCGACAAAAGCAAAGTTCTGCGTGAAGCTTTCCGCGTACTCAAGCCGGGAGGACGGTTCGCGGTTTCTGACGTCGTGACGCGGGGAGAGATCCTGCCGGAAATCCGCGCCAGTGTCCTGGCCTGGGTAGGATGCATTGCCGGCGCGCTCGATGAAAACGACTATCGCGGCAAATTGGCAACCACGGGATTCGAAAAAGTTGAAATCGAACCGACGCGCATCTACCGCGCCGCAGACGCCCGCGAGTTTCTCGCGGGGCAGGGCATTGATGCGGACGCGCTCGCGCCACAAGTAGACGGCAAATTCTTCAGCGCGTTCATTCGGGCGGTGAAACCGATGACAGGGAATTCTTGCTGCGGACCGACCTGCTGCAACTGAAGAAAACCGGGAGCAACCGGATGCAGAAACACTACAACGTTCTTTTCCTGTGCACGGGAAATTCGGCGCGGTCGATCATGGCGGAAGCTATTCTGAACGGGAAGGGCAAGGCCAATTTCACCGCGTACAGCGCTGGAAGCCATCCCTCGGGAAGGGTACGTCCCGAAGCTCTGAAGCAACTCGAGTCGGCGCTGCTGGCAGTGACAGGATTGCGCAGCAAGAGCTGGGACGAGTTCGCTCGCGAAGGCGCGCCCGTGCTGGATTTCGTGTTCACCGTATGCGACAACGCGGCGAACGAAGTGTGTCCGGTGTGGCCCGGACAGCCCATGACGGCACATTGGGGCGTCCCGGACCCGGCGGCAGTACGTGGTACCCCGCAAGAAGTGGAGCGGGCGTTCCGCGAGGCGTTCTTCCTGCTGGACCGCAGGATCAGCCTCTTTTTAAGCCTCCCATTAGCTACGCTGGACGGTCTCGCTCTCAAGAAAGAAATCGACAGCATTGGCCGGCAATGAAGCAGCAGAAATTCTTTTGCGGAGCTGGTCGGCCTGGCAATCCACGCGGCAGGAGGCAGGAATGAGCGGCAACGTTAGTGCCCGGGAACGGACCCGAAACACGACCGAGTCCCAGATGCACAGACGTCCACAGTCCTTCTTTGCCCTTTTCCATCCTGCTGGGTCCATTTACAATGCAACAGTTCATTCACAACCGGGGACGGGCTTGAGGGCCCGTATGTTTTAAACCGCTCGACGGCGGCCAGCATCCAATTTAAGAAAGAGTAATTTCAGGGAACTGGATGGCGACCACTAAAACCGATCCCAAGCTGGCCGTGGCCAACGGCAAAAAGAGCAAATCTTACGACGGCCTCTCCCGCGAGAGCCTGATCCAGGCTTACCGGCTGATGTACATGTCCCGGCGCATCGATGACCGGGAGATCCTGCTCAAGCGCCAGCAGAAAATTTATTTCCAGATGTCCGGGGCTGGGCATGAGGCCATTGGTGTGGCCGCCGGTCTCGCCATGAAAGCTGGCTACGACTGGTTCTATCCCTATTACCGCGACCGGGCGCTCTGCCTGGCCGTGGGTGTGAAACCCTACGACATGTTCCTGCAGGGCGTTGGAGCGGCAGACGACCCAAGTTCGGGTGGGCGGCAAATGCCCTCGCACTGGAGCTATCCCGACCTGCACATCGTCACGCAATCATCGCCAACCGGCTCGCAGATTTTGCAGGCCGTGGGATGCGCCGAAGGCGGGCGCTATTACGCGCGGCGTCCGAAGGCAGCGGAGAATCCGAAAGACGCGGCAGGATCTTCCTCCAAATTTGTCGACTACCGCCAGTTCAAGAATGTCAGCTTCCAGGATGATGAAGTCACTTACGTTTCGCTCGGCGACGGCACGACCAGCGAAGGCGAGTTCTGGGAAGCGCTGAACGCCGCGGCGCTGGGCAAGCTGCCTGTGATTTTCTGCGTCGAAGACAACGGCTATGCAATCTCGGTTCCCGTGGAAGTGCAGACCGCGGGAGGCAGCATTTCCCGGCTGGTCTCGGGATTCCCGAATTTTCATTTCGAAGAGGTAGACGGCACCGATCCGGTCGCGAGTTTCAGCGCATTTGAGCGTGCGGTGCGCTATTGCCGCGAAGGGCACGGGCCCGCATTCGTGCACGCCCATGTGATCCGTCCCTATTCGCACTCGCTTTCCGACGATGAGCGCTTGTATCGTCCCGACTCTGAACGCGAACGCGATGCGGCCCGCGATCCGGTGAGCCGCACCCAGATGTTCCTTCTGCGGGAGGGGATTCTCGACGACAAGGGCATCAACCAGCTGGAAAAGGAAGTCGACGCCGAGCTGCAGGCCGCGGTCGATCGCGCTCTCGAGGCCTTGCCTCCGGCGCCCGAATCGATCATGAAGTACGTGTACTCGCCCGATATCGATCCGACCTCGTCGGCGTTCGATACGCAGCCGGCGCAGGAAGCCGCTCCGCCGGCAGATGGCAAGAAGCCGGCCGCCAAGACCATGGCCGACCTCATCACGGCTACGCTGCGCGACGAGATGAAGCGCGACGATCGCATCGTGATTTTCGGCGAAGATGTCGCCGACTGCAGCCGCGAAGAGTATTTAAAGCGCAAACTCGTCAAGGGCAAGGGCGGAGTCTTTAAGCTGACCTTCGGCTTGCAATGCGAGTTCGGGAATGATCGCGTATTTAATTCGCCGTTGGCCGAGGCCGCCATTGTGGGCCGCGCGACCGGAATGGCGACGCGCGGACTGAAGCCAGTCGTCGAAATTCAGTTCTTCGACTACATATGGCCCGCGATGATGCAGATTCGCGACGAGCTCAGCGTGATCCGCTGGCGGTCGAATAATGGATTCTCCTGTCCCGTGGTGATTCGCGTGGCGATCGGCGGATACCTCACCGGCGGCGCGATCTATCACTCCCAGTGCGGCGAGAGCGTATTCACCCACATTCCCGGGCTGCGCGTCGTCTTTCCATCGAACGCGCTCGATGCCGCCGGGCTGTTGCGTACGGCGATCCGTTCGGACGATCCGGTGCTCTTTCTGGAGCACAAGCGGCTCTATCGCGAATCGTACGGGCGCGCGCCATATCCCGGCGCCGAGTACATGATTCCGTTCGGGAAGGCGAAGGTGGTGCATCCCGGCGAGAATCTGACAGTGATCACGTACGGAGCGGTCGTTCCGCGTGCCTTGCAGGCCGCGCAGAAGCTGGAGCGCGAACTCGGGATAAACGTTGAGATCATCGACCTGCGGTCACTGAACCCCTTCGACTGGGAGACCATTGCGGCGTCGGTCGAGAAGACCAGCCGCGTACTCGTCGCCTATGAAGATTCGCTGAGCTGGGGATACGGAGCGGAGATCGCGGCACGCATCGCCGACCAGCTCTTCGACAAGCTTGACGCTCCGGTACGCCGCGTCGCAGCGAAAGATACGTTTGTCGCTTATCAACCTATCCTCGAAGACGCGATCCTGCCACAGCCGAACGATTTGTATCTGGCGATGAAGGAACTCGCGGAGTATTAGGAAGCTCCGAGTCGTGAGTCGTGAGTGCCGAGGAAAGACCGCATGGCGGATCCTCTCGTTTCCTGGAATGCGGAGTCCCGGTGGTTGCGTTATCCTGAGCGTAGCCGCAGTTCAGGCGGAGCGAAGGATCTCCCGTGCCACAAAACCATGGGTGCAACCCTGAATGTTTGTTGCCGCGGGAGATTCCTCGGCCCGCTGGCAAAAGCGCCGGCGGTCGGAATGACGCAGGCATGACGGTCGATCCACAGAGAACTACCCTCCCACACAAACATCACGAAGCGTAGGCAGCCAGCCTTCCCGCACAACTCCACGAAACGTAGCCAGCCACAATTGGGAAACACTACTTTTTGTGGGCTGGGGCTGAGTCCTGTTCGTGCTCACCGTTGTAAGCTTTCCAGGCTCCGTCGATGACGTAGGCGTGAATTGCGTCCGCTTGCTGCGGGGTCATGTGTGCTGTCGGAAAGGCGAACTTCGGCGGATTCAGGAATCCGGGCATGCCGTTTTTCCAGTGCGTGCCTCCGAGCACAATCGCGTACCAGTCTTCGTGCACTTGCGCGGGGGCGTAGCGCAGGTCGGGGATCGCTCCGTTTTCGACCCACGCGCTGCTGCCGTCGAGGCCCGGAGAGTGGCAGCCGTCGCAGTAGAAGGTCTTGTACAGCTTCTTGCCTTCTTCGATCGCCGCGGCGTCGCCGATCTGCTGCGGCGGCTTCGGAACCGGGGGAACGATATCCGGCGGAGTCGGGAAGGGGACGCTGCCGCCGAGTTTGAATGCGAGAATGCGCGAGGGGCCGCGCTTCGAGCGGGGCGTGCCCATCGTCCATGAAGGCGCGAACAGGCGCGAGCCAGAGCCCCATCCCACGGGCAACATCACGTACTGCTCTCCGTTCACCGAATAGGTGACTGGAATGGATTCAATCGCCGATCCGGTATCGATCGACCAGACTTTCTTTCCGGAATTCGCCGCATAAGCGGAGAATTCTCCGGTACCTTGCCCCTGGAAGACGAGGTTTCCCGCGGTCGAGAGCACGCCACCATTGGTCGCAATCTGTTCTTCGACCGACCACTTCTCAGATTGCGCGATGGGATCCCACGCGATCAGGCGGCCTTCGGTCTGCTGCATCCACTCGCCGGTTTCGACTTCGGAATTGGTGTGCGGCTTGCGATCGGTTGCGGGAATATACACAAGGCCGGTGCCGGCGTTGTAGCTCATCGGCCACCAGTTGTGGACGGTCCACTGCTTGCCGCCGCCCTGAGACGCCGGCACTTCGACCGCCTTGCCGGTGGTCAAATCAATCGAGGTCGCCCAATTCACTTTTACGATCGGCTTTGCCGAGAGGAGTTTCCCCGTCCAGGCGTCGAGGACGTAGTAGAAGCCATTCTTGGGAACGGTCATGGCGACGTGATGCTTTTCGCCGTTGATCGGCAGGTCAGCCATGAGGATGTGATTGTTCTCAGTCTGCAATCCCGGCGAGCTGGTCTGGTAATGCCAGACGTATTCGCCGGTCTCTGCCTTCACGGCGACGATGCATCCGGCGAAGAGCTTGGCGCCCTTGCCCTGGATCGCGGAGAGCTCTCCATAGTCGGCGCCAGCTCCCGCCGTGCCGAAGATGACGAAATCGGTAACGGGATCGTAGGTGATGGCGGTCCACACGTCAGCGCCGCCCATCTTCCATGTGTCCCCGCCGGGCCAGGTTTTGGCTGCGATGTCGCGTAACGCTGCTGATTCGTAAGGCTTCGAGGGATCGCCGGGCACCGTCCAGAAGCGCCAGAGTTCTTTGCCGGTGTTGGCGTCATAAGCGGCGATTGCGCCGCGGACGGCGTCGTCGGAGCCGTTGTATCCCATGAAGACTTTGCCGCGAGCCACCTTCGGCGCGTTGGTGATGCCGGTTTGCGTGGGCTCGCACACCAGCGCTTCCCAAACCTGCGTTCCGGTTGCGGCGTCGATGGCAACCAGGCGGCAGTCGCCGGTACCGACGAACACTTTCCCGTCATAGACTGCAACGCCGGCGTTGGTGCGCGCAGAATACGACCCGTTGAGTGCCTGATCGAGGCGCACCTTGGGATCAAATTTCCAGATCAGCTTTCCGGTGGCCGCATCGACGGCGTAAACCTTCGACTGCGGAGCGCTGACGTAGGCGACACCATCGACGACGATCGGTTCGGAGACGAGGCCGACGGCGCTATCGACATCGAGGTACCAGGCGAGGCCGAGACTGGAGGCGTTCTGGTCGGTGATCTGCTTAAGCGGGCTGAAGTGGGCGGAATCAAAGGTGCGGCCGTTGAGCAGCCAGTTGGATCCGTCATCGGCGGCGACGCGGGTTTCATTCACGTTTCCAGCCCGAGCCGGGCTGCCCGCCTTGATGCGCGAGATCATCAGCATTGCGATAGCGATGCTGAGAACTGTGAATCCGAAAATTTTTCGGGCTGAAACACGAGGATGCGCAGATGCCGTTTTACTGGACACGTTTGTTACCCCTTGGATTTTGGCGCGCGATTCAGCGCGCGGCTGACGAATCAACCCATTGTGCTCTTTTCGAGACGGCGCGATCCAGTCAGGCTCGTGCGTAGGACGGAGCTTCGCGCTTTGCCGTAACGACCGCGGTCGCTTCGCCAAACAAAGTCCGGTAGATTCCGCCGCCGAGAACACGGCCGAT